>Ga0153941_1000009_pt1 | contig 197616 bp, 179 predicted proteins | sample TSNJ025MetaG_FD_104733 | JGI IMG/M metagenome (GOLD analysis project Ga0153941, IMG submission 104733) | Attine ant fungus gardens microbial communities from New Jersey, USA - TSNJ025 MetaG | ecosystem: Host-associated > Fungi > Mycelium > Unclassified | place: USA: New Jersey, Brendan T....
ATCCTCGCCTGCCGAACTCGGGTGTTCCCGAGTTCGGCCAATTATGATTGCCCAAGTCGGAAACATCCGACTTGGGGCGGCGAGGATCGACCCCGGATCAGGTCCGGGGCAGGCTCTCTCCCCTCCGGGGAGAGGTAAGGACGCGCCGCTCAGCCGCTCACCAGCGGGCAGCCGCCGTCTTTCAACGGACGGAAGGCTTCCGCGGCCGGAATGGTGGCCCGAATCTTGTAATAGTCCCACGGATATTTGGACTCTTCCGGCTTCTTCACCTCGAACAGATACATGTCGTGGATCTTGCGGCCGTCGGCGCGGACCGTGCCCTTGCCGAACAGCTTGTCGTCGGTCGGCAGCTCTTTCATCTTGGCGACGACGGCCTTGCCGTCCTCGTCGTTTTTCAACGCCTCGACCGCCTTGAGATAGTGCGTCACCGCGCCGTAGACCCCGGCCTGCACCATGGTCGGATATTTGCCCTTGTTGGTCGCGGAGAACTTCTTGGCGAACTCGCGGTTGGCGTCGTTCATGTCCCAGTACCACGACTCGGTCAGGACCAGCCCTTGGGCGGTCGCAAGCCCGAGCGCGTGGACGTCGCTGATGAACACCAACAGGCCGGCGAAGTTCTGGCCGCCCTTGACGATGCCGAACTCGGCGCCCTGCTTGATGGAGTTGATGGTGTCGCCGCCGGCGTTAGCGAGCCCGATGACTTTCGCCTTCGAAGCCTGGGCTTGGAGCAGGTAGGAGGAGAAGTCGCTGGTGTTGAGCGGATGGCGGATCTTGCCCAGCACCTTGCCGCCGTTGGCCTCGACCGTCGCCGCGGTGTCGCGCTCGAGCGCATGGCCGAAGGCGTAGTCGGCGGTGAGGAAGAACCAGGTGTCGCCGCCGGTCTTCACCAGCGCCTTGCCGGTGCCGTTGGCGAGCGCCCAGGTGTCATAGGTCCAGTGTATCGTATTGGGCGAGCACTTCGGACCGGTCAGGTCCGAGGCGGCCGCGCCCGAAACCAGGAACACCTTGTTCTTCTCGCGAACCACCTCGCTGATGGCGAGCGCGACCGAGGAGGTCGGCACGTCGACGATGACGTCGACCTTGTCGACGTCGATCCAGGTGCGCGCGATGTTGGTGCCGACGTCCGGTTTGTTCTGATGGTCGGCGCTGACGATCTCGACCTTCATGCCTTTCTGCTTGGCGCCGAAATCCTCGACCGCCATCTGCGCGGCGATGACCGAGCCTTGACCGCTGATGTCGGAATAAAGCCCCGACATGTCGTTCAGGACGCCGATCTTGGTCACATTGTCGGCGGTCTGGGCGTACGCCGTGCCGCAGGCAAGCGCGCCGGCGACGGCGGCAATGCTGAAAAGACGCTTCATCCTGTCTGCTCCCTGTTTGGTGCTCACGTTATACGCCGAGATATTCGTGGAGCGTTCCGAGCTTGGCGTTCAGCTCGGAATTGGCGAACTGGTCCACGATCTTGCCGTGCTCCATGATGTAATAGCGATCCGCGACGGTCGAGGCGAAGTGAAAATTCTGCTCGACCAGCAGAATGGTGAAGCCCTGCGCCTTGAGCGTGCCGATGGTCTTGCCGATCTGCTGGATGATGACCGGCGCGAGCCCCTCGGTCGGCTCGTCGAGCAGCAGGAGCCGCGCGCCGGTGCGCAGGATGCGGGCGATCGCCAGCATCTGCTGTTCGCCGCCGGAGAGCTTGGTGCCCTGGCTGCGCAGGCGCTCCTGGAGGTTGGGGAACAAGCCGAAGATCGCCTCGAGGGCAAGCCCGCCCGGCTTGATCTGCGGCGGCAGCAAGAGATTCTCCTCGACGTCGAGGCTCGCGAAAATGCCGCGCTCCTCCGGGCAGAACGCGATCCCGCAGCGGGCAATCTGGTCCGAGGTGCGGCCGATGAGCTCGCGGTCCTCGAACCGCACCGAGCCCCGGCGCTGGCCGACGATGCCCATGATGGATTTCAGCGTCGTGGTCTTGCCGGCGCCGTTGCGGCCGAGCAGGGTCACCACCTCCCCGGGGAATACCGCGAACGTCGCCCCGTGCAGGATGTGGGATTCGCCGTACCAGGCCTGCAACGCGTCGACCGCGAGCAGCGGCGCCGCGGTTTTGGCGTCAAGCATGGCCGACCCCCATGTAGGCCTCGCGGACCTCGGGGTTGGCCGAGACCGTCTCGTAATCGCCTTCGGCGAGGATGCGGCCGCGGGTGAGCACGGTGATGCGGTGGGACAGATCGGCGACGACGCTCAGATTGTGCTCGACCATCAGCACGGTGCGATCGGCCGCGACCGACCGGATCAGCGCGGTGACGCGCTCGATGTCCTCGTGCCCCATGCCGGCGGTCGGCTCGTCGAGCAGCAGCATCTCCGGGTCGAGCGCCAAGGTGGTGGCGATCTCCAGCGCCCGCTTGCGGCCATAGGGCAGCTCCACCGCCTTCCAGCCGGCGAACGAGGCAAGCCCGACGTCGGAGATGAGGGAGAGCGCGCGGTCGTTGAGCGCATCGAGCACGCGCTTGGAGCGCCAGAAATCGAACGATCCGCCGCGTTTTCGCTGCAGCGCGATGCGGACGTTCTCGAGCACGGTCAGGTGCGGAAACACCGCCGAGATCTGGAACGAGCGCGCGAGCCCCAGCCGCGCCACGTCGGCCGGCCGAAGCCCGGTGATGTCGTTGCCCTTGTAAACGATGCGACCATGCGTGGGGGTGAGAAATTTGGTCAAGAGATTGAAGCAGGTGGTCTTGCCGGCGCCGTTGGGGCCGATCAACGCGTGGATCGTCCCGCGTTCGACGCGCAGGTTGACGTCACGGACCGCGACGAAGCCCGCGAATTCCTTGGTGAGGCCCTCGGTCTCGAGGACGATGTCGTTGGCCATCGAACGCGCCAATTCCCTCTGGCCCGCCTTTGTCGCAAGCTTTGCGGCAAAGGTCCAGGGGCCGGGGGGCTTTCACAACCCCTCCCCCACCCTCCGGCGTTCGTTCTTCGCCGGTCGGCCCACTTTCAACCGCATCTCCCATCTCCTGATATTGCCCCGATCTCGCCAGCTTCGCGGCAGCTTCTCTACTGGGACGATATCGCTTTCCAGTCACCGACTCGCGCGCGGTCAGGCAAGCGCTCGTCGCGGGCGCAGCAGCACGATCGCCGCCGCGGCGAGCTTCAATGCCAGGCAGAGCATGAGGGCCGCCGCGTAGCCGCCGGTTGCGCCACGGATCAGGCCTACCAGACCGGGCCCGAACGCGCTGATGACGCCGCCGATCCCGGTCGACAAACCGAGCACCGTGCCGAATGCCGCCGGCTCGAATTCGCGATGAATGATCAGCGGCGGCAGCGTAATGAGATTGCCGATCGAAAAGCCGTAAGCCGCGCAAGCCACGAACAGGAGGATCGTGTCGGCCGTCTGCGCAATGACAAAGAGGGCGGCCGCCTGGGTCACGACCGATGCGGCGGTGGCCCAGCGCGGATCGAGATGGTCGACGAAAACACCGAGGCAGAGACGCCCGATCACGGCCATGGTCGTCGTCACCGCGACGGCGAACGCGGCCAGCGAACGACCCATCGTCGGCTCCAGGATCGCGATCTGATGCACGATGAAGCCGACTTGCGCCAGCAATGCGAGCGCGAACGGTAAGGAGATCGACCAGAATGCAAAGCTTTGCAACAGCAGCCACCGCGACCGATCTGCCGGAATTGCTTTCACGTCCGAGGCCGATGCGTCCTGCGCGCGGGATTCGGACCACGCCTTCACGGACACCGGCACATGGATCAAGCAAACGACCGTCGGCAGCAGAAAGGCGATCATGACGGCGGTCGCCGTCAACATCGCCGAGGTGAAGCCGATCGTGCCCACGAGCAGCACGAGCACGGGCGCGATCACGATGCCCCCGCACGTTGCGCCGTTGAAGGCCAAGCTGATGGCAAGCCCGCGCCGATGATCGAACCAAGCGCTCAGGATGGTGGCGATGACAACGGTGCCCATGCCCATCCAGCCGAAAGCCATGAGCACGTAGGCGATGTAGAGTTGCCAGGGAGCGGTCGTGAGCGCCAGCAGCGTCGTCGAGGCGGCGAGAGCCGATATCCCGGCGAGAAGGCAGCGCCGCGGCCCCAGCCACGTCATGGCGTCGTTGGCGAACACCGCCAAAAACGAGCCGAGCAGGAACGACAGCGTGCTCGCCGTGGAGATCAGCACAGTCGGCCAGCCGTGCAGACGCTGCAGCTCGGCCAGATACACGGCATGGCCGTAGAGGCCGAAACCGAACAGGAACATCTCGATCAGAAAGCAGGCCGCAACGACGCGCCAGCCAGGATAGCGCAGCGATGATTCCTGAATTCGGCTCGGGCCGATCATGGTCGATCAGATCCGCACGCGGCTATTGGATGCCGATGCACGCTGCGATGCTTTTGAATGAGGCGCAAGTCGCCGGCGCCGGCGCGGAGCAAACAGCGGCAGGATTGCGAATTATTTCTCCGCCGATTTCGGCGCCAGCGCGGAGACGGCATCGAGCGCGTCGGCAATTCCGGCGCCGTATTCGTTGTCGCGCGGCTTTGCGCCCAGGTGCCTGGCGCTCGATAGGAGGATCCTGCGCACCTCGTCCGGCCGCAGCGACGGCTTGCGCTCGAGCAAGAGCGCGGCAATGCCGCTGACGTGCGCGGCGGCAACGGAGGTCCCGGTGGAAAGCTGCATCGCCGCATGGGGCGCCGGGGTGAGGATATCGACGCCGGGCGCGGCGAGCGCGATGTAGCTGCCGCGATTGGCGCCCGCGAACAGATGATCGTCCACGTCGGTTGCGGTCACCGCGATCACGTTGGGGTCGGCGGCCGGATAGAGCGGCGGCGATTTGGGGCCGGCATTCCCGGCCGCGGCGATCAGCACCAGCCCCTTCTTGCGCGCCTTGGCGAGCGCCGCCTCGAGCGCCGGGTCGGCCGGTCCCGCGAAGCTCATGTTGACCACGCGCGCGCCATGCTCGACCGCCCAGTCGAGGCCCTCGACGATGCGGAAGGTGGTCCCTTGCTGCTCCGCCCCGGCGCCGAAGGCGCGGATCGCCAACAGCCGCACCCGGGGCGCCACGCCGATCAGCTTTCCGTGCGCGGCGATCACGCCGGCGATCGCCGTGCCGTGGAGATGCGGCTCAACGTCCCCGGTAATCGCGTCGTAGCTCGCCGCCACGACCCCCGCGAGCTCCGGATGCGAGACGTCGATGCCGGAATCGATCACAGCCACGAGCACGTTGTCGCCGTTGGCGAGCCGGTGGGCTTCGGCAAGCCGCAGCTTGGCGACTGCATATTGCGCCGGGTCGCCTTCGGTGGGCGAGGAGGCCTCCTGCAGGGTGAAGGTGAAATTCGGCTGCGCCGCGGAAAGACGCTGCTCGCCGGCGAGCGCGCGGATCACGTCGGCGACGGGGCGTCCGTCCTCGATGCGCCAGCGGTAGAGCGTGTGCCCGGTCAGCGCCAGGCCGCGCGACCCGATCAGGGTCAGGCGATGGCGTTTGGCGATCGCGTCGAGCGCCGGCGCCGGAATGTTGGGAATGTCGAGCACCACTTCGTCGGCCACGAAGCGGCGCTCGCCGGCGGCGGGCAAGACAAAGCCTCGCCGGATCGGCCGCCCGGCATCGCCGGCCGGTTGCAGGTTTCGGACGTTCTTGGATAGATCCTTCAGCTCCGGCGAGACCGCCAGCGGCAGGCCAGAGCCGATGTTCGGTACGGCCGCGAGCGGATCATTGAGCGGTCCCACGGTGGGAGTCGAAAGCGGGATGCTCAGGCTCGGGCCCAGGATCGTGCCGGTATCCGGGGTCGAGCCTGAACCCAGCGCTGGGAACGAGCCCGTGCCGGGCATGGGTAGCGGAGCGACACTGGGGAGCGAGCCGCCCGTATGCGAGCCGCCGAGCAGGCCGGCGGCAAAGCCATGATCCGCGGCGGGAAGGAGCAGGCACGCGGCAAGCGCCAGCGGCGCGCTCCGGCTCCCGATGAATCTCCACAGCGTCCGGCGCCGCGCGGCTGGTTCACGTGTTACGGCTGAGCCCATCGCCATCCCGCCCCGGTTGAGCACCCAATTGCGGCTTTCCGGCGGTATCTTCAATGTGAGTCGCATGCCGCCAGCGACCTCGGCATTCATTCGGCCGGCGCCGCGAAGCGGACCACGGCGCTTTCCTGCTGCATTCGACCGACGATGTCGGCGAGCTTGTCCCGCGAAAGGCCGCCCTCCCCGATCCGGATCCGGTAAAAGCCGCCCGCTCGCGGCCCGTCGACGATCGAGGCTTTGTGCGTTTCCAGAAACTTCGTGACGTCCGCCGCGCTCGCCTGCGGGACGAAGCCGACGAGCGCGTAGGCGCCCGGCGGGGCGGCGGCCTGCTCGACCGCAGCGGTCCGATAGGAGTGCCCCTGGGGGCCGACGAAGAGCGCCGCCAGGAAACCCGCCTGCACCACGATCACGACGGCGGCGGCGACAGCCGACCAGGCGAGCGTGCGCGGAGAGAGCCGGAGCGGCAGCGCTTCCAGCCATCGCCCGATCGCAAGCGCGCCGCGCCCGCGCGCGGTCTCCGCAGCCTCGCCCTCGATCCGGGTCATCAGCCGTTGCAGCGGCCGCGGCGAGGGCGCGCCCAAGGCCTCGTTCAGCCGGATGGTCTCGGCAAGCTCCTCGCGCACCAGCGCATAGCGGCGCGCCAGCTCATGGTCGCGGGCGAGCGCCGCCTCGACCCGCGCGGCGTCCTCACGACTGAGCGTGCCTGCGGCATGCCAGGGCAGCAGCGCTTCGATCTCGTCGGGGTTCCGCTCTTCCATCATCATGGCCAGCCTCGATCCAAGCCCGCTGCTTTGAGCAATTCCGACAAGCGCTTGCGCGCGTAGAACATTCGCGTCTTCACCGTGTTCGCCGGGATACCGACGATTCCCGCCACCTCTTCCACCGATCTCTCATGATAATAGACGAGGTCGATGATCTCCCGATGCTCGGCCGACAATCCGTTCAGGCATTTTCGCAGGATCTCGCTCTTGTCCTTCTTTTGCACCGCGATCTCCGGGTCATCGCCAGGATCCTCGATCGCCGCCGTCTGCTCCTCGTCGAGCGTCTGTCCCGGCCGCTTGCGCAGCGCCGAGAGTGCCTTGTGACGCCCGATGGCCAACAACCAGGTGCCGACGGACGAGCGTCGTTCGAAGCGGCTCGCCTGCCGCCAGACGTCGAGAAACACGTCGCTGATCAAATCCTCCGCGAGGCTCTCGTCGCGGACCAGGCGGAGCACGAACCGGTAGACGCGTACGTGATGCCGCGCGAACAAAAGATGCATCGCGAGCTTGTCGCCGGCCGCGATCCGCCCGATCAGCGCCTCATCCGATGTGGCTTGCATCCGGCGGTCTCAGCCTTGGTCGCGGCAAAGGAGGATCCGGTTCAAAACGCGGCCGCAAGTCTACCAGACCCCGTAAGAGCCGGGCATGGCGGCTCTAGCGCGAGGACAGCTTGACAAGTGCGCATCGAGTGCGCGGCATTCTCCCCACCTCCCCCTGGAGGGGGGAGGCATAGGCGGCTACGGCCGCCGTTTGAACAACGCCGATGCGAAGCATCGGCTATGGAGCGTTCGAAGAACGCGAGCCGGGTGGGGGTGAGGCTGCATCTCCCCACCCCGGCAGCCGGCCTTCGGCCGCTGCCGACCCTCCCCCTCCAGGGGAGGGTGAAGCGCGCGAGATGCTCAGCCCAGTTCTGGGCCGGCGGCGAATCGCCGATACTGCCGGCTCGCTTGGTCAAGCCCGAGGAGAGCGCGATGCCCTGGCACTTCTGTCATATGGAGGCTCCGCACAAGAAATTGCGGCTGCCGGAATGGTACGTTTCGAGCCTGATGATGGACCGGGCGCTCGATGCAGTAGTGCGCCGGGTCAAGAATCTCGATCGCAAGCACGACATCCCCTACCTCGCCGGCTACAGCCGGGACGGCAAGACGATCTACATCGACCGCCACATGCCGCCATCGTTCCGTTACCGCGGGCGGGACATCGACACCGATCGCTTCCTGATCCTGCACGAGGAGGTCGAGAAAACCCTGATCGACCAGCTCAACCTGCACTACCTCCATGCGCACCAGATCGCGACTCGCGCCGAGCAGGCCGCGGTGCGCTGCGCCGGGATCGAATGGCGCGCCTACGACGGGTTCATGCAGCAACACGTGAAGACGATCGGCGACGAGCGGTTGACCAAGGTGCCGGCCGACCTCGACGAGAAGCCCTATCGCGACGAGCACGATACCGACCTGCTGCGGCGCATGAACGCCGCGATCGAGAAGAACCAGGTGCCCAAGAGCATCGGCAAGGCGCGGGCACGAGCGGCGGCAGGCCGCCTCGAAGACCACATAAAGCATCGCCGCGCGAAGAGGACCGGCACACGGCGGAGGACAGGCAGGAAATAATTGGCGCTCGATCGTTGCCGCCCAACATCCGTCCCCTGTCATCTGCTCTGCGTCGTCTGGCGGGCGATGATCGCTCGGATGAAGTTTCGGGCATCCTCGATGACGTTGGCGCCGGCATCCGGCCGGCTCGCGATGTCGATCCAGGCGAACAGGTCCGTGATCCGCGCGACCGTGCGCCAGCCCGGCGGCAGCGCCCCGCCGGCATCGCGATAGCTCGCAGCCACGGCGTCGGCAAAGCCCGCGTGCTGGCCGAGCGGCGGACGCAGCAGGTGCGCGAAGTCGAAGCCGGGCGTGCCGCTGAACGCGAATTCCCAGTCGAGAATCGCGGCAAGCTCCCAGGCGCCGTCCGCGCCCTGCCGAAACAGCAGATTCGAGCCGTTGCAATCGCCGTGAACGAGGCAAGGCGCCCCCGGCCAGGGCGAGATTTTTTCGCCTTCCCGCTCGATGAAGTTCCGGAGCGCCGATAGAAGCTCCGGCCCGAGCCTTGCGGCGCCAGGGCCGGCGACAAACGAATGCTCCAGGTAGGCCAACAGCCCGTCGCGGTCGAGATCGATCGGGTGCACGAGCTTCAGGTCGGCGCCCAAGAAGCCGAATCGGTCGAATTTCAGCGCGTGCACGTTTGCAAGCGCCGCACCGAGGGCTCGCCCGGCCGAGTTCAACTGCTCGCCCGCCAGCGCATCGAGGCGGCGGCCCTCGATCCAGCTCAGGATCGAATAGGCATGGCCGGTGACCGGATTGGTCTCGGCGGCGTAGAACAGCTCGGGGACGGGAACGCGGGATTCGAGACGGCGGATCAGCGCCGCCTCCTTGAGCCCCTGGATAGCGTCGCGCTGATAGATGCGCAGCAGCACCGGAGCGGATCGGCCCGCCAGCACGACTCTGTAATTGGTGTTGACGAGCCCGCCGCGCACCCGCTCGAACCGCGTGACGGCGGCGCCCGGAAAGGCCGGAGCCAGCAGCTTCGCCACTGCGGCGCGATCGAGCGCGATCTCGGCGCTGTCGCGCTCCCAGCTTTGCCTCATGTTCGGCACCGAGCGGTTCGGGCGATCAATGCCGGCGGCGGCCGAACGCGGATGGGTGCGGGAAGCTGCGCACGCGCGGGCTCTTGAACATCGTCAGTTCCCAATGGCCGTGGGCGTCGTGGACGCGCAGGATGTAGGTGGCGCCGTCGTCGCCCTTGACCTTGATGTAGCGGTAATCGGCGCCGAACCATTGATCGAGGGTCTCGACGATGCCGATCCGCGAGCGGCCGAGGCGAAAGCGCTGCGGCATCGGCATGCCGCGATGTCCGAGGTAGGTGTCGACGCGAATCTGCATGCGAACGGCTCCCGCCCCGATCGCGATCCGAAGCTGCGGTCGAGGCGCATTCAAGCATTCGGCCGGCCCGACGCCAACCCATCATCCTGGCGCGGACAAAAGGATTGCATTAAACAGGATCGGGCGGCCGCCCACGACACGCGCCGAAGAGGCGCGGCGGGCGGTCGCGAGATAGATGGGGGATGATTCATGTTCATCGGATTGAAGGCGCCGCATCGCGCGACCAAGCTTGTCGTTGCCGGCTCCATGCTCGCACTCGCCGCTTCGCTCGCGAGCGCCCAACAGCCGCAAGCGCCGGCGCCTGCCGCACCCGCCGCTCCGGTGCCGGCCGCACCGGCCGTGCCCGCGCCGCAAGCCGCGCCGGCTGCTCCCGCCGCGCCCCAAGCCCCGGCCGCCCCCGCTCCCGCCGCGCAAAACGCGCCCGCGATCGTGCCGCCGGTCCCGGCGTCGACGCCCGAGCAGGAGAAGCTTCGCCTGCTCGCGGCCAAACGCTATCCCGGCAAGGTCCACGCGCTGCCGGCGACGCTGGAAACCACGCAATGGGGCTGGTTCAACAATGCCCAGCCGCCGGTGCTGCACGTCGATTCCGGCGACACCATCCTGTTCGAGACGATGATGCATTCGCACAATCAGGTCGTGCCCGGCACCACGATCGAGCAAATCAAGAAGCTCAGAACCGATTTTCCCGGCCGCGGCCCGCACACCCTGACCGGGCCGGTCTATATCGAGGGCGCCGAGCCGGGCGACGTGCTCAAAGTGCACATCAACAAGATCGTGCCGCGCGCCTACGGCACCAATTTCAACGTGCCGGGCATGTTTGGCGAGTTCCCGGGCAAGTTCCCGGACGGCCAGGTCAAGTATTTCTATCTCGACCTCGACCGCAAGGTCGCGGAGTTCGCGCCGGGGATCGAGATCCCGCTCTCCCCGTTCCCCGGCATCTTGGGCGTCGCCCGCGCCGAGCCCGGCCAATACAGCTCGGTGCCGCCCGGACGCTACGGCGGCAATCTCGATATCCGCGACGAGACCGAGGGCAGCACGCTCTACGTGCCGGTGTTCGTCAAAGGCGCGCTGCTGTGGACCGGCGATTCCCACGCCGCGCAGGGCAACGGCGAGATCAACCTGACCGCGCTCGAGACCGCCTACAAGGAGATGAGCGTCACGGTCGAAGTGCTCAAGGACATGAAGCTCGAGTGGCCGCGCATCGAGACAAAAAGCGCGTGGATCACGGTCGGCATCGATCGCGATCTCAACAAGGCGCTCGACATCCTCAAGAGCGAGACGACGAATTTCTTGATGGAGCAACGCAAGATCGGCAAAGAGCAGGCGGAAAAGCTGATGATGGCCTCCTGGGACTGCCGGGTGAGCCAGGTGGTCGACGTCAACAAGGGCCTGCATTGCTTCAACGCCAAGAGCCCGAGAGGAAAGCGCCGGGTCGAAGCACTGCCGGGTGCCGAGAACATGCTCTATCTGGTCACGGTCGGCAGAGACGCCGACCTCAACAAGGCAATGGACGACGCCGCCTGGGCGATGATCGATCTGCTGGAGAAGGAGAAGAGGCTCACCCGGCTCGACGCCTATGGGCTCGCCAGCATGGTGATGGACTGCCGCCTCGCCGCGCCTACGGCCGAGCAAAAGGCGGTGCATTGCCTCGTGCCGAAGAGCACGTGGGTAGCTCCGCGTTAGGATGCGCGCTGGCGTCCTCGGCTGCTTGGCACTGGCGGCGGCTATCGCGGTCGCCGCTCCTGCTGCGGCGGCCGTGCGGGTCGTGGCGACGACGGCCGACCTCGCGGCGCTCGCCGCGGCGGTCGGCGAAAATCTGGTCGAGGTCGAGACCGTCGTGCCCCCGGGCAGCGACCCGGAAGCATTCGAGCCGCGGCCCGGCGATCTCGACAAGGTGCGGCACGCAGACGTCCTCATCCGCGTCGGCCTCGGTTACGATTATTGGCTCGACCGCCTGATCGGCCAGATCGGCGACCAGCGGCTGATGCGCGGCGGCGAAGGCTATGTCGACGGCTCGGCGGGCGTTCCGCTCCTGGAGATCCGCGGCCAAAGCGTCGTGAACGAGGGCGGCCACGCTCATGGCGTGGCGAACCCGCACTATTGGCTCGATCCTCAGAACGCCGTCATCGTCACGGCGGGCATTGCCGAGGCGCTTGCGCGCCGCATTCCCGCGCAAGCACCCCGCATTCTGGCCAATCGCGAGCGCTTCCTGGGCGGGCTCAACGCGGACCTTCAGCGCTGGAGCGCGCGGTTGGCGGGCTTTGCCGGGGTTAAGCTCATCGCCTATCACAATTCCTGGCCGTATTTCGCGCGCCGGTTCCGGCTCGATATCGTCGATTTCATCGAGCCCAAGCCGGGCGTCGCGCCCAGTCCCGCGCACCTCGCCAGGCTCATCGCCGAGGGCCGCCGCTCGGACGTGCGGGCGATCCTGCACGAGCCCTATGAGCCCGAGGAATCCTCGCGCCTCGTGGCGCAGAGAATCGGGGTGCCGTTCGTGCTGCTCGCCACCTCGGTCGGCAGCCTCGCTGGCGTGAAGGATTATCTCGAGCTGTTCGAAACCAACACGGCTGCGCTCGCCAAGACGCTGGGCGCGCCCGGCGAATAGCCATGGCGGACGCGCTCGCACTGCTGCTCGTACCGTTCGCGGCCAGCGTCGCCTTCGTGCTGATCCACGCCTATTTGGGCGTCCACGTGCTGCGCCGGAACATCGTGTTCGCCGACCTTGCGCTGGCGCAGCTCTCGGCGCTCGGCGCAACGATCGCGTTCGCGCTCGGCTACGCGCCGACGAGCGCTGCGGGGTTCGGCTATGCCCTGCTGTTCACCGCGATCGGCGCCGCGCTGCTCACGCTGACCCGCGGCATCTCCCGCACCATGAGCCAGGAGGCATTCGTCGGCATTCTCTATGTCGTGGCAACCGCGGCGACGATCCTGGTGGTCGATCGCGCCCCGCAGGGCGCCGAGCACGTAAAAAAGATTCTGATCGGCAATATCCTGACCGTAGGGCCGCCGGAGCTTGCAAAATTTGCGGCGCTCTATGCGGTGATCGGCCTGTTCCATTGGCTGGCGCGAAAACCGCTGCTCGCGATCTCCGCAGACGCCCAGCCGGCCGGGCGCAGCATGCTCGCGGTCTCGGCGTGGGATTTCGCCTTCTTCCTGTCGTTCGGCATCGTGGTGACGAGCTCGGTCACGACCGCCGGCGTGCTGCTGGTGTTCAGCTTGCTGATCGTGCCCGCCGTCATCGGCTCGCTGTTTTCGCGCAGGCTCGGGATCGTGCTGCCGATCGCCTGGAGCGCGGGCATTGTCGCGAGCGGCGCCGGGCTCGCCGGCTCCTATCTGCTCGATCTGCCGACCGGAGCCGCGATGGTCGCGGCCTTCGCGCTCCTGCTCGTGGCCGCCGGGCTCGCCCGGGCGCTGCTGTTTCTCGATGCCGAACGCCGGCGCGCGAATTGGGAGGTCGCCGCGCGCGGCGCGGCTCTCCTCGTGCTGGCGCTGACGCTCGCCTCGAGCCTGTGGCTGATCCTCAATCCGGCTGCCGACCAGCCGCTCGCGGCCTTGGTCGAGGCCGCGACCGGCATCGGCCCGGCGCAGTACCTCGCCGCGCGCGAACGCGAGGTCTATTCCGCCGCGGTCGAGGACATGGGACGCTTCCAGGCCGAAGTCGACCGGCTCAACGCCGGCGAGCGGGCCGCGCGCTACCAGGGCGCGCCGCTGTCCGACGACGAGATCCGCCGCATCGCATCCTATCAGCAGAGCTTTTCCGAGATGACCCGCGGCGAGCGCTTCGTCCAGGACGTGCTGCGCGGAAAAGCGCGCGCGCGCGAGCGCTGGATCTTCGGCCTGCCGCTGGCGCTCGCCGCGCTCGCGGGGCTGGGTTGGCTGGGTCGACCGGTGTGGCGTGCCGTTCCCCGGACAAGGCGCAACGCGTAGCGATGCGCTGCAGATCCGGGGTCCATGCTGCATTAACAATGCGCAGAGCGGCATTCGGCGTGGGTCCCGGTTCTGCAGCGCACCGCTTCGCGCTGCGCTGCGCCCGGGACACGAGCTCACAGAAAGTGCGCGCCCTGCCGCGATCAATTGCTGACCCGTCAAAAACCGTGATCAATGGCGAAACAGCCGCCGGATGATTCGCCGCGCCGATGACCGCCTATCTCGAAAAGCTCAATCCCGATCAGCGGCGGGCGGTCGAGCACGGCATCGGCGCGGCCGCGGATCCGAGGGCGCTGCTCGTCATCGCCGGCGCCGGGTCCGGCAAGACCAGCACGCTGGCGCACCGCGTCGCCCATATGGTCGTCAACGGCAGCGATCCGCGCCGCATCCTGCTGATGACGTTCTCGCGGCGCGCGGCCGCGGACATGACGCGGCGCGCCGAGCGCATCGTCGCTTCGGCGCTCCGGTCGAGCGCAGCGGCCGCAGCGCTCGCCTGGTCCGGCACGTTTCACAGCATCGGCGCGCGGCTGTTGCGCGAATACGCCGGCGAGATCGGGCTCAGCCCCTCGTTTACGATCCACGACCGCGGCGATGCCGCCGATCTGATGAACCTCGTTCGCCACGAGCTCGGATTTTCCAAGAGCAAAAAACGATTCCCGATGAAGGCCACCTGTCTCGCCGTCTATTCCCGCGCGGTCAATGGCGCAGCGCCGCTCGAAGAAGTTTTGGCCAACAGCTTTCCCTGGTGCGGTGGCTGGGCGGCCGAGCTGCGCGCGCTGTTTGCCGCTTACGTCGAAGCCAAGCAGCGGCAGAACGTGCTCGATTACGACGATCTGTTGCTCTACTGGGCGCAGATGATGGCCGAGCCCGCGCTCGCGGCCAACGTCGGCGCGCGCTTCGACCATGTCCTCGTCGACGAATATCAGGACACCAATCGCCTGCAGGCGTCGATCCTGCTCGCGCTCAAGCCCGACGGGCGCGGCCTCACCGTGGTGGGCGACGACGCGCAATCGATCTATTCGTTCCGGGCCGCGACGGTGCGCAACATTCTGGATTTCCCGGGCGAATTCCGCCCGCCGGCGCGCATCGTCACGCTCGAGCGCAACTACCGCTCGACGCAACCGATTCTCACCGCCTCGAACGCGGTGATCGATCTTGCCCAAGAACGCTTCACCAAGAACCTGTGGTCCGACCGTGGCGCGGCCGAGCGGCCGCAGCTCGTCGCGGTGCGCGACGAGACCGACCAGGCAAGCTACGTGATCGAGCGCGTGCTGGAGAACCGCGAATGCGGCATCGCGCTACGCGCGCAGGCGGTGCTATTCCGCGCCTCGCACCACAGCGGTCCGCTCGAAGTCGAGCTGACCCGGCGCAACATTCCGTTCGTGAAATTCGGCGGCCTCAAGTTCCTCGAGGCCGCCCACGTCAAGGACGTGCTCGCGTGCCTGCGGTTCATCGAGAACCCGCGCGACCGCATGGCCGGATTTCGGGTGTTGCAGCTGCTGCCCGGCATCGGGCCGACGAGCGCGGCGCGCGTGCTCGATCGAGTGGAAGCCGCCGGCTCGCTTACGGCGTTGGCCGATTTTTCCCCGCCGCCGCGAGCGGCGCAAGGATGGCCCGCCTTCCTGGCACTGGTGCGCCGCCTCGGCGAACACGGCCCGGGCTGGCCGGCGGAGCTCGCGGCCGTGCGGATCTGGTACGAACCGCATCTCGAGCGCATCCACGAGGATGCCGCGCTGCGCGGCGCCGATCTGATCCAGCTCGAGCAGATTGCGACCGGCTATGTCTCGCGGCAGCAATTTTTGACCGAGCTCACGCTCGATCCGCCCGAGGCGACGAGTGATCTCGCGGGCGCGCCGCTGCTCGACGAGGATTATCTGATCCTCTCCACCATTCACTCGGCCAAGGGACGGGAGTGGGCCGCGGTGTACGTGCTCAACGCGGTCGACGGATGCATCCCGTCCGACCTCGCCACCGGCACCAATGAAGAGATCGAGGAGGAGCGGCGGCTGCTCTACGTGGCGATGACGCGCGCCAAGGATCAGCTCGACCTGATCGTGCCGCAGCGCTTCTACATCCACCAGCAGGCGAGCCGCGGCGACCGCCACGTCTACGCCTGCCGCACGCGTTTCCTCCCCGCCTCGATTCTCCCGCTGTTCGCGGCGCGCGCCTGGCCGACCGCGCTGGCAGAGGCGCAGCCCGCCTCCCCGGCGAAGCCGCAGGCGCGCGTCGACATCGGCGCGCGCATGCGCGGCATGTGGCGGTAGCGTCGGGGCATTCCGTCATCGCTTGAGTTTCCGCAGCATCGGAATTCCAGGCAACTTGGTTTCGCAAGCTGAGCCGCGCACGCGCTTCCCCTCTCCCCTTGCGGGAGAGGGTGGTCGATCCGAGTGAAGCGAGGATCGACCGGGTGAGGGGTACGTGCAAATCCGATCGTCTGAACCCCTCACCCGCCTCGCGGACTACGTCCGCTCGGCACCCTCTCCCGCAAGGGGAGAGGGGAAGCGCGTCTGCCGCTTCGTTTCAGAACCATCACGAAATGCTAACAATGATATGGATTATGCGCTGCGGCGTGATGCTTACAGCAAGCCGCGGCGGGCGAGATTGCGCATCAGATGAGCGGTGCCGAAGCGCCACGGCTCGCACTCGTTGGTGTAGCGCATGCGATTGACGAGACGGCCGAGCTCGGGCGCCGCGATGGTGACGATGTCGCCGATCTTGTGGGTGAACCCCTCGCCCGGCGCGTCGCGGTCCTCGATCGGCGCGAACATCGTGCCGAGAAACAGCACCGCGCCGTCGGGATATTGATGGTGCGCGCCGATCATCTGAGAAACGAGATCGGCGGGATCGCGGCTGATCTTCGCAATCGAGGAAAAGCCCTCCAGCCGAAAGCCGTCGTCGCCCTCGACCGTGAGCGTCACGTTCATGCGCCGAACGTCGTCGAGCGCGAACGTCGCATCGAACAAGCGCAGGAACGGACCGAGCGCGCAGCTCGCGTTGTTGTCCTTGCTTTTGCCGAGCAGCAGCGCGGAGCGGCCCTCGACGTCGCGCAGGTTGACGTCGTTGCCGAGCGTGGCGCCGACGATCCGGCCGCTCGAGGCGGCGACGACCACCACCTCGGGCTCCGGATTGTTCCAGGTCGACATCGGGTGAATCCCGGCATCGCAGCCGGTGCCCACGGCCGACATCGGCTGCGCCTTGGAAAAAATCTCGGCGTCGGGCCCGATGCCGACCTCGAGATATTGGCTCCAGGCGCCCTGCTCGATCAGCACCTGCTTCAACCGCATCGCCTGCGGCGAGCCGGGTTTTAGGCGGGCGAGGTCGTCGCCGACAACCCGGGAAATTTCCGCGCGGATCGCCGCGGCCGCCGCCGGATTGCCGCGCGCCCGCTCCTCGATGACGCGCTCGAGCATGGACACCGCAAAGGTGACGCCGGCGGCCTTGATCGCCTGGAGATCGATCGGCGCCAGCAGCCAGGGTTTCGTCGGATCGCGATCGTCGGGCGGCGTGTTGGCGAGAATCGCGTCGAGCGCGCCGAGCGCTTCGCCGTTCGCGGCGCGCAGCGCCGCGGCGGGATTTTCCGCCTCGCACAAATCCCGCATGGTGGGGAAAGCGCGGGAGAGATCGAACACGCCGTCGGCGCGGATCGCGAGGACCGACGGCCCGTCCCGGTCCGGCCGCCAGATTCTGCCCGCGAGCGCGCCGGCACAGGCGTCCGCGGGCAGGCTCAAAGTTGCGGTGAGTTTTGGTGCCGGCATTGGTCTGGTCCTCTAGTGGTTCGCCGCCGAGCGTCTTGCGCGCTTCACCCTCCCACCGAACCCGGGTGTTCCCGGGTTCGGCATATTAACTTGGTCGACATCGGAAACATCCGATGTCGAGTGAGGGGGAGGGTCGGCAGCGAGCATTTGCGAGCTGCCGGGGTGGGGTGATGCTGCTTCACCCCACCCGGCTCGCGTCTTGCGACGCTCCATAGCCGATGCTCCGCATCGGCGTTGTTCAACGGCGGCCGAAGGCCGCCTATGCCTCCCCCTCCAGGGGAGGTAGAAGTGAGCCTCGGGCGTGATCAACGCGCTTCATCCGGTGACGACGTTTTTCGGCGCACCCGCGACGAAACTCTCCAGATTGTCGATCAGTTGATCGGCCAGGCCCTGCATCGCCTGCGCGCTCGCCCAGGCGACATGCGGGGTCAGCACGAAATTCGGCAAGCGCAGCTCGAGCAGCGGATTTCCGGCGTGCGGCGGCTCGACGGAGAGCACGTCGAAGCCGGCGCCGCCGATGCGGTTTTCGCGCAGCGCATCCGCGAGCGCTTGCTCGTCGACCAGGCCGCCGCGGGCGGTGTTGATCAACAGGCAATTCGGCTTCATCCGGTTGAGCTCGGCCGCGCCGATCAAGCTCGCGGTGCCGGGGCTGAGCGGAACGTGGAGCGAAATGGCGTCGCTCGCTTCCAGGATTTTTTCGAGCGAGGCCGCCTCGACGCCCGGGCCGCCGACCGGCTGCATATCGAACGCGAGCACCCGCATGCCGAATGCGACGCCGAGCGCCGCCACCGCCTTGCCGAGCGCGCCGAAGCCGACGACACCCAGCGTCGAGCCGGCGAGATCCCGGATCGGATGATCGAGCAGGCAAAAATGCTCGGCGCGCTGCCAGCGGCCGGCATCTACATCCGCGCGATAGGCGAACAAGTTCCGGCGCAGCGCGAGGATCAACGCGAACACGTGCTCGGGCAGCGAAGCATTGGCATAATTGCGGATGTTCTGCACCACGATGTTTCTCGACCGGCACGCCGCGAGATCGACAATGTCGGTGCCGGTCGCCGCCACGGCGATCAGCTTGAGCGCCTTGGCATTGGCGAGCGCGTCCGCCCGCACCGGGACCTTGTTGGTGATGGCGATCGTCGCCGGCGCCAATCGTTCCGCCACCTGATCCGGGCGCGTGGTCGGAAAATTCGTCCACGTATGCGCGAATTCGGGCTTGCGGATCTCGGTCTTCAGGCTTCCGCTGTCGAGAAATACGATGTGTTCCATCGGAACGGCCCTATGGTTTTCGATGCAAGAATTCCGCGCCGGCAAATCCGGCACGGCTGCCGAGCGCTTCCTCGATCCGCAGCCCTTCGTTCCATTTGGCCATTCGCTCCGAGCGCGCGAACGATCCCACCTTCAATTGCTTCACGCCCCAGCCGACCGCAAGGTGCACGATGGTGACGTCCTCGGTCTCGCCGGAGCGCGCGGACAGGATCGCGCCGAAATCCGCGGCGCGCGCCGCCTCGACGGCGGCGAGCGTCTCGGTGATGGTGCCTGCCTGGTTGGGCTTGATCAGGACCGCGTTGCAAGCGCCGGCGCGGGCGGCGTTGCGGATGCGGGCGGCATTGGTGACCAGATAATCGTCGCCGACGACCTGGACGCGGTCTCCCACCGCTTGGGTGAAGCCGATCAGCCCGGCCTCGTCGTATTCGGCAAGCGGATCCTCGATCGAATGGATCGGATAACGCTCGAGCCAAGCGATCAGCATCGCGGCCATCGCATCGGAATCAAGCACGCGGTCCTCGAGCGCCAGATGATAGCGGCCGGCGCGATACAAATCGGATGCCGCGATGTCGAGCGAAATCGCGATCTCGTCGCCGGGCGTAAACCCGGCGCGCTCGATGGCGCGCACCAGCGCTTCGATGGCGGCTTCGTTCGAATCGAATGCGGGCCAATATCCGCCTTCGTCCGCCACGCCTTGCAGCCGGCCCTTCTCGCGCAGCATCGCGCCGGCCGCGCGGTAGACCTCGGCGGTCCATTCCAGTGCCTGCGCAAAGCTGCCGGCCTTCGGCGCCATGATCATGAAATCCTGCACGTCGATCCGCCGGCCGGCGTGGGCGCCGCCGCCGAAAATCTGGATTTCGGGGAGCGGCATCACCGGCTCACGGTCGGCGAGCAGATAGGCATAGAGCGGTTTGCGCGCCGATGCCGCGGCTGCGTGGAGCACCGCTATCGAGGTGGCCACCAGCGCGTTGCCGCCGAGCCGGCTCTTGTTGGGCGTGCCGTCGAGCTCGGTCAGCACGCGATCGACGTCGGCCTGCGATGTTGCGTCGCGTCCCTTGAGCGCGCGGGCGATCTCGCCATTGACGTGGCTGACCGCGCGCGCGACGCCGGCGCCGCCCAGGCGCGCTTCGCCGTCGCGCAAATCGACCGCCTCGCCGCTTCCGGTCGAGGCGCCCGCGGGCGCGATCGCCCGGCCGCGGGCGCCGCAGGCGAGCGCCACCTCCGCCTCGACCGTGGGCCGGCCGCGGGAATCCCACACGCTGCGGCCGTGCACGTGAACGATTTCGGCGCCCTGCATCAGCCCAACACTGCTCTCGCCCATGCCTGTCGGATCGCGCCCAAGTCGCCGGAGGACTGCAGGATCAAGGGGCGCGCGATCTCTCGGACGCGGTTCTTGTCGCGCTCGGTGGTGACATATTCGATCGGCGACTTGCCGTCGATGCGCGCGAGCAGCAGCGCCGGCAGCAGAGCGGCCATGCGCGCTTCGATGTCCGCGCGCGGCTCCCAGGACACCCCTTCGAGATAGGTCGCGGCAAAGCGGTCGAAGCAGCAAAGATAGGCCTGCGCGTGCTGCGGCCGCCACAGGCATTTGAGCAGAAGGTGATTGAGGCAGAACGCGGGGTCGAATGCCGGATCGCCGTACCAGGCGCATTCGGCGTCGATGAACACCGGGCCGTGCGGGCCGATCAGGAGGTTTTTCGGGCTGACGTCGCCGTGGACGAGGGCGCGCTTGGTCGAGGCGGTGATTCGGACCAGCGCATCGAGTTGCTCCCGCAGGTCGCGATGCACCCTCCCCGTTGCCACAAGATACGGCTCGAGCCGGATGGCGTAGAAGCTTTCGTCGGTTGCGAATTTTCGCGCGACGTCTTCTTTCCCGGCGGTCGCCGCATGGATGCGGACCAGGCGCTCGGCGACGGTGTGCGCAGTGTGTTCCCGAACGATGCCGTCCCTGAGCTGGTCTTTCCAACAAGGGTAATGCGCGGGGTCGAGGTACGCCATGACGAACAGGCCGGCTTGCGGATCGTGCGCCACGAGCTTGGGCACCGCGTCCGGGCAGATCTCGGCGGCGCGCTCCAGCCATTGCCATTCGAACGCATTGCGGGCGACCGGCGCCTCCCACAGCTGGGCCACTCTCAATCGCGGCAGCGCGCGCTTGAGGCAATAACGCTCAGCTCCGACGAGGACCCGCCAGATGTCCGACGACACCCCGCCCGACAGCGGCTCGCACACGCAGCGCTCGCCGTCCGGGACGAGATCCATGCGCCGCATCGTCTCGCAGATCGCCTCCTGCGCGAGCGGACTATCGCGGCAATCGGGCGAGATCATCGGCGAGCAATTTCCATAAGCTTCGACGTGTTTTCAGGAGGCCGTCTGGCGCTGTCCACCCTCCCCTGGAGGGGGAGGGTCGACCGCGAGCATGTTGCGAGCGGCCGGGGTGGGGTGATGCTGCTTCACCCCTACCCGGCTCGCGTCTTTTGACGCTCCATAGCCGATGCTTCGCATCGGCGTTGTTCGAACGGCGGCCGTAGGCCGCCTATGCCTCCCCCCTCCCAGGGGGAGGTGGGAGTATGTCGCGTGCTCGGTATGCTCATTAGATCTCCAATGAAACGTACCTCCCGCTAAAACACCGCGCCGCGGGCGCTCACCGGCCAGATGCTCTCGACGTGCTCGTTGCGGATGCCGACGAACCAGTCGTGCAGGTTCACGGTCGGATCGCAGTGCCCCGGTATGAGCCTGATCTTATCGCCGAGCTTGAAGCGATGGTTGCCGCCGATGTCGAGCCGGCCATGCTCGTCGGCCGCCCGCGCGTAGGATACGCCATCGCAGCCTACGAGAAGCGGCATGCCGGAATCGACGCTCAACGCTTTCAGACCCGCATCGACGACGGCGCGCTGCGCGGTCGGCGTGCTCATCACGGTGGTGAGCAGGAACAGCGAGTTCTCGAACTCGCAGACCGGCTTGCCCTCGCGGTCCTCGTTTCTTCCATAGTCCGCGTCCATGAACACATAGGACCCGACCTGCAGCTCGTCGTACACGCCGCTGTCGATCTCGAACTCGAACGTGCCGGTGCCGGCGCCCGAGACGATCCCGCATTCGAGGCCATTCCGTCGCAACAGGGCGAGCGCATCGGAAACCTTGCCGGCCGCGCTCGCGATCGCCCGGCGGCGCTCCTCGCGCGCACGCAAGTGCTGGGCGGAGCCGTGGTAGGCCTGCAGGCCTGCAAACCGCAGCGATTTCGTTCGCGCGAGCGCCGCGGCCAGCCGGGCGACCTCGCCCGGCGTCTCGACCCCGCAGCGCCCGGCGCCGACGTTGAGCTCGACCAGGACGTCGATGTTCGCGCCGAATTTTTCCGCCGCCGCGGCGAGCTGCTGCGCGTTGTCGCAATCGTCGACGCAGACCGCGACCTTGGCGCGGCGGGCGAGCGCCGCGACGCGGTCGAGCTTCGCCGCGCCGATCACTTCGTTGCTGATCAGGACGTCGCCGATGCCGCCGTCGACCATGATCTCGGCCTCGGAGATTTTTTGGCAGCAGACGCCGATTGCGCCGGCGGCGAGCTGCAGGTTGGCGATCGCGGTGCTCTTGTGGGTCTTGGCGTGCGGCCGCAGGCGAAGCTTGGTTCCCGCGATGCGGTCCTGCATGCGGGCGATGTTGCGCTCCAGCGCGTCGAGCTCGACCAGCAGCGCGGGCGTATCCACCTCGGAGACGTGCGAACCAATCCTGGCCGGCGCCGATATCATGCTCTACCTCGCACTAACTCGTTTTCTGAGGATCTTCGAACGACTGGGCCCGATCGGCGCAAGGGTACGGCAGGCCGCTATTGCGAGCCTTGCCGTCCCGGCGTGTCCGGGCTGAAATACACGTCGGCCTGCATGCCCGGTACCAGCGGTCCGGGATCCGCCAAATCGACCAGCACCTCCATGACATCGATATCGCTGAACTTGCGCGGGCCCCTCGCATTCATGCGGCTCGGCCCGACGATCTGTTCGATCGACGCAACCTTTCCCTCGAACTCCCGATCGCGAAACGCGTCCGCGCGCACCTTCACGCGCTGCCCGACGCGAACCTTGACCAGATCCTTCTCGTCCAATTCCGCGCGCACCCGCAAGGCCGAGACATCGCCGAGCAGGACCAGCGGCTGCTCCGACGAGGGCGTCCCCAGCTCGCCCGGCTTGGCCTGGACCTGCAGCACGGTGCCGGAAAGCGGTGCGCGGATCCGGGTCTTTTCCAACTCCACCTCGGCAAGCGTCAATTCCGCGCGGGACACGTTGAGCTCGCCTTCCAACCGGCTCGGCAGCGCCGTGCCCGACGCGGCTTTGATTCTGTGCAACGTATCCTGCTGCTCGCGAAGCCGATCCTGGGCCAGCGACAGCGCGAGGCGGGCGGAGTCGAGCCCGGCCTGCGAGGTGCGGCCGGCGCGCCGCGCCGCCGCAGCCCGGTCGAGCCCGATGCGCGCTTCCGTGAGGGCTCGCTCGGCATCGGCGACCGCGTCCTCGGCCTTGCGGCGCTCGGCCGAGCCCTTCGGCATGGAGGCATCGTTGCGGACGCGCTTGCGTAGCGCCGCCTGAGCCTCGGCCGCGGCCAATCGGGCGAGCGCCTCGCTGTCATCGAGCCGAACCAGCAGCTCGCCGGCGAAGACCCTGTCGTTGGGCCTGACCAGCACTTCGGCAATGCGGCCGATGACGGGCGCCGAGACCTTGATGTCCCGCGACAACGGTTCGACCCGACCCGGCGCAACCGCGGTCCAGCGCTTCGGCGCCGATGTGCCGGAGGGCACCGCGGGGGATGCTTCCTCGGCCCGAAAGGGCGCCGCGACCAGGAACGCGGCGGCGACGGCCACCAGCAAGACCGCCCCCGATACCGCTATCTTCCCGCCTGGCGTCAACATCCAGTCCACGCTTATCCCAGATGGTTCGCGGATTGCGCGCGCGCGGGCTCGATACCGGCGCGTTCCTCGCCGACGATGCGTCCGTCTTCGATCCGCACAATTCGGTCCGCGAACGGCAAGATGCGCGGATCGTGGGTGACGACGAAGACGGCGCGCGAGGGGTCCTTCGCGATCCCCGCCAGCACCGTCATGATGGCATGCCCGTTCTCGCTGTCCAGCGCCCCGGTCGGCTCATCGGCGAGGATCGCGGAGGCATCGCCCACGATCGCCCGCGCGATGGCGACGCGCTGCTGTTCGCCGCCGCTGAGCTCGCGGGGGAATGATCGCGTCTTGTGCGAAAGCCCGACCGCCGCCAAGGCCGCATCGGCCTTGGCTCGCGCCCGCCGGGAGCGCTCGCCGCGCACGTCCAGCACCAGGCGAACATTTTCGACCGCGGTCAGCGTCGGAAACAGGTGATACGACTGGAAGATAAATCCGACATGCCGCCGTCTCAGCTCGGCCAGCTCTTCGGGCCGCGCCCCGGTCGTGGCACGGCCGAGGACGCGGACGGTGCCTTGCGTCGGCGACAGGATGCATCCGAGCACGGACAGCAACGTGGTCTTGCCGCTGCCGGACGGCCCCATGAGCAGCGTCAGTTGCCCGCCTCGGAGCGACAGATTGATGCCCCGCAGCGCCTCCACTCGCCACGCGCCCTCGCCGAGGATTCGCACGATATCCATGGCCTCGATCACGGGCTGGGTCATCGCGTGAAGACCATGGCGGGATCGATGCGGGTCACGACGGTGATGGCCGAGATCGCCGAGAGGGCACACATGAACAGGGTGAGCGCGAACAGGCCCACGGTCAGCCCGGGAGTCATGACGATGGGCAATGCCGTATCTCTGGTCGCCGCCACCAAAGCCCAGCTGATCCCGGCGGCGATCGAGAAGCCGATGATCGCGCTGAGCAGCGCCTGCCACAGGATCACCCGGTAGATGTAATTCCGGGACGAGCCGATGGCGCGCAACGTGGCGAATTCGTTGAGGTGATCCTTGGTGCTGGAATAGAGCGTCTGCGCGACAATGACCGTGCCGACGATGGTTCCGAGCACGGCGCTGGCGAACAGCGCCGCCCCGGCGCCGGTGCCGAACAGCCAGAACGACCGACTGCGGCGGCGAAATTCGTCCGAAGTCAGGACCTCGGCGTCCGAGAGTCTCGCCGTAAGCTCGCGGCGAACGCCCGCCGCGCTCGCGCCGGGGGCGATGCGCACGATGAAATACGTGGCCTTGTTGGGCGACGCTCCCATGTAGTCTCGGGCGCGATCGATGGTAGTGAAGACGTAGGGCGTGGTCGTGAACGAGCGGACGCCGCGGGTGACCACCGCCACCCGCGCCTTTTGATCGCGGATTTCCGCGATATCGCCGATCCGCGCCACCCCGAGCCGCTCGAAATACGAGCGGTCGACCGCCACCGCCCCGGGCGCGGAGAGATCCTCGAGGCTGCCTTCGGCGAGGTCCCACGGCTGCAAGCCGCCGGGCTCCACGCCGATGAGAAACACCGGCGCCGCCGAGCCGTCGGATTTGCGCCAATACGCGAAGCCGATCATCACCGGAACGGCCGCCGTAACCCCCTCGACCGCCAACGCCTGGAACCGCTCGCGTCCGTCCAGCATCGAGGTGGACTCGAAGCTCTTGGTCTGGGCGGGCGCGATCCACAGGTCGGCCTGCGAATGATCGATCATGGTGGTGATCATGCGCTCGAAGCCCAGGAACAGCCCGAGTTGCACCGCGACCAGAACGATCGAGAACACGATCCCGACGACGGTGGCAACGAAACGGACCCGATCGTGAAACAAGTTGCGAGACGCGAGCGTGAAGATCAACGGCATGGGGTCAATCGTGAAAAGCATCCGACGCTACGCAGTAGCGGCGCGGATCATACCGGGCGCGAGCGTCGGCCGGAAGCCGAATCGGGCTCTCAGCGGCCGATTGTCTCGCCCGCATGCCGATGTTGCGGGCTGGCTGGGCACCAGGATGCGGTCGAGCCCTCTTCTTGCGCGGCCTGCCGATCTCAATCGACTCACGACGAAGCGTCAGGACAGGGCGGAGATCCCGGCCGTTCGACCCGCCCATGGCCACGCTCTCTCGATTTGCGCCGACAGCGACAGCAGCGTTTCCTCGCATCCGGCTCGCCCGGTCGCCAACACACCGATCGGGAGACCGTCTTCGTTCCAGTGCAGCGGCAACGATGCGGACGGAAGCCCCGCCCCGTTGGCGATGAAGCAGAACAGCGTGTAGCTCGTCATCCGCTGCGCGGCCTGATAAATCGTGTCCTTGTCGGCGTTCAAATAGCCGAGCGGTTGCGGAGGCACCATCATGGTCGGGGTGAGCATCACGTCGAAACGTTCGAAGAAACCCATGATGTCGCGCGTGTGCCGCTGCATGTCTTGAACGACGAGAAGATAGTCGCCCGAAGACATCTGCTGGCCTCGTTCGTACAGGAACCAGGTAAACGGTTCGAATTCGGATTCTGCGGGCGCTCGGTCGATTCGCCTGGCCCAATCCTTTACCGCCCAATTGGCAATGCCCGTGAAAATATGAACGCAGCGCCGATGGTACCCGAGCGGATCATGGGTGAACTTTGCTTGCTCGACGAAATGTCCGAGATCCGCAAGCCGCGTTGCGGCCGTTCGGCACGCTTCGAGGCAATCCTTATGGACCGCATTCTCCCCATCGGCGTCGGTCACCACGCCGATGCGCAGCGGCGCCGGGTCTCTCTCCGTTGCCGAAAAAAATGAGGATGCCGGCTTCGGTGCGTAATACGGCTCGCCGGCGCGAAGCCGTGCCGTCAGGTCGAGAAGCAGCGCGCTGTCCCGCACGCTGCGGGTAATCGCATGCTCGGACACGATGCCGCTCCCCGCGTCACCATAGAAGGGCCCCATCGGATTGCGAGCACGGGTCGGTTTCAATCCGAAGACGCCGCAGCACGAGGCCGGAATCCGGATGGAGCCGCCGGCATCGTTGGCATGCGCCATCGGCACGATCCGCGCCGCCACGGCAGCCGCGGATCCGCCCGAAGATCCGCCGGTCGTATACCCGGGTGCCCAAGGATTGATCGCGGGACCGTATAGGCCGGGTTCGCAGTCGGGCTTCATGCCGAACTCCGGCGTATTCGCCCTTCCGAGCAGAACAGGACCCGCGTCGCGCCAGCGTGTCACGAGTTCGCTGTCCTGCGTGGAACGATAGCGGTTCCGCAGAAAGGCGGAGCCCTCGTGGAGCGGCGTTCCCGCAATCTCGACGAACAAATCCTTCGCCAGGAAGGGAACGCCGTAAAACGGCGATCCGGGGTCCAGCGCTGATAATTGATCGCGCGCTTCCGCATAGAGCTTGCAGACGACCGCGTTGAGACGAGGGTTCAGCGCTTCTATGGCGGCGATCGAGGTTTCCAGAACCTCCGACGCGGAAAAGCTCTTGCGACGAATTTCCTGCGCAAGACCGATTGCGTCAAAGTGACCAAGTTCGCGCGGCGATACTGCCATGTCGGATACTGATGAGGATCTCCGTTCGTCGCGAGCTGCCGCTTCGGTCCGGAGCTGGCCGGGCGACCTCCCGACGACGCGAGGCGATGAAAAAAGCCAGCCTATTTGCTCTTCTGCGGTTCACCCGGTAGGACGGCGGCCACACCCTCCGGATTGATGTTGAAGGCCAGGAAACTGAAAGGCCCGTCCCCCGCGTTTCCCCACTGATGGACGAGACCGAACGGCTCGTACACCAAGGCGCCCGGCCCTTTTGCCTCGGCCTTGCCTTGGATGGTGTTGGTGCCCGTTCCCGACAGAACATAATAAAGCGCCGCACCCGAGCGATGGTGCGGGGGATTGGACGGCATCCCCGCCGGAAACGTGACGCGCGTCAGGTTGAGATCATAAATTCCGGACTTCAGGTCGGGAATCGGCGCCGCCGTGCGATATAGTTCCTGGGTGCTGAGGGGTATCGTCACAACGGGCTTGTTGCGATCGGGAGCCGGGCTCAGAAGGAAATGAAGCAGCGTCGATGCCTCCTCGCTCCCGGCTTTGAGCGACGCCGCCTTCCCCGCGGCAAGGAACATCCCCTCCCCGGCGTGCAGCGTCTTCATCTCGTCACCGAGCGAAATCTCGGTCGATCCGGAAAGCTGATACAAAACGCCGTTTGCCGCCGACAGGGTGCTCGTCTCGCGCGGCGGAAGACTGAGCCGCAAGGCTCGGAAATACAGCGGTGTCTCCACCACGCTTGGCAATTTGGTCGCGGCGACGACGGTGCGCGCCACCGGCGCGGGAGCTTGCGCGGGCTGCGCAACCGCGGACCCGGCGAAGATCCCCGCGACGAAGAGCACGATGCCAGTCCCGGTGAATCGCATGATGAGCTCCCAAAGCCCGCGGGATCGTTCGAAGCGTGGCCCGCGCTACTTAATTCTAGCACAATCCGCTTCGCGGCGGGCAGGCCGGGTGAATCCCCGGCGATCGAGGCGGCGAGATTGACCCATATCCGACATTCGTATCCTCTACGGGACCGAGCTGCGACCCTGCCGCGCGCGGCGTTCCGTGGAGATTGGAGCCGACAACGCGGAAGGGTCGATGGACGCAAGGCGCCTGTTTGATAACATTCGGGTGCTCAACGTCGCGCCGGGAACCTCGGCTCGTCTCAGAGCTACGGCCATGGAAAAGAGCTGCTTCGGGCGTGAAGGAATCTTGGCAAGTGAGCGTGGACCTTCCAACGCGGCTCGTGGGCACCCGGCTCGGGATCGACGACGCGCTTGCGAGTGCGCGTCGTGACTGATGCGCTGCTGCAGATCGACGGACTGGCCAAACGTTTCCAGGGGATCGTCGCCTCGGACGGCATCTCGCTCGAGGTGCGCGGAGGCGAGCTCCACGCCCTGATCGGGCCGAACGGTGCCGGCAAGACCACGCTGATCGCTCAGCTCACCGGCGAGGTGGCGCCGGATTCCGGCTCGATCCGCTTTGACGACCGGGACATCACGGCGGTGCCGACGTATCGCCGCAGCGCGCTCGGGCTCGCGCGCACGTTCCAGATCACCTCGCTGTTTCTCGATTTCACCGCGCTCGACAACGTCGCCCTCGCCGTCCAGGCGCACGCCGGGCATTCGTTTCGTTTCTGGCGCAACGCGCGCCGCGATCCCGCGCTGCGCGAGCCGGCGCTCGCCGCGCTCGATCGTGCGGGCCTCGCCGCGCGCGCCGACATGCTCGCCTCCAAGCTGAGCCACGGCGAGCATCGCCAGCTCGAGATCGCCATGGCGCTCGCGGCCCAGCCGCGCATGCTGCTGCTCGACGAACCGCTGGCCGGCATGGGGGTCGAGGAGTCCGGCCGCATGGTGAGAACCCTGCGCGAGCTCAAACGGCAGCTCACCATTCTGCTGGTCGAGCACGACATGGAGGCGGTGTTCGCGCTCGCCGACCGCATCACCGTCCTGGTCAACGGCCGCGTCATCGCCTCCGGCCCGCCGGAGGCGATCCGGGCCAACGCCGAGGTGCGCAGCTCCTACCTCGGCGATTGACCCTGGTCGGCTGCCGAGCGTATTCGGCGCCCTCGGTCCGCATCTCAGCTCCTGTATCTCGCCCGGCGCGCTTCGCGCCGTATTTGGACTCCGATGTCGCTCAAGTTGCTGAGTTGGTCGTCATCGAGCGCGGCAAGTGCACGTCGGCTCTTGTCGCGGCCCGACCACCAGCGCCCGAGCTTTGATGCCCAGCTGCCTCCGCCGCTATGTTTCAGCTCCTCCACCCTGAACATCGCGGCAGCGGTCAGCGCCGCGTACGCGCAGTATCCGCCGGCAACGGCGACAAAGAATCCGATCGCGCCGAGATCGAGCCAGTAGATGGCGATCAACGCGCATCCCGTGCTTGCGAGCAGACGGACGGCGTTGGCCGTCACGGTCCATATGACGCTCCCGAGCCCTTGGGTTGCGAAGTAGAGCGCCATCGCGAGACCGTAGAGGCCGTAGATCGGCCCGACGATCCTCAGGTATGATGTGCCGAGACGAAGGATCTCCTGGTCGTCGCTGAAAAGGCCCATCCACAGACCGGGAAAGAGCGCGACGATCAACCCGATCGTTGCGCAGGCGGTAGCCACGGTCGCGGCTCCGGTCCACGCGATCTCCCGGGCACGATGATACTGCTTGGCACCCCAGTTGGTGCCGACCATCGCCACGATCGCCGTGCCGAAACCGAATGCCAGCGGGATAAGGATGTATTCGAGGCGCGCCCCCATCGCGTAACCGATCGCCACCTCTCTCCCGAGATGGCCGGCGATTCCGGTCAGCAGTACGACCGAGAGGTTGGTGATGCTCACATTGATCAATCCCGGCACGCCAACCTTGAGGATTTCGGCGAAAAGTCTCCACTGCAGGGGCACGCCGCGAAACGCCAAAGTGACGAGCGACCGGCGCGAGCGCAGGTAAGCGAGCAGCACGAGGCTGCCGGCGCCGAACGACATCATCAGGCCCCAGCCGGCGCCGGCCGGGCCAAGAGCCGGCACCGGTCCCCACCCGAAAATCAGCAAGGGCGAGATGAGAACATGCGCGAGCACGCTGCCGAGGATGACGCCGGCGGGCAAGTCCATATTGCCGGTTCCCCGCACGGCACTGCCGAGCAGATTGAGCATGCAGATGGATACTGCGCCGCTGAACGCCACCTTCGAATAGGCGAGCGCGGACGATAGCATTTCGCCATGCCCGCCCATCCATCGAAAGACGGATGGTGCGCCGAGCAGCAGCACTGTCGAGAATGCCGCCGCAAGGCCAAGGGCCAGAACAAAAGTGTGCAGGGCAAGCGCGTCGGCGACATCGCGCTTGCCGGCACCGAGCGCGCGGGCAATTGCGGAGGAAACGCCGCCGCCCATGCCGCTCGCTGCGGTGTGTTGGATCAGCATCACGAACGGAAAGGCGAGCGACACGCCCGCGAGCGCGTCGGGGCCGAGACGGCCGAGAAACAGTCCGTCGAACGTGATCATGCCGGCAATCGCCAGGAGATTGAGGACGTTGGGCGCCGAGAGCCGCAGCAGCGTGGACAAGACCGGCCCTTCGAGCAGTAATTTGGTCCGCGCGGCGACCGGCCGGGCGCCGGCCGGATCGGTCGCGACGGTCGGAAGGAATGATGGCGGGGAACTTGCAATGCTTCGGTCGCGCATAGGCGCTCCTCCCCACACGGGGCTGGAGCAGCACTTGAGACGGAAGCGTCCTCAAGCACCGGGCGGCTGCAGGAAGGGCCCGATTGCGCTTCATCTTCCGAAGCTCGCCCATGTATCTCCTTGCCGGATTGCTCCGCAATGCATCCTTTCTCAGCCATGCATTAGATATTCTCATGAAGTCCGAAAATCTGCTCCATCGAGTTCGATCTGCCATGATGGGAGGAGAGCGATTTGGGCTCAGTCGCCTTCGCGACGCGGATGGCCAGAATTGGCAATGCCTTGCCTGCAAAGCAGGTCTTCTCTATCTTGCCTTAGTTTTTCTCATGAGAGCCGAGCGATGCTTCGCCGCTTGCCCCCGCTGAATGCCCTCAAGGCTTTCGAGGCTGCGGCGCGGAGCGAGAGCTTCACCCGCGCGGCTGAAGAGCTGTGCGTCACGCAGGGCGCGGTGAGCCATCAGGTCAAGGCGCTGGAGGCAACGCTCGGCGTCAAGCTTTTCCATCGCGAGCGCCAGCGACTGGTGATCACCGAGGCTGGTCGCGAATATCTTGCCGTGGTCCGCGATGCACTGGATCGGATTGCGGTGGGTACGGATCGTCTTGTGCAGCGCCAGACCTCCGGGGTTTTGACGGTCAGCACATCACCTGATTTTGCCGCCAAATGGCTCGTACATCGGCTCGGTCGGTTTGCCGAGGCTCATCCCGACATCGATCTACGAGTGTCCGCAACGATGCATCACGTCGACTTCGCGCGTGAGGAAGTCGACCTGGCGGTTCGCCACGGCGACGGCAATTGGCCCGGGCTTGATGTGGTGCGTCTTTGCTCCGAGCAGCTTTTTCCGGTTTGCAGCCCCAAGCTCGCTTCGGGGCGCAACCGCATAACCAGAGCGTCGGATCTGCTGAAATTTCCGCTGCTGCGTCTCGATGACTGGAAGACATGGTCGAGATGGTTCGATGCCGCCGGCGTCGTCGATCCGGTTGCTCACGGTCCGGTTCTGAACCGTGCGAGCATGCTGATCGATGCTGCCGTCGACGGCCAGGGCATCGCCCTGGCCCGCACTGCGCTCGCGGCCTGGGATCTCATCAACGGCCGGCTGGTAAGGCCGATCGATGTTTCTTTGAGAATGTCCAAGACGTACTGGATCGTCTGCCCGAAGGCGATTTCGAGCGTGCCAAAGATCGTCACGTTCCGAGATTGGCTGCTGGCCGAGGCGAGCAGCGACGCGCGCCGGCTAAAAACTCTCGCTTCCTAGACGATAGTAAAGGGTCGAATACCCGATGAACGCTCGACCTATCGATCCCTCCTCAACCTGCGAACGTCAGCCCGCCGCTGACGCTGAGCACCTGTCCGGTGATGTAGTCGGAGCGCGGGCTCGCAAAGAACAGGATCGCGTCGGCGATTTCCTGCGGCTTGGCGAGGCGGCGGAACGCGATCGCGCGAATGAAGGCTTCCTTGATCTTGTCGGGCCGCGACTGCAGCATCGGCGTGTCGGTCGGGCCCGGGCAGACGCAATTGACGTTGATCTTGTATCGCGCCATCTCGCGCGCCAGCGATTTGGTGAAGCCGATCAGGCCGGCCTTCGCGGCCGCATACACCGTCTCGCCGGTGCTGCCGACGCGTCCGGCGTCGCTCGCGACGCTGACGATCTTGCCGCCCCCGGCGGCGATCATCGCCGGCAGCAGTGCATGGGTGAGGTGCAGCGCGCCGGCGAGATTCACAGCGATCACCCGATCCATGAAATCCGGTTTGTTGTCGAGGAACAGCTGAAAATCGTTCCAGCCGGCGGCGTTGACCAGGATGTCGACGCGCCCGTGTCGCGCGAGCGCTTGCGCGGCGCACGCCCGCACCGTGCCGCGATCCGCCATGTCGATCTTGGCGTATTCGACCGACAGCTTCTGCGCGGCCGCCTCCTTCTCGAGCTCGCCGCCCTTCTCAACGTTGATGTCCGCGCAGATGACTTTTGCGCCGCAGCGCGCGAATTCCAGCACGGTCGCCTTGCCGATTCCGGATACGCCGCCCGTGATCATCGCAGTCTTGCCGTCGAGTCGCATGGATGGCACTCCCTGTGAAATCTATTCCGTCAACTGCTGGCGCGCGATTGCCGGGCGCCGACCGTCAGGCGCGCACATCCTCGCCGAGATAGACCGACTTGACCCGAGGGTCGCGCGCAACTTCGTCCGCGGTCCCTTCGGCAAACACGGTGCCATTGACCAGCACCGAGATGCGGTCGGCGAAATCGAAGACGAGATCCATGTCGTGCTCGATCAGCAATATGGTCACTCCCTCGGCACAAGACGCGATGGTGGCCAGCAGCTCGTGCCGGTCGGTCTGCGGCACGCCGGCAGCGGGCTCGTCCAGCAGCAGGACCTGCGGCCGGCAGGCGACCGCGAGCGCGACCTCCAGCAGCCGCTGCCTGCCGTACGGCAGCATCGCGCTGCGCTCATCCGCGGCATCGGCGAGATGGAAGCTCTCGAGCAAGCCGCCGATCTCCTCGACGATCTGCGCTTTGGTTCCGGCCGTGCGCCACCAGTCGACGCCGGCGCCGACCCGCTCGGAGATCACCAGCCCGAGGGACTCGGCGGGCGTGAGCTCGGGAAACAGCTGATTGATCTGAAACGTCCGGGCAATCCCGAGCCGGGTGCGCCGGTGCGGCGCGAGATCCGTGATGTCCACGCCCTCGAGCAGGATGCGTCCGCTGGTCGGTCGTTTCACCCCGCTCAACAGGTCGATCACGGTGGTCTTGCCGGCACCGTTGGGGCCGATCAGGGCATGGCGGGCGCCCGTCTCGATGCGCAACGACACGTCGCGGACCGCGGCGATCCCGCCGAACTGCTTTTGCAAGGCCAGCGTCTCCAGCACGATTGCCATCGTTCGCGTACCCCCATGTAGCCCTTTGCGCGCCTGCCCTGAGTTCTCCAACGTAACTCGCAAGTATCGCCGCCGTCACCGGCCCCGCTGGAATTCTATCCCCGGGACTGCGCCCAACCCGATCTTGAATCGCAGGCCATGTCGCGCAGCCGGGCGCCGGCGCCGGGCTTACGCCCCGAACGATTTGAACCAAAACGGGTGCGCGAGCCGGCGGCAACGCGAAAGAACAGGGAATTTTTCCGTCGGAACAGGGAATTCACATGTCGGACAGGGAATTTTCTAGGCTGAACAGGCAATCACAGATCTTCTGCTTCGCTGAGCGCTCATTGCGGGCGCTTGGCATGGCCCCCAAAGCGGCCCGAAACGAGACGGCGGGCGGAAAGCGGCCGCCTCAACTGCGCTGGATGAGGTTTTCGCTAGGCACAGAAGTGAAATCCGGGATTCCCCTGCGAATCTCTTCGACCCGGGAACCGGCATTCCGCTTCGCTCCATGCAGCGCTTCGAGGCTCGGCGCTCCTCATGACGAGACGCCGGCCGCAGAGGTCGCTTCAATTCGGCCGTCTCGTAGCGCAGCAATGCTGGAAAGCGGTGCCGGTTCAACGTGTTGCGCAACGAATGCGCGGTAATCTCGCCATGCCGCTTGGCCCGAATATCGCGAGCGGTCAAGCACCTGGAGCAGCGACGTCAGATGCGCCCGGTATTGTTCGCGCTGGCGCGCCCGGCACAGCGCGAGATCATTCCCGCCCGTTACGGCTGCCGCCAGCAGTGCCTCCGAGATCCCGGCGGCGATGCCTTGCGATGCGAGCGCGTCCCGCGCAAGGGAGGCGTCACCGATCCGCAGGGTCGTTTCGCCCTCTGTCGACTGAACGCAGGCGGATCTTGTTGGGCCGGGTTTCATGTCGGCAAGCGCCGGCCATCCTTCCATGAGCCATGGCGCGTACGACCGCAGATGGCTTTCGACCGCGAAGGGCGATCCGGATACGGCGGCGCCCCGGCCCACGACCCCGAGGGTCATGATGGATGCCGCGCCGAGCCTATAGGCATAGCCCCCGGGAAGTGCGGCGATCGACAATGCGGCGTCCGCTTCGCAGGCTGTGCGTGAGGTCCAGAACGTCCGGGCGACCCATGGTCGCGGTGGACGGATCCGTTTCGTGGCGGTCACTGCGGCGCGTCCCGTGGCATCGATCACAAACGCGGCCCGCCAGCCGTCACCTGCGACGCCGCCGCCCGTGCGCAGTTTCCGATGCTCGAACTCGATCGGAATGCGATTGGTTCGGAGCACAAGGTCGAGAAGCGCGAGGTCCAGTGCCGGCCGCTCCAGATGCGCGGTTTTTGCAGTATTCGACGCGAATGGCTTCTCCGACTCCCATGCAGCGAGACGAACGTCATGCAGCCGATCGGCGCCGACGACGGTCGGAGGAATTCCTAGTTCCACGAGGAACGCGAGGAAGCCAGCCGGCACCGCATCGACCCGCGGTAGATCATCCGGGCCCGGCAGGCGTTTGGTGATGACAATAACCGTCCGTCCGGCTCGTGAAATCCGCAGTGCGGCAACCAGGCCGACCGGACCAGTTCCGAGGACGGCGACATCGAAGGTGCGCATGGGTCACGGTGGATCAATCGACGCGAAACGCGGATCGGAAATGACGTCGAACACGACCAGGAAGCCGCGATCGGCAATCTCGTGTGCGGTGGCATCGATCGGGCCTACCATCTCCATCCGCGCCTCATTGATATCCGGCGCGCCGGCGCTGCCGCCTAGCGTGTAACCTCGGTAGAGCTGCTGGAGTAGATCGAAATACCTTGTTTGCAGGGTCTTGTGCGCAGGATCACCGCGCGGCGGGGAAACGTCCTTCGTCGACCGCAGATAGTCCCCTTCCTGGTGACGGCCGAGCCATTCCTGGATGGAAAGAAATGCTTCGAAGTGGTCCTCGCCCTCCGCCATGATCGTCCGAATCGATTGCTCTAGTGCGTGAGGGCCGTCACGCTCGAAGGTCGCGAGGATCCGGGCATAGACGCCATCCACCGATACCGACGGTCTCTCGATGTCGATGAAATCCCTGATCGTCGCCGCCCTGGCGGCGCGAGGCGTGACCGGTCGGGTCTGGCCGGGCTGCTGGCCGGGAACCGCGGAAGCGACCTGAAGAGCCGGTTTGAAGGTCCCCGGTATTAGCAGCCCGCGCAGGACATCGTTCACTGCGCGAAGGTGTCGCATCTCGCCGATCGCGATCCGCATGATCTCGGCGTACGACGCACGAATGTCGTCGGCCAGAAGCGCCGGAAGACCTGTCGGCGGTTTCAGCGAATACGCCGCCGTGAGGTACTCCTGAGCGACCGCAAGCTCAACGCCAGCGGCGTACCGCAAATATCTTTCAAGCTCGTCGCGTGAGGACAGTGGTTCGCCAGAAATCTGGCGCGAGCTGAAGGGCGCGATGATTTCGCGTCTTCCCATGACGAAGTTGAGCGTTTGCCATGCGCCGTTGATCTCCTGATGGCGCATTTCAAACGGACTCGGATCGTTGACCGTGGCCGGACGCGGCAGCGTGCCGATCGTCCGATCCTGTCGTTCCCAGATGACGGCCAAATTCCATCGCGGGTCGTTCGGTACCGGGGTCGGCAACGGCGGCAGCGCGATATCGGGATGATTGGAGGCCCAGTAGTAACACCCGCAGTCGCGAAAATCGTGGGTCCACGGGCTGCACAGTGATTGCGTCAGTTCGCCGGGAAGGAAGATCTCCGCCAGCGCTCCATTGTCGTCGAGGTAGCGCATTCGATTGCCCTTGAGCGCCATCGCTGCGTTGTTGGGCCCGCGAAGATCGAGGACGACCTCGGTCCCTTCGGTGAGCATGCGAACGGCGACCCAGGCATCCGGCGGCCGTCGACCGCCGCCCACGCTGGGCGGTCCGAGCCTGGAAATGTCGAGCGTGAGCTCCCCAAGGGGTCCGAACGTGCCGGTGAGGCGCCGGACATTCCAGGACCGTCCGGCGGCGATGTCCTTGCCGATCGTGCGGTACGGCTTGGCGCTGGCCGCCGGCAAGCCTCGCGCCTTGCCGTCGGCTTCGGCCCCGGCCACATCGACGCCGACGATGCGGATGCTGTTGTCGGCGATATCGACCTCCAGAAACGGAAAGAAGCGTCGCTCCAGATTTCGCAGATCGCACTCCAGACCCGGAAAGCAGTTGCCGATGCCCGACTCCGGGCGCGTCGACATCGGATTGCCGGCGACCGCGACCACATCTGCCCCCTCCCGGGGTGTGCGGCCGCGCCGGAAAGCCGCGATATTCCGGGGAACGAGTTTCACGGGGGGAAGCGGGCTCATGCGGATATCTCCGAAGGACGAGCTGAGTTCAGACCGGGGAAGTAATCAGGGCGGCGATCGAGCAGCTCGCAATACGCGATGAGGCAGAACTCCAGCCAGCCGCGAATGAAGTTACAAGCCCCGGCGCTCCGGGACGAGGCTTCCTGATGACATCCGCCGGAGCAAAGATAGCGCGCCCAACACGTGCGGCAGTCGGTCTGCGCGTGGACGTGACGATTCGCGAGAAACCGTCGGCGCTTTTCAGCGTCGAGGCCGCTGTTGTCGCCCAACTCATAATCGGCCGCGCCGATCGCGCGATGACAGGCGTACCAGCGGCCCTCCGCTGAAACGGAGAAATAGCCGCCGCCGGCGCCGCACGGATATGGCGCACTCGAACCACGATGGAGCTGCTTCAACGCGACCGCCAGATTGGTCAAACTGATCGCATGACCTGCCAGGGCAGCGGCGAGTTCGGACCGCGCAAGGCTGAGCAGCGCGTCGAGGTAGCGGGGCCAGTCATCGTTGGTAATCGCGCTGCCGGAGGGTGAGGATCGAAGTGGTGCGAATCCCACTTCACAAAAACCGACGTCGCGGATCGCAGCGAAGCGACGCTTGAGATCGAGATTGTCGCGGGTGACCGTCGCCCTCGCGGCGACCCGAGTCCGCCCGGGATCGGCCAGCAAAGGGCCGATGCCACGGCGCACGGCATCGAAGCTGCCCCCTCCGCCGCGGGCCGGACGTTGCGCATCCTGGATCGCCGGGCCTCCGTCGATGCTGACGGTTACGGCAAACGCATGCTCGCGCAGCAGTCGCAGGTCGTCCGGTCGGAGCAGCGTGGCGTTGGTCGTAACCGAGAAGCGGACGTCGAGGCCGAGTTGTGCGCCGCGATTTTGGGCGTAGCGTACGATGTCACGGATAAGGGCGCGATTGACGAAGGGCTCGCCGCCAAGAAAACCGATCGTCACCGGCCGCGTCGCATCCGCAGTTACGAAGAGACGGTCGACGGCATCGTGTGCGACCGCCGCCGTCATCGGTCTCGATTGCGCTCCATTGAACGAACCGCGGTCCGCATAGCAGTACGCGCACGCAAGATTGCAGGCCGAGCTGACGTTCAACGATAACGCCTGGGGCGCCGGTTCCGGCACCGCGTCGAGCGACTCCTCTCCTTCGACCATTGCGCCGAGCGCTTGCGCGAGGTGAGCCATCTCGGGATCGTCCGCGTCGAATCGAGCCGCCAGGTCCGCCGGCAGATCGAAGATGCGGCTGTACGGGACCACGAGCAGGTGCTCGCCGGATTGCGAGGCGAAGCGTTTGAAGAGCGGGCTGGCCCCGTCGCCGGGAACACGTGCAATCGGCGCGTTCATGCCGGCTCGACTCCACCTGCGCCAAGCCTGGCGAGCACGGCCGTCCGGCGCCGATCGGCGGCAGCGGAGATTTCGGCCGGCGCCGGAGGCGCTGCGGCCGGAGCAGCGGGTGCCGCCGGCAGGGCCTTCACCCAGCTCATGAGCAGGTCATATTGCCAAACCGAAAGCGTCAGAGGCTGCGCATTCGACTGTCGCATGAAGGGTGGCATTCGCATCGTGGTTCGGTCGGGGGTCTCGATATCTTCGACTTCGAACGGTTGACGCACTAGGCTTTCAAGGCGGCCCGGCGTCAGCGCCATGAAGTCGCGGAGATTCTGGAGGTCCGACAGCGCTCGGTGTTGTCTTCTGGCATGGTGGCTCAGCGAGAGGGGTTCGTTCGGCGTCGGTGCGAGGACCGTGAAGAGCGGATTCCTCAACGCGTCGCGACCGCCCATCGCCCGGCGCGGCTCGGGAACGCCGTCGTTGGCAAGCTGCGGCGCCAAGCGCTTTCCGGTCAGCTCGACGCCGCGCTCCGAGCGATAGTGATCGACATTCAACAGCGAGACCGTCTCATAGATCCGTTCGAACAGATCCTCGACCCAGGCCTCGCGCTGTTCGGGCGTCATCGCCGCGCTGCGCGCAGCCGCATCCCCGGAACGGTCGTTAAGCTCGTCCGCGAGTGACAGGAATGGTCGCCGGTCGGGTGCGAAGTCCGGCGGGCCGACGAATACGTTGGCATGGGCGGTGAGCGGGATTTTGGATCTGGGCAGCGTGAGGGACACTTCGATCCGCGCTTCGCAGGTGTCGTCGACCACGCCGAGCGAAGGTCCGCGTTGGTTGTTCCTCTCCGCGCCGTCGTAGGTGTCCCCCGGCTGGACCACATTCGACATTCTTGCGTTGAACCATCCAGCGTTCGGATCGAGAAACGCGTTCTCGGCGCTCACCGCCGGGAACGGAAGCTCGCGCGTCGTCTGGGTCGCCTGCGGCGGCCCATAGAACCGGCCTCGCCCCGGAGTGAAGCGCAGGCGGACCACCTCGAGGTTGATGATGCCCTGCCACGCGGCCTGTGTCGGATTCGGGCTGCTGCGCAACACCTGCACCGAAGCGAGCGGGATGCTGCGCCCCTTGGGAATCATCGGCGGCTTGGCGCCTGGCGGGCTCACACCGAACAGCACAACCGAGCGGTAATCATCGCCCTTGATTTCGACCGGGGGATACGTTCCAAACCCGAGATCACTGTTACGCGCGCGGCGCGCTGCCTTGAGATTGTGGGCTTCGACGCGGACCGTGAGGGCAGACCGGTCGATGCCGTATCGGGCGAGCAACGCCGGCGTCATCGGCACCTCGCGCTCGGCGCCCGGTGGGCTGCCGGCTTCGCCGACCAGCGCCCAAACTTCGAAAAAGGGACAGACCGGACGAATTAGCGGCCCATCGCGAAAGCATAGCTCCGCCGGCAGCGTCGGCTCCACGGATCCATCCGGCAGAATGCTGAGCGACCAAGTCGGCACGACCGCCGTCTCGCCATCGGCCCTCGGATCCGGCGACTGCACCCAGAGGTAGGAATCTTGAGGGACGCTGCTGCCGCCCAGGCGAGCGATCGCGATCGGCGGACTGATGAAGATGGATCGAATCACCTCGGCCATTGCGTGCGCCCTCCCTGCGCAGCGGACAACGCAGCTAGCGCCCGCGCGTCCTAGCGCGACGTCTCAGTCTCTGTCGCTTTTGTCGATGCTCGCTCGTGTGCAATTTCCTTTTGCTGTCGGTAGTCCAGTTCAGGCCCTGCGAACCAATGGCCGAGTGGCCGAGCCACCGCGATCACGCCGTCTGGTGCCCGGCATTTGGCCGTGCTCCTGCTGAAAGGTCGGTCGACAGTAGCTGTTCAACAGAGATTTATCGTGCGAACTGTATCACTTTTCAGTTGTATGTCTAGGGTGTGTCCGGGATCCGCGCCCCTGCGCTGCTGCCTGTGGCGCGGGAGAATGCCCGCTTGGGAGCCTTGCCGCACGGGATCCGTGATATCCGCCCCTCGAGCAGGATGCGTCCGCTGGCCGGCCGTTTCGCCCCGCTCAACAGGTCGATCACGGTGGTCTTGCCGGCACCGTGGGGGCCGATCAGGGCATGGCGGGCGCCCGTCTCGATGCGCAACGACACGTCGCGGACCGCGGCGATCCCGCCGAACCGCTTTTGCAACGCCAGGGTTTCCACACGATTGCCATCGTTCGCGTACCCCCATGTCGCCTTGTGCGAGCCTGCCCCGAGTTCTCCAACGTAACTCGCAAGTATCGCCGCCGTCACCGGCCCCGCGCCAGACCCACTCCGGCCGGCAAATGGGTCGCGAATGGAGTTTCGGAATGAAGGCCAAATTCGCTTCAGAACGGCATCACAGAACGAGCCGAGCGCCCGCCGAAACTACTGCCGCTGAATCAAAATCGATGGCTGGGGCGCCAGGATTCGAACCTGGGAATGGCGGAATCAAAATCCGCTGCCTTACCACTTGGCTACGCCCCATCGCAGGGCCCGCGATCGCGGCCGGACGATAGCGACGAGGGCCGGACCGATCAACGCCCCTCGCGCTTGCGGGCGCCCGGGGCGAGAGGCTATATAGGCGCCTCTGCCAAATATCGGAGTGTAGCGCAGCCTGGTAGCGCACCTCGTTCGGGACGAGGGGGTCGCAGGTTCAAATCCTGCCACTCCGACCAATAAAATCAGTGCTTTCCGAAGCCGGGCAACCTCTACCCCGACGGGTGTAGGACAGATATTCCCCTCGCCGGCCCCGCAGCGTCGGGGTGGGGCCGCCCCGCCCGCCTTGTCCCTCGGGCATCATGCCTGGAAATCGATTCCTGGTGGAGCAGGACCGTCGGCAAGGCGATGGGGTGCGGAACGTCCCCGCGTTCAGGTCTGTGACTGAGATTTCGCGCAATCGGTCCAGGTCTAGGATGAGGTTGCCCAACTTTGGTTCACCGGCGATTGGGCAATCGCATCCTCACCGGCTGCTTATTGTTTCTTATCACTTGACCCCCTCACGTCTTGCCAAGGGTCCGAGACGACCTTTCGGCTAGGGATGTGTTTCATCGTGGCTTGATAGGCGGCATCGACGTCCTTGGGGTTGAGCTTCTGTTTTTCCTCTCGGTTTTTGGATGGGGTCCCGACCGGAGGGCCGAAGCCGGAGTTGGAGGATGGGCCGGATTGGCCGTAAGCTGGGCCGATCAATAGCCCGGCAATAGCTACCGTCATGATTGCTCTCATCCACACGCTCCGCCGCGATCCAAGCACTTTTGCTTGGTAGGCCATTGGCCCTCGACTATCTCGGCCGGGTAATCCGCCGATAATGTGGCGATGGTGTGGGGCGCCCTCCCCTGCCGAGGGGTTCGCTGAACCCCGGAGTTGGGGACCGCCCGGTTTCACCCCCGCACGAAAGCATCATCCCCATACCGTCTCGCTCCCGGGCAACCGGCGCCCGTACGTAGGCATCGTGTGCCTGCCGGTGACGAATGTCACAGGGGCTCACCCGGCAATTGAGCTATGAGACCGCATGATCCGCGACGAGCGCACACCGTTGCAGCGTCGGCCGGTCTCGCCGCTTTGTCCCGCGTGCGGCGCCACGATGGAGCTTATCCGCGTGATCCCGCGGGGCGGATATCATCGCGAACAACTCATTTTCGAGTGCCGGGGCTGCAGCGTCGCCGTTACCCAGGCTCCGCAATCAAGCTCGTAGTGCCGCGGCACGGTTTCTTCGCAGGCCGCTGGCTCGAACTGCCGCCGATCGCTGGCAGGCCAAGCCGCGGGCTCGGTTCGCGGAATTCCCGGGACCTGTGCGATCTGCCCTTTCCGGTCGACGCCAAGCGGCGGGCAATGGCCGAAACACATGGCCGCCGGGGCGATTCGCCGCTATGATGCGACACAGGTGCCAAGGGAGGTCGGCATGTTTCTGTACGTTCGCAAGTCTTTCATGATCTTCAAGATCGTGCTTGCCTGCATCGCATTTCTAGCGGCGATCATTGCGTTGCTGGGAACTTCACAAAACAGTCTGTTGCTGACGCAGGAGACCGGCAAGCAGTTGGGCGTGGTCATGGCCTTGGTGTTTGGAATCATCACCATTGTCGAGGCGTTCATGTCGCCGCCGGAGGCAATCATCTCCGACAAGATCATCAGCGGCTGGAAAACCGCGCCCGAAACGCATTCCCCGGCTTCCCCGATGATGGGGATGCAGAAGAGCGGAGAATAGTCCGGCCCGGCGACGTTTCCCGGCATCAACCGGCATAACAATCGCGAGCTGGCCGGGCGCCCGACGGAACCGGGCTCGCCGCATCGCGATGGCCCTATTGGACCCGGCCAACAAACCTCAGCCCGGCGCGGGGCGCAGGCGCACGTCGGGCCTGATCTTCGTGAAGGCGAAGCAGCCGGGGTCCTCCAGATTGACGCCGGGGGCGAGGCAGACGATCACTTGCTCGGCAATTTCCTGAAAGCCGGCACGAAAATGCGCCGAGCTCTTGAGCGCCACGATGGCGCGCGAGGCGAGATCGACCCCGATGTGCGTAAACACCTCGCGGTGAATCGGCTGCTGCCGGATGCTGGCGACCAGGACTTCGACCCCGCCTTGAGCGAGCAGGGCCGTGGCTCCCATGTTGGTTTCCGCCGCGCGCAGCATCGGCGAGGTGCCGCGAAACCGGCCGTCGCTCAGCGCGGCGACGCGCCAGGGTCCCGGCAGCGGCGTCTGGCCCGGACCGGTTCCCCCTCCCCCCAGCGTTGCGACGCGTCCGCCGATGCCGGCTCGGTGCGCCGCCGCGGCAGCGACCGGGTCGTGCATGATGCCGAGCGCGGCGCGTTCCGCCCGCTGCCGCAGCAGCTCGGCGATCAGGCCGGTCGTGTTCGAGGGAGCCCCGGCACCCGGGTTGTCCTGCGTGTCGGACAAGACGACGGGACGCGATGCCGATGCCGAAATCCGCATCGCCTCCGCCACCGCCTCGGCGGCCGGCAGCGGACGATGCGCCGCGAACTCCCGCTCGGCCGCGAGCAACGCCGAGAACAGCGCGTCCGCGGCTGCATCCACGGCGGCTTGGGTTCCGCCGTAGGCCGTGACGCTCGGGCCGACGTCGCGGATATCCGCCGGCGGAAAGCCCATGTTGAGCGAGAGGTGCACACCGGTTTGCTGCTCGATCTTGCGCAAGCGTTCGTAAAGCCCGCCGGACGGCTCGGTGTACGTGCAGCCCGTCGTGACCGGGATCAGGAACGGAGATTGCCGCAGTGCCCGTGCGGCGCGGGGCTTCCATGCCAGTACGCGAGGAAGCCATTCGGCGCACCGCGCGCCGGCCAGGCCCCAGTCCGTATGCGGATAGGTGCGGTAGGACGAGATGAAGTCCGCGAGCTCCACCATCTGCGGCGATACATTGGCGTGCAGATCGAGCGAGACGAGGATCGGCGCGGCGGGCCCGATCGCCGCGCGAACCCGGCGCAGCAGCTCGCCTTCGCCATCGTCATGGCTTTGCGTCGCCATCGCGCCGTGAAGCTCGAGATAGACCGCATCCGGCTTGTGGCGCTCAAGTGCCGGGATGAGCCTGTCCGCCATGCGCTCGAACGCATCGTCCGCCACCCTTCCGCCCGGCATGGCCGCGGCCCAAGCCAACGGCACGATCGCGTGACCGGCCGCTTGCGCCGCGTCCATGAAATGCGCGATGCCGAGGTTGAGCCCGCGGAAGGTCGCCCGGATCGCCTCGCCCTCGGTGACCGTCGGCCATGGACCGGCGCGCACGAAATCATCCCACGGGGTGGGCGCGGGGACGAACGTGTTCGTCTCGTGCATGAATCCGCCGACCGCGATGCGCATGGATGAACCTCCCGCCCGACGTCTTGCACGGTTCGAGCGCATGGCGTCAAATTCGCTCGAACCTGCGCAGCGAGCCGCGCTCGCGGTGCGCCACAGCTCTCCCGCGTCGGCACGCCCGATCCCTTCATGAGGCCCGGAACATGAGAAACGATCTCGAAGTCCGCCCGGTGGCAGGCGCCTTGGGGGCCGAGATTCTCAACGTCGATCTCGCGCAAGATCTGGGCGAGGAAACCGTCGGCGCGATCCGGCGCGCCTGGCTCGAGCATCTCGTCGTGTTCTTCCGCGATCAGACGCTCGAGCCGGAGCTTTTCCTGCGGCTTGCCCGGCGCTTCGGCGAGGTGATCGAATATCCTTTCATCAAGGGCATCGAGGGATTTCCGCAGATCACGCCGGTCATCAAGCTGGAGAGCGAGAAAACGAACTTCGGCGGGCTGTGGCATTCGGACACCGCCTATCTCGAGCAGCCGCCGATGGCCACCATGCTGATCGCGCGCGAGGTGCCTCCGTTCGGCGGCGACACGCTGTTCGCCAACATGTATCTCGCCTACGAGACGTTATCGGAGGGAATGCGGCGCGTGCTCGACGGGCTCGTCGCGGTCAACAGCTCGGCGAAGGCGGACGTCACGCGGACCCGCGAAGACCGGGTCCGCGACGGCGCCAAGCAGGATGCAAAAAAGCAATATGTGGCCGAGCATCCCGTGGTGCGCACGCACCCGGAGACCGGCCGCAAGGCGCTATACGTGAACTTCGGTCACACCGTGCGCTTCAAGGATATGACCGAGGCGGAAAGCGCGCCCATCCTCGACTATCTGTTTGGGCACACGGCGCGCCCGGAATTCACCTGCCGCTTTCGCTGGCAGGTCGGTTCCGTCGCGCTGTGGGACAATCGCTGCACCCAACACAATCCGATCAACGATTATCACGGCTACCGGCGCGTCATGCACCGCGTCACGCTCGCGGGCGACCGGCCGCGGTGAGATAAGCCGCATGCTCCCACCTCCCCCTGGAGGGGGGAGGTCGGCGAAGCGTCGTGGACGCGAGCCGGGAGGGGGTGAGGTTGCATCACCCCACCCCGCGCGCTCCGCGCGCGACCCTCCCCCTCAGTCGACATCGGATGTTTCCGATGTCGACCAAGCCATATTGCCGAACCCGGGAACACCCGGGTTCGGTGGGAGGGTGAAGCGCGCGCGCTCTCGGATTGGAATCACACCGGATTGCGCTCGATCAGCTGCCGCGCGATGATGATGCGCTGCAGCTCGTTGGTGCCCTCGCCGATGACGAGCAGCGGCGCGTCGCGATAGAGCCGCTCGACCACGAATTCCTTGGAATAGCCGTAAGCGCCGTGGATGCGCATCGCCTCGAGCGCGACGTCGAGCGCCGCCTCGGTCGCGAATAGCTTCGCCATCCCGGCCTCCATGTCGCAGCGCAGCCCGCGGTCGTAAGTCCTGGCGGCGTCCTCGGTCAGCAGCCGCGCCGCGTGGACCTGCGTCGCCATGTCGGCGAGCTTCAACTGGATGGCCTGATGCTGGCAGATCGGCTTGCCGAAGGTCTTGCGCACCTGGCTGTAGGCCAGCGCCTGGTCGAGCGCCGCTTGCGCCAAGCCCACGCCGCGCGCGGCGACGTTGATGCGGCCGAGCTCGAGCGCGCCGAGCGCGTGCTTGAGGCCTGATCCCTCCTCGCCGCCGATCAGCCGATCGGCGGGGACGCGATAGTTCTCGAATACCAGCTCGGCCGTATCGATGCCCTTGTAGCCGAGCTTCTCGAGCTTGCGGCTCACGGTGAAGCCGTCGCCCTTCTCGGCGAGGAACAGGCTCATGCCGCGGTGGCGCGGCTGCGCCTGCGGATCGGTCTTCACCAATAGCGCAAAGCACTGGCCATGGATGCCGTTCGAGATCCAGGTCTTGGTGCCGTTGATCACATAATGGTCGCCCGCGCGCCGCGCCGCGGTGCGGATCGCCTGCAGGTCGGTGCCGCAATCGGGCTCGGTGAGCGCCAGGCCGCCGCGCAATTCGCCCGACGCGAACCGCGGCAGGAATTTTTGCTTCTGCGCCTCGGTGCCGAACCGCTCTACCGCCGCCGCCATGATCAGATGCGAATTGAAGATGCCGGTGAGCGACATCCACACCCGCGAGATGCGCTCGACGATCCTGGCGTAGAGCACCGCAGAAAGCCCGAGCCCGCCGTAGGCCGCCGGAATCGTCGCGCCGAACAGGCCGAGCTCCCGCATGCGCTCGACCATGTCGGCGGGATATTCGTCATCGTGCTCGAGCTTCTGCACGTAGGGCGCAACGTCGCGCTCGAGAAAACGATCGATGCTGGCGAAAATGACGGCGTCCTGGTCTTCGGATCGGAGCTCGGTCATTGCCATTGCCGGGCTTCAGCCGAGCGTCAGGGCGTCGGCGAGCGCGCGCGCGTCAGGCAAATCGTCCAGCGTCAGCAGCGATTGCTCCACGCGGGCTGCGCGCCCGGTCGAGACCGCGCGCGCGGCGTTGCTGCGGAACTTTTCGATGATCGCCGCTTCGGTGAGCGGGCGCTCGCCGTTGCCGCGATTGATCTGCTCGCGATGGCGCAGCGTGCGGCCTGCGCGCGTCGTCACGATCACCTCGCCGCAATAATGCCGCGGGAAAGTCGAGTGCGGATCGATCTCGTAATCGACGCGCTCGGCGAGCGCGAGGATGGCCGCATCTGCGAGCGCCTCGTCCTCGAGCTCGTCGAGCGTGAACCTTCCCCGGATGAGCGCCGCCGCGATTACGTAGGGAATCGAGAACTGGGCGTCGTAGCTATTGGCGGGGCGGCGCTTGTTGGCGACCGGCTCGCATACGGTCTTGACCACTTCGGCCGGCACCAGCGCCCGGATGCGGTCGATCTGGGTCGGATCGAGACGGTGCTCGCGCCGAAGCGCGAGCGCCGCGTCGATGCAGGCGTGAACGAAATGGCAGGCCGGGTACGGCTTCACCGCGACCTGCAGCAGCTCCCAGACCTCGCCCAGTCCCGCGGTGGCGAGCGCCAGATTGGCGGGATCGAAATGGCCCTGCAGATGGCTGGCATAGAGCCCGAAGCGGCCCTCATAGGCGCGCCGCGCGCCGATAAAACCCTGCCGCGCCAAAGCGGCGGCCGTGATCCCGCATGTTGCCGCCCACCCGGGATGGAAGCGTTTGTTCCAGGCACCGTCTTCCAAAAACTCCAGGCTGCCGGCGCCTGCCGAGAGCGCGATGCCCTGCGCCATCACCAGCTGCTGTTCGCTCAGACCCATCAGGCGACCGGCGGCAAGCGCGCAGGCGAAGGCGCCGATGAGGCCGGTCGGATGGAAGCCCACCTGGTGGAAGGCGCCTTTGGCCACCGCGCCCAGCCGCGCCGCGGCTTCGACGCCGAGGACATAGGCCGCGAGCAGGTCGCGCCCGCTTGCACGCTCGCGCCCGCCGACCGCCAGCACGGTGGGAAGCAGGCTCGAAGTCGCGTGAATAACGCCGCCGGTGTGGGTGTCGTCGAAATCGAGCCCGTGGATGAGGATGCCGTTCAGGAGCGCGGCGTCCCGCAACGGCAGCCGCGCCGGCATGCCGATCACTGCGGCGTCTCCCGTTCCGGCAAGCCCGGCGATCGCGGTGAGGGCCCGGTGTGCGAAATCGTAGGTGGTCGACGCGAGCGCAATCCCGACCGCATCGAGAATGAGGTGCTTGGCGCGCGCGACCACGGCGGCGGGAATGCGATCGGCCGAAAACGCGCCGACGAAACGCGCGAGGTCCTCCGCGATCAGCGGACGCGTCGCTGCGGGCTCCGGCTGCGCCGGCTCGAAGGCAACGGCCCGGGCGGTTCTTTGCGCGCACATCCGGTTTCTCCTGCTATGACGTGGCCCGGAGCATTTTCGGGTTGTTGTCGTTCTCCCCGCGTGGCGATCCTCAGCGCTTGTAGAGACCCATGATCGCGGCCTTGGCCAGCGTGTTGAAATGGAGCTGAAAGCCCACGACCGCCGCCGAAGTGTCGGCTTTCACCGGCAGCGTTTCCATGCCGACCGCGAAGACGGTGAACAGATAACGGTGCGGGTGGTCGCCGGCCGGCGGGCACGGGCCGCCGTAGCCGGGCGCGCCGAAATCGGTGCGGGTCTGCAGCGCGCCTTTCGACAATTTCCCGGACTTGGGATTTCCGGCATCGAGCGCAAGCTCGGTCACGTCGGCCGGAATGTTGACGACCAGCCAGTGCCAGAATCCGCTCCCCGTAGGCGCGTCCGGATCGAAGCAGGTGACCGCGAAGCTCTTGGTGCCGGCCGGCGCGCCCGACCAGGCAAGGTGCGGCGACTTATTGCCGCCCGCGCAGCCGAAGCCGAATTCGGCCGAAAGGATGTGATCCATGCCGAGATAATCGCCGTCCTTGAAGTTGTTGCTTCTGACCGTCAAAGCCATGGCCGCCTCCCGGATAGTGCCCGCAAGGCTAGCCGGAGATCGCGCCCGGGCGCAACCGGACCGGCCGGGCGCGATGCGCCCGCAGGAGTGGTACTACTGCCCGGTTGTACCGGCGGTTTTCCTGGTCAAAATAGCGGCGGGACAGAACGGGGCTTTACATCCTATCGGCGAAAGCTGAATACGTGGTGGCTTGGCGGGCGCGGGCTGTCTGGCGGCGAACGGAAACGGGGGGCGACCATGGCGAGAGGACGACCACGAAACACGCCGGCCGACACCAAAGCTAGGCAGAACGACAACGGCGCCAACGTGGGCTACGAAGCCCAACTCTGGGAGATGGCCGACGCGCTGCGCGGCAGCATGGATGCGGCCGAATACAAGCATGTCGTCCTCGGCCTCATTTTCCTCAAGTACATCTCCGATGCCTTCGAGGAGCGACACGCGTATCTCAGCCGTGCCGTGGATGATCCGAAAGACGAATATTTCCTCCCCGCGAAAACACGGAATCGGACTGACGCCGTCGCGCGGTTGCTCGAAGATCCGGACGAATATCGTTCGCAGGATATCTTCTGGGTTCCGCCCGAGGCGCGGTGGGCGCACCTGCGAGCGCAAGCCAAGCAGGCTACGATCGGCCGGCTAGTTGACGATGCGATGCAAGGTGTTGAGCGCGACAACTCCGTGCTGAAGGCCGTGCTGCCCAAGGACTATGCCCGCCCCTCGCTCGACCCGGTGCGACTCGGCCAGCTCGTAGATCTGATCAGCAACATCAAGGTCGGCGACCAAGCGAGCCGCGCCAAAGACGTGCTCGGCCGAGTCTATGAATATTTCCTCTCGCAGTTTGCGAGCGCGGAAGGAAAGAAGGGCGGCGAGTTCTATACCCCGCGCTGCGTCGTCAAGCTTCTCGTGGAGATGATCGAGCCCTACAAGGGCCGCGTCTACGACCCATGTTGCGGTTCCTCGGGAATGTTCGTCCAGTCGGTCGAGTTCATCCGCGCCCACGTTAGCGGAAATGCCAACGGCGGCAAAGCCAAGGGCGACATCTCGATCTATGGTCAGGAATCGAATTACACGACCTGGCGGCTGGCAAGAATGAATCTCGCAATCCGCGGCATCGAGGGCCAGATCGCGCACGGCGACACGTTCCATAACGATCGCTTCCCCGATCTCAAGGCCGATTTCATCCTCGCCAACCCGCCCTTCAACGTCAGCGATTGGGGCGGCGAGCGCCTGCGGAAGGACAAGCGCTGGCAATACGGCGTGCCACCCGCCGGCAATGCCAATTTCGCCTGGGTACAGCATATCGTGCATCACCTCGCGCCCGCCGGCGTGGCTGGCTTCGTCCTCGCAAACGGGTCAATGTCGTCCAATCAGTCCGGCGAAGGCGAAATTCGCAAAAACCTGATCGAGTCCGACCTTGTCGATTGCATGGTCGCGCTGCCGGGCCAGCTCTTCTATTCGACGCAGATCCCGGCATGCCTCTGGTTCCTCGCGCGCGATCGCAAGAATCGCAAGTTCCGCGACCGCCGCGGGCAAGTGCTCTTTATTGATACCCGCAAGATGGGCCGCATGATCGATCGCATCCATCGCGAGTTGACCGATGAGGAGATTGACCGCATCGCCCGAACCTACCACGCCTGGCGCGCCGAGAAGGACGCGGGCGAGTACATGGACGTGCCGGGCTACTGCAAAAGCGTATCGCTGGAGGAGGTGCGCGAGCAAGGACACATGCTCACCCCCGGCCGCTACGTCGGCGCCGAGGCGCAGGAGGACGACGGCGAACCGTTCGAGGAGAAGATGAAGCGGCTCAGCACGGCGCTGCGCGCGCAGCTGGCCGAGAGCGCGAAGCTGGATGCTGCCATCACCGCCAATCTGAAGGAGCTCGGGTATGGTGGCTAGTCGCCTTGGCGACAACGCAGATATCGTGATGGGCCAATCTCCATCGGGGGAAACGTGCAACACGACAGGCATCGGTCTTCCTTTGCTGAATGGGCCGACTGAATACGGGCCACACCATCCCTTGCCGGTGCAATTCACGACGGATGCCAGGAAGCGAGCGAGACGTGGCGATGTGCTCTTCTGCGTTCGCGGCTCAACCACGGGCCGCATGAACTGGGCGGATCGCGAGTATGCGATCGGCCGCGGTGTGGCCGCGATTCGTCATAAGAAGAACCCAGCGCTTCAACCGCTTGTCCGAGCTGTCATCGACTACGGACTACCCGGCTTGTTGGCCCAGGCGACGGGTTCGACGTTTCCAAACGTCTCCGGTGAGCAGCTCGCGGAGCTGTGGTGGCCGGCCCTTACAGAAGACGACGAACGTGCCATCGCTCACATCCTCGGCACGTTGGACGACAAGATCGAGCTGAACGGGCGCATGAACGGGACGCTGGAGGCGACGGCCCGCGCGCTGTTCTCGACTTGGCTCGGAGGCCTCGACGCTCTCCGCGTGCCAACTAGCGCACTGATCCAAGCTCAGATCCTAGAGATCGGCGATGGTTATCGGGCCAAGAACTCGGAACTCGGCGCGCCGGGATTACCATTCATTCGCGCTGGCGATCTCAACAATGGATTTGACACGACAGGTGCGGACATTTTGCACAAGGAGAGTGCAGCGAAAGCGGGAAGAAAGATCAGCCGAGTTGGAGATATTGCTTTTACGTCGAAGGGAACGATTGGTCGGTTCGCCCGTGTCACCGATCACACACCTCCACTCGTCTATTCCCCACAAATCTGCTACTGGCGGTCGCTTGATTTTCAAAAGCTGCACCCGACAATCCTCTACTGTTGGATGCAGAGCAACGACCTCCGGGACCAAATTCTAGCTGTAGCAGGGCAGACCGACATGGCCCCCTACGTCTCATTGCAGGATCAGCGGCAGATGACCATGCCCGTTTTTCCTGAATCCCAACATATAATTGCGCGTCAAATCGAGCCATTGCTCGCGCGCCAGTCGTCAAACGTTGCTGAGAACAGATTCCTGTCCGAGTTGCACGATACCCTGCTACCCAAGCTGGTCTCGGGGGCGCTACGAGTGACGCACGCTAACAAGTTTATTGTCGAGCCCGGTCGATGAGCACGCTTCCGCCTTGGGCCAACGGTCCCTTTGAGTTGCTAATCCATGCAGAGGGCCACCTTCGCGACGGCGAGGATTTTGATCGGCGAATCGCCCTCATCAGCTTTGACAACGCGATCGAAGTCGCGATCACGACTTACCTCACCCTGAACCCAATCCAACGTGGCGGGCGCATTTACTCCAAGACCAATGTCGAGAAGTGGTTGAGCAATTATCATACGAAGCTTGATTTTATCGACGCCGAGATTGCGGCGCGTCGGATCGCATGGTTTGTGGACAGATCATATATTATTTGGGCACATGATCATCGAAATGAGCAATACCATGGAGGGCACAAAGGCACGCCCGAGAAGGCCGTCCTGAAGATCATTCGAGATGCGGCGCTATGGGTGTTTGCGGTCTTGTTTGACGTCAACGACGCCGAGGCCGCGCTTGAGGAGGCGATTCTCGACAAGGCCCCTTCCTCCACTCCCTCTCCAGAGAAAAATTTTGACATCGCCATAGACGCGCAGTACGGGATCGTCGAAGTTGGCGAGCAAAGTTATTACGCCAGTGAATTGCTTTTCGCTGTCGACTACGCCGCTTACCGTGACCTTGGAACGAGGTTGTGCACACCGGTTAAAGAATCTACGCCCGAGACCGAGACGGCGACGCAGCCATGAACGAAAATCGGTTTTCGGAGAGTGTCGTAGAGGAAGCTGCTCTCGCCTGGCTAGCAAACATCGGGTGGTCAGTTCATCGCGGCGTAGAGATCGCACCCGGAGAGCCCGGCGCGGAACGCGCCGACTATGGGCAGCTGGTGCTGGAACAGCGCCTTCGCAATGCACTGGCCGAGCTGAACCCCGACCTGCCGGCGGAAGCGCTGGAGGACGCATTTCGCAAGCTCACCCTGCCCGAAAGCGTGGATCTGGTAGCGCGGAACCGGGCAATACATCGCCTGTTGGTCGATGGCGTGACCGTAGAGTATCGCGCACCCAACGGGGAGATCCGCGGCGCGCAAGTCCGAGTCGTCGATTTCGACAAGATCGAGGCGAACGACTGGCTCGCGGTCAATCAGTTCAGCGTCGTGGAGAATAAGCACAGCCGGCGACTGGACGTGGTGCTGTTCGTCAACGGCTTGCCGCTCGGAATATTGGAGTTGAAGAACGCGGCGGACCAAAACGCCACGATCTGGTCCGCCTTCGCGCAGCTTCAAACCTATAAGAGCGAGATTCCATCCCTGTTCGCGACGAATGCCGTGCTCGTCATTTCCGACGGGACGGACGCGCGGGTCGGCACGGTCACGGCGGGGCGCGAATGGTTCAAGCCGTGGCGCACCATCGCCGGCGACAAGCTCGCCGACTCGAACCTGCCTGAAATACAGGTGGTGGTCGAAGGCGTGTTCGCGCCCCGTCGGTTTCTCGATCTGGTGCGCGATTTTATTGTGTTCGAGGACCACGGCGGCGGGCGCATCGTCAAGAACGCGGCCGGTTATCATCAGTTTCACGCCGTGCAAGTGGCCGTGGCCGAGACCCTGCGGGCGGCCGAGTTGCGGCAGGGGCTTGCGGAAGAACGCGGCCACTACGAATCGGGTCGCAAGGCCGGCGGCAAACCCGGCGACCGGCGCGTGGGCGTGGTCTGGCACACGCAGGGCTCGGGCAAGAGCCTGACCATGGCGTTCTACGCCGGACGCATCATCCGCGAGCCGGCGATGGAGAATCCGACCGTCGTGGTGCTGACGGACCGCAACGATCTCGACGATCAGCTGTTCGGCACATTTTCCCGGTGCAGCGAGCTGCTGCGCCAGCCGCCGGTGCAAGCTCAGAGCCGAGCGCAGCTGCGGGAGCTTCTGTCGGTCGCCGCGGGCGGCGTCGTCTTCACCACGATCCACAAATTCTTTCCGGAGGAGAAGGGCGATCGGCACCCGATGCTGTCCGAACGTCGCAACATCGTCGTGATCGCCGACGAAGCGCACCGCAGTCAGTACGACTTCATCGACGGTTTCGCGCGCCACATGCGCGACGCACTGCCGCGCGCCTCGTTCATCGGCTTCACGGGAACGCCGATCGAATTGCGGGACGCCAACACCCGCGCCGTGTTCGGGGACTATATCAGCGTCTACGATATCCAACGGGCCGTGCAGGACGGCGCCACGGTTCCGATCTATTACGAGAGCCGACTCGCCAAACTGGCGCTCGACGAGAAGGAGCGGCCGAAGATCGACCCGGATTTCGAGGAGGTGACCGAGGGCGAGGAGGTCGAGCGGAAGGAGAAGCTCAAGACGAAGTGGGCACAGCTCGAAGCGATCGTCGGAGCCGAGAAGCGCCTGAAGCTCATTGCCCGGGACATCGTCGATCATTTCGAGAAACGCCTCGAAGCGCTCGAAGGCAAGGCGATGATCGTCTGCATGAGCCGGCGCATCTGCGTCGATCTCTACCGCGAGCTGGTGCGTTTGCGCCCCGCTTGGCATCAGGACGACGACGACAAGGGAGCCATCAAGATCGTGATGACCGGCTCCGCATCCGATCCCGCCGACTGGCAGCCGCACGTCCGGAGCAAGGCGAGGCGCGAGGCGCTGGCGAACCGCTTCCGCGATGCCCCAGATCCGTTCCGGATCGTGCTCGTGCGCGATATGTGGCTCACCGGCTTCGATGCGCCGAGCCTGCACACGATGTACGTCGACAAGCCGATGCGCGGCCATGGGCTGATGCAGGCTATCGCCCGGGTCAATCGGGTGTTCAAGGACAAGCCCGGCGGACTCGTCGTAGATTATTTGGGCCTAGCCCACGAGCTCAAGGCCGCGCTGGCGACCTACACAGAGAGCGGCGGCACCGGACGGACGGCGCTCGACCAGGAAGAGGCGGTCGCCGCGATGCTCGAAAAGTACGAGATCTGCTGCGGGCTCTTCCACGGCTTCGACTGGGCAAAATGGACGACCGGGACGCCGCGGGAACGGCTGAGTCTATTGCCTCCTGCGCAAGAGCATATCCTTCGCCAAAGGGACGGAAAGGAGCGCTATTTGCAGGCCGTGCGCGACTTGTCGCGGGCGTTTGCGTTGGCAGTCCCACACGGCGAGGCGTTGCGCATCCGGGACGATGTGGCCTTCTTCCAGGCAGTGCAAGCAGTGCTCGCGAAACGCGCGCCGGGTGATGCTCGCCCCGAGGAGGAGCTGGACCATGCGGTGCGGCAGATCATCTCGCGTGCGGTAGCATCCGAAGGGGTGATGGATATTTTTGCGGCGGCGGGGCTCGCAAAGCCCGACATCTCGATTCTGTCCGACCAGTTTCTCGCCGAGGTACGCGGGATGCCCCAACGCAACCTCGCGGTGGAGCTGCTGCAGAAGCTGCTCAACGGCGAACTCGCCATCCGGCGGCGGAAGAACGTGGTCCAGGCGCGCTCCTTCACGGAGATGCTGGAGCACAGCATCCGGCGTTATCAGAACCGGGCGATCGAAGCAGCGCAGGTCATCGAGGAATTGATTCAGCTCGCCAAGGACATGCGCGAGGCGAACGCCCGCGGCGAGAAGCTCGGTTTGTCGGACGACGAACTCGCCTTCTACGACGCGCTCGAGACGAATGACAGCGCCGTGAAGGTCCTCGGCGACGAAACGCTGCGCACCATTGCGCGCGAGCTGGTCGCGACCGTCCGCAACAATGTGACGATCGACTGGACGTTGCGCGAGAACGTGCGCGCGCAACTCCGTGTGCTGGTCAAGCGCATCCTGCGTAAATACGGATACCCGCCCGACAAGCAGGAGAAAGCAACTTACACGGTGCTGGAGCAGGCCGCTATCCTATCGGCCGCCTGGGTAGCTTGAAACGAAAGGGCATGCCGGGCCGGCCCATGATAGCCTTCGCGGCGGAGGTCGCGGTGTCGGAAACCATCGAACTGCCGGTCTGGCTCGTCGGCGTGCTTGCGGTGCTGGCGCTGGTCGGCGTGCTCGACCGGCTGCTGATCCCGAGCGCGCGCTGGTTCCTGCGCCGGCGGCTCAACGAGGCCATCGCCGAGCTCAACAGCCGCCTGCAGCTGCGCATCCAGCCGTTCAAGCTCACGCGCCGGCAAAGCCTGATCGACCGCCTCATGTTCGACCCGGAGCTGGTGCGTGCCGCGGAGGCGCACTGCGCCGCCACCGGCGAGCCGCGCGCATTGGCGATGGCGCGCGTCGAGACTTATGCCCGCGAGATCGTGCCGAACTTCAGCGCCTACGCCTATTTCAAGTTCGGAACCCGCGCCGCGCGCCTGTTGTCCACTCTGCTCTATCGCGTGCGGCTCGGCTACGTGGATGACGCGGCGCTGCGCGCGGTCGACCCCGATGCCGCCGTCGTGTTCGTCATCAATCATCGCTCCAACATGGATTACGTGCTCGTCACCTACATGGTGGCGGCAAGCTCGGCGTTGTCCTACGCGGTCGGCGAATGGGCGCGGGTCTGGCTGCTGCAATCGATGATCCGCGCGATGGGGGGCTATTTCATCCGCCGCGATTCCCGCGACCCGCTGTATCGCAGGGTGCTGGCCCGCTACGTCCAGCTGGCCACCGCCGAGGGCGTGACCCAGGCGGTGTTCCCCGAAGGCGGGCTCTCGCGCGACGGCGCGCTCAGGCCGCCGAAGTTCGGCCTGTTGTCCTACATGGTGGCGCGGTTCGACCCCGACGGCGAACGCGACGTGGTGTTCGTCCCGGTCGGCATCAATTACGACCGGGTGCTCGAGGACCGCAACCTCACGGCTTCCGCGGCCAAGGACGCGGGCACGCCCTATGCCAAGCCGGGAACCTTCGCGTTGCTGCGCTACCTCCTCCGCGCGCTCGGGCTCGCCGTGGTCGGTCGCTGGTACCGCAACGGCTATGCGGCGGTGAGCTTCGGGACACCGGTGTCGCTGCGCAGCTACGTGCGCGAGCGCAACCTCGACTTCCGCAGACTGACCGAGGAACAACGCTTCGCCGAGGTCGAGGCCCTCGGCACCATGCTGATGCGGCAGGTCGGCAAGCTCGTGCCGGTGCTGCCGGTGTCGCTGGTCGCCGCCGTGCTGGTGCGGGCGAGCGGCCGCGCGTTGGCGCAAGCCGAGATCGAATCCGGGGCGCTGGCGCTGATCGGGGAAGTTCGAGCCCAAGGCGCCCATGTGCACGTGCCGCGCGGCGACATGAGCTATGCCGTGCGCGTCGGCCTGCGCATGCTCGAGCTGCGGCGCATCATCGAAGCGAGCGAGGGAAAGTACTTGGCCAATCCGCGCGAGACGGTGCTGCTGCGCTATTACGCCAACTCGCTTGCGCAGCACTTTGCCCCGCCGCCCTGCGCATCCGGGTAACTTGCGCACCGTGCGGACATTCATGACCGCCGAGATCGATTGCCGACCGCGCAGCGGCAAGAATCCTTGCTATGCTGTTGCTCGCTCGGTTCGCTGCAAATCCGGCCGGCTGCCTCGAGGCTCAAGGGCCGACACGGCGCTCGTGCAGTAAGCGGAGGACGCTGTGCTCGATATCGCCCTGAAGCTCGCCGTGGAGGTCGCTTGTGCCCTGATCGTCATCTATCTCCTTATGTGGAAGTCATGAGGGCGCGAGCGAAAGTTCGCGCCAAGCCTCAGCTCCCCACCCGTAGCGTGCCGACCAGGCCGCGCAGGCAGGCGATGGCGCTCAGCGCCGTGATCTTTCCGGTGCGCGGGTTTTCCGAGGGTACGTTCTCGATCGTCATGGAAAATCGCGCGGAATCCGCATCGACCTCGATGTGATGGATATTGCGAGAAATTTTTGGGTCGGCCCAGATCTCCAGCCGCGTGCGGTCGGGCCCGATGCCGGCGAGCGCCAAAGCGGCCGAGACGTTGACGTTGGCGGGAAACCCGCGCACCCCCTCGCGCGCGCTGCCTTCGAACAATTTGAGCGGCTCGGCGAGGCCGGCGAGCGTGATGCCGCGCTCCTCGAGATAGGGCGCGCCGACGAGCCCCGACGGCGGCTTGCGCGAGACGAGCTTGACCGAGGCGATGCTGCCTTCCGCCGCCGCGCGCACGGCGTCGAGCCCGATCAGCGCCCCGGTCGGCACCAGGATGCGGGCGCCCGTCGCTGCGGCACGGTCGACGAGCTCCATATGGTCGAGCAGGGCGCCGGCGCTGAGCGCGACCAACATGCGCCCCGCCTCGATCGCGGGCGCGGCGATCGAGCGAAAGGCCGCCGCCGGCGCGCATTCGACGATCACGTCGCAATGCTCGGGCAATGTCGCGGCCGCGACCATGCGCGCCGCGATGCCGTTCGCGGCGAGCCGCGCTGCCGCGGCGCTGTTGTCGCGCGCCGCAGCGGCGGTGAGCGCGAGCCCGGGAATCCCGGCCGCGACCCGTCGCGCGATCGCCATGCCGATCGCGCCCAAGCCGGCAAGGCCGATGCGCAGATTCGACCGGTGGTTCACGGCGACCTCCTTTTTTGCGGAAGCGAGGAATCGCGAAAGGCTCATCGGCAACGGCGACATTAGCATTTTCGCCGACCGCGCTATTGACAGCAAACTTGACGCCCACTACGCTTTGAGCAAGAAACTCATTGAATTTCAAACACATAGGGAGGATCTCATGCAGACACGGCGTTCCGTGCTCAAGCTCGCGGCGGCCGGCGTTGCGGCGAGCCCGCTGCTCGGCGTGCCCGCGCTCGTCCGGGCGCAGCAAAAACCGATCCGGATCGGCGTGCTCTACGACCTCTCCGGCCCGTTCGCGGCGGCCGGATCGCTGCCGTGCGCGATCGGCGCGCAGATCGCGATCGATCTCACCAACGAGCACGGCGGCGTGCTCGGCAAGTACAAGGTCGAGCCGATCAAGGCCGATTCCCAGAGCAAGGCCGACGTCGCCATCAACGAGGCGGAGCGCCTGATCGACCAGGAAAAGGTCGACATCATCCTCGGCATCTATTCGAGCGCGCACGCGGTGCCGCTCGCCGCCAAGCTCGAGGCGCAGAAGAAGATTCTGTGGATTACCACCGCGGTCGCCTCCTCGGTGTTCAAGGGCAAGGATCTGCACTACGTCTTCCGCGCGCAGATTCATTCCGATCAGTACGGCGAAGCGGCCGTTTCCTTCCTTGCGGAGAATGCCAAGGCCAGGCTCGGCATCGAGCCCAAGGACCTCAAGGCGGCCGTGATCTACGAGGACGGTCCCTACGGCACCGGCTGCGCGGACGCCGACATCGCGCAATCCAAGGAACGCGGCGTCCAGGTCGTGCTCAAGGAGGGCTACTCGGCGAGCACGCCCGACCTTTCCTCGCTGGTGACCAAGCTCAAGCGCGCGCGCGCCGACGTCATCCTGCACACCGGCTACAATCCCGACATCACGCTGTTCCTGCGTCAGTCGCGCGAAGCCGGACTGCGGTTCAAGATGCTGATCGGCCACGGCGCGGGCTACAGCCAGATCGACAAGCTGCGTGATACGTTCGGCCCCGACATCGATCATTTCTGCAATGTCGATCCGGTACCCGCGCAGCTGCTCGACCCCAAGTCGCTGGCCCCCGGCATGGGCGACCTCATCAAGATCATGGTCGAGCGCTACACGGCGCAGACCAACGCCAAGGAAGTGCCGCCGCACACCTCGATGGGCTTCAATCAGACCTGGCTGCTGCTGGAAAAGGTGCTGCCGGTCGCGATCACCAAATACGGCGGTGCCGATCCCGAAGCGGTGCGCAAGGCGGCGCTCGATATCGACATTCCGTCCGGCGGCACCATCCAGGGCTACGGCGTGAAATTCTTCCCGCCCGGCACGCCGATGTCGGGCCAGAACGAGCGCTCGACGCCCGTCGTCATGCAATACGTCAAGGACGGCACCAAGGTGGTTTGGCCCACCCCCATCCGCACGGCCGATCCGGTGCTGCCGCTGCCCGCGTCCTCCCCTTACGCCATGACGTGAGGCTGACCGAAAGTCTAAATCGCGTTTGCGCGCTCGCCCTGCTGCTTGCAGCGGGCGAGCGTAGGCAAACTAGTCGAACCATCGAGGTCCGCCGGTGCTGGTCGTCGAATCCCTGACCAAGAGCTTCGACGGATTCCGGGCGGTGAACCGGGTGTCGTTCGAGCTCCACAAGGGCGAGATTCTCGGCCTGATCGGCCCCAACGGCTCCGGCAAGAGCACGATCTTCAACCTGATCGCCGGCGCGACGCGGCCGACCGCCGGCTCGATCCGGCTCGACGGTTCCGAGATCGGCGGCCTGAGCGCCGACCAGGTCTGTCACCTCGGGCTCGCCCGCACGTTCCAGATCCCGCGGCCGTTCCGCAAGCTCAGCCTGCTCGCCAATGTGACGCTGGCGGCGTTCTTCGGGCAGCGCCGCAGCGTCGCCCGCGGCGAAGCCGAGCTGCAGGCGGCGCGGGCGCTCGAGCTCGCGGGCCTGCCCAGCGATCCTCGCGCGACCACGGATGGACTGGGCGCGGCCGGGCTCAAAAAACTCGAGCTCGCGCGCGCGCTCGCCACACAGCCGCGGATCCTGCTCGCCGACGAGAGCCTGGGCGGCCTCGATCACACCGAGATGGACCAGGCCGCCGCCGTCCTCGAGCGCATCCGCGCGGAGCTCGGCATCACCATCATCTGGGTCGAGCACATCATGGGAGTGCTGATGCGGGTGGTCGACCGGGTGATCGTGCTGGACCACGGCGAGAAGATCTTCGAAGGTGCCCCGACAGAGGTCGCGCGGGATCCGCGGGTGATCGAAGTCTATCTCGGCAAGGGGCACAAGTGATCGCTCGGATAGGTTACGAGGCCTACCCCCAATCGCCCCCCTCCCCCCTTGAGGGGGAGGGATGGGGAGGGGGGTGTTTGTTTGATTCTGCGAAGCCTGTACCCCCCTCCCGGCTCGCGCGCTCGGCGCGCGAGCCGACCTCCCCCTCAAGGGGGGAGGTGTCCCGAGCAAGCTGGTAGCACCGCCCGTGCTTGAGATCGACAACCTCTCCGCCGCCTACGGCTCGTTCCAGGCGCTGTTCGGCGTGACCTTGAGGGTCGATGCCGGCGAGGCGGTCGGCGTCATCGGCCCCAACGGCGCCGGCAAGACCACGCTGATGCGGGTCATCTCCGGGCTGCTGCCGGGGCGCGCGGGCAAGCTCACGTTCGAAGGCCGCTCGCTCGACCGCGTGCCGGCGTATCGGGTGGTCGCGCGCGGCATCGCCCATGTGCCGGAAAACCGCCGGCTGTTTCCCAAGCTCACGGTCGAGGAGAACCTGCGCATCGGCGCCTACATGCCGCAGGCGCGAAAACATTTCGCCGAGCGTCTCGGCTGGGTCTACGAGCTCTTCCCGCGGCTCGCGGAACGGCGCAGCCAGCTCGCCGGCACGATGTCGGGCGGCGAGCAGCAGATGTGCGCGATCGCCCGCGCGCTGATGTCGAAACCGAAGCTGCTGCTGCTCGACGAGCCCTCGGCCGGGCTGGCGCCGCTGGTCGTGCAGCAGGTGTTCGATCTGGTGCGAAAAATCCGCAGCGAAGGCTTTACCGTGCTGATCGTCGAGCAGAACGTGCAGCAGCTGCTCGAGCTCATCGACCGCGCCTATTTGCTCGAGGTCGGGCGCATCAGGCTTTCCGGCATGGCCGCCGAGCTCAAGGCCAATCCGTTCGTGCGCCAAGCGTATCTCGGACTGTAGTCGGGGAAGAGGCTAAGGCGATGGATATTTACCTGGTGGAGGCGCTCCTCAACGGGCTGCTGCTCGGCGGGGTGCTGGCGCTGCTGGCGCTCGGTCTCAACCTGATCTTCGGCGTCATCGACGTGGTGTGGATCGCCTACGCCGAGCTGGTGATGTGCGGCATGTACGTGGTCTATTGGCTCTACGGCTATTATCACTGGCCGCTGGCGCTCGCGGCCGTGCTTGCGGTCCTCGGCGTCGCCTTCCTCGGGCTGCTCGTGCACCAGCTCATCATCGCGCCGATCCTCGGCTCGCCGGCCATCAATCAACTGCTCGCCACCGGGGGCTTGCTGTTCTTTCTGCAGAGCTTCGCCACGCTGCTGTTCGGCACCGATTTCCGCAACATCGGCCTGCGGCTGCCGATTCTCGAATTCGCGGACATGAGCATCAGCTTCGCCCGGTTGATCGCCTTCGGCGTCGCCGTGCTGGGCGCCGGCGCGCTCTATGCGTTCCTGTCGAAGAGCTTTCTCGGCACCGCGATCCGCGCCATCGGCCAGGATCGGGAAATCGTCGGCCTGATGGGCGTCGACCAGCGGCGAATCTATCTCATCACCTCGGCGATCGGTGGAGCGCTGGCCGGGCTTGCCGCCTGCCTGCTGGTGCTGCAATACGACGTGCATCCCTTCATCGGCCTCTCGTTCGGTCCCATCACCTTCATGATCTGCGTGCTGGGCGGGCTCGGCAACATGATCGGCGGGTTCGCGGCGGCCTTCATCATGAGCGAGATCATCTCCATCGGCGGCTTCTATTTCTCGCAGGAGATCGGCGAGGTGCTGGCGTTCGTGGTGTTCATCGCGCTGATCTTCGTGCGGCCGCAGGGGATCTTCGGCCGATCATGAGCCCGCGCGCGCGATCGTTCGCCGGACTCGCGGGACTCGCCGTCCTGGCGGTACTGCCGTGGCTCTCTCCCTCCTCGTATTTTCTGCACATCGTCATCCTCATCCTGCTCTGGGGGTTCATCTACACCGCGTGGTCGCTGATGGGGAAATTCGGCCTGGTGTCGCTCGGCCACGGCGCGTTTCTGGGCACCGGCGCCTATACGGCCGGCCTGCTGTGGAACTTCGCCGGGCTCACGCCCTGGCTCGGCATCCCGATCGGGGTGGCGCTGGCGGTGCTGCTCGCGGTGGTGATCGGCTATCCCTGCTTCCGGCTCAAGGTGGTCGGGCATTATTTCGCGCTGGTGACGCTCGCTCTCGCCGAAGTGGCACGGCTCTCGATCGTCGCGGCGCGGGACATCACCGGCGGATCGCTGGGAATGACGCCGAACGGCGTTCCCACGCCGTCCTGGATCGCAATCCAATTTGCCGACAAGCGTTATTTCTACTTCCTCGCGCTGGGGCTCTGGCTGTTCGGGCTTTGGGTCTGGCGGCGTGTCGACGCGAGCATGGCAAGCGCGGCGCTCGAGGCGATCTCGGAGGACGAGGGCGCCGCCGCCTCGATCGGCATCCACGTCACGCGCCAGAAGCTCACCGTCACCATTATCAGCGCGGCGATGACCGCGCTCGGCGGCGCGCTCTACGGCCAGTTCGTGATGTATCTCAATCCGGATACGCTCGCGGGCGTCGGCGTGTCGTTGCAGATCGTGTTCGCGGCGATCGCCGGCGGCATGTACTCCATGCTCGGGCCGACGGTCGGCGCCGTGCTCACGATCGTGCTCGCCGAGGCCTTGCGCATCTGGTTCGGCACCACCTGGATCGGCGCCGCCAATACCATTTACGGTATCCTGCTGGTGATCTTCATCATCTACATGCCGAGGGGAATCGTCGGGCTGATCGCCTCGCGATTTCCCGCGCAACTGCTGCCGGCCCGCCGGCCTGCATTGTGAGGCAGAGATCTAGACGAGGAGCGGAAGCCATGGTGCTGGAAATTGCGCAGATCGACATCAAGCCGGGCCTGGAGGCCGAGTTCGAGGCGGGAGTAAAAAAGGCGGCGCCCATCTTCCAGCGCGCCCGCGGATGCAGGGGGATGGAGCTGCAGCGTTCGGTCGAGAAGCCGCAGCGGTACCGGCTGTTCGTCAAATGGGATACGGTCGAGAACCACACGGTCGACTTCAGAGGCTCCGAGGACTTCCAGGAATGGCGCAAGCTCGTGGGGCATTGTTTCGCCGCTGCGCCGGAGGTCGAGCACACCCGCCAGGCGGTAATGGCATTCTGACGGAAAAAGTCGCCGGGTCGACGGGCCGGCCTATCCGGGCGCGTGGCGCCGAGATCGCGAGAACCGCATGCGACCGATTCCCGTAGGCGCCAAGGGCAGCTTCGCCCTGCGCGTGCGCCCCGAGCACCTTGCCAGCCGGTTCAAGGATCCGATGCTGCCCAACGTGCTCGCCACTCCCGTCATGATCCTGGCGATGGAGAATGCCGCGCTCGATGCCATCCGCGGCTTTCTCGACCCGGGCGAAAGCGCGGTGGGAACCGCGATCGACGTCCGGCACGTTGCCGCGACCCCCGCGGGTCATGAAATCCGCGCCGAGGCGGAAGTCACCAAGGTCGAGGGGCGCCGCGTCGAGTTCACGGTGAGCGCGCGCGACGAGACCGAGGAAATCGGACGCGGGACGCACCACAGAATGGTCGTGGATGTCCGGCGGATCAACGAGCGGCTCGCCAAGAAGGCGCCGGCATAGGGCCCCCGCGCCATGAAAGGCTCGCCGCCAGCCTGCGGTGCTCCCTTGCGGCATTGGGGACCGGGCAGGCGGAACCGCACCGCAGCAAATGCTGCGCTGCACAAAACACCGGATCGGTCCGATTTCATTCAAATAAGTATTTGAAAGCGCCGAATGGAGGGCGATTGAGGCCCCTCGACCTCCAGCAGAGTGCCAGGCGCGGCCTTAACCATCGCGGCAGCAAGCCGCGCAAGACATTGATCGGCCTTGGCAATTTCAATGGAACCGGATAAGGTTGGGGATCGATCCTCTTGTTTGTCCGGCTTATATGAGTATGAGTAGTCACAAATTCGGCGTTGGCGAGAAAGTCGACTTCGTTCCCGCCTTTCACCAGCGATCCGCCCCCACCACCGAATATCAGATCGTGCGCCAGCTGCCGGATCATAACGGCGAGTTCTTCTATCAGATCAAGAGCGCGCGCGAGCCGCACGACCGTGTAGTCGGCGAGAGCCAGCTCGTCAGGCCGGTGTCGCAGGTCAAGCGCTCGCCTCCGCGCGCGGCGAAGCGGCGCGTGAAGCCCAGCCCGAAGCGCGCCCCGGCGCGTCCGCGGGCTGCGCGGGCGAGGACCCGCAAACGCGGCTGAGGTTGGGGCCGGCAGCTTCGGCCACGTCAAGGTTGTCGCCCGACCCGGCGGCGCGGGAAGTGAACCGCGCGCGAAGGAACATTGTTCTGGACGCGGGGGGACCGGAGGCGCATCGTCGCGCACGCAACCGAGGCGACGTTTGCCATGCCTGATCGCGACGAAGCGGCGCTGTGGTACGCGCTCCACTGCCTGGAGACGAATTACTGGCATGACGTGGATTTCAATGCGGGATCCAAGGCCCACGAGTTTTACCTGAGCGACGGCCTGTTCGCGGTGGGCGACAACCAGTTCCGTGGACACGACAAGATCCGCGCGTTCTATGCCTGGCGGCGCCAGCGCGGCCACACCACCACGCGGCATCTCATCAACAACTTGCAGGTGGCTGCGCAGGACGAGCAGCACGCGCGCCTCGCCGGCGTGATCAGCCTGTACCGCGCCGACGGCCGGCCGCCGTTTCAGGGAGAACGACCGCCGATGCTGGTCGCGGACCTGACCGCCGATTGCGTGCGGGGCGAAGACAAGATCTGGCGCTACCGGGCTCACGTGCTCCACCCGATCTTCGTCGGTCGCGACATCCCGCTTTCGATCTCGATCGACACGCAGATCCTCGCCGAGGACGAGCGCGGCTCGCGCAAGCAGGCCTGAGTTCGCCGGCCGGGGAGATCAAACAGCGACGCCGGGGCCGCGCCCGGCCTTCTCTCTCTCTGCTTGTTCCCGGCGGAACCTGTGATCCGGCATTCAGCCGGGACGCTCCGTTCCGGCGCTCTTCTCCTTGGCGAGCTTGGCTTTCAGCGCATCGATGCGGCTCGAGGCCTCGGCCGTGGTGAGCGTATGGTCGTAGGCGTCGAGCTCGCGCGCTTCCTCGGAGAGAGTCTTGAGGTACGAAGCCTGCGCCCCGGTCATCGGCTCCTGGCCGGGCACCCGCTCTTCCGGCGCTGTCTCCGTACCGGACGCCGGCTGCGGATCGAGCCTGGAATTCTTTCTCAGCGACATCGAGTGCACCGACAGTTCCGGGCGTCGGCTCGGGCTCGCGGCATTACGCCGCGGTCCGCGCGTGCCGGCCCTCGCGAAATTCCTCGATCATTTTGCGATTGAACGCCGCAATATCCGCCGCCGGCCGGGTTCCGGGGCCAAGGCCCGGAGCTGCGACCGCGGCGGCGGCCGGCCGCGCAAAACGGGAGAAGGGCCGCCCGGGCAGGACCCGAGCGGCCCAAATCGAGGGAGGAAACCCCAAGGAAGGGGTACGGTCCCGCCAAAGACCGCTCAGGGCAACGGTCGATCCGGTCCTTAGTTCCCCGGCCGCCGTGGTGCGGGGCGCGTGCCTAATCGCGATTGCACGGCGGGTCATAGGCCCGGGCGAGATCGGCCACGATGGCGGTCCGGGCCTGCGCGTCATCCTCCAGGTGGAGGCACAGGCAGTTTGCTTCGTTGGCGTCGATGCAAGGCTTGTGCTTGCCGGCAAGCGGCCGCCGCGAGATGTCGGCGCTGTCGCCCACGTAGATCCAGGTGTATTCCGCCTCCGCTTCGGCGAACGGAATGCGCTTGGCGAGAAAATACACGGCGCGCAGCGGCTTGAATGCGTCCTCGCGCAAATAGACGCCGAACTCGTAGCGCCTCCCCGATACCCCGATCAGCGCCACCGTGCCGAGCTTGGGCATATGGTTCTCCGGCGGATCGGGACGTTAACACGAAAAGTGCCGATGCAGGGCTCCGGACAAATCCGACTGCACCGCCGCGGTCGGAGTTCCAGAACTGGGCTGAGCCGATTGCAGCCGTCCGCGAGGAGAGCGCCGAACAGGGATCAGGGTTGCGTCTGCGGCAGAGCGTTTACCTCGTCGAGCGCAGATTCCACCGTCGCAACCAGCTTGCGGTCGTTGAACGGCTTGGCGAGCCATGCCAGCGGTTGCGCGGACTCGGCCCGTGCTTTCACCGCCGCATCGGCTAGCGCCGAAGCGAAGATGCTGCGGATGCCGAAACGCTGGAAGATCTCGACCGCAGCGTCGACGCCGTCGCGCTTGCCGGGAAGATAAATGTCCATCAGGACCAGTTCCGGTCGGCGGTCCATCGCTGCTTGAACGGCTTGCTCCGCGGTTTCGACGATGTCGACGACGACGTAACCGGCTTCGACGAGCGCACTCTCGCATTGATGCGCGACGAAGTAATTGTCCTCGACGATGAGAACGCGTCGCGCAAGCCGGGCATCGGCGGCCGGATTGCCGGCGCGCCCGGATTCAATATCCCGGGTCGTCTCGATCCGCAGCGGCTTCATGAAGGGGTCCCCTTCCCAATGCCCACAGGCCTGCTATGGACCAAATCTGGCAAAATTGTAGCCCAGATGGCCAACGCATGCCCGGGTCGCCCCCGAATCATCCCCGACATCCTCGCAAGAGAATATGAGCGCGACAGGGAGCTTGACAAGTCCGAGTTCCGCGCCGTCCTCGCATTGAGCTCCGCAAGCTGAACGTCGGTTGAACGGCGCTGCCGCGAAAGTTGGGCAATCGGCCTCCGCGGCCGTGTTGAAGCGGCAAATCGCCTCCGCTAGGCTCGATCGCGCGGCCCCGGGGCGCGTCCCATGATTCAAATCTTGCTGATCGCCGCAGCCATGCTGCTTGCGCCGGCATCAGTGCGGGCGAATGCCCTCGAGATCATCCGCGCGCATTCGGCGCAGCCGCGGCCCGGCAGACCGATTGCGTCCGGCCCCACCCGAGCACGTCCGCTCGTTGCCCAGAACGCGCCAGCGTCCACTACCATCCCGGGCATCTATGCCGGCAAGGTCGATCGCCGGTACATCAACGGCGAGCCCCAGGCGACCCGCACATACCGCCTGACGATGAACCCGGACATGAATACGGCGAAAGTGCTGATCTACGACCTCGAAGGAAAACTCCGGAACGAGATCGGACTAGTCGGAAAAATGATCGATGACCGGACATTCGAAGGCAAGACGACGGCGATCAAGGCCGCTGCCAACTACAGGCCAGACAATGTTCATCCGGTATTTTCATCGGATCGTAGCAGCGTCGAGTGGTACCACGGCACGCTTGAAGGATCCGGCACGCTGTCGCATCGGGTCGAATAGCCGTTGCGATGTCGACCTCGTTATCGGACCTTGCCTGCGACTGCCGATCGACGAACGGTTGAGGAGGGGATTGCCATGGCCCACATATCCGCGGGGACTGTCATTCGCACGTTCGTTCCGCCGATCGCGCTGCTGGCGGCTTTGTTGATCGGCGCGGGTGCGCTCGCCCAAGAAATCAAGTTGACCCGTCCGGCACAATCCGGCGTCGAATCGCTCCTCGCCAACGAGCGCTCCTGGGACCGGAACTGCAAGCCGCTGGCCACCTCGGTCACGATCACGAGCCAGCCGAGCAATGGCAAGGTGACGGTCATTCACGGCGTGAGCACCCTGCCTCCGACGACACCGCGGTCCGGGAGCACGGGAGACTGCGCCGGCAAGTCCATCACCGGCAATCAGATCATGTACCGATCGAACCCGGGATTCCGCGGGGCCGACACGCTGGCCTACAAGGTGATGTACGGCAACGGCAAGAGCGGATCGACTACGATCGTTATCAATGTGCATTAGTTAGAGATGCGAGCGACCGCACGATGCCGGTTCGGGGCGGCGCCGCCTCCCAGAGATCGCGACGCTACCTCGAACGAGCGAACATCGCTTTTTGCCTCAGCGCGAGGGATTGGAAGCGAGTGACTGGTAGAATCCCCTCGCCTCCGCGGTGAACGCCCGGCGCGCCGCGTCGTCCAGATAGAACATGTGCCCGGCGCGGTAGAGCTTGAGCTCGACGCGGCCGGGCGCGCCGATCTGCGGCAGATGCTCGATCACATAGCGGCTGACCGCATAGGGGATCACCATGTCGCTCAAACCGTGCGCGATCAGGATGCGCAGCGAGGGGGCGACCGCCAAGAGGTCGCGGATGTCGTCCTGCACGCTCGGCGGCGACCACCCCCCGCCCTCGTGCCAGCCCCACTTGTGGCTGACCTCGGAGGCAAGCAGCGCGTACGTGATGTCGGTCTTGAAGCCGAGCTCGTTGCGCGCGTAGCCCACGAAGGTTCCGCCGAGCGCCCGCACGAAGCCGTCGAGGATCGGATCGGGACCTTCCGGCGTGTAGGCCTCCGGGTACGGATCGGGCGTCGCGAAGCTCGCGTCGTAACGGCTCACCACCTGATCCTGGCCGGCGCGCAAATTCTTCAGATAGACGTCGCGAATGAATCCGCGCGTCTTGGCTACGGTCTCCGCCGGCAGACCGGAGAGCTGCGCGAGCCGATGGTAGAACGCATCGGCCTTGTCTCCGGTGGGCGGCGGCCCGGCGAGCGTGGCGAGATAATCGGTCATGGCGAAACGCTCGCCTTCCGCCAGCGCGGCGGCGCTGAAGGCATGCCGGCGCTCGAGCTCGGTGGCGATCAGGCTCGGAAGCTGCAGCGCCGCGCCGAGCGCGTAGCGGTTGCTGCCGAACAGGAATTCCGCATCCAGCAGCGGCGATACCATGAGGATACCGGAGACGACGATGCCCTGGTCGCGCTGCAAGATCTTGGCGACCTTGACCGAGCGGAAGCCGCCGTAGCTTTCGCCCAGCAGATATTTGGGCGACGCGCTGCGGTCGTTCTTGGCGACGTAGAGCGCGATGATCTTCGCGATCGATTCCGCGTCGCGGCGGATGTTGTAGAACGCGTTGGCGTCGTCCGGCTTGGGCGTGCGGCTCCAGCCCGTCCCCACCGGATCGATCAGAACGAGGTCGGTGAACGCCAGCCACGTCTCGGGATTTTCGCGCAGCCGCGCGGCAGCGCCATCGCGGCCCTGCGGACCGAAGTCGATGAGCTTCGGACCGACCAACCCCAGGTGCAGAAACGCCGATGCGGCGCCGGGGCCGCCGTTGAACACGAACGTCACCGGCCGGCTCGCCGCCTCGCCGCCCCCGGCCACATAGGCGGTATAGAAGACCTCGGCCTTGCGCTCGCCGGATTGATCGATCAGCGCGAAGGTGCCGGCCGTTGCCGTGTAGGCGAGTTTGCCGGAGGCGAGCTCGATCGAATGCTCGCTGAGCGCGTCGCCCGGCAGCAGCCGCAGCACGCCGGGACCATGCTCGCGTTGCGCATCGGGCGGCGGACGTGCAGGCTGCTCTTCCGCCATGGCGGGAGCCAGCACCGCCAAGGCGAGGGCGAACGGCAGGAGGCGCCGGGCGATCATGAGCGCCGCCGCCCGGATTTCTTGCCGACGACCGGCATCGCCGATCGCGGCAGACGCTGACGAATCTCGAAAAAGCCCTGCCATGGATCACGTTTGAGGAAAGCGAGCCGCTGCCGCAGATTGTCGACGTTGAAATGATCGGGCTTGATCGCGTCCGACAGTTCCGACCATTCGAGCGGGGTCGAAACCGGAGCACCCGGCAGGGCGCGAGTCGAATAGGGGGCGACCGCGGTCGCTCCGCGGCTGTTGCGCAGATAGTCGACGTAGATCTTCCCGCGCCGCAATTGCTTCGACATGGTGGCGGCGTAACGGTCGGGCGCGTCGGCCGCCATCGCGTCGGAGATGGTCTTGGTGAACGCCTTGACGCGATCCCAATCGAACTCCGGCTCGATCGGCAGCATGACATGCAGGCCTTTCCCGCCCGAGGTCTTCACGAAACTCGCCAAACCCAGATCCTCGAGCCGCTGCCGGGTTTCCGCGGCGGCGGCCACCACCCTATCCCAGGCGACGCCCTCGCCCGGATCGAGGTCGAAGATCAGCCGGTCGGGATGCTCGAGATCCCGGACCGTGGATCCCCATGGGTGGATTTCGAGCACGCCCGCCTGCACCAGGCCGATGAGGCCCTCCAGGTCGTAAATGGCGAGCATCGGCTTTGCCTCACCGACGTCCACGGGCCGAATGGCTTTGGCGAGCCCGGCCCAGGCGTGCTTCGCGTAAAAGCACTGATGCATTGCGCCGGTCGGACAGCGCACGAGACTGAGCGGCCGTGCGACGACGTGCGGCAAGATCCAATCGGCGATCTCGACGTAGAATTCAGCGAGGCCCTGCTTGGTGATGCCCTGGCCTTCCCACAGGATGCGATCCGGGTGGGTGAGGCGAACCCCCGCGATCACGTCGGCGGCGTCGGCCCGCTTCACCGGCCGCGCCCCTTTGGCTGACCCAGCTGCCTTCTCGCGCACGACCTCCTCCGCCGGCTTGTCCTCGCGCAGACCCTTGAACGATGCCTGCCGGAGCACGTCGTCGTGAGTCCAACCGCGGAACTCGACTTCGGCAACGAGACGCGGTTCGACCCAGATCACGCCTTTGTCAGTCCCGGCGGGAAGCGGCTTGCCGAAGGCGGGCTTCGGCGCCTTGATTTTATCGAGCTGCTGTCGGAGCGAGCGCGCCACGCTAGCGGAAAAGCCGGTCCCGACCCGCCCGGCATACCTCAGCTTTCCGCCTTCGTAATAACCGACCACCAACGAACCGACCGAACCCTTCGACACGCTTGAAGGCACGTACCCGAGTATGACGAATTCCTGCCGCTCGACGCACTTGGTCTTGATCCAGTGCTCGCCGCGGCCGGAGCGGTAGGGCTCGTTCCTGCGCTTGGATACGATCCCTTCGAGCCCCATCCGGCAGGCGTGCGCGAGCATGGTCGCCCCGTCCTGTTCGAAATGCTCGCTGAAGCGGACGTTGCCGCTGCCGGCAATCGGCTCCAGGACGCGCTGCAGCAGCGCCTTGCGTTCAATGAGCGGCACCTTCCGCAAGTCCACGCCGCCGCAATACAGCAGATCGAATGCGTAATAGATAAACCGATCCTTCCTGCCGGAACTGAGCGCTTGCTGCAATTCGCTGAAGCTGGGGATGCCGGACGCCGTTTCGACGACGATCTCGCCGTCGATCAGGGCGGAGCCGAGCCGCAGCTTCTTCAGCGTGTCGGCGATCGGCTGGAAGCGCTCGGTCCAGTCGAGCCCCTTGCGGGTGAGTAGCTTGACGTCACGGCCGTCGATACGGGCCTGGATGCGATAGCCGTCGAATTTGATTTCGTGAATCCACTCCTCGCCTTTCGCCGGCCGGTGGGCCAATTGTGCGAGGCTCGGCTCGACGAACACCGAGAGCATGGCTTTCTTGGCGCCGGGAAGCCGCGCCGGATCGGGAATTTCCGCCTTGCGCTTGCGCGCCACCTCGGCGCGCTCGGCGTGATCCGGGCGAAGCTCCTCTGCGGCGGCAACCTCCTCGATGTTGCGCCCGGTGAGAGACGAGGTCGTCGCCTCCTCGACGATGGGCGGATCGGATGCCTCGCGCGCGTATTCATCGCGGGCCTTGAACAGCAGCCATTGCTGTTTTTTTTCGCCGGGGCGTGGCCGCATGCGCACCAGATGCCAGCGGCCCTTGAGCCGCTCGCCGTCGAGCCAGAACGTGAGATGACCCTTCTTGAGCCCGTGATGCGGATCGCCCTCCGGCGTCCAGCGACCGCGGTCCCAGACGATCACCGAGCCGCCGCCGTACTCGCCCTTGGGGATGTTGCCCTCAAACTCCAGATAATCCATCGGATGATCTTCGGTCTGGACCGCCAGACGTTTCTCGCCCGGAACCAGGCTCGGCCCCCGCGTCACCGCCCAACTCTTGAGCACGCCGTCGAGCTCGAGGCGCAAATCGTAATGCAGCCGCCGCGCGGCGTGTTTTTGCACCACGAATTGCCAGCCGGTGCCGCGCTGGAGCCGGGGCTCCGGTTCGGCGGTGCGGCGGAAATCCCGTTTCTGGCGATAGGTCTTGAGTGGATCGCGCCGCTCCCGCGCCTCAACCTTGGCACGCGACGAGGATTTGGCTTTGCGGCGGGGTAGCGGCACGAACGCGATCCCTTCCTATCCGGGCCCGGCGACCAAGCCGGACGACATGGACCGGCCGAGTTCGGCCGGACCAAGGCGCGACACCGGGCTGCAGCATTCTAGCCGCCTGCGGGCGGCCGCGCACAAGCGCGGATTATCCATATGGCAAATCATGCATTTTGAACATCGGCGCGGCCGGCAATGTTCCGAGCGCTAGAGCACGCTCGCCGGAATCTCCGCCTCGGCCGAAAGCTCGATCAGGAGGCCTTCATTGCCGCGCAGATCGATCGAGCGATCGACCGCTTCGCCGTCGCGATCGCCCAATGAGGAGACCAGCACGCGTCCGGCAAGCCTGCCGGTCGGAAACTCGACCGCCGCCGTCTCATCGCCGAGATTGAGCGCCAACAGGGTGCGCTCATGCGAATGCGCACGAACGAACAGCAGTAGTTCGCCGCCGGCAACGACGGGCTGATAGGCGCCGGTCTGCAACGAGGGTCGCGCGCCGCGCGTCGCGATCAGGCGTCGATACAAATGAAAGATCGACGTTGCATCATCGCGCTGGTTGGCAACGTTCACGCTGTGAAAATCGTCGGCGAGCGGCAACCACGGGTCGACCTCGGAAAATCCCGCACGGGACGTCGCATCCCATTGCATCGGCGTGCGGGCACCGTCGCGTCCCATGCCGAGTCCCGGAACGTTTTTTTCGAATGGATCCTGCACGCGTCCGGCCGGGATCGCGACCTGCATCATTCCGATCTCGTCGCCGTAGTACAGCGTCGGCGTGCCGCGCAACGTCAGCAGCAGCATCGCGGCGATGCGGGCCTGGTCGATGCCGACGCGGCTGGCGATCCGCGGCTTGTCGTGATTGCCGAGAACCCAATTGGGCCAGCCGCCGGGCGGCAGCGCCGCCTCGTATTCGTCGACGAGCCGCGCGATCGCCCGCGCGTTCCACGCGGTCGACAGCAGCGCGAAATTGAAGGGAAAATGCGCCCCGGAAAGCGCGCGCCCGTAGTAGGCGGACAAGCGGTCGAAGGGCAAATACACCTCGCCGATCAGCAACCGGTTCGGGAACTCATCGACGACCGAACGCAAGCCGGCAATGATCTCGTGCACCTCCGGCAGGTCGGCGTTGTAGAGTCGCAGCAGGCGTTTCGAGGGAGGGTCGTCCTCGCGAAAATCGGGGTTTGGCGGATTGTCGCGGAATTGCCGGTCTTTCAGCAGATGTCCGACCGCATCGACGCGAAAGCCGTCGACGCCGCGCGCGAGCCAGAATCGCATCACGTCGTGGATGGCTTCGCGCACCTCCGGGTTGCGCCAGTTCAGGTCCGGCTGCTGCGCCAGGAACGCGTGGCCATAGTACTGACCGCTCGGTCGGTCGAACGTCCAGGCGCTGCCGCCGAATTCGGACAGCCAGTTGTTGGGCGGGCCGCCGTTCGGGCCGGGATCGCGCCACAGGTACCAATCGCGCTTGGGATTGTCGCGCGAAGACCGGCTTTCCAGAAACCAGGGATGCAGGTCCGAGGTGTGGTTCGGCACGAGATCGAGCAGCAGCTTCAGCCCGCGCCGATGCGTCGCATGCAGCAGCCCGTCGAAATCGGTAAGCGTCCCGAACAACGGGTCGATGTCGGTATAATCGGATATGTCGTAGCCGAAATCGGCCATCGGCGAGCGGAAGATCGGTGACAGCCAGACGGCACCGATCCCGAGCTCGGCGAGATAATCCAGGCGCCGCAGGATGCCGCGGAGATCCCCGACGCCGTCGCGATTGCTGTCCTGGAACGAGCGTGGATAGATTTGATAAATGGTCGTGGTATGCCACCATTCGGGCCGGTTCGCTGCGAGCGCGTTCATTGCAATCCCCATGCGAGCGGCGGCCCCCTGCGATGCGATCTACTCGCATGCCGCCGCGGCTGACGCCTGCAAAAGCCGGATACCGCAACGGCGCCAAGGGGGCGACTTGATCCGATCTATGGAGAGGCGTATCGGAACTCTCGAACCGGGATCCGAATTAACCTTTGCGGCAATATTGGAACGGGTGGGCGTCGGCGTAGGTGTAAATGTAGTGTCGTGATCGACATCGACGTTGTTTACGTGAACATGGACGAGTGTACCGCCTACTGTTCGGACGGCGTTACGCGCCCGTTTTATGAGATGTACGACGCCTGCGCCGAGCTGACCCAGGACCCGGACGAGGCCATGGTCGCGATCGTCAAGATCGCGGAAGACAAGTTCATCATGCTCGGTCTGGTCGGGGAGGAATCCGTCTCGCTGCATTGATGCGCCGGTGTCGGGTGGTGTCGGCCGGCATCGAGCGGTGAAGGCGCCGGGGCTACGATTCGGGGCCGGCAGGAGGAGCGGTCTTGGCGGCCGTGCGGCTGAGCACCAATCCCATCATGAACGCCCCCAACAGCAACACGGGGGCCGCGCGGCGAAACCCGAGCGTCCTGGCAACCTGCAACGCGGTGGTGACCACCACGGGATCCCGCAGCCATTGCGCGGCGGCCTGGTTGGCCTGCGCGCGAGCGCGCGCCAGTCGCGCTTGGCGTTGACGCACGAGCGCAATCGCCGCGATCGCGATCAGCACCACCAGCAGGAAAGCGCCGGCGAGGACGAGACAGGCAACGATCGGCCCGCGCGAACTCTGCAGATAAAGGAACAGCGCGGCACACAGGAAGCCGAGCATGGTCAGCGCGGCGGCCCCCGCCACGGCCGACCACGCGCTGGTTTTCACCGCAGTGTCGAGCCGTTCCTTCAGATCCCTGACGCCGGGGAGCACTTCGGCCTCCTAGCGCCGCCAGCTGGCGCCGAACAGGAATCCCAAGCCTAGGGCGATCGCCAGCGTTGCGAACGGCCGCTGCCGCACCGCGTCTTCGAGCGCTTCGAGCGCGGTGTCGGTGCCCTCCCGCGCCGTGTCCACGGCTTCCATGCCCTTCTCGCTTGCCTCGGAGAGCACGCCGTCCAGACTCTGCTTGGCACGGCTCATCTGCGCCTTGACCTCGCGAAGGGCTTGGCTGCCGGTCACGCTGAGCAGGCTTGCCACCTGTTGCGCGAGCCGAGACATGTCGTCTCGCATCACCTGCAGGTCGTGCTGAATGTCGTCGATCGTCCCCGCGGCCTTGTCGAATTCCTTGCTAGAACGTTCCTGATTGGCCATGGAAAAACTCCTCCCGGAGGGTCGCGCCGCTAACGCGCCGCGCCGGCAAAAGTTCCTCGGTACGGCAGCTCCGAACCTCAACCGCCATCGCCGCGCCAAGTTGGTCAACGCGGCCCCGGATGGAAAGAGCGCGTCGGATCATGCGCACCGGCGTTTTGTCTCGAGACGCGGTTTGGCAAATCGTGCGGCTACCGGCGCTCGGGAGCATAGCCGCACGACCTGTCAGACCACGATGAACATCCGTTCACGTTGCTGCGGCAAAAACCCAGCACTCTCAGATATTTGATGCTCTCGGCCGGCACTTTTCGGCGCCCTTCGGCGTTACAATCGGTCGGAAGTTTTTGTTGTCGTGCAACGACGAGGAGGAATGCATGTTGCGCAAGACACTCATCGCACTATCTGCCGCGGCCGCGCTGGGGGTGACTTCGGGCGCCATGGCCGCCGGGCACGGAGGCGCCGGGCCCCCGTCCGGGGGCGGCGGCGGAGGCGGGCACAGCGGCGGCGTCAGCGTCGGCGGGGGCGGAACGCATGGCGGACCGAGCGGCATGCAGGGGCCCAGCGGCGTGCGCAGCTCCAATACGCCTATGGGTCCTAGTCAGATGCAAACTACGGGTCCCCGCACGAGCAGCACTCTGGGTCCCCGCACGAGCAGCAATAATTGGGGACGGCACCACCACCACCACCGGCACGACAGGTTCTTCTTCGGGGCGGGTTTCGCCGGCCCGTATTATGATGACTACGGCTACGACTCGTGCTGGCGGATCGTCCCGACCTACGGCGGCTGGCAGCGGGTCTGGGTCTGCGGCGACTACCCGTATTGGGGTTATTGAGTCCACGTGACGCATCGGTAGCGAGTTGGCGGCCACCCCTGCGGTGGCCGTCAGCTTTTGGGCGGCAGCGACCAGGCGCTTCGACCGGCCCCACGTAGCACCCGCGCCAGCGCGCGTATGCGCGGTTGGTGGCGCCAGTTCTCCAATGCGACCGGGAGCCGGCGGCGCCAGTTCGGGTGCTCATCGATCGTCCCGGGAACATTAGGCTGATCGAGCACGCCGAGCGCGTCCTCGATCGAGATCATCAGAATCCGGCTGGGCGTGGCGGCGAGATAGCGCGCGACCGGCAGGAAGCCCGACCCGGTCCGCGCCTTGCCTCGACGCCTCGCGAGCGCCATGCGCAGCGCAGCTTGGGCCGCCGCGCGATCCGCATCGGTCTCGCCGGGATCGATGCCGAGCGCGCGTTTTACCCGCAAGTCACGGCCTGCCGACCAGCCCGCGAACGTCGGAAGATCGTGCGTGCTGAACGTGACCAGCGCGTCCTCGGGATAATGTTCCGGCGGCCGAAACGCGCCATCCTCGTCGCGTTCGAACAACATCACCCGATAGGACCATACGCCCCAATCGGCGAGCGTCTCCCGCAGATTTTTCGGCACGGTGCCGAGGTCCTCCCCGATGATTACGCAACGGTGCCGCACGCTCTCCTGAGCAACCACCGCCAGCATGGCTTCGAGCGGAAACCGGACATAACCTCCGGCGGACGCACCGTTCGGGATTACATAAAGGCGATTGAGGCCGAGCACGTGATCCAAGCGGATTGCGCCGGCGTAGCGCATCACGGCTTGGAGCATCCCGCGGAACGGCGCGAATCCACGCTGTTCGAGCGCCCTCGGATTGAATGCGACCAGGCTCCAGTTCTGGCCCGCGGTATTGAGCAGATCCGGAGGAGCGCCGATCGATGCGTCGGCCAGCATCGTGGACTGCTCGCTCCACGCATCCGCGCCATGCGGATCGACGCCGACCGCGACGTCGAGGTAAAGCCCGAGCGGCATCCCCAGGCGCTGCGCCTTGACCTGGCAGGCCCGCAGCTGCCGGTCGGCCAGCCATTGGACGAACTCGTGGAACTCGAGGTCTTCGCGCGCGGACCGGCGCAGCGCATCGAGGGCGCCTTCGTCGGGCCGGCGCCATCGTGACGGCCAATCCGGCCAGCTGCGTCCGAACTTTCTGCGCAAGACCTCGAAGCTCGCAAATTGCGCGAGCGCGCGCCCCTGCTCCCGCCGGAATGCTTCGAAATCTTCGCGACGCTGCGTCGAACCTCGATCGCGGAACGTGTCGAACGCCAGACGCAGCCCGGCAAGCTTGGCCGCGGCAACGCCGGCGTAATCCACCATCGCCGCGCCCCGCAGACGGGCGACTTCCTGCGTCAGGCCCGCCGCGGCCAGCCCGGGAAATTCCGGCACCGCCTCGAGGTCGATGTAGAGCGGATTGAGAAAAAGCCGGCTGTTGGGCGAATACGGGCTCGCCCGCTCGGGCTCGTCGGCAAAGAGCGCGTGTAGCGGATTGAGCCCGACCCCGGCAGCGCCGAGATCGGCCGAGAGCTCCAGCAAGCCCAGCAAATCCGTGAAGTCGCCATGCCCCCAATTGCGATGCGAGCGCACCCCATAGAGCTGAACCCCGAAGGCCCAGACCCGGCGGCCATCGGCAAAGTGTTTGCCCCCATGGGCGCGTTCCGGCGCAACCAGAAGCGTGGCGCGCTCGCTCGCCGGCGCGGAGCGGGATTCCACCTCCACGTCGAGGCGGAATGTTCCGACCGGAAGATCGTCGGGCAACCGCCACGCGCCCGATTCGGACGCGCCGCTCGCGATCTTGGTGTCGCCGGAAGCCACCGCCCAATGGATCGAAGCGGACGACGGGGCGTCGGTGAGTGCAAGCGCGCTGTCGCGCCGCTGCCGAAGCACGACGGTCGGCGGCAACCTGCGACGCTTCGGCGGAGTTTGGCCGTCGGAAAGGATCTCGACGATCCGGCGCAGAATATGTCGATCGACCGTGCGCGAAAGCCCCCGTCCATCGACATAGTCCGGCTCGATACCCCACTCGGCCGCGAGTTCGGCTAGCGCATCCATCCGGCCAACTCACATACGGGGAGCATGACGCGCAAGCCGGGGACACGCCGGCACCAAAAGCGGACCGGCCATCGGCCGACTGCCGTGCGGATATGTGACTTTACCCGGGCAGGCACCGATTTGCGATCGATAATAAAATCAAAGGCTTATGGGTCTTCACCCGTGCCGGTTCGGAACCCGGGGTCGCCCTTCGTCGTTGGTGTTCACTGGGCCGCCGTCCGGCTACCCCAGATCAAGTCATGACCGTCCAGCCCGCGTTCCCCCCGATCTCCTCCGTTACAGCTTCGACACGCGAGTTCGCGCGTGCCCGGTTCCTGATCGAGGACGTCTACCCGAGCATCGAGCAAGGCCGCTACCCGGTGAAGCGCATTCAAGGCGAGCCGATCGAGGTGTGGGCCGATATTTTTCGCGATGGCCATGACGTCATTGCGGCGGCGCTGGTTTGGCGCCGCGAGGGCGACAAGAGCTGGCGTCGAAGTCCCATGCGCCTCCACGACAACGATCGCTGGACCGCAAGTTTCGTTCCCGATGAGCCGGCCCGTTATGCTTACGCGATCGAAGCCTGGACCGATACGTTCGCCACCTGGCGGCGCGACTTCCTGCTCAAGCGCGAAGCCGGGCAGAAGCTCGATCTGGAAGCCAAGGAGGGCCGGGAATTGCTCGCCGACGTCGCGCCGCGGGACAAGAGCGCGCGCGCGATCATCGAGGCGGCCCGCGCCGGGTTCGACCGAACCGGTGATGCGGAACTGCTGTTGTCGGAAGAGCTCGGCTGCGTCATGGCCGACCATCAACCCCGTCCCGACCTGACTCGAAGCTCGGGTTTTCCCCTGGTGATCGATCCGCCGCTGGCGCGCGCCGGTGCCTGGTACGAGATGTTCCCGCGCAGTCAATCCCGCGTCGCGGGCCGGCACGGAAGCTTCGACGACTGCATCGCGCGCCTGCCCGAGCTTGCCGCATTGGGATTCGACGTCATCTATTTTCCGCCGATTCACCCCATCGGCCGCACGCATCGCAAGGGCGCCGACAATGCGCTCGCGGCCGGCCCCCACGACCCGGGCAGCCCTTATGCAATCGGCGCGCAGGAAGGAGGCCATGACGCCATTCATCCCGAACTCGGCACGCTCGACGACTTTCGCCGGTTCGTCGAGGCATGTCGCCGCCTCGGCATGGCAGTCGCACTCGATTTCGCCATCCAATTCTCGCCGGACCACCCCTGGCTGGTCCAGCATCCCGACTGGTTCCGCTACCGGCCCGACGGCTCGATCCGTTACGCGGAGAACCCGCCGAAGAAATATCAGGATATCGTCAATCCGGATTTCTATTGCGCCGACCGGACCGGGCTCTGGAACGCGCTATGCGACATCGTGCTGTTCTGGGTCGATCAGGGCGTGCGCATCTTCCGCGTCGACAATCCTCACACCAAGCCGTTCGCATTCTGGGAATGGCTGATCCGCGAAGTGCAAACGCGGCATCCGGGCGTGATCTTCCTGTCCGAGGCGTTCACCCGACCGAAAGTGATGAGGGCTCTCGCCAAGCTGGGATTCTCGCAATCCTACACCTATTTCACCTGGCGGACGACGAAATCGGAGCTGCAGTCCTATCTGAGCGAGCTCACCGCTTACCCGGTGCGGGAATATTTCCGACCGAATTTTTTCGTCAATACGCCGGACATTCTGCCGGTCCACCTGCAGTCCGGCGACCCGGCCATCTTCAAATCGCGCGTCGCGCTCGCGGCGACGCTGTCGTCGAGCTACGGCGTCTACAGCGGGTTCGAGCTCATCGAGCACGCGCCGATCCCCGGCCGCGAGGAATATCTCCATTCGGAAAAATACGAGCTCAAGACCCGCGACTGGGACCGGCCCGGCAACATCAAGGACTATATCGGACGGCTCAATCGTTTGCGCCGCGCCAATCCGGCGCTGCTGCAGACCGGCAATTTGCGCTTCGTTGCGGTCGACGACGACCAGGTCATCGGCTTCGTCAAGGAATCGGCATCGCACGACAATGCGGTCGCGGTCGCGATCGCGCTCAGCGGGGCGCGCCCGCGCGAATTCTGGCTGCATTTCGGGGATATCGAGATCGGCCCCGACGGCGCGCGAACCAAGGTCGCGGCCGTGGAGAACCTGGTCACCGGCGAGCGACACGCGATCGCGTGGGGCGGCGTGAGGCTCAACATCAATCCGACCGAAGATCCCGCCCTGCTGTTTCGCTGTTTGGCCCGCTAGGGGATCGCCGTGGACGTGCAATCGAGCGCGAAGACGACGACCGAGGCGGGGGACGCGCTCTGGTACAAGGACGCGATCCTCTATCAGCTGCACGTCAAGGCGTTCGCCGACAGCAACAACGACGGCATCGGCGATTTCGCCGGCCTGACCGATCGCCTGGACTATGTGCAGGAGCTGGGCGTCACCACGCTATGGCTGCAGCCGTTCTATCCCAGCCCCGGCCGCGACGACGGCTACGACATCGCCGATTATCGTCGCATCAATCCCGATTTCGGCACCATGCGCGACTTCCGCCGGTTCATGGTGGAAGCCAAGCGCCGCGGCCTGCGCGTCATCATCGAGCTCGTCATCAATCACACATCGGATCAGCATCCGTGGTTCAAGCGCGCCCGCCGCAGCCGGTCGCATACCGATGCCCGCAACTGGTACGTCTGGAGCGACACCGACCAGCGTTACCTCGGCACCCGCATCATCTTCAACGATACCGAGAAATCGAACTGGGCCTGGGACCCCGTCGCCGGCGCCTATTATTGGCATCGCTTCTTCAGTCACCAGCCCGACCTCAATTACGACAATCCGCGCGTGCTGTGGGCGATGGTGCAGGTGATGCGGCGCTGGCTCGACATCGGGGTCGATGGTTTCCGGCTCGATGCCATTCCCTACCTGTGCGAGCGCGAGGGAACCAACAACGAGAACCTGCCCGAGACCCACGCCGTCATCAAGAAGATGCGCGCCGAGCTCGCCGCCCATGCGCCGGGACGCGTCCTGCTCGCGGAGGCCAATCAATGGCCCGAGGACGTCAGTGCGTATTTCGGCGACGGCGACGAATGCCAGATGGCCTATCATTTCCCGCTGATGCCGCGCATCTACATGGGCATCGCCCAGGAGGATCGGCATCCGATCACCGACATCCTGCGGCAGACGCCCGACATTCCCGGCAATTGCCAATGGGCGCTGTTCCTGCGCAACCACGACGAGCTCACGCTCGAAATGGTGACCGACGTCGAGCGGGATTACCTGTGGTCGACCTACGCATCCGACCCGCGCGCGCGGCTCAACCTCGGCATCCGCCGCCGGCTCGCGCCGCTGATGGACAACGACCGCCGCAAGATCGAATTGATGAACTCGCTGCTGCTGTCGTTTCCCGGAACGCCGATCATCTATTACGGCGACGAGATCGGCATGGGCGACAACATCTATCTGGGCGATCGCAACGGCGTGCGCACGCCGATGCAGTGGACCCCAGACCGCAACGGCGGGTTCTCGCGCTGCGATCCCGCCAAGCTGTTCCTGCCGATGATCATGGATCCGGTGTACGGCTATCAGGCCGTCAACGTCGAGGCGCAATCGCGCAGCCTCTCCTCGCTGCTGAGCTGGATGAAACGGCTGATCGCGGTCCGTCGGTCGAGCCCGGTGTTCGGCCGCGGCAACCTGACCTTCCTGCGCCCGGCCAATCGCGCCGTGCTGGTTTACTTGCGCCAATACGAGCACGAGGTCGTGCTGTGCGTCGCCAATCTGTCGCGCTCCGCGCAGTCGGCGGAAATCGACCTTTCGGCGTGGCGCGGCTTCGTGCCGGTGGAAATGCTCGGCCGCACCCGGTTCCCGCGGATTTCCGAGGCTCCGTATCTGATCACGCTCGCGCCGTACGGATTCTTCTGGTTCCTGCTGTCCGAGGATGCCGGCACCGTCGAGGCGCCCTCGATCATTCCGGAGCTGGTGACCCTGGTGTTCAGCCACAGCTGGCGCTCGTTGATCGAAGGCCGCTCCCACCAGGTGCTCGAGCGCGAGGTGCTGCCGGCGTTCCTGACGGCGAGCCGATGGTTCGCGGACAAGGGGGAGCGATTCGACGCCAAACTCAGGACCGTGCTTCCGGTCGCGGAGGGCGATCCCGGATTTGCGCTCGGCATCCTCGAAGTTTCGGCGGCGACCAGAACGTCGCACTACGCCCTGCCGTTGACGATCAAATGGAGCCGCCTCGACCGCGCCGGCGGTCAGCTGCAGCGACACATGCTGGGCCCGGTGCGGCGCGGCGCTCGCGAAGGCGTGCTCATCGACGCCAGTGCCGATCGCGATTTCGTCTCCTGGCTGATCACTCAATTGCATGCCGGGGCCAGGCTCGAGCGCGCCGGCCGGCGGCTGGAGTTTCGGCCGACCCGGGCATTCGCGCTCTCATCGCTTCCGGCCATCGAGGCGACGCATGGCGTCGGGACCGAGCAGTCCAACACCACGGTGATCGCGGATTCCGCCTTCGTGTTGAAACTGTATCGACGGCTGGAGCGGGGTATCCATTCCGAGATCGAGGTCGGACGCTTCCTGACCGAAACCGCCGGATACCAGAATGCGCCGGCCCTGCTCGGGTCGATCGAACTCGTGGAGGACGGGGTGACGACCCCGATCGGCGTCGTTCATCAGTTCGTCGAGAACCAGGGCGATGCCTGGTCGCTGACCGCGGCCTATCTCGATCGATTTCTCGACGAGCAAAAGGTGCTGGTGTCGGAGAATGCGACCGAGAGCCCGGAGCATGCCGCCTATCTGCCGCGCATGCAGCAGATCGGAAAGCGCACCGCGGAATTGCAGCTGGCTTTGGCGAGCGGCGCGGAACCGGACTTTGCGCCCGAGCCGATCAGTGCCGACGACCCGCGGGGCTGGACCGAGGCGCTCGCCCACGAGGCGGATCGCCAGTTCGAGCTGCTGGCGCGGCGTCGTTCGGACCTGCCGGAGCCGGCGCGCCTTGCGGCCGAGGCCCTGCTCGACCATCGGTTCGAAGCGCTGGCACGCATTCGCGGCCTGTTGCCGGAAACGGTGGATGCGCCCAAGGCGCGTCACCACGGCGACTTCCATCTCGGCCAAATCCTGATCGTCAAGGACGACGTATTTGTGCTCGATTTCGAAGGCGAGCCGCGCCGCAGCGCGGAGGAGCGCCGGCGCAAAATGCCGGCCGCGCGCGATGCCGCCGGCCTGATCCGCTCGATCGATTACGCCACCACGGCGGCGCTCGGCCGGGTCATTCCGGTCTCGGCGGAGGACTACGCCCGGCTCGAACGGGCGCTCGAACATTGGCGCGAGCGCTCGACCGAAGCGTTCCTCGCCGGCTACCGCGGTGTCACCGGGGTCGCCGCGCTGTGGCCGGAGCAGGAAACGGTCGGGGACCGGCTGCTCGAATTCTTCAAGCTCGAAAAGCTCGTCTATGAAATCGGCTACGAGCTGACGAACCGCCCCGATTGGGTCCGCGTGCCGTTGGCGGCAGCCTCGCGCATCCTGTTCCCGCCCCCCTGCGCACCGGAGCTGCCATGAAGGAGCTCCCCGCAGAGGCCATCGCGCTGATCGAAGGCCGTCACGCCGATCCGTTCATCTATCTGGGTCCGCATCTCGACAACGGCGTGCCGATCGTGCGTGCTTATCTTCCGGATGCCCGGCAGGTGTCGGTGATCGAGAGCGGCGGCGAGGAGCATCCGTTGGCGCGCATTCATCCGGCCGGACTGTTCGCCGGGCGGGTCGAGGCGGTGGACCGGCCGTATCGCCTGCGCGCGCTGTTCGGGGAGCATCCCGTCGAACTCGAGGACGCCTACCGGTTTCCCCCGATCCTTTCCGATTTCGATCTGCATCTGCTCGGCGAGGGCAGGCATCTGCGGGCCTACGAGAAGCTCGGCGCCCATCCGCTGTCGCTCGAAGGCGTCGACGGCATCGGATTCGCGGTATTCGCTCCCAATGCCCGGCGCGTCAGCGTCATCGGCGATTTCAACTTTTGGGACGGACGGCGGCATGCCATGCGCGTGCGCGGCAACGGGTTCTGGGAGATCTTCGTTCCCGGCGCGCGCGTCGGAGACAAGTACAAGTTCGAAATCCTGGGGCCCACCGGCTCGCTGCTGCCGCTCAAGGCCGATCCGTTCGCGTTCGCGGCCGAGCCGCGCCCGGCGACCGCCTCGGTCGTGTTCGACGTGGGACGGCTCGAGCCGCATCCCTCCCCTTCCGGCGCCAATGCGCTGAGTGCCCCGATCTCGATCTACGAGGTGCATCTCGGTTCCTGGCGACGCCGGCCCGAGCAGGGCAATCGCTGGCTGAGCTATCGGGAGCTCGCCGAGGAATTGCCGGCCTACGCGCGCGACCTCGGCTTTACCCACGTCGAGTTCCTGCCGGTGATGGAGCATCCGTTCGACGGATCCTGGGGCTATCAGCCGACCGGCCTCTACGCACCGACGAGCCGCTTCGGCGGCCCCGATGATTTCCTGCATCTCGTCGATGCATGCCACGACGCCGGGCTCGCCGTGGTGCTCGACTGGGTGCCGGGGCATTTCCCCGACGATCCGCACGGGCTCGCGCAGTTCGACGGCACCGCGCTCTACGAGCACGTCGATCCGATGCAGGGGCGCCATCTCGATTGGAACACGCTGGTCTACAATTTCGGCCGCGTCGAAGTCGCGAACTACCTGCTGGCAAACGCGCTGTTCTGGCTCGAGCGATATCGCATCGATGCGCTCCGCGTCGATGCGGTCGCCTCCATGCTGTACCTCGATTACAGCCGCCCGCCCGGCGGCTGGATCCCGAACCGGTTCGGCGGCCGCGAGAACCTCGAAGCGATCGATTTCATCCGGCGGTTCAATACCGAAGTGTTCCTGCAGCATCCGCGCGCTACCACCATCGCCGAGGAATCCACCGCATGGCCCATGGTGTCGCGCCCGGTCGACTGGGGCGGGCTCGGCTTCGGGTACAAATGGAACATGGGATGGATGCACGACACGCTCAATTACGTCAGCAAGGACCCGATCTATCGCAGACACCATCACGGCGACGTCGTGTTCGGCCTGCATTACGCCTTCTTCGAGAACTTCGTCCTGCCGCTTTCTCACGACGAAGTCGTGCACGGCAAGCGCTCGATCCTCGGCAGGATGCCGGGCGACGAGTGGCAGCGATTTGCCAACCTACGCGCCTATTACGCGTTCATGTACGGACACCCCGGCAAGAAATTGCTGTTCATGGGCGGCGAGTTCGCCCAGGAGCAGGAATGGAGTCACGAGCGCAGTCTCGACTGGCACCTGCTCGCCCAGCCGCGCCATGCCGGCATCCAGGCGCTGGTGCGCGATCTCAACCGGCTGTACCGCTCGGTTCCCGCCCTGCACGAGCTCGATTGCGAGGCGGCAGGATTCGAATGGATCGTCGCCGATGATACCGACCGCAGCGTGTTCGCCTGGCAGCGCAAGGCGCGCGACGGCGGCGCGCCGTGCGTCGTCGTTGTCAGCTTCACGCCGGAGGTCCGCTACGATTACCGCGTCAAGGTCCCCAGGAGCGGCCGCTGGCGCGAAATCCTCAACAGCGACGCGGCGATCTACGGCGGCAGCAACGTGGGGAACGCCGGATCGATCACGGCAAAAGACCGAGGCTCGGGTTCGGAACTGAATCTGGTGGTTCCGCCACTGGCGGGATTGTTCCTCGTCCCGGAGGGCTAGCATGCGGGTGGAGATCGGAAGCCCGCATCCGTTGGGAGCGACATGGGACGGACGCGGCACGAATTTCGCGCTGTTCTCGGAGCATGCGGAGAAGGTCGAGCTGTGCCTGTTCGATCGGCAGGGCCGGCGCGAGCTCGAACGCTTCGCCTTGCCGGAGCGTACCGAGGACGTCTGGCACGGTTACGTTTCCGAGGTGGTTCCGGGACAGCTCTACGGCTATCGCGTCTACGGACCTTATGAGCCCGAGCGCGGGCACCGGTTCAATCCGAACAAGCTCCTGGTCGACCCTTACGCCAAGCGCCTCGCCGGCCGGCTGGTGTGGAGCGACGCGCATTTCGGCTATCGCACCGGCAGCGCCCGCGCCGACCTCTCCTACGATCGCCGCGACAACTCCCGCGGCATGCCGAAATCCGTGGTGGTCGACGAGGCCTTCACCTGGAGGCCGGGAGCCGGCCCGCGCATCTCCTGGGAGGACACCATCCTGTACGAGGCCCACGTCAAGGGGCTCACGCAATTACGCGAGGATGTGCCCCCCGGCTGGCGCGGGTTCTTTTACGGGCTCGCCGCGCCGGCGGTGATCGATCACCTCAAGCGGCTCGGCGTGACGACGCTCGAGCTGCTGCCCATCCACGCCTTCATCGACGACCGTCTGCTAGTCGAGCGCGGCCTGCGCAACTACTGGGGCTACAACACGCTGGGATTCTTCGCGCCCGAGCCGCGCTACGCCGTCGACAACGCGCTCGACGAGTTCCGCTCCACCGTGGCGCGGCTGCACGACGCCGGCATCGAAATCATCCTCGACGTCGTCTACAACCACACCGCCGAGGGCAATCATCTGGGCCCGACCCTGTCGTTCCGCGGTATCGATAACCTTTCCTATTACTGGCTGGTCGCCGACAAGCCGCGCTATTACGAGAATTTCACCGGGGTCGGCAACGTGCTCAATTTGCGCCATCCGCGCGTCCTGCAGATGGTGATGGACTCGCTGCGCTACTGGGTCGAGGTGTGTCACGTCGACGGATTCCGTTTCGATCTTGCCGCCACGCTCGGGCGCGGCCCGAACGGGTTCGATTCGCAAAGCGCGTTCTTCGCCGCCGTCCGCCAGGATCCGGCGCTGGCAAAAATCAAGCTGATCGCCGAGCCGTGGGACCTCGGCCCCGGCGGATATCAGGTCGGAAATTTTCCGCCGGAATGGTCGGAATGGAACGACGTGTTCCGGCGCACGCTGCGCCGCTGCTGGCGCGGCGAGGGAGACCTGGTCGGGGATCTCAGCACGCGGATGACGGGCTCCTCCGACCTGTTTCGCCGCCGCGGCCGCGCGCCCCGCGCCAGCGTCAATCACGTGACGGTGCACGACGGCTTCACGCTCGCCGATCTGGTCAGCTATTCGAACAAGCACAACGACGATAACGGCCAGGAAAATCACGACGGCTCCGACGAGAATTGGAGCACCAATTGCGGGGTGGAAGGACCGACCGACGATCCCAAGGTGCTCGAGCTTCGCCGCACGCTGCGCCGCAATCTGCTTGCCTCGCTGTTCCTGGCGCAGGGGGTGCCGCTGCTGCTCGCCGGCGACGAGGCCGGCAACAGCCAGAACGGCAACAACAACGCCTTCTGCCAGGACAACGAGATCGGCTGGGTCGATTGGTCCGGGCTCGGCCGCCCGGGCGAGGATCTCACCGAGCTCATCGGCCGCCTGGCGGACCTGCGCCGGAAATTCGCGCGGCTGCGGCCGCGACACTGGTTGGTCGGCCGGCGCCAGGACGGCTCCCACGACGTGCTCTGGCTGACCCCGCGCGCGACCCAGATGACGGACCGCGACTGGAAGTTTCCGGAGGCGCGCTACCTTTCCTATGTGCTCGGCCCGCCCGGCGAGCACGGCACGGCGGTCTTCGTCGTGCTCAACGCCGCGGAGCAGCCGATCGACTTCGTTCTCCCGGCCTGGCCGCGATGCTCCCGCTGGCTGTGCATGCTCGCCACCGAGACGATGCCGGCGAAAGGCGCAGGCGCCGACTATCGGGTCGGAGCTCACTGCGAAGCGCCGCCGCGCTCGGTCCTGGTGTTCGAGGGAGCGGAATGACCGCGGCAAGGTTCGGACCGCGGCTCAACCCGCAAGGCGGCGTGACATTTCGGCTGTGGGCTCCCGCCGCCGAACGCGTCGACCTCGTGCTCGCCGATCTGCATCCCATGCGGGCGCAACCGCAGGGCTGGTTCGAGGCGACCATTGCGGATGCCCGGCCGGGCACGCGCTATCGCTTCCGTATCGACGGCGACCTCATCGTCCCCGATCCGGCTTCGCGCTTTCAGCCGCAGGATGTGCATGGGCCGAGCGAAGTCGTCGACCCGCAGTATGCCTGGCGCGCGCCGCGATGGCGCGGGCGCCCGTGGCCGGAAGCGGCGATCCTCGAGCTCCACGTCGGAGCTTTCACGCCGGCCGGCACTTTCCGCGCGGCGATCGAGAAGCTCGATCACCTCGTCGATACCGGAGTGACCGCGATCGAGCTGATGCCGGTAGCGGATTTCCCCGGACGGTGGAACTGGGGTTACGACGGCGTGTTGCCGTTCGCGCCCGACAGCGCATACGGCCGCCCCGAAGATCTGCGAGCGCTCATCGATGCGGCGCACCAGCGCGCCCTGATGGTGTTTCTCGACGTCGTCTACAACCACTTCGGGCCGGAGGGGAACTACCTCGGTCGTTATGCGCCGGCGTTCTTCACGAGCGCGCACGGCACGCCCTGGGGCAAGGCCATCGATTACAACGTACCGCAGGTGCGGCGATTCGCCGTCGAGAATGCGCTCGCGTGGTTGCGCGATTACCGCTTCGACGGACTGCGGCTCGACGCGGTTCACGCCATCGTCGAGCCGGGCGAGCCGCCGATCCTCGCCGAGCTGAGCCGGGCGGTCGGCGCATTCGCCGCCGAGACCGACCGCAGCATTCATCTCGTCCTGGAGAACGACGACAATGCCGCGAGCCTGCTCGACCCGCTCGCCGACCCGCCGCGAGGCAAGTATCGGGCACAATGGAACGACGATTATCACCACGCCTGGCACGTGCTGTTGACGGGCGAGCAGGCGGGATATTATCGCGACTACCATGGGCCCGGCGGACAGCTCGCCCGGATTCTGTCGTCGGGCTTTGCCTACCAGGGCGAGGCGTCGGCGCATCGCAACGGGGCTCGCCGCGGCGAGCCGAGCACCGGGCTACCGCCCTCCGCCTTCATCAACTTTCTGCAAAACCACGATCAGATCGGAAATCGGCCGCTCGGCGAACGTCTCGCCGTGCTCGCATCCGCGCCGGCAATAGACACAGCGCTGCAGATCACGCTGCTCGCCCCAATGCCGCCGATGCTGTTCATGGGAGAGGAATGGGGTGCGGTGCAGCCATTTCCGTTCTTCTGCGATTTCAGCGGCGAGCTTGCCGACGCGGTGCGGCGCGGCCGCAAGGCGGAGTTCGCGGCGGCCTATTCGGGCCTCGTCGAGCGGGCGCTGCCGGATCCGATCGCGGAAGAGACGTTTCGCTCCGCCGTGCTCGACTGGAGCGCGCGCGTTCGCTCGCCGCACAAGGAGCGGCTGGCGCTGGTGCGAAAACTGCTCGCGTTGCGCCGCGAGCAAGTTGCGCCGCGGTTGCAGAACCTGAGGCGCAACGATGCGCACGCCGAGTGGCGCGACGGGGCGATCCTGGCCCACTGGCGGCTCGGCGACGGCACTCGGCTCGCGCTCGTGGCCAATGTCGGCAACCAGCCGCGGAGCCGCCCGGCGGAGGCGCTTTGCGGCCGCGCCATCTGGGGCGGAGCGCCGCCACCGGAACTGCCGCCCTGGTCGGTGTTCTGGAGCATCGCGTGATGCCGCCGGATGTTCCGATTGCGACCTACCGGTTGCAGCTTTCCGCCGGCTTCGGCTTCGACGCCGCGGCGGATCTCCTGCCCTATCTCAAGGCGCTCGGCGTCAGCCATCTCTATGCTTCGCCTTTTCTGAAAGCGCGGCCCGGGAGCGCGCACGGCTACGACATCGTCGATCACAATGCGCTCAATCCGGAACTCGGCGGCGATCCCGCATTCGCAAGATTGTCGCAAGCCCTGGCGCGGGTCGACCTGGGGCTGATCCTCGACTTCGTGCCCAACCACGTCGGCATCGGCGGCGCGGACAATGCCTGGTGGCTCGATGTGCTCGAATGGGGGATTGGCTCGCCCCATGCCGTCTCGTTCGACATCGATTGGCACGCGCCGTCGAACCGCGGCCGCGTGTTGGTTCCGATTCTGGGACGCCCCTACGGCGAAGCGCTCGAAGCGGGCGAGATCGTGCTGAAGTTTGCTCCAAGCGAGGGAAGTTTCTCGGCCTGGTATCACCAGCATCGGCTGCCGATCCGGCCGGATCTCTATCCGCAGCTCATCCGCACCGTCGTGGCTGCCGCGGGCGTGCAACAAACCGCCGCGGGACGCCGGCTGCTCGAACTTGCCGCGAGGCATCGGGCGTGCTCGCGCGAGGAGGCCGCCGCGCTCAAACGCGCATTGGCGGGCGCAAAGGAAGCGGGGCGCCTCATCGAGGCCGGGCTCGAAGCGTATCGGCCCAACGTCGGCCATCGTGCGCGCCTGCGGGCGCTGCATCGGTTACTGGAGCGCCAGCACTATCGCGTCGCACACTGGCGGATCGCCGCGAGCGAGATCAATTACCGGCGCTTTTTCGACATCAACGATCTCGCCGGGCTTCGGGTCGAGCATCCCGGCACGTTCGCGGCCGTGCACCGCTTGCTCGCCCGACTTGTCGGCGAGGGCCGGCTGCACGGGGTGAGAATCGATCACATCGACGGCCTCGCCGACCCGGCGGAGTACTGCCGGACGCTCCAGGATCTCATGCGGGAAGCGCGGGGCACGGCAGAGCCGCCGCTCTATCTCGTCGTCGAGAAGATTCTCGGAGAGGACGAGCCCATGCCCGAGCTCGCCGGCGTGGCCGGCACGACCGGTTACGAATGGCTGAACGTGATTGCGCGCCTACTGGTCGATGCGCGCGGATTGGAGCTGCTCGAGCGCTATCGCCGACAGGTTCCGAGCCATGACGCGGACTTTCCCGAGATCCTGCTGGAGTCGAAGCGAATCGTGCTCAAAACCATGTTCGCGGCCGAGCTCGACATGCTCGTGCGCCGGCTGGCGCGGATCGCCGCCGCCCACTGGCAAAGCCGCGATTTCACGCGCGCCGCGCTCGAGCAGGCGCTGAAACTCTATTTGCTGCACTTTCCGGTCTACCGAACCTACGTCGGCGCCGCCGCGGCCTCGCCAGCCGATCGCGCGATGATCGCGCGCGCCATCAGCCAGGTCAGGGCGCGGATGCCCGGGGCCGACGCGATCTTCGATTTCCTGCAGGCAGCGCTCACGCTCGATCTGATCGCGCCGAAAAATGCGGGTTACAGCCGACGACGCGTCCGGGAATTTGCCGCCAAGGTGCAACAACTCACCGGGCCCATGATGGCAAAGTCGCTGGAAGATACCGCGTGCTATCGGCACTTGCGGCTGCTTGCTCTCAACGAGGTCGGCGGCGCCCCGGCAGCGCCGGCGCTCTCGATCGCGGAATTTCATCGGCGCATGGCCGCGCGAGCAAGCCATGCTCCTTTCGGCATGACGGCTACCGCGACCCACGACACCAAGCGCGGTGAGGACGCGCGCGCGCGACTATTGGCGCTCTCCGAGCTGGCCGATGAATGGATCGAGCAGGTGAAGGCATGGCGCGAGGCCAACGGCCGCTTCGTGGATCGCGCGGCAGGCAAATCGGTTCCCTCGCCGGGCCATCAATACCTGCTCTACCAGGCGCTGCTCGGCGCCTGGCCGCTGGCGGGACCCGACGCAGGCTTCCTCGAGCGCATGCAGGCCTATGCGGTGAAGGCCGCGCGCGAGAGCAAGCTCGAAACCAGCTGGGTCGATCCGGACGAGGCTTACGAGCGCGGCCTGACGGCGTTCGTCGGCGGCATCCTCGATCCCAAGCGATCGGCTATTTTCGTCGAATCCTTTCACGCTTTCGCCCGTCGCGTGGCACTGCTCGGCGCGCTGAACGGGCTGGCGCAGCTCACGATCAAGGCGACCGTTCCGGGCGTTCCGGATTTCTACCAGGGCACCGAGTTTTGGGACCTTGCCCTCGTCGATCCCGACAATCGCCGCCCCGTCGATTTCACCGCTCGGCAAGCCGCGCTCGCGACACTTGCCGCCGGGCCGGATTGGCAAGAGCTGAAGGCCGGTTGGCAAGATGGAAGGATCAAGCTGGCGCTCACGAACCGGCTGCTCGCGTTGCGCAACGCGCTCGCCGAACTGTTCCGCAACGGCGATTATACGCCGGTTCGGGTCGAGGGCGAGCACCGCGACCATGTGCTGGCGTTCGCGCGTTGCCACGGGCGCGAGGCGGTGATCGTCGCGGTCGGCCGTCAGTTTTTTCGTTTCACCCACGATGGGCGCGAATGGCCGCGCGCGGCCGGCTGGCGCGCCTCCCTCGTGCTGAGCGGCTTCGGTTCGATCAAAGATCTGCTGGTCCGGGGGCGAAGCTTCGCGGAGAACGAAATTCCCGTCGCGGATCTATTCGCGACCCTGCCGTTCGCCGTGTTGCAAGCGGTGTCGGCGGAAGCGCGCGCGAAGGCGGATCACATCCGGCCGTAGAAGGCGCGATGGAAATAGCCGGGATAGGGATAAGAGGGCCGGCGAGCCCCTGCGACATGCCGCACGGCCGGACCGGCGCCGGTGACGACGATCTCGGTGTTGGCGTTCCCCTCCTTCTGCACCAGCGCGAACAACACTGCCGCGTGCTGCGGATGCAGCCGCACGCAGCCGTGCGACGCCGCGCGGCCCAGCCGCGAAATCTCGTAGCTGCCGTGAATCGCAAATCCGCCGTGGAAGAAGATCGAGTGCGGCATCGGCGAGTCGTAATATTTGTGTGAGAACCATCGGCGAGCCAGAAACTCGGGGTGGTAGGTCCCGTTCGGCGTGACGTATCCGGCGCGCGCCGTGGATACCGGCCAATTGTACCGATCCTCGCCGTCGATGCTGACGGACATGCGCTGGTGCGACTTGTCGATGGTGATGACGACATCGGCACGGGCACTGCCCGCGGCCATGCACGCAAACGCGAAACCGAGGACAAAGCAGCGCATGGCTTATGAAATTCGCGCGCCGGCGGGCCATTCGCCGCATCCAGGTCAATATGCGGCAAGTTGTAGGCAATTGGAAGTGGGGCCGCCGTTCTTGTCGATGAAACGGTTAACGCGTTCGTTTTGAGCCAATTCGAGCGAGCGACCGGCGGAGGCCGAACGCTCGAATCACTCCTGCTCGAGAATGCCGGCCACGGCCTTGATCTCGTTGCGCGCGTAGCTCGGCAGTCCGCCGCTGAGCGAATTGCCGGTGTTGAATGAACTCTTGCCGACCAGGACCTGGCCCGGAACCAGATTGCGCAGCACCGGCACGCTCGCATATTTGTTCTTGTTCTCGATCACCCTGGTCTTGATCGCAAGCGCGATGAACGCGCTGACGATGGTCTTGCCGCCGTCCGTCGCATCCGGTTGCAGCACGGCCAGGAACTTGGCGAACTGCATGACCTGATTGACGTAAAAGATATTCTGCTCGATCGCGCCCAGGATCGGCGCGTCGATGCCGGTGAGCTTTCCCAGCTCCGGCTGATCGAGCTCCGCGGGCGAGAGCAAGCGCAGCTCGCTCTGGAACCGCAGGAAGTCGTCGATCTTCTTCTTTTTTTCCACGAGCTGATTGGCGACGCGAATACCGGCAGGCAGCTTGCCCTCGAGCTCGTAGTGGGACTCGATGCAAAGCACGCCAGGCTTGGCTTCACACCACTCCCGGTCCGGATTGCGATTCGCGGCCGGATCGATATCGGTGGCCGCGATCGCCCGATGCTTGATCTTCGGGTCCATGCGCTCGAGGAACGCAGTGGTAACGTAACGGCCGAGGTCGATCGATGGCGCCGGCTTGGGCAACATGAAGCGAGCCTCGGCCACATACATGTACAGCTTTTCCTTGTATGGCTTAGTGATCCCGTTCTCGGTGAGATCGACCATCGGCTCGACAAAGTTCGGGTAAAGACTCAAGAACTGTTTCTGGACGGGCATTGCCCGCGCCCAGTCCTCGAACCGGATGAGCCCGGTGGCGGGATCGGCCAGCGGCTCGTCGTGGTGATCGGTGAATCCGATCGTGTGCGGCTTGAGCACGCCCGCGTCCGCTCCGCCGAGCGAGCGGACTTCCGCAATCCGGAATTCCTCACCGCGGGCCGTCGACCCCGCGAGGCAAACCGCGAGCGCGACGAGCGGCGCGAGCGCGCGAGATTTCCCCATCCACGCCCTCCCGTCAGAAACCGCGATGGCCCCAGAAATAATCGGGATCGACGCGGCGCGGGCGCGGCCTGCCATCGTTCCACCATCCGTAGCGATCGCCGAACAATCCGCCCCAGGGCGACAGCCGCGGTCGCGGCGGGACTCGCCAGGGCGACGGCAGCGATTGGCCGCTGTCGTCATAGGTCCAGCCAGGCGGCCGCTCGCCCTCACCGAACGTATCGCTGTCACGATAGGCGTAAATCTCGCCGCGGGAAACCAGGCGGTATTGGGTATCCTCGACTTGCCCTTGCCCATCGAGATGGAAATGCTCGACGAAAGCTCTCGGGCCGCCGTAGGCGAGTCGGTCGCCGGTGGTCAGATCGACCGGCAGATCGACGAGTTGGGTGCGCGCCTGCGGCGACGGCGGGCTCAGCAAAGTGCGCGGCGCATAGTCCGACCAGGCCGCTTGCATGATCGATTCGAAGATCGGGACCGCTACCTTGCTGCCGGTCTCGCCGCTGCCCAACGTCCGCCGCTTGTCGCCGGCATTGTCGTAGCCTACCCACACCGCAATCGTGACCTCGTTCGAGAAACCGACGAACCAGGCGTCATTCTCGTTCTCGGAAGTACCGGTCTTGCCGGCCACATAGGGCGCGAGATGCCGGATCGGACGGGCGGTGCCGCGTTCGACGACGCCCTGCAGCATGGTCTTCAACTGATAGAACGCGGCAGGATCCGCTGACCCGATCCCTGCCGGCTTCATCTCGTGGCGATAGACCACCAGACCGTTCTGCTCGATCGAATCGATGGCGTGCGGGGATGGCCGCGCGCCCTCGTTGGCGATTGCCGCGTAAAAGGCGGCAAGGTCGACCATGCGCACCGGCTGCGCCCCGAGCACGAAGGGATAATAGCGCACGCATTCGCCGTAGAGCTGGGCTTCCATGGCGACCTCGCAGACCCGCTCCAGGCTCTCCTCGGGGCTGCCCTTGATGCCGCCGTCGAGCAGCCGGGCAGTCACCCGGTTCTTCGAGTTCTCGAGCGCCCGGCGCAGCGTGACCACGCCGGAGCTGCCGCGGTCATAGTTCCTCGGCGACCAATAATCGCGTTCTCGCGCGAAGGCGGCATTGCCGATCGGCGCAAACGTGATCGGCTCGTCGAGCACCAGGGTATTGGGCTGCAAGCCGGCCCCGAGCGCAGCCAGATAGGTGATCGGCTTGAGCGCGGAGCCCGGCTGTCGCCGCATCTGCGTGGTGCGATTGAGCTGGCTCAGCGGATAGGAGAAGCCGCCCGCCATGGCCAGGATGCGGCCGGTCTTGTTCTCGAGCACCAGCGCGGCGCCCTGCACCGCCGGGGGCACCCGCAGCTCGGCCCGCTCCGCGGATTTTCCCTTGCCTTCGATCACCTGGACGAAGATCACGTCTTGGAGCTTCAACGCCCGCCGGACGGCGACGTTCGGGCTTGCGAGCGGCAGAATGCGCCCGTCCGCCAAGCCGACGCGGATGCCGGCATTCTTGCCGCCCGGCATCGCCACCACGACGGCCGCGGGCCAGTGCACGTCGTAGAGCGGTAGATGGGCCGCCTGCAGCGCCTGCTGCCAGGCCGGCATCTGCGCCGGCGGCGGCTGCGGCGCCTCCCGCCGATCGGCGCTCGGCGCACTGCGCTCGGCCTCGATGCGCTTGACCGCATCGGCCAAATTCGCCTCGGGTCCATTGAAGCGCGCGCGCCCGGTCTGGCGCTCATACGCCGCCAAGCCCTCTTGGAGCGCAGCTTCGGTCGCGCGCTGCAAGCCGGCATGAATGGTCGAGTGAATCGCGTAGGACGCTCCGGCGAGGATATCGATACCGGCCGCGGCCTTGGCTTCACGGCCGAGGTCATCGATGAAGTAGAATCCCGTATCGCGGCGGACGCGCTCGTAGGCGACCAGTTGCGGCGTTTTCGCCATCGCCTGCCGCACCTGTTCGGCGTCGATCACGCCGTCTTCCTGCATCCGGTTGAGCACATAGGCCACGCGCTCCCGCGCTCGATCCGGGTGCCGGTCGGGGCTGAAATAATTCGGGCCCTTGGTGAGGCCGGCGAGCAGCGCGCCCTCGGCCAAGCTGAGCTCCGCGGCGGGCTTGCCGAAATAGCTCCGCGCCGCCATCTCGATGCCCCACGACCCGCGACCGAGATAGATCGAATTGAGATACAGCGTCAGGATCTCGGGCTTGCCGAGCACGCGCTCGATCCGGGATGCAACGAGGATCTCGCGGATCTTGCGCTCGTAGGTAACGTCATCTCCCACCAACAGATTCTTGGCTACCTGCTGGGTGATGGTCGACCCGCCCTGCGGCCGCCCGGGTTCCGCCAGATTTCCCAGGAACGCCCGGACCATCCCGCGCTCGTCGATACCTTTGTGCTGAAAGAAACGCTTGTCCTCCGCCGAGACGAAGGCTTTCCGGACAAGCTCGGGGACATCGCCCAGCGCCACCGGAATGCGCCGCTGATCCGGGGCGGCCAGATCGGCGAAACGGCTATTGGTGCGATCGAGCACCACGCTCATCCCGCGCGGTCTCATACCCTTGAGCTTGGTCTCGTCGGGAAGATCGGACGCCGCCTTGTCGTAGAACGTGATGACCTCGCCGATGTCGATGGGCGAATGCTCCACGGTCTCGTTCTTGCAAAACTGCCGATATGCCGTGAAAAGGTCTTCGAACTTCAATCCGTGCAGGGCTTTGATGCCCCCGCTCAAGGCCTGGGGATCGTCCATCGCGGTCGCGATGAGCTCATCGACGTTGACGTCCTCGATGTCGAAGGCCTTGCGGATATGCGCGCAGCCCGCCCGCAGGATCTGCACCACTTGGTCTTGGTCCCGCACCGGGTCGAACTGGGTCTTCACCGCCCCCGGCTGGGTGGCCACCTGGCTGAGCGCGAGGGCGGTGGCGAAGATCTTGACCAGGATCGCGTTCATGGGGAGCCGGAGAGGAATGGGGCCGTCCCTCAGGGTGCGCCCGCTCTGGTGAATCAATCCTTATAAAACGGCGGTTTTGGGGAAGATGTTCCGCGCAACCGGAAGCCCGGCACCGGAATCACGGCCCCGGACTCACCGGATCCGCGGCGCGTACTGGATGCCGCCCATCGTCCATAGGTGATTGAGGCCGCGCGGGTGACCACCGATCGATCACCCTCGGCGGAGATCTTGCAGCGGCCCGGGCAGCGCGCGCTCCGCCGCCTCGGCCAGTTGTGCCTCACGGCGGCGCAGCAGGATCGCTCCGCCGAAGATGATGACCAGCACCACCGCCGCCAGACCGATCTCCAGTGGAGCCTCCAGTCGGCCCGCCTGCTCGCCGAGATAGTAAGCTCCGAGACCGTACACGCAGGTCCACAAGATGCTGCCCGCCGTGTTGAACAGCAGGAAGGGAAGCCAGGGCATGCGATTGGCTCCGGCAAGCAGGGCGGCAAGCATGCGCAGCAGCGGAACGAAGCGGCCGAAGAATACGATCTTGCCGCCGTGCCGCCGAAACAGATATTGCCCGATCTTGATCTTGCTTTCGGTCAGGCCGACGTAGTGACCGTAGCGCAGCAAGAGCGGATAGCCGATTTCGCGGCCGATCCAAAACCCGATGATGCTGCCGACGACGGAGCCCGCGGCGGCGGCCGCGATGACCAGGCGGATGTCGAGGTGATGCGTCGAGCCCGCGTAGGCGGCCGCGAGGATCAGGGTGGTCTCGCCCGGAATCGGAATGCCGATGCCTTCGAGGCCGACGATCCCGGCAATCGCCCAATAGCCGTAAACCGACAGCAGGTGGGACGCCGCTAGGGAGAAGAACAAACCGACCTCGCGATCCTGCTCGCTGTTCGAACGGCGATTTGGCGCGGCGGCGATCAAGCCGCGGTGTGTTTCCCGGCTCCGGTGGCGCAATCTTCGATCCTGGCATCGGTTCCCGAGCATCGCAACTCGGGCGCGGGCTTGCCGGCCCGTTCCCGCGGACCGGGTCGGGTGCGGTCGATGGACGAGGAGACGGTTGCAACCGCGGCGGAACTTTGGTCCTGATCCGGCGGGGTCGCGGGTGCGGACGCCGATGGGGCCATGCGCTCGGCTCGATGCGACACGGAAAGTGGGAGGGCGGTCCATGAAACTGCGAAATCTCGGTCGATCCGGCCTACAGGTCTCGCTGGTCGGGCTGGGCTGCAACAATTTCGGCGGCAGGCTCGATCTTGCGGCGACGCGCAAGGTCGTGCACCGGGCGCTCGACCTCGGCATCACCCTGTTCGACACCGCGGATATCTACGGCGAGCGCGGCCGCTCCGAGGAATATCTGGGCGAGAGCCTCGGCGAGCGCCGCAAGGAGATCGTGCTCGCGACCAAATTCGGCATGGCGATGGACGACGCCGGCATCCGCAAGGGAGCTTCCCGGCGCTATATCCTGTCCGCGGTCGAGGCGAGCCTGCAACGGCTCAAAACCGATTGGATCGATCTTTATCAGCTGCATCAGCCCGATCCGCTGACCCCGATCGAAGAGACGCTGCGCGCGCTCGACGACCTGATCCGACAAGGCAAGGTGCGATACGTCGGGTGCTCCAACCTGCCGGCCTGGCAAGTCGTCGAGGCGTCGTGGACCGCCGAGCACGCCGGGCTCGATCGATTCGTGAGCTGCCAGGACGAATACAGCTTGGTGGTGCGCGAGCCGGAGCGCGAGCTCATCCCGATGATGGAGCGCTACGGGCTCGGGCTGTTGCCGTATTTCCCGCTCGCCAGCGGGCTCTTGACCGGCAAATACCAGCGCAACGCGGCCATGCCCGCGGGCGCGCGACTGACCGAGACCAAACGCCTCGCCGACCGGTATTTGACCGAGGCGAATTGGCGCATCGTCGAGCGGCTCGAGGATTTTTGCGCCCGGCGCGGCCGCACGCTGCTGGAGCTGGCGTTATCCTGGCTGGCGGCGCGGCCGAGGGTCGCGAGCGTGATCGCCGGCGCGACCCGGCCGGAGCAGGTGGAAGCCAATGTGCGCGCCGTCGAATGGAATCTCACGCCCGAGGATCTGGCCGAGATCGACCGGCTGCGGGCGGGCTGAAAGGATGCGCGCGTCGCCGGCTCAAGGCTCGTAGGATTCGCACGACTCGCCGAACGCGGACAGGCCCTCCTCGAGATAGTCCGGCAGCAGCGGCAACCCGAGCAGATAGTGCGCCGTTCGCCGGTTGTGCTCGCTCGCTGCCTGTTCGCGCAGCTCGGACCAATCCTCGATCGTGCCGTCGCCGCGGCCGAGCCAGGCCAGGGCCACGAGATCGATCTGCTCGTCCTCGGTCAAAGCGCCGATGAAAGCCGTGATCTCGCGGTATACGGGATCGTCGTTGTGATCCTCCAGAACCGAGATCATCCCGTCGTCGGTGGGATTCGAGGCGGGATCCGGTTCCGTGACCAGATCCTTGACGTCGAACTCGCGCGCCTTGATCACGATGAAACACACTTTGTCGGTGGCGATCGACAAATCGGGATCGGACTCTGCCGCCGGATCGGATTGGCTCATGCGAAAACGCCTGTAGCCACGGCCCTTGACCTTCGTGCTTGCGCACGCGCGCCCGCGACGAGAATATAGCGCCTCAACATTCGTTCACCAGCACCGCGCGCATGGTCTGATCGGGCCCGAGATCATCGACGCTCTCGATCGACAACAGCTCCGCGAGCCGTCCGCGCGCACGATTGACGCGACTCTTGATCGTCCCGATCGGGCAGCCGCAGATCTGCGCCGCTTCCTCATACGAAAGGCCCGACGCTCCCACCAGGATCAAGGCCTCGCGCTGATCCGCCGGAAGCTTCGCGAGCGCGCCGGGGAGCTCCTCGAACTCCAGGCGACCGGACTGCTCGGGCTGCGACTTCAGGGTATCCGCATAGGAGCCATCGTCGTCCTCGACCTCGCGGCGGCGCTTGCGATAGTCGGATCGGAACAGGTTGCGAAGAATCGTGAACAGCCAGGCCGGCATGTTGGTGCCGGGCTGGAACTGGTCGATGTGGGAAAGCGCACGCAGCAGCGTTTCCTGCACGAGGTCATCGGCCCTGTCGACGTTTCCGCACAGCGAAATGGCAAAAGCACGCAAGCGCGGCACCGCGCCGAGCATGGCGTCCCGCATCGTGTCATCGAGTTGGCCGCTCCGGGGTGGGGTGTTCCGGGGCGGCTGAGCCATGCGGCCGCCCTGCACGCGCGGATCGCGCGGCGGCGGACCCCCACGGCCCTCGCGCGCGTCCCTGGCTCGGAATGCCGCGCGGTGCTTCTTGCCGTTACTCATCGGCGATTCCAGGACCCGGGTTGCTTGATACGCATCGCGCTCTTGGCGGCGATCACCGAAAATTGCGGGCGGTGCGGTTGCTTGCCGCACCCGACAAGCCAATCCTCGCCGCGGTCAAGCTTCGAGGCTTGGTGCGGCCCTGCCGGCGCAAACCCGTGGAGACCGCTCGACGCTGGTCGGCAACGCCAAAGGCGGCACCAAGTTCCGGCGAAGGTCCGCGCATGCCTGCGTTCGGTCCCGCCCGGAACGGCAACCGGGTCGCCCGCCCGGCGTTGTGCGCCAGGATGGCGCCGGAATAGGAGAGTCCGATGCCGGGTCTGAAGATCGCAAGCGGTGAGTGGGTCGTGGTCTGCGACGGCGGTAAGGCGCTCATCCTGGAGAATGTCGGCGATGCGCGGTTCCCCAACCTGCGGACGCGGGAGACCTACGAGCAGAAGCATCCGGCAACGCACGAACTCGGCAGCGACGTGCCCGGGCGGGCCTTTGCCTCCGTGGGCAATACGCGCAGCGCGGTGGAGCAGACCGACTGGCACCACCAATCGGAGCGAAATTTCCTCAAGACTCTCGCGAGCCGGCTCGACACAGCCGTCACCACCGGCGAGGTCAACAGCCTCATCATGGTGGCGCCGCCCCGCGCGCTCGGCATGATCCGGCAGGCGTATTCGTCGCATCTGCGCCAGGCGATCAAGGTCGAGCTCGAGAAGGATTACGTGAGGCTGCCGGTCCCCGAGATCGAGGCGCATTTGTGCGGACGCGACCGAAAGTGATGAAATGCTGCCTAGCCTCGAACCGGGCGCCGCGGCTGATCGGAGGAACCGATGCTCAAAGAATTCCGGGAATTTGCGTTGCGCGGCAACGTCGTCGATCTCGCGGTCGGCCTCATCATCGGCGCTGCGTTCGGCAAGATCGTGGAATCGGTCGTCGGCGACATCTTCATGCCGATGGTCGGCGCGCTCACCGGCGGCCTCGACTTCTCCAATTATTTCGCGGCGCTTTCCGGCCGCGTGACCGCGACCACGCTTGCCGAAGCCAAAAGGCAGGGCGCAGTTCTCGCCTGGGGAAATTTCTTCACCATCGTGCTCAACTTTCTCATCATTGCCTGGGTGATGTTCTTCGTCGCGAGGCTGATGAACCGCTTGAGGCGACTCGAGACCGCGGACCCGGCGGCCGCGCCGCCGCCCTCGCGCCAGGAGGTGCTGCTGACGGAAATTCGCGATCTGCTCAAGAGTCAACCAAACCAATAGCCGCTCGGCGGCTCGCGGCGGGCCCCACTAACCGACCGGAACGGCCACGAACCGGGTGTTCTGCCCGGTTTTGACGCGCAGCAGCACCGTGTGCTTCGAATGGCCGCGGGCTTCATTCACGGCATTGCGGACGTCGGTCGGGGTGTTCACGGCTTTTCCGCCGACTTCCAGGATGACGTCGCCGGCGTCGAGCCCGCTGTCGGCGGCGCGGCCGCCGGGGTCGACCTGGGTCACGACAACGCCCTGGCTGCCGGCGCCAGCGACCTTGCGGGCGGGAGCCAGCGAGAGGCCGAGGCCGGTCTCTTCGCTCGGAGCGTTCGGCCGCTCGCTCGGCTGCTGCCTGGATTCGGCACGGGCCGGAGTGTTCGGAAGCTCGCCGAGCGTCACCGTCAGGATCTTGGGTTGGCCATTGCGCAACGTGCCGAGCTTGATCGAAGTCCCGGGCGGCATGCCGGCGATCTTTCTGGCAAGATCCCGCGAATCCTTCACCGGTTGATCGTTCACCGACGTAATGATGTCGCCGGATTTGATGCCGGCTTTCATCGCCGGGGTGCCGGGCTGCGGTTCGGCGATCAGCGCGCCTTCCGCTTTCTTGAGCCCGAGGCTTTCGGCGATCTCGGGCGTGACGGTCTGAATCTGCACGCCGAGCCAGCCGCGGGTGATGGATCCCTTTTCCTTGAGCTGCTCCACCACGAGCTTCACGGTATCGGCCGGAATAGCGAAGGCGATGCCGATGAAGCCCCCCGACGGAGAGAAGATCGCAGCATTGACCCCGATCACTTCGCCCTGAACGTCGAAGGTGGGGCCGCCGGAATTGCCTTTGTTGACCGGCGCGTCGATCTGGATGAAATCGTCGAACGACCCGGATCCGATGTCACGTCCGCGAGCCGAGACGATGCCGGCGGTCACGGTGCCGCCGAGCCCGAACGGATTGCCGACCGCGAGCACCCAATCCCCGACCCGCGGCTCGGCGCTGGAGAAGCGGACGTAGGGAAAATCGTTACGGCCGTCCACCTTGATCAGCGCCACGTCGGTCCTGGAGTCGGTGCCGACCACCTTGGCCGAATAGGTTTTGCCGTCATCCGTGGTGATCTCGAAATTCCGACCGTTCTCGACCACATGATTGTTGGTCACCGCGTAACCGTCCGAGGAGATGAAGAAGCCGGAACCCAACGCGGTTCCGAAGCGGCGCTTTTGCGGGTTTTGATCCGGAGTTCCGAAGAATTTGTAGAACGGCGAGCCGGGAGGAAACGGAAGATCCTGGTCGGGCAATTGTGATTCCGCGTTCTCCACCTTCACCCGCACGCCGATCACCGCCGATTTCACCTTCGCGGCGATCTCGGCAAAACCGACCGGGTGCGGCGCTCCATGCGCATTGACTTCGGCGGCGACGGAGGGGTGCGGGCTGCCGGGGATCGACATCGCCGCGACGGCGATCGCCAGCGCCAAAATCGATGCGAAGCCGAGCCGCCGATTCGCCGCAGAGGCGCAGGCCAGCTCGGCACCGGACTTGACGCGGCCACTCATGGGCCATCCTCCATCGGAACGGGCAGGGATTCCCCGGGAGATCTCGCCGGCATTCGTCGCACGCATGCCATGCTCGTCGTGAACGTCAGCCGATCCCGGATGGTTCCCCCGCGCGCGGCGGGCCCCCTCGGGCAGGTCGCCGACCGATAGGGCCGCCCGTCCGTTCCCGGCTCAGATCCGGTGCAACAGCACCAGGATCAGAAGAATGACGAGAACGAGCCCGATCAGCCCGCTCGGTCCATAGCCACGCCGGTGGTAGCCCCATCGCGGAAGCGCACCGACCAGCAGCAGAATGAGAATGATGAGGAGAATGGTGGAGAGCATCGAGGTCTCCAAGCCCTGGAGAATCCAATCAACGCGGCACGCGCAAGACAGTTCCGTTCGCCCGCCGACGCAAGCCGGCAGCTAATCTCAATCCCGGCCGTCGTACCAAATGCGCCAGATGCTACCGTTTCCGTCCTCGGTCACGAGCAACGAGCCGTCGCGCGCCACCGCCACGCCGACGGGTCGACCCCAGACATTCCTGGCGTTGACCACGAAGCCAGTCATGAAATCGACGTACTCGCCCGTCGGAGCCCCGTCGCGCAGCACCACCCGGATGACCTTGTATCCGGTGCGACTGCTGCGGTTCCAGGAACCATGCTCCGCCGCGAAAACACTGCCGCGATACTCGACAGGAAATTGCGCGGCGTCGTAGAACGTCATCTGCATCGAGGCCGAATGCGATTGCAGCAGCACGTCGGGTACCGTCACTCGGTCGCGTAAATCCGGGCGCTCGCCGAGGTGGCGGGGATCCTCGTTGGCCCCGAGATAAAACCACGGCCAGCCGTAGAAGCCGCCGTCGCGGACCCGCGTGACATAGTCCGGAACGAGGTCGTCCCCGAGCCCGTCACGTTCGTTGGTGGAGCACCACAATTCGCCGCTCGTCGGGTCGACCGCAAGCCCGACGCAATTCCGGATACCGGCGGCGAACACCCGGCCGTTCTTGCCGTCGGGATCGAAGACGAGAACGGCGGCACGGTCGGTCTCACGACCCCAAGCGGCGCCCAGTCCATGCCGGGCTTCCCAATCCTTGATCTCGACCGCGCCGAGCCTGCGCATGTCTTCGCCGTCGTTCGATCCGGACCCGACAGAGACGAACATTTGCTTGCCGTCGCGCGAAAAGGCGATATCGCGGGTCGAATGGCCGCGCCCGCGCGGGAGATCGGGGACGACGACCTCCGCATCGCCGCGCGCGGTCAAGTCGCCGCTGCGATAGGCCAAGCGCAGCACAGCGTCGGTGTCGGCGACGTACAGCCACTCCGGCTCGCTTCCGGGAGGATAGAAGGCCAATCCGAACGGTTCATTGAGCCTCGATGCGAAGGTCTCGATCCGATCGGGCCTGGTTGCGCCTTCCGGCGTGCGCAGCACCCGGATGCGCCCGGCTTCCGTCTCCGCGATGAAAATGTCGCCGTTCGGCGCCGTGCGTACGATCCGCGGCGCGTCGAGCTCCGCCGGCAGCCGTTCGACACGAAAGCCCCGTGGAACTTGCGGAGAGGCGGACGGCGGCGGCGGTACGATCCGCGGGCCGTTGCGCGCGGACGGGGTCGCATAGGGTGCCGGCAAGTCGGTGGGTACGATGCGCCGGCTCACGCCGGGCGCATCGGAGCGCCAGTCGCCCATCGCGGCCTTGCCGGTCAAGAGCGCTCGCACGTCCGCCGCAGGCTGGGCGGAAACGCCGGTGGGGGCGATTGCCAGCAGGGCCATCACGAGCAGCGATCTCGTGCCCATGTCCGCTTTGCCTCGCCTCCGCCTCAAGTTGCAGCGGCAGTATAGCCGTTGCGCCTTCGCAGGCCGAGTGCATGCCCGCCGAGCCGGCGTCGAACCGCCGTCCAGGAACATTGGCGGCGAATTACGGTTTTGCTGACGCCAGCTCGGCGAGGCGATGAACAACATGAGCCTTTTCGGCACGGAAGCCACCGAGATCACCTCGTTGCGCAAGCTTCGCGACGCCGAAGCACAATGCACACGCTGTCCGCTCTATCGCGATGCCACCCAGGTCGTCCCCGGGGAAGGGCCGACCTCGGCGCCACTGATGCTGGTCGGCGAGCAGCCGGGAAACGACGAGGATCTCGCCGGCACGCCGTTCGTGGGACCGGCGGGCCGTGTGCTCGACCGCGCCTTGGCGGACGCGGGGCTCGACCGCAACAAGGTGTTCGTCACCAACGCGGTAAAGCATTTCAAGTTCGAGCCGCGCGGCAAGCGCCGGCTGCACAAACGCCCGAACGCCTATGAGATCGAACGCTGCCGCTGGTGGCTCGATCTCGAGCGCGCGATCGTCAAGCCGGAGCTCGTGGTCGCGCTGGGAGCGACCGCCGCGCGCAGCCTGCTCAACCGCAGCGTATCGATCACTGCCGTTCGCGGGAAGATTCTCGAGGCCGAGGACGGCATGCGACTGGCGGTGACCATCCATCCTTCGTATCTGCTGCGCATCATCGAACGCGCGGACAAGGAGCAGGAATATCGGCGCTTCGTCGGAGACCTGCGCATGTGCAAGCAGGCGCTGCGGGAGGCGGCGTGATCGGCCGGCGGTGCGCGCGGGCTATTTCGGCTTGACGTTCGGATCTCCCCCCGGGCTGCCCGGCGGGGGAATGACCGGCATCTTGGCCGAATCGTCCGGCGGCTTTTTCTGCATGCCGGGATCGACGTTCTCCGGCGGCTTGATCACGCCGCCCGACCGGTTCAGCCGCTCGCTCAGATTGTCCGAAGGCCCGGCGTCGGTCGACGGCTGATTGCCGCGATCCCCCGCCGGAGGCTCGGCCGCATCGGTCGCGGGCATGATCGGCAGGGTGCATGCGGCCGCAATGGCAAGCGCCGCAAACCGCGATCCCCAGCCAGTTCGCGATCGGGCACTGGGCATGGCGGATGGTCGCGCCATGAACAATCTCCTTCGCGCAGCGCGGATAGATTTGCCCGCATTCCCGAACGTCGGCGCGCGGATGAAGTTCCACGCTCTGTTTACGGCCCGCGGCGGCCGCGGCAATCGATGCCGGAGCGCGAGAGGGGAGCCGGCATGCCGGTCCAGGAACTCCGGGGAAAGTGCCGCGTTGGGGGGCCAGAGGTACTGCCATGACACTGCGGTCGATCGCTCTTGTTGGTTTGGTTGGGACCGTGTTGGCGATCGGTTCGCTTGCGTCCGCACATGATCTTTGGATCAACCGCGGCGGATTTCGAAACGCTGCGGGCGAGTGGTGCTGCGGGGCTGGCGACTGCTTCACCATCCCGAGTGAGAAAGTCTCCATGAACGGCATCGGCTACATACTCAGGGAGTATGACAACGAGCTCGTGCCGTTCGGCGAGGCGCAGCCGAGCCCCGACGGCGCGTACTGGCGCTGCAAGCGGGCAGATGGAAGTCGCCGCTGCTTTTTCGCGCCGCCGCCCAGCACGTGAGAAACCTCACGCATCAGCGAGCCGGGCGAGCGTGAGAAACCGCTGCCCGAGGAGCATCATCCGGGTCTAGGTACGCTGGAGCGCCGGCATGCAGCGACGCGCGAGCGGCGCCGCCGCGGATAACTTCAATAACCTGCAGATCAGGTGCAGAGCGGATACATCGCCATCAATTCATTGCCGCGCAGGAAAATCATGCGCGGCGTGAGTCCGCCATTTCGATTGATCCATTCACGTATGCCTTGCGGATAATTTTGCCAAAGCACCCTGGTCCACGTGGGGCTCTGGACCTGCCTGCCTTGGCCGTCGAACACCCAGGCCGCGTGGAACCCGAGACTGGCGCGCTCCGTCACGCAGATCCTGCTGCGCGGAATGGTTCCCAACAGCAGCGTGCAGGCCGAGTTGCAGGTTCCGTCGACGACGATGCGCTCGCCGGAGTGGCGGAGCTTGGCGAACTTTTGGAGATATCTGTCGATCCGACCCCCGGGATCATCGTGAATCCGAATCGTTGCCGAGGCGGGTATAATGCCCAGCAACATCAGCAGTGCGCCGAGCAAAGCGCCTACCTTCATCGCCAAACCCCTTCCCTTCGAGCCTGCTGCTCGCTCTTTTGTGCGCGCCGACTCGTTTGAGCCGACCCCCAGGCGCAACTTTATGATCCTTGAGCAGCAGACCGTGTTGATTTCATGGCCAGATTCTGCTTTTTCCGCAAGCCGAGCGGCTGCAGATTCCTGTGGTTTTTGCTTCCCGGGAGCGCCCGCTGCGCGCGGTCGCGGTATGAAGCAACCACCGCCTGCGCGCGGAATGGAACGAGCCGATCCCCGTGACCCGAGTCACGTCTCTGCGTGTGCCGGTTCGATCCGTGGCGCATCGGCTTGCAAACGCTCATGACCGGAGTTGCGCGAGCAATGAACGTGCCAGTTTCAGCAGGCATCGATCGGACGCCAAGCTTGGGATTTTCCCGCGGGAAATTTTGCTTGCGGATGAACGATTTGGCGCGAGCGGCGTTATTGCTGCGTCACTCCTTTGTCCATCACCCGGCAGGCAGATTGCGATGCCTCGTGCCCAATATTTCGTCACCCGGCGCAACGGCGAGTGGAAAATTCGCGCCGGCTATCGCTACTCGGGTCCGTATTCGACCAAACGGGAAGCCCTGCAGGCGGCAATCGACTTTGCCGAGCGCGACGGCCAGGCCGGACGTGAGGCCCAGGTGCTGGTGCAAGGCGAGGATCGCCTGTTCCGCCCGGCGTGGACGTACGGACGTGATCCCTATCCCATCGAGACGCGGGCGCCCACGGATTCCAAAGCGGCGGCGGCCGGCGCGAGTGCGAAATCCGGGTAGCCCCGCAACGCGGGCGCCGCCCGCCTCGCGCCGGCGGGTTGCCGGATCGGGCGGAGCGCCGGGGTTGGCGCAAAACAGGCGCTGGTCGATCCGAGGAAGCTCATCTCGTCCCGGTGAGTGCCGAGCTCCAATCCGGTCGAAACCTCGTCTTCCATCTTCACCGGCTGCGTCCCGCATTCCCGATCGTCGGAACTCGGTCGTCGGCGCCCAGTGCGTTTGGTGCTACACTCGACGACATCATCGATCAAACGGGGGCATTCACGCCGGTACTGTCGATCCTGGTCGGAGTTCTGGTCACATTCGTCGTAATTCTTCTTGTGCTCTACCTGGGTGAACCTGCTTCCCATCGAGGGCCGGCTCAAGCAAATCCTGCGAGTGATCGTGATCATCCTCGGCATATTGTCGCTGGTGCGGTATTTCGGGGTCGGTTTCTGAAAGCCGGCGCGTTCGGCCGGTGGCGCCACGGGTCCCACCGGCGACTGTGCGCTGTCGCGAGGATCGAGCCGCGGGGAATCACTAATTCCGAATCGCGGTGAGCTCTGCACGGCGCCGGCGCGGCGGCTCGACGCTGAGATCCGGCGCAAGCTCGAACTGCGACGTCCGCGGACACACGCTGAGAGCGGACACGAAGTCGTTCATCCACACTTTCAGCGAGGACGACCGGAGCGTCTCCATCAGGGCGTCCCAGCGCTCACGGCGCTCTTCGCTCGGCATCCCCAGCCCGCTCGAGATCGCCCGCGCCACCGCGTCGATATCGTGGGGATTCACCAGCAGCGCGGAATCGAGCTGCCTGGCGGCGCCGGCAAATTTCGAAAGCACCAGCACGCCGGGGTCGAGCGGGTTTTGCGCCGCCACGTATTCCTTCGCAACCAGGTTCATGCCGTCGTTCAGCGGCGTCACCAGGCCGACCCGCGCGGTGCGGTAGAGGCCCGCCAGCTTCGCTTGCGAAAAACCCCTGTTCAAGTACCGGATGGGAACCCAATCGACCTCGGAATGACGGCCGTTGATGTCGCCGACGAGCGCCGCAAGCTCCTCCTGAAGCTGGCGATAGGCGTCGATCTTGGCGCGCGACGGCACCGCGATCTGCAACAGCGTGACCGCCCGCTTCAGTGCGGGCTGGAACTGCAGCATGCGATCGAATGCGCGCAGGCGACTGGGCAGGCCTTTGGAATAGTCGACGCGATCGACCCCGATCACCAGCCGGGCGCCCTGCAAGCTCGAGCGCAGGCGCGAGACCTCCGGACGCGCCGCCGACTTGACGGCGCGTTCGGCGAAGCTCTCGACGTCGATGCCGATCGGAAACGTGCCGAGCCGGGTGACGCCGTACTGGGTCGTGAACGAATCCGTGCCGGTCAGGCCCAGCTCCTGCTGGAGGTAATCGGCGAAATTCGCGACGTCCTCCTCGGTCTGGAACCCGATCAGATCGTAGCAGAGCATGGCCCGCACCAGCTCGCGATGATGCGGAAGGCTCACCATCGTGTTGCGGACGGGGAATGGGGTATGGAGAAAGAAGCCGACCGGATGCTCGATACCCAGGCGCCGCAGCTCGCTGCCGAGCGTCAGGTAGTGATAGTCGTGGATCCAGAACATCGCGTCCGGCCGCGCGAAGCGCAGCACGGCTCGCGCCATCAGCGAGTTTATCTCCCGGTACGCGGTGTATTGCTCGACATCGGTGCGAATCAGGTCGGTGCGCGAGTGCAGCACGGGCCACAGCGCCGAATTGGCGAAACCCTCGTAGAATTTCTGATAGGTATCCCGCGGTAAATCGATGGTCGCGACCGCGCCGGTGCCGAGCGCCTCGACTTTCGCAAAGGATTCCTTGTCCGCCGGCCCCGTGAAGCGTCCGCTCGAGCCCACCCAGATCGCTCCGGAAGTCCTGACTGCGGGTAGTAGCGCGGCTGCCAATCCGCCTTCGATGGGTTCGTCCCCTTTCGGACATGCGACGCGATTGGAGACGATAACCAGCCTCATTGCTACCTCCCGGTCCAGGCGAGGGTAGTAACGTTTCAGCCGTGCGCTAGTTCCGGAACTCATACGGGGTAATATAGGCATCCAGGAGGCGATCCGGCGCGCAGTGCTCCCATGCGACTGCGGCCGCGAGCGCAAGATCGTTCTGCCCGGAACCCCCCTTTCGGTTGCGCGTTGTCGCAGCGCGCGTTGGCGTGAAATTTCATTCTTTTAGCAAAGCGGCGAGCTTTTCTCGGCAATGTCGCCGAAAAGCCGGCGTTCCGGACGCGGGAAGCATCGGATCATGCGGCGAGTTGCGCTGGCCTTCGCGGCCCTGCTGGGATTTGCCCTTTCTTCCGCCCAGGCTGCGCATCCCAGCCGCGCACCCTGTGCCGATCGGGACTCCATGTTCTGCACGTTCTACCGCGCCGCCCCTGGGTACTCCGGGCACAAGCTCTCCCATTCGCGCGCACACCGGCTCGGAGCGAAATCGCGAAACGGCGGCGAAACGGCGGCGAACACCGGCCAAGGACACGCGATGAGTCCAACTGGAGCAAAGACGCTGGCCGGAGCGCCGCCGCCCAAGCTGCTGGCGGCACGGAACTTCGACCCGTTGGCGAGCGGAAGCGATTCCGGGGAGTTCACCGCGCCGCCGCCTCCGGCGAGCGACGCAGACCCTTGGCTCAAGTCGGTTCTGATCGCGCTCGCCGGTGCCGGAATCCTGTCCTTGTTCCTGGCGAAAGCCGCCGAACTATGAACCGCCTCGTCATTTCCCCGGACCGCGGGCCGGGAAGGTCCGCAGCAGTGCGGTTGCGGCTGGATCGATAGCGCCGCGCCGGTGCATCGGGGCCGCCATGGATGTGAAAGAACAGCAGGCGCCGTGGGCGCAGGGCCCAATCGTCGAAACCGATATCCCGGCGCGGCTCGACCGGCTTCCATGGGGGCGATTCCACACGCTCGTCGTCGTCGCGCTCGGCGTCACCTGGATCCTGGACGGACTGGAAGTCACCCTGACCGGGGCGATCTCCGGCGCGCTCAAGACCAGCCCGGTGCTGCATTTCAGCAATACCGAGGTCGGGCTGGCGAGCAGCTGCTACCTGGCCGGCGCGGTGCTCGGCGCGCTGTTCTTCGGCTGGCTCACGGACCGGCTCGGGCGCAGAAAGCTGTTCTTCATCACGCTCGGCGTCTATCTCACGGCCACCGCGGCGACCGCGATCTCCTGGAACATGGCAAGCTTCGCATTCTTCCGCTTCATGACCGGGGCAGGAATCGGCGGCGAATATACCGCCATCAACTCCACCATCCAGGAGCTCACCCCGGCGCGGGTTCGCGGCTTCACCGATCTGGTGATCAACGGCAGCTTCTGGATCGGAGCAGCGATGGGCGCGGCCGGTTCCATCGTTCTGCTCGACCCCGCCGTCATCGACCCGGAGCTGGGCTGGCGCGTCGCGTTTCTCATCGGCGCCTTGCTCGCCTTCATCATCCTCTTCATGCGCATGTGGATTCCCGAGAGCCCGCGCTGGCTGATGACGCACGGCCACGCCGATCGCGCCGAGGCCGTGATCGCCGAAATCGAAGAGAGCTTCCGCAAGCGGGGCTACGCGCTGGCGCCGCCGCAGGCGCCGCCGGTGCGGCTGCGTGCCCGCAGCCACACCCCGCTGCGCGAGGTCGCCGTGACCCTGTTCCAGCGCCACCGCCAGCGCGCGCTGGTCGGCTTGAGCCTGATGGCCGCCCAGGCGTTCTTCTACAACGCGATCTTTTTCACCTATGCGCTGGTGCTGACCGATTTCTTCGGAATCGCCGCCGACGCGGTCGGCTGGTACCTGCTGCCCTTCGCGGCCGGGAATTTCCTCGGCCCGCTGCTGCTCGGCCGCCTGTTCGATACGATCGGCCGCAAGCCGATGATCGCATTTACCTATGCGCTCTCCGGAATCCTGCTCGCGGTCAGCGGATATCTGTTCATGCGGGGCGTGCTTTCGGCCCAGATGCAGACGGTCGCCTGGATGGTGATCTTTTTCTTCGCCTCGGCTGCGGCGAGTGCCGCCTATCTCACCGTCGGCGAGACCTTTCCGCTCGAAATCCGGGCGCTCGCCATCGCCTGCTTCTACGCGCTCGGTACCGCCATCGGCGGCATCGCCGGCCCGCTGCTGTTCGGAGCCCTGATCGACACCGGCTCGCGGACCAGCATTTTCGCCGGCTATCTCTTGGGGTCCGTATTGATGATCGCAGCCGCGCTCATCGAGGCGCGCTGGGGGGTGGCGGCGGAGCGCAGGTCGCTCGAAACGGTGGCGCGGCCGTTGGCGTTCGTGGAATGAGCCGATCGATGGCGGCGGTCCGGCAAGGCACGGAAACCCCGGTTCGGCTTGACCGCCGGCACGCCGCACGCCTACATGCCCGCCTTCCGATCCAGCAACGCGCCGGCAATTGCGGCACACAGACTCGGAGATGCCAGCAGCTGGCGCGCTTTGCTCCAAATCCAACCTTGAGAGAAGTTGCGTTTTGTCACCGAAAGCCGGCAATCCTGCCATGACGGATATCGTGCCGGGGCTTCCCGCACCTCCCGCCAAGCTCGCCTTCCTGCTCGATATCGACGGGACGATCCTCGACATCGCGGCCACGCCGGCCGAGGTTCGTGTCCCCAACAGCCTGCGGGAAACCCTGGCGCGGCTCGACCGGCTCAGCGGCGAGGCACTGGCACTGGTGAGCGGCCGCTCGCTGCAGGACATCGACCGCGTCTTCGCGCCGCTGCGCTTGGCGGCAATCGGCGGCCACGGCGCCGAATTGCGTCCGGCCAAAGAGGCAGCTCCGGTCCCCGGCAGCGCCGCGCCGCTTGCCTCCGAGCTCAGGCAGCGGCTCGCCGGGGTCGCGGCGCTGGGAACCGGCATCATCATCGAGGACAAGGGCTATTCGCTCGCGCTGCACTATCGGCTCGCGCCGAACCTCAAGGACGCCGTCGAGAATGCGGTCGCGGCGATCTGCGCGAAGGCGCCGTCCGGCACGCTCGACGTGCTGCCGGGCAAGGCCGTGATCGAGATCAAGCGCATCGGTTTCGAGAAAGGCACGGCAGTGCGCGAGCTGATGCGCCACCCGCCGTTCGCCGGGCGGCGACCGCTGTTCGTCGGCGACGATGTCACCGATGCGAGCGTGTTCGCGATACTGCCGGAATTCGGCGGCGTCGGCTTTGCGGTCGGACGGCTGTTCCCCGGGGTGGCCGGCTGTTTCCCCGCGCCTCGCGACGTGCGCAAATGGCTGGCGCAGATTTCCCGGCTCGAGGCAGTTGCGACCCCATGAGAGATTACGGGTTAGACCTCGCCGTCATCGGCAACGGCCGCACCGCCGCACTGGTCGATCCGGAGGCGCGGATCGTCTGGTGGTGCTTCCCGCGGTTCGACGGCGACCCGATCTTCTGCCGGCTGCTTGCCGGCGACGAGGAGAAGGGTTTCGCCGACGTCGTGCTCGACGATATGGTCGAGCAGCAATCCGAGTACCTGCGCAATACCGCCGTGGTCTCGACGGTGTTGACCGACGCGCGCGGCGGCGCCGTGCGGATCACCGATTTCGCGCCGCGGTTTCCGCGCTTCGGCAGGATGTTCCGGCCGCCGCAGCTCGTGCGCATCATCGAGCCGCTGGCCGGCTTGCCGCGCATCACCATCCGGTTCCGGCCGACCTCGGATTACGGCGAGCCGGTTCAGCACCATTCGATCGGCAGCAATCACATCCGCTTTTTCGCCGGCAATCACGTCATCCGGCTGACCACCGATGCGCCGCTGTCCTACATCGAGCGGGAATCCCCCTTCGTGCTGACCCGGCCGGTACACCTTGCATTCGGTGCCGATGAGCCGTTTCAAGGCGATCTTTTGGCGACATGCCGAGAATTCTGCGACCGCACCCGCGACTATTGGGTGGACTGGGTGCGCCGTCTGTCGATCTCGTACGACTGGCAGGACGCCATCATCCGCGCCGCGATCACCTTGAAGCTCAGCAATTTCGAGGAGACCGGCGGCATCGTCGCCGCGCATACCACGTCGATTCCCGAGGCGCCGGGATCAAGCCGCACCTGGGATTATCGCTATTGCTGGCTCCGCGACGCCTATTTCGTCGTCAAGGCGCTCAACCGCATCGGTGAGACCGAGACGATGGAGGAATTCATCTCCTTCACGCTCGGCATCGCGGCCAATCCCGACGAGGTGCTGCAGCCGGTCTACAGCGTCGTTCCCATCGACCCGCTGGAGGAGCGGATTGCGCCGAAGCTGCAGGGGTATCGCGGCGACGGGCCGGTGCGCATCGGCAATGCCGCCGCCGGACAGCTTCAGCACGACGTCTACGGGAGCCTGATTCTCGCGGCGATGCCGATGTTCTACGACCGCCGGCTGCCGCGGCCGGGTGACGAATCGCTGTTTCGCCTGCTGGAGACGCTCGGCACCAAGGCCGCGCAGCTCGCGCTCGAGCCCGATGCAGGCATCTGGGAATATCGCGGCCGGCGCCGCATCCACACCCATTCCGCGGCGATGTGCTGGGCGGGATGCCATCGGCTCGCCGCGATCGCGGCGCGGCTCGGGCTCGACGACCGCGCCGCCTATTGGACCGCGGCCGCGGATCCGATCGGCGAGGCCGTGGTCGAGCGCGCCTGGAACGAAGAGCGCAAAGCCTTCACAGCCGCTTTCGGCACCGACGAGCTCGACGCCAGCCTGCTGCTGCTCCCCGACCTCGGTCTGATCGACGCGGAGGATACGCGGTTCGCCAGCACGGTTGCCGCTATGGAGCGCGAGCTCGTGCGCGAGAAGCACGTCATGCGCTATGCCAGCGCCGACGACTTCGGCTTGCCGGTGACCGCGTTCCTGATCTGCCGATTCTGGCTGATCGACGCGTTCTGGCTGCTCGGGCGCCGCGGCGAGGCGCGCGACCTGTTCCTCGACGCGCTCAATCACCGCAACCGCTACGGCCTGCTCTCCGAGGACGTCGATCCGCAAACCGGCGCCCTGTGGGGCAATTTCCCGCAGACCTACTCGATGGCAGGATTGATCCTGACCGCGATGCGGCTCTCGCGGAGCTGGGAGGATCGCTACTGGCGCGGCTGAGACGATCGCGGCGCGAAGTACCACGAAGTCGCCGCGAAACGCGCCGATTTGCCTCGGAGAGATTTGGGCGTCTTCACGACCGCTCCGCGCGATCGGCGGCCGCCGTCGGCTCCGCCGCGCCGGGTTGGCGCGGGCTTTGCCGCCGGCTCAGGCACATCGCGCTATTGACCAGCGCCAGGTGCGAGAACGCCTGGGGAAAATTGCCGACCAGGCGCTTTGCGCGCGGATCATATTCCTCACTCAGCAGCCCGACGTCGTTGGCGAGCCCGACGAGCCGCTCGAACATCCGCTGCGCCTCTTCGATCCGGCCGGTGAGCGCATAGGCGTCCACCAGCCAGAAGCTGCACGCCAGGAACGCGCCTTCGCCCGGCGGCAACCCGTCCTCGGTCGTGCCGGTGTCGTAACGCAGCACCAGGCCGTCGACCAGGAGCTTGCGTTCGATCGCCGCGATGGTGCCAAGCACGCGCGGATCCTCAGCCGGCAGGAAGCCGAGCGCGGGGATGAGCAACGCGGTGGCGTCGAGATTGGGAGTGCCGTAGCTCTGGACGAAGCTGCCGAGGTCGCGGTCAAAACCGTTGCGGCAGACGTCCTCGTGGATCTCGGCTCGCAAGGCGCGCCAGCGATCGATCGGGCCTTCGAGCCGGAAGCATTCCGCGCTCTTGACCGCGCGGTCGAATGCCACCCAGGCCATGATTTTCGAATAGGTGAACGGCTGCCGGCCCGAGCGCACCTCCCAGATGCTCTCGTCGGGCTCGCGCCAGATCGTTTCCAGGTGCACCAGCAGCGCCTGCTGCAATTCCCAGCCGGAATGGGTGGCGCCCAAGCGGCCGATCCGCGCATGATGCAGCGCGTCGGCGACTTCACCGTGGACGTCGAGCTGCAGCTGCGCGTGCGCCTCGTTGCCGATGCGGACCGGCTTGGCACCCTCGTAGCCCGGCAACCATGGCACGATCCATTCCATGAGCCGCCGCTCGCCGGCGATCCCATACATCGCCTGGACCTGGTCGGGACTGCCGGCGACCGCGCGCAACAGCCACTCGCGCCACGCCTCCGCCTCCTCGTAATAACCGGCATTCATGAACGCGAGCAGCGTCAGGGTGGCGTCGCGCAGCCAGCAAAAACGATAATCCCAATTGCGCTCGCCGCGGAGCTGCTCCGGCAACGAGGTCGTAGGGGCCGCAACCGTTCCGCCGGTGGGCGAATAGGTGAGGGCCTTGAGCGTGATCAGGGAGCGGTGGACGGTCTCGGACAGCGGGCCGGTGATACCGCATTTCCGGCACCATTCCGTCCAGAAGCCTTCGGTCTGCTCGAGAGCCGAGGCTGCATCGAATGCCGCCGGGGGCGGCAGATGCGAAGGCGCATAGGTCAGCGTGAACGGCAGGGTCTGGCCGGACGCCACGGTGAACTCGGCCACGGTCTTGAAATCCTCGCCGCGGACGTCGACCGCGCTGCGCAGCAGCACCATGTCGGGCCCGGCAATGGCGCGCAGCGTCCGCGCCTCGAGCCGGGTGACCCACGGGACGATGCTGCCGTAGTCGAACCGCAGCACCAGCTCGAACCGCATGGCAACGCGGCCGCGCTCGCCCCTGACGATCCGCACCAGATGCGAATGGTCGCGCCGCACCGGCATGAAATCGATGACGGTCGCCGCGCCCTCCTCGGTCTCGAAACGAGTCTCGAGAATCAGCGTGCCCGGCCGATAGCGCCGGCTCACGCGCGCGTCGTCCTGCATGGGCCGCAGCAGCCAACGCCCGTTGTCGTGCGAACCGAGCAGCGCAGCGAAACACGCATCGGAATCGAAGCGCGGCCAGCACAGCCAATCGACCGAGCCGTCGCGGGCGATCAGCGCCGCCGTCTCGCAATCGCCGACCAGGGCATAGTCTTCGATCCGTGACGGCATGGCTTGCTTTCAGGCGAACTCGATCACGACCTTGATGTCGTCGGGGCGGCGCTCGAGCGCTTCGTGCCAACGTTCGAGCGGCACGCGGCGCGAGATCAATGCTTTGAGCCAGTCGCGATCGGCTTTGGCAAGCGCGTCCGCCGCGGCGCGATAATGCGCGCGGTTGGCGTTCACCGTGCCGAACACCGCATGGTTCTGCAACACCATGGTGCGATTAAGCCCCCCGGTATCGAGTTCGACCAGTCCGCCGCCGGCGGAAACTCCGGTCAGGCACACTACGCCGCAGGAGGCCGAACGCCCCAGCACGGCGGCGACCAGCGTGGGCGCGCCGGTGCATTCCATGATGATATCGGGCGCCAATCCGTCGAGGAATTGCAATTCTCCGGCGTGATAGATCGCCCCGAGCGCCCGGACAAGGCCGGGCTTGCGACCTTCGCTGGCGCGATCGAGCACGTGGACCTCGAGTCCGCGCTGCACGCCGAAGAGCGCGGCCATGAGCCCGATCGGCCCTGCAAGCCAAGTCACTCGCCGGCGAGCCGCTTGGCTTCGCGCGGGGCGGCATCGGGCGGGGCCGCTTGCATGGACGTGCCGGCGGGCGCATTCAAGGCGACCTCGGCACGATGGCGCGGCAGAGCCTCGGGATGTTCGTCGCGCAGAAACGCCAGCAGCTTCTCGCGAACCTCGTTGCGCAGATCCCCGAGCGCGCCGGCATTTTTCGCGCTGACGAGAGCGCGTACCATGATCGTCGTCTCCTTGGCGTCGGCGACCTGCAGTTTGGCGACGCGGCGGTCCCATAGCGCCGACACCGACACGACCTCGTCGAGCTTTTCCCGGATGCGGTCGACCGGCGCTGCATAATCGAGATAGAGGTCGACGGTGCCGATCAGCTCTGGGCGCTGCAGCGTCCAATTCTGGAACGGCTTTTCGATGAAATAGCTCAGCGGCACGATCAGCCGGCGCTGGTCCCAGACGCGGACCACCACATAGGCGGCGGCGATCTCCTCGATCCAGCCGAATTCGTTCTCGACGACGACCGCGTCCTCGAGCCGGATCGGCTGGGTCATGGCGATCTGTATGCCGGCGATCAGATTGCTCAGCACCGGCCGGGCGGCGAGCCCGACCGCGAGCCCGACCACGCCTGCCGACGCGAACAGGCTGACGCCGTACTGGCGAACCGATTCGAACGTCACGAGCGCGGCCGCGAGCGTGATCACGATCACCAGCGTATCGGCCGAGCGCTGCAGGATGCGCACCTGGGTGACGTGCTTGCGGGCCAGCAGGTTGTCCGCGGTGTCCAGCCGGAAGCGCCGCAGATAGGTTTCCGCGGCGAGATGCACGGCGATGATCGCGAACCAGCCGACCAGCAGGATGAAGGCGACCAGCAGCACATGGCCGATCGCGGCGCGAACGGCGGGGTCGAACGGCGCCGCCTGCAACGCGCCGCTCATCCCGAACACGACGAACGCGAGCCGGGTCGCCGCGCTCGTGCGCACTATCAACGCCCCGAGGAAGAACCAACGCCTCGCCACGATGCGGCGAAGCATCGCCATCAGCACCAGATGCGCCAGCAGCGCCGCCGCTGCGGCAGCAACCAGGATCAGGATTCCGACAAGCCAAGCCGGCGCCCACGCCGGAATCGATTGCGCTTGCGACCAGATCGCCCGAGGGTCGAGCATCCTACGGCTCCCGTTTGCGACCAGCAGGACGGGGCCCGCGATAGCACCGAATCAAAGATTTGGCACGCCGATGGCTGACATTCTTGGCGCGGCGGTTCGCCGGACCTCATCCGTCAAGGAGGCTCGGATGCTCCGGCGTCACGACGGCACTGCCTCCGCGGCGTGTCGCGGGCTTGCCAGCAGGCGGCTCGCTTCGGCGAGCCGCCGCTCGAGCCGAGCGTGCAAGGGACCACGCCAGGACGCCGACGCGAGCTCCCGCCGCCAGCTTTCGATTGCCGCCAGTTTCGCTTCCCGCGGCACCAGGCGGCTTGCAAGCAGTCGATTCACCAGCGTGTCCGTGAGCATCGGCGAGAGCCTCCCTTGGTACCGCAGCCGCGCTCTGCACGTCGATCGGTGGCGGCACACCGCAATGCGCGCGGCGGACACAGGTTCCATTGCATAGCGAGGGCCTGCGCGAGCATACCGGGGGCCTGCGCGAACCGCCGGTCGGGCAAAAACCCTCGCTTTCAGCAAGCCATCCGTGTCAGAAAAAACAGCTCATGCGGCTTTGGCGAGCCGAGCGTCGCCGACGCGCAAATCGTGCTCCTGGCCGCATTGCGGACAACGGGCGTGAACCGCGCTTCGTCGAATCCGCAACAGCGTCCCCAATTCGCTTTCGATGCCGACGTCGATCTCTTCGCCCGTGACCGGACAGCGGAAATACAGATGCTCCATCGCACGCTGCCCGTCGGGCTTCGTCCCGCCCACCCCACAAAAAAGTACCCCGGCCGGGCTGGACCAAACCGACCGGGGCTATGCCGAGCGGTGTGGGGACAGGGGGCTGGGGGACCCGCCCGGCACGACCGGAAAAAACACCAACGGCACATCCGTTCCCGCCTGCTGCGCTTTGTCGCGGGCGCAGAACGCGCCGAAGATTGTTCCGCGATCAACGCTCGATCGGAGACAGGCTCACCGGTGCCAAACCGGTGAACCCGAGCTGGCCTGCGGCGGCCGGCGTGAGGTCGATGATTCTCCCGCGGGTGAACGGACCTCGATCGTTGATGCGCACCACCACGCTGCGGCTGTTGCGTCGATTGGTGACGCGTACCTTGGTGCCGAACGGCAACGAGCGATGCGCCGCCGTAAGTGCCCTCGGATTCGCAGGTTCTCCGCTGGACGTCCTCCCGCCGCGGTAGGAATAGACGGCGGCGATCCCGCTCTGCTCGGCCAAGCCTTCGTCGAACCCGAACCACAGCGCCGCCGCGAAGGCTGCCAACAGCACCCCGTGTCGCATCTGCATCCCTGCCTTCGCGAGCCGAATCGGGGCAAGAACCCGGCAAGTTGGGCGGTGTTCCGCTGTTGGGTCGCGATTCGCCCATGAGATGCCAGGTATTTGCCCGAGGCATAGCTCGCGGCGGGGGAACACGGCGGAAGCGCGGGCGTTGTCCGGTCCAATCGTGGGGAACTCTCGATGCATGGACACATCGCGTCGTTTTCCTGCGCGCCTGCGGTGGCGATCGGCGCGCTGACCCGGCCGACGCCTTCGATCCCGGCTGCGGGATAGGGCCGCGGCAACCGTCGGACCCATGGCGCTCCATCGGACCCGGCCCAGGTGGACGCGAGGGCTGCGGCGCTTCGCAAGCGGCGGCGCTTGCGGGGGGCCGCTCGTGCTCGCCGCCTCCACCGCATGGGCCGCCGAGCCGGCGACCACGTCGTCCGGCGCCTCCGAGGTGGTGTTTCTCGTCCAAGTCGTTCTCCTGCTGCTCGTCGGCCGCCTGCTCGGCGAGGCGATGCAGCGCATCGGCCAGCCGGCGGTGATCGGTCAGCTCCTTGCCGGCATTGTGCTGGGTCCCTCGGTGTTCGGCGTGATCTGGCCGGAGGCGCAGCACGCGATCTTTCCGGCGAGCGGCGCGCAGAAGAGCATGATCGATGCCGTCTCCCAGCTCGGCATCCTCATGCTGCTGCTGCTCACGGGAATGGAAATCGACCTGCGCCTGGTCAGGAAGGTCGGCGCGGCGGCCGCGAGCGTTTCGCTCGCCGGCATCTCGCTGCCGTTCCTATGCGGATTCGCGCTCGGCGAATTCCTGCCCGACAGCATGTTGCCCAAGCCCGACCAGCGGCTGATCACCTCGCTGTTCCTCGGCACCGCGCTGTCGATTTCCTCCATCAAGATCGTGGCCATGGTCGTGCGCGAGATGAACTTCATGCGCCGCAACGTCGGACAGGTCATCGTAGCTTCGGCGATCATCGACGATTCGATCGGATGGATCATCATTGCCATCACCTTCGGGCTCGCCGAGCACGGAACCGTCGACATGGCGACGCTCGCCCGCAGCGTGCTGGGAACGGCGGTGTTTCTCGCGCTCAGCCTGACTGTCGGGCGACGCATCGTGTTCAGCCTGATCCGCTGGACCAATGACAATTTCATCAGCGAAGTCCCGGTGATCACCATGATCCTGATCATCATGGGCGTCATGGCGCTGACCACGCACCTGATCGGCGTTCACACCGTGCTCGGCGCGTTCGTGGCGGGCATCCTGGTGGGCGAATCGCCGATCCTGACGCGCCATATCAGCGAACAGTTGCGCGGCCTGATCACCGCGCTGTTCGCGCCGGTGTTCTTCGGGCTGGCAGGGCTCGGCACCGATCTGTCGGTCCTGAGGGACCCGTCTCTCGTCTGGCTGATGCTGGGGCTGATCGTGATCGCCAGCGCCGGCAAGTTCGGGGGCGCGTTCGTCGGCGGCAGGCTCGGCGGGCTGACGTTTCGCGAGTCGCTGGCGCTCGGATGCGGAATGAACGCGCGAGGGCAGACCGAAGTCATCATCGCGACCATCGGCCTGTCGCTGGGAATGCTCAGCCACAGTTTGTTCACGCTGATCGTCGCCATGGCCGTGGTCACCACCACCGCGATGCCGCCGACCTTGCGGTGGGCGCTCGGCCGACTGCCGCTCGGCGAGGAAGAGAAGCGGCGACTCGAGCGGGAGGAATTCGAGGCCAAAGGCTTCGTCTCGAACATGGAGCGCCTGCTGGTCGCGGTCGACGAGAGCGCCAACGGCAAGTTCGCATCGCGGCTCGCCGGGCTCATCGCCGGATCGAAGGGAATGCCCGCCACCGTCGTCCGTGTGCAGCCCGCCGACGGCGCCGCCGCAAAACAGTCCGGCCACGTCAGTGGCGAGCAAGCGATTCAAATCGCCGCTGAGGCGGCACGGGGGATGGAGGCCGAGCAGGAAAGCGGCGCGCCCGCGAAGGTGAGCGTGATCACCCGAACCGGCGACGCGCCGGCGGAGGAAACCGTCGCCAGCGAAGCGCGCAAGGGCTACGACCTGTTGGTCATCGGCATCGAGAACGTCGCCCGCAAGGCCGAGTTTGACCAAGACGTCAACCGGATCGCGGCGGAATTCGAGGGGCCGCTAGCCATCGTCGCCGCCCGCGGGGTCCATCTCGAGCGGCCGCTGCAAAGCGCGCTGAACATCCTGGTCCCGGTCACCGGAACCGAGGCCTCGCGCCGGGCGGCCGAGATCGGGATCACCATCGCCCAAGCGACCGGAGCGCCGGTGACGGCGCTGTACGTTTCCACTGGCAGATCCAAGAGGGCGGCGCGCAGTCTTCGCAACGCTCTGCGCTCGCGCCGGCAGCACGAGGCGATCCTCAGGGACGTGGTGGAGATGGCCGAGCGCTACAACGTCGATGTACGGACCGACGTCAAAGTCGATGTTGCCGCCGATGACGCCATCCTGCGCCACGCCAACGCCAGCCGTAACACCCTGATCGTGATGGGGGTCAACCGTCGCCCCGGCGACACGCTGTTTTTCGGCAACGTGGCGGCTGCCATTCTGGAAAAGTCGCGGCGTTCGATCCTGTTTGTGTCGAGCGCCGGCTCGATCGGCTCGGGACAGGCGGCGGGGAAAACGGCCGGCAGACCGGCCCGCGCCACCGCCAAATAACCCGGGACAGCGATCCGAGGCCCGGCCCGCGCGTCACAGCCGGCCGCCTGAGCCGGCATCGCGTGCTAGCGCGGCAAGGCTGCAAGCCGCGCCGGGGGTTCATTCTCGGCAATGCAGCGGCTCGGCATGCGCGAGAGCGAAGGCAAAGTCAGAGGGCTGAACGCCGAATCGCAGCCGGGCGGCAGCTTGGCGCGCTCCGGCGCGCGGGTGGGGACCTCGATCGGCACGGGATTGACGGCGCTACGCCCGCTGTCCCGGATGGTGATTTCCGGAAGGACCACGTCCTTGGCAACCAGCGTCGCATTGCTCAGGGGGTCGGTCCGGAAGAGCACGCGGCCCTCGCGATCCCGGTAGACGACCGCCGTATCGCGCAGGCCCACCACCTCCACCGCGGTAATCGCCGGCCGCTGCCCGGCCGCCGTACGGGCGGGCATCAGGCGATCGGCCTTGTGGCCGCGCTCGACGACGTTCACCGCAACCCCGGGATCCCCGAGCCAGTCGGTCATCGCCGACCCGATCGATGGAATTGCCACATGGTCGACGACCAGCACGGCGGCGAGCCCGCCGACGAGGTAGGGAGTCAAACCGTACATGGGATTTCTCCGGGACGGCGTTGATTGTGCGAGAAACCCTTCCCCCGATGTGTCCGGCAGCTAAACGCCGCTGAGCGCGTTTGGTTCCATTAAATTGCGCGGGTAGGGCCCTCGCGCGGCGGCGAAAGCCGGCTGGCCGGAATGAGGATCCTGCAGCGCACGCCTTGCGCGGCGAACGCCAGGTCGACCTGGCCGTCAAGCGAGCGCGGAAGGTTACCTTCGATGACCAATGTGCCGAAGCCGCGCCGCGCCGGCGGGCCGACGCCCGGACCGCCACTCTCGGCCCACAGCAGTTCCACCCCTTCGCCATCGCCTTGCGTCACGCGCCGCCATGCGATCGAGACGCGGCCGTCCGGAACCGAGAGCGCCCCGAATTTCTCGGCATTGCTCGCAAGCTCGTGCAGCGCGAGCCCGAGGCTCTGCGCGACATCCGGCTTCAACAACACGCCGTCGCCGACAATGAGCACTTGAGGCGCGGTGCGATCGAGATAGGAACCAAGCTGGGAACGCACCAGCCCGTCCAGCGATACGCCGTGCCAGCTCTCCTGAACCAGGAGATCGTGCGAGGTCGCCAGCGCCTGTAGCCGGGCGCCGAACCGGTCGAGGAAAGCCTCGATGGAACCCGCGTGCCGCGCGGTCTGCCGTGCCATCGCCTGGATCACCGCGAGCAGATTCTTGGAGCGATGGGTGAGCTCGCGCAACAGCAGGCGCAGGTGGTCCTCTCCTCGGCGACGCTCGGTGATGTCGACGGCCGCGCAAGTGACGCCGACCACGGCTCCGGCGGCATCGAGCAGCGGCTCGACGTGGAAATCGTACCAGCGCGCCGTCGGGCCCGTGCCGATGCTGACCTCGCCGTCGGACGGCAGTCCGCCGTCGAGCGCTCGGCGTTTCAATGCAATGATTTCGCCGCGACTTGCCGCGGGAAGAATGTCCTCGTCCGTGCGGCCGACGATCTCGGCGATCCCCAGCTCCAGCCCCAGCATCGGCTCGGTGATCGCCAGATAGCGCAAGTTGCGGTCCTGCGAAGAGACGTACACCTTGGAGCCGCGCAGCGCGGTCTTGAAGCGCGCCGTCACCAGGTCGAGATCCTTGGTGCGTTCCGCAACCCGGATCTCCAGACCCCGGCGCGCGGTTTCCAGCTCCAGCAACGTGGACTCATGGGCCGCCACCTCGCGGCGCAGCCGTTCGTTGGCTTCGTGCAGCTGGCGGCCCGAGGGCAGCCGCACCAGGTTGGGCAACAGCGGCACCATGGCTACGATGATCGCCGCGAATGCCAGCGCGGCTGCGGCCTTGCTCAGCACCAGCATTCCAGGAATGGGGTACCAGGTCGAGATTGCGTCGACGAGCCGCGCGGCGGCGCTGAGCACGAGGAAGCAACCGATCAGAAACGCCAGCAGCCGATGGTCGCGAACGAGGTCGGGGCGGCGGCGAAGAAACCAGATCAGCCCGGCGAGAATGGCAAGATAGCTTATCGCCAGGATCAGGTCGGCTGCGGCTTGCGGAATGAGAATGTAGGGTCGTTGCAGCATGTCGCCTTCGAGCCGCGCTCCGCCGGCGGCCGCGAACAACCAATCTGAAATGGCGCTCATCGGTAAGCCTCGGACCGTCGGAAGCGATTAGACCATATGGTCGCTACGAGGTCCAAATGTCGGCACAAGCCAAGGTCACGACAGCACGGGCTGACGAGGCAAAGCTCTCGCCTCAGACCAACGATCCAGAGTCGGACCGCTGACGCAATCAACGCTTCCCACAACAAAACGCAGAAGCAAATCGAATCGTTTCCGACGCCTCCGAGCCGACGGGTCGGCCGGCGGCCAGCCGCGGAACTTATTTTTCGGTGGAAGCTTATAGCTAGGACCGGCCGCATCCCCTCCCCTCGTGCTCGGCCGGCCACCCTGGACGTAGCCGGATTCTCGCCGGCTACGTCCTACTTTTGCGTGCCGTCGAGACGGCCGCAAGCAGGCAGGAGATAACGATGAACTGGGATCGCGTGGAAGGAAACTGGAAGCAAATAAAAGGCAAAGTGCAACAGAAGTGGGGCAAGCTCACCAACGACGATCTCAATCTGGTCGAGGGTAAGCGCACCGAGCTCGTCGGCCGCATCCAGGAGCGTTACGGCGTTCAGCGCGACGAGGCCGAGCGGCAAATCGACAGCTGGTTGCGAAATCTGACCTAAGCCGATCGATCGCGAGCAATGAGCCGCGCCGCCCCGGAGGTCGGCGCCTGCATAAGCTCGCGTTATGAGCAAACAAATGTCGCGCGATCCCGAGAGTGATCCCGCGAGGCGCCACGAGACGCGGGGATCGTAGCGTCGGTCGCGCAGCGGGCTGGGCCGAGGTGCAGCCTACGCGAGCCGCCGCTCCCGCGGCTTGGCCTTGCGCTCGAAAAACAGCGCCTGGCTGATTACCGCCGATACCGTGGCCGGCTGGAACGGCTTGGCAATCAGAAATGCGGGCTCGGGGCGCTCGCCGGTGAGGAAGCGTTCGGGATAGGCGGTCACGAAGATGACCGGCACCTGCACGGATTGGATCAGCTCGTTGACGGCGTCCAGACCCGAGCTGCCGTCGGCAAGCTTGATGTCCGCCAGAATCAGCCCGGGGCGCTTTGCCTTGGCGAGGGTCACCGCCTCGGCATGGGTGCGAGCCACGCCGACCGTACGGTGGCCCAGACTTTCGACCAGTCCCTCCAGATCCATGGCGATGAAGGTCTCGTCCTCGATGATCAGCACATCGGTGGCGATTTCAGCGGCGAGCTCGCGGCCGGATTCTTCGACCAGCGCCCGCAACGTCGGCACGTCCGTGTCCAGGACTTGCGCGGCGTCGTCCTCCGAAAAGCCCTCGAGCGCGATCAGCAGGAACGCCTGCCGCGCGCGCGCGGTGATGTGCGCGAGCCGCTGCTCCACCGGCAGGCCTTGCTCCGCCGGCTCGACGGCCCCATTGACGCCGACCGAATTCCATATCTTTGTGAACAAGCGATAGAGCGCGACGCGGGGGCCCACGGTCTTCTCGAGGACCGCGGGATCTTCGATCAAAGCCTCCAGCGTGGCCGCCACATAGGCATCGCCGGAATGCTGGCTACCCGTCAGCGCCCGGGCGTAACGGCGAAGGTAAGGCAGGTGCTGCGCGACTGCTTGAGACGTGGACACGAGACCCTCCCGAAACTGTCCGAGCTGCCGGGCCAACGCGGGCGTTGGAAAAAAGTTCCGGTAGCGTGGAACCAATCGGCACCGTGCGCGTTCGGGGTTGACGTATGGGGACCCCCGACGCGAATGTAGTATCATAGTATTTAGGGCGGGTGGCGAGGATTGAAATGAAAAATCCGAAATCGGCGGGGCCTGGAGCGCGGACGCGAGACCTGGCTGTCCCGGCCGAGCCCAGCCTCGGGCGGGACATTCAGACCAAAATCGGCCAACAGCTCCGGGCCATGTACGACGACGTGGTGCACCAGGGCGTTCCGGCCCGCTTTGTCGATCTTCTGGACCGTCTCGAAAAACGGGACGACAAGGGGTCATAAAGGCGACAAGGACCAACTCGTGAATCTCGATCCATCGGTGCGCGACGCCGTTCTAGCGGCGGTTCCAAACCTGCGTGCATTCGCTATTTCGCTCAGCGGGAATGTCGACCGTGCCGACGATCTCGTGCAGGAAACCCTGTTGCGCGCCCTCGCCAATATCGATTCGTTCCAGCGCGGGACCAACATGTCCGCATGGCTATTCACGATTCTGCGCAACCTGTTTCGCTCCGAATATCGCAAGCGCCGGCGCGAAGTCGAAGACGCGGACGGCAGCTATGCCGAACGATTGAAGTCGCAACCCGAGCAGACCGGAAGGGTGGAATTCATGGAGTTCCGTGCCGCCCTCGCCAAGCTGCCGGCCGATCAACGCGAAGCCCTCATTCTCGTGGGCGCGTCGGGATTTTCCTACGAGGAGGCCGCCGAAATCTGCGGCTGCGCCGTGGGGACCATCAAGAGCCGCGTCAATCGCGCACGCGGCCGGCTCGCCGAGCTGCTGTCCATCGAGAGCATGGATGATTTCGGTCCGGATCTGGCGACCCGGGCGGTGCTTGCCGGAAACGAGCAAGCCTAGCGTGCAAGCCTAGCGCGGCGCGGCGGCGGCGCCGAGCGGATGCGCGCGGAACTTCGACGCAAAATGCGTCGCGATCAATGCTCGCCGCAGCCGGTGGCGACCGACGGCTGAAGCACCGCAACCGGATCGGATGCCGGAAACGTCTCCTCCAGGCCGCGTTCGAGCGCCCATTCACGCCCCCGCCGCTTCTCGTTGTCGATCCGTGCGTCATCGAATCGACGCGAGGCGGAAGCTGCGGCTTGCGGGACTGCATGCATCCCCGGTTTTCCGCCAATGTCGCGAACTTGCTTTCGCGAGGGCCGTAGCCGGACCCCGATCAATGCAGTCCCAGCATGCTGTCGACCGAGCGGATCTCCGCCGGCCGGTTCAACGCCGAGTGAGCCACCACGATGGAATGCAGTGCGCCATCCAGCGATTTTCGCCAAAATGCCAGAAAATTCTGCAGGATCGGAAAGTCCGGCCAAGTGTCGTACTCCTGCCACACATAAGATTGCAGCAGCCACGGGTGGTCCGGCCGGCGATAGAGAATATGCGCGGTAGTCAATCCGAAACCTGCAAGTTGGCGACGACAACTTTCCGAGATCATCTGTAGTTCTCCATTACGCGCCGACGTGATCCAGATGACCGCCTCCCACCTAGATCCGACTCCCACCTACATCTGATCGTTTTGTCGCGCACTCGCGAGCATTAACTCCAAGCACGCTTCACCTGTTCCAGAAGCTGCTTGCGGAGCGGCGCGGGACCGCGGCCGATCAACCAAGCATCGGCGCGGCACTATTGGGATCGGAACTATTGGGATCATGGTGCGTTGGTCCACGCCGCTATGTTTCGCCCCGAAGCGAACTCGGTGAGTTCGTGCCTGCTGGAAGATCGCAATGGCTGCGCCACGCTTAGCACCGACTTTGGCGGCCGCTTGCAGCGGCATGCGCGGCGCTACCGGCGCGCGCCATGCCCTCAAGTCCCTGCGCCGCGCCAGCCAACCTGCACGCGAAAGCTCCGGTAGCCGGGCAAAACCCGGCACGGCCGATCCGTGTCGCCAAACGCGGAGCGTAAAAGCGACCCAGAAAATTTCGCTCGGCAATGGCTCCTCAAACTCGAAACAAAGAGGACGCGCCGATCGGCCGCGACGTGCCGGCGAAAATCGACCGGCAATCGCGAACCATGTACGCGGCATTGATCAGGCAAGCGTCTCCGGAAATCCCGTGCGAACCGATCCGGCGCCCGAGCGTGCCGCGACAGCCGTAACGGACACCGCGAACACCGCTTGGGCCCACGAGGCAATCCTGGCCGAAGTCCCCAAGCTGCGCGCCTTCGCGATTTCGTTATGCGGAAATTTGGACCAGGCCGACGATTTCGTGCAAGAGACGCTGCTGCGGGCGTGGGCCCATATCGATCAGTTTCAGCGCGGGACCAACATGGCCGCATGGTTGTTCACGATCCTGCGCAACAGCCTGCGCTCCAACTACCGCAAGTACCGGCGCGAGATCGAGGACGCGGACGGCAGCTATGCCGAAAGGATGATCACGCATCCCGAGCAGAACGGACGGCTCGAGTTCGAAGAACTGCGCGGCGCGCTCGCCAAATTGCCTTCCGATCAACGCGAGACCCTGATCCTCGTGGTCGCTTCCGGCGCCTCCTACGAGGAGGCCGCGGAAATCTGCGGGTGCCGGGTCGGGACGATCAAAAGCCGGGTGCACCGGGCCCGCGCCCGGTTGGCGCAAATGCTGGCTATCGACAGCGTGGACGATTTCGCGCCGGATCGGACCACCCAGGCAGTGCTGCGGGGCGCCGTCGGCTGAGCCCCCGGCCGGAGCCTTCACCGTGATCCGCCCAGACAAAAGAAAAAATCGAACCGAGGCCCGGAACCCGCGTCAAGATCGAACGTTGAACCTGTGCCGGGCGGGTTCCCCCCATCCCCCGTCCCCCCGCCGCCCGGCACAGCCCTGGTCGGCTCCAGCGTGAGCCGGCCGGGGCTTTGTCTTCGCAGGCCCCGGCTAAGCCCCTGGCTCGCCTCGGAATCGGCTTTCGCGAAGGAGCCAGCATGCCGAGAGTTCCGCCCTCCGTCGATCCGATGCCCTCATGTGCCGGGCTTCCGGGGCAAGTCTGCAGCGATCGCATAGGGCGGCCCGGCGGCTTGTCTCGGCCGCGGGCACGCCGGCAATGACGATGATGTGATGGCATCTTCCGACCTCGAACGGCTCAGGCTCGAGTCGGTCCGCGAGGACGCGCGACCGTGACCGCGAGGGCGATGCGAAGCGGACGGCCTCTATACGCAACGGCGAAGCAGACCCGGCGCCGGCGTCCATGCCGGGCATGTTTTCGGTTCCCCGACGTCCGGCAGCGACCCGGGCGCGGATCCAGGCGGGCTCCTTCCGGTTCGGGGCTCGGCGGTCACAAGTCGGAAAATCGAAAAAATCAGGAATCCAGCTCTATTCTGCCCGCCGATCTTTGAACATTGATCCGGCCATTGCCTTCCGACCCGATGACGCCGCAGCCGATCAAGCTCCAGAATCCGAGGACCAGCGCCAATTTTCGCCGGCTCATCCCCTCGATGGGTCTTGCCTCCTTCGATGTGCCGCGCCGGCTGCGCGCATTGGTGCGAGCCCGCGAAACCAGTCTGGTGGTGCTCGCGGTCGTGATCGGCGCACTCGGCGGTCTGGTGGTGGCGGCCATGGCGGGACTGGTCGATCTGATGCACATGGTCCTGTTCGGGCTCGGCCCGGGCGAGCGGTTGTCGGCGCAAGCGCACCTCGACCCGGCTGTAGCGATCCTCGTCCCGACGCTCGGCGGACTCGGCCTGGGACTTGCCGGCATCGTGATCGCGCGGCGCCGGCCGGCACGCGAAGTCGACCCGATCGAAGCCAACGCGCTGCACGGCGGACGCATGTCGTTGCGCGGCAGCCTGATCGTCGCGGCGCAGACGGTGTGGTCGAGCGGGGTCGGCGCATCGGTCGGCCTGGAAGCCGGCTACACCCAACTCGCCAGCGGCATCGCCTCCTTCATCGGGCAGAGATTCCGCTTGCGGCGCGGCGACTTGCGGGTGCTGGTCGGGTGCGGCGCGGCGGGAGGCATCGCGGGCGCCTTCGGGGCGCCGCTTGCCGGCGCTTTCTACGCGTTCGAACTGGTGATCGGCAGCTACTCGGTCGCGAGCCTGGCAGCGGTCGCAATTGCGGCCTTGGTCGGCTTGCTGGTGTCGCAGCAATTCACCGCGGCTCCCTTGAACATCTTCAGCGCGGATATCAGCGCAATTTCCGGCCACGACCTGACGCTTGCGGCAGCGCTCGGACTGCTGGGAGCGCTGCTCGGCATCGCCATCATGCGCGGGGTGGGCGCCTGCGAGTCCGTGTTCGTGCGATGGAGCATTCCTCCTGCGCTGCGGCCCGCGCTCGGCGGCCTCGTCGTCGGCGTGTGCGCCTGCATCACCCCGCAGGTGATGTCGTCGGGGCACGGCGCGCTGCACCTCGCCGGCATCATCGAGCGGCCGCTCGGCGAACTGGCGACGGTACTGGTGCTCAAGGCGGTCGCCTCCATCGCCTCGCTCGGCAGCGGCTTTCGCGGCGGTCTGTTCTTCGCCTCGCTCCTGCTCGGCGCGATCGGCGGTCATCTGTTCGCGGGCGGCATCAGCACGGCGTGGCCCGGCTTGGTCCTGGATCCGCGGGCCTATGCCATCATCGGAATGGGCGCGCTCTCCGCATCGATCATCGGCGCGCCGCTGACCATGACCTTCATCGCGCTCGAGACCACGCGAGACTTGCAGCTCACCGCCGCGGTGCTCATTGCCGTCGTCATCGCGGTCCTGGTCACGCGGGAGATGTTCGGCTATTCGTTCGCCACTTGGCGGTTTCATTTGCGCGGCGAGACCATTCGCAGCGCCGCCGACATCGGCTGGATGCGCGACCTCACCGTTGCACGGATGATGCGCCGCGACGTGAAGACCGTCGCAGCCGACATCACGATTGCGGCGTTCCGGGCGGCGTTTCCGCTCGGTTCGGAAACGCGCGTGGTCGCGGTCGAGCCGGATGGGCGCTATGCCGGGATCGTCATCGTGCCCGAAGCCCACGCGCCGGAGCTCGCCCCGGAGACCGCCGTCCGCGCCATCCTGCACAACATCCGCGATGTTCTGTTGCCGAGCATGACCATCAAGGCCGCGGTCGAGACTTTCGATGCGGCCGAAGCCGAGGCCCTGGCCGTCGTGGATTCGAAAGTCACCCTCCGAGTGGTCGGCATCCTCACGGAGGCGCACGCGTTGCGCCGCTACGCACAGGAATCCGAGTTGCGCCGCCGCGAGCTTCTGGGCGAGACGTGACCGCCGTGAGGCTATGTGCCTCGGAGACGCGAAAACCGGCTCGTGGCAGATTCGGCGCCGGCCGAGGGCGCGATCCGGCGCCGAGGCCGTGGAACCGAAGCGGCCCATCGGGGTTTAGGGCGATATCGATCGATCTCGGGAGGGCTCCATGCGCGTTACCTGGCTTACCGCCGCGATGCTCGCGGCGAGCTTCGGCGCGGTTTGCGCGCCGGCTCTCTACGCGGATGGCGCGAGCGAGGGCCAGCCGGCCCGCAGCTCCGAGGCAACGGCTGCCGGGGCCGCCGGCGAGAGCGGCACGGACGATACCGGAAAGACCGTGCTGCCCTATCAGGATGTTCAGGCCGTGCTCGGCAAAGAGGTCCGCAGCAGCGCCGACGAGGACATGGGCCGAGTGGTCGACGTTCTGGTGGATCAGGCTGGGCGCGTGCGCGCCGCCGTGATCGATTTCGGCGGGTTCCTCGGCGTGGGAAACCGCAAGGTGGTCGTCGACTGGAGCGCGCTGCATTTCGCTCCCGGCGATCAGTCGAACCGCATTTCGCTCGACCTCACCCGAAATCAAGTCAAGCAGGCTCCGGAATATAAACCCGGCAAGCCCGTCGTCGTGCTGGGAGCATTGGGACCGGCGGGTCCGGATCTCTAAGGCGAGAGCTGCGGCAGGCCGCGGTGCACAGACTCGAGGGCGGGGCCGAGGACCACGCCACGCCGAAGCTTCCAGCCCATTCCCGACACGGTCCCGCCCCGTCCCGCGACAGCCTGCGCGGGCTCGACTGGTTCGTGTTCTTTATGGCCGACGTGCAGACCGGTTTCGGGCCATTCGTCTCGGTCTATTTGACGACGCAGGCTTGGACCCAGGTCGATATCGGGTTGGTGCTCACGGTCGGCAGCCTGATCGCGCTGGCCGGCCAGATGCCCGGCGGCGCCGTGGTGGATGCGGCCCGCTCGGAGCGGCTCGTCGCCGCGTGCGGCGTGATCGCGATCAGCGCTAGCGCCTTCGCGCTGGCGGCATGGCCGATCTTCCTGCTGGTCCTGCTCGGGCGCGTGTTGCACGCCGCCGCGAGCTGCGTGCTGGGGCCGGCAATGGCGGCGATCAGCCTGGGGCTGGTCGGTCACGCCGGCATCGGCGAACGGCTCGGGCGCAACGCCCGCTTCGCCTCGATCGGCACCGGGCTCGCTGCCGCCGCCATGGGCGCTTTGGGCTATCTGACTTCCAGCCGGTACGTCTTCTTCGCTACCGCGGCGTTGATCGTGCCGACGCTCATCGCGCTGTTCCGCATCCGACCCGGTGAAATCGATCCGGAGCGAGCCCACGGCGGCAAGCACGATGCCGGGTTGCGCAAGCTCGGCGAAGGGCTGTTGGCTCTCGCCGGCAATCGCCCGCTGCTGATTCTGGCGGCATGCGCCCTGTTCTTCCATCTCGCCAATGCCGCAATGCTGCCGCTGATGGGCAGCCTGCTCACGACCCGATCGAGCGACTGGGCAACGGTGTTGATCGCGGCCTGCATCGTCGTGCCGCAGCTCGTCGTTGCGGCGTTCTCGCCCTGGGTCGGACGCCAGGCGCAGCAATGGGGCCGCCGGCCGCTGCTGCTCGTCGGCTTCGCCGCGTTGCCGCTTCGCGGCGTGCTGTTCGGCGCGGTCACCGATCCGTTTCTGCTGGTCGGCGTGCAGCTGCTGGACGGGATTTCCGCCGCCATGCTCGGCGTGCTGGTGCCGCTGGTCATCGCCGACGCGACGCGCGGCACCGGCCGCTTCAATTTGGCGCAGGGGATCGTCGGCAGCGCGGTCGGGATCGGAGCCTCGCTCAGCACGACGCTTGCCGGCTACGCGAGCGATACCCTGGGCAGCAGCGCCGCCTTCTTCGGACTTGCCGCCCTGGGATTTGCCGGCTTGATCCTGGTCTGGACGTCGTTGCCCGAGACCCGACCGGACGCGGTGGATTGAGCGCCGAACCTGCGCGCTGGCGGAAAGCCCCCGACTTCAGCGAGTTGGGCGCGAAATGCGGGCTTTCTCGCTCGTCAGGGGATTCAGGCCCCGGTGTGCGCCGGGGCGGCGGTCTCGGCGTGAAGCCCCTGCACCGCGACGAGCTTGGGCCGCGGCAACGATTGCTCCATCAGGCTGCGGTAGACCGCGAGGTAATCCTTTGCCATGCGGCGAGCGGTGAATCGCTCCTCGAATCGCTTGCGCACCCGCTCGCGGGACAATTGCGACAGCCGGTTCACCGCACCGATCGCGCTCGTCTCGTCTTCGACGACAAAGCCGGTCAGACCGTCCTCGATGATTTCCGGAACGGATCCGCGATTGAAGGCAATCACCGGCGTGCCGCACGCCAACGCCTCGATCATGACCAGCCCGAACGGCTCCGGCCAATTGATCGGCATGATCAAGCCGATTGCGCCGCTGAGGAACTCCGATTTTTCGTGGTCGCTGATTTCCCCGATGTATTCGATGAAGGGCAGGCTCAGCAGCGGTCGAATCTCGGTTTCGAAATAGTCGATGTCCGCCCGATCGACTTTCGCGGCGATTTTAAGCGGTATCTCGCAACGGGCAGCGATGCGGATCGCGCGATCGACGCCTTTCTCGGGAGCTATGCGTCCAAGGAAAGCCAGGTAGCTCGGTTTTACCGGCCGCGGACGCAGAAGATTCTCCGGCAACCCATGATGAACCGTGCGGACCCACCGGGCTTGCGGCACGGGCCGCCGCTGGGCGTTCGAAATCGAAACCACCGGGATCGATGAGAACGTGGTGAAGACCGGCTGATGTTCCGGCAGATCGAGCCGCCCGTGCAGCGTCGTCACGAATGGAGTCGGCTGCCGCGAGAACAGCGAGAAGGGGTAATAATCCAGGTGAAAATGCAGGAAGTCGAAATCTGCGGCGCGCTGGCGGACGCGTTCGAGCATCATCATGTGCAAGGCATTGGGGTCGCGGATCGAGCCGTCCAGGCGCAATGCCTTCGGCCACATCGGCTCCAGCGTGCCCAAAGTGCGAGAATCCCCGCTGGCAAATAGCGTCACGTCGTGGCCGAGCGCGACCAGTTCCTCGGTCAGCCAGTGAACCACGCGCTCGGTGCCGCCATAAAGCTTCGGCGGCACTGCCTCGGTCAGCGGCGCTATCTGGGCGATGTGCATGAAAAAGCCTCCTCTCGCGCGGCAAGGGCAAATCCTCAAGCCACTCGGTACGGGCGAAGAAGGGATGCCCCCCACGCATATCTAAACCGGCTAACGCCGCGAAAGTTCCGGCAACCAATTCGGCGGGTGTGGCGTTGAGGCGTGGATAGCTCGATCGGGCTGCGGGGGTTCGTGGCAAAGCCGCCCCGCCGGTCGCCGTCGGCGCAGGTGATGATGGAGGCGGGGGTACGATGGAATTGCTGTGTGTTTACGCCAACCGGCCGGTGGCTTTCTTCCTGCGCTACGTCCGCTTGCGCCCGTTCTCCCATGCGCTGATCCTCGCTGCGGTGGTCGCCGCGGTGATCTGCTCGGTGAGCACGCAATACGGCGTCAAGTTCCTGGTCGACACGCTTTCGGGCCGAGGCGGCGGCGCCGGGAACATCTGGATCGCGCTCGCGCTGCTGCTCTCGCTGATCGCGGCGGATAATCTCTTGTGGCGCGTCGCCAGCTGGATCGCGAGCTTTACGTTCGTGGCGGTCACCGGCGATCTGCGCAGCGACCTGTTCCGCCACCTCACCGGACACGCGCCGAGCTATTTCACCGAGCGGCTGCCCGGAATGCTGACCAGCCGCATCACCGCGACCTCCAACGCCGTGTTCACGGTCGAGAACATGTTCGTCTGGAACGTGCTGCCTCCCTGCGTGGCAACGGCGGGCGCGATCGTCTTCCTCGCCACCGTGAGCTGGCAAATGGCCGCCGGGCTGACGCTGATCGCGGCAATCCTCGTGCTGGCGATGTTCCGCCTGGCCGCTGCCGGCAGGCCGCTACACCACGATTTTGCCGACAGGGCCGCGGCGGTCGACGGCGAGATGGTGGACGTCATCGGCAACATGCCCCTGGTGTGGGCGTTCGGCGGGCTCAAGCGCGAATATCGCAGGTTCGACGGCACGGTCGGGCGCGAAATGGGCGCGCGGCGCCGCAGCCTGCTCTATCTGGAGAAGGTCCGCCTATTCCACGCGCTGATCACGGTGGTGCTGACGATCGGTCTGATGGCCTGGGCGCTCCTCCTGTGGGAACACGGGCGCGCCACGACCGGGCAAGTCGTGCTGGTATGCACGCTGGGTCTGTCGATCCTGCACGCCACCCGGGACCTCGCGGTGGCCCTGGTCGACGTGACCCAGCATATGGCCCGACTTTCCGAAGCGCTCGCCACGCTGCTCGTGCCGCACGAGCTGCGCGACCACCCGCGGGCGGCGCCATTGGTCCGCAGGGGTGCCAGCGTTGCATTCGAAAACATCGGGTTCAAATATCCGGACGGCCGCAAGGTCTTCGAGAATTTCAGCCTCTCGCTGCAGCGTGGCCAGCGCGTGGGCCTGGTGGGACCCTCCGGCAGCGGCAAATCCAGCTTGTTCACGCTGCTGCAGCGGTTCTATGACGTGCAGCGCGGTCGCATCCTGATCGACGGCCAGGACATTGCCCTGGTCACCCAGGAGAGCCTGCGCGCGGCGATCGCCGTGGTGCCCCAGGACATCTCGTTGTTCCATCGCTCGATCCTGGAGAATATCCGCTACGGCCGGCAGGACGCGTCGGAACAGGAGGTGATGGACGCGGCGATCGCGGCGCATTGCGACACTTTCATCGAGGCGCTGCCGAACGGACCGGCAACCATCGTCGGAGATCGCGGCGTGAAGCTCTCCGGCGGGCAGCGGCAGCGAATTGCGATCGCGCGCGCCTTTCTGAAAGATGCGCCGATCCTGCTGCTCGACGAGGCAACTTCGGCGCTCGACAGCGAATCCGAGGAAGCGATCCGCGAGGCGCTGGATCGCCTGATGTGCGGCCGCACGGTGATCGCCATCGCGCATCGGTTGTCCACCTTGCGCAATTTCGAAAGAATCGTCGTGGTGATGGCCGGTAAAGTCGTTCAGGACGGTCCGCCGGAAAAGCTGGTGCGTGGCGACGGCATCTATCGCGAATTGGTGAGGCGCGAGGTGTTGCGTCTGCCGCGCCAGGCTGCTTGATACGGCGGCATCAGGACTATATGAGTCTTGACGACGCGGCGCGAGAACACGATTCGTTTGTGCGGGCGGGCGGCGTGTTCGGAGCGACTTTCTGTCACATTCGCGAATCGGCGACGGCTTTGCCGCACCGGGCGCATTGGTCGCGAGATCTTGTAATGCGCCGTCGCAGCGCCAGGTGCAGTGCTTCGGCCCAATCGTCGCGAAGCTTGAGGGGAGAGATGTCGACCGAAAGCGCAGCCAAGGCGAACCTATCGCTCGTCGAAGCCGTTGCCGAGGACCCGTTCTACATTCCCGCCACGGCGCTCACGTCACGGCCGCGGCGGATCTTGAAGCATGGCGACAGCTTCGTCGTGCTCGACAGCCACGGCGACATCGGCGCCACCGCGGGAGGCACCGATGGGCTGTTCCACTGCGATACCCGCTTCCTGTCGAATCTCGAGCTGCGCGTCCAAGGAATGGCGCCCCTGCTGCTGGGCTCGAGCATTCGCGACGACAATACCGTGTTCAGCGTCGACCTGACCAATCCGGATATCTACGAAAACGATCGCATCGTGTTGGAAAAGGACACGCTCCACATCGTCCGCACCACCTTTCTTTGGCATGCGACCGCCTATCAACGGCTCGCCGTGAAGAATCACGGCGACCGGCCGATCGCGATCCGACTGGCCGTCGGCTTCGGCAACGATTTCGCGGATCTGTTCGAGGTCCGCGGCAAACGCCGTCAGCGTCGGGGCAAATCCCAATCCTACACCACCGACGCCGGCGAGGTGTTGCTGCAATACCAGGGCCTCGACAACAAGCTTCGCAGCACCCGCGTGCTGTTCGATCCGGTGCCGACGCAGCTGTCCGATCGCGCGGCTTCGTATCGGCTGACGCTCGGCTCCAAGCAAAGCCTGGCGGTCTTCGTGAGAATCGAGTGCAATCCCGCGGAGGTCAGTCGTAGCCCGCGGTTCTTCCGGGCAATGCTTGCAAGCCATCGCGCGCTCAAAGCGTCGACCCGACACAGTGCGACGGTCCAAACCTCGAACGACGTCTTCAACGAGGTGCTGTGCCGGGCGATGGCCGACCTCTACATGCTGATCACCGATACGCCGCAAGGACCCTATCCGTACGCCGGCATTCCCTGGTATTCGACCACGTTCGGCCGCGACGGGCTGCTCACCGCGCTGGAGATGCTGTGGGTCGATCCGCGCATCGCGCGCGGGGTGCTGCGGCGGCTGGCGGCGCATCAGGCCAAGCTCGACGACCCCGAGAACGACGCACAGCCCGGCAAGATTCTGCACGAGATGCGCGGCGGCGAGATGGCCGCTCTGCGCGAAGTGCCGTTCGGACTGTATTACGGCAGCGTGGATTCGACCCCGCTGTTCGTGATGCTCGCCGGGCTGTATGCCGAGCGCACCGGGGATCTCGCGACGTTGCGCGAATTGTGGCCGTCGATCGAAGCCGCGCTGGGGTGGATCGACGGCCCGGGCGACCCCGATCGCGACGGCTTCGTCGAGTACTATCGGGCGACCGAGCAGGGGCTCGCCAACCAGGGCTGGAAAGATTCGTATGATTCCGTCTTCCACGCCGACGGCCGGCTCGCGGACGGACCGATCGCGCTCGCCGAGGTCCAAGGCTACGTCTACGCGGCCAAACACCTCGCCGCCGAGTGCGCGAGGCGATTGGGCAATCTCGGCCAAGCCGCCGCCCTTGAAGCGCAGGCGGTGCGGCTTCGGGAAATATTCGAGGCGGCGTTCTGGCGCCCGGAGCTCGAGACCTATGCGCTGGCGCTCGATGGCGCGAAGAAGCCGTGCGCCGTGCGCAGCTCCAACGCCGGACAGCTGCTGTTCACCGGCATCGTCGGGCCCGAGCGCGCCATCAAGGTCGCGGAAGGGCTGCTGCGACCGCAATTCTTCTCCGGCTGGGGCATTCGCACGGTGTCCAGCAAGGAACGTCGCTACAATCCGATGTCCTATCACAACGGATCGATCTGGCCGCACGACAATGCGCTGATCGCGCTCGGATTTGGTCGCTATGAGCTCAAGGGCGCCGTTGCGCAGGTGTTCAGCGCGATGTTCGAGGCGGCCGCCTATATGGATCTGCGGCGCTTGCCGGAACTGTTCTGCGGCTTCCAGCGGCGGCGCGGGCGCGGACCCACGCTCTATCCGGTTGCTTGCTCGCCGCAGGCATGGGCGAGCGGCGCGCCGTTCCTGATGCTGCAGGCATCCCTGGGCCTCGAGTTCGACGTTGCTCGCAACGAGATCCGCCTGCGCAGCCCGTGCCTGCCGCCGTTCCTGGAAGAGGTCGTCGTGTCCAATCTCAGGCTCGGGGATTCCAGCGTCGATCTTACGGTCCATCGTGAACCCGACGGCAAAGTCTCGCTCCGCGTCGGCCGCAAATCCGGCAACGTCCAAATAGGGCTGGTCTGAACTCGCGGCGTTTTGTTCGCGATCCGGCGGCCGCGCCTGCGCGCCGGGGTTTGCCGCCGGGACACCATGTTGCCGGCTTCGCGCAACGTCGTCACCTTCTATGCACAGGCCGATCGAACCGTGCTGTCGCACGGCAGATCGACTTTGATCGACACTGGTTCAAACCACGCCGGTGATCTATCTCTATCTGGATCGGCTCAATCGCCGGCTCGGCAGGGCGCGTCGCCACGACGGCCCAGTCGGGGTCCGAGACGTTGCGGCCCAATGATCGGTTGCCGACGATCCGCGCTCGAGCCTCGGTGCTCGCCGGCGCCGATCGGCATCGGCGCGTTCGGTCGATGGTCGATTTGGGCTCGAAGTTGTGAACTTCGCAGCCCCCGCCCATCCAGTTTCCGATTCCTGCCATGATTGCGCCAAAAATGCCGCCATAGGGTCAATTTGCAGCCTTGGTGCTCGGCGGATATTCCTGCAAATCGCATGGCAGGAGGACGCAATGCGCGGCGTTCGCTTCGGTGCTGTGTGCACGATTGTACTCGCAGGCATACTGGTCTCGTCGGCCGCTCACGCGGCGCAGGCCTGCGATCAACGTTTTTCGCGGACCTGCAAGCCGACGGCGGCGCAAAGCAACCGAGAAGCGCCAAAGGCGACGAGCATGCAACGCGCTACTACGGCGACACGCTCGCGCCGCGTGGCGCGACGTCGCCATGACGTGAGACACGCGCAATCCGCAAGGCCGGCCCGGCGCACGAGGGAGAGTTCCGTCAGGCTGCCCGTTGTGCCGCATGTGCAGGAGACCTCTACGCCGCATGTGCAGGACACCTCGCCCGCGGCGCGGCGCTTCAGCGAGTTCGTGAGCCCGCGGCTGCTCGCGGCCAATCCGGTCGAGGAACTCCACAAGCCCAGAATGAACGTATCGGAATTTTCCAGGCAAACTGCCTACCCTGTGGCCGACCGCGTGGAGCAGGAACCGACCGTCGCGGCCCTCGATCCGGCACGCGCAGCCTCGCGCAACACGGTGGACGAACTCAAGCCTGCCGAGTCCGTGCGGGCTGCCGACCAGCAAACGGCTGCCGTCCCTCGCGCCGAGGCCAGTGCCCAACTCTCGGCCAACCTCGTCAGCCGCGCCGGCGAGCGCGATTCCTCCGGTGGATCCGCCTCCTGGGTTCGGATCGTTTTTCTGACATGGGGCGGTCTTCTCACGGTGGGATCGGCGCTGCGGCTGTTGATCGGGTGAGCGCCAAAACGGCAACGACCGGCCCGACCGCCGGCTGAGCGTTCTATCTTTCCCGCACAAGCCGATCGCCTGCCAGTCAGCCTGCAATCTGCTGCCGAGTCGGCTTCGGCGGCGAACCCATCGCGTGCGTCCATCGCATGCAAGCGCGATGCCGGAATCGACCCTGACGACTTCAAATCTGCGTTCCGGAGCCCGGCGGCCGGACAGATAAGTTCAGCTGCGCGAGGCGAACAGGCATTTGCTGCTGTAGCCGGCTGGTGAACATGCCGGCGGGTCGCGCCGCTGCGGCATGCACGCATCCTTCCCACACCCTCTCGCCTGCAGCAATGTCGAACAACAGAGGCGCGTTGCATCGTCTCGCTCGGGAACTCGTCAAAGCTTGCACTTGCATAAAGCAAATTCTCGGGACATGATGTTCGTCTTGTTTGACAACGGCAAACGGTGATAAGATCAAATTCGCGTTTCAACTCAGATTGGAGATTCCAGTGGCCAAGAAGCGAGCAAAGCGGCGAGGATGGACCAGCAAAGACGTTCGCGAGCTGAAGGCACAGGCGCGCGCACGGACGCCGGCCCGCGAGATCGGGCGAAAGCTCGGCCGGACCGAGGGAGCCGTACGGCAAAAAGCCTATGCGGAAGGCGTGTCCTTCAATTCGAGGACGCGCGCCCGCCGCAAGCGCAGAAAGTGACGACGGGCAACAAGCCCGGCGTCCGAGCTTGTTTGTTTGGCTGCGGCCGGCCCTTTGCAAGGCGCATTGCACCGTGACCGCGGTGAATGGGCGCGGTGCGCAGCCTTCCAGCTTCCTTAATCCGGCAATCGCGGCGCGCGGTTGCGCAGCACCATGGTGCTCGTGACGCCGCGTGCGAGGGCCGGACGGTCGCATGTCGCCGGCAAACATTTCGGAACGAGCAGACCAAGATCGGGCTCGAGCCGATCGCCTGCGGAGCTTTGCGCGGATGGGCGACGATATTCCCTTCGACAGAAACTTTGATCTACCAGCGGGCCGGATCGAGGAGATCATGCCGGGCCTGCGTCGGCTGCTGGCCGACAACCCGAGCCCGTTCACCTTCAAAGGCACCGTGAGCTACATCCTCGGGCGCGGCCGCGTCGCGATCCTCGATCCGGGGCCCGAAGACGAGCAGCACATATCGCGGCTGCTCGATGCCGTGCGCGGCGAGACGGTCACGCATGTGATCGTGACCCACACGCACCGCGACCATTCCCCGGCCGCCGCCCGAATCAAGGCGGCGACCGGCGCCATCCTCGTGGGTGAAGGGCCGCATCGCGCCGCGCGGCCGTTGCAGCTCGGCGAAAATCAGCGGCTCGAGGCCAGCGCCGATCTCGCATTCCGGCCCGACCTCGCCATTCCCGACGGAGAAAGCGTGAGCGGCGGCGGATGGACGCTGGAGGCCGTCGCGACCCCGGGCCACACCGCCAACCACATGGCATATGCCTATAAGGAAGCCGGCATCTTGTTCTCCGGCGATCACGTGATGGCATGGTCGACGCCGGTGGTGGCGCCTCCGGACGGCGCGATGGGCGACTACATGGCATCGTTGAACAAGCTGTCCGGGCGCCCGGAGACCACGTACTTTCCGGGGCATGGCGGCGCGGTCCGCGACGCCCCGCGTTTCGTTCAGTTTTACATCCGCCACCGGCAGGCGCGCGAAGCCTCGATCCTGCGTCGACTCGCCAAAGGCGCGGCCGATATCCCGACCATCGTGCGCGCGATCTATATCGGACTTGATCCGCGCCTCGTGGGCGCGGCCGGGCTCTCGGTGCTGGCGCATCTCGAGGATCTGGTCGCGCGCGGGCTGGTCGCGACCGAGGGCGAGCCCTCGACCCGCGGCGTCTATCGCCTGGTCGGACCCTGAGGTTTCTTCGGCGCCGGCGTTTTGGCCGAAACGGCTTTTTTCTGCTTCTCCTCCTCGGTTCCGGCGACGTCATCGATGTCCTCGATGAGCGCGCGAACCCGGGAGGCGTTGGCGCCGAGATCGCTGCGGCCGTAGCGCGAAGCCGAGCGGACGTCGACGCGTGCACCCTCCTGGGCGGGGCGGATGCGGACGACGACATCGTCGCGAAAACCCATGATCGGCGTGCGCGCCACCGCCTCGATCAGGCCGTCCCGGCGTCCGGGCTGCGGCGGCCGCGCGTCGACGACGCGCCATTTGCGCCGGGTGATCACCGCGAGCGCGCTATTGTAGGCTTCCTGCGGGGTCACGTTGAGCAGCAGCGGCTCGATATCCGGATAGGCGGCGCGCTGCAACTCGGCCGCGCGCAGCCCCGCGTAAGCGATCGGATTGGATTCGCGCGAGCGCAGTCGCGCGATCGCCTCGAACCGCGGCGGATCGATCGGGTCGGTGGTGACATCGTTGATGACGGGCAGGCGATAGGCCCGGGTGGCAAGATACGCCGGATAGGCCAGGATCCCGATCCCGATCATCAGCGCCAGCACCGCATAGCCGCCGCCCCTGAGGCCCTCCCTCCAGATCACGACGAAGGCGCCCAACGCGAGCAGGATGGCGACGGCCGCCAGAGCCAGCGCGCCGCCGAACGTCGCCAGGGCCGGCACCAGTTCCAACAGCCCCGAGCGCACGATCGTGATCGCCAGCAGCACGACCGGGATCGAGAACACCGCAACCCGTCGCGACCATACCGCGAGACGGGAGAGCGGCTCCTCGGGGATGCGCGGGCGGATCATGCGCGATATGCCGCGGCAGCTAACCCGAACCGAATCGAAGCACTCTTGCGCCCGGCCATCCGCTCATTCCGCTGCGGTCGCGGTGGGCAGCACGTAATCGCCGAACTGTTCGCGTAGCGTGATCTTCTGGATCTTGCCGGTGGCGGTGTGAGGGATCTCATCGACGAAAACGACGTCGTCCGGCATCCACCATTTGGCGATCTTGCCTTCCAGAAACGCCAGGATTTCCGCCTTGTCGGCCGATTGGCCCGATTTCAGCACGACGATGAGCAGCGGCCGCTCGTCCCATTTGGGATGCCTGACGCCGATCACCGCCGCCTCGGCGACCTTGGGATGGGCGATTGCCAGGTTCTCCAGATCGATCGAAGAAATCCATTCGCCGCCCGATTTGATGATGTCCTTGGAGCGGTCGGTGATCTGCATGTATCCATGCCGGTCGATCGTGGCGACGTCGCCGGTGTCGAAAAAACCCTCCGCATCGAGGATGTCGCCGCCCTCCCCCTTGAAATACGCCTTGGCGACGGCAGGTCCGCGCACCTTGAGGCGACCGAAGGTCTTGCCGTCCCAGGGTAGCTCTCGGTCGGCATCGTCGGTGATCTTCATCTCGACGGTGAACGGGGTGTGGCCCTGCTTCTGCTGGACGTCGAGCCGCGCCTCGCCGGAAAGGTCCGCGTAACCGGGCTTGAGCGTGCACACGGTTCCCAGCGGGCTCATCTCCGTCATCCCCCAGGCATGAAATACTTCGACGCCGTAGATGTCCTGGAACTTGCGCGTCATCTCCCGCGGGCAGGCGGATCCGCCGATGACCACCTTCTTCAGATACGGCAGCTTCGCGCCGGTCGCCTCGAGGTACTGCAGCAGCATGAGCCATACCGTGGGAACCGCCGCGGTGCAGCTGACACGGTAGCGATCGAGCAGCTGATAGATGGATTCCCCATCCAGCTTGGGACCCGGCATGACTATCGCCGAGCCCGCCATCGGCGCGCTCAACGCCAGCGACCAGCCGTTGGCGTGAAACATAGGAACGACGGGCATGACGATTTCGCGCGAGGAAAGCCCGATGCAGTCCAGAGATATCGCCGCCATCGAGTGCAGGACGTTGGAGCGATGTGAATAGACGACGCCCTTGGGATTTCCGGTCGTGCCCGAAGTGTAGCACATCCCCGCCGCGGTATTCTCGTCGAACTTGGCCCAGGCGAAATCGCCATCGACCTCCGCGATCCAATCTTCATAAGCCACGGCGTTGCGCAAAGCGGTGTTCGGCATGTGGGCGGCGTCCGTCAAAATCACGTAGCGCTCGATCGTCTCGAACCGATCCGCGAGCTTTTCCAACAGCGGCACGAAAGTGAGATCCGTCATCATCACCCGGTCTTCGGCGTGATTGACGATCCAGATGATCTGATCTGCGAACAAGCGCGGATTGACCGTGTGGTAGATCGCGCCGATCCCGAGAATGCCGTACCAGGTCTCCAGGTGCCGCCACGTGTTCCAGGCGAGGGTGGCCACGCGATCGCCCATCCCGATGCCGTCGCGGGCGAGCCGTTGCGCCACCCGCAGCGCCCGCGCCCGCACCTGCGGATAGGTCGTGGCATGGATTTCGCCCTCGACCGAACGCGAGACCACTTGCCGGTCGGCATGATTGATGGCGGCGTGGTCGATGACGCGATGGCACAGCAACGGCCAATCCTGCATCAAGCCCAGCATGATGTTTCCTCCCGACGGGTGGCCTCTTTACGTCTCTATGGTACGGGCGAACGGCACGGTGGCAACGCTTGCCGGACGGACCGAGCCGGAACCCCGCGCGAGTATGGCGGAAGCCTCGCGCCGCGTTGGGCGCCAGGGGCCGTAGCGGCGGCGAACACCTTGGCGATTGCTCCCATTGTGGTCTCGTGCTTCGTTCGGACGCGGCAAATATCGCCGGCCGCCATTCGCATAGAAGATCGCGCCATGCTCAGCAACCTCGCCGTTCGCGATATCGAGACCTTGGTCCACCCCTACACCAATCTGGCGGTGTTCCGCGAGACCGGACCGCTGGTCATCGAGCGCGGGAAAGGCGTTTTCGTCTACGACAACCGCGGCAAGGCCTATCTCGAGGGCATGGCGGGGCTGTGGTGCGCGGCGCTCGGTTACGGCAACGAAGAGCTGGTCGAGGCCGCCGCGGCCCAGATGCGCAAGCTCTCATTCGGCCACCTGTTCACCGGGAAGAGCCACGACCCGGCGATCGAGCTGGCGGAACGGCTGAAGGAAATCGCGCCGGTTCCGACCTCCAAGGTGTTCTTCTGCGCTTCCGGCTCGGAGGCCAACGATACCCAGATCAAACTCGTCTGGTACATGAACAACGCGCTGGGCCGGCCGAAGAAAAAGAAGATCGTCAGCCGCATGAAGGCCTACCACGGGGTCACCGTCGCGGCCGCCTCGCTTACCGGCCTGCCGAACAACCACGCCGATTTCGATCTGCCGATCGCCGGCATCCTCCATACCGCCTGCCCGCATCACTACCGCTTTGCCGTCGACGGCGAGGGCGAGGCGGCGTTCGCGGCCAGGCTGGCGGGCGAGCTCGATCAGCTGATCACCCGCGAGGGTCCGGAAACCGTGGCAGCATTCATCGCCGAGCCGGTCATGGGCGCGGGCGGGGTGATCGTCCCGCCGCCGAGCTATTTCAAGGAGATCGCGGCGGTCTGCGCCAAATACGACGTCTACATGATTGCCGACGAGGTGATCTGCGGGTTCGGTCGCCTGGGGACCCCGTTCGGATCGCAGGCGCTCGGCTTCCGCCCGGACGGCATGTCGCTGGCGAAGGCATTGTCCTCCGGATACGCGCCGATCGCCGCCGTGCTGGTGCCCGAACGCATGTACGAGGCGCTGCTGACCGAAAGCCGGAAGATCGGCACGTTCGGCCACGGCTTCACCTATTCGGGGCATCCGGTCGCGGCGGCCGTGGCGCTCAAGACGCTGGAGATCTACGCACGCGATCGCGTCATCGAGCAAGCCGCGGCAAAGGCGCCGCAATTCCAGGCCCGGCTCCACGCGCTCGGCCAGCATCCTTTGGTCGGAGAGGCGCGCGGATTAGGGCTGATCGGCGGGGTCGAGCTGGTCGCGGACAAGCGGACGAAGCGGGCGTTCGAGCCGACTTGCGGCGTGGGGGCACGATGCGTGCGTTTTGCCGAGGAGAACGGGCTGATCGTGCGTTCGGTCGCAGGCGACGTGGTGTCGATCTGTCCGCCGCTCGTCATCACGACGCAGGAGATCGACGAGCTGTTCGATCGGCTCTCGTGGGCACTCGATCAGACACTCGATTGGGCGCAGAGCGAGCGGCTGCTCGCGGCCTGAACGGGGCGCCGCGTGAACGGCGCCGCGGGTCCCCGGCTCAGCTGTTGGGGCTGCCGTGATAGGCGACGCGCCGGCTCTCGGGGGTCACCGGGGAATCTCCGTGCCCCGGCGCAAGCACGACGACCGGCGCGCCGATCTTCACCCGATTGAAGAGGTCGATCACGTCCTCGTTGGTCATGCGGATGCAACCCGAAGAAATGGCGTGGCCGATATACTCCGGCTGGTTGGTGCCGTGGATCCGATAGAGCGTATCCCTGCTGCCCTCGTAGAGGTACATCGCCCGCGCACCCATCGGATTGTGCGGTCCCGGGGCGACGAAATCCGGAATATTGGCGAGGCGGTGCTTGATCTCGGAGGTCGGCGTCCAGGATGGCCATTCCTCCATGCGGCCGATCTTGGCCACGCCCGACCACGCCAGCGCCTCCTCGCCGACGGTGACCCCGTAGCGGATCGCCTTGCCCTGCGGCAGCACGTAGTAGAGGAACCGATTGTCGGAATCGATGACGACCGTGCCGGCCGCCTCCCTGCGGTGATAGCCGACGATATGACGCTGATATGTTTCGGGAATCGCCGCCTGGGCATAGGGCGCATTGGCCAGCAATTGCCGGTCCCGCGGCTTCAAATTGGCATCCGAGGCCGGCGCCAGCGTGGATTCCACGCACCCGCCGAGCGCCAAGCCGACCAAGCCCAAGAGAACGAAAGCGACCCCACGTCCGATCATCGTATTCCGTGTCCCGCTTTGACCGCGATCAACGCGACCTTTCGGTGGGCTTTGTTAGCTGAAACAAGGTCGCCATGCCAGATCCCCGGGGATTTCGTCCGCATCTCGTCAAGAACTGTTGCAGGAATGCCTCACTCCCGGCCGCCATACCCGCATGCAAGCTGCCATACCCGCATGCAAGCTGCCATACCGCAGGTAAAGAACGCTTTACCTTGTTCTTCCTATCATCCGCCGCTCATCCGGCACGGGCGGCCTCGAAACGCAGACCACCGAAGCACCGAGATAAATCCCAGAATGCGGCTTTTTTCCTGCCCATTTCCGCCCCAGTCGGCCCGCATCAAGCCCCCCGGACAGTCGGGGCGCGCTACAGGTACCGGAGGAAAGCAATGAACCGAGACCGTCCGACGCCGACGCCCGGCCATGAACACGCCGCTCTCCACGAGCGTTACGGAAAAATCGGCATCTCGGCGGTTGCCGCCGCGGTCCGCTACCAGAGCGACGCCCGCAATCCCGCTTACGCTCCCGTCGCAGCCGATCCCGACGCGCAGGCCAAGCTCGCCGAGCGGGAGATTTCGTAGATCGGCCGGCGCAAACCGAGCCAATTCGCCCGGAGGCGTCGCTTGCGGTACCGCCGCAGCGGCGCCGGGATTTTTCCCCGCGTTCGCGCCCGGCGCCCAAACGCGAACGGCGGGCCTTCCCGCGTGTTGCGGAGCCATCGACGACGCCCTATCACACGTGCTGGCCGCCGTTGATGTGAATCTCGGCCCCGTTCAAGTACGACGAAGTCTCGGTGCACAGCACGTAAATGATCTTCGCGACCTCGTCCGGCGTGCCCAGCCGATGCAGGGGAATCTGCGCAACGATCTTGTCGGTCCCGGGGGAGAGGATCGCGGTATCGATCTCGCCGGGCGCAATGGCGTTGACGCGGATGCCCTGCGCCCCGAAGTCATGTGCCATCTCGCGGGTCAAGGAAGCGAGCGCCGCCTTCGAGGTGGCATAGGCGGCCCCGGCGAATGGATGCACCCGCGACCCGGCGATCGAAGTTACGTTGACGACCGACCCCTTGGCCGCCTTGAGCTCCTCGATCAGGCCGCGCGCGAGCATGATGGGCGCAAAGAAATTCACCCGGAATACCTGGTTCCAAACATCCAGATTCGTCTCGATCGAGCCCAGACGAGAGCCGCCATCGGCCTTCGGCGAGATGGCGGCATTGTTGACCAGTGCATGCAGATGACCGTGCTCGAGCCGGCGCTTGATCTCGGCAATACCGACCGAGGTGTTGGCCGGATCCGCCAGATCGATCTGGATGTGGTCCTCGGGACCGGCTTCCCAGGGACATTCTTCCGGGAATGGGTGGCGCGAACAAGTGATGACCCGCCAGCCCGCGCTGGAGAATCGTTTCACGGTCGCATGGCCGATGCCGCGGCTCGCGCCGGTCAGCAGCAAGGTGCGGCGGATTGTGTTCGGCATGGGAATCTCATATGGCGCCGGGGCACCTTCAAGGATAGAGCAACGCCCGCTTCCACGGCTCGGCCGGGCCGCTCCGGCGAAACTCCAGACGATCGTGAAGCCGGAACGGCCGGGCGCACCAGAACTCGATGATCAGCGGCACGATGCGAAAGCCGGTCCAGTTGGGAGGCCGGCGAATGGTGCCGATGTTGAACTTGGCCGTGTAGAGCGCCACCGCCTTCTCGAACGCGTGGCGGCTCTCGAGCGGGGAGGACTGCTTGCTCGCCCAGGCGCCGATCTGGGCCAACCGCGGCCGGGTCGCGAAATAGGCGTCGGCCTCCGCGTCCTCGACTTTTTCGGCACTCCCGCGCAGACGCACTTGGCGCGCGAGCGACTTCCAGTAAAAAACCAGCGCCGCCTTGGGATCGGAGTCGAGTTCCCGCCCTTTTTGGCTGTCAGTATTGGTGTAGAAAACCAACCCACGCCGGTCGAAACCCTTGAGCAGCACCATCCGGACATTGGGAAGCCCGTCGGCATCGACGGTCGCCACCGCCATCGCGTTGGGATCGGCGGGCTCCGACTGCGTCGCCTCCTCGAGCCAAGCGGCGAGCAAAGCGAACGGATCGTCCGCGGCCATGAAATCACCGGACGTTAACCAAGCCGGGCGTTCTATCGTCTGCGACATTGCGCGGCGCATCCCTGGGGCTGGCCCGTGACCGGACGAGCGTTCCTCGAGCCTCGTTATAGTCGAAGGCGAAGCCGATGGCATCGATCTGCGCGAGCGACCCGCTTTGTCCTCGCCGTCGCGCTGGGTTTGGCAGCTGCGGGCTGCAGCTACAAGCTCGGATCCCTGCTCAAGGACAAGGAATCCGAAAAGCCGACCTATACGGCCACGGCCCCGCCCGGCGCTCGGACCGACGCCCCCGGCGAGGCGGTAGCCGCCGGGATGCCTCCGGAGGGAGACTTGGCGTTCGCCAGGGCGGCCGCCTCCGAGGCCCTGACCCGGGACGGCAAGGACGTGAGCGTGCCGTGGGAGAATCCCCGGACCGGAGCGCGCGGGACCGTCATCCCGCTCCCATCGGCTTCGACCCAGGACGGCGTTCCATGCCGCGATTTTCTGGTGAGCTATGTGCTCGAGGGCACCGAGTTGTGGCTCCAGGGGGAGGCTTGCCGCCTGCATGAGGGCAGGTGGGAGGTCCGGAACCTGAGACCCTGGAAGCGCTCTTGAGCACGGGCCGGCACGGCCCGTTGCTCCAGGGGATACAGGGGATGGGGCCCGCCGGATCATGTTGCGGCGCCCGCGAGCCGCCCCCACATTGAAGCCAGACGGGGGCTGATGCCTCGCCTTCTCAGGAAATCGGAGCGGTTGGATGCGCGACCCCTATGAGGTTTTGGGGGTGCAAAAGCCGGCGAGTTCGGAGGACATCAAGCGAGCCTTCCGGCGGCTGGCGAAAAAGCTGCATCCCGACGCCAACAAGAAGGACGCGAAGGCCGCGGCAAAGTTTGCCGAGCTCAACTCCGCCTACGAGGTGCTCGGCGACGAGAAGAAGCGCAAAGCCTTCGACCGCGGCGAGATCGACGCCGAGGGCAAGCCGCGATTCCACGGTTTCGAAACGGCGGGGGCCGGCCGCGGACCCGGCGGATTCGGACGCGAAGGCCATTTCGAGACCTTCACCTGGGGACCCGAGGGGTTCCGTCGCTCGACGGGTCGCGGCGGAGGATTCGGCCGGTTCGAAGATGTTCTCAGCGATATGTTCGGCGGCACTGCTGCCGGCCCGGGGCGGCGGCGCTCGGCCGAGGCCGAGGATTTCGACGCGATCCACCGTGGCCAGGATATCGCGGCCGCACTGACGATCACGCTCGAAGAGGCCGCCGAGGGCGTCACGAAACGCCTGCGGCTGCCGACCGGCAAGGATGTCGAAGTCAAGATCCCGGCAGGATTGACCGACGGCCGGCAGATCCGGCTGAAAGGCCAGGGCCTGCCCGGACATGGCGGTCCGGCCGGAGACGCCTTGATCAGCGTCGCGATCGCCCCGCATCCGCTGTTCAAGACCGAGGGCGCCAATCTGCGCCTCGAGCTGCCCATCACGCTTTACGAGGCGGTCTTGGGAACGAAGGTTCGCGTGCCGACGCTCGAAGGCGCGGTCGAGCTGGCCGTTCCGCCGGGCGCCAACGCCGGCCGCACGTTCCGCCTCAAGGGCAAAGGCCTGCCGATCCGAGGCGGCCGCGGCGATCTCTTCGTCACCGTGCGCATCGTGCTCCCCGACCGCCCGGACCCCGAGCTCGAGGAGATGATGCGGCGCTGGCGCGACGCGAAACCCTATGATCCGCGCGGGGCAATGGGTTGATCGGCCCGGCGCCGGCAACGGCACGGCATCGGCGCGTCGAGTCGGAACGGCTTCCTCTAGGGCAATCTTTTTGCCTTGCAAGACGGGCCGGAAAGCAGCCGGAATATCATTGGCACTCACCACATCTTAGAGTAGACGAGCACGCGCTGCGGAGCGACATGTCTGGCCGTGCGGCGCATGTGGGACACCGGATGCGAGATCGTCCGCGGCGGAGCGGCATAGCAGGCGAGAGGGTGGACCATGGTCAAAATGCCAACAAATGTGGCGAAGGTAGGTGAGAATCGTGATGCACAGTTTTGCGACGAGCAGGACCTTTCCAGCGAACTCGAAAGAGGAAAGTGTTACAAAGTTTCTGTCTCGTCCGGCCGCCCCAAAGGCGGCGCAAACCCCGCAAACCTTCGCGTTCACTATACCGCGGATGGGGCCGAAGGGGCAGAGGGCCTGGGAGTAGGCGATGAGACCAAATGTCTCAAAAAGCTCACCAAACTCAAGGTTCACTGTAGCATAGGTGCTTCGGTGACTTACTCGCTTGTGGAATGTAAGTGTCCTGACTAGGCGTTTATTCGATCATGCGCAAATGAGGATGTTCCCGATGACGGGATGAAGAACTCGACGGGCGCTCAGCTGCTGCCCTTGCCGGGACCTCGGGTTTCGAGCTGGTCGTAGGCCGATTGCGCGATCTTGCGCAGCCGGTCGCGGTCCGCGGGCCCGCTCATCACATAGGCCTTGTTGTCGTCGACCCAGTAGAACGCCGCGATCTGCCCGGCGTCGCGGTAGCGCAGCGCGGTCCCCGGCGCATCCCAACGCGCGCTGTAAAGCGTGAAGCGTTCGCCCGACGGGCCCTCGTACATCAGGAATCCCGCCGCGCCGCTCGGTCCCGGCAGCAGCCGGCCGCCGACGAGCTTGAGCCCGATCGCGCCGAGATCGGGCGCGCGCAGATCGTAGCCGAGCCGCTTGGAGAGCCATTGCACCAGATGCGCGGCCTCGGCACCCGGGACTTCCACGGGATGCCGCACTTCGACGACGTAAAGCTTGTGCGCGTCGATGGCATCCGTGGTCAGCGCCTTGCCGAGCACGGATCCGCCCTCGACCATCTCGCGTCCGAACCAGCCCGATAGGCCGCCGATGAGAAATGCGGCGACGACCGCGGCCGACGCCGCTCGCGTCCAGCGGCGCTCCAGGCGCCGCAGCCGCGCGAGGCCGAGCCGCGCGGGAACCGGTTCGAGCGCAACGCCGGCGTAGCGGGCTTTGATCGACTCGGCCTGCGCGCGCCAGGCGCTCACGCGGGCGGCATCGTCCGGATGCGCGGCGAGCCAAGCCTCCACCGCCGGCTGCCGATCCGCCGGCAGCTCGCCGTCCACATAGGCGTGGAGCTCGTCTTCGGTGACGGGCGATTCATTATCCATCATTGGCTCCGGCCCTCGTTCATTTCACGCGACGGAGCGCGGGGCGCTCTCCGTCGAGATAGGATCTGATCTGCGCGCGGGCGCGCGCGAGACGCGACATCACGGTGCCGATGGGCACGCCTTGCACTTCGGCCACCTCGCGATAGCTCAAGCCTTCGAGCACGACGAGCAGCAGCGCGGCGCGCTGATCCTCGACGAGACCGGCGAGCGCCCGCTCGATGTCGCGTCCGCCCGCCTCCGGACCGGCCATCTCCGGCGCGTCGGCGTCGCCCAGCGGCGAGAGCGCGGGACGCCGGGCCAGCGAGCGCAGCCGGTTGCGGTTGAGATTGGTCAGGATCGTATAGAGCCAGCTGCGCACGTCGCCTCCATGAAACAAATGCTGCGAGCGCAGCGCCCGCACCAAGGTATCCTGAACGAGGTCGTCGGCGATCTCGGCATCGCGGGTGAGCGCGCGCGCGTAGCGGCGCAACGCCGGGATCGTCGCCTCGAGGTCCTTCGCGAAGCCGCTCAATCCCCTTCTCCCCGACCCGCGCGGCATCGCCGCGATTTCGCGGAGGCCAAAGGGCGATGCTTCAATCGAAGAGCCGGCCGCATCGCCATCGCTGCATGGTGAAAGAACACCCGAGGATTCCCGGTATTCCCGCGCCGGACAAGTGCATCCCTGCCGTGCTTGAAGGGCGCAGAACGCTGTGTCATAGGAGGCCAACCATGCAGATTCCGCGTTCGAGGCGGGAACCCGGGAATTTCTGCATTTCCTTAAGCCGCAGGACGGCATTGGTCGAGCCGAATCCGGCGCGACCGCCATCCCGGCATCGGTGCTCGAGGCGCGTCATGGTCGAAGGCGGCGGTCTGCTGCGGGGCAAGCGCGGATTGATCCTAGGCGTGGCCAACAACCGCTCGCTCGCCTGGGGCATCGCCAAGGCGGCGCGGGCACACGGCGCGCAACTCGCCTTCACCTATCAGGGTGACGCGCTCAAGAAGCGCGTCGAGCCGCTCGCTGCCGAGCTCGGAGGTCTCGTCGTCTGCCATTGCGACGTTACCGAGGAAGCGACTCTCGACCGCGTCTTCGCGCTACTGGCCGAGGCCTGGGGCTCGCTCGATTTCGTCGTGCACGCGATCGCATTCTCCGAGAAGAGCGAACTCGACGGACGTTACGTCGACACGTCTCCGGAAAATTTCAACAAGACCCTGCAAATCAGCTGTTATTCCTTCACCGCGGTCGCGCGGCGCGCCGAGAAGCTGATGCAGAACGGCGGTTCGATGCTCACGCTGACCTATTACGGCGCCGAGAAATGGATTCCGCATTACAACGTGATGGGCGTCGCCAAGGCGGCGCTCGAGGCTTCGGTGCGCTATCTCGCCGCGGATCTCGGCGCCAACAACATCCGCGTCAACGCCATTTCGGCGGGACCGATCAAGACGCTGGCCGCTTCCGGCATCGGTGATTTCCGTTACATCCTGAAATGGAACGAGCTGAATTCGCCGCTGCAGCGCACGGTCTCGATCGACGAAGTCGGCGAGACCGCGGTCTACCTGCTCTCCGACATGTCCCGCGCCGTCACCGGCGAGATCCACCACGTCGATGCCGGCTATCATATCGTCGGCATGAAGAATCCCGAGGCGCCCGACATCAGCGCCGTCCAGGATTAGCGGCGCATCTTTTGCCCATGGCCAAGCCTCTCATCTATTACGTCCGCCACGGCGAGACCGATTGGAACCGCGCCGGCCGGCTGCAGGGAAGCCGCGATACCTCGCTCAATGCGTGCGGCCGCGAGCAGGCGATCCGCTGCGGCGAGATCCTGCGCACCCTGTTCGCCCGAAGCGGCGAAAATCCCGCCGCGCTCGACTATGTCGCAAGCCCGCTCCGGCGCGCGCGGGAAACCATGGAGGGCATGCGTGCGGCGCTCGGTCTAACGCCGCCGACGTACCGGGTCGACCCGCGGCTGGCCGAAATGGCGTTCGGGGACTGGGAGGGCCTCACCCTTGCGGAGGTCGCCATGCGCGACCCCGACGCGTTCGCCGCGCGCGAGCGCGACAAATGGGCGTTCGTGCCGCCCAACGGCGAGAGCTACCGGCAACTCTCGGTGCGCGTGGGCGAATGGTACGCATCTTTGCGCCGCGACTGCGTGGTCGCCGCGCACGGCGGCACGGCGCGCGCGCTCATGGTCCATCTCGGCATTGCGCTACTCTCAACCGCGCCGCCCCTGAGCATCGAGCAGGGCGTGGTTTACGTGCTCGAGCCGGGAAACATGGAAGTGTTTGCCGCGCCCGTTGCCGCGCAAGCTGACGCCGCCATGTGAGCCGGAACTGCGGCTCGCGCGCGCCCCAAGAAACGGCGGGCGGAAACATCAGCTTTTGCCGCTATTTGACCGCGACGGGGCCTCAAGCTACCACAGCGGCCGAGGCGCAACCGCCATGTCGTTCAACACGTTCGGCCTTTTGTTCCGCGTCACGACCTTCGGCGAGAGCCACGGGTCGGCGATCGGCTGCGTGGTCGACGGCTGCCCGCCCGGCCTGACGCTCGCAGCCGAGGAGATCCAAACATTTCTCGACAAGCGCCGGCCGGGACAGTCGCGGTTCACGAGCCAGCGGCGCGAACCTGACAGCGTGAAAATTCTCTCCGGCGTGCTCGTCGACGATGCGAGCGGGGTCGCGGTGACGACCGGGGCGCCGATCGCGCTCCTGATTGAGAACGTCGACCAGCGCTCCAAGGATTATTCCGAGATCCGCGACCTCTATCGGCCGGGCCACGCCGACATCACCTACGATCTCAAATACGGGCTGCGCGATCACCGCGGCGGCGGTCGCGCCTCGGCGCGCGAGACCGCGACCCGCGTCGCCGCCGGAGCGATCGCGCGAAAGATCGTGCCGGGATTGACCGTGCGCGGCGCGCTCGTGCAGATCGGATCGCATCGGATCGATCGCGCGCGCTGGAACTGGGACGAGGTCGAGCGCAACCCGTTCTTCTGTCCCGACGCCAAGCAGGCGGAATTCTTCGCCGATTATCTCGACGGCGTGCGCAAGCAAGGCTCTTCGGTCGGCGCCGTCATCGAGATCGTGGCCGAGGGGGTTCCGGCCGGCCTCGGCGCGCCGGTCTACGGCAAGCTCGACGCCGATCTCGCCGCGGCGCTGATGGGCATCAATGCGGTCAAGGGCGTCGAGATCGGCGACGGATTTTTGGCCGCGGAATTGAGCGGCGAGGAGAACGCCGACGAGATCCGCATGGGAAACGACGGCAGGCCGCGGTTCTTGTCGAACCACGCCGGCGGCATTTTGGGCGGCATCTCCACCGGCCAGCCCATCGTCGCCCGCTTCGCCGTAAAACCGACCTCCTCGATCCTAACCCCGCGCCGCACCGTCGACCGCCACGGCCGCGAGACCGAGATCGTCACCAAAGGCCGCCACGACCCATGTGTGGGCATCCGCGCGGTGCCGATCGGGGAAGCGATGGTTGCCTGCGTGATCGCCGATCATTATCTGCGCCAGCGCGGCCAGGTCGGCGAGCCGCCGGCATGGCCGTTCCCGGCGCCGTAGGAGAGCGGCATTGACCGACATCCATGAGCGCGTCAGCGCGGTGATCGAAGCTTTCGCGCGCGGCGAGCTCATCATCGTCACCGACGACGACGATCGCGAGAACGAGGGCGATCTGTTCGTGGCCGCTTCGCTGTGCACGCCGGAGAAGATGGCCTTCATCATCCGCCACACGTCGGGCATCGTGTGCGCACCGCTCACGGCCCAGGAGGCCAAGCGCCTCCACCTCGATCCCATGGTGGCCACCAACGATGCGCCGCTCGGGACCGCATTCACGGTCTCGGTCGACTTTCGCCACGGGCTGATAACCGGGATCTCCGCCGAGGAGCGCACCAACACCGTGCGCGCGCTCGCCAACGGCAATGTCGGCGCCGGCGATTTCGTCCGCCCCGGCCACGTGTTTCCGCTGATCGCCAAGGAAGGCGGCGTGCTGATGCGCTCCGGCCATACCGAAGCCTGCATCGACCTGTGCCGGCTCGCCGGCGTGCCGCCGGCCGGGGTGCTCTCCGAGCTGATGAACGACGACGGTTCGGTGACGCGCGGGAAAGAGGTCGTCGCCTTCGCCGAGCGCCACGGCTTGAAGACGATTTCGGTCGCCGACCTGATCGCCTATCGCCAGGCCCGCGACAAGCTGATCGAGCGGGTCGCGGAATTCGAGGTCGCTTCCGAGATCGGCCCGCTCAAGGGCTACGCCTATGTCACCCCGTTCGATGAGGTGCACCACATGGCGTTCGTCTACGGCCGAATCGGCGCGGGCCGCAACGTGCTCGCGCGACTGCACCGCGCCGACGTGATCGGCGACGTGATCGGCGGCGCCAAGCCGATCCACGCGGCGCTGCAGCGCTTCAAGCGCGAGGGCTCGGGTGTCATCGTCTATCTGCGCGACGGCGCGGCCGGCGTGCCGACGACCGCAATCCCGCAGGAATCCAGCGCCGCGGAAGCCGCACGCAGCCGGCAATGGCGCGAGGTCGGCCTGGGCGCGCAGATCCTCAAAGACCTCGGCATCTCCTCGATTCGGCTCTTGTCCTCGAGCCACCGCACCTACGTCGGGCTCGCCGGCTTCGGCATCGAGATCGTCTCGACCGAGGCGCTGGAGGGGTAGGCCGGAGCGATCGCTCTCTACCGCGTGAGCCGCGCCACGATCTCGACGTGCGGCGTGTAGCGGAACTGGTCGATCGGGGTAACCGCCTCGAGCCGATAGCCGCCGTCGACCAGAATACGCACATCGCGGGCGAAGGTCGCGGCATTGCAGGAGACCGCGATGACGACGGGCACGGCCGAACGCGCCAGCCGTTGCGCCTGTGCGAGCGCGCCCTGCCGCGGCGGATCGAACACTACGGCGTCGAATGGTTTCAGTTCCGGCTCGGCGAACGGCCGGCGGTAGAGGTCGCGTCGCTCGGTCGCGACCGGTTTGAGCCCGGGCGTCGATCGGGCGGCCTCGTCCAGCGCGGCAAGCGCCGCGGCATCGGAATCCGCGGCCGTCACCCGGGCGCGTTCCGCCACCCGCAGCGCGAACGGGCCGACGCCGCAAAATAGATCGGCGATGGTTCGTGCCGCGGCGGCATGCGCGCAGACGAGCCGCGCGAGCGACGCCTCGCCTTCCGCCGTAGCCTGCAGAAACGCGCCGGGCGGCAGCGGCACTGCGGCCTTGCCCATGCGCACGGTCGGAACCGCGCGCTGCGCGACCAGCTCGCCGTGGCGCGTCAATCGCGCCAAGCGATGCGCGTCCGCCGCCCGCGCCAGCCTGGACATCGTCTCCGGCGGCAAAGCCCCGGACCCGCGCAGGTCCACGTCGAGCCCGGATTGCGTCGCCGTCACCTGGATGTCGAGCGGCTTGCCCTTGTGCTTGACGATTTCAGCCAGGTCCCACGCCGCGTCGATTGCGCCGTCGAGCGCCGGTGAGAGCACCGGGCAGCGGTCGATGTCCACGATGCGGTGGCTGCGATAGGCGGCAAATCCGACCTCGAGAATATCGTGGCCGCGCGAGCGGGCGTGGAACACGGCGCGCCGCCGCCCTTCCCCGTGCGCGTCGATGAGATCGCCGACGGCCACCTGCAGCCCGGCCTGCGCCAGCGCCTCGACCAAGAGGCCGCGCTTCCACGCGCGATAGCTCGCAGGGCTCCAATGCTGGACGGCACAGCCGCCGCAGGTGCCGAAATGCGCGCAGATCGGCGCAACGCGTTCGGGACTGGCGGCGTTCACCGCCAGCAGACGCCGCCGGTCGGGATGGCCCGGCACCGCCTCGACCTCGACGGTCTCGCCGGGCAAGGTGTACGGCACATAGACGGCATGATTGTCGGTCTCGGCTATTCCGTCGCCGCGATGGCCCATGCTGGCGATGGTCAGGTGCTCAGTCACGCCGCGCCCCCAGCAGGAACTCGCGATTGCGCTGTCGGCCGAGCATCGGGGAAGGCAGCAGGCCCTCGAGCTTCCAGCCGAGCGAAGCGACGAGATCAGCAATCTCCCCGCAGACGCGCGCCTGGACCGCGGCGTCGCGGACGACCCCTTTCCTTACATTGCGCGGCCCGGCCTCGAATTGCGGCTTGATCAGCGCCACCAGCCGGGCGGGGGATCGCGCCAGCCGCAGTGCGGCGGGAAGCACCAGCCCGAGCGAGATGAAGCTCACGTCCACGACGACGAGATCCGGCGGCTCCGCAAGCCGGCGCGGATCGAGCGTGCGGATGTCGGTTTGCTCGAACGAGATCACCTCGGGCCGCTGCCGCAGGCGCGCATCGAGCTGATCGCGGCCGACGTCGACCGCATAGACGCGGCTTGCCCCGCGCGAGAGCAGCACATCGGTGAACCCGCCGGTCGAGGCGCCGACGTCGAGGCACACGTGCCCCCGCGGATCGATGCGGAAATGATCGAGTGCCGCCGCGAGCTTGGCGCCGCCGCGCGATACCCACGGGTGCGCGGGGCGCGCGCATAATTGCGCATCGACGGGAATTTCGTCCGAGGCCTTGCAGACCAATGCCGCATTGGCGGTGACGAGGCCGGCCGCAATGGCGGCCTGGGCCTTGGCGCGGCTCGAGAACAGGCCGCGCTCGACGAGCAGCCGATCGGCGCGGAGGCGGACTTTCATGCCGCTCAGGTAACAACGCGGCATGCCGGCGGCCAGCGAAGGAGGCCGTTCCCGGACGCGCTCCGGCGCAGGGCCGGCTCCCGATCCCAGAGCCCGGCTTCGGCGGCGTCAGCCGAAGAATGCCGTGTAAATCCCGAAGCCCACCGTCGTGCTCAGCACGGCTTCGAGCGCGCTGAATTGCAGCGCTCCGAATTCGGCCCCCACATAGGGGAAGAGCATGCGGCCCAACGGGAACACGATGCTCACCACGAGAGCCACGCAGGCCAGGCGCGCCGCGAGCCTCAGCAAGCTTTGGTTCATCCACCCCCCTCCTCTTTCCCGGCATCCCCATCTTCTTGGGCGCCCGTGACCGGCGCGGCGGAGATGCATGGGCATTCTTTATACAAAACTGTAGCGAATCCAAGCATGTTGCGAAGAAATCCCGGACCTGGCCGGTCCGTGCGCCGCACCGGTAAATCGGGCGATCCGGACGCCCGGGAATGGGCGGCAATGTTTCGGCGGCACCCGAACGGCCCGGCTGCGGTAAACGGCTCAGCCGACGTCGAGCGGTTCGGTGCCGGTCGGTTTGCCCGAACTGTCCAGCGTGATCTTCTCGACCCGGGCCTCGGCTTGGCGCAACAGCTCCTCGCAGCGGCGCTTGAGCGCTTCGCCGCGCTCGTAGATCGCCACCGATTCCTCGAGCGCGACATCGCCCCGCTCGAGCTTCTGCACGATGGTTTCGAGCTCGGCGAGCGCCTTCTCGAACGTCAGCTGCGGCACGTCGGCGTTGTCGGCCATCGGCTTGTTCCCGTTCGATGCTCCGTCGCCCGCCTTATACTCGGCGTCGTCATCCCGGCCAAGCGACACGAATTTCAATCCGGGGAGCGCGAGCCGGAACCCGATGAAATCCGGATGACTGGTTCGCTGCTGAGCATCACGCGCGCTCGGCCCTCCCCCCGAACCCGGGTGTTCCCGGCTTCGGCAATCATACATCGGTCGACATCGGAAACATCCGATGTCGACTGAGGGGGAGGGCCGGCAGCGAGCATCTGCGAGCTGCCGGGGCGGGGTGAATCAGCTTCACCCCACCCGGCTCGCCGCGTTGCGGCTCCATAGCCGATGCCCCGCATCGGCGTTGTTCGAACGGCGGCCGGAGGCCGCCTATGCCTCCCCCTCCAGGGGGAGGTGGGGTGATTGCTGCCCGCGCCGAGTATGATCTGATCAACCGTACGATCCCGGCTCTCGCGCGTTGCGCTCGGCCGGGGTCACCTGCCCGCGGAGGCTCACGCCCGCATCAGCGCGATGACATGCGCGGCGACGGACCGCGCCAAGCCCTCGAGGTCGTAGCCGCCTTCCAGCACCGACACCACGCGGCCCTCGGCGCTCGCGTCGGCGACCTCCAAGATTTTTCGGGTCGCCCAGCCGAAATCCGCCTCCGATAGATTGAGGTTCGCCAGCGGATCGCGCATGTGCGCGTCGAACCCCGCCGAGATCACGATGAGGTCCGGCCGAAACGCTTGCAGCCGGGGGAGAATGGCGGTCTCGAACGCTTCGCGGAACTCAGGTCCGCCGTCTCCCGCCCGCAGCGGTGCGTTGACGATGTTGTCGTGCTCGCCGCGCTCCGAGATCGAGCCCGTGCCCGGGTAGAGCGGCATCTCGTGGGTCGAGCAATACATCACGGTCGGATCCGCCCAGAAGATCGCCTGGGAGCCGTTGCCGTGGTGGACGTCGAAATCGACGATGGCCGCGCGCTCGGCGCCGTGGCGGCGCTGGGCGTAGCGCGCGGCGATCGCGGCGTTGTTGAACAGGCAGAATCCCATCGGCACCGCGGGTTCCGCATGGTGCCCCGGCGGGCGAATCGCCACGAAGGCGTTCGCGGCCTTCTTGCCCATCACCTCATCGACCGCGAGCGTCGCACCGCCGACCGCGCGCGTTGCCGCTTCGAAACTGCCGGACGACATCGCGGTATCGGCGTCGAGCCGCACCAGGCCCTCCTGCGGCACCGCCTCGCGAATCTGCTCGATATATTCCGGCGGATGGCACAGCGCGATGGTTTCCGGCGCCGCGCGCGGCGCCTGCTCGCGCGCGAGCGGCATGAAGCGCTCGTGCTCGAGCACGCGCTCGATCGCGCGCAGCCGGTCCGGACGCTCCGGATGGCCGAGCGGGGTCAAGTGTTCGAGGCAGGCGCTGTGGGTGATCAGCAGGGTGGACATGCCGACTCAGGTCCTCGCCGCCAGGCTGACGCCCGCCGGCGGCTTGCTGTCGTCCGGCACGAAGAAATCCGGGGCCAGCGGCTCGCTCGGATCGACGCGGTAGCGTTCGAAATCGGTGACCCCCTCCCCGGCCAGGAAGCTGTCGTCGATCAGGAAATTTCCGGAAAAACTGCGCGCGGGTCTCAGAAAGATGCGGTAGGCGGCATCGGCGAGAATATCGGCATTGCGCGACCTTCGCATCAGCACGTCGCCGCCCAGGAGATTCTTGATCGCCGCCGTGGCGATCGTGGTGCGCGGCCACAGCGCGTTGACCGCGATCCCCTTCGGTCTGAGCTCGCCCGCAAGTCCGAGCACGACGAGGCTCATGCCGTATTTGGCCATCGAATAGGCGGTATGCGGCGCGAACCATTTCTCCTTGAGATCGAGCGGCGGCGAGAGCATCAGGATGTGCGGGTTCGCCGCCTTTTCGAGGTGCGGGATCGCGTATTTGGACACCATGTAGGTACCGCGCGCGTTGATCTGGTGCATGAGATCGAAACGGCGCATGTCGGTCTCGGCAACGCCGGTGAGCTGGATGGCGCTGGCATTGTTGACGACGATGTCGAGCGAACCGAACGTCGCCGCAGTTTTGTCGATCGCGTTCTTCACCGCCTCTTCGTCGCGCACGTCGACCACGAGCGGCAAGGCGCGGCCGCCCACCTGCTCGACCTCCTGGGCCGCGCTGTAGATCGTGCCCGGGAGCTTGGGATGCGGCGCTTCGGTCTTGGCGGCGATCGCGATATTGGCGCCGTCCCGCGCGGCCTTGAGCGCGATCGCCAGTCCGATGCCGCGCGAGGCGCCGGTGATGAACAGCGTCTTGCCCTGAAGCGTCGTCATCGCGTGCTCCTTCCGCAGATCCGGGTTCAGCCGGCGAGCGCCGCCTGCGCGGCCAGGATCGCGTCGGCGCCGCCGACCACCTCGCGTTCGAGGCCGCTGCTGGTGACCGCCATGTGCTCGGCGAAGAACCGCGCGATCCCCAGCCGCCCGGCGACATCGTTGCCGCTGTCCGTGCGCGTCGCCGCCAAGGCTTCCTCCGCGAGCGCGCAGCCGCCGGTCGCGACCGCGAACAGCCGCAGATAGGGCGTGGCGCCGGCGAGCGCGGCTTCCGGCCGGCTGGCGAGCTCGGCGAGCAACCAATCGGTTGTGCGCTCGAGGCTCTCGATCGCCTCGCTGAGCCGTTCCGCCGTCGTGCCGAGTGCTGGATCGTTGACCTCACGAACGGCCGCCACGGTCCCGCGCAGCTCTTGCAGGAAGGCGCGCACCGCCGCGCCGCCGGACAGCGGCAGCTTGCGGGTGACGAGATCGATCGCCTGGATGCCGTTGGTGCCTTCGTAGATCGTGGCAATGCGGGCGTCGCGGTAATGCTGAGCGGCGCCGGTCTCCTCGATAAAACCCATGCCGCCGTGGACCTGAACGCCGAGGGAAGCGACTTCGATGCCGATGTCGGTCGAGAACGCCTTGGCGACCGGGGTCAACAGCGAAGCGCGCTCCTGCGCGCGCGCGCGCGCGGCCGCGTCCCGCTCCCGGTGCGAGCGGTCGATCGCGGCGGCGGTCATGTAGCAGATCGCCCGCGCGGCCCGGGTGGACGCGCGCATCAGCAGCAGCATGCGCTGGACGTCGGGATGGGCGAGGATCGGGCTCATGCCGGAACCCGCCGCGTCCGGCGCCCGCCCCTGGCGGCGCTCGCGCGCATAGGCCAGCGCCTGCTGGGTCGCGCGCTCGGCAATCGCAACGCCCTCGAGCCCGACCCCGAGCCGGGCGTTGTTCATCATGGTGAACATGCAGGCGAGGCCGCGGTTCTCCTCGCCGACCACAAAGCCGGTCGCGCCGCCGTCATCCCCGTACACCATGGTGCAGGTCGGCGATCCGTGGATCCCGAGCTTGTGCTCGACGGAATGGCAGCGCACGTCGTTCTTCGCCCCGAGCGTGCCGTCGGCATTGACCAGATATTTCGGAACGAGAAACAGCGAGATGCCCCGGGTGCCGGGCGGCGCGTCGGGTAGCCGCGCCAGCACGAAATGCACGATGTTGTCGGTGAGGTCGTGCTCGCCGTAGGTGATGAAGATTTTTTGGCCGGTGATGCGGTAGGTGCCGTCCTGGCACCGCTCGGCCTTAGTGCGCAACGCCGAGAGATCCGAGCCCGCCTGCGGCTCCGTGAGCTGCATCGTTCCCATCCATTCGCCGGAGACGAGTTTCGGCAGATAGGTCCGCTTGAGCGCCTCGGCGCCGTGCGCGGCGAGCGCTTCGGCTGCCCCCATGGTCAGCAAGGGGCCGAGCCCGAACGCCATGGCGGCGGCATGCCACATCTCGAGGCAGGCGGCATTGATCAGGTGCGGCAGGCCCTGCCCGCCCCAATCGGGGGAAGCGGCGAGCCCGTTCCAGCCGGCGGCGGTCCAGGCGGCATAGGCCTCCTTCCATCCGGGCGGCATCTTCACCGCACCGTTCTCGAGCGGCGTGCCGTGGGTATCGCCGACGCGGTTGAGCGGCGCGATGACGGCGGTTGCGAATTTGCCCGCCTCTTCGAGCACGGCGTCGACGAGGTCCTCGGTCAGATCGCCGTAGAGACCCTCGTCGAGCGCGCGCTTGAGGCCTGCCGCATGCTTGAGCGTAAAGGCGATGTCGCCGACCGGCGCCTGGTAGGCCATGGGCTTCGTGTCCCGGAACGATGATATCGCCTGGGATGTAGCAGTTCGGCGCTGCCGTGTCTCGGGCCGGCGGCTCGTTTCGTCTGCGGCCGAGGTCGGCTTGAATCTTCCGCGACTTGTGCTCTAGGTCGGGGGTTCTCGACCGGAGCCTGAGCCATGAGTGTCGATCTCGCGACCCGGGTGATGCGGGCCGGCGCTGCGGCGACCGCCGCCGCCGCGCGCGCTCTCGCCGAGGGCGGGCTCGTCGCGTTTCCGACCGAGACCGTCTACGGCTTGGGCGCCGATGCAGCCAATGCCAGGGCGGTGGCGCGGCTCTTTGCCGCCAAAGGCCGGCCGAAATTCAATCCGCTGATCTCGCACGTTGCGGATCTCGCCCAGGCCCGCCGGCTTGGCCGCTTCGATCCGGCGGCGGAGCGGCTCGCCGCCGCGTTCTGGCCGGGGCCGCTCACCCTCGTGCTGCCGAAGCGGAGCGATTGCCCGGTATCGGAGCTGGCGACGGCGGGGCTCGACACCGTCGCGGTGCGGATGCCGGACCATCCGATCGCGCGCGAGATTCTCGCGGCGTTTGCGGGGCCCGTGGTCGCGCCCTCGGCCAATCGATCCGGTCATGTCTCGCCGACCCGCGCCGCGCATGTGCTCGCGGATCTTCAGCGCCGCATCGACCTCCTCATCGACGGCGGACCGACGCCGGTCGGGATCGAATCGACCGTCGTTGCCTGCCTCGACGAGAGGGCTTTTTTGCTGCGCCCCGGCGGGCTGCCCCGGAGCAGGATCGAAGCCGTGCTGGGGTTCGAACTCGCGGACCCGCCGCACACGGATGCGGGAGCCTCGCCGGCGGCACCGGGGATGCTGGGATCCCATTACGCGCCAAAGGCCCGGCTGCGGCTCGAAGCGCGCGCGGTCGAGCCGGGCGAGGCGCTGCTTGCCTTCGGCCCGGCGCTCGCTTCCGGCGCCGAGCACGCGGCAGCGACGCTCAATCTCTCGCCCGCCGGCGACCTCGTCGAGGCGGCGGCGAACCTGTTCTCGCACCTGCGCGCGCTCGACGCCGCGGGCGTCGCGACCATCGCGGTGATGCCGGTTCCTCGCGCGGACATCGGCGAGGCGATCAACGATCGCCTCGCCCGCGCGGCGGCACCCAGGAATGAGGAATCAAAGATCGGAGGTCAGTAATCAGAATGGAGTAACTGGGTCGGTCCGACCTCGAGGTCTTGATCAAGTATGCTGCCGACGGCTACGTACCAATTTCTGACCTCTGACTTCTGAACCCTGCCATGTCGATCCAACCAGCCGCCGCGTCATCCCCCGAGCTTCTGGCGCGGTTCGCGGCGATCGTCGGGAAAAAGTACGCCGTCACCGACCCGGCGGAACAAGCGCCGTATCTCGTCGAGATGCGCGGGCTCTATCACGGCCGCACCCAGCTGGTGTTGCGGCCGGGCAGTCCCGCCGAGGTCGCGGCGATCCTCAAGCTCGCCAACGAGACCAAAACGCCGATCGTCCCCCAGGGCGGCAATACCGGCCTCGTCGGCGGCCAGATCCCGCTCGCGGGCGAGATCGTGCTCTCGCTCACCCGGCTCGAACGCATCCGCGAGGTCGATCCGGTCTCGAACACCATGACCTGCGAAGCCGGCGTCGTGCTCGCCAATGCGCAAGCCGCGGCCGCGGCCGCGGAGCGGCTGTTCCCGCTCTCGCTCGCGGCGGAAGGCAGCTGCACCATCGGCGGCAATCTCGCCACCAACGCCGGCGGCACCGCAGTGCTCGCCTACGGCAACGCCCGCGAGCTCGTGCTCGGACTCGAAGTGGTGCTGGCCGACGGGCGGATCTGGAACGGCCTCAGCAAGCTCAAGAAGGACAACACCGGCTACGACCTCAAGCAGCTGTTCGTCGGCGCGGAAGGCACGCTCGGGGTCATCACCGCGGCGGTGCTCAAATTGTTTCCGCGCCCGCATGCGGTCGAGACGGCATTTGTCGGCGTTGCCTCGCCGCGCGCCGCGCTCGCCTTGCTCAACTTGGCCGACGAGCGCGCCGGCGGCGCGGTGACGAGCTTCGAGCTCATTCCGCGCATCGCCGTCGAGTTCGCGCTGCGCCACGGGGCGGGAACGCGCGATCCGCTCGGCGCCCCGCATCCCTGGTACGTGCTGGTCGAACTCTCCTCGGCGGCGCGCGACGGCTTGCGCGCGAATCTCGAGGAGCTGCTGGCGACGGCCGCCGAGCGCGGCCTCCTCGCCGATGCGGCGATCGCGACCAGCACCGCGCAGGCGCAATCGTTCTGGCATTTGCGCAACCTGATCAGCGAGACGCAGCGCCACGAGGGCGGCTCGATCAAGCACGACGTCTCGGTTCCGGTCGCGGCGGTGCCGGAGTTCATCGAGGCGGCGAGCGCGGCGGTCGAAGCTTTGATCCCGGGCTGCCGTCCGGTGCCGTTCGGCCATCTCGGCGACGGCAACGTGCATTTCAACGTGAGCCAGCCGATCGCCGCCGACAAGGCGGAATTTCTCGCGCAATGGGGCGCGGTGAATGCCCGCGTCCACGAGATCGTCGGAAAGTTCCACGGCTCGATCTCGGCCGAGCACGGCATCGGCCGGCTCAAGCGCGATCTGCTGCCTCACGTGAAGGATCCGGTCGCGCTCGAGCTGATGCGCGCGGTGAAACATACGCTCGATCCCAACGGCATCCTCAATCCGGGCAAGCTGCTGTGACCGCCGAGCATCGACCCGCATCCGACCCGCGAGCCTACCCGGATCGGCCGTTTCTGGCGGTGAGCGCCGTCGTGGTGCGCGACGGGCGCATCCTGGTGGTGCGGCGCGCGCGCCCGCCGGCGCAGGATCGCTACACGCTGCCGGGCGGCGTGGTGGAAGCGGGCGAGACTTTGGTCGAAGCCATCCGGCGCGAAGTCGAGGAAGAGACCGCAATCGCCATCGAGCCGATCGATATCGCTGCATACCGCGAGGTGATCGCCCGGGACGACGAAAAACGGCCCAAGCGCCATTTCGTCATCATCGTGTTCGCGGCGCGCTGGTGCGCTAACGAGGCCAAGCCGAACGAGGAGATCGCCGAAGCGCGTTGGGTCTCGCCCGACGAGCTTGCGGCATTGCCGACGACGGACGGCCTTGCCGGGATCGTCGCCCGCGCGCTCGAGCGGCTGCAGGCCTGAGCCGACCCGGGTCGGCAACCCGCCTTGCGATCGGCAAATTGCCGGCGCATATCTGCCGGCGTCATGATCGACAGCAAGCTCATCCGCGTTATCGCGCTCTCCATCGTCGTCGCCGCGACCGGAGGCCTCGCGCGCGCCGCCGAAGGCGGACCGCCGCCCTATCAAGGCGACCTGCAGCGGCTCGCCGAGATTCTCGGCGCGCTGCACTACCTGCGCAGTATCTGTGGCGCCAACGAGGGCCAGACCTGGCGCAACGAGATGCAGGCGCTGATCGATGCCGAGGCGCCGCCCGGCGAGCGGCGGGACCGGCTGGTGGCGAGCTTCAATCGCGGCTATCGCGGATTTCAGCAGACCTATCGCAGCTGCACGCCGGCCGCCGATCTCGCGATTCGACGCTACCTCGACGAGGGCGCCAGAATCTCCCGCGACATTACCGCGCGGTTCGCCAATTGACGTCGGCCGGCATGGCGACCCGCGGCGAGTTTCGATGCCGCGCCGGCATTAACCTTCCCCCAAAGTGCGGACTAGGTCGGGTGGGAGCCCATGCTAACCTGCGGATGGGACGGCCGCGGCGGCGGGCGCCGCTCGCGGGGTGCTCCGCGGCGACAAGACTTGAGGGTCGAATCGCGCGGATCGAGGCCTGCTCACCCGGCGCGCAACGAAGCCCCGGCACGGTCATTCGAGGTTGCATGATGAGCACGGGGACGCGTTCGGCGGGTTGTGAAGTTCCCGATCACGAACAAAAACAGCGGGCGCTCGGCTATTTGTGGGAAGCCTGGGCGGAAGCCCGCCTCGACGGGGTCGACGAGGATTGTCTGGCGCAGGCCTCGCTGTTCACCGCGCTCGCCGAGCTCGTGTCGACGTACGGCGAGGACGCCGCCGCGCGCTACGCCGAAGGCCTGCCGTCGCGGATCCGCAACGGCGAATTTTCCGTCGACCTGCGCCGGCAATAGCCTACCCGCCTCCGTCGCGTTGCGTCCCGAAGCTGCGCCCTTGCGGCACGCGGGCGCGGCGTCTTCAATGCAGCCGACATGCCCGCCATTTTCCGCATCGTTTCGATGTTGCTCGCGCTTACGCTTTGGCCGAACGAGCCCAGGCTTCAGACTCGCGCGCCCGGCGCAACCGGCGGCCGGATCGAGCGCCCGACGGGAACGCAAGAAGCCGCGGCCCCCGAGATCATCCGCGACCTCTCGCGGCTGCCGCCCCGCGCGGCGCGCACGCGCGAGCGCATCCTGGAAGCGGCCCGCGCCGGCGATCTCGACAAGCTGCTGATCGTGATGCAGTCGAACGAGACCCTGCCGGTGTTCTCGTTCGGCAATGAAAAGGATCCGATCGCGTTCTGGAAGGCAATTTATCCGGGCTCCGAGGGGCTCGAGATCCTCGCGATCCTGATCCAGGTGCTGGAAACCGGCTTCGTCCATGTCCACACAGGCACGCCGCAGGAGATGTACGTGTGGCCGTATTTCGCCCATGTGCCGCTCCAACGGCTCACCCCCGAGCAGAAGGTCGAATTGTTCCGGATCGTCACCGGATCCGACTACAAGAAGATGAAGGAGTTCGGCGCCTACATCTTCTATCGCGTCGGCATCGCCCCGGACGGCACTTGGCATTTCTTCGTCGCGGGCGACTGACGTTTGTAGGGTGGGTTGAGCGCAGCGAAACCCACGGCCGGCCCCTTGAGACGCGAGGGCGGGCGTCTTAGGTTCGCGGCAAAGGCTGGATAGCCGCTTCCATCTCGATCCGACCGGCTGCGGCGATCCGGCAATATTCGGCAGAGAGTGATCATGCGGGCTGTACTGCTTCCCGACCGAGGCGTCGTCAAAGTCGCCGGCGAGGACGTGCGCCGGTTCCTCAACGGGCTGCTGACCTCCGACGTCGGCACGGTCGCGCCCGGAGCGCCGCGTTATGCCGCACTGTTGACGCCGCAGGGAAAGATCGTCGTCGATTGCATCGTCGTCGAGGCGCCCGCCAAGGACGGCGGCGGGTTTTTTCTCGATTGCCCGCGTGCGCGGGCGACGGCGCTGGTCGACCGGCTGAATTTCTACAAGCTCCGCGCCAAGCTCCTGGTCGAGGATCTTTCGGAAATTCTCGGCGTGATGGCGGCGTGGAACGGCAGCAGCGCGACCGCGTACGGCCTTGCCTATCCCGACCCGCGGCTGGCGGCGCTCGGGATGCGCATCATGCTGCCGCCGCATCTTGTCGAGCAAGCCGCGCGCGAGCTCGGCGCCGAGCTCACGGACGCCGGCGAATACGAGGCGCATCGCATCGCGCTCGGCGTGCCGCGCGGCGACGCCGATTTCGCCTATGGCGACGCGTTTCCGCATGAGGCCGACCTCGACCAGCTCGCCGGCGTCGATTTCGACAAGGGCTGTTACGTCGGCCAGGAGGTGGTCTCGCGAATCGAGCATCGCGCTCGCGCCCGCACCCGGGTGATCCCGGTCGCCTACGACGGGCCGGCACCGGAGGCGGGGACACCGGTCATGGCCGGCGAGAAAGCGGTCGGCACGATGGGATCGTCCGCGGCGGGCCGGGCGCTGGCGAGCCTGCGCATCGACCGCGTCGAGGAGGCGCTCGCGCAAGGTGCCAGCCTTCACGCCGCCGGCGTGCCCATCCGTCTTGCCAAACCGAGCTGGGCACGCTTCGCGTTCCCGGGCGAAGCGCAGGCGCAGCCTTGACCGCCGCCCTCCCAGCCCCGCATCCGGACGGTCTTCCGCGCTGTCCGTGGCCCATGCAGGATCCGCTCTACGTCGCCTATCACGACGAGGAATGGGGCGTGCCGGAATTCGACGACCGCGCGCTCTATGAGAAGCTCGTGCTCGACGGCTTCCAGGCCGGCCTGTCCTGGATCACCATCCTGCGCAAGCGCGAGAATTTCCGGCGCGCCTTCGACGATTTCGATCCGGAGAAGATCGCGCGCTACAAGCCGGCAAGAGTCGCACGCCTGATGGCGGATGCCGGCATCGTGCGCAACCGCGCCAAAATCGAGGGCGCAATTGCTTCGGCCCGCGCCTATCTCGACATCATGGACAAGGGCCCGGGATTCTCGGCGCTGCTGTGGGACTTCCTCGATGGCCGGCCGAAGCAGAACCGCTTCCGCTCGGTCTCGCAAGTGCCCGCGGAGACCAAGCTGTCGCAACAAATTTCCAAAGAACTAGTAGGGCGCGGCTTCAAGTTCGTGGGCCCGACCATCGTCTACGCGTTCATGCAGGCGACCGGCATGGTCAACGATCATCTGCTGCGCTGCCACCGCTATGCCGAATGTGCCAGGCTGGGCAATGCGTGAGCTGCATACGCGCTTGTTACCTCCCCCCTTGTGGGGGAGGTCGCTTCGCGCGCAAGGCGCGCGAAGCGGGAGGGGGGTACAAAAAGTTTTAGCGAACCGCTACCCCCCTCCCCATCCCTCCCCCACGTCCAAGTCGGATGTTTTCGACTTGGACCAAATTATCAAATTGGCCGAACTCGGGAACACCCGAGTTCGGCTGGGGGAGGGAGCCGATTGCCGCGCGCTCTCGATCAGACACCACGCGGGAGCAGAAACCGGCACATGACTGCCGACAAGATAACGCCCACGAAACGGATCACCACCGCGCCGCGGGCGTGGCAGCGGATGCTGTCGGGCCGCAGGCTCGATCTGCTCGACCCTTCCGCGCTCGACGTCGAGATCGAGGACATCGCCCATGGGCTCGCCCGGGTCGCCCGCTGGAACGGCCAGACGCGCGGCGCGCATATTTTTTCGGTGGGCCAGCACGCGCTGCTGGTCGAAGCCATCGCGCGGCAGCGCGAGCCCAATCTCGACCGCCGCCTGCGGCTCGCCGTGCTGCTGCACGACGCGCCCGAATACGTGATCGGCGACATGATCACGCCGTTCAAGGCGGTGATTGGCGATTCCTATCGCGCGGTCGAAGCCCGCCTCCATGCCGCCATACGGATCCGGTTCGGGCTGCCCCCGGAGCTGCCGAGAGAGGTCCACCGCCTGATCAAGGCCGCCGATCAGGCGGCGGCCTATCTCGAGGCGACCCGCCTTGCCGGGTTCGGGACCGCCGAGGCGCAGCGCTTTTTCGGGCGTGCGCCCGCCCTCGCCGCATCGCTCGAGCGCGACTATCTGACCCCCTGGCCCGCCAACACGGTCGAGGCCCGGTTCCTCAAGCGATTTCTGGAACTCGCCGCGGAGTGATGTGGACTTTCGACTGTCATGGCCGGGCTTGTCCCGGCCACCCACGGCTTGCAGCATGGAGGCAAAATCGTGGATGCCCGGCACAAGGCCGGGCATGACGAGACGCATCGCGATCCGGCCCGCGCCGCGATATAAGCAGCCCGGGAATCGCCAAGGCAGGACTTATGATACATGTTTGCTCGCTGGCGCGGCTGCACTCCACGGTCGAGTCGACCGGAGCCCGCCACGTCGTCACCCTGCTCCGGGACATCCATCTGGTCAGCCGGCCGAGCACCATCGCGCTCGACAATCATCTGGTGCTGGCGATGGACGACATCAGCGTGCCGCTCGAGGGCTATTCCCCGCCGGCCGATGAGCACGTGATAGAGCTGGTGAAATTTCTGCGCGGATGGGATCGGCGGGCGCCGCTGGTCATGCATTGCTACGCCGGCATCAGCCGGTCGACGGCGGGCGCCTATGTGGCGGTGTGCGCGCTCAACCCGCACCGCGACGAGGCGGCGATCGCCAAGGAGTTGCGCAGGGTCTCGCCCACCGCCACGCCCAACGCCCGGATCGTGGAGCTCGCCGACCGCCGGCTCGGCCGCGGCGGCCGCATGATTCGCGCCATCGAGGCGATCGGCCGCGGAATCGAGGCGTTCGAGGCCCATCCATTCCGGCTCGACCTGGAGTGAGCCGGCGTCACTGTCGGCTGGTGGAGGCGGCGAGCTCGGGCTGGATCGATCGCGGCCGCGAGTTCTTGACCAGTTCCGCCCGGCCGCCCCGGTGCGTGAACTGACACGACGCGAACCCCAGTCCGGAAATCGCGCCGCGGAAGCTCTGGGTGTCCGTGCGGTAGAGATCGAAGCAGGTCTCAAACCCGCCCATCAGGCCGCAAACCGTCTCGCCGCGCACCCGCAGCGTGCCGGGCGGCAGCGTCACATAGCGCGCGCCGCTGGCGCCCCCGAAGCGGACGATGCCCGATACCGAGCCGTCGGGATGGACGCGGCCCGCGCCCGAGGTGCCTTCGAAGCAATTGAACGAGAACAGCTTGCCGATGACGAAGCGGCGCGCTTCATCGGCATTCATCGGACCGGCGAATGCGGGCATCGCCGCAAGCACACCGGCCAGTACCATCGCGACACGCACGAGCATTGGGAATAACCCCCTGTTAACCACGAACCCGAGTCGATCATGCCCCACGATCATGGACAAATCCTGAATAGGTTTACCCGATTTTCACCACAATTCGACCCCGCACCCGACCGGCCAAAATCGCGCCCGCCGCATCCGGCACCCCGGCAAGGCCGATTTCCGTGGTGATCGCCGCGAGCTTGCCGCGATCGAGATCGCAGGCCAGGCGCCTCCAGGCTTCGCGGCGAAGCACTTGCGGACACATCACCGAATCGATGCCCAGCAGCGAAACGGCGCGCAGGATGAACGGCGCGACGGAGGCCGGCAAATCCATGCCGCCGGCCAATCCGCACGCCGCGACCGCGCCGCCGTATCGGGTCATGGAGAGCACATTGGCGAGCGTCGTCGAGCCGACGCTGTCGATGCCGCCGGCCCAACGTTCCTTACCGAGCGGCCTCGGCGTTCCGGTCAGCTCCGCGCGATCGATGATCTCCGCCGCGCCGAGCCCTTTGAGGTATTCGGATTCCTGCGGCCGCCCCGTCGAGGCCACGACGTGATAGCCGAGCTTGCCGAGGATCGCGACCGCGACCGAGCCAACCCCGCCCGCGGCTCCGGTCACCACGACGGGCCCGCGCGCCGGCACGATGCCATGGCGCTCGAGCGCCAGCGCCGCGAGCATCGCGGTATAGCCCGCGGTGCCGATCGCCATCGCCTCGCGCGCGGGCATTTCCCGCGGCAGCGGCACCAGCCATTCGCCCTTGACGCGCGCCTTCTCGGCATGGCCGCCGAGATGGGTCTCGCCCACGCCCCAGCCGTTGAGGATGACGAGGTCGCCCGGCTTCCACTCGGGGCTGGTCGAGCTTTCAACCGCGCCGGCGAAATCGATGCCGGGGATCATCGGAAAGCGGCGCACCACCGGCGCCTTGCCGGTGATTGCAAGCCCGTCCTTGTAATTGACGGTCGAATATTCGACCCGGACCGTGACGTCGCCGTCCATCAGGTCCTTCTCGTCGAAATCGACGAGCGCGACGCTCTGGCTCTGCTCGGCCTTGTCGATGCGGATCGCCTTGAAGGACACGATGCGCTCCTCGCCTGCCGGTCCCGTCGATGCGGCGGGGAAAGTGGCCCGGACGCAGGTCGAGCGCAAGGCCCGCCGTCCGTAGCGCGGATGGAGCCGGCGAAGCCGCGCAATCCGGGAGCAGCTTGCCGGATTGCGCATCGCTGCCGCGATGCTCCATCCGGGCTACTCGAAAACGCGGCGTTCTAGAGCGGGATGACTTTTCTTCGAATCGTCTTCCCGCTCTAGCTTATTGTTGGAGCATGATCTTTTCCGAAAACCGGTATCCACTTTTCGGGATCATGCTCTAGCGGCCGCCGGCAGGGGACGCGCCACCGGCTTCTCGGCGATCGGCAGATTGATCAGCCCCGATAGCACGCCGAAAACGACGGAGAGCCACCATATCGCGTCGTAGGATCCGGTGCGCTCGAACAGGATGCCGCCGAGCCACACCCCGAGGAAGCCGCCGACCTGGTGGGAAAAGAACGCAAAGCCGAACAGCATGGCGAGCCAGCGGGTGCCGAACATCAGCGCGACCAGCCCCGACGTCGGCGGCACGGTGGAGAGCCACAACAGGCCCATCGCGGCGCCGAAAGCGAGCGTCGCCGACGTGCTCGCGGGCAAGAGAACGAACGCCGCGATCGCCAGCGCGCGGGCGAAATAGATCGCCGAGAGCAAATAGGGCTTCGACATGCGGCTGCCGAGCCAGCCGGCGCCGAGCGAGCCGACGATGTTGAAGAGACCGATGGTGGCGAGCGTCCAGCCGCCGATCTCCGCGGACAATCCGCGATCCACCAGATAGGACGGCAGATGCACGGTGATGAAGGCGAGCTGGAATCCGCAGGTGAAGAAGCCAAGCACCAGCAGCACGTAGCTGCGGTGGCCGAACGCCTCGGCGAGCGATTGTTTGATCGATTGCGAAGGCACGTCGCCGAGCGCGGCCGTCGTGCCGGCGCGCGGGGTGGCCAGCACCAGGGAGAGAGGCAGGATCAGCAGCATCAGCACCGCAAAGATGAGAAGCGTCGTCTGCCAGCCGTAGAGGTCGATGAACAGCACGCCGAGCGGCGAAAACAGGAACTGGCCGAACGAGCCGGCGGCGGTGCCGGCGCCCAGCGACAGCGAGCGCCAGGATTCCGGCACCAGCTTGCCGAACGCCGCGAGCACGATGTTGAACGAGCAGCCGGAAAGCCCGAAGCCGATCAGCACGCCGGCGGAAAGATCGAGCAGGCCGGGCGTGCTCGCGTTCGCCATCAGGGCGAGCCCGAGCGCATAGAGCAGCGCGCCGCCGCTGAGCACCCGTACCGTGCCGAAACGGTCGGCGATGGCGCCCGCGAACGGCTGGCCGATACCCCACAGCAGGTTCTGGATCGCCAGCGCGAAGGCGAACACGTCGCGGCCCCAGCCGTGCGCGCGCGACAGCGGCGTGAGAAAGAAACCGAGCGAAGAGCGCGGCCCGAACGTCAGGATCGCGATCACGCAGCCGCACAGCACGATCACGGCCGGGGTGCGCCAGGCGAGACGCGCACCGGGGGAGGCTGAGAAAAGAATCATTGCCTGCGGTCCCTGGGCGCGCGCGCCTTGCCGGGTTGCTGCGAGCCGGAAGCTAGCAAACCGCCCCGCCTCTCGACACTGAAACGTTCTGATGGAGGCCATGAGTTTCATGAATGCCGAAAGGCGCCGCGAGCGAATGCGGGGAAATGCGTCGAACGCGAGAGCAAAACCCATCGCGGCAAGCAAAAGCCGATGGTTTCGCGATCGATGCCCGCGCGCTTGGTGAGGGAGCAATGCAGCCAAAAGCGGCGAAAACCGCCGTTTTGCGGAGGTATATTTTTTACGAAATGCAGGCAGATCAGGCTGTTAAGGCAATTCAATTCGCCAATTGTGTGTCTTGGTTGTGTTTGTTAAGAATCGCAATCCTCGCAGCATAGCAAAGGCGTGCGCAGCGCCTGCCCGCCGCCGGACCATCGCTTTCGGTTTGCCGCCGGTGGGCAAGCGCGCGCGCCCCTTCCCCGCCCTAGAGCGGGATGACTTTTCTTCGAATCGTCGTCCCGCTCCAGCTTATTGTTGGAGCATGATCTTTTCCGAAAACCGGTATCCACTTTTCGGGATCATGCTCTAGAGCTTCGCGGCGGCTTCCGCGGTCATCTGCGCGCTGCCCCAGCTCGGCGCGTCGGCGCCGTCGCCCCAGCGGCGCGGGCGATAGAACGTGTGCACGCCGACCCGGTAGAGCTTGTGCATGGTGCGCACCCACCACGGATGCACCCAATAGGCATGATAGTGCGTCGCCTTGCCGACCTCCGGCAGCCACAGCCTGCCGTCCAGCGTCGCGGTGGCGATGCGCTTGGCGCGCTCCATGGCGTCGGGCTCGTGGATCGCCTTCGACCTGCCGTCGCACGCGAAGGTGAACTGGCAGGCGAGATGGCGGTGCGCGTTCTGATAGACGACGCCGCAGACGTCGTTCGGGTAATAGCCCGAGAAGACCCGGTTCATGACCACCTGGGCGACCGCGATCTGCCCGCGCACGCTCTCGCCGCGCGCTTCGAAATAGATGGCATTGGCGAGGCACTTTTCGGCTTTCGCCCGCATCGTGCCGTCGAGCCCGAGCCGCTCGGCCGGGCTCTTCGGCCGCCGCCCCTCCCCCGTCACCTCGCCCTTGCCGGCGATGGTGAGGCCGCTGTCGGTCCTGGGATCGGCGTCGCTCGGCGCGAGCGCCGAAAGCTTGATGTCGCTGTCGACCGGGCGGCGCGGCAGCATCAGGATCGGTTCTTCGCCCTGCGCCCACGGCTCGATCGCGCCGAGCCTCGTCCCCACGGGAGCGCCGAAGAACAGCTGCGCGGTGCGCGCGCTCGGATCGGGATCCGCGGCGGCGTCGAGGATCGACAGGTCCGGGGCATCCGGACCCTCGATCGACGCTCCGGGATTTGCCGATGCCGGATCGGGCTCGGGCCCGAGCGGGGCTTCCTCCTGCGGCAGCGCCGGGGCGTTGAGGGCCGCCTGGAGCTCGTCCGGCAGCGGCTCGATGTGGGCCGCTTCGTCGGGCTGCTGCCGCGGACCCGGCACGAGAAGATCGCCTTTGTGGGAGCGATCGACCTCGGGAAATACCATCGGATCGGGGTCGGGCACTTCCCGCAAGCTGACGGGCTGCACCGAGCCCGTGATCTCGCCGTCCCGGCTCTCGAACCTCGCCAGCCGGAAGCCCGCGGGGTCGGGCATGCCGGTGCCGAGCGGCTGCGGCAGGCTGAACATGCTCGCGTGAATCGTGCCGAACGGGGACGCGATCCGATGCTCGCGCCAATGCGCCGCGACCTGCGGCTGCTGCGCGATCAGCGAGCCGAGGTCCTGATAGCCGGCCGAGGTGGGGGTGAGCAGAAAGATGAGACCGGCGAGCGCAAGGGGGGCAAACACGCCATCGGGTCCGGCGCGCAACGCGACCATGCACTCACCACGCAAGCTTCAAGCGAGGCAGCGGCCGCCGCATGGATGGCGCTCCAGCAAATTGGCGTGCCGGCATTTGCCGACCGTCAACCCTTCTGCCGGATTAACCTTGCGATCGTGTTAATTTTGCGCCGCGAATCGGGCTTCTCTCGGCGGTTTCCACAGCCATATCGCGGGCTTAGAGGCCGAGCCGGCCCGCGAGCTCCTGGGCGATGAAGCGCTCCCTGGCGAACGGCCCGCCGGCGCCGGGATCAAGCTTGCGCGCGGCGGCGAGGCCCTGGCTGCCGAACTGCGCCCGGATCGCTTCCTCGACCCAGGCGGATTCCTGGAGCCGGCGCCGGTGAGCCAGCCGGCCCGATTGCCCGAGCCAGTCGCGGTGGCGCGCAACCGCGGCTTCGAGCTCGTCGAGCCCGGAATCCTGCGCGGCCGAAACCAGCACGACCGGCGCGGGAAACTCGGCCGAGCCGGCGAACAATCGCAGCGCGCCTTCGACGTCGGCACCGGCGCGACGCGCCGCTTCGCCGAGATCCGATTTGTTGACGGCGACGATGTCCGGCAATTCCGTCACGCCCGCCTTCATGAACTGCAGGGCGTCACCCGAGCCCGGCTGCACGCACAGCAGCAGGGTGTCGGACACGAACGAGATGTCGGATTCCGACTGGCCGATGCCGACGGACTCGACGAGCACGCAATCGTAGAGAGCGCGCATCAGCACCATGGCGCCGATGGTCTGGTCGGAGAGCCCGCCGAGCCGGTCGCGCGCCGCCATCGAGCGCATGTAGACGCCGCGGTCATTTGGATCGGTCGTGACCCGGGCGCGGTCGGCCAACAGCGCGCCGCCCGTCCTTCGCGAGGAAGGATCGACCGCGATCACGCCGACCGTCTCGCCGCGACCGCGCAACCGCGCGATCAGCACGTTGACGAGGGTCGATTTGCCGACCCCGGGCGGCCCGGTCACGCCCAGCACGTGGGCGCGCGGCGCGGCGCAGGCCTGGTCGAGCAGCTCGGCGGCGGCGGCGGATCCCGCTTGCGCCTCGATCGCCGCAAGCGCCGACGCCAGCGCGCGCTTGCCGCCTTGGCGCAGCTCCGCGAGGGTGGGAAGCGCGCTCATGTGGAAATAAAGAAACTGGTCTTGTCGCGCGCGAAGCGCGCGAACCCCTCTCCCCTTGCGGGAGAGGGTGGCGAGCTGCCGAAGGCAGCGAGCCGGGTGAGGGGCTTTGTTCGTTGGCCGTGTCTCAAGAACACCCCTCACCCGGCTCGTTGCTCGTTTTACTCGCAACGAGCCACCCTCTCCCACAAGGGGAGAGGGAAAGCGAGCCAGCACAGCGTCCGAGCATAAATCACCATTCCACTAGGGAGAGGGTTTCCGAGTATGACGAGCCGCCATCATTCGCTCGGCTACGCCTGGCTGGCCGGGGCTTTGCCGAGCGCGGCCTGCGCGGCGGCAAGCCGCGCGATCGGCACGCGGAACGGCGAGCACGAGACATAGTCGAGCCCGACCTCGTGGCAGAAGGCGATCGAGGCGGGGTCCCCGCCGTGCTCGCCGCAGATGCCGAGCTTCAGCTCGTTCCTGGTCTTGCGCCCGCGCTCGACCGCGATTCGGACCAGCTCGCCGACGCCCTCGCGATCGAGCGAGACGAACGGATCGACGGGCAGGATGCCCTTCGCCGTATAGGGCCCGAGGAAGCTCGCGGCGTCGTCGCGGCTGATCCCGAACGTGGTCTGGGTGAGATCGTTGGTGCCGAACGAGAAGAATTCCGCGGTCTCAGCGATGTCGCCGGCGAGCAGCGCGGCGCGCGGCAGCTCGATCATGGTGCCGACCTGATACTCGACGCGCTCACCGGTCTCCGCCGCGACCGCAGCCGCGGTGGCGTCGATGCGCTCCTTGACGATGTCGAACTCGGCCTTGCTGGCGATCAGCGGCACCATCACTTCGGGCACGACCTTCTCGCCGGTGTTGCGGCCGGACTCGACCGCCGCCTCGAAGATGGCGCGAGCCTGCATCTCGGCGATCTCCGGAAAGGCGATGGCGAGCCGGCAGCCGCGGAAGCCCAGCATCGGATTGAACTCATGGAGCTGGCGCGCGCGGTCGGCGAGCTTTTTCGGATCGGCGCCCATCGCGGTCGCGACCGCGGCGATCTCGTCTTCGGTGTGCGGCAGGAACTCGTGCAACGGCGGATCGAGCAGGCGGATCGTCACGGGCAAACCGCCCATGATCTCGAACAGCTCGACGAAATCCCCGCGCTGCATCGGCAAGAGCTTGGCGAGCGCGGCGCGTCGGCCGGCCTCGTCGTCGGCCAGAATCATCTCGCGCACGGCGACGATGCGGTTCTCCTCGAAGAACATGTGCTCGGTGCGGCACAGCCCGATGCCCTCGGTGCCGAACTTCATCGCGACGCGCGCGTCCTTCGGCGTGTCGGCATTGGCCCGCACCTTGAGGCGGCGCGCGGCGTCGGCCCAGGCCATCAGGGTTGCGAACTCGCCGGAGAGCTCCGGCTCGGTCATCGGCACGCGGCCGACCAGCACTTGCCCGGTGGTGCCGTCGATGGTGATCATTGCGCCCTTCTTGAGCGTGACGTCGGCGGCGGAAAGCGTCTGCGCCGCATAGTCGACGCGAATGGTGCCCGCCCCGGAGACGCACGGCTTGCCCATGCCGCGCGCCACGACCGCGGCGTGCGAGGTCATGCCGCCGCGCGTGGTGAGGATGCCCTCGGCGGCATGCATGCCGTGAATGTCTTCGGGCGAAGTCTCGACCCGTACCAGGATGACCTTGCGGCCCTGGCCCTTGAGCGCCTCCGCCTCGTCCGAGGAGAACACGATCTCGCCGGAGGCGGCGCCCGGCGACGCCGGCAGTCCGGTGGCGAGGATTTTCCGCTCGGCCTTGGGATCGATGGTCGGGTGCAGCAATTGATCGAGCGCGGCCGGGTCGACCCGGGTGATGGCTTCCTCCTGCGAGATCAGCCCGTCCTGGGCGAGCTCGACGGCGATCTTGAGCGCCGCCTTGGCGGTGCGCTTGCCGGACCGCGTCTGCAGCATCCACAGCTTGCCCTTCTCCACCGTGAACTCGAGATCCTGCATGTCGCGATAGTGCCGCTCGAGCCGCGCGTAGATGCGCACCAGCTCGGCAAAAACCTCGGGCATCGCGGTTTGCATCGACGGCTTGTCGGATTTCGCCGCGACGCGCGCGGCTTCGGAGATCTCCTGCGGGGTGCGGATGCCGGCCACCACGTCCTCGCCCTGCGCGTTGATCAGAAACTCGCCGTAGAGCTGATTCTCCCCGGTCGACGGGTTGCGCGTGAAGGCGACGCCGGTCGCCGAGGTATCGCCCATGTTGCCGAACACCATCGCCTGCACGTTGACCGCGGTGCCCCAGCTTTCCGGAAGATTGTGCAGGCGCCGATAGGTGATCGCGCGCGCGTTCATCCAGGACCCGAACACGGCGCCGATCGCGCCCCACAATTGCTCGTGCGGGTCCTGCGGGAACGGCCGGCCCAATTCCGCCTTCACGCCCTCCTTGTACCGCGCGGCGATTTTTACCCAGTCGTCGGCGTCGAGGTCGGTGTCGAGCCCGTAGCCGTTGCGGTCCTTGTAGTCCTGCAGGATCTCCTCGAAATGATGATGCTCCATCCCGAGCACCACGTTGCAGTACATGGCGATGAAGCGCCGGTAGCTGTCGTAGGCGAAGCGGCGGTCCGCGGCTTTTTCCGCGAGCGCCTCCACGGTTTCGTCGTTGAGGCCGAGGTTGAGCACGGTGTCCATCATGCCCGGCATCGAGGCGCGGGCGCCCGAGCGCACCGAGACCAGCAGCGGATCGGCGCGGTCGCCGAATTTCTTGCCCGCCACCTTGCCGACGGAACCGAGCGCGGCCTCGACCTGCTGCTTCAGGTCCGCCGGATAGCTTTTGTCGTGCTGGTAGAAATAGGTGCAGACCTCGGTGGTGATGGTGAAGCCCGGCGGCACCGGCAGCCCGAGGCTGGCCATCTCCGCGAGATTCGCCCCCTTGCCGCCGAGCAGATCGCGCATCTCGGCGCTGCCTTCGGCCTTGCCGTCGCCGAAGGTGTAGACCCATTTCGCCATTGCGGCTTCCATTCGGGTTTTTGCAGCCTCAGTCGCGCCCGTTCATGGCGGCTTTTGCGCGGCATTTCAACCGTCATGCGGCGAAAGCGCCGGCGGAGCGCGAATGCCCGCCGTTCAGCGCAACAGGCCCAGGCCGACGAGCCCGATGACGATCAGATAAATCGCCACGATGATGTTCAACAACCGCGGAATGATGAGGATAAGGATACCGGCAATGAGGGCGATGATGGGCTGGAGATGATCGATGCCGAAGGCCATGGAATTTCTCCCGATGCAAAGCGAGCGAACAACTGCGGGGCGTGCTGCGCGGTTCCCGAAAAGGATTATCGCGGAGGACGAAAGCTAGCGCCAGCTTGGCTTCAATTCTATCTTCTTGTTTGCTCGGTGAAGTTGCCGCATACGCGCTTCCCCTCTCCCCTTGCGGGAGAGGGTGGCCAGGCGGAGCGAAGCGAGCCGAGCCGGGTGAGGGGTATTTCTCCGCAAGCTACCCCTCACCCCGTCGATCCTCGTTTTACTCGGATCGACGACCCTCTCCCGCAAGGGGAGAGGGGACCCCGAGTGTGCATCGCCGCTTGCGCGTTGCCTCCGCGCTACCCCTCGATCCGGGAGAAATCCGCGACCGCGCGCGTCGCCTCGCGGATCTCGTTGAGCAGTTTCAGGCGATTCTCGCGCAGCTTGGCGTCGTCGACGTTGACCGTGACCTTGTCGAAGAAGGCATCGACCGTGGGTCTGAGCTTCGCCATCGCGGTCATCGCCGCGGCGAAATCCTCTCGCCCCACGGCAGCCGCCGCCTCCTGCTTGGCGGCTTCGATAGTCGAAGCGAGCGCCCATTCCTCGGCCTGGCGATAGAGCTGCGGATCGGGCGTTCCGGTATACGGTCGCCCGTCGCGCTTCTCCTCGATCCGGATGATGTTGGTGGCGCGCTTGTAGCCGGCTAGCAGATTGCTGCCGTCGTCGGTGTCTAGGAATTTGGCGAGCGCTTCGATGCGGCAGACGACCAAAAAGAAATCGTCGCCATATAGTCCGCCAAGCGCAAACACAGCATCGACGAGATCATGTCGAGCACCACGGTCCCGCAAGTAGAACTTTAACCGCTCTGCTAAAAAAGAAATAAGGTCAAAGTACACTATGAGGGGTCTAGCAGCCCTTAGCCTTTGATCGGGCGACTGAAATACGGATACCCTATCGCTGATTACGTTGAGGAGTTGCGGATCGACGGTCGCAAAAAGCGCTTCAAACGACTTTTGAGACTCACCATCGAGTGGCTTAACTCTATCCAACGTTTGGCCAAGCACCCCGGTCAGAAAATCTACAAATGGAAGTCGAAGTTTGTTTTCCAATACGATGCGTAGGATACCCAGTGCGGCCCGTCGCAACGCATAGGGATCTTTCGATCCGGTTGGCTTTTCTTCGATCGCCCAGAATTCCGAGAGCAAGTCGATTTTGTCGGCGAGCGCGACCGCGATCGACACCGGATCGGCCGGGACGAGATCGGACGGACCCTGCGGCCGGTAATGGTCCTCGATCGCATGCGCGACCGCTGCGTCCTCGCCCTGGGTTTTCGCGTAATATTTCCCCATCGTGCCCTGCAGCTCCGGGAACTCGCCGACCATCAGGGTGACGAGGTCGGCCTTGCACAGTTTTGCCGCGCGCTCGGCTTTTTGCGCATCGGCTTTGACGATCGGCGCGAGCTCTCTCGCCAGCCGGACAATGCGTTCGACGCGCTCGGCCTGGGTGCCGAGCTTCTCGTGGAAGATGATCTCTTTGAGCTTCGGCAGCCGATCCTCCAGCTTCACGTGAAGATCGCCGTCCCAGAAGAATTTCGCGTCGGCAAGCCGCGCGCGGATCACGCGCTCGTTGCCGGCCACGATCGCCTTGCCGCCGTCCGCGGGCTCGGTGTTGGCGACCAGAATGAAGCGATTGATCAGCTTCGCGGTCGAAGCATCGCGCAGCACGAAGCATTTCTGGTTGGTGCGGATGGTGGCCCGGATCACCTCCGGCGGAATTTCGAGAAAGCTCGGGTCGAACGACCCCATCAGCACTAGCGGCCATTCGACCAGACCCGCGACCTCGGAGAGCAGCGCCTCGTCCTCGACGAGCTCGCAGCCCTGCGCGAACGCCAGATTGCGGGCGTCGGCGAGGATCATCTGCGCGCGGCGGTCGGCATCGAGCACGACCTTGGCGCGTTCGAGCTTTTGCACGTAATCGTCGAACCGGCGCACCGAAAACGGATTTGGCGCGAGAAAGCGGTGGCCCTGCGTTACGTCGCCGCTGGCGATGCCGTCGACCGCAAACGGGACGATGTCCGGGGCCTCGGTCTGCGGCCCGAAGGTGGCGAGGATCGAATGCAGCGGGCGCACCCAGCTCAGATTCCCAGCGCCCCAGCGCATCGCTTTCGGCCAGGGGAACTCCCGGATCGCCGCCGGAAGCAGCTCGGCGATAACGTCGATGGCGGCGCGGCCCGGCTTCTCGATCAGCGCCACGTAGAAATCGCCCTTCTTCGGGTCCTTGTGAATCTTCGCTTCGCCGATCGACGCGAGGCCGGCGCTCTTGAGAAACCCGGCGATCGCCTGCTCGGGCGCGCCGACGCGCGGGCCGCGCTTCTCCTCGTGCACGTCGGGCTGGCGCGCGGGCAGGCCTTCGACCGCGAGCGCGAGGCGGCGCGGCGTGACGAACGCCCGGGCGCCCTCGTAGGCGAGCCCGGCGTCGATCAAGCGCTCGGTGACGATGCGCTTGAGATCCTCGGCGGCTTTTTGCTGCATCCGCGCCGGGATTTCCTCGGAGAACAACTCGAGCAGAAGATCAGGCATGGCGGCGGCCAACAGCACGCTCACCCTCCCCTGGAGGGGGAGGGTCGGCGCGCGGAGCGCGCCGGGGTGGGGTGACCGGCGATTCAACGATTCTCAACATGTCGAGCAACGCGCTTATGCTTGAATGGCTTCGCCTCAGCATCGATCGAACCATAAAGTTCGGCGTAGATCGCCTCCATGACCCCTTTCATGTTTCCCGTGAGATCGTTATTCCAAAACCTGAGAACACGATAACCCTCTGCGTTCAGCCAACGCGTACGTAATTGATCCTTGTCAACATTGTTCTTAAAGCCGTGCTGCGAGCCGTCCAGCTCGATCAGGAGCTTCGCAGGCATACAGGCAAAATCCGCTATGTAGGGTCCAATCGGCACTTGGCGTCGAAAGTGTGTTCCTTGCAGCGCCAGCTTGCGAAGCTCACGCCAAAGACGGCGTTCCGCATCCGTTGCGTTGCTCCGCAATCGGTGAGCACTGCCTAATCGAAAACGCCGCAGACCGTCGGACACAGGTCACCCCACCCCGCCGCCTTCGGCGGCGACCCTCCCCCTCCAGGGGAGGGTGAATTCACAGTATGCGGCAATCAATTCGCGTCAACCCAAGCGACTTTTGTCATGGTCGCCGCCTACAGCAAAGAAGCCACAGCATTTGCCCCGCCCCCCTGCGTCGCGAGCCACGCCTCGCCGCAAGCCTTGGCGAGCTCGCGCACGCGCAGAATGAAGCTCTGCCGCTCGGTCACCGAGATCACCCCGCGCGCATCGAGCAGATTGAAGATGTGGCTCGCCTTGATGCACTGGTCGTAGGCGGGCAGCGCCATGCGGTGGCGGCGCACGTTGCCCTCCGTCATCCAGCCGGCGTCGAGATATTTGCGGCAAGCGGCTTCCGCCATGCGGAACTGCTCGAACAGCATGTCGACGTCGGCGCTTTCGAAATTGTGGCGCGAATATTCCTGCTCGGCCTGCAGGAACACATCGCCGTAGGTCACCTTGCGGGCATCCTCGCGGCCGTTGAAATTGAGGTCGAACACGTTCTCGACTCCCTGCACGTACATGGCGAGCCGCTCGAGCCCGTAGGTCAGCTCGCCGGAGACCGGCCGGCACTCGAAGCCGGCGACCTGCTGAAAGTAAGTGAATTGCGAGACTTCCATGCCGTCGCACCAGCATTCCCAGCCGAGCCCCCAGGCGCCGAGCGTCGGGCTCTCCCAATCGTCCTCGACGAAGCGGATGTCGTGGATGCCCGGATCGATGCCGATCGCGTAGAGCGATTGCAGATAGAGCTCCTGCATGTCGCGCGGCGAGGGCTTGAGGATCACCTGGAACTGATAATAGTGCTGCAGCCGGTTGGGGTTCTCGCCGTAGCGGCCGTCCTTCGGCCGGCGCGAGGGCTGGACGTAGGCCGCGTTCCAGGGCTTGGGCCCGAGCGCGCGCAACGTCGTCGCCGGATGAAAGGTGCCGGCGCCGACTTCCATGTCATAGGGCTGCAGGATGACGCAGCCCCACTGCGCCCAGAACCGCTCGAGCGCGAGGATCAGCCCCTGGAACGATCGCGCGGGGCTCATGGGATCATCGCGCGTTCGGAGCGGCGGGTGCGCGGCTGCCATGGGATGTCTGGCGGTTGCGAGCGGCGCAGCGTGAGCGCCGCATCGATGCGAACGACGGCAACGGGCGATTAACTGTCTTCTTTGCTCACCGCCGCCCGCTGCAGAAATCCGTTAGCAATTTCTGCGATGACGCAGCTCGACTGCGGTGGGGAACCTATCGGCGGCCCGACAGGGGGTCAAGCCGCCGGCCGGCACAGACTAGAGCGCAACTCCACCGCGCGACAGCCGCGGAACCGAGCAAACCGTCGGTTCGCAGCGGCGCAACATCGGAGAGCTTGCGTGCCACCCTTCGAAATCATCGGCTTTTGCGGCGTCGCGTTGTTCTTCGCGGCCTTGATGTTCGGCGCACGGCAGACACCGGTGCGCTGAGCCGCGGGATTGCCGCACGCGACCTATTTCGGGCGGTAGATTCCGGTTACGGGATCGCGCTCGAGCGTCGGCGCCTGCTCGCGTTCGCCCCGACCGACGCCTTCGGCCTGCCGCGCGCGCAACTCGGCGCTCCTGCGGCGCGCCTCGGTGGCGATCCAGCGCCCGATCAAAATTGCGCCGAGCGCACCCAGCGCCCACACGATCAGCGGCGGCATTCCCGATCCCTCGCGTTATCTCGACGGACGCAACACGCGAACCGGCGGGGCCCGTCCGGAACGGCCTCCTTATAACCCATAGCGGGCCCAGAGCGCACGCGCTTCGATCGCCGAGAGCACCTCGTCGGCAAATCCGGCGCCGCCCCACGGCTCGCCCAAATAGCTTGCGCCCACGCCGGGAATCCGCCGGCCGAACAAGCTGCGCTCCGCGCTCACCAGCGGGGTCGCGACCTTGTCGCCGAAGCGCTCGCGCACGGTGGACCGCAGATCGCCGACGCGGTCGGCAATACCGAGCTCCAGAGACCTTCGCCCGGTCCAATATTCGCCGGAGAACAACGTCTCCTCCGGGCCGGCAAGCACGGCCCCGCGGCGGGACTTTACCAGCGCGATGAAGCCTTCGTGGATCTCCCGCTGGATCGCCTTGAGCCGCTCGACGTCCTCGGGCTTCTCGGGCAGGAACGGGTCGAGCATCGCCTTGCGCTCCCCGGAGGTATAGAGGCGCCGCTCGATCCCGACCTTTTCGATCAGGCGGCTGAAGCCGAAGGTGCCGCCTACCACGCCGATCGAGCCGAGGATCGAGGAGGAGTCGCACACGATCTCATCGGCCGCGCAGGCGATCATGTAGCCGCCGGAAGCGGCGACGTCCTCGACGAAGGCGATCACCGGCCGCGCGTTCTCCTCGGCAAGCTGGCGGATGCGCCGGAAAATCAGATGCGACTGCACCGCGGAGCCGCCGGGGGAGTTGATCACGAGCGCCACCGCCTTGGCATGGGGCCAGGCAAAGGCCCGCTCCAGCGACCGCGCGATCGAGGAGAGCGTCAGCCCCGGACGCAGCGGGGTGGTGAAGCCGATGATGCCGGATAGCCGCACCACCGGCACTACCGCGAGGCTGGGGCGGAAACGGCTGGGCAAAACCGGAGCGAGAAAGCCCTTGATGCGCTCGAACATCGTCTTCTCCGATCCGGCAAGCACATTGGGCGGCGGCCCGTTCCGGCGCAAGTCGCAAGCCTAAAGCCTGTTCCGGCGCGCGCGAACCAAATCGTTAACCATTGCGCGCTAGGAAATCCAAGGACCATTTCTGCATCGGGGAGCGGCGCGCCGTGAAGATCCTCTTTCTCGTTGTGCTGGTCGCGGCGATCGCCTTATCGGCCTATTTCGGCACCCGCACCCGCGCTGCCGAGCCGGATAGGGCTTAGCGCGAGGAGCGACCGCGCGCGACAGAAGACGGACGGATCGCCTCCCCGCGAGGTCCGAGCGGCAATCACGCGCCCGGTTCGACAGATTCCTGCCCTGGTCCTTCATCGCCTCAGCGTCCGCCGGCCCTGCCGCATCCTTACGGCACCACGAGCGTGCCCCGGGTCTCGGGGTGGAAATCATCGAAGAAATTGTAGCGGCCGGGCTGCAGCGGCCGCAGGTCGATGACGCCCCGGTCGTTGGCGGCAATCACTTTCTCGACGCGCAGGCTCACGCTCTCGAATTCGATGGCCGCGGCGTCGAGATTGCGGATGCCGAGCACGATCGGCCGGCCGGCCGGCGCGTGAATCTCGGCGGGCTCGAAGCGATGATTCCTCACCGCGAGCTGCAGCGAAACCGCCTGCTGGGCCAGCACAGCACCCGAGAGCAACAGCGCCATAGCCGCGACCGACCCCGTCGCCCCGATCCGCGCGAACCTGTGCATCGCGATCCTCCCATGTTTCGTCTGCAGACTCGGGCGCACGACTCAAAATTCCACCGCCAGCTTGAGCTTGGCACGGTGGCGGGAGAAATCCGCGAGATCGAGCGCACCGGCCTGGCCCGTTTCCCGGCCGGCGACCTGCACGTTCCACGCCGCGGTCACGAATGCCTTGCGGGTGAGCTGCAGGTAGAGCGTCGGGCCGAGATAGACCGCGTCGCCCGTGAAGCTGTTGAAGGCGATCCCCTCGTAATGGCGCAGGTACCAGAGTTCCGCGCCGACCAGCAGCGGCGGGATCGGCCGGAAGGCGATCGCGCCCGAAAACCCGAGGGTCGATTCCTTTTCCCACGCGCCCTCACCCGTGCGCGTGGTCTCGGGCTCGTAGATGGCGTTGAAGCCGGCAAACACCCGATTGGGCACGAGCTCGGCGTCGGCATGCACGCGGGTCTCGAATTCGAAATTCGTGACGCGCTCGCCGCTCGTCTCGTCGATGCGGCGCCATACCGGTTCGGCCGAGACCGTGACGGCGATCGGGGACGACGCGCCGCGCTCGATGAGCAGATAGCGCAGCTCCCCGAATAGCCCGCTGAAGCTCACGGCATGGCGATCGTCGAGACCGGTGACGTTTGCGATGTCGTGCGACGCCACCAAGGCTCCGAACTCGACCTGGACGAACTGCGTCGGCGTGTGCTCGAACTCGAGCTTGGTTTGCGTGGCGAAGAGCCGGCCGTCGCGCTTGCCGAGCGCCGCGACGCTTTCCGCGGAGAACTCCTTCTCGCCCTGCAGGCCGATGCTGGAGCCTTCGGTGAAGCCGAAGATGTATTTGGTCTCGATCTCGCGAAATGCGTTGTCGTCGTAGGCGTGCGCAGATTGGGCGCTCGACAACGTGAGCCCCGCGGCGAACGTCACAGCGATAAATAGGTGCGCGGGAAGCCGCGCACGGCAAGAGATTCGCATCGAGCTCTCTCGATCCGCGGAGTGCAAGGCCCCGCAATCAAGGACAGTGCCGGCCGACGCCGGAGCATCGGATATGAAGCGGCGAACTCTTTGCTGTCAACAGAACAAACAAATGTTGGAACGTTTCTAGGCCGCAGATTAGGACTATTCCAATTCCATACTGAGAATTCATTTCGTCCGGAATTTCCGGAGCGCCGGTCGTGATGAAACGAGTGTCGGAAACGGCCCGGTCCGGTTCAATAGGTCACGGTGGCAACGATCGTATCGCTGTAAGTCGCCGGCGCGGGCGTCGTCTGCGCCGGAATCAGGCCGAATACGGTCAATCCCTGGCCGAGGCCGGATCCGGTGCCGCCGACCCAATTCGTCGACACGTTGCCCCAGGGCGAGGTGTGTGCCGAGTTCTGATACAGCCCGTAGGTGATCTGGACGGCACCGTTCGCCATCTTGCGCTGGGTGGGATCGCTCGCATTGGCGTTGCCGCCGTTGAGTCCGACGGTATAGGGCGTCGTCGCGCTGCAGGTTGCGGTGACCGTGCTCGTGCCGGCCACGGAAGATACGAGGACACCGGTCGAGCCGAAATTGAGGTTCGTGCCGGCGAGGTGGCAGACGGAAGAATAGGTGGCGGTCACCGTGAACGAGGCGCTGGTGGCGTTGGTGCTGCCGATGGTCGCGCAGCTCTGGCTGCTGGTCTGCTGATAGGCGATCTGGGTCTGGGTGCCGGTGAACGACGACGTATAGGTACCGGGCGGGAGCGTCTGCTGGGCCGCGGACACGCGACCGAAAATCGTCGCGCTCGTGCTGCCGGCCCCGCTGGAGTTCAGCGTGATGTTGATGGTCGGCGGCGTCACGCTCGGCGAAGACCACAGATAGGAGCCCCAGATCGTCGTGCGGGCACTGTCCTGATAAAGATTGTATTTGAGCTGATTGGCGCCGTTGAGCATGAAGCGCGGATTGCCGCCGCTGCCGACCCCGCCCGAGCCCGCGTTGATGTTCGGGCAGATGCGCGCGTTGGCAAACCCGGACCCTCCCGAGCAATTGGCCGAGAACGTCGCCGTCGTGTCGACGGTGGCGTTGGCCGTGAGATCGACGGTGCCGAAATTGAGATTGGTGATGGTGAAGGTGCAGAGCAGCGTGGCGCACGCCGGCGCGGAAAGGCCGGCAAGCGCCACGAGCGCGAGAATCAGCGCGATGGCGTGCAACGAGCTGCGGCGAAATCTCATTGACAGGTCAGCGGGCCGATGACGACCTGGCTGTCCCTTTTCGGCGCGAAGGCAAACGAGGCGCGGCACTGGCCGGCGGAATCGTCGACGACGACGGTGTTCGTGGGGCGCAGTCCCGTGAGATAGGTTCGCCCGTCATACCCGACGACCAAGGTGTCGTTCGAGCCCGCGAGCGTCGCGCCGGTTCCCGCCGGAATGAACGTGCCATTGGCTCGGACCAGGATGACTACGGCAGCGTTGACCTCGGTCTTGACGCCGAACCGCACGACGACGCCGCTGCGATCCGCCGGGGCAACCACATCCTGCACGACCGGCGCCTCGGCATCGAGCGGGAGCCCGCGCGGATCGATGGCGATCTTGTTGGTCTGATAGGACCTGAGGCTCGGGATCAGAATTCGACCTTGCCCGTCGGTCTTGCCCGCCGCGCGGTTCTCGTAGAGCACGTCGACGTTCGGGACGCCGGCATCGACCACCGCGAAGGAATCGTTGATGCGATTTGCCAGGAACACGCCGCCGCCGAGCGCCGCGACGGCGCCTTCCGCCTGGACCATGCCGCTGGTGCCGCCCTGAGACTGCACGACGTCGGCATCGAAGCGAGCGAGCGTGGAGCGATAGGAAGCCCCGCCGGCGTAATAGGTCGGGCTTCCCTCGCTCCCGCGCACCCGCCAACCATAGCTGCCGGGCTCGGCCTCGAGCGGCTTGACTGCATCGAAGGTGTAGCTCGTACCGTTGCGCGTGCTGCTGATACCCGTCGATGTCGTGATCTTGGCGCCGATCGGAATGGTAAGTCCGCCGAAAATCCCGAAGCTTTTTCTGTCGTTGAGGTCGGTGAACGCCGTGACATAGGCGGAGCCACCCGCGAAGATCGGGCGCGAGTACGACACATTGAGGATGTCGGATGGCTTCGAATCGTTCAGGTCCACGTGAAGAAACGTGAGGCTGACGGTCGAGGCATTGAACAGCGGGACGCCGATGGAAACCGTATCGATGAACCGCGGCGGCCGCGTGCTCCCGGCGGAGGGGATGAAGCCGCCAAGGTACGGGTTGCCCGGTAGCTGGGCGATGAACGGAAGATAACGGGCGGTCACCGAGGCGAGATCTTGGTAGGAGCCGAAGGTATGCTGGGAGCTGAGATGAAAATTGATGTTCCCGATCTGGGTATCGAATGCAAAATAGCTCTGGTAGCCGCGGTCGTGCTCCAACTGGCTCGCGGTCCCGGCCACCGAAATCACCCCGAGGGCGCCGACGCGGGCGACGATGCCGGCCCCGCCGTTGACGACACGCATGCCGGTTTCGAAATGGGTTTCGGCGGTGAGCCAATCGTGGATGCCGGCCCGCAGCGTCGCGGCGCCGACCGGATCTTCCAGGTAGGAACTGGAATCCGTGCCGTACCGCAGGCGCGGCAGGCCGGCTTCCAGCGAAAAGTCCGTCAGCCCGGGCTGCAGCAGCTTGGGCGAGGCAAAGAACGGCATGTTGAGCTCGGTCGGACGCCCGGAGGAATCGCGGAGCACCACGCGGGCATCGCCGGCGCCGGTCAGAACCGGAATGTTGGTGATCTGATAAGGGCCCGGCGGCACGTCCTGGGTATGGACCTTCAGATTGTTGACGTAGACGTCGAGGGTCGATGGCACGGCGGCGCTGCCGCTGATGGCGGGCAAGGGCGCCGTCACCAGATCCGGCCGCAGCGCGAAATTGCGCTGTACCTGCGCCCCGCCGAGCCGGATCGGCCGCGTCCAGGCGAGCCCGCCGGAGATCACGTCGCCGGCCCGGTAGGTCTTCATGCTCTCGGGATCGGAATAGGCCCAGGTGGTGTCGAGCCGCAGCGCGTCGGCCTCCCGCGCGAGGGTCGAGCCGAGGATCGCGGTTTGGCTCAGCGTGCCGTAGGGGCCGAACAGCCGGGCGTCGACCGAGGCGTTGGCGCCGGTGAAGGTGAATGCCGATTTGGGAAAATTGGCCATGGAGGAAGCGAACAGCACATAATTGACCACGGCGCCGAAATCGGCCCGCGCCGGCGCGACCGCCTGCGGCTTGCCGCGGACATCGTAGACTTTCGCGACGAGCCGCTCGTCCCCGGCCGTGAAGAAGATCTTCTGCTCCGCCTCTTCGTAGCGGTAGGTCAGCCCCGGGATGTCTTCGAGGATCACCGGCTTGTCGCCGGCCGCCGAACTCGCAGGCTTGATGCCGAGCTCGGTGAGCTCCGTGGAACGCGCCGCCATTCGCTTGTCGGAAAGCTGCACGAACGACCCGATTAGGCCGGTCGGCAACTCGTTGATATAGACCTCGAGCTGGAGCTGATTAGCGCCTAAAGCTGCTTCCGGGTACGCATGACGCGAACTCAGGACCGCGAGCGTTACTGCGACAACAAAGACAATCAGCTCATGGCGAGATCCGGGCAGCAGCTGGCGAAGCATGAATCGGACCGGCATCGCCGATCGCGGAGATCACGATCGAGCCGTCGACGGCCAATTTCCGCGGCGCTACCGGGGTCGCCCAGTGCATGCCGGAATGCCCCAGCACGTACCCGGTCAGACCCGAGCCGAAGGAGATGCTGGCGCCGTTGCGGTCGCGAATGTTCAGGTCGGCGAGGCGGACGTGGCGGTCGCCTTCGTTCGCCGCGGATACGCGCAATTTGCCGTCGCGCTGCTCGACCGACCATTTCAGCCTTGCGGCTCCGGCATCCGGCCGGAAGAAGAACACCGGGATCGAATAGCGCAGGATCAGATTGATCACGCGATTGCCTTGGGCCTTCTGATCGGGCAGCTCGTCGATCAGCAGCCGATAGCTCTCCTCGGCCGCCACCGGTTGCTTGGTCACGCGGACCAGCCGCACGGTGTACTCGGCGCCGGGACCCAGATGGGCCATCGGGGGACTCGCGACCAGATCGTCGGTCGGTTCGAGCCTTTCCTGGCCGTCCGTCTGCACCCAGCGAAAGGCGCGAATCTGGGCGTTGATCGCGGTGGTTCCCTCGTTGCGGAGCTTGACGATCGAGGCCGTCCCCGGCGCGGCCACTTCGATGCCGACCGGCGCCACTTGCAGCGAGGCGGCCTGCGCCAACGTCGCAGGGATGGCCAGCAGCGCTGTCGCGAGGATCGCCGAACCAGTGTCGCGTATCATCGGGTTTCGCCCATGTTCAGTAGGTCACCGTCACCGTGATGGTGTCGGTGTAGGTGTCGGGCGCCGGAGTGGTCTGTGGCGGGATCCGGCCGTAGACGGTGAAGCTCTGCGAGGAGCCGGTCGCGGTCGAGCTCACCGTATCGGTCCCCACCGTGTTGCCCCAGTTCGTGGTCCGGCTGGAGTCGCTGTAGAGCGAATACTGGATCGTCGCGCTGCCGCTGCCCTTCATCAGCCGGGACGTGACGCTCGCGCCGTTGGCGCCCTTGTCGAGGCCGATGTTGAACGGTGTGGTGTTGCTGCATGTGACCTGAATCGTGCTGGTCTGGTCGACGTTGACGGCGAGCAGCCCGGGGCTACCGAAATCCAGCGTGGTGGTCCCGCCGATGGCGCAGGTCGCCGCGATCGTGACCCTGGTCTGGAAGGTCGTGGTCGTCGTGGTCGCGTGGGCGCCGCTGCTCCCGAGCAGAAGGCCCGTCAGCGCAACGAAGGTGAGTTTGCCGCGCATTTCGCCCTGCTGCTTCCCTCGCCGAGACCCCAACCTTGGAAAGCCTTTTGCGGTCAGGCTGCATTGCTTCCCGTGCTTTCGCGTCTGGGAAAGTACGTAAAAATGCTTAGTAGTTGGTTAAGGATAACAAACAGTAACCGGCAACCCCACGACCCCGCCCACCTCAAAGTCCGGACGACTGCGCGACGGTGAATCGGCAGGATCTAGTACGTCACCGTGACGGTGATCGTGTCTGAATAGGTGGCCGGCGCGGGGGTCGTTTGCGGGGGAATGCGGCCGAAGACCGTATAGGACTGCGCCGCGCCGTTGCCGGTGGCCGCCTGGGTGTCGGTGCCGACGGTGTTTCCCCACACGGTCGTATGCCCGGAGTCCTTGTAGAGGGAATAGGTGATGGTGTTGGCGCCGCTCGTCATCAGCCGGGCGGCAACGGTCGCGCCGGTGCCGGTGCCGGCGTTGAGGCCGATATTGTACGGCGTGGTGTTGGTGCACTGGACTTGCAGCGTGGTGCTCACGTCGACATTGGCGGTCAGCACGCCGACGCTGCCGCCGAAATTGAGCGTCGCCGTGCTGACGATCGTGCACGAAGCGATGATCGTCACCTGCACGGTGAAATTTTGGGTCACGGTTGTGGCCCGGGCGCCGGTGCTCGCCAAGCCGAGCGCGGCCGCGCTCGATATCGCGAGCGCAAGCCGCATGCCGCTCGTCATCCGCAGGAGCAGTCGCAATCGCAATCGCCTTTGCCGAATCGGCGGACCAAGCCCGTGTCGCTCGCCGGGGATGCAACGGCGCGCATTAGAGGACCGGAGCGCTTAATGCTTCGTTAACCATGCCGTTTAACGGCTCGTTAACCAAATATTCGGGCGCAGCGCTGGCGCAAAAATTAGCTCACTCGGCGAGCGGCAACTCGGCATGGTCGCGCAACACCGCCTCGGCCTCGGCCGTGGGACGGCCCGCCGCGTCGGCGAGCACGAAAGCGGGCAGCAGGCGCAGCGGCGCGCGACTCGACTTGACCGCGTGCACCAGCACGCGGATCGCAGCGGCGTCGGGACGCGGATGAACGGGCAACACCGTGATCGCCCCGAAGCGGCCGGCGAGCGCGTCGAGCGCCCGGGCAAGCCCGTCCGCCCGCCAGATCAGCGTGAGCACGCCGTTCGGCTTGAGCAGGCGCGAAGCAACGCCGGTCCAGCCGGACAATTGCGCATGGGGGGCGGCGTGGGCGAGGCGACGTCCGGCTTGCGGCGAAACCCTGTGCGCCAGCGGATCGTTGAAGGGCGGATTCATCAGCACGCGGTCGGCCGAGCCGGGCCCGATGCCGGCCGCGGTGAATTCGCGGGCCGGCGCGTCGACGTCGAGCGCGACGGCGCGGGCGCGATCGGACAATTCGTTGCGCGCGATATTGTCGCGCGCCAAGGTCACGAGCGCCGGGTCGATCTCGACGAGCGTCACCTCGAGGCCGGGTACCCGCAATGCCAGTGCAAGGCCCGCAGCGCCGACGCCGGCGAACAGATCCACGGCGCGCTCGCCGGGCCTCGCTCGGGTCGCGGCCGCGAGCAGGATCGCATCATGACCGACGCGATGGCCGTGACGCGGTTGCCGCAGCGCGAGCCGGCCGCCCAGCACGGCGTCCCGCGTGGTCTCGGCGACGTGCTCATCCCGCATCGGGACGAAGCTCAGGACCGAAGCCTGCTTCCTCCAGGAGGCGGCGTGCCGAAACCGCATGCTCCTCGGCGACCAGGATGCGGCGCGGCAGGACGCCGAGCGAGCCTTCCAGCACGCTCATGTTCTGGTCGAACACATGATGGGGAATTCCGGCACCCTGCAGCAGGGCGCCGATCGCAGAAACCAGCACCGCGTCATTGGTGCGAACCAGTTCGCGCACACTCGCCTCCCGGCGGATCGCGCCCGCAGCATCCGCCCCGGGCGACCGGTCCCGGCCGGCCCCCGCCCTTGCGGCTTGGGCACGGCGTTTCTATGCTCCCGCCGGCCGCTTGTCCAAACATGCCCGGAACCCGGAACGCCCGCGTTTCTTGGATTCATCCATGAGCCGACCGCACAGCCGCCCGGAGAACCCCTTGGCCGTCGTCATCCCGTTCGAAAGCCAGCCGGCCTCGATCGACCCGCTGACCGATCTGGTCAACGCCGACATGGATCGGGTCAACGCCACCATTCTCGCGCGGACCGGATCCGAGGTGACGATGATCCCGGAAATCGCCAATCACCTGATCGGCTCCGGCGGCAAACGCCTGCGGCCGATGCTCACCGTGGCGATGGCGCGGCTGGTCGGCTACCGCGGCGACGGCCACGTCAAGCTTGCCGCGTCGGTGGAGTTCATGCACACCGCGACGCTGCTGCACGACGACGTCGTCGACGAGAGCGAGATGCGGCGGGGCAGACTGGCGGCGCGCATGCTGTGGGGCAACGAAGCCAGCGTGCTGGTCGGCGACTTCCTGCTCGGGCAGGCCTTCAAGATGATGGTCGAAGTCGGCTCGCTGCGCGCGCTCGAGATCCTGTCCTGCGCGGCCGCGGTGATCGCCGAAGGCGAGGTGATGCAGCTCGCGGCCGCCAAGAACACTGCGACCACCGAAGACGAATATCTCGCCGTGATCCGCGCCAAGACCGCGGAACTGTTCGCCGCGGCCTGCGAGGTCGGTCCGGTGCTGGCCGGGAGGCCGCGGCCCGAGCAGGCGGCCTGCCGGTCGTTCGGCATGAACCTCGGCGTCGCCTTCCAGCTGGTCGACGACGCGCTCGATTACGGCGGCAAATCCGCCAAGCTCGGCAAGAACATCGGCGACGATTTCCGCGAGGGCAAGATCACGCTGCCGGTGGTGCTGTCGTTCCGCCGCGGCTCCGAGCACGAACGCGCGTTCTGGCAGCGCACGCTCGAAGAGGGCGAGGTCGCGGAGAAGGATCTCGAGACCGCGCTCGGGCTGATGGTCAAGCACCGCGCGCTCGAGGACACCATCAAGCGCGCGCAGCATTACGGCGCCATCGCCAAGGACGCGCTCGCGCTGTTTCCTGACGCGCCCATGAAGGCCGCGCTGTCGGAAACCGTGGAATTTTGCATCCGCCGGACGCAGTGATATTGGATTCCGTTCATCAACGCGCAGGCAAAGCCATATCCCGTGCCTTTGCCGACCTCGAACTTCCTGCTACCCTGCCATCATGGCTTTTACCCGCATTACGGTCGATCCGGCGCTGTGCACCGGCAAACCTTGCATCCGACATCTGAGGTTCCCGGTCGCGCGGCTCCTAGGCTTGCTCGCCGCCGGTGAAACGCGCGAGCAGATCCTTGCCAATTATCCCTATCTCGAACCCGAGGACATCGACGAGGCGCTGCGCTATGCGGCCTTCCTGGCCGAGGACGAGACCGTCGAGCTCGCCAAGTGAAATTCCTCGTTGACATGCCATTGTCGCCAGCGCTGGCGCGATGGTTGATCGATGAAGGACATAACGCCGTTCACGCATCGGACATCGGCATGGCTAAAGCCGCCGACGCGGAGATCCTGAGTCGCGCCAGACAGGAAGCACGGACCGTGATTACCGCCGATCTCGATTATGCACGCGTGCTCGCCCTCGCCCGTGCTGGGGTGCCGAGCTTGATTCTTTTCCGCGGCGGACTGGAATGAGATCGACATCATTGCGCGGATGCGCGAACTGCTTCAAGGTTTGAGCGAAACCGACATCGAACAAAGCATGTTGATCGTGGACCGACAGCGCGTGCGGCGAAGGCGACTGCCATTGCTGAGTTAAATGTCGAGTCTCGGTGAGCAGGTCTTACCGAACTCGACAAATCCGTTCGGATCAGCGCAGCCCCGTCGCGCAGACCCACCAGCGCGGATGCGCCGCGCGCAACTGCCGCGCGGCCGCGAGCGCAGCCCGAGCGGTCCGCAAGATTGCGAAGCAGGTCGCGCCGGAGCCCGACATCCGCGCGAGCTCGCATTCGGGCAAGGCGCGCAACTCCGCCAGCACTTCGGCGACGACCGGCGCAAGCGAGATCGCGGCTTCTTCCAGATCGTTGTTGTGCTGGCGCAGGAGCGCAACGAGCTCGCCGCGGTCGCGGGGAATTGCGGCCGCGTGCAAGGCCGGACATCCGTCGTCCCGAGTCGGCGAGGTTGCTCGCGCACTGAACGCGCCGAACACATCCTTGGTGGCGAGCGCAACCGCGGGATTGACCAGCACGGCCGAAAGCTGCGGCAGATCGAGCGGATCGGATAATTGCTCGCCGATACCGCGGACGAGCCGCGCGCGGGCCTGCAGGCAGACCGGCACGTCGGCTCCGGTCGCGCATGCCGCCTCGGCGAGGCGCGGGTCGTCGGGCGAAAGTGCGTTGGTGCGGGCCATGAGGCGGAGCGCCGCCGCGGCGTCGCTCGAGCCGCCGCCGATCCCGGCCGCAACGGGCAACCGCTTCCATAGCTCGAACCGGCCAAGCGTCAGGCCCTCGATGCGCGCCGCGAGTTCGCGCGCGGCCTTGAGCACCAGGTTGTCGCCCGCCGCCGCGAGCGCCGCCGCGAGCGGCCCGCGCAGATCGAGCGCCAGCG
>Ga0153941_1000010_pt1 | contig 190062 bp, 169 predicted proteins | sample TSNJ025MetaG_FD_104733 | JGI IMG/M metagenome (GOLD analysis project Ga0153941, IMG submission 104733) | Attine ant fungus gardens microbial communities from New Jersey, USA - TSNJ025 MetaG | ecosystem: Host-associated > Fungi > Mycelium > Unclassified | place: USA: New Jersey, Brendan T....
CGAACCGGCCAAGCGTCAGGCCCTCGATGCGCGCCGCGAGTTCGCGCGCGGCCTTGAGCACCAGGTTGTCGCCCGCCGCCGCGAGCGCCGCCGCGAGCGGCCCGCGCAGATCGAGCGCCAGCGCCCCACCGGGTACCAAGCGGAGCCGATCGCCGACGCGGGCGAAGACGATCAGGCTTTCCAGCTCGTGATAGCCGTCGGCGCGCCTGCCGCGAATTTCCAGCGTGAGATTGATTTTCGCGGGTGCGGGCTCGACGAGCGGCGCGCGAGCCGACCGCGGAGCCACGGCGAATGCGGGTCAGCCGCCGTTGCCCGGCTTCTTCTTGGCGGCCTCCGCGGCCGAGGAGGTTTCATCCAGCAGGCCGGCCTTGAGCTTCTCCTCGATCTTCTTGAGATCCTCGGGCTCCGGATTGAGATCGCGGGCATGCGACCACTGGAACTGCGCCTCCAGCGTGCGGCCGACCTTCCAATAAGCATCGCCGAGATGATCGTTGATCGTGGGATCTTCCGGCTTGAGCTCGACGGCGCGCTCGAGATTCTTCACCGCGTCATCGTATTTCGCGATCCGGTAAAAGGCCCAGCCCAGCGAATCGACGATGTAACCGTCGTCCGGTCGCTGCTCGACCGCGCGCTTGATCATGCGCATGCCGTCGTCGAGATTGACGCCCTGATCGACCCAGGAATAGCCGAGATAATTGAGCACGTGCGGTTGATCCGGGTAGAGCTCGAGCGCCTTCTTGAGATCCGCCTCGGCCCGGTCCCATTGCTTGGAACGCTCGTAGCAGATGCCGCGGAAATAGAAGATCAGCCAGTTCTGCTTGTCCGGCTTGGAGATGACGTCGATCCCCTTGGCGTAGACGTCGGCGCAGGCCTTGAACTGCTTGCGCCCGCGCAGCAGGTTGCCGAGCGCCACGACGGCCTCGAGGTCGTTGGGCCGCGCGGCAACGAGCTTGTCGAGATGGCTCTTGGCCTCCTCGGTGCGATCGAGCGCGTCGAGATCGACCGCGAGCTGAATCTCGGCATTGCGCCGCAAGGGGGAATCCTCCGGGACGCGCTGATAGGCCTTGATGGCGAGCTGCGGCTTCTTGAGGTTCTCGTAGAGATCGGCCAGCGAGAGCAGCGCGAGCGGCTGCTCGGACGCGAGATAGATCGCCAGCTGCAGATACACCAGCGCCAGATCCTCGCCGCCCTGGCGGCCGAGCGAGGCGCCGAGCCCGTAGAGCACTTCGGCGGCGCCGGCCTGCGGATTCTGCACCAGCGGCGGCAGCTTGCTTGCCTTGTTGATGTCGCGAACCGCCTCGACCACCAGCGGATGACGCGGCAAGACCTTGTCGAAATCCTGGAATATCTTCAACGCCTCGTCCTTCGAGGCATTGCGCGAGGCCCAATTGCCGTAGGCCTCGACCGCGCGCAGCGCGTTGCTGTCGAGCTTGTAGGCGCGCTCCAGGCGCTTGCCCGCTTCCTTCTTGTTGTTGGCGAGGTCCAGGATCAATCCGGCGTGCAGATCCTTGAAGATGGCGTACCAGTCCGGTCCGGCGAGCCGATCGATGGTCTCGATCGCAGGCTTGACCTCGTTGGAGCCGTAAAGCGTCCAGGCCGAGAGCAGCGTCGCCGTCAAATCCGCGATCGGCCCGCGGACCGACTGCGCGAGATGCTGGCGCGCGGCGGGGTACTGTTTCTGCTTGATGGCGCGGACCCCGAGCACCAGCCGCGCGATGCGATGGCCGTGGTCGACCTGCACGATGCGGTCGGCGAGCTTCACCGCGTCCTCGATCTCGCCGTCGGAGAGCACGGACAGAAACGCGCGCTCCAGCAATTCCGGGTTCTTCGGATCGGATTTCAGCGCGGCGCGATAATAAGCCGCAGCGGCCCCGGAATCGCGTTCCGACCCCGCTTCGCGCGCGGCGAGATAATTGCCCGCCGGAGAGATGCGCGACAGCTCCGAGGGCGTCGGCACCTGGGCGCTGATGGTGATCGGCAATGCCGTTGCCGCAGCGGCAAGCATCACGCACGCCGCGCGTCGAACCAGCTTGGAAGGAGTCACGGGTTGGGGCTCTCCATGGGACGGGCGGTCACAAGCAGGCGCCACCCTCTGTCCGGCCGCAGAATGAACGTTTTGGGCGCCGCCCGCAAGGATCGGCACGGCAGCCGGCCAAGCCTTTAGAATTCGAGCGCGGCAAAACTGCGGCGTGGAGTCACATATTGGGATATTTTGGTCATGCCCCGGCGTCTCAACGGCTTCCGGGGCAATCCCACGCAAGCGAGGGAGGGCGGATCGGCGCGCCGATTCGACCGCGTCGAGCCACCTTCGGACTTGAGCCCCGTTCATCGGCTGTGGGAACAAGGGCCGGTCCCTGAACTCCGGCTCGATGCCGTCGACAGCTCTCGCGCCGGCAAAAGCGAAGGGCACGCCGAGAGCCGTGAGCTTCCGGGCTGCTGGTCAGACCATGTCATTCCGCATGAGGGAGACGTCCGGGAGAGCGGCGTCGGGCGGTGTCGCTCGATGAGCGAGCATGCCTCGGTCCCGGTCGCGCCCACGCAGGCGTGATCGGAACTCTCAACGAGCCCAGCAACTCGAGGCTCCCAGAGCCTCGTCCTCGACGAAGAGCACGTTCATGGGATCAGCCCCTTCCGACCGTAATGGCTCGTCGGCCAATCCGTTCCGGAGTTCGAAGGGCTGTCTTTGCCTGAGCAGACCGCAGATGGAACTTGAGCCGAGCTTCTGCATTGCTGTTCTGCGCTCAGTTCGCTCGAGGCTAAGAAGGGAGAACAGAGGTGCGCAAGCTCATGGTGCTCGCTCTCATCACGCTGCTCGCCGCGTCGAGCTCGGTCTCGATGGCCAAGCAACGCAAGGCGATCGACAAGCCGCGACACCCCGGCATGGCGGCCACCCAAGACCTCTTGCCTGAAGCGGCTGCACTGAGGGATGCGCAAAAATTCTGGCCAGGCGTGCCCCTGTGCGACGAGGGCGGGTACCGAATACGTCCGTGCTACATGAATGACGGTGGCGGGCGGCAGTAGGGTCTCCTGGTTAGATCGTCACTGCGCCTAGCCAGGCACGGCTGCCTTGGCTCAATCTTTGACAGGCCCGATGCGTGCCCGAACCAATTCGAGCGCGGCAAAACTGCGGCGCACAGTCACATATTGGGATAATTCGGCCCGCCGCCGCCTTCCGGCGTCACCCAGGTGATGTTGCGGTTCGGATCCTTGATGTCGCACGTTTTGCAGTGGACGCAGTTCTGCGCGTTGATCACGAATCGCACGTCGGCGCCCTCGCCCACCCATTCATAGACGCCGGCCGGGCAATACCGCGCCGAAGGGCCGCCGTAGACGTCGTGCTCGGAGGCCTTCTGCAGCGCCATGTCGCCGACGATAAGGTGCACCGGCTGATCCTCCTCGTGGTTGGTGTTCGACAGGAACACCGAGGAGAGCCGATCGAACGTGATCTTCCCGTCGGGCCTGGGATAGGCGATCGGCTTGCATTGCGCGGCGGGTTTCAGCGTGGCGGAGTCCGATTTCCCGTGGGAGAGCGTGCCGAACAGCGAGAATCCCAGCGTGTTGGTCCACATGTCGAGGCCGCCGAGCGCCACGCCGAGCGCCGTGCCGAGCTTTGACCACAGCGGCTTGACGTTGCGCACCGGCCATAAATCCCGGCCGATGTCGGAGCCGCGCCAGGCCGCCTCATAGCCGGAAAGTTCATCGTGGGAACGGCCCTCGGCGAGCGCCTGGGCAACGTGCTCGGCCGCGAGCATCCCCGACAGCATGGCGTTGTGGCTGCCCTTGATGCGGGGCACGTTCATGAATCCCGCCGCGCAGCCGATCAGCGCCCCGCCCGGAAAGCTGAGCTTGGGAACCGATTGCCAGCCGCCTTCGGTGAGCGCGCGGGCCCCATAGGCGAGCCTTTTGCCGCCCTCGAAGGTGCCGCGCACCAGCGGATGGGTCTTGAACCGCTGGAACTCGTCGAACGGGGAGAGCCAGGGATTGGCATAATTGAGATGCAGGACGAAGCCGACCGACACCAGGTTGTCGTCGAAATGATAGAGAAACGAGCCGCCGCCGGTGCGGTTGTCGAGCGGCCAGCCGAAGGTATGCTGGACGAGACCGGGCTTGTGCCTGTCGGGCCCAACCTCCCACAGCTCCTTGAGCCCCAACCCGAATTTCGGCGGATCGCGATCGCGGTCGAGGCCGAACCGGGCGATGAGCTGCTTCGACAGACTGCCGCGCGCGCCTTCGGCGAACAGCGTGTACTTGCCGCGCAGCTCCATGCCGCGGGCGAAATTGTCCTTGCGTCTGCCGTTCTTGCCAACGCCCATGTCGCCGGTCGCGACGCCGACCACTTCGCCGTTTTGTCCGAACAGCACTTCGGCGGCGGCGAACCCCGGATAGATCTCCACCCCGGCCGCTTCCGCCTTGGCGGCGAGCCATCGGCACACGTTGCCGAGCGAGACCACGAAATTGCCGTGATTCGACATCAGCGGCGGCATCGGCAGTGCCGGCAGCCGCAGGGCGCCGCCCGGCCCGAGCCAATAGAACCGGTCCGCGGTGACCTGCTGCTTGACTGGTGTTTCCTCCGCGCGCCAGCCCGGCAGCAGCCGGTCGAGCCCGATCGGATCGATCACGGCGCCCGACAGGATATGGGCGCCGACCTCCGAGCCTTTCTCGACGACGACGACGGCGAGATCCGACTTGAGCTGCTTGAGGCGGATCGCGGCGGCAAGACCGGCTGGGCCCGCGCCGACGATCACCACGTCGAATTCCATCGCCTCGCGGGCGGGCAACTCGTTCGCCGCCATGACTGCCTCCTGGCCGAAGAGGATGGGCCGGCAGCGGTTTTTCCACGTTTGCGCACAGGCGGCAATGCCGGGCATTCCGGGCAAGCGCCCAGGGATGCTAAGCAGGACGGCATGAAATTGCCCGTTCCCATGGCGGCCGACGAGCTGCTCGCCTTCTATGTCGACTCGGGCGTCGATGTCGCGATCGGCGAGGCGCCGGTCGACCGCTTCGCCGCTCCCGCATCGGATGCAGCCGCCTCGCCGGCCGCCGGCGAAGGCATCGGGCGCGGCATCATGGGTGGCGGAGCTGCCGCGGGAACGGGCGAGCGGCCGCTCCCACGCCTACCTCCGAAGGGAACGGCGAGTGTGCCGGACCGTGCGGCGCCCGCGCCCGCCCCGCCCGAGGTCGCGGTGATGGCGGCGCGCGATGCGGCGAGACGCGCGGCGAGCCTCGAGGAGCTCCGCGCGATCCTGCAGGCGTTCGAGGGCTGTGCGCTGCGAATGACCGCCAAGCAGCTCGTGTTCGCCGACGGCAACCCGCAGGGCCGCGTCATGTTCGTGGGCGAGGCGCCCGGCCGCGAGGAGGACCTCGAAGGCCTGCCGTTCGTGGGCCGCTCCGGCAAGCTGCTCGACCGCATGATGGCGGCGATCGGGCTTGACCGCAGCGGCGCCTATATCGCCAACATCATCCCGTGGCGGCCGCCGGGAAACCGCACGCCGACGCCGCAGGAATCCGCGATCTGCCTGCCCTTCATCCTGCGCCAGATCGAGCTCGCCGATCCCGACGTCCTCGTCTGTCTCGGCGGTCCCGCCGCGCAGGCCTTGCTCGGCGTCAGGGAAGGCATTTTGCGCACGCGCGGACGCTTCCTCCCCTATCAGACCGGCAGCCGCGAGATCCGCGCCATCGCCACGCTGCATCCCGCCTATCTCTTGCGCCAGCCGCTGCAGAAGCGCCTCGCCTGGCGGGACTTTCTGGCGATCCAGCGCGCGCTCGCGGGCGGCTGATCGGGAACCCATCCTAACGACCGATCGTTGATCGAGCGACATAGCCCGGATGGAGCGAAGCGTAATCCGGGACTTCCGCTCCCGCATTGCGCTTCGCTCCATGCGGGCTCCAAACACCCCGAGACGCCCATGATCCGCAGGCTAAAATCGGGCCAGTATCGGCTCTATTCCCGCAAGAAGAACCCGCGCACCGGCAAGCGCCGCAACCTCGGCACGTTTGCGAGCCGGCAGGCGGCCGAAAAACACGAGCGCGCGGTGCAATTCTTCAAGCGCCGCGGGGGTTAGAGCGCGTATCCGTCCGCGCGCGCCCAAATCCGCATCGATGCGAGCTCGACGAAGGCGAGATAATAGTCCGCACGGGTGTCGCATCGGGTCGCGATGCGCCGACATTGCTTGACATGATTCGAAGCTCCGGTTTGGGAACCACACCTGCGCCGACGGCCTGAAGGCCCCGAATCACACTTCCGGAATCAGCATCGAAGCGGACATGAACTGAAAGCCGCGGTTGTTCGCATTTCGACCCATCTGAGACATTGGCTGCCAATTTTGCTGTGATGCACAACCGGCGCCGCCCCCGAATGTCCAATAAAATCTTGCCACCACGCTGACGGTGTTGATTGCTTCTTTGATTTGCGACGGTTGGTATTTTGTGGCGATTGGCAAGATTAATTTGCCAGCTCGGCGAGGCAGCGCCTCGCCACACGCCGACTACGTCTCGAGGAGCGTGCCGAGCACCTCGGGCCACCGTTTCTCAAAATCGACATCGCGTTGCAGTCCGCGCTCCAATAGAGCTCGGATCCGCTGCTGCGCTTCGGACCACGTCAGCGCGGTCTCAAAGGAGGTGATGGCGTCGAGGAGCCGGTCGGCGGACGGCAGCGAGACCTGGTTGACGAGATTCTTCGCGGCGGCGATGGCACGCCGATCGAAGGAGGCGATCCGGCGCGCGAGTGCGTCGACGAAGCCGTCCAGCTCCGCGTCGGGTAGTGCCCGGTTGACGTATCCGTATCGTTCCGCTGTGACGCCATCGAAGTCGTTCGCACCGAGAATGATTTCGAGAGCGCGGCCGCGGCCGACCAGATGTGGAAGGCGTTCCGTGCCGCCGCCGCCGGGATGCACTCCCACCCCGACTTCGGGTTGGCCCAGTCGCGTATTCTCACGCGACGCGAAGCGCATGTCGCAGGCGAGGACGAACTCGCTGCTCGCGCCCCGGACGCAGCCTCGGATCTTCGCGATGCTGACCACCGGGGACTTGGTGAGACGCACGAACGTATCCATCAGGATAGGGAGGCCGGAAGGCCCGACAGCTGTGGTGATGTTCCCCGTCTTGCCGGTCAAATCAAAGTGGGCGAGGTAAAAGTCAGGATTCGCGCTCTCGAATACGACGACACGCAGGCTCTGGCTGGTGTCCATCCGAACGAGCAGATCCCGGAGGCCTTTGAAGATGGTTGCGTCCAAAATGTTGAAAGGCGGATATTCGAATACGACCCTCCAGTACGCAGGCGTTTCCTCGATGACCCGCACGGGCGCCGCTGGATTCGTTTTAGCCATGGTTCACCTCCTTAGACCTCGATAGAGCGGGACGGCGAGGTGATCTTCTTCTCTGCATAGGAGCGCATGCGCGCGAGTGCAGGCTCGCTGATGCATAATTTCAAGAAGAGATTTCGTTCGAGCGCCAGTCCCTGCGCCAACGGCGTCTCGGTGGCGTTGCGGACGAGACGCTTGATGCAGGCGAGCGATTCCGGCGTATGTGTCGACAGGCGCCGTGCAATCTCCATCGCGCGATCGAGAGCCTTGCCGCTGACGGTTTCGTGTACCAGACCTTTCCTTTCGGCCTCACGTGGATTGAGCGGTTGACCCATGAGGATGTGCATGAGCGCGGCGGGCGTTCCGATGATGCGCGGCAGCCTTTGCGTGCCGCCGGCGCCGGGAAGGAGACCAAGCTCTGCCTCGGGAAACCCGATCAGGTAGTCACCATCCTCAGCGATACGAAGATCGCAAGAGAGCGCGAACTCGAAGGCACCGGCTAGGGCTGTGCCGGAAATGGCGGCGATCACCGGCTTTGGCATGCTCTCGCACAGCGCCATGGCTTTATCGAAAAATCCCCCATTGTAAGTGGCGTTCTCGGGCCACTGGCGCCCGGAAGCGCGCAGGGACTCCGCGATTTGGATGAGCGCAGGGATACTAAAATGACGATTGAAATAACCGGGCGCGCCGCCGGTGATGATGACCACGCCAACGGCGGGATCGCCTGCCAAACCTTCCAGAGCTTCGGTAAGAACGTCCCCCATCTCGGCGTCGAAGTAGATACGCTTTGCGCTGCCCAGCGTCACGACCGCGATTCCATCGGCTACATTTGTCGTGAGAACGTCGGCGTTCATCGGATCCTCGTCAGACTTGCTGCGGTAGGGAGGGCAGCAACTTGTCCAGGGTGATTGGGAAATCCCGCCCGCGCACTCCGGTCGCGTTGAATACCGCATTTCCGACAGCGGCTCCCGCGCCGCATATGCCCAGCTCACCGAGCCCTTTGACGCCAAGCACATTGGCCTTGTCGTCGAATCCGTCGAGTATCACGGCATCTATCACTGGAATATCCGCGTGGACCGGTACGAGGTACCCGGCCAGATCGCAGTTGACGAACGCGCCGGACCGAGGATCGACCACGGCCTCTTCGAGCAGCGCCATCCCGACTCCGAAAGTCATGCCGCCAATCAGCTGCGAACGCGCCGTTTTGGCGTTCAGGACACGGCCGGGCGAAAAGACACCCAGCATTTGCCGGAGCCGGATCTCCCCTGTGTCGGCGTCCACACCCACCTCGGCAAAATGAGCGCCGTACGTATGGATGGAGTAGTTACCGAAGTTAGGGTCTGCCCACATCGGGGTGCTGTTTCCCTCCGCTTCGAGCCCATGGGGATGATTGCGTACAAGCAAGTCGGAGAGGGTGGCCGTGTTGCCCGAGGCATAGGGTCGCGAATGCGGATCGGCCTGCGCCGTAGCCTGCAACTCTTCGCGAAGGGCTTCGCAAGCGCGATAGACCGCGACAGCGGAGCTGCTCGCACCCCACGAGCCGCCCGATCCCCAGCTCGCCGGCAGATCGGACCGTCCTAGTTCGACGCGCACTTGGTCAACTGGCAGGCCCAAGCGCTCAGCTGCCACTTGGGCGAGAACCGTGTAGGTCCCGGTCCCAATATCCGTCATATCCGACAACACGACGCAGGTGCTGTCCGGCGCCAGCCGCACCCGCGCTTTCGCTGGCCCCTGCGGGTGGACACGAATGGCCGCCGCAACGCCGAACCCGACAAGCCATCTGCCGTCGCGCACCGTTCCAGGCTGTTGCTGACGCCGTTCCCACTTGAACCGACGTGCTCCTTCGCGCAGGCATTCGACGACGCGCCGCTCCGAGTACGGCACATTTCGCTCGGGATCGACTGCGGGCTCATTCCGGATGCGCAACTCGATGGGATCCATGTTGAGGGCATGCGCGAGCTCGTCCATCGCAGACTCAAGCGCCAGCAGGCCCGGCGCTTCGCCAGGCGCACGCACGTCCTCGCCGCGCAGCATGTCTAACGGAACCAGGCGATGCCGCGTCAGCCGATGGGGCGCCGCGTAAAAGCTGCGCGTGGCAAGCGCGCTTGTTTCGACAAATTCCTCCTGAGGGTTCGTATGCATGGTCGCATCATGCGCGACGGCCACGAGCCCGCCGTCCGGCTCCGCGCCCAGGCGGATTCGCTGGATGGACGTGGGACGCACGCCTACGTCATGAAAGATTTGCCGCCGCGTCAGCGCGACTTTCACCGGCCGGTTCAGACGACGCGCGGCGATCGCGGCCAGAATGGTCTCGGAGTGGACGCTCAGCTTGGATCCGAAACCGCCGCCAACATAGGTGCTCACAACCTGGATTCTCTGCGGATCGATTTTCAGCGTGTTGGCAACCGAACTGCGCGCGGCGTCGACGATCTGGGTGCTGACGTAGAGCACGAGATCTTCGCCGCGGGGCACGGCCAGGCACGCGTTCGGCTCCATCGGTTGGGAAAAGCAATACGGCGTATGGTACTGGTGGTCGATCTTGACCGGAGCACTGTCGTATCCCGCATCGAAATTTCCCACCGCGCTATCGGTCGGCAGGCCGAAGACCAATTGCTTCGGCGCGTACGCCCTCTCGGCGTTGGCCATGAAGTCGAAATGTCCCGGCTCGGCTGCGTACGCTACGCGCACAAGGTTAGCCCCCGCCTGGGCTTCCTCGAGCGTCGCGGCGACCACCAACGCGACCGGCTCGCCGTAATGGCCGATATGAGGACTGGCGAGAGTTGGACGGGCGCGCCAGTACGGCAACGGCGACGGGCCCGACTCATCACGGGCGCCCTGATCTGGGATGTTTTGATGGGTGACGACCGCGCGGACTCCCGGTGATCGTTGTGCGTGAGATACATCGATTTCCTGGATGCGGCCGCGACCGATTGTGGCCGTGACGATGACGCCGTAGAGCGGTGCCTCGTCCTGCCAGTACTCATAAGCATAGGTCGCTCTGCCGGTGACTTTTACCGGGCCGTCCACGCGGCTGATGGATTGTCCCATCATGACGGTCTCCCGATGCTGATCTGCGCGGCGTCTGCCAACGTGCGACAGAGCGTGCGTTTGGCAAGCTCGATCTTGAAGTCGTTGTGGCCCCGTCCGACGGCGCTCCTCATTGCCGCATCGGCCGCCGCTTGATAGGTGGTGAGCGTCGCGGGACGGCCCTTCAGCGCTGCTTCTGCATCGATCGAGCGCCATGGCTTATGTGCCACACCGCCAAATGCCACGCGGGTCGATGTGATAGTCTCGCGATCGATCGCAATGATCGCAGCCACTGAGATCAGTGCGAACTCATACGAGGCGCGGTCGCGGACCTTGCGATAGCGCTGGCGCCCGGGGGGCGGCGGCGGAAGGATCACGGCCGTAATCATTTCTCCATGCCGCAGTACCGTTTCGATGTGCGGCGTGGTCCCTGGAAGGCCGTAGAAATCATCGATTGCTACGCGGCGGGTGGACTGGTTCGGCTCCAGCAGTTCAATCTGCACTTCCAACGCCGACATCGCGACGGCCATGTCGGAAGGGTTCGTGGCGATGCAGCCGTCACTTGCGCCGAGGATCGCGTGTATGCGGTTGACGCCCTGGAGTGCCGCGCAACCTGCTCCCGGAGTCCGTTTGTTACAGGCTGCAGCGGTGTCGTAGAAATACGAACAGCGTGTGCGCTGCAGAAGATTGCCTCCGATCGAAGCCTTGTTTCGCAGCTGGCCCGAGGCACCGGCGAGCAGCGCCTCCGCCAAGACTGGGTAGCGCGCGCGCACTCGAGGATCGGCGGCGACCTCGGAGTTTGCCGCCTGCGCTCCGATCCGCATCCCGCCGTCCGGCAGATCTTCGACCTGTTTCAAAGGCAACCGGCTGATATCGACCAGATGTGTCGGCTGCTCGATCTCGAGCTTCATCAGGTCCAGAAGGTTGGTGCCGCCACTGATGAACTTCGCGCCGGCTCGCGACACGGCCGCTCCCACTGCCCGCGGGTCAGTGACCCTCTCGTAGGTGAACGGCTTCATCGAGATACTCCCCCGGCAACGTCCCGAATGGCCGCGACGATATTGGGATACGCGGCACACCGACAAATGTTGCCGCTCATGCGCTCGCGGATCTCGGCGTCGGACAGGGGAATTTGCCGTGACGCGACATCCGGGGTGACGTGGCTGGGCCAACCCGCTTTCGCTTCGGCGAGCATGCCGACGGCCGAACAAATCTGCCCGGGGGTGCAGTAGCCGCATTGGAACGCGTCACGCTCGATGAAGGCGGCTTGAAGCGGATGAAGAGCTTCCGGGGCGCCTAGGCCTTCGATGGTCACGACATCGTCATGGTCGTGCATGACCGCGAGGGTCAGGCACGAATTTATGCGACGGCCGTTGATCAGCACCGTACACGCGCCGCACTGACCGTGATCGCACCCTTTTTTGGTGCCGGTGAGGTGTAGATGTTCGCGCAGTGCATCGAGCAATGATGTGCGGGGATCAAGCTCGAGCTGGCGCGGTTGGCCGTTGACGCTGAGCGCGATTCGTGAGACCGCCACCGCTGTGGGCTTCGTGGATGCGTCCATCGCGAACTACCTCCAGCTGCCAATAGAGAGCCTTGCGCTGCCCAGCGTCACGACCGCGATTCCATCGGCTACATTTGTCGTGAGAACGTCGGCGTTCATCGGGGCGTCCTTCGGATGTCATCTGTTCACCGTGATGGTCACTCGCGCGTGGCGAACAAGCTCGGAGAGACCTTTCCCTTCAGGCGATTTTCGAGCTCGGCCGAGAACTGCAGAACCATGTGAAGCGGCCGGTGATAGATCTGTATGCTTTGGATCAGGCCCGCTTCATTGCGCGTCAGGATCGTGGTGCCGCCGACAGATTTCCCGAAGGCTTTGCCTTCCCACTCGAGGTATGTCTTCGGTCCATCGACGGTTTCATGCGTGAAAGCCAGTGTGTCGTACATGCCTCCGGCCGTGGCCGCGAAGACCGCCGCAACGGCTTCGACGCCGACGCACGGCCCGCTCATAACGGAGGTGTGGAGCACCGGGTTCGCAGCGAAGGCGGCAGCGAAGTCCGGCTTTCCATTTTTTCGGACAATAGCCATCCAGTCTTCGCCTGGTCTGCGCGCTGAGGGGTCCACCGGCATCGGCCTTCCTTCCATCAGGGGCGAAGCGCGTCAGGCGGACTTCAGTCCCACATTGGATGGCGAGGTACGGCCCGCCGCTTCCAAGATCAGATTCGCTGTCTCTTCCGGGCGCGCCAGCATCGCAACATGGCTTGACGCGATCTCGACCGTCTTGGCGTTGATGGCCTTGGCCATCGCTCTTTCCAGGCTTGGTTGGATGGCGCGGTCCGCTGTTGCAACGAGATACCAGCTCGGTTTGGTTTTCCACGACGCCACCGAAACGGTTTCGCCAAAAGCGGCCGCAGCCGTTGGCGTTTGCGCCGCAAACAGGATGCTCTTTTCAGTAGGGGTCAGATCCTGGGCAAAGTCGTTCTTCACGCCGGCTTCGGTAAGCTTCAAGAAACCTTGTGCGTCGGGCCGGACCTCTGCTCCCATCGGCGCCGGTTCGACGCTCGCGCCGAGAGAGCCCACCGATTGGCCGACATCGGGCGCGAAGGCGGCAATGTAAACAAGTCCCACCACTTTGGGATCATCACCAGCTTCCGTGATGACGACGCCTCCATAAGAGTGGCCCACTAGGATGATCGGACCACCTTCAAGCGCGATCGCACGCTTCACCGTCGCCACATCGTCCTTCAGAGACATCAGCGGGAGTTGGACTGCAGTCACGCGAAGCCCGCCGTCGAGCAGGAGCGGTATCACTTTCGACCACGATGAGCCGTCTGCCCATGCTCCGTGCACGAGGATTACGTTCGAGGCCTTGGTCATTTTATCCAATTCCTGCAGCCAACCATCGAGACGACGCGAAGGCGGGGCTTGCCGTCCGAGCCTCCACGTGGTGGCAATCCGACCCCAATCGACCAGGGTGACAATATTCGCCGATTTCGTTAAGCTGCGTCCGCTCCCTCGGCAGTTTCAATTGCCGGAAGCGTCAAAGTTTTGACCGGGAGGGACAATGCGATGCCTGCAAGCACTGCACACGAAATTGGCATCGTGCATTATCCTGGCGCGCAGGTGGCCTGTATCTTGGGCCTTACCGATTTGTTCGGCGTCGCTTCCACGATTGTGCGCGATCAACGGCAATCTGGCCAAAGCCCACTTCGCGTTACGCACTGGAAGCCGATCGATAGCTTCGACGCGAATCTTTCTTGCGTCTATGACAGCGCCCCGCGCGGCAGCCCAAAGCCGCGGACGCTGATCATCCCGCCGACCATGGTGGACCTTCCAGATCCTGACGTCGCCGCCGGCGTGGTATCCTGGGTTCGTAATCGTCATGCCGCCGGTGCCACATTGGTTTCTCTGTGCTCGGGCGCGTTTATCCTTGCCGAAACGGGCCTCGTCGACGGCCTTTCAGTTGCCACACATCAGATTTGCGCAGAGGCGCTGGCGAAGCGTTTTCCGCAAATCGTCGTCGATACGAATCGGCGCATCATTGATCATGGCGACATCATCACGGCGGGCGGATTTCTCGCATGGGTCGATCTTGGCCTGTTTCTCGTTGACAGGATTCTCGGCGCGGCCACGAGGGCGGAGACGGCGCGCTTTGTTCTTTCCGACCCCGCGGCGGGTGAGGCGCGCTATTTTACCGGCTTTGCTCCTCCTCAGACGCACGGAGATAGAGCCGTGTTGAAGGCTCAGGAGTGGGTGCACATGAGGGACGGACGAGGCGTCTCACTTGCGGCCATGGCGACGGCCGCGGGACTGGAACGGCGCACGCTGCTGCGGCGGTTCGCGAGTGCAACGGGTATGAGCCCGATCGAGTATTGTCGGGCTGTTCGCATTGCGCGGGCGCGCGAACTCCTGGAGGGCGGGGACACTTCGCAGAAGCAGATCGCCCAATCGCTCGGCTATAAGGATGTGGCCTCATTTGCCCGAGTATTTCGCAAGGCCGTAGGCTCGGCGCCGGGAGCCTACCGCAAAAGGTTTGGCCGTAACGGCATCTCGCCAGCTGATTTCACAGCGAAATATGGCTCACGTCAGAAGAAGCACATATTCGAGGCCGGCCTTCAGACGGGCTGAACGAGGCCCCGTCACTCGCCGAACCGATCTTCCAGACCCGCGCACCGGCAAGCGCCGCAACCTCGGCACGTTTGCGAGCCGGCAGGCGGCCGAAAAACACGAGCGCGCGGTGCCATTCTTCAAGCGCCGCGGTATGGCGTATCCGTCCGCGCGCGCCCAAATCCGGATCAATGTGAGCTCGACGAAGGCGAGATAGTTGGCCGCATGCGTTCGATGGCCTCCTTCGCCTCCTCAAGCCGCCCGGCCTAATTCCCCACGACCCGCTGTAGCTTAGGACACTCAGCGAACCAAATTGGGTCACTTCATGGATTTGGAGCTCGAGGCCTGTCGATCGGACGTCTTCCGCCTTCAAACGGTAATTCGACTGTGCCGGCCATTGCAACGCACTGCTCCCTTGGCACGGCAACCATGCGCCCGTCAGTTTTTCGGCAATTGCCCGATCCGAGTTGATAGCCGCTTTTGCACGGCTCACCCGTATACGGATAAAAGTCGGCGCTGCGATTCACACAGTATGCTTGCGGGTCGGACTGAGCTTGGGCGTCCGTTTGAGCGCCGTTCGCCAAGATCGGCATCAAACACATCGTAAGGCAGGCAACTACGCGCATGGCGGCCTCCCGGAAGCAGCGGACATCTGCCATTATCGCGATGGGCAGACCCTGAGACATCCTAGTTCGCTGATTTAGGACAGCACGCGCTGCCCTCTGGGCGGCTATTCTACAACGAACAACAGCACGGTGGATGGCTCGTCGCGCCCACGCCGCTCCAGGCGGCCTGGGTACGCGGCGATCCTGGGCCCACCCTCTGCACTGTCATCGCAGGTCATGCGAGGCCGCCTTGTGGCACTGGCTGCGGCATTGCGCTCCGTCGCCTGCAATTCCGCTTGCGGTGCCCGAGCGCACGTGTCGCGGAAGCACCCGGAAGACCGGGTTTGACCCAACCGAGACATCGGCCAGAAATCAGCAACTGCTGGCGCCGTGCGCGGGCCCGAAGCAGCCTGGACCGGCATGGAGAGCCTCTTTAGCCGGCTGCAATACTTGGCGGCGTAGACCTCACTCCTGCTTGACGAGGAGCTTGAGCGAGGCCGCGAGCAGCGTTGCCGCCAGCATGATCGCAGCCATCGCGATCAGGCCGGCGGTGAACGAGCCGGTCCAATCCTTGAGCCAGCCCATCATGCTGGGGCCCACGAAGCCGCCGAATACGCCGATGGTGTTGATGAAAGCCAGCCCGCCGACGGCGCCGATGCCGGTCAAGAACCGCGTCGGGACGTTCCAGAAGATGGCGCGCGCCGACGTCACGCCGACCAGCGCGACGGTCAAGCCGGCGAGTGCGACCAGCAGCGAGCCGGTGAGCAGCACCGATGCCACCAAGCCGACGGCGCCGAGAAAGCACGCGATCGCGAGATTAACCACCTTCTTGCCGGTGCGGTCGATGTGCCAAGCCCATATGATCATCGCCGCCGAGGCGAAGAGGTAAGGCACGGCGACGATCAGGCTGACCTTGAGATCCGAAAATTTGTAACTCTTGACGATCTGCGGCAGCCAGATGCCGATGCCGTAGGAGCCGAGCGTGAAACAGAACTGCACGCCAGCGAGGACGAGGACGCGCGGGTCGCGCACTGCCGGCCAGAATCCCGACCTTTGCCGCTCGCGTGTCTCCGCCGTGAGCATGCCGACGAGCGCGTCACGCTCTGCGGGGGCAAGCCACTTGGCGTCCTGCGGCCGGTCACTCAGTGCGGCGTAAACGATCAGCCCCAAGGCGATGCAGGGCAGGCTCACGCCGAAGAAGAGCCATTGCCAACCGGCAAATCCCCAAACGCCGTCGAGTTGCAGCAGCAGTCCCGCGAGCGGACCGCCGAACACCGTCGATAGCGGAATGCCGACGAGGAACCAGGCGAGCACGCGGGTGCGAACCTGCACCGGGAACCAGGCGGAGAGATAATAGGTGACGCCGACGAAGTAGCCGGCCTCGGCGGCGCCCAGCAACAGGCGCGCGGCATAGAAACTGTAGGGTCCGATGACAAAGGCGGTCGAAGTGGAGATGATGCCCCAGGTAATCATGATGCGCGCGAGCCACCGCCGCGGGCCGACGTGGTAGAGCACCAGGTTGCTTGGGATTTCGAACAGACAATAGGTGATGAACAACAGGCCGGCGCCGAAGCCGAACTGGCTCGAGGTCAGCCCAATGTCGCGGTTCATGGTCAGCGCCGCAAAGCCGACGACGGTGCGGTCGAAGTAATTGAAGAGATAGGCAATGGTGAGCAACGGCAGCAGCCGCCACGCTGCCTTTTTCAACACGCTGCGCTCGGCTGCGGTCAGTTCGCTCGTACCCGATGCGGTGCGCTGCACCGCGGTAATGGCCATGTCCCGTCCCTCGGCCCCTGTTCACGGACGCTCGGTCAGCACGGCGTCCGCAAAAGAAGCCATCGACCACATCTTCGTGGCGCAGCGCGCGATGTGCAAGCATCGAATGAAGGTGCTTTTTGCTTGCAGTGGATGAGTCCGCAGTGGCACATCCCGGAAGTGCCGCCCGCCGCGTTTGACGGCCGCTCACGATTCCAACTCCGGCAAGCATCCAACGACGTATCAATGAGTTCACGCCCTAGATCACGCCCTTCTGCCGCAGCACCGCGATCTCATGCTTCGCATAGCCGAGCTCGGCCATGATCGCGTCGGTATGCTCGCCCAGCGTCGGCGCGCGATGCCGGATCGAGCCCGGCGTCTCCGAGAGAAACACCGGCGCCTTGGCGATCGGCGCGGGTCTCGGCGCACCGGGGAATTCCATCGGTTGAAAAAACCCCATGGCGCTGACCTGCGGGTCGTCGAGCGTCTGCTGCGGTTTCAGCACCGGGCCCGCCGGGATTTTCGCCTTGCCGAGAATCTCCAGCACCTCCGCGGTGGTGCGCCCGGCGCACCAGCGGCCCATGCGCTCGCTGATGATGACGCCGTTATTGCCGCGCGAGATGTCGTCCTTAAAGCGCGGGTCGGTGAGCCATTCGGGCTCGCCCATCAGGTCCGCCCAGCGCTTGTAGAGCGGCTTGCCGATCACCTGGCACAGCACCCAGCCGTCGCGGGTGCGAAACAGATCGACCGGGGCCGCGGTCTGGCCGCGATTGCCGGTCGGCACCCGGTCCGGCTTGATCACCGCCTGCTCGATCAGGAGCGCATTGCTCAGCGTCACCGCGGTCGCGAGCAGCGCGCCTTCCACGATTTGGCCCTTGCCGGTCGCATTGCGCGCGAGGAGCGCCACCATGGTGCCGAACGCGCAATGCAGCGCGGTCGAGAAATCGACCCACGGCACCTGCGCGCGATAGGGCTGATGCGCTTCCCCGGTCATATAGACCGCGCCGGACATGACCTGGCCGACGCCGTCGAAACCGACGCGGTCGCTGTACGGGCCGCCGCGGCCGTAGGCCGTCACCGTGGTCAGAATGATGTCGGGCTTGAGCGCTTTCAGGCTCTCGTAATCGAGCCGCATCGCCGCAAGCGTCTGCGGCGGCAGGTTCGCGATCACGACGTCGGCGGTCTTCACCAGCTTGCGGACGATCTCCTGCCCCTCGGGCCGCATCGGGTCGAGCGTCATGCCGCGCTTGTTGCGGTTCATCTGCAGGAACAGGGCGCCCTCCCCGGTCGCGGCGACCGGCGCCTGGAACCGGTCCTCGCTGCCCTCGCGCTTCTCGATGCGGATCACTTCGGCGCCGTGCTCGGCCATCAGCGCCGCGCAATACGGCCCGGCGATATAGCGACCGAAGTCGAGCACCCGGATGCCCTCGAGTACACCAGCCATTCCCCGTCTCCCCTTTGTTCACGCAAGCCGATCGCCACCGGGCCAAGCCCGATCAAACACCACGATAGCCCCAGATCAGCCGGATGTGAAAATCCGACATGCCGATGTGGTGTAGGATCACCCGGATCTCTCGTCGACCGGGAGGCCTTCTCATGTCGATGCGCACCATTTTTCTCGCCCGATTGATCGGGCTGTTCTGCCTCGTCGTTTCAATGGCCATGTTCCTGCACAAGCAGGCGATGGTGGAGATGTTGACCGCGATGGTCCGCGACCGTCCGCTGGTGTTCATCCTCGGCATGCTCGGCTTGCTGGCGGGCCTCGCGATGGTGCTCACCCACAATGTCTGGTCGGGCGGCGCGCTGCCGATCGTCGTCACCCTGTTCGGGTGGATCCTGCTGATCCGCGGCACGATCCTGCTGTTGCTGCCGCCGGACGCGCTCGCCAGCCTGATGGATTCCCTTCCCTTCAAGCGGCTGTTCTATTTCTCCGCCGGCATCACGCTGGTGGTGGGATTGTATCTGACCTACGCCGGGTTCAAAGCATCGCCGCCGTCGCGGTGACCCGCGCGCGCCATTTGCTTCCACGCCGATCAGGTATATCGTTGCTCCGGTGCGCAAGCACGCTGGGGAGGGAATCATGCGCAAGCTCGTTGTAACGGTTGCAGTCGTGTTCGGAACGTCATTGGGCGCATCGCTGGTGCCGGCCGAAGCCGAGACGTTCGGGCAAGGCGTGGGCAGAGTCGTCGATGCGATCAATCCGATCCAAAGCGCGGGCTGCTATCGCCTGGGCGAAAGCGGCTATCACTGGTATCGGTCCTGCATCGGTCCGCGCTGGCTCTATCCGCATCGCCGCTATTGCCGCAACGGCCAGTGCGCCTATCGGTGATCGCCGCAGGGCGAACGCTTCGTTCGCCCTGCCCGCACTGGAACTACCCGAGCCATAGCTGGAACGACCGGACTCGTCTGTGAAGCGCCCGCCGCGCCTGACTTTTCGCCGGGCGAGAGCGTGGTAAGCTGGCGCGAAGAACAACGGCGGCCGAGGTCGGCTGTCGCGCGCGGGAGGAACACACATGAAACCGGCTTCGTCGATCGGCTGGCGGGCGGCCGCGGCCGCGCTCATCGTATTGGGGCTTGCGCGCAGCGCGGCTGCCGAGACCATCACGGTGACCCATTGGGGCGCGGCCTTCTACGGCGCGCCCTACGCGGTCGCGATGGCGAAAGGCTTCTTCAAGCAGCGCGGCGTCGACGTCACCGGGGTCTTGACCTCGACCGGCGGCGGCACCTCGGTGCGCAATACGCTCGCGGGCGACCTGCCCTACGGCGAGGTGGCATTGTCCGCCGCGGTCGAGGCGATCCGGGCCGGCCAGCCGCTGAAAATCGTGTGCGCGGGCGCCGAGAGCATCGCCGACATCCTGTGGATTGCCAAGCCGGATTCGCCGCTGAATTCCATCAAGGACATAGTCGGCAAGAAGATCGGCTACACCTCGCCGGGCTCGGTCACCAACATGCTGATCCTGATGGCGATGAAGGCCCAGGGCATCGATGCGAGCTCGGTGACGCTGGTGCCGGCCGGCGGCATCGGCGCCAATCTCACCGCGGTCTTGAGCGGCGCCATCGACGCCGGCATGACCGGCGAGCCCGTCTGGTCGCAGGAAAAATCCAAGGTCAAGCCGGTGTTCTGGACCAAGGACGTGCTGCCGCCCGACATGACGCAGACCGTCGGCATCGTCACCGACGAGCTTGCCAAGGCCGGCCCCGAAAAAATCCGGGCGATCATCGCGGGCCGCCGCGAAGGCGTGAAATACATCGAGGCGCATCCCGAGGAGGCCGCCGACATCGTCGCCAGGACCTACGGCAACCTCGACCCGGCGCTCACCCGCGAGGTGTTCCGGCATTTCCTCGAGATCAAATATTGGAGCGAAGGCGCGCTCAATTACGCCGCGATGGACCGCATGATGGAAGGCCTGAAGATCGTCGGCAAGCTCAAGGAGCCGGTCGACTGGCAGAAAGTCACCGACGTGAGCTTCCTGCCGCAGGATCTGCAGGCCAGGACCCACTGAAGGCCGGCGGCCGGCATGGCGCGGGAGCGCGCGCGGCTCAGCGGCGTCAGCAAAGTGTTCGATTCCGGCAACGGGCGCGTCCACGCACTCGGGCCGCTCGATCTCGATCTCGCCGCCGGCGAATTCGTCACCATCGTGGGCCCGTCGGGCTGCGGCAAGACCACGCTGCTGGAGACGCTCGCCGGCCTGACGGCCCCGACCGACGGAACCGTCACGTTCGAGGGCAAGCCGGTCGGCGATGAGGTCCCGGCCGGGGTCGGCGTCGTGTTCCAGGAGGATGCGAGCTTTCCGTGGCTCAACGTGTGGGACAACATCGCGTTCGGCTTGCGCCGCGCCGGCGTCGAGGCCGGCGAGATTCGCGCACGCGTCGCCTACGCCATCGCCTTCATGGGGCTCGAGGCGTTCGCCCGCGCCTATCCGGCGCAGCTCTCCGGCGGCATGCGCCAGCGGGTGTGCATCGCGCGCACCCTCGTGCTGCAGCCGCGGCTGATCCTGCTCGACGAGCCGTTCGGCGCGCTCGACCAGCAGACCCGCCTCTTGATGGGCGACGAGCTGCTGCGGCTGTGGCGCGAGACCCATGCGACCGTGCTGCTGATCACCCATGCGATCGATGAAGCCGTGATGCTGGCGGACCGGGTCGGCGTGATGTCGGCGCGGCCGGGCCGCTTCATCGAGCTGATCGAGACCGGCTGGCCCGCCTCGCGCTCGTCCTCGATCGTCGCCGAGGAGACGTTCGGCAAGCTCACCGCCCACGTCTGGTCGAAGCTGCGCGGCGAATCGCTGCGCGCGCTCGGCCGCGCCGAGAGCGAGCCCGCCGGAGTTCGAGCATGAGCAAGGTCGCGCGCGCGCAGCTTGCCGTCGTTCTCGGCGGCGTCGCCTTGCTCGAGCTGGCGACCAGGTTGGGCGCGATTGGCAGGCTCACCATGATCCCGCCGAGCGAGATGGCCGCACACCTGTGGCTCATGCTCCAAGCCGGCGACCTCAACGCGCCGATGACGCAGACCTTCGCCAATGTCGCGATCGCTTTTGCGCTCGCGGTATCGACCGGATGCCTCGCTGGGGTCGCGATCCACCGGCTGCCGCGGCTGCGCCGGCTCGCCGACCCGCTGCTCGCCTCGTATTACGCGGTGCCGTTCTTCGTGTTCTATCCGCTGCTGATCGCCATGCTCGGGCTCAATCGCTGGCCGCTGATCGCCATCGGCTTCGCGTTCGCGCTCGCCGCGATGGTGATCGCCACGCTCAACGGGCTCGACCGCGTCCCGCGCGTGCTGCGCAAGGTCGCGCGTGTGCATCGTCTTAACCGCGCCGAGGAGATGTTCCTCGTCACCCTGCCGGCGGCGGCGCCGCATCTCTTCGCCGGGCTCAAGCTCGCGCTCGCCTATTCGTTCATCGGGGTGATCGCCGGCGAGTTCATCCTCTCGGGCAGCGGGCTCGGCCACGCCATCGCCTATGCGTACGACAGCTTCGACAACCAGACCATGTACGCGCTGATGCTGTTCGTGGTCGTGCTCGCGATCGCGCTCAATGCCGCGCTTCACGTCTGGGAGCAGCGCCTGATGGCGCGGCGGAGGCGGGCGTGAGCGCCCCTACACGTGAGCGCGGTCATTCCGGGACGCAGGCGCCAGCCCGCGAGCCCGGAACCCATGAACACCGTCACCCTGAGGAGGGCGGTGTTCATGGGTCCCGGATTCCCTCGCTTCGCTCCGGTTCCGGGACGACGCATCGGTATGCCGACGTATTTCTGCTGCTCCTCGTCCTGATCGTCGCATGGCAGACGCTCTACGCGGCGGTCGGCGAGGTGGCGCTCACGCCGCCGCTCGCCACGGTGAGGAATGCCGGCGCGCTGCTCTCCTCGCCGCGGTTCTGGCGGCATCTGGAGGCCACCGCCGACGCCTTCGCGGTGTCGCTCGTCATCACGGCGATCGGCGGGGTCGCCGGCGGCCTCGCGCTCGGCTTCCACCGCTTTTCCGGACAGGTGTCGGAGCCGATCCTGACCGCCGTCTACACGCTGCCCAAGGTCACGCTCTACCCTCTGGTGCTGCTGGTGTTCGGCCTCGGCATCTCGGCAAAAATCGCCTTCGGGGTCATGCATGGCATCGTTCCGGTGATCCTCATCACCATGAACGCCGTGCGCAACATCGATCCCGTGCACCTGAAGACCGCGCGCGCGCTCAACCTCACGCCGCTGCAGACCGCGGCAACCGTGCTGGCGCCGGCGGTGACACCGGAGATTTTCACCGGGCTGCGCGTCGGCTTCTCGCTCACCCTGCTGGGCGTCATCATCGGCGAGATGTTCGCCTCGCAGCGCGGGCTCGGCTTCATGATCATCAACGGCATGAACACCCACGACGTGCCGACCATGATGGCCGTGATCCTGCTGATCGTGACGTTCGCGGTCACGGCCGGCACGCTGCTGCTCGCGGCGGACCGCCGGCTGCATCGCGGCGCGCGGGAGGCGGGGTAGCTCAGAGCGGTCATTCCGGGGCGCGCCGAAGGCGCGAACCCGGAACCCATGACCACGGGTAGATCGGTGTTCATGGGTTCCGGGTAGCCGCTTCGCGGCTCCCGGAACGACGGCGCCTACAGCCAATGCAATTCTTTGGATTGGCGGCGCTCGAAGGCGGCGATGTCGGCATCGTGGCCGAGCGTCAACGCGATCTCGTCGAGCCCCTGGAGCAGGCATTGCTTGCGGAAAGAATCGACCTCGAACGGGTGCACGGCCCCGGACGGTGCGACGACTTCCTGGCGGTCGAGATCGATTTTCACATGCCCGCCCGGCTGCTTCGTCAGCTCAGCGTGCAGGGCGGCCACCTCTCCGGCCGGCAGCACGATCGGCAGCAGCCCGTTCTTGAAGCAATTGTTGAAGAAAATGTCGCCGAAGCTCGACGCGATCACGGCGCGAAAGCCGTAATCCCACAATGCATAGACGGCGTGCTCGCGCGAGGAGCCGCAGCCGAAGTTTTTTTCGCCGACCAGGATGCGCGCGCCGCGATACGCCGGCCGGTTCAGGACAAAGCCGGGCTTTTCCGCGCCGCTATCGTCGAACCGCAGATCATGGAACAGGAAGCCGCCGTAGCCGCCGCTGCGCGGCTTGCGCAAAAACCGTGCAGGCACGATCTGGTCGGTGTCGACATTGGGGGCCGCGATCGGCACCGCAACTGCATCGAGCTTCTGGAATTTTTCCATTCTCTCAAGCTCCCGCAAGCCACGGCCGCACGTCGGTGAGCCGCCCGGTGACCGCGGCCGCCGCCGCCATGGCGGGGCTGACGAGATGGGTGCGCGCGCCCCGACCCTGGCGGCCGGCGAAATTGCGGTTCGAACTCGAGGCGCAGCGCTGCCCCGGCGCCACGAGATCGCCGTTCATGCCGACGCACATCGAGCAGCCGGCCTCGCGCCATTCGAAGCCCGCCGCCTTGAAGATCGCGTCGAGCCCCTCGGCCTCCGCCTGCGCCTTGACGAGACCCGATCCCGGCACCACCCACGACGGGATCACGGCCTTGCGTCCCTTCACCACCTTGCCGGCAATGCGCAGATCCTCGATGCGGCTGTTGGTGCAGGATCCGATGAACACCCGGTCGATCGCGATCTCGTCGATCGGCGTGCCGGGCTTGAGATCCATATAGGCGAGCGCCGATTGCCAGCCGGCGCGGCGCTCGGCGTCTCCCGCGCGGTCCGGATCGGGAATTCTTCCGGTGATCGGCGCCGCGTGCTCGGGCGAAGTGCCCCACGTCGCCATCGGGACGATGTCGGCGGCGTCGATCGAAACCTCGCGGTCGAAGGCGGCGCCTCTATCCGACGGCAGCGAGCGCCAGAACGCCACCGCCTCGTCCCACGCGGCGCCCTCAGGCGCGAACGGGCGCCCTTCGAGATAGGCGAACGTCGTCTCGTCGGGCGCGATCATGCCCGCGCGCGCGCCGGCCTCGATCGACATGTTGCACACCGTGAGCCGGCCTTCCATGGAAAGCCCGCGAATGGCCGATCCGGCGTACTCGATGACATGGCCGGTCGCGCCCGCCGCCCCGATTTTCGCGATGATCGCCAGAATGATGTCCTTGGCGAACACGCCGGGCGCAAGCCTGCCGTCGACCGCGATGCGCATGGTGCGCGGCCGGCGCTGCCACAGCGCCTGCGTCGCCATCACGTGGCCGACTTCGGAGGCGCCGATCCCGAACGCCAGCGCGCCGAGCGCCCCGTGGGTCGAGGTGTGGCTGTCCCCGCACACGATGGTGAGCCCGGGCTGGGTCAGGCCCTGCTCGGGACCCACGACGTGAATGATGCCCTGGCGCGGATCGCGGATGCCGAAGACCCTCACGCCGTGCTCGACCGCATTGCGCTCGATCGAATCGACCATGGCGCGCGCTTCCGGATCGGCGATGGCCGCGATGTCCCGTGTCGACGTCGGCACGTAATGGTCGGGGGTCCCGAAGGTGCGGTCCGGGCGGCGCAGCTTGAGCCCCTTCTCGGCCAGCATCTCGAAGGCGCGGCGCGAGCCGTCATGGATGTAGTGCCGGTCGATGTAGAGCAGGGTGTTGCCGTCGTCGCGCGCGACGACCTTGTGGCGCTCCCAGATTTTCTCGAACAGCGTGCGCGGCGCGGGCATGTTTGCTACTCGGCGGCGCTCTTGCCGCGCTCGGGTTTCTCGGCCGGCGACTTGAAGCGCTCGCGCAGCGCGTCCCATTCGTCGGATCCCATGCGCCGGAATTTTTCGCGGATGCTGACCTTAAGGTCCGGATGGCGGCGCTTGCTCTTGACTTCCGCGAGCGCGGCGTCGAAGGCGGAGACCGCGGTCTGGAACAGCAGTCCGGGCAGGATCGCGAGCTTGAAGCCGAGCCGCTGCGCATGATCGAGATCGAAGATCGGCGTCTTGCCCCCGGAGACCACGTTGAGGAGGCACGGGCCCTTGACGAGCTTGGGAACGGCCTCGATCTCGGCCATCGTCTGCGGCGCTTCGAGGAACGCCATGTCGGCGCCGGCCGCAAGCGCGGCGTTCATGCGGGTGACCGCCTCCTCGAAGCCGATCACGGCCCGGGAATCCGTGCGCGCGATCAAGAGAAAATCCGGATCGTTCCTGGCCGCGGCGGCGGCGCGGATTTTTGCCAAAAATTCGTCGAGCGCAATCACGGTCTTGTCGTCGAGGTGGCCGCATTTCTTCGGGAAACCCTGGTCCTCGACGTGGAGCCCGGCGACGCCGCGCTTCTCGTACTCGCGCACGGTCCGCGTCACGTTGAGCTCGTTGCCGTAGCCGGTATCGGCGTCGGCGATCACCGGGATTTTGACGGCGGCGGCGAGCCGGCCGGCGTTGTCTGCCATCTCGCTCATGGTGAGGAGGCCGTAATCGGGATAGCCGAGCGTCGCGGCGGTGCCGGCGCCGGTCATGTACACGGCGGAAAAGCCTGCCTGCTCGATGGTGCGCGCGCTGATGCAGTCGTAGGCGCCGGGCGCAATCAGCAGGCCGTCCTGCGCGAGCAGTTTCCGCAACCGCGCCGCCGACGAGGGAATCTGCGCAGCCATGAACGCTCCTCCGGGCTAACGATCCGCAAGTCCGCATAGAGCATACCGCAGGCGCGAGGTCACGTCCCTCTTACCTCTCCCCGCAGGGGAGAGGTCGATCCTCGCCGAAGGCGAGGATCGGGTGAGGGGGTTACGATCTACAAGATCTAAGCAGGGCCCGATCCCCCTCACCCCATCCCTCTCCCCTCCGGGGCGAGGGAGACGACTGCGGCTCGCTCCTGGCAAAAATGAAAGGGCATGCCTCCAGCGGAGGGTGAAGCGCGAGCAACTGATCTCGTGTAAAAGGCGGTCGTGATGGATAGGCGGATGCAGGTGCGAGCTTTTGCGCAGGAAGCGCCGGCGGAGCGCCCGGAACTGCGCATCCGCCGGGTCGACGCCATCGGGCTGGCGCTGCCGCTCGCAAAGCCGATGGCGATGTCCGGCGTCACCGTTAACGACGCTGAAAATCTTCTGGTCCGAATCGAGGCTGCCGACGGGACCGTCGGCTGGGGTGAGGCCGCCTCCGCGCCGACCATGACCGGCGACACGCTCGGCGGACTTTTGGCGGCGGTGCGCGATCATCTGGCGCCGGCGCTGATCGGGCAGGACGCCTGGATGCGGCCGGCGCTCCGCCGCGCCCTGAGACAGCGGCTCCTCGGCAATCCCGGGGCGCATTCCGCGATCGAAATGGCGCTGCTCGATCTTTGCGGGCGCGCGGCAGGATTGCGGCTCGTCGATCTCGTCGGCGGAGCGACGCGCACCGAGGTTGCGCCGATGTGGCTGCTCGGCAATGCGACGCTCGAAGACGACGTCGCGGAGGCGCTGGCAAAAAACAAACAGGGCTTTTACGGCTTCAAGCTGAAGGTCGGCACCAAGGCGCTCGATCAAGAGATCGCCGCGACGCTGGCGTTGCGCGAGGCGCTTGGACCGGCGGTGCCGCTCTCGGCCGACGCCAATGCCGGCTTCACGCTCGCGGCGGCGCGACGCTATCTCGACGCCACGCGCGAAGCGGACCTGCAATTTTTGGAGCAGCCGCTCGATCCGGCCGACCTCAGGGGCCTCGCGGCGCTGGCGCGCTCCTGCGCGGTGCCGATCGGCGCCGATGAAGGCATTCACTCGCTCGCCGACATCGAGCGGCAGGCGCGCCGCGGGCTTGCCGGCGTGTCGCTGAAACTCATCAAGCTCGGCGGCATGAGCGCCGCGCTCGAGGCCGCGACGTTGTGCGAGCGGCTCGACCTGTCGATCAACGTCGCCGCCAAGATCGCGGAAACCAGCATCGCCAGCGCGGCCGCGGTGCATCTCGCCTGCGCGGTTGCCTCGGCCGAATGGGGGGTGAGCCTCACCCATTTCTATCTCGCCGAGGATATCGTCAAAATCCCGCTCTCACTCGGCGCCGGCGCGGTCGCGCTGCCGGACGGGCCCGGCCTCGGCGTCGAGATCGACGAGCGCGCGGTCGATCGATTCCGCGTCGACTGAGGCGCGAGCGTTCGGGACTTACAAGCCGAAACGGGAGGCAGCCATCCAGAAAACCGCGAAACGCATCGGGCTCGCCATCATCGGCGCCGGGCGGGTCGGCCTGTTCCGCGGCGAGGTCGCCGCGCGGCACCCGCAGGTCGACTGGATCGGGCTCGCCGAAACCAGGCCCGCGCGCGCCAGCGAGGTGGCGCAGAAAATCGGCGCCGATTTCGTCACCGGCGATTTCCGCGCGCTCATCGCGCGTCCGGAGGTGACCGCCGTCATCGTCGCCACCGACGAGCATCTGCACGTCGATCCGATTCTCGCGGCGGCGGAGCGCCGCCTGCCGATGCTGATCGAAAAGCCGCTCGCGACCGAGCTTGCGGCCTCCGAGCGGGTGCTGCGCGCGATCGAGGCCGCCGGCGTCGACGCTTTGGTCGGCTACACCCAGCGCTTCCGGCGTCGCTGGCTGGCCGCCAAGGAGAAGGTTCAAAGCGGCGCGCTCGGCGACGTGACCCTGGTGACCTCGCGCGCGTTCATGAACCGCCTCGTCGCCATCGACAATTACCAGCGTACGGATGAGCCGGAGCAGATCTCGCCGATGGTGATCTCCGGCACTCACGCGCTCGACATCGTGATGTGGATGATGGAGCACAAAACGCCGGTCGAGGCCTACGCGCGCTCGATCGACAAGGTGCTGGGACCGCAGTATCGCGGCATCGACGCGACCGCCGGGTTGATCACGTTCAACGACGGCAGCCTCTATCACCTGAGCATATCCTGGGCGATGCCGGTCACCTGGCCGGCCGCGGTCTACAGCCTCGAGGTCGGGATCGCGGGCACCGACGGGGTGCTCACCATCGACGACACCCACCGCGACATCGTGCTCGCGGTGAGCAAGCCGCAGCAGGAAGGCTACCGGCCCGATGCTTCGCGGTTCGTCGACTTCATGGGCAGCTATCCGCCCGGCGACATGGCGCTCGGCGAACTGCGCGGTCCGATGCGCGGGGAGACCGAGAGCTGGCTCAACCATTTGTCGCTCGGGCTATCGACCCACGCGGCGACCGCGGCCGAAGCGCACAACCGGCTGATGCTGACCAAGGCGCTCGACCTCTCCGCGCGTCTCAAGCGCCCGGTTCGCCTGCCGATCTCGGCGGAGGAGGAGCGCGAGGGCGCGGTGCCGGCGCGCGAACGCGCGCGGGTGTAACAAAACGTCCGCCTAATTGGCTCGCTGTTCCCATAAGGACCAGGCGTGCAGCATATTTGGCGCGCCACTGGAGGGAGCCGGCTGTGGCTCCGCCTCACCTAATACCCGTGATCCATGAGGGCGGCCGAAAACGCGCCGGCGATCGCCTCCTTGCTCTTGCCCGCCTTCGTCGCGTCGCCGATCGCGACGACCTTCTGGCCGGGGTGCACGAGGCGGCGGAATTCTTCCGCGGTGCCGCGCCGGGCGCGAACATAGAACCAATCGCGGAAGCGTGGGGATGCGAAGATGTTTCGCAGGCCGGGCCAGCGGGCGAGCCCCCCATCGAGCAGGAAAGCCGCCGGCGCGCCGAGGCCGAAGCGATAGCGGGCGCCGGTGGCGATCACGATGCGATCGAACGGCGCCAGCAGATCGGGCTTGCCGCGGACATCCGTTCCGAAACGGAACGTCACCTGCTTTTGCGCACAGGCGCGCACCAGCTCGCCGATATAGGTTTGCAGCGAGCGCTCATCCGCCTCGACTTCCTGGAACAGCGGCGCCTTGCCGGCGTAGCGGAACGCGCCGCCCGGCTCCTGCGCGCGCTCGAACACCGTGACCGCATTGCCTTCCGCGACGAGCGACGCATAGGTGAGCCCGGCCGGTCCGGCACCGATGACCGCGATCCGCTCGCCTTGGGGCGGTGCCGCGGCGTGGAAAGCGCGCTCGCGCCCCGCCATGGCATTGACCACGCAGCCGAGTCTTGCGCCGCCGCGCATCTCGTTGACGCAGGTGTTGCAGGCGAGGCAGCGCCGCGCAGGCTCGCCGCGGGAGAGCTTGTTCACCCATTCGGGATCGGCAATGAGCGCGCGCCCGAGCGCGATGAAATCCGCCTTGCCGCGCGCGACCGCCTCGGTTGCCTTTTCCGGATCGCCGAGCCGGCCTACCGCGATGACCGGAATGCCGACGTGGGCTTTAATTTCGGCCGCATAGCCCAGAAAGGTCGCCTCGGGCAGCCGCATCGGCGGGATCATCATGGCGGCGGAGGGCAGCGACCGGTAGTGGCCCGCCGCGACGTGGAGCGCGTCGGCGCCGGCTTCGGCCGCCCAGATCGCGACCTGCTTGCCTTCCGCAAAGTGCATCCCCTCGGGAAAAAAATCCTCGACCGAGATGCGGTAGATGACGGGCATGCCGCCGACCGCCGCCTTCACGGCGCGGAAAATCTCGAGCCCGAAGCGCGCCCGGTTCTCGAGCGCGCCGCCGTATTCGTCGCCGCGCCGGTTCTCGAACGCGTTGTGAAACTGGGAGATGAGATAGCCGTGCGCCGCGTGAATCTCGACGCAGTCGAAGCCGGCGCGTTGCGCCCGCCGCGCGGCCTCGGCGAACGCGGCTTTTGTCTGCTCGATCCGCGCCTTGGTCATTGCCTCCGGCACGATGGTCTCGGACGTGACCTCGAACACCGGATGCGGAATGGCCGAGGGCGCGATCGGCGTTTCCCCGCAAATGTCCTTGCGGGTGTGGCCGCCGCCGTGGCCGAGCTGGATCGAGGCCTTGGCGCCGCCGCGGTGAATCGCATCGGCCAGCCGGGCGAGCCCCGGCAGGAAGCGATCGTCATAAATGCCGAGCTCGCAATGCCGGTGCCGCCCCGCCTTTTCCGGGGAGGCCATCTCCACCGTGATCAGCCCGACCCCGCCGACAACCCGCGCCAAGTAATAGGCCATCGTGTCGTCGGTGACGAAGCCCTCGGCATCGGCGGTGCGCGTCGTCATCGGCGGCAGCACGATGCGATTGCGGATCTCGACTTCGCCGATCCGCGCCGGGGTGAGGAGAATGCTCATCGGGGCAGGATATAGCCCCGTGGAACCTCGTGCGGGCAACAATCGGCGGCGAGTTTGTCGTCGAGCACTCGGTTCCGGCGTCACCCGTCGATCGGACCCGGGCGCCGCTCGCCGTCGGTTCCCGGTTCGTCCGCAGCGGACTTGCCGGCGCACATTCTAAGAAGGTCCGGATCGAGCTAATATCGACCGGCCGGGTGCCGGTCGGTCGCCGATACACTTGCTTCCAGCGGATCGGCAGCGGCCGAAGTTGCGATCCTCACGCACGGCCGGATGGAGGCGGGCATGCCATTGAAGGCCATCGTGGTGGCGCTCCTCATCGCCGCCATCGTCCTGGTTTCCGGCCTGACTCTGCTGGGGCTAGCCGGCGATTTCCTGGTCGATTGGGCCTGGTTTTCGGCCGTCGGGTACCTGAGCGTGTTTTGGACGATTCTCAGCGCCAAGACCGTCGTCTTCTTTGCCGTCTTCGTGTGCTCCGGCGCTTTCCTGTGGCTGAACGGATGGCTGGCGTCCCGATTTTCCGACCGCCGAAAATATGCGCATCCGCTGCCCTTCGACTGGCAATCCGTCAGGGGGCGCACCGTGGCCGAGGTGCTGAAGCTCATGCCCCGGCATGCGGCGTGGCCTCCGCTCGTCGCCGGGATCGCCGGCATCCTCGGGATGCTGATTGCCGCGGCGCAGATGAGCAATTGGGACACATTTCTGCAGTTTCTCTATCACGTGCCGTATGGACAGGACGATCCCGTGTACGGCAAGGACATCGGCTTCTACCTGTTCTCGCTTCCCGCCTATGTCGCCCTCAAGAATTGGATGCTGCTGACGCTGGTCCTGGGCGCTTGCTTCGCTGGAACCGTGTATTGGGTCCACGGCGATGTCGAACTCGACCGCCAGCCGCCTTCGATGTCGCCGGCGGCCGTCGCGCACGGTTCCGCTCTGTTGGGCCTGTTCTTCGCGGTGAAAGCCTGGTCCTATGTTCTGGACCGCTTCCTGCTGCTGTATGGCGACAATGGGGTGGTGGTAGGGGCGGGCTATACCGATCTCAATATCGGGCTTCCCGTCCTGTGGTTGCTGATCGCGCTGGCGCTGATCGCGGCCCTCGCATCTTGCGCAAACCTGTGGGTACGGACGTACAGGCTTCCCGCGGCGGCATTGGCGCTCGTTTTCGGCACTTCGTTCCTGCTGGCCGAACTGCTGCCCGCGGTGTTTCAGCGCGTATTCGTCAAACCGAACGAGCTGGAGCTGGAAAAGCCCTATCTCCAACGCAACATCATGCTCACCCAGCAGGCGTATAATCTGCATCAGATCGCGGTCAAATCGTTTCCGGTGGAGCAAAGCCTCGGCTTCAAGACGCTCGAGGCCAATCCAGCGACGGTCGACAACATTCGGCTGTGGGACTGGCAGCCGTTGATGGATACCTACGCGCAGATGCAGGAGATCCGCACGTACTACAAATTTCACGACGTGGATGTGGATCGTTACTGGCTGAACGGCACCTATCAGGCGGTGATGCTGTCGGCTCGCGAGCTCAAGTCGGCGTTGCTTCCCGCCAACGCCCAGACCTGGGTCAACCGTCATGTGCTGTTCACCCACGGCAACGGCGCGGTCATGAGCCCGGTCACGCGCAAGAGCGCCGAAGGCCTGCCGATCTTCTATCTGCAAAACATTCCCCCGGTCGCAGCGGGCGGCCCACCGATCCAACAGCCGCGCATCTACTATGGGGAAGAGACCGACACCTACGTCATCGTCAAGGGCAGCACCCCGGAGTTCGACTATCCGAACGGAAAGGACAACGTCTATGGAACCTACGAGGGCACGGGTGGGGTCGCCGTGGGCGGGATCGCCCGGAGAGCGCTGTTCGCGTGGTATTTCCAGGACCTGAACATTCTGATCAGCCGCTACATTACCGGCGACAGCCGGATCATGTTCCGCCGTACCGTCCAGGACCGGATACGAACGATTGCGCCCTTCCTCCGCCTCGACCACGATCCCTACGTCGTCATCAGCGAGGGGCGGCTGTTCTGGATGCAAGACGCCTACACGACGAGCGACTATTTTCCTTACGCGCAGCCGCTCCCGAACCGGGGACTCAATTATATCCGCAACTCGGTCAAGGTCGTGGTCGACGCCTACAACGGCACGGTCGACTTCTACCTGGCGGATCCCACGGACCCGATCGCCGCGACCTACCAGCGCATCTTCCCGGGACTGTTCAAGCCGTTGGCGGACATGCCGCAGGATTTGCAAAAACACATCCGCTACCCCGAGGACCTGTTCCTGATCCAGGCCCAGGTGTTCCGGGCGTACCACATGGACAGTCCCGAGGTTTTCTACAATCGCGAGGATCTTTGGCAGTTTCCCCGCCAGCCGGGCGGGGAGGCCGCCACGATGGTCCCCTACTACATCATCATGCGCTTGCCCGGCGAGCCCCAGGCGGAATTCTTCCTTATGCTGCCGATGGTGCCCACGCAGCGGCAGAACATGATCGCGTGGCTCGCGGCCCGCTGCGACCCGCCGGATTACGGCAAGCTGATCGTCTACGAGTTTCCCAAGGACGAGCTCGTCTTCGGCCCGTTTCAGATCGAGGCCCAGATCAATCAGAACACGGAGATCTCCCGGCAGCTCACGCTGTGGAATCAGCAGGGCTCCAGAGTCATCCGCGGGCATCTGATCGTGATCCCCATCGAGAACTCGATTCTATACGTGTCGCCGCTCTATCTGCGCGCCGAGAGCGGACAATTGCCGGAGCTCAAGCGCGTGATCGTGGCCTATGGCGAGCGCGTGGTCATGGAGGAGACGCTGGTTGAAGCGCTGGCGACGCTGTTCAAGGGGCCCGCTGCGGCCTCCCCGGCGCCCGCAGCGCCGGCCGCGCGCGCACCTGCCGGCACCGAGGCCGATCGCGCGCGCGAGGCTCTCAGCCAGTACGATCGAGCGATCGAGCAGTTGAGAAACGGAAACTGGGGAGGGTTCGGAGCGGAACTGGACAAGCTGCGATCGTTGCTTGACGCGCTGGGTCGCGCGTCCGGCGGTCATTAGCGCTTCGCCATCCGGCCCGCGCGATGCGGCGCTCTCGCTCGTTCTCGGACTGCCGATCCATGAGCTACAATGTGGCGGCTCGATCGAAGTGAGAACAATCGATCGCCTCGCGGGCGCCGCATTTCTCACGAATTCCGGTTCGAATATCGTCGTTCAGATCGACGCACCTCTTTGAACCGACGAACTCGAACCGAGGAAAATCCATGAAACGCGCTACCATGATCTGTGCACTCGCATGTACCGCGCTCGCCGCAACCTGCGCGCCGGCCGCGAGCCAGTCCCGGATCCAAGCCGGAATTCTCGAATGCCGCGGAGCCGGCAGCGCGAGCTTCCTCGTGGGCTCGGTGCACCAGCTGCAATGCTGGTTCCAGTCGGACCGCGGTCCGCGGTACCCTTATTATGGGCTGGTGCGACGGGTCGGCCTCGATATCGGCTTCACGCAGCAGTCGACACTGGGCTGGGCGGTGTTCGCGCCGACGCGCCGCATCGGCCCCGGTGATCTTGCCGGCAACTACGGCGGCTTTACTGCCGGCGCCGCGGTCGTGGTAGGCGGCAACGCCAATGCGCTGGTGGGCGGCTCGGAGAATTCCTTCGCGTTGCAGCCGCTGAGCTTGGAGGGACAGACCGGACTCAATGTCGCGGTGGGCGTTGCCAGCCTCGAGCTGCGCCCTGCCGGCCCGATGCGGTACCCGCGTCACCATCATCGCAAGCACGCCCGCGGATAGACGGGATTTGCGCGAGCCGAACGAGACGAGCGAGCTGAAACGAATCGCCGAGCGCTACCCGACATTTGCGGCGCAGGAAGCAAGGGGCTCGTCGGAGATTTACGAACGGCTTGCCCAGGCCGTCTCCGGCTCCCCCGATGTGCCGGAATTTCTTGCGAGCCTGCCTGCAGAAAAGTGCCAGCTACCTTACGGGGAAGGCACCGGGAAAAATGCAGCAAAAACGGCACTCAATTTGAGTGCCGCTTTCTCGATCCCGCATGGCCAACGCCCGGGTCGCGGGTTCTCACGAGGTGAATGTGACGAAGTCCTCTCGATTGTCACTTGCGTTTGAGGCCATCGCGCCAGGCAATCGCTTCGAGTTCGACCCGGACAGCGTCCTCGACGGCAATCACGGGCCGTGCCTGGAATTCAAAAGCAGGCCAGGTCGAGCATACCTTGTGAACGGCCGACGGATCGTCGCAGTCTACCAACATATGCCCGCCCCACTCGCCCACTCTCACGACGAACACCTCGATCTTGAAATTGGCGGGCGCCTTCCATTGCGTGAAAACCTCCAGTATTCGCTTCTGGGCATTCTCGTATTCCGTAGGCGATCCTTGGGGACGTTCGAACCAGCTGATCATGTACTTCATCGGCATCCTCCATTATTGAGCTGAAATCCTCGGCGCGACTTATTCTTGAACAACAGCCTTGCGCGATTGGGCTTCGTTGACAAGTCGGCACATGGCTGAACTGCCAATCCGGCATGTCCGCTCTTACGGTGAGTTTCGGGGACCAAGCAGACAACGAGCGGATTTTCCGAAAATGGCGATAATGACCCAATTCGAACATTGGCGCGGTCGCAGCCAACTCTCCCCGCCCAGGGCCGCGCCGACCAGGCCCTGCTATGTGAAGATTCTCCTTGCCAATTCGGAGCCGTCCACACATGGCCGACTCAGTAAAATGCCGTGACGCGCTGCCAAAGACGCCGCCCACAACCAGACCGCGGGCCATTGGAACAGTTCCGGCACCGGTGTATTGTAAGCCTCGCCACGCTATCGGGGGCGCAATCGTCGCATCGATGTCACTCGTTGTCGCGACCTTCGCGTCAAACGTCACATAGCGTTCATCCAGGGAGGACTGCCCATGCGATTGTCATCCGTCATTCGTACCGCGCTGATTGCTTTGGCCGCGACCGGCGCAGGGCTCGCGACTGCCGCCCACGCCGACAGCGGCACAATCCGCTTCGACGTGCTCAAGGCTGGGTTTGTCGTTGGCGGCTCTGCTGGCAGCGGCACGCTGGTATTTCACAGCCAGCGTTATCGACTCGCGATCGGCGGGGTGAGCTACGGTTTCACCTTTGGCGCCTCGGCGATCCATTTCGTCGGCACCGTCAGCAACATCCGAACGGCGTCCGATGTCAATGGCGTCTATGGCGCGGCCGGCGCGGGCGCCGCGGTCGGCGCCGGCGCGGGCGCGATCGTGCTGACCAATCAGAACGGCGCGGTGCTCACGCTGTTGGGCCGCCAGGCCGGACTGATCGTCGCCGCCGACCTCAACGGGCTGGTAATCTCGCTGCGGTAGCGGCGCGCGTACGCGACGCGGGAGCTCGGCGGTCCGCCTCGGCCTGTGTACTGCCCCGCCGGATGACGGCCACTATTGGGGCGCGCAGGGGCCTCTGCGGGCTTAATGCCCGTCGCTTCATGTGCTTCCCCCAGAGCCGAGGACCACACCGCATCCTATCCAAAACTGCGTATCGCAGTCGGGGGCCTGTGGCCTACTTTGCAGGGAACCGGGAGATCCACGGAACGTCGGCGCCTAGCACGACTGAGACGAGCCGATCGCGGCCGGACATGTCCGTTCATTGCGGTGAAGCGGTCAAGTGACTCCGCGCTCGAGGATTGCGGAGGTGGAAGCCGAGCTGGTCGAGATCACCAAGCACGGACCAGATGCCCGCAGTTGATCCGCAGCTTACGGTCGGACTTGGGTAGTGTCCCATGTTGAAAAATAGGACAATGGTAATAGGTGCGGCGCTCGTCGGAGCGGTTTTGATCGGCGTGCTGATTTGGGACTGGAACCGCACGCCGAGCACGATAATCGAGTTGGTCGGCATGTCCGGCCGCTCCTGGCACATCTCGGAAGAACCGATCGGGGCCGGAAACGTCGTGTAGTTTGGGGGAAGCGGATGTGCTCGGGAGTTGCGGCGGAACAGGAGTAATTATCGCCAGAAAATACCGTATGGACGGAAATAGCGGTACGGAAAATCCGGATTGCGACGCCGCATTTTAATGCCTCCCTGCGGCTCGCCGCTCATGAGAACGACGAAGTCGGTATGATTTCCGGTCTCGGAGCTGATCCCTTCATCCGAAATGATCAGCGATGATCCGGGCGATACGAGTTCCGAAATCCGATCGATGGTCTCGCGAGGAATGACGAGACGCTCAAGAGCCGATCCCGCGGTACCTGCGGGTTGCGGTGTCGGCTCGGTACTTCGATAACCGCGACGGCCCGGCTCGCCGGCTGAGGAGGACCGATCTTCCTCGCTCGGATCCATGGAAGCGGCACTCCAGCGTATATCAGTACCCTCGTGGATGTAATCCAGCGCGGTGAAGATATGTGTGCCAATGGGCTGATCGGGATCGCGGATCGTCACGGCGATGTCGAAGATCGGCTGAAAGGATTGGCGCGCGTAGAGCCGCTGTGTTTTCCGGCTGATGAAGACCGACACCGGTGCCGCCTTGCGCGCTGCCTCTGCGGCCACTTCTACCGCAGCCTTCCTCTCGGCCTCTGCGGCCTCCGCCTCCTGGCGGGCACGCACGACATCCGGCTTGCCTTGCGCCGCGAGGCCGGCGGCGGTCAACCGCACCTCCGCGTCGGCAAGCCTGGCAAGCGCGTCGGCCTTGGCTTTCTCGGCGAGTTGGATCGCATCGGGCGAATCAGCGGACTCGAGCGCGCTTTCGGCGGCACGAACCCGAAGTTCCAACCTCGACTTCGTGGATTCCGCCAAGTGCAATGCCGCTGCGATCCGCGAGGCTTCCCCGGTCTTCTGGATGGCATTGAGCCTGGCCGCATCCGCTTTCCTGATTGCCGCTTCCGCCTCCGCGGCCTTGGCGGCAGCCATCGACTGTAAAGTCTGCACCGGCTTTGCCGACGCGAGCACCCCCAGGTCGGACGCAACCCACCCCTCCGCCTCCGGCCCGCCGCCAGCGACCCGAGCCGGATTGAGCCTGCCCAGAACCGGGTGACTGAACTCGACGGGAACCGGATCGTTTGGCGCCACGATCACCCGCATCCCGATCCTCGTCAGGTCGAAGAGACGCTCGGCAAACTCGACCGGCATTCGGACGCAGCCATGAGACGCGGCATATCCGGGCAACGGTCCGCCATGGAGCGCAATCCCCGACCAGGTAATTCGCTGCATGAACGGCATGTACCCGTCCTCGTAGAGATTGGAATAGTGCTCGACCTCTTTCTGGATCACGCTGTAGATCCCCGCGGGAGTCTCATATCCCTTTCGCCCGCTGGAAACCGGCGCCCGCATGATCCATCCAATGGCATCGTAGATCGTAACGCGCTGGTTGCTGAGGGAAACAACGGCCATGATAGGACGGCCCGCAGGGCGAGATTGAACGATCTCGATCCGCTTCGCGTCCGAACTTTTGCCGTTGCGTGCGGCCTCGGCGATGCCGCCGGCAAGCAGCGCCGTTACGGCGGCTACGGCGAGGGCGGCGCGCCGCATCGACGTGCGCTGGGTGGAAAAGCCGCGGCAGATCATGACGAAGGCCGATGCGGTCAGAATCGAGGTCGCAAGGATACGCGAAAACCCGAAGACGCTCCACGGGTCGAGCGGGCGGCCGGTCCGGCCGCGGCTGGCCGTAGCCGTTAGCCAGGACATTCGCGGCCGGCGCCGTTGCGAAAGCGTCCGCGTTCTTGACAGGAGTTAACTGCTTCTCGCTTTCGACGATTTTGCCGTTCTTGCGCGCTTCTTCGTGCCGTGATCGTCGTGTGCAGCCGAGCGGTGGCGCCGGCTCGCATCCAATTGTGCGACTTTCGCGTTCGCTCCACCGCGGTGCTCGGCGTATTCCTTGCCGTCGATCGGCGCAACATGCGGCGCGTCTCGATCGAGATACGGTCGCCCGATCCCGAACTCCTTGCCGTGCGCATCGACCCAATTCCACAAGGTTTCACTTGAAATCCACCGCTGTGCACGGGTCTCGCCCTTGACGCTCACGAGATCGGCCGCAAGCCCGTGGCCATAGCCGCCGCGGCGGCTCCCACCATGGTATGAGCTGTCGGTCGCAGCCTTGTTGCCGCTCGCGAGCGATTGCCGGTAATCATCGCGGAATCCGCTGGTCATGCCCGGCGAAAGCCCGGCGTCGTCCATCGCGCGCAGAGCATGATACAGCTTCAGTTTGAAGCTGCGATCCATGCCTCCGATCACGTAATCCATGAGCGGCATGCCGACTTTTTGTGCCGCCTTCGGGTCCTTCCACGTGAAGTCCTCGTCGACGAGCTTTATAACAGTTTTGATGACAGTCCGCGTTTTGCCCTTCTTCTTGACCGTCACCTTTATCCGCTCCGGCACCTTGATGGTATCGACTTTCGAGGCCCGTTGGTACACCGACCAGAGGTATCGGTCGGTGCAGATTTCTGCCGCAAGGCACTCGTCGGGGGTTTCGACGGAGCTCACTGCGTCATTCGGGTAGTCATGCACCGGATCGACCGTACTTGCGAACGCAACCTGCACGGATCGTGTTTCGGGTAGCGGCATCGGACGAGGGTCGGGCACAGGGGCGTCGATGATCGCACCCATTGCGGTTGCTTGCGGAGCGTCGTTGGGCTCGGCACCGGCGGTCGCGGATGCTGCCCGGGCGCCCCCTGCCGGTGCTCCGACATTCTCGATGCCGGAGGAGAGGCGCCAAGCGAGCCCGCCGGCAACCCAGCCGGCGAGAACGACCGTTCCGCAAACCGCTGCCAATCGCGGCGGGCTCATCGCCCCTTCCCCCTGTCTCGCTCAAGGCCCCACCTGAGCCATGCGGCACAAGCACGAGTCGGGGCCGATTCTCCGGATCAAGATGGAATCACGCAAGGAGGAAAGCCGTACGCGATCATTTTTTCGGGAATCTGTTGCTCAAATACAATCCCGGGCCGAGATCATGGTTAACTGCCGGCCAGCCCGTCGACGAATGGGGGAAGGTGCTCGCCGAGCTTGCCCCAAGCGTTGCGCGCGTCGCTCCGATCTATAATCCGCAACCCATACCGGCCAATATTTCGAATCTGGCGGTGCAGATACCAATCAATTCGAGCTGGTCATCAACGCGCAGACCGCCCGGATGCTCGGCTTCGCTGTCCCGCGGTCGCTCCTGGCGAGCGCCGACGCGATGACCGAATAGGGAAGTCCCTTGCTGGGCTCCGATGCCTGACGGTGCGCTTTAGCTCAGCCACAGCCCGCCGGTGACGTTGATCGACTGGCCGGTCATGTAGGCCGCCTCGTCGGAGGCCAGGAACGCCGCGATGCGCGCCACGTCGTCGGGCTTGCCGAGGCGACCGAGCGGGATGAGCGAGACGCGCTCGGCGGCGCTCGGCAGCCCGATCGCTTTGGACTCGATCTCGGCGCGCTCGCGCATGCCGGTCTCCACGATCACGCCGGGGCAGATGGCATTGACGTTGACGTGCTCGGCGGCGAGTTCGAGCGCCAAGGTCTGGGTCAGGGCGATGACGGCGAATTTCGAGGCGCAATAGGCGCCGTAATAGGGCTTGCCGGTCTTGCCGAGCCAGGACGCGATATTGATGATCCGCCCCCGGCCCTGCTTGCGCAAATGCGGGATCGCGGCCCGGCAGGCGTGGAACACGCCGTCGACGTTGATGCGGAACGTGTCGTCCCAGTCCTGCTTGCTCATCTCGGCCAATTTGGCGATGCGCAGGATGCCGGCGCAGTTGACCAAAATATCGAGCTTGCCGAGTTTTCCGGCGAGCGCGTCGACGGCGCGTTGCGTCGTCGCGATGTCGGTCACGTCGGCGGCCGCGACCGCGGCGGCGCGTTGCATCTCGCGGACGCGAGCGGCCGTCGCCTCGGCCGCGCGGGCATCGATGTCGATCACGCCGATGCCGCAGCCTTCTTCCGCCAACCGCAGCGCAATGCCGCGCCCGATTCCCGAACCGGCGCCGGTCACGATCGCGGTCCTGCCTTCGAGTGCATACATGGTACCGGCGATCCTTCCGTTTGGCTCTGGTTGGCACAACAAGTATCGCACACCAGCGATGAGCCCACTGGGATCAAATCGTCGCCCTATCCCCCTCACCCCATCCCTCTCCCCTCCGGGGAGAGGGAGTCGACTGCGGGTGGCCCGCGCCCATATCTCTGTGGGATGCAGGCCTCGTAATGTCTCTCCCGGCCCTCAGCGCAGCGCTTCGCCGCTGTCGCGGCCGAAGAAATGCAAGCCGCGCGGATCGAGCGACATGCGCACCGGCGCGTGGGGATGAAGCTCGATCTCCGGATCGATGCGCGAGGCGATCAGCGTGCGCCCGGCCGCGCGCACGCCGAGCAGGAGCTCGGCGCCGAGCTGCTCGGTGACCTCGACGACCGCGTCGAAAGAGGTGCCGTGCTCGGGCTTCGGCTCGCCGAGCAAGGTGTGCTCCGGACGCACGCCGAGCAGCAACGCGCGAGCGCCGGAAAGATTGCGCAGGCCCGCGCGCTCCTTTGGCACGCGGATGCGAAAGCCCGGCGCGACCGCGTAGAGCTCGCCGCCGGCGTCCTCGAGCGTCACGTCGAGAAAGTTCATGGCCGGCGCGCCGATGAAGCCCGCCACGAACCGGTTCTTGGGCTTATTATAGATCTCGAGCGGCGTGCCGACCTGCTGGATGCGGCCGTCGCGCATCACGGCGACGCGGTCGCCGAGCGTCATCGCCTCGACCTGGTCGTGAGTCACGTACATCGAGGTGACGGCGATGCGCTCGCGCAGGCGCTTGAGCTCGATGCGCATGTGGGCCCTGAGCTCGGCATCGAGATTGGAAAGCGGCTCGTCGAACAGGAAAACCTGCGGATGGCGCACGATGCAGCGCCCGAGCGCCACGCGCTGCTGCTGCCCGCCGGAGAGCTCGCGCGGCTTGCGCTTGAGCAGATTGCCGATGCCGAGAATCTCGGCGGCACGGGCGATCTCCTGAGCGATCAGCGCCTCGCTCGTGCGCCGATTGCGCAGGCCGAATGCGAGATTGTCGTACACCGTCATGTGCTGATAGAGCGCGTAATTCTGAAACACCATGGCGATGTCGCGGTCCTTGGGCGGCAGCCGGTTGACCACGCGCTCGCCGATGCGGATGGTGCCCGAGCCGACGTCCTCGAGGCCGGCGACGAGCCGCAGCGTCGTCGACTTGCCGCAGCCCGACGGCCCGACCAGCACCACGAATTCCTCGTCCTCGATCTCGAGATCGAGGTCGATCACGGCCGGCACCGCGCCGTACGACTTGCCGATCCGCTCCAACGCCACTCTCGCCATCGCGATGTTCCCGCCAAAATCCCCGGTGTCTCGGTTTTCGAGCCGATCAGATGCGCAGCCCGCGAATGACGTAGCGCTGCGCAAACAAGGTCACCAGCACCGCCGGCCCCATGGCCAGCACTGCCATCGCGCTCATGAGATTCCATTGCGTGCCGAGCTCGGTCACGAACTGCGCCATGGTGACGGTGATCAGCGCGGTGTTGTGACCGGTGAGGATGAGCGCAAACAGGAATTCGTTCCAGGTATAGAGCCAGGACAGAATCGCCAGCGCGGTGATCGCCGGCACCGCCGAAGGCAGCGCCACCCGCAGGAACGCCCCCCAGCGGGTGCAGCCGTCGATCAGCGCCGCATATTCCATCGACGGATCGATGCCGTCGAAAAATCCCTTCATGATCCAGGAGAAGAAGCAGATATGCACCGCGATATGCGGCAGCAGGATGCCGACGTAGGTGTCGTAGATGCCGAGGTAATAATCGACCAGATAAAGCGGCAGCACCCAGGATATATAGGGCACGGTCCGGAACAGATAGATGGTCCCGAACCAGGTGCGGGGAATGGGACCCCGGAAGCGCGAAAGCATGTAGCCGCTGGAGATGGTCACCCCGAGCGAGAACAGGGTGGCGAGCGTCGCCAGGACGAAGCTGTTGAGGAATGCATGCACCACGGCGGGCTTGGCGAACACCTCGAGATAGTTCTGCACGGTGAAGGCGGTGCCGCGATAGATGTAATAGACCGCCCAGCCGGGCCGCAGCGAGGTGACCACCAGGATGACGACGGGGCCGAGAAACAGCAGCAGGATGGCGGCGAAGATCAGCACCAGCAGCGCCGCGCGGCCGCCGGGCGCGAGCACACCCGTCATGCGGCGGCCCGGGCGTGGCTCGATCGCTGCGGTTGCGGCGGTCATCGCGAGATGTTCGTCAGCCGGTCGATCGTCCGGTACATCAACCAGGCGACGACGAGGATGATGAGGGCGCCGATGATCGCCGCGGCAGAGCCGCGGCCGAAATCGAGATTCACGAAGGTCTCCACGTAGGCGTAGATACTGAACACCTCGGTCGAGCGGGCGGGGCCGCCGCCGGTGAGCACCCAGACCTGATCGAAGGTGCGGAACGCGTCGATCGAGCGGATCAGCACGCACACGCCGATCACGGGTCGCAGCATCGGCAAGGTGACGTGGGTGAACGTGCGCCAGCGCCCGGCCGCGTCGATCTGCGCCGCCTCGAACGGCTCGCGCGGCAGGCTTTTCAGCGCCGCCAGCAGGATGAGCGCGAACCACGGCGTCCAGATCCACACGTCGGTGAAAATGACGATGAAAAAGCTCGGCCAGCGCTCGGCCAGCCACGACATCTGGCCGAACCCCACCTGGCGCAGGAACGCGGCGACGACCCCGAACTGATCGTTGAAGGTCCAGCGCATCGAGGTCGCGGCGATCACCGGCGCGATCATCTGCGGCAAGAGAATCACGGTCTGCACCAGGCGGTGCCCCGGAAAGCTCCAGTTGAGCAGATGCGCCAGCGCCATTCCGAGCGCGAGCGAAATCGCCACGGTCGCGAACATCAGCAGGAAGGTGTTGGGCAGCACCACCCACAGGAAGATCGGATCGCTCAGGATCGAGGCGTAGTGCTGAAGGCCGATCCAGGTCTCCTTCGGATTGTAGAGCTGCCAGTCGCGGAAGCTGGCATTGGCGCCGATCACGATCGGCACGACCTGGAACAGCACGAGCACCGCCGCCGCGGGGGCGATCAGGAGCAGCATGAAGCGCTCCTTCTCGCCGATCCGCGTCAGCTTCTTCGCTGCGACGCCGGCTGTCGGCGGCGAAGCCTCGAGCTCCCGCACCGAACCCGCCATGCGGCTATTGCGCCGCCGCCACGTCGTGAATGGTTTTCACGCCGTCCTTGAGCACCTGCGGGATGGCTTCGCGCGGTCCCGTCAATGCCTTGATCGCCACGTCGGAATACGCCTTGTGGAGCTGCGGCCAGTTCGCGAAGTAATAGGCGGAATGCACGTGCTCCTCGTCGAACACCGCCGTCTGCAGCTTGCGGAACACCGGATCGTTCCGCTGCAGCACGTCGAACGCCTTGGGGCTGGGGGGCGGCCCGCCGGTCTCGTTCCACATCCCGATCTGGCCGTCGACATCGGTCATCATATCGCCGAGCACTTGCTTGGCGAGCTTCTGATGCTCGGGCGAGACCGCCTTGGGAATGGCCCAGCCCCAGATGTCGTCCCACGAGATGGGCTTGGTGCGGCGCGGCCCGTATGGGAATTTCGCCATCCCGACCTTGCCGGCGACCAGCGATTTGCTCTTGTCGTTGAAAGCGCCCCAAAACGTCGAGTCGGCAACCGTGAAGGCGGCATCGCCTGCTTGGAAGATGGCGTTGGCCTCGTCGCGGCTGTAAGTCGTCATCGCCTCCGGGCTGATCTTGCTCTTGTGCAAGGCGTCCCACCAATATTCGACGATCTCCTGATGGCAGGGCTGATCGATGATCGACGTCCAATTCTCGGCCGACCATTCCTTGACCGTGCGCGCGTAGATCGGCTTGAGTATGTCGCACTGATTGTTCCACATGGTCCACCACAAGCTGAACCAGGTGTTGTTCATCGACATGCCGCCGACGTAGCCCCATTTGACCTTGCCGGCCTTCTGCAATTTCTCGCTGACTTGAACGAGCTGGTCGAAGGTCTTCGGCACCTCGTTCTCCGCAACCAGATCGGTTCGATAGAAGAACGTCCCGACGGTGTGCACCATCGGCACGACGGTGAGCTTGTGGTCGTCGTTCCAGAACGCGTCGAGCGGCGGCTTGGGAAAATCGGCGATGCCGGGCACGTCGTCGGTGGTGACGAGATATTGCTTCCAGATTTGGCCCCAGTCGTCGTTGTGCCAGACAATGTCGCACTGCGGGCTGTTGGTGGTGAGAATCTGGGTAACCTTTGCGAGATAAATCGTGTACGAGATCGGGGTGGAAGCAATGTTCACGCCCGCTTTCTTTGCCCACTTGTCGATGATTTTGATACTCGACTCCATGATCGGGTGCCCGTTGTGGCAGATGTTGAGCGTCTCTGCCGCCTCCGCCCGCGTCGCGGACGCGCCGAAAGCCAGCGTCGCGGCCCATGCGCCGAACAGGGCATAGCCGCCGATCCGTCGTCCTGTGGTCCGTCCTGTGATCATTGCGTTCCTCCCGTTGATGGCCCTTGGCGCCGCAGACGGGCGCAGGATCCCAGCATAGCGCGGATCGCGGCCGTGTACAATATTGTATACAATCCGCCTTTGGGCTAAGCCAGGGGCCGGAACCGCAAGGCCGAAGCTCGAGATTGCCCGATGACCGTCAGTCGAATCCCCGGACGCAAGCATGTGCGGCGACTTGCGGGCAGCGCGGCGAAGCCGCGGGCGCCGGAACCGACCTCGCACGCCCGCGCCCGCGAGCCGGGTACCATGCATGTCGTCGCGACGAGCCTCGAGGAGGACATCGTCCTGGGGCGGCGCCACCCGCGCGAGCGCCTGATCGAACAGGACCTGTGCGAGCATTTCAACACGCATCGAGGCGACGTTCGCCTGGCCCTGTTCGAGCTGGAAAAGAAGGGGCTTATTCAGCGCATCCCCAATCGCGGCGCGATGGTGCGGGATCTCACTCCGAAGGAAGTGATGGAGATCTATGCCGTCCGCGAGCAGCTGGAGGTCATGGCCGCGCGCATACTTCCGCTGCCTGCGGGTGCGAGCGACCTCGCCAGGCTCGACGAACTGCAAAGACGGCACAGCGCGGCGGTGGACGCCGGCGACATGCTCACGGTGTTCTACGCCAACCTGCATTTTCACCAGACTCTGTTCGGCCTGTGCGGCAATGCCTGCCTGATCGAGACCATCGAGCGTCTCGCGCAGAAAGTCTATGGCATCCGATCCTACGCCAACGCGTTCCCGGAGGCGCTCGATAGTGCACGCCGCGACCATGTCGAAATGGTCCGAGCCTTGCGCGCATCGCGCCGCGACGACCTGATTGCGCTGACGCGGCGTCACCTCAAACCCTCGCCCGAGGCCTACATCCGCGCCTATGAGCGCCGCTTCGGCAATCCTTCGTCGGGGGGCTGAGGCGAGGCACGGCAGCGCGGCGCGCCGCTGAAGCCCCGGCCCGCGCGCAACTCGGCTTGCCGGGTTCCCGGCCGCTGGTCTAGCATCCCGGCCGATCACGACGACCAATAACGAGACAATCGGGGAGAGAAACCATGACAGCCGAGGCGACCGGCGGCGGCGTTGCGCGGGAGAAATCATCGCTCGGCCGCGTGATGCTGGCCTCCGCGATCGGCTCGGCGCTCGAATGGTACGACTTCTTCATCTACGGCACCGCCGCCGCGCTGGTGTTCAACGAGCTGTTCTTCCCCAAGCTCGATCCGCGCATGGGAACGCTGGCGGCGTTTGCCGCTTTCGGCGTCGGCTTCTTCGCCCGCCCGTTCGGCGGGCTCGTGTTCGGCCATTTCGGCGATAGGCTCGGGCGCAAGCCGATGCTGGTCGTGACCCTCTTGCTGGTCGGCGTCGCGACGTTCCTGATCGGGCTCGTCCCGAGCTATGCCAGCATCGGAATCTGGGCGCCGGTCCTGCTGGTCCTGCTGCGGCTGCTGCAGGGCTTCGGCGCGGGCGCGGAATACGGCGGCGCGGTGATTTTCGCGGTCGAATACGCGCCCGAGGGCAAGCGCGGCCTGTTCGGCAGCTGGGCGCCGATCGGCGTCACCATGGGCAACCTGCTGGCCGCCGGCGTCTTCGCCCTCGTCACGCTGCTGCCGAAGGAAGATTTCCTGTCGTGGGGTTGGCGCATCCCGTTTCTGCTCAGCGCCATCCTGGTCGCACTCGGACTCTATATCCGGGTGAGCGTCGCGGAGACGCCGGTCTTCGCCGAGGTCGCCGAACGCAGGAAGCCGCTCAGAGCGCCGGTGCTCGACGCGATCCGCAGGCATCCGCGCAGCTTTCTGGTCGTGATCGGCTCGCGCATGGCGGAAAACGGGCTCGGCTATCTGTTTCCGGTGTTCGGGTTGAATTACGTGGTCCAGCAGCTGCAATTGCCCAAGAGTGAGGCGCTGTTCGGCGTGATTCTCTCGCAATTCTTGTCGCTCGCCACCATCCCGTTGTTCTCGGCGCTGTCGGATCGGGTCGGACGCCGTCCGGTCTATCTCGGCGCCGCGCTGTTCTCGGCGGCCTGGGCGTTCCCATTCTTCCTGTTGTGCGAAACCAAGCAGGCGTCGCTGATCTGGCTGGCCTTCGTCGGCGCCAGCGCGATCGGCGTCTCCGGCATGTTCGGGCCGCAGGCCGCGTATTACTCCGAGCTGTTCGGACCCCGCGTGCGATTCGGCGGATTCGCGTTCGCGCGGGAGCTCGGCTCGATCCTGGCCGGCGGGCCCGCGCCGTTCCTGGCCGCATGGCTGCTGACCCAAGCGGGCGGCAAACCGTGGTGGGTCGCCGTCTACATCATCGTGCTGTCGCTGATCACGGCAGCCTCGATCCTCATCGGGCCCGAGACCCACCGGGGCGATATTTCGGCCGAGCATCCCGACGACGTGGCGCGGCCGGCGCCGGCGACGTAGCGGCGCGCTTCTCTTCACCCTCCCCTGGAGGGGGAGGGTCGGCAGCGAGCATCTTGCGAGCTGCCGGGGTGGGGTGATTCAGCTTCACCCCCACCCGGCTCCGCGTCTCGCGACGCTTCGCCGACCTCCCCCCTCCAGGGGGAGGTGGGAGAACGTGGCACTCACTTCGTATCAATCAATCCGGCTATTTCGCGGTGGCAAAGAAGCGCTTGGCGGCCGCGCGCTGGTTCTCGTAGATCGAGCCCTGGAACGGCGCCGGCGGCAGCGGCATGCGAACCGGGACGCGCGTCAGACGCGGCTCGATCGTCGGCTTGCCCAGCACCATGCGGCCGTTGAATTCCTCGAAATTGGCGACCCCCATCAGCGGCCAGGCGTCGGCCGCCGCATATTCGTGCAGCAGCAGCCGGCGCGGCTTCGAGGAGGTGTTGAGCGCGGAGCCGTGCACGAGGCGCACGTGGTGGATGGTCATCGAGCCGGCCTTACCGGTCAGCGGCACCGCCTTGGCATAGTCGAGCCCCTCGACCGCGGGAGCCATGGCGCCGACGAAATAGCCCTCAGCATGGTGATCGTGGACCGGGCCTTGGTGGGTGCCGGGAACGACCAGCAGCGGCCCGTTCTCCATGCTGCAATCGTCGAGATAGAGCCCGGTCGCCAGCACGTCGTCGTTGGTGTGCGGATAGAACGCCCAGTCCTGGTGCCATTCGACGGCGGCGCCGTAGCCGGCCGACTTCATGTTGAGCTTGGCGCCGCGCAGGCGGATGTTTTGGCCGATGAGCTGCGCCAGGATCGCGGTGATCCGCGGGTTGCGCGTCAACTCGGCAAAGAACGGGAAATGCTTGTGCGGCGTCTTGATGCGCCGCACGCGGGGCTGCTCGGGGGTGTGCGATTCCTCAAGATCGTAGACGTCGGTGTGGGTCGTCACCTTGCCGGCATCGGCGACGATCGCGTCGACCGCGCGGCGGATCTCGGCCAGGAGTCCCGCATCGAACACGTCGGGCACGACGAGATAACCGAGCTCGCGATATTGCTCGACCTCGGCTTTCGTCAGCCTCGCTCCCTCGGCTTTCGTCAGCATTGCTCTTACCATTGGTGTCGCTTGGCGGCGCAAACGGCAAAGATCTCGGCGCCGCGCTTCGATCTCACTGAAAATATAGTCGCCGAGCCCGCCGCACGCAATTCGACGGATGCCGCACCGCCCTCACCCCGACACCGCGAATTTCAGCGCGAACAGCGCGGCGAGCACGATCACTGCAGGCGGGAGCCTGTAACGGGCCCGGAGAGCGGTCCGGGGCTCCCGGGCGGACGTACTTACTTTGGCTTCTTGATAACTATTATCGGTAGCGATATCGTCGAGGCCTGCTTGAGGTGCAGGCTATGCCGAGCAGCGTCGATCTAGGAAGGCAGCTGGAGAAATTCGTGGCGAGCTTGGTGAAATCGGGCCGCTACAATTCGAAGAGCGAAGTGCTGCGCGAGGGGGTGCGCCTGCTCGAGGAGCGCGAGAAGCGGCTCGCCGCGCTCGATGCCGCAATCGCCCGCGGGATCGCGGATGCCGAGGCCGGCCGCGTGAAGCCCCTGGGCCAGGTGTTCCGCCGGCTGGATGCCAAATATCGGGCTGCGGCAAAAACCAAAGGCTGATGATCGTCGTCATCACCGAGGCAGCCGAGGCGGATCTCGAAGCGATCGGTGATTGGATCGCCGCCGACAATCCGGCGCGGGCTTTGACATTTATCTTGGAGTTGCGCGATCGATGTGCAGCTCTTGCCAACAATCCGCGCGCCTATCCGCTTGTCCCGCGTTATGAGCATACAGAAGTTCGCCGTCGTTCCTACCGGGATTATCTGATCTTCTACCGAATCGCCGACAACCGGATGGAGGTTCTGCACGTGCTCCACGGAGCACGAGATTATGATCTCATCTTGTTTCCGGAAGATTGAACCGAACCTCGGAGCCAGTGCCCGCAAATACCGTGAGGGAGAGGAAAGTCCCCCGCCCTCACCCCGACACCGCGAATTTCAGCGCGAACAGCGCGGCCAGCACGATCGCGGCCGGCGAGAGCTGGGAGAACCGGCCGGCGAAAAACTTTGCCAGCACGTAGGTGATGAAGCCGAGCCCGATGCCGGTGGCGATCGAATAGGTCAGCGGCATGGTGACCGCGGCAATCACCGCGGGCGCGGATTCGGTCACATCGTCCCATTCGATCTCGGCGAGCCCGCGCGCCATGATGCAGGCGACGTAGAGCAAGGCGGCGGCCGACGCATAGGCCGGAATCATGCCGGCGAGCGGCGCGAAGAACAGAGCCAGCAGGAAGCACAGCGCGACCACGACCGCGGTCAGCCCGGTGCGGCCGCCCGCCGCGATGCCTGCGGCGCTCTCGATGTAGCTCGTCGTCGTCGAGGTGCCGATCAGCGAGCCGAAGATCGCCGCGAAACTGTCGGAGATCAGCGCCTCCCGCATGCGGGCGAGCTTGCCGTCGCGCATCAGCCCGGTGCGGTGGGTGACGCCGATCAGGGTGCCGGCGTTGTCGAATACGTCGACGAACAGGATGCTGAACACGACGATGACGAAGGTGAGCTCCGTGGCGCGGGAGAAGTCGAGCTGGAGCAGCGTCGGCGCAAGCGACGGCGGCATCGACACCACGCCGGAATAATGCGTGAGCCCCAGCGGCAAGCCGATCAGCGTCACCGCCAGAATGCCGAGCAGGGTGCCGCCGATGATGCCACGGTGATTGAGCGCGGCGATCAGCACGAAGCCGACGAGCGCCAGGATCGCGGCGGGCTTGGTCAGATCCCCGAGCGTCACCAGGGTCACGGAATGCGCGGCGACCACGCCCGACGCCTCCAGCGCGATGATGCCGAGGAACAGGCCGACCCCGGCCGAGACCGCGAGCTTGAGGTTGTGCGGAATCGAATCGATGACGTATTGGCGGATCGGGAGGACCGAGATCAGCAGGAACAGCACGCCCGAGCAGAACACGGCGGCGAGCCCCTGCTGCCACGAATATTTGTAGGTCACCACCACGGTGAAGGCGAAGAACGCGTTGAGCCCCATGCCGGGCGCGAGCGCGATGGGATAATTGGCGTAAAGCCCCATCACCAAGGTGCTGGCCGCCGCGGCGAGGCAGGTCGCCACGAACACCGCGCCCTTGTCCATGCCGGCGGCGCCGAGAATCTGCGGGTTGACGAAGACGATATAGGCCATCGTCAGGAACGTGGTGACGCCGGCGATGATCTCGGTGCGCGGCGCGGTGCCGTTCCCGGTGAGCCCGAAATAGCGGTCGAGCACGGAAGCCTCGCGCGTGGCGCCGGTTGCCTCGCCGGTGGTTTCGCTCATCGGAGTTTCCAACAGCCTGCCGCCGACCGGCGGCACGATGGCTGCACAATAGCCGGTGAACTTTGCCGCGCGTTCGGGATTTTGCCACTTGTCCACGGTCGCCATGCGCCGGCCGAGGGCCCACGGCCGAAGCCTTCTGGGCGGTTGTGCGGTGCTCGGCTATACTGCGGCCCGTCAGGGAACGGCCGGCCGATTGCTTGCGAGGCCCGTGATGAATCTCGATCCCGTCCTCCTCGACCGCATCCAGGCCGGTTTTACCTTCGCGTTCCACATCATCTTCCCGAGCTTCACCATCGGGCTTTCCGCCTATGTGGCGACGCTGGCATTGATGTGGGTCGCGACCGGCGCGGAGCGCTTTCACCGGCTCGCGTTCTTCTGGACCAAGATCTTCGCGGTGTCCTTCGCCATGGGCGTGGTGTCGGGCATCGTGCTGTCCTACCAGTTCGGCACCAACTGGAGCCGGTTCTCCGTGGTCACCGGCAACGTGCTCGGACCCTTGCTCGGCTACGAGGTCCTGGCCGCATTCTTCCTCGAAGCGACGTTCCTCGGGGTCATGCTGTTCGGCTGGGGCCGCGTTCCGGCGTGGCTGCAGGCGCTCTCGGCGGTCATCGTGGCGATCGGCACCTTGATCTCGGCGTTCTGGATTCTCTCCGCGAACAGCTGGATGCAGACGCCGGCCGGGCACGAGATCCGCGACGGCATCGCCTATCCGGCCGACTGGATCGCCATCGTGTTCAACCCGAGCTTCCCCTATCGCTTCGCCCATATGGTGACGGCCGCCTATCTCACCACCGCCATGGTGGTGCTCGCGGTCGGGGCGCGTCACGTCATGGCCGGGCGCCGGATCGCGGAAGGCCGCACCATGCTGCGGATGGCGATCGGGATGCTGGCGGTGCTGGCGCCGCTGCAGCTCTTGCTCGGGGACCAGCACGGGCTCAACACGCTCGCGCACCAGCCGATCAAGATCGCGGCGATCGAGGCGCATTGGGACGGCTCCAAGCCCGGTGAGCTCGTGCTGTTCGCCTGGCCCGACGAGAAGAGCGAGACCAACCGCTATGCGCTGGCGATCCCCAACGCCGCCTCGCTCATCCTCACCCACGACCTCGACGGCCTGTTTGCCGGCTTGAAGAGCGTGAGCGCCGCCGACCGGCCGCCGCTCGTTCCGGTGTTCTTCGCGTTCCGCATCATGGTCGGAATCGGGCTGTTGATGATCGCCATCGCCTACGTCGGATTGTGGTTGTGGTGGCGCCGCCGGCTGTTCGAGACGCGATGGTTCCTGCGGCTCGCCGCGCAGACCTGGTGGCTCGGCTTCGTCGCGGTCATTTCCGGCTGGATCGTCACCGAAACCGGGCGGCAGCCCTGGGTCGCGACCGGGATCTTGCGAACCGCCGATGCGACTTCTCCGATCGCACCACAGAGCGTCGCGGTGAGCCTCGTGCTCTTCATCCTGGTCTACGCAATCGTGTTCTCGATGGGCATCTACTACATCAATCGCCTGATCGCGCGCGGCGCCGAGGGCCGCGCGGCCGAGCCGCCCTCGGCCGGCACGCCGATACGGCCGTTGGCGGCGGTGGCCGACGCCGGGCGCGAGATCCTGGGATCGCCACCGCTGCCGTAATCGAACGAGGTTGCCGCCGCCCGTCGCGAGGAACGAAACATGGAATGGTACCTTCCGGTGATCTGGGCGGCCGTGATCGGTGTTGCGGTCGCGATGTACGTGATTCTCGACGGTTTCGATCTCGGCATCGCGCTGTTGTTCCCGTTCGCGAAGAACGAGCGCGAGCGCGACCAGATGATGAATTCGGTCGCGCCGTTCTGGGACGGCAACGAGACCTGGCTGGTGCTCGGCGGGGCCGGCCTCTTCGTCGCGTTCCCGCGAGCCTACGCGGTCATCATGCCGGCGTTCTACCTTCCGGTGATCCTGATGCTGCTCGGCCTGGTGTTCCGCGGCGTCGCCTTCGAATTCCGCTGGATCGCCGTGACCAGCAAACCGGTTTGGAACGTCGGCTTTACGGCGGGTTCGGCGGTCGCCGGGTTCTGCCAGGGATTGATCCTGGGCGGCCTCATTCAGGGCATCCAGGTGGAGAACGGCGCGTTTGCCGGCGGGGCGTTCGACTGGGCGACGCCGTTCTCGGCGCTGTGCGGCTTCGGCGTGCTCGCCGGCTATGCGCTGCTCGGCGCCACCTGGCTCGTGCTCAAGACCGAGGGCGCGGTCGCGGAGCGCGCACGCTCACAGGCGAAGCTGCTGCTCGTCGCGGTGCTGGCGTTCATGGCGGCGGTGAGCCTCTGGACGCCGCTCGCCTTCGACCGCATCGCGGCGCGCTGGTTCTCGTTGCCCAACATTCTGTTCCTGTGGCCGGTTCCGCTCGTCACCGCGCTGGTCGCGGTCGCGGCATGGCGCTGGCTCGAGGCGGGGCGCGAGCTCTTGCCGTTCGTGGCCGCCATCGCCCTGTTCTTGCTCGGCTATCTCGGGCTGGTGATCTCCAGCTTTCCTTATCTCGTGCCGCCGGCGCTCACGGTGTGGCAAACCGCGGCCCATCCGGCGAGCCAGATCTTCATGCTGCTGGGGACCGCGGCGCTGCTGCCGCTGATCCTCGCCTACGTGGTGTTCATCTACTGGGTCTTTCGCGGCAAGGTCCGCGAAGGCGAGGGCTATCATTGAGATCGTCGTTCCGGGGCGCGCCAATGGCGCGAACCCGGAACCCATGATCACGGATCGATCGGCGTTCATGGGTTCCGGATAGCCGCTACGCGGTTTCCGGAACGACAGCTCTCATCTTGACGGCGCGGCGCCGGCAGCCTGCGGGCGGATCACGGCCCAGCCGACGCGGTAGAGCGGCAGCCGGCCCTGCACCGGCCGCTCGAAGGATCGCGGCACTTCGGCAACGAGATCGGGAAAACGCGACTTGATCGCGGCGGGCGGCGCGCCGGTATTGTCGCTGATCTGCCACAGCACGATCGCGCCGTGCTGGCGAACATCGGCGTCGCTCACCCAGGGGGTCAGCTCGGGCTTTTCGGGCAGGAACAGGCTCGGCCGGTCCGAAGATGCCATGGCGACGAGCCCGGCGACCTCCGCATCGCCGGCGACGACCCGCAGCGGCGTCGCGGTGCGCCGGTGAAACGTGTCGGTGAAGAACTCGCCCATCGCGCCGGCCGGGCGATCGACCTCGAAGCCGATGCCGAGCGCCCACGGCAGCAGGATCGAGGCGCCGATGACGGCGGCTGGGGGGAGCAGCAGCAAAGCCAGCCACGCGCGGCCGAGAATGCTCTGGCGATGCAGGCGAATGACGTCGCCGGCGGCGACGATCACGCCGAGCGCCGAGAGAATGACCAGCGCCCCGGTGCCCCCGATCGGCGTCGGTTTGTCGAGCAGCACGGAAAGCAAGGTGCCGACCAGCGCCGGCGCGATCGCAAACGTATAGACGAATGTCTTCGCGAACGGCGGCACCGGCGCGCGTTCGAACAAGGGGGCCGCGGTGCGCGCATCGACTTTGAGCCCGCCGGCGACGGCGAGCAGCACGAGGGCGCCGGCGTGGAACGCGATGAGCCAGCCGATCAATTGCAGCCAGCCGCCAAGATGTCCCGCTGCAACCAGCAGGCTCGAAGCGTCGGGAGCCGCCGGCGCGGACGCGCCGCCGGTCCGATCGATCCACATCAGGTGAGGAAACACGATCAGCACCGCGACCATGCCGCCGAGCCACGGCTCGAGATAGGTCAAGCTCGCGCGGCCTCGCGCAGTCGCAAATGTGAACAGCGCGAGCAGGCCGAGCAGGATCAATCCGGCATAGGTGGTCAGCAACAGCAGGCCGAGATCGAGCCCGAGCGCGAGCCAATAGCGGCGTCTGTCCTCGCCGACCGCCCGCCAGTAATGCAGCAGGCAAAGCGCGGTGAGCGGCATCGCCAGCACCGGCGGGCCGAACTCGGGAGTGGGCAGCGAAAACGCGAGAATGCCGGTCATCAGCAGCACCGCCATCACCGCGTGATGCGCGCCGACGATCGCGCGGCCCAGCACGAACACCACCCAGAAGCTCGTCACCACGCAGACCTGCGACAACAGATAGATGCCGAACAGGCGGTGACCGAACAGATCGAACGCAATCTCCGCGAGCCAATTGGCGAGCGGGGGTCCGAGCCGCGAGCCGGCGACCCATTCGTGGCCGGCGGCGAGCACCAACGGCACGTTGCCGGGCGGGGCCGAATAGGTCAGCGTCGGGACCAGGATCCACAGCCATGCTTGGGCGAGCGTCACCATCCAGAACAGCAGCTCCGGACGCGAGCGCAGCAATTCGACCAGCAGCGACACATAGAGCATCGGCCCGGACGAGACCGGGCGCGCCCCAAGGGTGTCGCTCGAGAGAGCAGCCATGCGCGTGACCTATTCCTGACACGTGTCCCGGGTCTCGTGTCCCGGGCGCAGCGCACCACGATCGTGGTGCGCTGCTGAACCGGGACCCATTCTTCCGCAGTTCCTGGAAACTGGGCCCCGGATCTGCGGCGCACCGCTTATGCGCTGCGCCGCGTCCGGGGAATGCCGCTCACATAGCGCCAAGCGGCTACAGCGGCAATTCCGGCGGCGGCTCCTCGGCGGCAACGGTCAAGCCCAAGAGCTCCGCCACCGGCGCAAAGCTGCGGCGGTGATGAATGGTGGGGCCGAGCTTCGAGAGCGCCTCGAAATGCTCGGGCACGCTATAGCCCATGTGGCGTTCGAAGCCGTAGCCGGGGTGGTGAAGCCCGAGCCGCGCCATGAGCCGGTCGCGGGTCACCTTGGCGATAATCGAGGCCGCCGCAATCGAGGCGACGAGCCCGTCGCCGCCGATCACCGCTTCGCAATCGCAGGAAACCGCGATGCGGTCGCAGCCGTCGACGAAGACCAGGCGCGGCCTGGTCGGCAGCGCGCGCACCGCGCGCGCCAGTGCCCACAAGGATGCCTGGCGAATGTTGTCACAATCGATCCGGGTCGGCGGCGCGAATGCCACCGCGACCTGGGCGCTGGCGCAAATCTTCCAGTAGAGCTTCTCGCGGGCTTCCGGCGTGAGCTTCTTGGAATCGTCGAGCCCGCGGGGAATGCGCGCCGGATCGAGGATCACCGCGGCGGCAACGACCGGCCCGGCGAGCGGCCCTCTCCCCGCCTCGTCGCATCCGGCGACCGGGGCGACGCCGCGCTTGATCGCGCGGCGCTCCCGGCGGAACGTCGGGCGGATATCTTCTTCCGGCAGCGGCAGGCGAGGCGCGGGCGAAGCGTTCCGACTCATGGCCCGCCATGTTGCCGAGCCCAATGCGGCGGGGCAATGGCCGCATCAGGGGACAGAAGTTAGAAATCAGTGGTCAGGAACATAGTAGGGTGGGTAGAGCGCAGCGAAACCCGCCACCTGCGCCGCCTATGGTGGGTCTCGCTTCGCTGGACCCACCCGACAACGGACGCCTGATTTCTGATTTCTGACTTCTGTTCCCCGATCAGAACAGGTCGAGCTGCACGGCGCTCGGGCGCGGCGGGCGAAAGTGCTCGGTGGTGAGCTGGGTCTCGCGCGCGTTCAGCCCCAGCTTCTCGCAGGCGATCTCGAACCGCCGGCCGATCATCCAGGCATAGGGGCCGGAACCGGTCTGGCGCAGGCCCCAGGTCGAATCGTAGTCCTTGCCGCCGCGCATCTCGCGGATCAGCTTGAAGACGTGGCGATGGCGATCGGGAAAATTCGCCATCAACCATTCGCGGAAGAGATCCCTCACCTCGAGCGGCAGCCGCAGGATCACATAGCCGGCGCCTTGAACGCCGGCGGCAGCGGCCGCGTCGAGAATGCGCTCGATCTCGGAATCGTTGATGGCCGGGATGATCGGCGCCACCAGCACCGCGGTCGGAATTCCCGCCGCGGACAATCGGCGCAGCGTCTCGAGCCGGCGCGAAGGCGTCGCCGCGCGCGGCTCCATGGTGCGCGCGAGCTCGGGATCGAGCGTGGTCACCGAAAGCGCCACCTTGGCGAGATTGCGCTCGGCCATGCGGGAGAGAATGTCGACGTCGCGCAGCACCAGCGCCGATTTGGTGACGATGCCGACCGGATGTCCGGCGCGCTCGAGCACTTCGAGAATGCGGCGCATGATCTGGTAGCGGCGGTCGATCGGCTGGTAGGGATCGGTGTTGGTCCCGATCGCGATCGTGCGCGGCTGATAGTTTGGCGCGGAAAGCTCGCGCTCGAGCAGCTCCGGCGCCTCCGGTTTCACGAACAGCTTGGTTTCGAAATCGAGCCCGGGCGAAAGCCCGAGATAGGCGTGGGTCGGCCGCGCGAAACAATAGACACAGCCGTGCTCGCAGCCGCGATAGGGATTGATGGAGCGATCGAAGCCGATATCGGGCGAGTCGTTGCGGGTGATGATCTTTCGCGTCGCATCGACCGTCACGCTCGTGGCGAACGGCGGCAGATCCTCGAGACTCTGCCAGCCGTCGTCGAAGCCGATACGGGCTTTCGGCTCGTATCTGCCTGACGCATTCGACAGCGCGCCGCGACCGCGCCGACGCTCGCGGTCGATCGCGGGGCCGAAATCGCCCGCCGGCGCCGGGCGGGGGGACGGGGACGGGGGCGCCGGCGGGCTTCGCAGGGCAGAGGAGCGAGCCATCGCAGAATCCTAGCGCAATCGCGCGAACAAAACAAGAACAATGTCGCGGAAAATTTCGGTATTTACTCTTGGCATAACGGATTGATAGTGCTCGGCTTTCAGGCTAAACGCGGGATCTCCTGGCCGCGCGACCGAACCGAGGCAAGCGAGACGCATCATGCTGAGCGCGGTGATCGCCACGAGTGATTCGGAGCGTGCGCTGGTGCCGACCTTGGCCTGCCTGGTGCCGGGCGTGACGGCGGGCATCCTCCGTGACGTGATCGTCGCCGACGCGGGCTCGAGCGATGCGACGGCAGAGGTCGCCGATATTGCCGGGTGCCGGCTGATCGTCGCGCCGGGACCGATCGGCGAGCGGCTCAAGGCCGCCGCCCATGCGGCACGCGGCCCCTGGCTGCTGTTCCTGCGCGCCGGCATGGTGCTCGAGCATTCCTGGGTGGCCGAAGCCGTCCGCTTCATCGCCGATGCCGAAGTCTCGCCTGACGCGCGGGCCGCGATTTTTCGACCCGCTGGACCGGGCGGCGGAATGCGGCCGACGTTTGCCGAAGTTCTTGCCCTGCTGCGCTTCGCACTCGGGTGGCGGGCCGGTTCCGAGCAAGGGCTGCTGATCGCGAAGAGCTTCTATCGACAGCTCGGCGGTCATGGCCACGAGGACGACCCGGAAACCGAGCTGCTGCGCCGGCTGGGCTCGCGCCGAACCATCGTGCTGCGCTGCCTGGCCCTCCCGGTGCGGCCGGCAATTGCTTGACTGTGTCAAGTATATGCTTGACTATGTCCGCGGCCCGAGGACCTTGCCGGGACAAGCCGATGACAGCCGGTTTGGAGCGCGACGTTGCGGCGGTGCGGCAGTTCAACCGCTTCTACACGCGCCAGATCGGCGTGCTGGAGGAGCGGCTGCTCGACACGCCATTTTCGCTCACCGAGTCGCGCCTGCTCTATGAGCTCGCCAATCGCGCCGCCCCCACGGCGAGCGAGCTGGCAAAGGACCTGGGGCTCGACCCCGGCTATCTGAGCCGGATCTTGCGCTCGTTCGAAGCGCGAGGGCTCCTCGCGCGAACGCCTTCCGAAATCGATGGCCGCCAAAGCCATCTCGAGCTCACGCCCGAGGGCCTCGGCGCATTTCTTCCGCTCGACCGGCGTTCCCGCGAGGCGGTGGCGGCCATGCTGGAAAAACTCGACGAGGCACGGCAACGCCGGCTGATTGCGGCGATGGCCGCGATCGAGACGGCGCTGGGCGCGTCGCGCGACAAGCCGCCCTATCTGCTCCGCCCGCATCGGCCCGGCGACATGGGCTGGGTGGTGAGCCGGCACGGCGCGCTATACACGCGGGAATACGGCTGGAACCTCGCGTTCGAGGCGCTGGTCGCCGAGATCGTCGCTGCCTTCATCAAGAATTTCGACGCAAGCCGCGAGCGCTGCTGGATCGCGGAGATCGACGGCGAGCCGGTCGGCTCGGTGTTCGTGGTGAAGCACTCGGATCAAGTTGCCAAGCTGCGATTGCTGCTGGTGGAGCCGCATGCGCGCGGGCTCGGCATCGGCGCGCGGCTCGTTCAGGAATGCGTGCGGTTCGCGCGAGATACCGGATACCGGACGCTGACGCTGTGGACCAATCACGTGCTGCACGCCGCCCGCCACATCTATCAGCAATGCGGATTTCGCCTCGTGCACGAGGAAAAGCACCGCATGTTCGGCCCGGAGCTGATCGGCCAGACCTGGGAGCTGACGCTGTAGCGTCATCCCGGGACCCGAGTGAAACGAGGGAACCCGGGATCCATGACCACCGTCTGTGCCCGCTTTATAGGTGCGCGTTTATGGGTTCCGGGTTCGCCGCTTCGCGGCGCCCCGGAATGACGGCGCTATGTCTTTGTTTAAGCCGTCGCCCCCTTCGCCTTCGGCCGGCGCAGATGCTCGGCGAGCCGCGGCATGATCTCGACGAAGTTGCAGGGCCGATAGCGGTAGTCGAGCTGATATTGCAGAATCTCGTCCCAGGCGTCGCGGCAAGCGCCGGGCGAACCCGGCAGACAGAAGATATAGGTGGCGTTGGCAACGCCCGCGGTCGCCCGGGTCTGCACCGTGGAGGTGCCGATTTTCGGAAAACTCACCAGGTGAAACACAGTGGCGAAGCCGTCCATGCGTTTCTCGAACAGCGGCTCGACCGCTTCCGGCGTCACATCGCGGCCGGTAAAGCCGGTCCCACCGGTGGTGATGACGACGTCGATCGCCGGATCGGAGATCCAGCGTTGCACCCGCTCGCGGATGGCTCCGACCTCGTCGCGGACGATGTCGCGTTCCGCCAACGTGTGACCGGCGGACTCGATGCGGCTCGCGAGCGTCGCGCCGGACTTGTCGTCGGCGAGGTCGCGGGTATCGGAAACGGTCAGCACCGCGAACTTCAGCGACACGAACTCTTTCGTCTCGTCCAAGCCCGGCATCGTCGTTTTCCCTAGAGCTGCGCGCCCCGGAAGGTGTCGCAGCTCGCCACAGTACCGCCCTTGAGCCCGGCGTTGAACCAACGCATGCGCTGCTCGGAAGAGCCGTGGGTGAATGCGTCGGGGACGACGTAGCCTTGCGCCTGCCGCTGCAGGCGGTCATCGCCGATGGCGGCCGCGGTCTTGAGCGCAGCCTCGATGTCGCCCTGCTCGACGAATTTCCAGCGCTGCTGCGAGTTTTTGGCCCACACCCCGGCGAAGCAATCCGCCTGCAGCTCGACCTGGACCTGCAAGTGGTTGGCCTCGACCTTGCCGACGGCGTGCTGGCGCTGCTGCACCTTCGGCAGAGTGCCGAGCAGATTTTGCACGTGGTGACCGACCTCGTGTGCGATCACGTAAGCCTGGGAGAATTCGCAGGCCTTGCTGCTGTCGCAGCCGCGGAACCGGCGCTGCAGATCGCGGAAGAACGCCGTATCGAGATAGACCCGCTGGTCGTTGGGACAATAGAACGGCCCCATGGCGGCGCGCGCGGAGCCGCAGGCCGAACGCGTCGCGCCGGAGAACATCACGAGCGTTGGCGGCCGGTAGCGCCCGCCCTCCTTCTCCAGCAAATCCCGCCATACCACCTCCGTGCTGCCGAGCACGGCGGAGACGAACTGGCCGGTGCGGTCGCTCGGCGCGCCGGCATGGGTCGGAGCGGGATAGGGCGTGTGGTAGGAGTGGCCGCCGCCGCCGAGAATCTCGGCGCCGCCGATCAAGAGCCGCGGATCGATGCCGAGCGCCCAGCCTACCAGGCCGAGCACGACGAGCGTGCCGATGCCCATCCCGCCGGTGCCGATCGGGAAGCCGAAGCCGCCCCCGCCGGAGTAGCCCTCCTCGCCGCGGCGATCCTCGATGTTGTCGCTATGCGGCAGCTCATCCCAGCGCATCGATCGCTCCCGTCACTGGTGGCAACTCTAGCCCCTTCCCGCGCAATCCATATAGGTCCGGCGCGCACCGGCGCCATCCCGGGGGACGCTTTCGGCTCGTTTTCGAGCTTAAGCTCATTTTTACTTTGAGGCCGCAAGATGCCGGCCGTCGGTTGGAAGGTCTCGCGTCGCCGACCGCGTTCCGAGTGATAGAGTTCCGAGTTCTCTGGTCATGCGTGAGTCGCGTCGCGGGGCGCCTTCGAGGGCGCCCCGCGGAACGTTCAAATCATCCGAATCAAGTCGCATCCTGATCGGCGACTGCGTCGCGCAAATGGCGGCGCTCTCCGCGGCTAGCGTCGATCTGGTGTTCGCCGACCCGCCCTATAACCTGCAGCTGCAGGGGCAGCTCAAGCGCCCCGACGAATCCAAGGTCGACGCGGTCGACGCGAATTGGGACAAGTTCCCGAGCTTCGAGGCCTACGACGATTTCACCCGCGCCTGGCTGATCGCGTGCCGCCGGGTGATGAAGCCTGCGGCCACGCTGTGGGTGATCGGCTCGTACCACAACATCTATCGGGTCGGCGCGCTGATCCAGGATCTCGGATTCTGGATCCTCAACGACGTGGTGTGGCGCAAGTCGAACCCGATGCCGAATTTCCGCGGGCGGCGCTTCACCAACGCGCACGAGACGCTGATCTGGGCGGCGCGCGAGCCCGATGCGCGCGGCTACACCTTCAATTACGAGGCGCTCAAGGCCGGCAACGACGACGTACAGGTCCGTTCGGATTGGACGATCCCGCTGTGCACGGGCGAGGAGCGGCTCAAGACGCCGGACGGCAAAAAACTGCATCCGACGCAGAAACCCGAGGCGCTGCTGGCGCGAATACTCCTCGCCGCATCGCGCCCGGGCGATCTGGTGCTCGATCCCTTCCTCGGGTCCGGCACCACCGGCGCCGTCGCCAAGCGGCTCAACCGGCGTTTCATCGGCATCGAGCGCGAGAAGGCCTATGCCCGCGCCGCGCAGGCGCGCATCGCCGCGACCGAGGCGCTGCCCGAGCCGGCGCTCGCCACGTTCGTCACCGCACGCGAAGCGCCGCGGGTGCCGTTCGCGGCGCTGATCGAGCGCGGGCTCGTCTGCGCCGGCCAGATTCTGGTCGATGCGCGCCGCCGCCACACGGCGCTGGTGCGCGCCGACGGCGCGGTCCGGTTCGGCGACGTGGTCGGGTCGATCCACCGCGCCGGGGCGCTGGCGCAGGGGCTCGAAGCCTGCAACGGCTGGACTTTCTGGCACGTCGAGACCAAGGCCGGCCTCATCCTGATCGACGCACTGCGCGCCAAGCTGCGCGCCGAGATGGCGTTGGGCTGACATCTCGACTGCCGACCTCGCCAAGCGCGAGCGCGACGACCTTACGCATCAGATTCGGCAGTGCCTCATCGTGAAGGCGATCGAGCGGAACGAAACGCATGCCTGCGGGCGGCGCCGTATCGAGTTCGACCTGCGTCGCATAGACGATGAGCTCGAGCGGGAAATGGGTGAACACGTGAGTGACCATGCCGGGCACGCGGCGCCAGCGTTGGCGCGAGGAAACCACCGGCACGTCCAGCAAAGCCCCGCGCTCGTCGAAATCCGCCGTCCATTCCGTGGTCGGCAGCTCGGTCATGCCGCCCAGCAGCCCGCGCGGCGGACGTGAGCGCACCAAAACGCTGCGGTCGGCGCGCAGCACGAAAAAGGCGGCGCCGCGGCGCAGCTTTGCGGCCCGCCTCGGCTCCCTTCGCGGAAAGTCCTCAGCGTCCCCCGTCGCGCGCGCGCCGCAGCCCGTCATCCACGGGCAGACGGCGCAGCCGGGCGAGACCGGCGTGCAGATGGTCGCGCCGAGGTCCATCATGGCTTGCGCGAAGTCGCCGGCGCGAGTCTTCGGGGTGAACGTCCCTGCGATCCTGCGGATCTCGGGTTTCGCCGCGGGCAGCGGCGTCTCGACCCGGAACAAGCGCGCGATCACGCGCTCGACATTGCCGTCGACCGGGGTCGTGCGGCGCCCGAACGCGATCGCGGCGATCGCCGCGGCGCTATACGCACCGATGCCCGGCAGCGTCCGCAACTGGCTTTCCTCGCGCGGAAACTCGCCGCCGTGGCGCTCGACGAGCGCGCGCGCGCAAGCATGCAGATTGCGGGCCCGGGCGTAATAGCCGAGCCCCGCCCAGACTTTCAGCACTTCCTCCAGCGACGCCGCGGCGAGCGCGCGCACGTTCGGCCAGCGCGCGAGGAATTTGGCGTAATAGGGCAGAACCGCGCCGACCCGCGTCTGCTGCAGCATGATCTCCGAGAGCCAGACCCGATACGGATCCGCGCGCTCGCCGGGTTTCGCGCGCCACGGCAGCTTGCGGCGATGCCGGTCGTACCAGGCGAGCAGGGTCTGCGGATTCGGACCGTGCCTGCTGCTGAGGAGTGTCGTTTCTTCATTCGGCGTTCGCGAGTGAAGGGACGGACGCACGGCAGACCCGGCCGGTCCCCTCCCCCCTTGAGGGGGAGGGCTAGGGAGGGGGGTGTGTTTCCGGATTAAACGCGCAGCTTGACCCCCCTCCCGGCGTCGCTTCGCGACGCCGACCTCCCCCTCAAGGGGGGAGGTGATCGGAGTATGCGGCACGGCCGCCCGCCTGCGCTTTCGGCTCTTGCCGCCCCCTGATAGACTCATGTCCCGGTGTGGCAGAGGTCACCTACGTGAACAAGCCCTTCTCGCAGGCGCGGCGGCTCGGCGATCTCGTCGGGCGCTGCCTGTCGAAAACGCTGGCGCGGCAGGGCTTTGCCTCCACCGAGCTCGTCACCCGCTGGGCGGAGATCGTCGGCCCGGAGATCGCCGCCCACGCCGAGCCGGTGAAGATCCAGTGGACGCGCCACGCCGACACCGATGCTCCGGAACCCGCAACCCTGGTGCTGCGCGTCGACGGTCCGGTCGCGATCGAGATCCAGCATCTGTCGGGCGTGATCGTCGAGCGCGTCAACCGCTTCTTCGGCTGGCGCGCGATTTCCCGCATCGCGCTGCGCCAGGCCCCCCTGATGTTTCGCGACGAACCAAAGCCGGTTGCGGGGCCGAGCGCGGAGCGCACCGCCGCAGTGGCCGCGACCTTGACCGACGTCGCCGATGCGGACCTGCGCCAGGCGCTGGCGCGGCTCGGCGCCGCCATCAAGCGAACGTGAGGCGGCCTGCCCGGCTTCTCCCCGAGACGCCTGCTTGCCTGACGGGATAATTCAGGCTAGCGAGCGGCCGGAGATCGAACCACTCGAGGATTTCGCCGGATGATCACCCGCCGCAAATTCTGCGCGACCGCGCTGAGCTTCGTCGCCGTCGGCTCGGAGCTTGTCGGGCTGCCGCCGCAAGCCTTTGCCCAGGCCCCCGCGAACGAGGAGCTGATGCAGCCGGGGCCGCTGGGCGAGCAGGCGCTCGGCAGCGCCGAGGCGCCGGTCACCTTGATCGAATACGCGTCGATGACCTGCAGCCATTGCGCGAATTTCGCCGTCAAAGTCTATCCGACGCTGAAATCGAAATACATCGACACCGGCAAGGTCCGCTACATCCTGCGCGAGTTCCCGCTCGACCCGCTGGCGGCCGCGGGCTTCATGCTGGCGCGCTGCGCGGGGGATAAATATTACGACGTCATCGAGGCGCTGTTCCAGACCCAGCAGAAGTGGGCGTTCGTTCGCGATCCGCTGCCGCAACTGCTCGCCGTCGCCAAGCAATTGGGCTTCAGCCAGCAGAGCTTCGACGAGTGCCTGGCGAATCAAAAGGTGCTCGACGGCATCGATTGGGTGCGTCAGCGCGGCGCGGAGAAGTTCGGCGTGAACTCGACGCCGACTTTTTTCATCAACGGAACTATCCATCGCGGCGAGATGAGTCTCGAAGAAGCCGAGAAGGTGCTCCAGCCCTATCTCAAGACGTGACAAGGGTTTTTCGGCCTGCCGCGGGTAGGCATGGTCCGCGTTCGCGCGGCCGGCGCCCGGTTGTTGCGATGCAAAAATTCGGGAAAACACCAGGCCCCCGTTGCATCGGCGGCATTCCTCGATTCATTCTCCGGCGCGATGCGGCACTTACCCGTGATTCCAGACGCGCTCGGCCCGGAACCTTGGCGCGCACCGCGGCGCACCGCGGCGAGCGTGGCGAGCGCATCGGCTGAGCCGACCGAGGCCGGCCGATGAAGCTCAGCAAGCTGCGCCTGATCGGGTTCAAGTCCTTCGTCGAGCCGACCGAGATTTCGATCGAGCCGGGGTTGACCGGCATCGTCGGGCCGAACGGCTGCGGCAAATCGAACCTGGTCGAGGCGCTGCGCTGGGTAATGGGGGAAGCATCGCATAAGGCGATGCGCGCCGCCGACATGGACGACGTGATCTTCGCCGGCAGCACCAGCCGGCCGCCGCGCAACACCGGCGAGGTCATGCTGTTCCTCGACAATTCCGACCGCACGGCGCCGGCCCAGTTCAACGAGCAGGACGCGCTCGAAGTCTCGCGCCGGATCGAGCGCGAGGCCGGCTCGACCTACCGCGTCAACGGCCGCGAGGTGCGCGCCCGCGACGTGCAGATCCTGTTCGCCGATGCCTCGACCGGCGCACGCTCGCCGGCGCTCGTGCACCAGGGCCGCATCGGCGAGATCATCCAGGCCAAGCCCGAGCAGCGCCGGCGCGTGCTGGAGGAAGCTGCCGGCGTCGCCGGCCTGCACGCGCGGCGGCACGAGGCGGAATTGCGCCTCAATGCAGCCGAGCACAACCTTGGCCGGCTCGACGACGTGATCGCGCAGCTCGCGGCGCAGGTCGACGCGCTCAAGCGCCAGGCCCGCCAGGCAGTGCGCTATCGCGCGGTGTCGGCCGCGCTGCGCAAGGCCGAGGCGACGCTGTGCCATCTGCGCTGGGTCGCCGCCAATGTCCAAGTCACCGAGGCCGAGCGCGCCAAGGATCTGAGCGTCCGCCTCGTGGCGGAAGCGACCGGGGCGCAGGCGCAGGCCGCCCGGCACCAGGCGCTCGCGGTGGCATCGCTGCCGCCGTTGCGCGAGGGCGAAGCCAAGGCTGCGGCCGCGCTGCAGCGGCTCAATCTTGCGCGTGACGCGCTGGAGCGCGAGGAGGCCCGCGCCAAGGAGCGCATCGCCGAGCTCGACCTGCGGCTCTTGCAGCTCGCCGAGGCGCTCGAGCGCGAGCGCCGGCTCGCGCACGACGCGGATGCGGCGCTCGTCCGCCTGGCGCAGGAGGCGAGCGCGCTCGGCGCCGAGCGCGCGGCAGCGGCGGATCGCCACGGCGCAGTCGCCGCGCGGGTCGGCGAAGCGGAGGCCGCGCTCGCCATCGCCGAACAGCGCTCCGCCGCGATCACCGCGGCGCTCGCCGATCTCGCGGCGCGCCGCAACCAGCTCCAGCGCGCGTTGCGCGAGCATTCCGAGCGGCTGATGCGGCTCGAGGGCCAGATCGGCGAGGTCGAAAACGAGCTCGCGGCGCTCGCGCGCCAGGGCGGCGAGTCGAGCGAGCTGCCGGCGCTGGCCGCGGCGGTCGAGCGCGCGCAGCGCGCGGTCGCCGAGGCGGAAGCGGCGGCGCTGCGCGCGGAGGCAGCGCAATCCTCCGCGCGCCAGGGGCTCGATGCGGCCAAGACCCCGCTCGAAGAGGCCGAGCGGCGGCTGCAGCGCATCGAAACCGAGACCCGAACGCTCGCCAAGCTGCTCGACGTCGACGCGCAAAAGCTGTGGCCGCCGGCGATCGATCTGGTGATGGTGGAAAAAGGCTACGAGGCCGCGCTGGGCGCCGCCTTCGGGGACGATCTCGATCATCCGATCGAGCCGTCCGCGCCGATCCGCTGGGCGGGCGCGCGGGTCGATCCGGCCGATCCGGCGCTTCCCGCGGGCGCCGAGCCGCTGTCGCGCTACGTGGTCCCGCCGGCGGAATTGTCGCGCCGGCTCGCCCAGATCGGCGTCGTCGACCGCGCCGAAGGTCCGCGGCTCGCCCGCGAGCTCAAACCCGGCCAGCGGCTGGTCTCGCGCGAAGGCGATCTATGGCGCTGGGACGGCTTTGCGGCGGCCGCGAACGCGCAGACCCCGGCGGCGCGGCGGCTGGCGCAGCGCAACCGGCTCGGCGATCTCGAGCGCGACTTCTCCGCGGCGCGCGCCGAGATCGGCGCAAAACGCGGCGCGGTCGAGCGCGCACAAGCCGAGCTTCATGCCGCGTTGGCCGCGGAGGCGGAAGCGCGCGCCCGCCGGCGCGAGGCGCAGGGCGATGCGGACGCCGCGCGCGATCGTCACGCCGCCGCGGAGCGGGAAGCGAGCCGCATCACCGCCCGGCTCTCGGCGCTCGCGGAAGCGAAAATTCGCCTCACCGCGAGCCGCGACGAGGCGATCGCGGCCAAGCGCGACGTGACCGAGGCGCTCGCCGCCCTGCCGGCGGCGGCCGGGCTCGAAACCGAGCTCGCGCAAGTCAGCGGCGAGGTGTCGGACAAACGCGCAACGCTCGCCGAGGCGCGCGGCGAAGCCCAGGCGCTGGCGCGCGAGGCGGAGCTCGTCGAGCGCCGGCTCGAAGCGATCGCGGCCGAGCAAGCGGAATGGCGGGAGCGCGCCGACCTCGCCAAGGGCCAGATCGCGACGCTCGACCTGCGCAGCGCCGAGGCCTCGACCGAGCGGCAATCGCTCGACGCGGCGCCGGCGGTATTTGCCGAGAAGCGCCGCGCCCTGATCGATGAGATCGAGGCCGCCGAAAGCAAGCGCCGCGCGGCCGCCGACGAGCTTGCGGGTGCCGAGGCGCGGCTTAACGAAGCCGACCGCGCCGCGCGTTCCGCGCTCGACAAGATGGGCGAAGTGCGGGAGGAAGCCGCGCGCGCCGAGGAGCGCTTCGCCGGCGCCAGGAATCGCCTCGCCGATATCGCCCACGAAATCCAGGAGCTGCTCGAAGTCGGGCCCGAGCGCGTCGCCGCGCTCGCCGGCATCGGCCCGAGCGAGACGCCGCCCGGCGTCGCCGAAGTCGAGGCCGAGCTCGAGAAATTGCGACGCGACCGCGAGCGGCTCGGCGCCGTCAACCTGCGCGCCGAAGAGGAGCTGCGCGAGGTCGAGGCCCAGCACGCCTCGCTCGCGGGCGAGCGCGACGATCTGCTCGAGGCGATCAAGCGCCTACGCCAGGGCATCTCGAGCCTCAACCGGGAAGCGCGCGAGCGGCTGACGCAATCCTTCGACGTCGTCAACCGGCATTTCCAGCAGCTGTTCACCAACCTGTTCGGCGGCGGCAGCGCGGAATTGCAGCTGATCGAGAGTGAGGATCCGCTCGAGGCCGGGCTCGACATCATGGCAAAGCCCCCCGGCAAGAAGCCGCAGACGCTCTCGCTGCTCTCCGGCGGCGAGCAGGCGCTCACCGCGCTCGCGCTGATCTTCGCGGTGTTCCTGACCAACCCGGCGCCGATCTGCGTGCTCGACGAGTGCGACGCGCCGCTCGACGACGCCAACGTCGAGCGCTTCTGCAACCTGCTCGACGAGATGATAAGGCTGACCGACACCCGCTTCGTGATCATCACCCACAACCCGATCACCATGGCGCGGATGAATCGCCTGTTCGGCGTAACCATGGCGGAGCGCGGCGTCTCGCAGCTCGTCTCGGTCGATCTGGAGACCGCCGAGAAGCTGCGCGAGGCGGTGTAGGCGGCCGGCTCCGGGGCAGGTGCCAAAGCCCACGGGAGCCCGATTCCGAGCGCGGAATCTGGAGGTAGCCCGTGGATCGCCAACAGGCAATTCAATCACTTACACTGGGTCAATTCGCCAAATACATCTTCCAGATGTTATCTCGATTTATTGCATCTCTACTCTGAGAATCGGAAAGCAAGATTTTTGCGAGCGGACCCATCGCCGGGGTGTCCTTGCTCATGGTTAAGAAGTAAACAATATCAGTGGCTTAACCCCGGAACCCTGCGCCCCACCAAGACGTTATCGTCCGAGTGCCCCGGCAAGGGCCCATAGCGCTTGGCCGGGGCGCAAACAGAAAAGGGGTAAAGCATGATGAACCGCAAGAATGCGATTGCTCTGGGCGTTGCGGGCGCGCTGGCACTCAGCGCGGCGACCCCGTCGCTCGCGGCTTCCGTGCCGACCAACACTGCCGCCGTGAAGGCCGCGGTACCGGGCGTGACGACCGACGTGCGCTGGCGCGGCGGCGGTTGGCGCGGCGGCTGGGGCGGCTGGGGCTGGGGCCCCGCGATCGGCGTCGGCGTCGGCCTCGGCCTCGCCGGCGCGTACTACGGCGGCTATGGATACGGCGGTTGCCCGTACTATGGCTACTACGGCTACTGCGACGGCCCGTATGCCTATGGGTACGGCTATCCCGCGTATGCCTACGCGCCGGGGCCGTACTACGGCGGCTGGGGCTGGCGGCATCACCGGCACTGGCGCCACTGGTAACGGCGCATAACGGGAGTGTTAGGCAGCCGGCCGTCGGCAACGACGGCCGGCTGATTTTTTGCTAGGCACCGTGGATCTTGTCCGATTGCGCCGAGGAGCCGGACCATGAACGCATCGCCGCGGTGGAAGCACAGGCCCGAGGGCTCGACCTGGGGCGATTTCGGCCCGGACGACCAGCTCGGCCGGCTCAATTTGCTCACGCCGGAAAAAGTCAAGCAGGGCATCGCCGAAGTGCGCGAGGGCCTGAGCTTTTGCCTGAGCCTGCCGCTCGATTATCCCGGCGGCAATTTGCTCAACCCGCGCCGCTATCCGCCGGTGCTGCGCCCGACGCTGCGCAGCAAGCGCCCCAACATGAACTACCGGCTCTCCTTCGACGACCCCAATCTCACCGACGTTGTGAACGACGACGTCGCCATCCTGCACCTGCAATATTCCACGCAATGGGACAGCCTCGCCCACGTCGGCTCGCTGTTCGACGCCGACGGCGACGAGATTCCGGAGCCGGTCTATTACAACGGCTATCGGGCGGACGAGCACATCGTCGGGCCCGCGGACGTGAAAGACGCGGGCGGCATCGATCTGGTCGAGGCGAAATCGACGTCGCAGGCGCGCGCGCTCGGGGTCGAGAACATGGCGCAGCAATGCGTGCAGGGCCGCGGCGCGATGATCGACCTTCACGCCCACGTCGGCCGCGCGCGGGCGCTGATCGGCTACGACGAGCTGATGCGCATCCTCGAGGCCGACAAGGTCGAGGTCGAGCAAGGCGACATGGTGCTGCTGCACACCGGCTTCGACGAGGTGCTGCTGGAGATGCGCAAAGCGCCGGACCCGGAAGTGCTGCGCAATTCCTGCGCGGCGCTCAACGGCCGCGATCAAAAACTGCTCGACTGGATCACGCGGAGCGGGCTTTGCGCGCTGATCGCCGATAATTACGCGGTCGAGGCGTTTCCCTCGGTGCGGCACGCCGGCTGCTGCGCCGCGCTGCCGCTGCACGAGCACTGCCTGTTCAAGCTCGGCGTCAATCTCGGCGAGCTGTGGCTGCTCTCCCCGCTCGCCCGCTGGCTGCGCGAGCACAAGCGCTACCGGTTCCTGCTGACCGCCCCGCCGCTGCGGCTACCCGGCGCGGTCGGCTCGCCCGTAACCCCGGTCGCGACGGTGTGAACTGCAGTCCGACTAATCAGTACGCTCAGCACCGCGGCATACTCCCCACCTCCCCCTGGAGGGGGGAGGCATAGGCGGCCTACGGCCGCCGTTCGAACAACGCCGGATGCGAAGCATCGGCTATGGAGCGTCGTAAGACGCGAGCCGGGTGGGGGTGAAGCTGAATCACCCCACCCCGGCAGCTCGCAAAAGCTCGCTGCCGACCCTCCCCTCCAGGGGAGGGTGAAGCGCGCGTGCTGCTGGGCAGCGGCCACTCACTCGGATTCGGTCTGACGAAAGTCGCGGGGCGTGCCTACATAGGGGCGGGTGCGGCGCCGCAGGGACGCAATCAGCTCGATCTCGGGCCAGTTCGGGCTGCGCTGGCCGCAAGGCCGCAACGTCAGGAGCAAATCTCATGTCCACCACCGGCTGGATCATCCTCGGCGTCATCGTCGCGATCGTCGTCTGGGCGATCTCGGTCTACAACGGGCTGATCGCCATGCGCCAGCGCGTCAGCCAGGCCGGCTCCGACATCGACGTGCAGCTCAAGCAGCGGCACGACCTCGTTCCCAACCTGGTCGAGACCGTGAAGGGCTACGCCGGTCACGAGCGCGGCACGCTCGAGGCGGTGGTCGAGGCGCGCAACGCCGCCATGGCCGCCCAGGGGCAGGGTCCGGCGCAACAGGCTGCCGCCGAGAACATGCTGAGCGGCGCGCTCAGGCAGCTGTTCGCGCTCTCCGAGGCCTATCCGAATCTGAAGGCCAACGCCAATTTCCAGGAGCTGCAGGTCCAGCTCACCGATCTCGAGAACAAGATCGCGGCCTCGCGCCGGTTCTTCAACAACGCGGTGCAGGAGTACAACACCGGCATCCAGCAGTTCCCGGCGGCCCTGTTCGCCTCGACGTTCGGCTTCACCTCGCACGAATATTTCGAGGCCGGCGAGGAGCGCAAGGTGTTGGAGCAGGCCCCGCAGGTGAAGTTCTGAATTGTTTGACTCATGCGCGGCCGCTTGCTCCTCCCTCTCCCCGCTGGGGAGAGGGATGGGGTGAGGGGGATCGGAAGAGGCAATGTAACGTCTCGAATTCGTAGCCCCCTCACCCGCCCGCTTCGCGGGCGACCTCTCCCCGCAGGGGAGAGGTGAAGCGAGTGTGCGGCTCGGGTTTACGTCTCGCGACTTCATAGTGCGATGCGCCCGGGAAACGCGGGTAATCTGATGGAACAGGCGTTCGGGCTCTACACCCATATCCGCTCCAACCGGCGGCGCTCGGTCGCGCTGCTGATCGGGCTGTTCCTGCTGGTCTACGTCATGGTCTACGCCGGCGCGCTCGTCGCCGAAGCGCTCATGGGCGATGCGCCGCTCGACTTTTTGTTGCAAGCGGCGTTGCGCGATTTCATCGCGGCGCTGCCGTGGGCGACGCTCGGCACCATCGCGTGGATCTTCATCGCCTATCATTTCCATCAGAGCATGATCGACGCGATCACCGGCGGCCAGGAAGTCTCCCGCCGGGAACAGCCGCGGCTGTGGAACATCCTGGAGAATCTGTGCATCTCGCGCGGGCTGACCATGCCCAAGCTCAAGGTGATGGACTCGGACGCGCTCAACGCGTTCGCGAGCGGCCTGAATGAGAAGCAATATTCGATCACGGTCACCCGCGGGCTGCTCGAGCGGCTCGAGGATCCCGAGGTCGAGGCCGTGCTCGGCCACGAGCTCACCCATATCCGCAACGGCGACGTGCGGCTCTTGGTCATCGCCGTGGTCATCGCCGGCGTGATCGCGTTCTTCGCCGAGCTGGTCGTGCGGATGTTCTTCCAGTCGGGGCTCTATTGGGGCGGCCGGCGCCGGGATTCCGAATCCCGCGGCGGGGGCGGCGGCGGCGCGGTCGCGATCGTGATCGCCATCGCGCTGATCGCCGTCGCCTGGCTGCTCTCGGTCGTGATCCGGTTCGCGCTGTCGCGCTCGCGCGAGTTCCTCGCCGATGCCGGATCGGTCGAGCTCACCAAGAATCCCGACGCAATGATCACCGCGCTGCGCAAGATCGAAGGCCGCGGCGACCTCGAGCGGGCCAATTCCGCGGTGATGGAGATGTGCATCGACAATCCGCGCGAGGATTTCGCCAATCTGTTCGACACCCATCCGCCAATCGAAAAGCGCGTCGAGGCGCTGGTGCGCTATGCCGGCGGCCACGATCCCGGGCCGATCGCCTTGCCGCCGCCCGAGGAAGAGGCCGGCGCGGAGACCGGCGGCGAGCCGCAAGCAAGCGGCCCCTGGGGCGAGGGCGAACAGCCGTCCCTGCCGGAGCGGCCGCAGATCGAGCTCGGCAACGAGCCGCGCCCGTCGGGCCCGTGGGGCTCGAACGAGCCGCCGGATCAGGGCGGCCCCTGGGGCCCGCACCGGGGGTGAGCCGTCGGTTCTCCCTCTCCCCGCTTGCGGGGGCAGGCGATTAATTCACGGACAAGGATCTCGCGCGCTTCACCCTCCCACCGAACCCGGGTGTTCCCGGGTTCGGCAATATGGTTGGTCGACATCGGAAACATCCGATGTCGACTGAGGGGGAGGGTCGGCAGCGAGCATGTTGTGAGCTGCCGGGGTGGGGTGATTCAGATTTCACCCCCACCCGGCTCGCGTCTGCGACGCTCGCCGACCTCCCCCCTCCAGGGGGAGGTGGGAGAGAGTTGCGCGACAAGTGCGTCATTTCCCCTCCGCGATCACCTTGGCGATCACCGGCCAATATTGCTCGCCATAGCCTTGCGCGATCGCCTCTTCCAGACGCGCGCGCGCAAGCTCGGCGCCGCTGAGTTCAAGTCCGGCTTCGGCCGCGCATTCGAGCGCGTATGAGATGTCCTTCAACGCATATCGCGCCGAGAACGTGCGCTCGGGAAAGATTCCGGGCAGCATGGCTTTGACGCCGTGATTGCGTAGCGCAAAGCTGTCGGCCGATCCCTTGGCAAGCGTCGCCAGCAACAGCGCGGGGTCGAGGGAGCCGCGGCGCGCGAGCGCGAGCGCCTCGGCGAGCGCAACGCCAGTCTCGAACAGCACCATGTTGTTGAGGATTTTCGTCAGCTGCCCGGCGCCGACCTTGCCGCAATGGGTGATCTCGGTCGCGAAGGTCTCGAGCAGCGGCGCGATGCGGCGGAACGTTTTTTCACTCGCCCCGACCATGACGCTGAGCGTGCCGGCTTCCGCCGCGGCGCGGGTGCGCGCGACCGGCGCGTCGGCGAAATCGACCCCGCGCTTGCCGAATTTTTCCGCAAGCTCGCGCATCAGCTTGACCGGCGAGGTGCCGAGATCGATCACGGTCTGGCCGCTTCGCGAGAGCGCGACGAGCCCGCCCTCGCCGGCGCAGATCGCGGCCACCTCGCTGCCGCTCGGCAGCGAAAGCATGATCACCGCGGCCTGTTCCACGATCTCGCGAACCGATGTCGCGGGCGCAACTCCGTCGGCCGCAAGCCGCGCGAGCGGCTCGGGCCGCAGATCGAGCGCCAACACCCGCGCGCCCGATTTGCGCGCGAGATTGCGGCACATCGGCTCGCCCATGACGCCGAGCCCGATGAAGCCGATGCTGGTTTGTTCGGTCATGGGCGGGCCCAGTATCCGGCAATAGGAGATCCGTTCGCATTGAACACGCGGCAAACTCCCACCTCCCCCTGGAGGGGGGAGGTCGGCGAAGCGTCGTTAGACGCTAGCCGGGCGAGGGTGAATCTGAGCCACCCCATCCCGGCAGCTCGCAATATGCTCGCTGCCGACCCTCCCCCTCAAGGGGAGGGTGAAGCGCGCGTGATGCTCGGCAGCGCATCAGCAGTTGTCATCACGATGCGGCCGCCGCCGGCGTTCGCTGCGCGGCGAGCGCGGCGGAGGTGCCCGCGATCTTGCCGAACACCGCGCCCGACATGAGCCCGGTGCCGCCCGGATAGTTGAAATAGAACAGGCCGCCGACGAGCTCGCCCGCGGCATAAAGGCCGGGGATCGGCGCGCCGTCGGTGTCGACGACCTGCGCGTCATCGGTGATCTTGAGGCCGCCGAACGTGAAGGTGATGCCGCAGGTCACCGCGAAGCCCAGGAACGGCGGGGTGTCGATGGTGTTCGCCCAATTGCTCTTGGGAATCTTCAGTCCCGCCGCGGCGCGCCCATCCTTGACGTTGGGATTGAAGGGAATGTCCTGGCGCACCGCGCGATTGAATTCCGCGACGGTGCGCAGGAACGCCGGCTTATCGACGTCCTCGAGCCGCTCGGCCAATTGCTCGATGCTGTCGGCCTCCACCTTGGTGATCTGGCGGATGCGGTACTCGTCGCGCAACAGGTGCGCGACCTTCTGATCGAACACCTGCCAGGCGAACTGCCCCGGCTGCTCCAGCACCACGCGGCCGTATTTGGCGTAGGTATAATTGCGGAACTCGGCGCCCTCGTCGACGAAGCGCTCGCCCTTCGCGTTGATCATGATCCCAAACGGATAGGAGTGCTTCTGGAACTGGTCGCCGACGGCGAGATCGCCGAACTCCGGCGCGTTGCGGTCCCAGCCGACCGCGTGGCAGCCGGACCAATTGCCGCACGGCTGCGCGCCGATCTCGAGCGCCATGCGGATGCCGTCGCCGGTGTTGAAGCGGGTGCCGCGCACCTTGGCGAGATCCCAGTTCGGTCCGAGATAGCGGGTGCGCCATTCGGCATTGGCCTCGAAGCCGCCGCAGGCGAGGATCACGGACTTGGCGGCGAGCTCGCGGGTCTTGCCTTTCTGGCGCACGCGCACGCCTTGGACCCCGCGATCATCCGCCAGCAAGCCGACCGCGCGGGCCTCGTAGAGCACTTCGATGCCCGCGCGCTCCGCCGCCTTGTGCAGCGCTTCGACGAGCCCGGGCCCGCCGCCGGAGACCTCGACCGTGAGGCCGCCCCAGAACTTGAACTTGCCGCCGACCTTGAAGGCCTGCCGGCCGTAGATCGGGACGAAGCGCACGCCCTTGCCGCGCAGCCATTTCAGCGTCGGGTGGCTCCTGCGCACCAAGAGCTCGACGAGATCGGGATCGCCGCGGTGCTGGGTCACGCGCGCCAAGTCGTCGAAATATTGATCCTCGCTGTAGGTGCCGAAATCGGTGGTGCGTTTCTCCTCCTCGGAGAGATCGGGAATGAGCTCGACGAGATCGTCGACCGAAGCATAGGCGACGCGGATCGCGCCTGCCGTGAAGGTCGAGTTGCCGCCGCGCTCCGCGAACGGCGCCCGCTCGAGCACGGTCACGCGCGCGCCCTGCTCGCGCGCGGACAGCGCCGCGCACAGCGCGGCATTGCCGGCGCCGACGACGATCACGTCCTGCTGGTCCATGGCGTTGCCTTGTTGCTCAAAACTCGTTTGTTTGTTTGGTCATTCCAAGTCGAGGCGGAGAGATTTGTCGGCGGCGGCGAGCGCAGGTTCCCTCTCCCCGTTGGGGAGAGGGACAGGGTGAGGGGGATGCGATTGTCGATAGCGCGGATCCCCCTCACCCCGTCCTCGCTGCGCGAGGACCGACCCCGGATCAGGTCCGGGGCAGGCTCTCTCCCCACCGGGGAGAGGTGGAGTTTGTGGCTTGTCCCGAGCGCATCTCCAAACATTTTACATGGCATCTCACAGCGGCGGGGCTTTCGCCTCTTCGGCTTCGCCGAGGTGCTCCACGGCGGCGCCGGCGTCGACCGCGGCGCCTTCCCGGCACAGCCCGCGGATTTCGGCCTCGGAAAATCCGGCCTCGCGCAGCACTTCGACGCTGTGCTCGCCGAGCCGCGGCGGATGCCGGTCGATCCCCGGCCCGGCCCGGCTCCAGCGGCTGGAAATTCCGGCGAGCCGGATCTTGCCCTCGGTCGGGTGCTCGATCTCCTCGAACAGGCCGACGGCGGCGAGATGCGGATCGTCGATCAGGTGATCGAGGTCGTTGAGCGGCACGCAAGGGATGTCGGCCTCGCGCAGCAGCTTCAGCCATTCGGCCGTCGTCCGCTCCCGGAAGATCTCGGCCAGGATCGCGTAGATCTCCGGATAGTGCCGCGCGCGGGTCGCATGGTCGGCAAAGCGCGGGTCCGCGGCGAATTCTTGCGTCCGGCCGATGGCGCGGAAGAACGCCGCGAAATGCCGGTCGGTATAGACGAGGACGCACACGTAGCCGTCGCCGGTGTGGTAGGGCCGCCGGTCGGGCGCGAGCAAGCGGCTGTAGCCGGGCGCGCCCGTTGCCGGCTCGTGGCCGCGCCCCGCCATGTGATCGACCAGCACGAACTGCGCCATGGTCTCGAACATCGGCAGCTCGATCGCCTGCCCCTCACCGGTATGGCTGCGCTCGATCAGGGCCGCGAGGATGACGTGCACCGCGTTCAGCCCGACGATGCGATCGGCGATCGTCAGCGGCACGTAGCGTGGCTCGCCGCCGCCGATGCTGCCGATCAGCCAGGGGATCGCCGTGATGCCCTGGATGAGGTCGTCATAGGCGGGCCGGCCCGCATAGGGCCCGTTCTCGCCGTAGCCCATCAGGCTCACGTAGACGATGCCCGGATTGGCCGCGCGCACGTCGTCAGCGCCGAGCTTGAGCCGGCGCATCGCCGCCGGCCTTATGTTGTGCACGAAGACATCGGCGTTGCCGCACAGTTTCAGCACGGCCGCCCGGCCGGCCGGCTTCTTCACGTCGAGCACCACGCTGCGCTTGTTGCGGTTGACCTGCAGGTAGACCGAGCCCATGCCGGGGCTGCGCATCGGGCCGCCGGTGCGCATGACGTCGCCCGCGGGCGGCTCGATCTTGATCACGTCGGCGCCGTAGTCGCCGAGGATCTGGGTCGCGAACGGCCCCATCAGCACGGTCGACATATCGATGATGCGCACGCCCGCGAGCGGGCGGCGGGGCTTTGCGCGTTTCTTGGGCTTCTCGGGCATGCGGGAAAAGACCTCGATGCGGGAATTGCCCAATCTGACCGCCTCGCAGCGGATTTGTCGAGTTCCCGCCGGGATGGCGAGGGCACCGGGATCCTGCCGGCGTCGCGGTACGGCATGCGCGCTCAGTCGCGCCACACCTCGTCGAGCCGCTCCAGAATCCGCACGATCTCGTCTACGACCTCGGAGGGCACGCCGTGCACCGGATCGATGGTGACCATCGGGGTCAGGCCGGCGGGCGAGAGCACCGCGATGTGGTAGCGGCTGCCGGCGCCCAAGGCTTGCAATTCCTCCGGCAGGGCATCGGCCTTGATGAACAGCGCCGGATAGCGCTCGTGCAGGAAGCCGCGCAGCTTGGCGTTTTCCGGCATCGCCTTGAACACGGCCTTGAGAAACGGCCAAGCGAACGCGTCGGGATCGGCGACGAAGAGCAGAACCGGAAGGCCTCTTTGCTGGATCAGCGCAAGGGTTTCCTCGTTCCAGCCGCGCCAAAGAATCCCCTCACCGGGAAATTGCGATTCGGACATGCTCGATCCGCGGCGGCAAATTCAAATGGAACACCAGCCGTAGCACGGATCCGACCGGAGAATCCGCGCGGAACCCGCGATTCGCGCCGTCAGCGCCAGTCCCCCAGCACCGCCTGAACGAGCGCGAGCGCCGCGACCGCGGCGGTGTCGGCGCGCAGGATGCGCGGGCCGAGCGCGAGCCGGATCGCGTTCGGCAGCCCCGCGAGCGCCTTGCGCTCGTCCTCGGCAAAGCCGCCTTCCGGGCCGATCAAGAGACTAACCGGCAGCGCACCCATCAATCCGCCCGAGCGGGCAGGCGAGAGCGCCGCCACCGGGTCGGCGGTCTTGGCATCCTCGTCGCAGAACACCAGCAGCCGATCGGGGGTCCAGCGGGCGACGAGCTCGTCGAGCGGCACCGGCTCGCCGATCTGCGGCAGGTTCAGGATGCCGCATTGCTCGGCGGCCTCGACGGCGTTCGCGCGCATTCTCGCGAGGTTCACGCGCCTGGTCTGGGTGTGGCGGGTGAGCACGGGAACGAGCCGCGAGGCGCCCATTTCGACCGCCTTCTGCACCATGTAGTCGAGCCGCGCGTGCTTGAGCGGCGCAAACAGGTATTCGAGATCGGCGGCGGCCGTCTGGGGACGGGTCTGTTCCAGCACCTCCAGGGCGGCGGCCTTGCGGGGAGAGCGAAGGTCGGCTCGCCATTCCCCGTCGCGGCCGTTGAAGACGAGCACCGGCGCGCCGTCCGTCAGGCGCAGCACGTTGACGAGATAATTGGCTTGCGCGCGCGACAGCGCCAGGGTTCGGCCGGCCTCGATCGGCTGCTCCAGGAACAGCCGCGGGGTGCGGAAATCGTATCGGGGCATGATCCCCTTTACCGGGCGAAGGGAAAAGAAGCGAGCGCGCCCGCGGGAGTGCGAATCCGGCCAAATTGCCGCGTTGCTGCCGGAATCATCGTGCTGTTAGCCGGGTGCGCAGTCCAGTAGACTCGCGAAAACGTCCAGAGGGGAATCGCAATGGCGCCGGTCCGGGTCGCCTCGCTTGCCATCGTGCTGATGCTCGGGTCGGCGAGCGGCTCTATGGCGCAAATGACGGTGGGCCCTGCGGGTGCGCCGGGGCCGAACCCGGGCGCCTTTCCGAGCCAAGGCGCGGGAACATTCCCGGGCCCGAGCCCGGGAGGATTCCCCGGCCAATCCCCGGGCGCCGCTCCCGGGGCGATGCCGGGGGCGTTTCCCGGGCAAGCACGGCCGCAAGCGCCGCCCTGCATGGCGGAATTCGCGCCGCTGCGTACCGAGACCGAGAAGCGGGCCGCCGCCATCAAGGCTGCGGCCGCCAAACATGTCCCGCCGCCGGAGCTATGCCAGTTGTTCACGCGCTTCATCGAGTCCGAGGCCAAGGTGGTGAAGTTCATGGAGAAGAACGCCGGCTCGTGCGGCATCCCGGCGCAGGTCGTCACCACGAGCAAGACCAATCACGTCAAGGCGGCCGAGACCAAGGACAGGATCTGCGCCGCCGCGTCCAACGCGGGAAGCGAGGAGCGTCGCGGGCCCGGGCTCGGGGAAGCGCTCGGCATGCGCGCCGTCCCCAGCCCGGACACGACGAGCACGGGCGCCGGCACCTTGGATTCGCTCAGCGGCAATCCACTGAAGCGATGAGCGCGGCGGGCCGCGTCGCCGATTCGACCGGGAATTGGGTCGACCGGCGCGCGCCCCCCTGGGCTCGCCCCTACCTGCGGCTCGCCCGCGCCGACCGGCCGATCGGCTCATGGCTGTTGCTGTTGCCGTGCTGGTGGTCGGCTGCACTCGCGGCCGATCACGCCGGTGCGGCCGCCCCCAATTTCCGGCACCTCTTGCTGTTCGCGATCGGCACCGTCGCGATGCGCGGCGCCGGATGCACCTGGAACGATCTCGTCGACCGCGACCTCGACGGCCTGGTCGAGCGCACGCGCTCGCGTCCGATCCCCTCCGGTGACGTCAGCGTCGGAGCCGCGCGCGGCTTTCTGCTGCTGCAGGCGCTGATCGGCCTCGCCGTCCTCCTTCAGTTCAACGCCTTCACCATCGCGCTCGGCATCGCTTCGCTGGCGATCGTCGCGGTCTACCCGTTGCTCAAGCGGGTCACCCACTGGCCGCAGATCGGATTGGGACTGGCGTTCTCCTGGGGCGCGCTGATGGGATGGGCGGCGGCCTTCGGCCGGCTCGATAGGCCGGCCTTGCTGCTCTATGCGGGCTCGATCGCCTGGGTGATCGGCTACGACACCATCTATGCGCACCAGGACCGCGAGGATGATGCGCTCATCGGCATCAAATCGACCGCGCTCCTGTTCGGCGCGCGGACCAAGCCGGCGCTGGCCGCCTTCTATGCCGCCGCCGTGCTGCTGATCGCCCTTGCCGGATTTTCCGCGGGCGCCGGCGCAATGTTCGCGGCGGGGGTCGCGCTGTTTGCCGCGCATCTCATCTGGCAGATCCGCCGCCTCGATATCGCCGACCCGGCGCGGTGCCTCGCCGTGTTCAAGTCGAACCGCGACGCCGGCCTCATGCTGTTCGCCGCGATCGTGCTCGACGGCTGGGTGCGGCAATCGCTGTAGGGAAAATCCGATTGGTCGCGTAATGAGTGCGACGCAGCCCTTAGCTTGCAACGCCACCGCATCTTCTCCGAAGACCCAACAATCTTCTAGGCGGCGCGACCTTGGAACTAATCCGGGGGTTGAGCGCTTAATCGAATCTTCCCACGTTGAGATCCCGAAAGGGAGGCAGATATGCGTAAAAAGGAACGCGTGTCGGCAATGTTCCTTGCTGGCGCGCTCGCAGTTGGCACTGCAACCACATCACAGGCTGTTCCGGTCCTGACGAACAGCGTCTCGGTTAACTCATCGACGACCCCCGGCGACGTCACTAAAATCCGGTGGGGCTGGCGCGGACATCGGCGTGGACCCGTTATCGGCGGTGTCATCTTAGGTGGTGCGATTGCAGCGCCGTACTACTACGGCTATCCGTATGCCTACGGCTACTATCCCTATGGGTCTTCCAGTATTTGTTTTGAGGGAATCTGGCGGCGCCAGGTTCCCTGCAACCTGCCCTGAGGTGACGGGGGCCCGCCGTTCAGCAAGGTCGGGCGTATCCCGCTCTATGATCCGGCGGACCTGGAGGGTCCAGGTGCAAGCGGGTCGAGCACGTCGTGATCGAGAATTAGGCGAGGGCAACACCTGGTCGCCCTCCCCGCGGTTGATCAGGCGAGAGGCATCACGCTGCCGCCAACCGGCCGGTCGAAGCGGCGACGCGCCGCAGCTGCCATAGAACGAGGCCATGGAGCATCAGGGCCAGCGGAACAGCGAAGGTGGGCACCATGACCAGCGGATAGGATGAGATAAGAAGATTCGGCGTGTCGAACGCAAGAAGATGCGGCCGTCCCGGAGAGGTCATTGCCCCCATGGTGATGGCCACGACGAGGTCGGCGATTCCGAAGAGGCACCAGGCGTACGTTGCTCTGTGAGCGCCAACTGCGTTTCGTGCCAACAGCACAGCCACGACGATGGCAACGATGCCCGTCGCAACGTCACCAGTCCCCGCCGGTAGCGCGAATTGCCAAGGCATGCGTCCGGCAGCCCAAAGCACGAGGAAAATGCCGCCCATGACGCGATAGACCTGCGCCGCCACGAGCCAATGCAGCGGGATCGCGGAGACCAGCCTTGCGACGCTTTCCGACTGCCACAGGGCAATGGCGGCGACAGCGAGCGGGATTAGCAGACCGAACAATACGGTCGGCACCGCGGTATCTGTGCTTGCGAAATAGGTATTTGCCGCGCCCAGATACTGGGCGACAGCCAACCAGCCGATGAACGCCGCCGATAACACGCCGGCAGTCGCGTAACGCGACTTCGCCGACGCCGGCATGCGCGCGGCACCCAACCAGATGAGGCCCAGCGCAATAATCGTCACGAGAGCCCGGGCGATCAATTCGAATGACAGGAGGTATCCAGGGATTTGGGGCGTCATGGGAAAACTCCATCGTTGTTACTATCTTTTCGATAGTGACTAATAATAAATTAGTCAACAAACATGTTCCTAGTGACATGATCACATAATAGTGACTGCGGGAACAATTGCGAATGACTCAACGGCTGAATAGAGTTCCATCATGCAGAATCAAGACACCACTGAGGGCCCGGTGGCCCGCACGATCAGCGTCATCGGATCGAGTTGGACCTGCTTAATCCTGCGCGACTTTTTCCTGCACGGGCCAAGGCGTTTTCAGCAGTTGCAGGACTCGTTGAAAGGCATTGCCCCGAATACGTTATCGGACCGGCTGCGGACGCTTGAGGAGAATGGCGTCGTCGAGCGGCACTTCTATTCGATGAGTCCCCCGCGGGCCGAGTACGTCCTCACCGCAAAGGGTCGCGATCTCGGCCCGATCGTCCGTGCCATGCGCGATTGGGGGCGCAAGTACGCGCGCTGACTCGCCGACGAGGTGATCGAATAGCGTCCTTTCGCTGCGGTGCATGAGTCTGCTTTTGGCACATTCCGGAAGTGCCGTAATTGTCCGACTTGTGTCCGGAAAGCGCACCAAAGCGGACGTCTGCCAACCACTCTGAATTTATGAGATCCTCGACACCAATGTTTTTCACCGTTCGACGGCAAAGATGCGCCATTCGCCCGGAAGGCCCTTGAGCGCTTGACTACCGCGGTCGCCGAAACGCAGCCCAGAGCCCGCCACGAGGTCCTTAACGGTACTTGATACCAGCACTTCACCTGCACCCGCGAGCGCCGCGACGCGCGCGCCGATGTGAACGGCGATACCGCCGATATCGTCGCCGATCATTTCGCACTCGCCAGTGTGCAGCCCGGCGCGGACTTGGATCCCGAGCGGCTTGATTTCGTCGGCAATGGTGCAGGCACAGCGCACCCCGCGTGCCGGCCCATCGAACGTGGCAAGAATGCCGTCACCGGTCGTCTTCACCTCACGGCCGCGAAAGCGTGCGAGGTTGCGGCGAATCGTGGCGTGATGAGTGTCGAGGAGATCTCGCCAGCGGTGGTCGCCGAGCACCGCAGCTTTCTCGGTTGAGCCGACGATGTCAGTGAATAGCACCGTGGCGAGTACCCGGTCCACCGTCACCGGCGCCCGGGCGCCGGTCAGAAACTCCTCGATCAAATCATCGATCTCGATGGCGTTGTCGCCGACGAAGTGTAGGTGGTCGATTCCCGGAAGCTCGACAAAGCGTGCACCGGGAATGTGCCCGGCTAGAAAACGCCCCTGGTCGACGGGAACGCGTCGGTCTCCTGTTCGATGAATGACGAGAGTAGGGACCCGGATCGCCGGCACAATGCCGCTGACGTCGATCTGACGGTTCATGCGCACCAGCGCAGAAGCGGCCGCCGGACTCGCGCCGAACCGCTCCAATCGACCCCACCAGGATTGGAGGGCCGAATCACTGGCGCGCGAGGGCGCGAACGAGGACAGGCTGCCGCCGGTGCCCCATGCCTGATCGATCTCGATATAGCGCAACGACGCTACGAGCCGCTCCTCGCTGCCGCGCGCAAAGCCGCCATAAAGCACCAGCGCTTGGCATCGCTCGGGGTGAGTAGCGGCGAACAACGCCGAAAGCGGCCCGCCTTCCGATATGCCGAGCACAGCGGCCCGCTCGATATCGACGGCGTCCATAACGGCGCGCAGGTCGTCCATGCGCTGGTCCAGACCGGGAAGCTCGGCGACCCGATCCGACATGCCAGTCCCACGCTTGTCGAATATCACCACCCGCGCATAGCTTGCTTTGCGCAGCAGCGAGCGAGCCAAATCGGGCTCTTCCCAATAGTGTTCGATGTTTGATACGAAACCTGGAACGATGACCAGATTGAGCGGGCCCTCGCCGAACACCTGGTACGCGATGTGTAGGTCGCCGCTCCTTGCATAGCTTGTCACCGGCTGCATTTTCCACCATGCCCGCTGTTGATATGCTCCTGCTCAGAGCGGCCAAGACATTGCCTTCTGGGCGAGCATTCTACACCGAACGGCAGCAGGGTGGATGGCCCCCATCGAGGGGAACCGTCGGAGCGCAAGGGTCGCTAAAACTGGCCTGCACGCGCAGTGTTATTGCGGCAGCGATGTCCGGAGTTGGCACTTTTCGGACATAGCGCGAGGTCCGACTTGAGTCGGTAATATGCACCAAAGCAGACGTCGACCGACGTCGTTTATCAGTTCGGATGCATCTACTACGCGGCCTAGTCTCGCGCGATGATCTCGCGCTCGCCGCGATAGACCGGCAGCTCCCTGCTGCGCGCGGACAGGGCGCGGCGCATGAGAATCGAGGGCCGGCGCGCCTTGACGGCATTGCGCCGGCGCCGGCGCGGACACACCGGTTCGAGCCGCACGGCGCCCATGCGCGCGAACGGTTCGCGAAGATTGCCGCCGCGGTCGGCCACGAGCAGCGGCAAACGCAGGGTGCGCGCCCACAGCTGCCAATCGGCGATCACGTCACAGCCGTCGGCTTGGGAAAACAGCGGCACGCTCAGCGCGGGATCGCGATGCGCGAGCGAAAGGGTCACGCACTCGCCCGCTTCGGCGGCGACGAGATGCAGTGCCACGCCCAGGAAGGCGCGGACCGGAACCTTGATCGCCATGGGAATGCCGCGCACCGCGCGGCGCAGCACGACACGCTCGCAATCAAGCTCGATCCATCGCACCCGCTCGTCGGCTGCGGCATCGCTTGCCGCGAAGCGGACCGGAAGAGCGAGCGGGTCGAGCCGCACAGCGCGACTCGACCCGGCAGGCATGCTCCCGCCGAACTGCCGTTGACGCCTCAAGATGCGCTCCCTGCGGCCCAAGTCTTGATGCCCGGGCTTTGTGTGCGAGCATGCCGCGGCGGCGTCGGAATTCGCTTAAAAAGCCTGGTTAAGAGCAAGTGTCGGCAGCGCTTTGCGCGCACATGATTGACGGCACCTTGCGCGAAATGATTGACGAGAGCTTGCCGGTATTCGTAAAGCCGCCACGCAATGCGGCGGAGCGATTCACGGCCGATGCGATGCGCCCGAGCTCACCAGCGCCTTGAACCGCACGGGTCCGAGGCACATTTGAGCCTTGCCGAAGCCGGCTGCGCGCTTTAGACCGAGACCGCTCCAATCATGGCCTCTTTGCTCGATCAATCGGCTCTCGTCGACCTTGCCCAACGGCTGGTCCGATCCGCGCGGGGCGCCGGCGCCGACGCCGCCGATGCGGTCGCGGTGCGCTCCGCTTCGCTCGCGGTCGAGGTCAGGGAGGGTGCCGTCGAGGAGAGCGAGCGCGCCGAGGCCGACGACCTCGGGCTAAGGGTGCTGGTCGGGCATCGCCAGGCGGTCGTCTCCACCAACGACCTTTCCGCGGACGGCATCGCCAGCCTCGCCGAACGCGCCGTGGCGATGGCGCGCGCGGCGCCGGAGGACCCGTTCGCGGGTCTCGCCGATCGCGCGCTGCTGGCGAGAACGATTCCCGATCTCGACCTCGCGGACCCGGAGCTGCCCAGCGTCTCGCGCCTGGAAGGGCTCGCGCTCGAGGCCGAGGCGGCGGCGGTGTCGGTCAAGGGCGTGACCAAGTCGGCGGGCGCTTCGGCCGCCGCCGGCATCGGCGGCATGGTGCTGGTGACCAGCGACGGCTTTTCCGGCGCGTATCTGGGCTCGCACCATTCGCTGTCGATGACGGCGATCGCCGGCGAGGGCACGGCGATGGAGCGCGATTACGATTATTCGACGGCGCTGCACGCCACCGACCTCGACGACGCCGCCACGATCGGCCGCAATGCCGGCGAGCGCGCGGTCAAGCGGGTCAATCCGCGCAAGGTCCCCAGCGGCCGGGTGCCGATCGTGTTCGATCCGCGCGTCGCCGGCTCGCTCGTTTCCCACCTCGGCTCGGCGATCAACGGCGCGGCGATCGCGCGGCACACCAGCTTTCTCCAGGACAAGCTCGGCGAGCCATTGTTTCGCTCGGGCATCCGCATCGTCGACGATCCGCTGCGGCGGCGCGGGCTGCGCTCGCGCCCATTCGATGCCGAAGGCGTGGCCGGGCAACCGATCGCGCTCATCGAGAACGGCGTGCTGAAATCCTGGCTGCTCGATTGCGCGACCGCGCGCGAGCTCGGACAAACCACGACGGGCCATGCCCACCGCGGGGTATCCTCCGCGCCCTCGCCCGGCCCCACCAATCTCTATCTCGAGCCCGGAGCGCCAACGCCGCAGGCACTGCTCGGCGGCATCGGCCAAGGCTTCTACGTCACCGACCTGATCGGAATGGGGGTCAACTTCGTGACCGGCGATTACAGTCGCGGCGCGGCCGGGTTCTGGATCGAGGACGGCGAGCTCACCTACCCGGTCAGCGAGGTGACCATCGCGGGGGATCTGATCGAGATGTTCCGCACGCTGGAACCTGCGAGCGATCTCGTGTTCCGTTACGGCACCAACGCGCCCACGTTGCGGGTGGAAGGGATGACCGTTGCCGGCCATTGATGCGCGCGCGGAGCCGAGCGCGCTTTCCGGAATTCTCATCGATGCGGTGCGCGAGGCGGGCGCGCTGGCGCTGGACATGTTCGGGCGAGAGCTCAAGACCTGGACCAAGAACGGCACCTCGCCGGTCTGCGAAGCCGACATCGCCGTCGACCGCCTGCTCCGCGAGCGCCTCACCGCCGCCGCGCCGGATTACGGCTGGCGCTCCGAGGAGAGCGGCGATGATCCGGCTCGGCTCGCGGCAAAGCGGGTGTGGATCGTCGACCCGATCGACGGCACGCGCGCCTACATCCGCGGCGGTGCCGATTGGACGATCGCGGCGGCGCTGGTGGAGGCCGGCCGTCCGGTGCTCGGCGTGATCTTTGCTCCGGCGGAAGCCGCGTTGTTCGCGGCGGTCGCCGGGCGCGGCGCGAGCCGGAACGGCACGGCGATCCGGGCGAGCGAGGGGGAAAAGCTCGAAGGCGCGCGCGTCGCCGGCCCGCGCCGCCGGCTCGACCAGCTTGCCGCGGTCGTTCCCGGAATCGAGACGGTGGCGAAAATTCATTCCTTGGCGCTGCGCTTCGCGCGCGTCGCCCAGGGCGCGCTCGATGTCGCGTTCGCGGGGCGGGCGAGCAACGACTGGGACCTTGCGGCGGCCGACCTTTTGGTGCACGAAGCAGGCGGCGCGTTGACCGATATCGCGGGGCGGATACTCACCTACAATCGAGCCGAACCGGTGCATGAAGCCCTGGTCGCCGCGGGCCGCAGCCGGCATCGCGCATTGCTCGATCTCGTCGAAGCTCGCAAGCGCGAATTCGCGTGAAACATTCCTTCGGAGGCCGCGGGGGATCGAACATGGCGCAGGAGATTCGCTCGCGGCAATTGCTCCATCTCGTGCCCGGCGGCGGGCGCGAGCGACTCGACGTCGTGTTCGAAGACATTGCGCAACCTCGATATCGCCGGCATTCATCCGAGCTACGCCGCCGCCGATGCGCGCGGACTACCGAAGCGCAGCGCACGGTCCGACTCCGACAGGGTTTAACTCTAAAATGCGATATCAGCACCAGGGACTTGGTTGGAAAAAGTAGTGTCCTTGGATGGCAAGTGGTGCTGCAAGAAGGTCTTGGCTGCGATCGCCGCATGGAACGCGGCAATTGATTGCCAATCATCTCGCTTCCGCATGTTTCCGTAATCAGAGATACCTCGAAACACAAGCCACTTAATACCTTTGCGATCACAGCTCGACGCAAAACCGCTACCCTCCATCTCAAGAGCAATAAGCTCGTCGCCGAACCTGGCCGCAAGTCCCGGCAGCGGATCGTCCCGCCGTAGTTTTTCGCCCGAAACAATAATACCCGTTTTGAGTCGCGGTAGTCGCTTGAGCGCGATTTTTGGAAGTTTGGCACCCGATTTTTTCAGCTTGGCGAGTCCTGCTTCCCGTTCTTTGAGCCACTCGTACCTATCGGGGTTGAAGGTCGTCAGTACTTGTCTCCACGTCTGAGGGATTAGCGGATAAGGCCGAAGCCTTGGCTTTTTTATGGTGGGTTCGACGCGCTCTCCCTCGACATCGAAGACCGTGTGTGCCGTGGCAACGTCACCGTATCTAAGCTTTTCACGATTACCCGCAGCAATACCGACGAGAATGCAACAAGTGGTAATCTGAAATCGTTCGAAGACATCTCGGCAAAATTGAGCGCACACAACATTTCTGGCCTCACCCACAAGCGCGATCCACACGCTGAGCATGCCACAATTGCGGGTCTTCAGTGCAACGCGATGAAAGCGGTGCCCAAAAAAATAGGAACGGCTACCGAGTTTATCTCTGTCGACACCAAACGCCGCTAATATCGCATTGAATTCCTCTTCAATGATGCAAAAAATAATCACGTCTGTTGGCTGTTGACTAAACGTAGCACCAGAACGAGCGAGACTCGTCGATGGTCGGCTGCGGGCGTCATCTGGCAAAAGCGACTCCAACGCAGCGCGCAGAACACGGTTGCGTTCGTCAGGTTCTAGTTGAAGAGCTCTGGTTTGAAGATCGTTCCAAAGGAGATTCCACCGGCTTGCCCTCTCAAGCGTAGGACGGTCGGGCGCGATGGGTGCATGTAGCACGTCTAAAATTGCCAAGCAGTCAAAAAGAGGAGAGCCATCCCGTAGTTTCATGAGATCACTCCAACCGGAATATCATAGAGGGAAAGGGCTTTAATCGAACGATTGTTACTGGTAGTGAAATTGACCAACGTCACTTCTTTGTGCACAGCTAATCCGGCAGCATCACAGAGCTGCTCAAGACGCTTCAACGTGCGACCCGTGGCAAGAAACTCATCCACCAATACTGCGCGCGTTGATTTACCCTGCGTTGCCGATTGTAAACGCTTCCACCACTCGGTCTCGCCATGATGCTGCAAAAGCCAATTTTTCACAGCTGCGGGAGCTCCATCGAGTGTTGAATCTTGATAGACCTCTTCCGGAATTCTAACTACCGAGTAAGACTTGAACATAGCGCGAACGCATTCTGTCACTTCAATTGCCCCAGCTTGTTCGGGACAAATCAGAACTATGTCCACGGGAGATTCGACATTTTCATCTCTGAGCAATTTGTTGAGCTTAAAGGCTAGTAGGGGTCCGTTCGAGCGCAGAATCTCGGGAAAGCGCGGGACGAGGCCGAGCGAACCGCGCCATTTGGGAACGTCAGCCTCTGTTTTAAACCCAGCTTCGGATACCATCTGCCAGAAGGCGTAGGATGTGAGCTTTAGGGGCTCGCTGTTAATATCGAAGGACGATCCTCCGTGCTTGCGGACGCAACTAGGTTCTTCGGACCGCTTTAGCCGGGACCGGTCGACCCGCAAAAAATAGCGCACGTTGACGGGTTGAGCATCGTCCGCAACCTCCCGTCTTCCGCTATATGGCTTATCACCCGCTGTGGACAGAACAGTAACGTATTCGGGACTGCTATTTGGATTGAGCCGCCTCATTTCCGTTTGAATCTTCTTGATCGTCGAGCCTGTATCGACCATCGGGACGAGTACAGTAGGCTTGCTTTGTATTTCGGGAGCGCTTCTTCGCGAGGAGGAACCACGCTCAATAAATTCTGCAAGGTTAGTGATCGTTATCTTGTTTGCAGACAAGCTATACATCTCCGCAGCATCGCGCAGCCAGGGAGAAAGTGGAGCATATACAAGAAGTTGCCGTCGCGACTCGGTCGGATCAGATTCCCGAAGCAAGCGAACTATCTCGTTGCGGCAGAAAGAGCCATCGTAGAAGAACTTAGTCCAATAGCCTCGTGGCAGTCGAAAATGGCCGATGCGGCGGATGAACTTGCGTTGAATTAGGGCAAAGGGGTCCTCTCGGCGTTCCATCAAAGCGGAATGGTACTCTTCCGGCCGAAACTGCGTGTTGGGCAAATTGCCGTAAAGACGTCCGGCAGGATCAATGATAGCCAGAAGCCCTCTCTCAAGTCGGCTCCGCACTGCATCAAGCGCGAGATCATGATCGCTAATAGCCTGGGCCAACAGGACGGCTGTAATCCCGTCGAAATTTTTAGCCCAGAGTTGTCTGTCTAGTGCGGCAGTGAGAGCTTGTAGTAGATTGAAAGGTCGAATAGTTTGGAGCGGAGATCCCAGCAGATCCGCAATGATGAAGTCCGGAACTGGGTTCCAAGTGGCAATTCTGTCGAAAACCCCGGAGTAAAGTGTTTGACCATCTCCAACATTGGCTTGGGGGACGGAAATTGTGCGTATGCGTCCGGAGTTTAAGAGATGACACCGATGATCGCCACTGATAAACCTAGCAACTCGCTCGTAGAACCCTTCATCTTCCTTTGAAATGACTGAATCGGTCGGCTCACCGAGCTGAATGGCCAATATTCCTGCCTTTCTTGTCATCGCAGCGTGGCGCGAAGTGCGGGAAGTATCAGAGAGTGGTTTTTTTTCGAAGGGGAATACGGACAGTAATCATGTTTCCTGGGAAGAACCATCGTTGCTCAATCTTCACGGCATAACGTGCCGCGGAGCTTTTGGTAAATGGCGCTACATTCATAAAATACGAGCCGCTGCGAAATGCAATTGTGCCGCCGAATACGTCGACGGTTCCATTAACTAAATTCGCAAGGCCCATCCCAGGGAGCGCCTCGGGCTTTCCTTCTGCATTCAACCGAGGATGGTGAACGTGTGTTGATCCGCCCGGATCTGAAGTGATGCCTGGATAAATCATGGCCAGGAACAGCTCGTGATCTGGGGCACCGTTTTGCGGTACTGTTTTTGAAGATCTAATCGAGATCATCTGCTCTTTGTCTTGCTCAAGAAGGCGTATCTTGGCCCTATAATTAAGCTCAGGGGCCATATTAAAAGCTGAACCTAATATGTTTCCGCCAGACTGTAGACAAGTACGTAATGTTTGATAACCAGGGGTCCCGTCATCCCAAAACACCAGCGTCAGGAATACATCTCTGTCAGCAGATCTAACCGCATTTGATACCGCAAGGATGGAATTTGCGCGGCCATGGCGGAATGCATTACTCATTGCTTCATGGACAATATGGCTGGAAACGTATCCATGAACCAGACCCAAATGGTGTCTAAGCAACGCTCCTATTAGGGACTCATCGCTCCAACGTTCACTTTCGTCAAGGATAGCTCGCTGGAAACGATATGGATCGTTCGCTCCTGTATACGACTCGGCATCCCAATGTCTGAACGCAAAGAATCGTCTTGTCTCCAAAGAAATAAGGAGATGCTCTCCTCGAATATCATACCTCTTTGAATACCCGTATTTTTTTGGTACATTCTGATCGCCTCCAAGTCCGCGAAAATACTTGTGATCTTGCTGCACAACAAAATCAATGAAACGAATGCCTGTGGTCTTTTGAAGTGCGAGCGGGAATTGCCATGTCCGAAGAAATTCACGTTCGGTGGGAGATCGAGGTAAGCGTAGCAGAGTAGTCGCGCCTCGTTTCTGTCGCGCGGCGACGACGGCAATCAATGCCATTAGAGTCTCTATAAGGACAAAGGTAACATCCGATAGATCTATGAGAACTTGCTTTGGTGCCTCTTCATTACAAATTGACTCGAACAATGTTTCGAATTCTTCGCTCGTGAAGTAAGGTGGCGCCTGTAGCACGACGGTGCCGGCTGGCAGGGTCGGAGCAGAGCTCTGAAGATGAGCGACACTGGGTACAGGTATTTCCCTGCGGAGGGCAGTAGACGGCATGGCATGCAACCTGACAATTTACGGGAGAGCGGCGGCAACTTAGTTTAGGCAGGAGTATTAGTCAAATTCCAAGTACACCATGCCATTCCGTGTCCACAGAACCGGTTCGGGTGGTTGCGGAGCCCACGGTTAGTCGCATTAAGGGTAGACAACAGGCTTCGGTACGATGATACCAAAGGGGAAACCGATCAGGCGCGGCGCACTACGACATCCCGCAAGGTAGCAGCTTCCGGGACGAAAATTTATGGCCAGGCGTGACAGAACTGTGGTCCCGGAATCGAGACGGTGGCGAAAATTCATTCCTTGGCGCTGCGCTTCGCGCGCGTCGCCCAGGGCGCGCTCGATGTCGCGTTCGCGGGGCGGGCGAGCAACGACTAGGACCTTGCGGCGGCCGACCTTTTGGTGCACGAAGCAGGCGGCGCGTTGACCGATATCGCGGGGCGGATACTCATCTACAATCGAGCCGAACCGGTGCATGAGGCCCTGGTCGCCGCGGGCCGCAGCCGGCATCGCGCATTGCTCGATCTCGTCGAAGCTCGCAAGCGCGAATTCGCGTGAAACATTCCTTCGGAGGCCGCCGGGGATCGAACATGGCGCAGGAGATTCGCTCGCGGCAATTGCGCTCCCTCGGGTTCGACGGCGAACTCGAGCGGCTCGGCCCGAGCGCGCGCGCCGCGGTTTCGACGCGTTGATTGCACGGAATTCTCACCGTCATGTCCTCGTTGCAGAAGCGTATCGGCCGGGCGCGCTTGACGCAGGTGACGCTCGGGACGCTCGCGGCCTGGTACTTGCGGCTGGTGTGGAAGACCTCGCGGTTCGCGCTCGAGCCTCCCGACATCTACGAGGCGGTCGAACCGGAACTTCCGCTGATCGTCGCGATGTGGCACGGGCAGCATTTCATGGCGCCGTTCATCAAGCGGGCGCAGCATCGGGTCAAAGTGCTGATCTCGCGCCATCACGACGGCGAGATCAACGCCATTGCGGCGCAGCGGCTGGGAATCGCGACGATCCGCGGCTCGGGCGATCCGGGCCGGCGCTACGACCGCAAGGGCGGCGTCGTCGCGTTCCGCGAAATGCTCGCCGCGCTCGCGCAAGGCTACAACGTGGCGCTCACCGCGGACGTGCCGAAGATCTCGCGCGTCGCAGGGCTCGGCATCGTGATGCTCGCGCGCGAATCCGGGCGACCGATCCTCCCGGTCGCGATGGCCACCAGCCTTCGCATCGAGCTCGGAAATTGGGATCGCTCCGCGATCAACCTGCCGTTCGGTCGCGGCGCAATGGTGGGCGGCGACCGGATCCGGGTTCCTGCCGATGCCGACGAGGCTACGCTGGAGATCTGCCGCCGCAAGGTCGAGGCCGCATTGAACGCGGCCACCGCACGGGCCTATACGCTGGTCGACCAACCCGAAAAGGACCGGCACCGTGCCTGAGCGCCTGCCGCTGACGTTGCGCAGCTATCGCCGGCTTGCGGCCGCGGCAACGCCGCTCACCGCGATCGTGCTGGCCAAGCGCCTCAAGCGCGGCAAGGAACATCCCGTGCGGATCGGCGAGCGGCGCGGCGAGACCGCGGTCGCGCGGCCGCCCGGGCCGCTGATCTGGACGCACGGCGCCAGCGTCGGCGAGATGCTCTCGCTCATGCCGCTGGTCGAGCGGCTGCGCGCCAAGGGTTTTGCCGTGCTGATGACGTCCAGCACCGTCACTTCCGCCAAGCTTGCCGAGCGGCGGCTGGCGCCGGGGGTCATCCATCAGTTCGTGCCGATCGACGCGCCGAAGTTCATCGCCCGCTTCCTCGAGCATTGGCGGCCCAATCTGGCGCTGTTCTCCGAATCCGACCTGTGGCCCAATCTGATCATCGAGAGCACCGGCCGCGGCATCCCGCTGATCCTCGTCAATGCCCGGCTCTCCGAGCAATCGTTTCACCGCTGGCGATACGCGCCGACGACGATTGCCGCGCTGCTCCGGCGTTTCGATCTTTGCCTGGCGCAATCCGCGATCGATGCCGATCGCTATGCCCATCTCGGCGCTCCTCGGGTCAACATGACGGGCAATCTCAAGCTCGACGTCCCGGCGCCGCCGGTCGACGCACAAAGGCTGATGGCGATGCAGACCGCCGTCGCGGGCCGCCCGTTGATTGCCGCGGCTTCGACCCATCCCGGCGAAGAGGTGCTGGTGATCGATGCCCATCGCCGCTTGCGCCACAGCTTTCCGGGGCTCATCACCATCCTCGCGCCGCGCCATCCCGAGCGCGGGCCGGGAATCCTCGACATTGCCCGGCTCGCCGGATTGTCGGCGGCGATACGCTCGTCGGGCCAGCTGCCGGATCGCGGCACCGACGTCTATGTCGCCGATACGATCGGCGAGCTCGGGCTCATCTACCGCGTGGCCCCGATCGTCTTCATCGGCGGCTCGCTGGTGCGCCACGGCGGCCAGAATCCGATCGAAGCCGCCAAGCTCGGGGCCGCGATCCTGCATGGGCCGCATGTGTGGAATTTCACCGAGATCTATGCCGCGCTCGATAAGGCGCGCGGCGCCGAGCGGGTCACCGACGTGGGCAAGCTCACCGTGCGGTTCGGCGCCTGGCTCACCGATGCGGCGGAACGCACCAATGTGTCGGAAGCGGCGCTGCGCACCGTCGAGCTGCTCGGCGGAGCGCTCGAGCGCACGCTTGCCGCGCTCGAACCCTACCTGATGCAGCTTCGCCTGGAGCAAGGCTGACTTGCGCGCCCCGGCGTTCTGGCGGGAAACCGGGATCGCCTCCGCGTTGCTCGCGCCCCTTGCCGGCCTCTACGGCTGGGCCGCGGCAGCGCGCATGCGCCGGCCCGGCAGCGCGGCCGGCGTGCCGGTGATCTGCGTCGGCGATCCAACCCTGGGCGGCGCCGGGAAGACGCCGGCCGCGCTCGCGATCGGCCGTTGCCTGCTCGCCGCCGGCGAGCGGCCGTTCTTCTTGAGCCGCGGCTACGGCGGCCGCGCGCGCGGCCCGCTCGTCGTCGACCCGCGGCGGCACGGCGCCGCCGAGGTCGGCGACGAGCCGCTGCTGCTGGCGCGGATCGCTCCCACGGTCGTGGCGCGAGCCCGGCCGGCCGGTGCGGCGCTGGCGCGCGAGCACGGCGCGAGCGTCATCGTCATGGACGACGGATTTCAAAATCCGTCGCTTGCCAAAGACTTTGCCGTTCTGGTCCTCGACGGGCGGCGCGGCATCGGCAATGCCCGCGTGTTCCCGGCCGGCCCGTTGCGCGCGCCGCTCAACATCCAGCTCGAACGGGCGCAGGCCGTGATCGCGGTCGGCGCGATCGCCGCAGCCGCCGGCGTCCTGGCGAAAGCCGAGGCGCGGGGAATCCCGGTGTTCCGCGGCCGGCTCGAGCCCGACGCGCGAGCGCTCGCGGCGCTTGCCGGCAAGGACGTGCTGGCATTCGCCGGCATCGCCCATCCGCAGAAATTCTTTGCCACGCTCGCGGAGGCGGGGATCCACATCGGCGCTCGGCGCGCCTTTGCCGACCATCATCGCTACGGCGCCAAGGAAGCCGCTTCCCTCCTCGCCGAGGCGGATCGGCACGGCCTCGTCCCGGTGACGACCGAAAAGGATCTGGTGCGCATTGCCGGCGATCCCCGGACGGCGGCGCTGGCGGCGCGCGCCCAAGCCGTTCCGGTCGAATTGGTGCTCGACCACGAGGCCGAGTTCCAAGCGCTCGTGCTGTCAGCAATCCGAGGTCAGAAGTCGGAGGTCAGAACCCAGGGAATCCCCGGGAGTCCGCCCGGTTCACCTACTGATCTCTGACTTGCGATTTCTGACTTCTGATCCCGGGGAAATGGCGCCCGAGCACCGCCTCGGGATTGGCATAGGCTTCCTGCAGCTCCACGTCCCAATATTTGAGCTCCTCGAGCGGGATCGGGACGCCGCTGACCGCGCAACGCACGAAGCTTCCCGGCTTGACGATGCGGAAATCGCCGTCGAGGAATTTCACTTCCGCCTCGCCTGCCATGGGACCGGGCCGATCATAGCGGTTCAGCACGTTCGTCCTCCATGCCGGCAATCCGTGCAGGTCGCTGCGCGCCAAAAGCCCGCCGGATCGAGCCGCAGCTTTCGTCTTGCCCGAGCCGATCCTCGCTTCGCGACTCTCGCCCTCAACATAGTAACTCGATCGCGGCCGCGGAAGTCGCACGCGCGTGACGCCATCGACCCCGGAGCCATGATCGTCCTTCACGATCCGAACAGATTTCCCTGGTCCGGGCTGCCCGTCCCGCGGCGCCGCCGCGGCCTCGGTATGGCGGCGGGGACCGCGCGCGTCTCTCTCGTCTCGGCGACGGCTCCGACGTGCCCGTCGGCAAACTCGATGTCCAGCCTCAGCCCCGGACTTACCGCGGCCGCCGCCCGCAGCGGCCTGGCTTCGGGGTCGCGCACCAGGGCAAAGCCGCGCGCCAGCACGCCCTGGTAGGACAGCGCCGCGAGCAATTGGCCCGCCCGTTCCAGTGCGGCGGCACGACGGTCCAGCAATGCGTCGAGCGCGCGGCCGGCGCGCTCGACCAGCGCAGCCACGCGCTCGCGTTCGCGGCCGATGCGCTGGCGATGCGCCTCGCGGTTCGAGCGCAGCGCCGCCTGCAACCGCGCGAACAGCGCCTGCAGTCGTTCCTGGCGGCGCTCGGCGAAAACGACGGCGGCGCGCTTGGTCCGCCCCGCCAGGGTGCGCAGCCGCTCGGCGTCGCGCACGATGCGGGTGCGCAACATCTGCGGCGTGAGGCGCACGCCGACCCGCCCATAGCGGGTCCAATGGATCTGGGCATTGGCGTTGAGCGCCCGCGGCAGCCGTTCGGCAGCCGCGTCGACGCGCTGGCGCGCCGATGCAAGCAGCGCCTCCGCACTCGGCCACGCCCGCACCGAGCCGCGAAGCTCGCGGCGCTTCGCGTCGATGCCGCGATGCCAGCAGGCGAGATTGCGCCGGCCGAGGTCGCCGACCTGCGCGAGGAGCTCGGCGCGGACCGGGACCGCCATTTCGGCGGCCGCCGTCGGGGTCGGTGCGCGGCGGTCGGCGGCGAAATCGATCAGCGTCACGTCGGTCTCGTGCCCGACCGCGGAAATCAGCGGGATCATGCTGGCGGCGGCGGCCCGCACCACGATCTCCTCGTTGAAGGACCACAGATCCTCGAGCGAGCCGCCGCCGCGGGCCACGATGAGGAGATCCGGGCGGGATAAGGGTCCGGATTGCGGCAGCGCATTGAACCCGTGGATCGCCGCCGCGATCTCCGCCGCGGAGCCCTCCCCCTGCACCCGAACCGGCCAAACGAGCACCGGCCGCGGGAAGCGCTCGCCGAGCCGGTGCAGAATATCGCGGATCACCGCGCCGCTCGCCGAAGTGACCACCCCGATCCGGGTCGGCAGGAACGGGATGAGCTGCTTGCGCGCCTCGTCGAACAGGCCTTCGGCGGCGAGCGTTTTCTTGCGCTGCTCGAGCAACGCCATCAGCGCGCCGAGCCCGGCAGGTTCCAGCGCCTCGATCACGATCTGATAGGTCGAGCGGCCCGGATAGGTGGTGAGCCGGCCGGTGGCGATGACCTCGAGGCCTTCCTCCGGCTTGATGCGCATCCTTGCGAACGCGCTTTTCCAGATCACCGCCTCGATCTTGGCGCCCTCGTCTTTCAGCGCGAAATAGCAATGGCCGGAGGAATGCTGGCCGCGAAAGCCGGAGATCTCCCCGCGCACGCGCACGTAGGCGTAAGCATCCTCCACCGTGCGCTTGAGCGCCGCCGCGAGCTCGGAGACGGTGAATTCCACCAGGTTGATGCGCGGCGCTTCGCTCATTCTTCGCTCGTCTGTTGCGGGCCTTCGGCCCCATGCTACACCAGCGCCCGCCACCCGGCCGCATATAGGCACTTTCATGAATCTGCTTCTGCTCGGGTCCGGCGGGCGCGAGCATGCGCTGGCCTGGAAGATCGCCGATAGTCCGTTGGTCGACCGGCTCTATTGCGCCCCGGGCAACGCCGGGATCGCCCGGGACGCCGAGCTGGTCGGGCTCGATTCGACCGACCATGCCGCGGTGGTCGATTTTTGCAAGGCGAAGCGGATCGATTTCGTGGTGGTGGGGCCGGAAGGGCCGCTGGTGGCCGGGGTCGTCGACGATCTCGAAGCCGCCGGCATCAAGGCCTTCGGACCGCGCCGGGCCGCGGCCCGGCTCGAAGGCTCGAAGGCGTTCGCCAAGGATTTCTGCCGCGCGCACAAGATCCCGACCGCCGAATATGCGCGGTTTGCCGCCGCGGACCCCGCCAAGGCCTATGTCCGGGAGACGGGCGCGCCGATCGTGGTGAAAGCCGACGGGCTTGCCGCCGGCAAGGGCGTGGTGGTGGCGGAGACCGTCGAGGAGGCGGAGGCCGCCATCGACATGATGCTGTCCGGCGGGCTCGGCGCGGCCGGCGCCGAGATCATCATCGAGGAATGTCTGGTTGGCGAGGAGGCCTCGTTCTTCGCGCTGTGCGACGGCGAGACCGCGATCCCGCTCGCCTCCGCGCAGGACCACAAGCGCGCCTTCGACGGCGACCACGGCCCCAACACCGGCGGCATGGGCGCCTATTCGCCCGCCCCGGTGATGACGCAAGCGCTGTCGCGCCGCGCCATGGACGAGATCGTGCTGCCGACGTTGCGGGCCATGAAAGCCATGGGCGCGCCGTTTAAGGGCGTGCTCTACGCCGGCTTGATGATCACCGCGCAGGGCCCGAAGCTCATCGAGTTCAATGTGCGCTTCGGCGATCCGGAATGCCAGGTGCTGATGCTGCGGCTCAAATCCGACCTCGTCCCGGCGCTGATCGCCGCGCGCGACGGCGTGCTCAAGAGCTTCGACCTGCGCTGGCACGCCGACGTCGGACTCGCCGTGGTCATGGCCGCCAACGGCTATCCGGGAACTTATGCGAAGGGCTCCGCGATCGAGGGCCTGGATGCGGCGGCGGCCATCGAAGGCGTCGAGATCTTTCATGCCGGCACCAGGACCGAGGGCGGAAAAATTCTCGCGAACGGCGGACGCGTGCTCAACGTGTGCGCGCTCGGCGCGAATGTGGAAGCGGCGCGGGCGCGCGCCTATGCGGCGATCGAGAAAATCCGCTGGCCCGAAGGCTTCTGCCGCCGCGACATCGGCTGGCGGGCGGTGGGGCGGGCAACGAACAGCAACAGCGTCGTCGCGGGGCCCGAGCGGGGCACCCCATCGCGCTAGCGCGATGGGGTGCCCCGAGGCGAGGAACCCGCGATCCATGAACACGGATGTTGCCACCTTGGCGAGGGCGGTGTTCATAGGTTCCGGGTTCGCGAGCTTTGCCCGCGCCCCGAAATGACGGCCGGAAAGTTTGTGTCCATGTCCTCCTCCGACCTCGCCGATCTCTTTCCCGGCTTTGCCTCGCACTGGATCGACACCTCGATCGGAAAGATGTTCGCGCGCAGCGGCGGCGCCGGGCCGCCCTTGCTGCTGCTGCACGGCTACGCGCAGTCGAACGTGATGTGGCACCGCGTCGCGCCGGAGCTCGCGCGGCATTTCACCCTGATCCTTCCCGATCTTCCCGGCTACGGCTGGTCGGTCGCGCCGCACCCGAGCGCCGATCACGAGCCCTACAGCAAGCGCGCCATGGCCGCGGTGATGATCGAATTGATGGAAAAGCTCGGGCACGTGCGCTTTCATCTCGCCGGGCATGACCGCGGCGGACGCGTCGCCTACCGGCTGGCGCTCGACCATCCGGGCCGGGTCGAACGGCTCGCGACCCTCGACATCGTGCCGACCTGGGCGATGTGGCACGGCATGGACCGCAACCTCGCCATGAAAATCTGGCACTGGCTGTTCCTGGCGCAGCCCGATCCGCTGCCCGAGATGCTGATCGGCAAGGCGCCGGTCGAATACCTCGATTGGAAGATGGCGAGCTGGACCAAGGCAAAAGACCTCTCCGCCTTCGATCCGCGGGCGCTCGCGCATTACCGCGCGTTCTTCTCCGACCCGAGCCGGATCCACGCGACCTGCGAGGATTACCGCGCCGGGCAAACGAGCGACCTTGCGGCGGACGAAAAAGATCGCGCCGCCGGCAACAAGATCGCGTGCCCGATGCTGGCGCTGTGGGGCTCAGCCGGCATTCCGAGCGAGACCGCGGGCCCGCTGAACATCTGGCGGGAATGGGCGCAGCACGTCGAGGGCAAGCCGATCGACTCCGGCCATTTCCTCGCCGAGGAGAACCCGCAGGCGACCGCGGCGGCGCTCCTCGCGTTCCTGCTGGGGACATGAGCGCCGCGATGATCTTGCGCGAGGCCAGGCGCGCGGATTTGCCGACGATCGTGCGCATGCTCGCCGACGATCCGCTCGGGAAAAACCGCCACCGCGTCGAGGACCCGCTGCCGCAGGACTATTACGCCGCGTTCGATGCCATCGCAGCCTCGCCCAGCAATGCTCTCTACGTCGCCGAGGTCGACGGCGAGATCGTGGGCACGCTGCAGCTCACCTTCATCCCCGGCCTCGATTACCTCGGGGCCGAGCGCATGCTGATCGAGGCGGTGCGGGTTGCGCGAGACCGCAGGAACGCCGGGCTCGGCAAAGCGATCATCACCGAGGCCATCGCGATCGCGCGCCGGCGCGGCTGCCAGCGGGTCGAGCTCACCTCCAGCGCCAGCCGCAAGGACGCCCACCGGTTCTACGAAGGGCTCGGATTCGCCGCGTCCCATGTAGGCATGAAGCTCATGCTGAAATAAGCTCGGCTCAGGGGAGGCCGTACCCCCCTCACCCGGGGTCCCCGTCGCGCACGTGCGCGACGGGGTGGCCCCGCATCCCTCTCCCCGGCGGGAGAGGGAGTTCGCCCGCGGAGCGTCCTTCCCAAGAGCGCGATGCCGGGCGCAATCGGGAGGAAGCGAATTGACCACCACGCTCGATCGCCAGGCGACCTATTCGGGCACCAAGGAAGTCAGCCCCACGCTCCGCTTCGACGCGGCGCGGCTCGAGACCTATCTCGCCGACAAGGTCCCGGGATTTGCCGGCCCGCTGCGCGTGAAGCAATTTCGCGGCGGGCAATCCAATCCCACCTACCTGTTGGAGACCCCGGCGCGGCGCTACGTCCTGCGCCGCAAGCCGCCCGGCAAGCTGTTGCCCTCGGCGCACGCGGTCGACCGCGAATACCGTGCGATCGCCGCGCTCCACGCGCAAGGATTTCCGGTCGCCGAGCCGGTTGTCTATTGCGACGATCCCGACGTGGTCGGCACCGCGTTCTACGTGATGGGCTATGCCGACGGCCGGGTGTTCTGGGAACCGCACATGCCGCAGTCGAACCCGGCCGAGCGGCGAAGCGTCTACGACGCGATGAACGCCACGCTGGCGCGGCTGCACTCGTTCAAGCCCGCCGCGATCGGGCTCGGCGACTTCGGCAGGGGCGAAAATTACGTCGCGCGCCAGATCGATCGCTGGTCGAAGCAGTACCGCGCCTCGGAGACCGAGAAGATCGAGGAGATGGACGAGCTGATGCAATGGCTGCCCGCGCACGTGCCGCCGCCGGCCCCGGTCGCGGTCGTGCACGGCGACTACCGGCTCGACAACATGGTGCTGCACCCGACCGAGCCGAAGATCCTCGCGGTGCTCGACTGGGAGCTTTCGACGCTCGGCGATCCGCTGGCGGATTTCACCTATCATCTGATGCAATGGGAGATGCCGTCGCTGGACGGCCCCGGCTCCGCCTCGCTGCGCGGGCTCGATCTCGCCGCGCTCGGCATTCCCTCGCGCGAGACTTATGTCGATCGCTACGTCGAGCGCACCGGGCTCGATCCGCGGCCGTACCTGCCGGCGTACATGGCCTATAATTTCTTCCGGATCGCCGCGATTCTGCAGGGCATCGTGGGGCGCGTGCGCGACGGCACCGCCACCAACGAGAACGCGCCGGCGCGCGCGCAGCTGGTGCGGCCGCTGGCGCAGACCGCGTGGTCCTCCGCGCGAGAAGCCGGCGCACGGTAGCGCCGCTGGAGACAGGTATTTCGACCTCTCGGCCCAGAACCCTGGCGCTGGCGCTCGGCGGCGGCGGCGCGCGCGGGCTGGCGCATATCGCGGTGATCGAGGCGCTCGACGAGATCGCCGTGAGGCCGGTCGCGATCGCCGGGTCTTCGATCGGCGCCGCGATCGGCGCGGCCTATGCGGCAGGGATCGACGGCAAGGCGATGCGGCGGCTCGCGATCCGCGTCGCCCACGCGCGCAGCGAGACCATTGCGCGGCTCGTCACCGCGCGCGCGGCGGGCGCGCTGTTCCCGGCGGCGCTCGCCAACCCCATGCTGCTCGACGCGCGAAAGCTCGCGGCCGCGTTCCTGCCGCCGGAAATTCCCGAAAATTTCGCCGCGCTGAACATCCCGCTGACCGTGCTCGCGACCGATCTCTACGAGCGCTGCGCGGTAGCTTTCACGGCGGGCGGGCTTCGCGATGCGATCGCCGCCTCGATGGCGGTCCCGGGCCTGGTGCGGCCGGTCGAGATCGACGGCAAGGTGCTGGTCGACGGCAGCGCGGTCGAGCCGCTGCCGTTCCGTTATCTTGAAAGGCGCGCCGACGTGATCCTCGCGGTCGACGTGTCGGGCGGCACCAGAGGCCACCCGCGCGAGATCCCGGACCCATGGGAATGCCTGTTCACCACGCTGCAGATCATGGGCCGCGCCATCGTCAACGAGCAGCTCGAGCACGGCGCGCCGGATCTGTTGATCCGGCCCAACATCGGCGCGTTCCGCATGCTCGATTTCTTCCGCGCCAGCGCGATCCTGCGGGCGGCGGATGCGGTGAAGACGGAGGTGAAGGCTCAGGTCGGTAAGCTGCTCGGTTTGTGAATCGCGGCGGACAAGAATCATTTGAGAGCCTCGTGTCCCGGACGAGCGAGCGCACGCGCGAGCGAAGATCCGGGACCCAGGAGTGACTTCGCGAAGCGTCCGTATTCTTGCGCTCAAGGATGCATAAGGCCGCTTCGCGAATGATTGCTGGACCCCGGATCACGCGACGGCGCTTCGCGCCGCGCGGTCCGGGGAACGCGAGGAGTCACCGCCGCGCGCGGAAAAAATCCTGCAGCAGCGCCGCGGCCTCGCGCTCGGCGATGCCGGCATAGACCTCGGGGCGGTGGTGGCAGGTCGGCGAGGCATAAAGCTTCACGCCGTTTTCGACCGCGCCGCCTTTGGGGTCGGCGGCGCCGTAATAGAGTTTTCGGATGCGCGCGAACGAGATCGCGGCCGCGCACATCGGGCAGGGCTCGATCGTGACATAGAGGTCGCAATCGACCAGGCGCTCCGATTGGAGCGCCGCCGCGGCGGCGCGGATCGCCAGCATCTCCGCATGCGCGGTGGGGTCGCGCGCGGCGATCGTCGCGTTGCGGGAACGCGCGATCAGTGCGCCCGCACGCACGATCACGCAGCCGATCGGCACCTCGCCGGCTTTTGCCGCGGCGCGCGCCTCGGCGAGGGCTTCTTCCATGAACGACGGCATCGCTCGTCCGCGCCTTAAAAATTTGCTATTCCGCCCGCCACGTTAGCCATGACGAGCCGCAAGAGCGAGCAGGAAGGCGAGCGCATCGCCAAGAGGATCGCGCGGGCGGGCTTATGCTCGCGCCGCGAGGCGGAGCAATGGATTCTTGCCGGCCGGGTCGAGGTCAATGGAAAGCCGATCGCCTCGCCGGCCCTCAATGTGAGCGCGGCGGATCGCGTCCGGGTCGACGGCGGGCCGCTGCCCGAGCGCGAGCGCACGCGGCTCTTCCTCCATCACAAGCCGCGCGGACTGGTGACCAGCGCGCGCGACCCGCAGGGCCGGCCGACCATTTTCGAGAAGCTGCCGAAACACCTGCCCCGCCTCGTCAGCGTCGGCCGGCTCGATCTCAACACCGAGGGCCTGCTGCTGCTCACCAACGACGGCGGGCTCGCCCGGGTGCTCGAATTGCCGAAGACCGGCTGGCTGCGGCGCTACCGGGTGCGCGCGCACGGCCGGGTGACCCAGGCCGCGCTCGATGCGCTCGCCGCCGGCATCACCGTCGCCGGCATCCGTTACGGGCCGATCGAGGCGAGGCTCGACCGCGAGCAGGCGAGCAATGTGTGGCTCACCTTCGCGATGCGCGAGGGCAAGAACCGCGAGATCCGCAACGTGCTCGGCGCGCTCGGGCTCGAGGTGAACCGGCTGATCCGGATCTCGTTCGGGCCGTTCCGGCTCGGCGAGCTGGCCGAGGGCGCGGTCGAGGAGGTTCCGACGCGGGTGCTGCGCGAGCAGATCGGCGAGCGCATCGCGCAAGAGGCGGGCGCGGATTTCGCCGCGCCGGTGCTCGAACGCGATGCGGAAGCGCCAAGAGCGGAGAAAATGCCCGACCGGCCGGCGCAGGTCCGGCGCGACCTCCTCACCGACCGCAAGGGCCGCCGCGTGCCGGTCGAGCGCATCGGCGAAGCGAACGAGGAGCGGCCGAAACATCGCGCGCCCCGAGATCGCGGGCGTAATGGCCGCAAACGAAGGCGCCCATGATGCGATATCGGACAAGAGCTACCCCTTACCCTTCGGCGCGCTTCGCGCGCCGTCTTCCCCTCTCCCCTTGTGGGAGAGGGTGCCGAGCGGACGAAGTCCGCAAGGCGGGTGAGGGGTTAGATGTCTCAGTTAAAACACCCCTCACCCGGCTCGGCTTCGCTTCGCTCGCCTCGCCACCCTCTCCCACAAGGGGAGAGGGGAACGAGCATGCGGCCAGGCCGTACAAACATTTGTTGCCTGTCGAGGGACGCTGATGCGCATCGTCGGCGGCCGATTGCGCGGGCGCAATCTGGCGAGCCCGAAATCGGCCGCGATCCGCCCGACCGCCGATCGGCTGCGGGAGAGCCTGTTCAACGTGCTCCTCCACGGCCATGGCGACCCGGTGACGAATGCGCGCGTGCTCGACCTGTTCGCCGGCACCGGCGCGCTCGGGATCGAGGCGCTCTCGCGCGGCGCGGCTTTCGCGCTGTTCGTCGACGATCGCGCCGAGGCACGCGCGCTCATCCGCGCCAACGTCGAGGCGCTGGGCCTCGGCGGCACTTCTCGCATCTTCCGGCGCGACGCGCGGAAACTCGGCGGCGCGCATCCGCTCGCACCGTTCTCGCTCGCGTTCGCCGATCCCCCCTATGGCAAGGGTTTCGCCGAAGCGGCGCTTCTCTCGGCACGCGAAGGCGGATGGCTAAAGCCCGACGCGCTGATCGTGGTCGAGGAGGCGAAACATTGCTTCGCCGCGCCGGAAGCTTTCGACGAGATCGAGCGGCGCGCTTATGATGACACGGAGCTTATCTTTCTGAGGAATCGGACCTGAATTGACGCGCGGCGCGGCAAAACTCAAAGTGTCATCGCCCGGCTTGTCCAGGCGACCCAGTATCCTCCTCTCGCCGTGCATCTAATTATAACGAACGTCCGTGGTTACTGGATCGCCCGGACACGGGTTCCCCACCGCAAGCGCGATGGGAACCCGGCCGGGCGATGACAAGTCGGAGACGGGCGTCAGCCCCGCCGCCCGAACAGGCGCTCGACGTCGGCGAGTTTGAGCTCGACATAGGTCGGCCGGCCGTGGTTGCACTGGCCGGAGTTGGGCGTCGTCTCCATCTCGCGCAGCAGCGCGTTCATCTCCTCGGGCTTGAGCCTGCGCCCGGCGCGCACCGAGCCGTGGCAGGAGAGCGTCGCGGCGACGTGCATGAGCCGGCGCTCGAGCGGCAGCGCCTCGTCCCATTCCGCCATGTGCTCGGCAAGGTCGCGCACCAGCGCGCCGGCGTCGATCTCGCCGAGCAGCGAGGGCGTCTCGCGCACCGCGACCGCGCCGGGCCCGAACGCCTCGATCGCGAGCCCGTAGCGAGAAAGCTCGTCGGCGCGCGCGAGGAGGCGCTCGACGTCGGCGGGCGCAAGCTCGACGATCTCCGGGATCAGCAGGATCTGGCGGGCGACCCCGGATTGCTCCAGCGCCGCCTTCATGCGCTCGTAGACGATGCGCTCGTGGGCGGCGTGCTGGTCGACGATGACGATGCCGTCGCGGGTCTGCGCGACGATATAGGTGTCGTGGATCTGCGCGCGGGCGGCGCCGAGCGGGCACTCGAGGAGATCGGGCGCGGGCTCTACCGCCTCAAGCCGGGCGCGCGGCGCGCCGACCGCGAACGCGGCCTGCGCGGCCTCGGCAAATCCCGGACCGAAGCCGCCCATCCGCGGCGCGCCGGCGCCGGCAGGCCGCGCCGGCGAGCGCCGCCAGTCCCAATTGCGCGGGGCGAGATCGGGCCGGAACGCCGCGATGGTCGCGCTGCCGCCGGTCGTCGCGGCGCGGCGGCCCTCGCGCGAGAGCGCTTCGGCCAAACCGTGCACGATCAGCGCGCGCACGCGCCCGCCGTCGCGAAAGCGCACCTCGGCTTTCGCCGGATGCACGTTGACGTCGACCTCGCGCGCATCGAGGGTGACGAACAGCGCAACGATCGGGTGGCGGTCGCGCGGCAGATAATCCGAATAGGCCGCGCGCACCGCGCCGAGCACGAGCTTGTCGCGCACCGGCCGGCCGTTGACGAACAGATATTGGCCGAGCGAATTGGCGCGGCTGAGCGTCGGCAGCGCCGCAAAGCCCTCGATCATGAGCCCCTCCCGGCCGCCGCGGACCTCGACTGCGTTGGCGCGGAACTCGGCGCCGAGCACGTCGGCGAGCCGGGCGAGCCGCCCGACCGTGCCGGGCATCGCGCCGGCCCAGGTCAGCGCCGCGCGATCCTCGCCCGCGAGCGTGAAGGCGACGTCGGGCCGGCTCATGGCGAGCCGACGCACGATGTCGCGCACCGCCTCGCCCTCGGCGCGATCGGATTTGAGGAACTTCAGCCGCGCCGGGGTGGCGTAGAAGAGGTCGCGCACCTCGACCCGGGTGCCTGCGCCGAGTGCCGCGGGCTTGGCGTGTGACTTCGCGCCGCCTTCGACCGCGATCGACCAGGCGTGCGGCTCGGCGGCGTGGCGGGTGGTGATCGACACATGCGCGACCGCGCCGATCGAGGGCAGCGCCTCGCCGCGGAAACCAAGCGTCGTGATCGCGAGCAGATCGTCGCCCTCGAGCTTCGAGGTGGCGTGCCGCTCGACCGCGAGCACGAGATCCTCGCGGCGCATGCCCTCGCCGTCGTCGGCGACGCGGATCAGCCGGCGGCCGCCGGCTTCGGTGACCACCTCGATGCGGCGGGCGCCGGCATCGAGCGCGTTCTCGACGAGCTCCTTGACGACGCTTGCCGGACGCTCGACCACCTCGCCCGCCGCGATGCGGTTGATGACGGATTCATCGAGCTGGCGGACCGGCATGGCGGGCCTGTGAGTCGCGGAACAGGAGTTTAGCCTTCCGGTATCATCGCCGCGAGCCTGAATTCGTTGCTTTGGGGTGAGGCAACCGCGTGCACCCTTGAACTAGGGCAAATATTGCCCTATGTGAGGGATCGGTCGCGGAACGCAGATGCCTGAAATCGAGCGGTTTGGCGGCTTCAAGCTGCTGATGTTCTTCCAGGACGAGAACCCGCCGCACGTTCACATCAGGGGTCCGGATTTTGTCGCGAAGATCCGAATCTCGAACGGCGATTTGCTTGCCGGCGATGCACCGAGCAAGGTCATGAGACAGGCCCGGCGCTGGATCGAAGCGCATCGGACCGAGTTGCTGGAACGCTGGGCCGAATTTCGGAGGTGACGGGCGTGAGGGATGAAATAGCAAAACTGACGAAGGTGCGCCCCGCCGGTGGCCGCGTTCTGCGGGTTCGCTTCGCCGGAGATCGGCGCGAGTGGGAGCTCGACCTGACCGGGCTCATGGCTCGCAGCAAGCATTTCATGCCGCTGCTGGACGACCCCGAGAGCTTCGGGAAAGTGAAAATCGTAGAAGGCGGTCTTGGGGTCGCTTGGCCCCTGCAGACGAAATGGGGACGCCTCGATTTGTCGGCGTCGACGCTGCGGCGGATCGTCGAAGAGCAGCAGCCGATGACCGGTGCGGATTTCGCGGAATGGCGAAGGTCATTGGGATTATCGCTGACGGAGGCGGCCAGTTTGCTCGGAGTTGGTCGGCGCACCATCACAGGATATTTAAAGAAAGACGAGCTGCCGCCCGTCGTTGCCATCGCGTGCCGGGCGCTCGCCCGCGACCAGCATCTGCTGGCCGCGCACTATGTCCCGGCGCGAAAAATCGCGCGACCGGCCGCGTGACGGTTCCTTGATCCAGGCGGGATCCTGGCTAGCTCAATCCGGACCCCAAAGCGCGAAGGAGTGCCCCATGGTTCAAGTCCTCGAAGCGGAAACCGCCCCCGCATCGATCGAGGCGACGCTGAATTACATCGCCGATACCGGCGCGAAAATCTTCACCCAGACCGGCGGCCCGGGCTCGACCGACGTGCGCTCGGGCGGCACCCAGGATCCGCGCCGGGTCGCGATCCGCAACGGACGGCTTGCGGCGCAAGATTTTGCGCTTGAGCGCCACGGCTTCCGCTTCGTGCATCACGACACCCGGGTCGGCAATTTTTTCGACGAGGCCGAGGTCAAGCGAGTGTATTACCCGGAGATGGAAGCGCTGGTGAAGGCCGAGAGCGGGGCCTCGCGCGTCGTCGTATTCGATCACACGCTGCGCACGGCGGACGATGCGCTGCGTCAGGCGAAGAAGATCCGCGAGGTCGTGCCGCGCGTGCACAACGATTATACCGAATGGTCGGGCCCGCAGCGCGTGCGCGACCTTGTGCCGGAAGAAGCCGACGACCTGCTGCGCCGCCGCTTCGCCATCGTCCAGGTGTGGCGGCCGATCCGGCATCCGGTCGAGACGTTTCCGCTTGCGATCTGCGACGCGCGAACGCTCTCGCCCGACGATCTCGTGATCTCCGAGCGCATCTATCCGAACCGCGTCGGCCAGACCTACGCCATCACCTACAATCCCGCGCACGTCTGGTACTGGTTTCCGCGCATGCGGCGCGAGGAGGCGCTGGTGTTCAAGGTGTTCGATTCGGCGGCCGACGGCCGCGCCCGCTGGACCGCGCATACGGCGTTTGCGGACCCCACCGCGCCGCCCGACGCCCGGCCGCGCGAGAGCATCGAGATCCGCACGCTCGCGTTCTTCTGAACCGAGATCGGTCGATCAGTTCGTATTGAACTCGCGGCATTCTCCCGCCTCCCCCTGGAGGGGGGAGGCATAGGCGGCCTTCCGGCCGCCGTTGAACAACGCCGATGCGGAGCATCGGCTATGGAAGCGTCGTAAGACGCGAGCCGGGTGGGGGTGAACTGAGTCACCCCACCCCGGCAGCTCGCAAAATGCTCGCTGCCGACCCTCCCCCTCAGTCGACATCGGATGTTTCCGATGTCGACCAATTCATAATTGCCGAACCCGGCAACACCCGGGTTCGGTGGGAGGGTGAAGCGCGTGTGATGTTCGCCCGCGAATCAATCGCTCGAATTTCTGCCTAATCCTCCGCCACCCTTGCCGCGCGCAGGCGCTTGAGGCCGGCGCGGCGTTTCTTGGTCTCGAGCCGGCGCTCGCGCGCGGCGGCGGGCGGGCGCGTCTTGCGGCGCACGCGCGGCGCGACGCTGGCGCGGCGCACGAGCTCGATCAGCCGGTCGAGCGCGTCCTGGCGGTTGCGGGCCTGGGTGCGATGGCGCTGTGCATCGATGATGAGCACGCCCTCGCGCGTCAGGCGGCGGCCGGCGAGCCGCTCGAGCCGCTGTCGGACCTGATCCGGCAGGTCCGATCCGGCGACGTCGAAGCGCAGCTCGACCGCGGTCGCGACCTTGTTGACGTTCTGGCCGCCGGGCCCCGCGGCGCGCAAAAAACGCTCCTCGATGTGGCGCTCGTCGATCGAAATGCCGGGCGCGATGCGAATCATGCCGGGCATTCTACCCGACCGACGCCTTCCCGACTGTGAGGCCGATCTAATGCAGCGAGACCGGCCCGCGCCCGCCGGCGGCGTCGACGCCGACTGCGGGCGTCAGTCCGCCCGGCGCCTTCCCGGCGCCCGCCGCGGCGGGATCGCCGGCAATTGCCTCGGCCGGGCGGCCCACGATCGCGAACAGCAGCGGGCCGGCGAGCACGCGCTTGGCCACGCGTCCGGCGTCGGCGAGCGTGACCGCGTCGATGAGACCTTTGCGGCGCTCGACATAATCGATGCCGAGATCGTCGAGCTGGAGCTGCACGAGCTGGCCGGCGATCTTGCTCGAGGAGTCGAAATTGAGCGCGTAGGCGCCCTTGAGATAGGATTTCGCCTTGGCGAGCTCCTCTTCGGACGGGCCCTCGGCGGCGAGCCGCGCGATCTCGCGGGAGACGACTTCGAGCGTCTCCTCGGCGCGATCGGCGCGCGTGGCGGTTCCGCCGCTGAACACCCCGGCATGGTCGAACGGAAAAAGCCCGGTTTGGACCGAATACGCGAGCCCGCGCTTCTCGCGGACCTCGCGATAGAGCCGGGAGGCGACCGAGCCGCCGCTGAGCACGTGGTTGACCAGCGCGCCGGCGATGAAATCGGGATCCTTGCGGACGAGGCCCGGCCCGCCGAACCGGATCACGGTCTGCGGCACGTTGAGGTTCACGCGGATCACGCGACCGAGGCCCTGCGGGTTCGCCTCGGGAACCGCGCCAAGCTCCGCCGTTTGCGGCAGCGCGCCGAAAATTTCATCGAGCATGCGGCCGAGCGTTGCCGCATCGATGTCGCCGACGACGCCGATCTTGAGATTGGCGCGCGCGAACACGCGCCGTGGATAGGCCTTGAGATCGTCCGCGGAAATCTGCGGCACCGAGTCGAGCGTGCCGCGCACCTGTCGGCCATAAGGGTGGCCGGGGAACGCCGCGTCCCACCAGCGCAGGTTCGCAATCTCCTGCGGGCTGGTGCTGGCGCGGCGAAGGCTCGTGAGCACCTGCACGCGGATGCGCTCGACCGCTTCGTCCTCGAAGCGCGGCGCGTTGAGCGCGAGGCGCAGCAGATCGACGGCGGCGTCGCGGTGCTCGGCGAGCGTGCGCAGCGAGCCGCGAAAGAAATCGCGGCCGACGCCGAAGCTCATCTCGATGGCATGGCGTTCGAGCTGTTCGTGGAACGCGTTGCCGTCGAGCGGACCGGCACCCTCGTCGAGCAGATCGGCCACCATGTTGGCGAGGCCGGGTTTGTCCGCAGGATCCTCGTCGGCGCCGCCGCGGAAGGCGAAATCGATGGCGACGAGCGGCGTCGCCGGCTCGCGCACCAGCCAGGCCTCGATGCCGGAGGGACTCACCACGCGCTCGATCGCGGTCGCGGCCGGCGCCGAAGCCGCGGCACCGAGCAGGAACGCGATCGCGAGCATCGCCAATGCGGAAAGCCGCATCGATCGGCCGGGCAGGATCTTCATGAGCGCTTGTCCTCGCGATTTGCGGCGTCCTTGACGAGATAGCCGGTGACAGAGCGGCGCCGGTCGAGCCAGCGGCGGGCGGCATCGCGGACCTGATCGGAGGTGACCGCGCGGATGCGCTCGGCGCGCGCCCGCACGTCCTCGATGGTGGCGCCGGTCGTCAGCGCCAGCCCGTAGAAGCGCGCCAGCGTCATTTGGTTGTCCTGTGCATAGACGAAGTCGGCAATGAGCCGGGTCTTGGCGCGCGCCAATTCGTCGGCGGTTACGCCGTGCTCGGTGAGCTCGGCAATGACCGCGTCGAGGGCTTGCTCGAGCTGGATGAGGCCGGTGCCCGGCCGCGGCGAGGCATAGATGCCGAACCGCGTCGCATCGAGCGCCGCGCCCTGGTACCAGGCGCCGGCATCCGCAGCGAGACCCTTCTCGATCACCAGCGCCCGGTAGAGGCGGCTGGTGGCCCCGGTGCCGAGGATATGGGCGAGCACATCGAGCGCCTCGGCGTCGGCGCGCGCGGTCGTGAGCGAAGGGACCAGATAGCTGCGGTTGAGGCTCGGCTGAGCCACCCGGGGATCCGCCAAGGTGACCTGCCGCATCGCCGCCGGCTCGGGCTCCTGCGGACGCAGGCGAGGGCCGAGCTCGGACCGGCTCGCGACCTTGCCGTAAGTCTTTTGTGCCAGCGCCTCGACCTCTTCGGCGCTCACGTCCCCGGCGATCACGACTGCGGCGTTGTTGGGCGTGTAGAAGCGCCGGTAGAAGGCGAGCGCGTCTTCGCGCGTGAGCGCTTCGATCTCGTGGCGCCAGCCGATCACCGGCCGGCCGTAGGGATGGTTGAGATAGAGCGCCGCCTGGACCTGCTCGGTGAGCTGCGCGGCCGGATCGTTGGCGACGCGCTGGTTCTGTTCCTCGAGCACCACGTCGCGCTCGGGCAGCACGTTGGCGTCGGTCAGCACCAGGCCGGTCATGCGGTCGGCTTCGAACGCCATGACGGTCTCGAGCTGCTCGCGCGGAACCCGCTGGTAGAACGCGGTATAATCGTTGGACGTGAACGCGTTCTCCTGGCCGCCGACTTCGTTGATGGTCTGCGCGAACTTCCCGGCCGGTGTTTTGGCCGTGCCCTTGAACATCAGGTGCTCGAGGAAATGCGCCAGCCCCGACTTGCCCGGCGTCTCGTCGGCGGACCCGACCCGATACCAGATCATGTGGGTGACGACCGGCGTGCGGTGGTCGGGGATGACGACGACTTCGAGGCCGTTGTCCAGGGTGAAATCGGAGACGGCGCCGGTCCGGGCGGTCTCGGCAAGGCCGGGGGTCGCCAGCGCCGCGGTCGCGGCGAGCGCGGTCCAGAAGATCAGAGCTTTCGACACGTTATCTCGCCTCGATGAGGATGCCATGCGCGAACATTTCTCGCGCGGCCGACGCGACCGATCAGATCTAACCCGAGGGAAACAAACTTTCGCGTTCGAGAAAAAAACGATTCTCAACCAACGCTCCCCTTCCCGCGCGGCTCGACCTGCGGCCTGTGTGCTTTGCGAATCCCGTCGAGCCGGTCGGGATAAGCGCTTGGATCAGGGCGCTTTTGCGGCGCGGCCCGCGAAAAACGCTTCATAAAGCAGGCCGGCCACCCCGGCGACGATCGCCGCATCCGCCAGGTTGAACACGTACCAGCTGAAGCCGCCGACGTGGAAATGCACGAAATCGGCGACCGCGCCATAGGCGAGGCGATCGATCCCGTTGCCGATCGCGCCGCCCATGATCAGCCCGAGCGAAAGCGCGGCAAGGTGGGTGCGCGTGCGGGCAAGCCAGACCCACAGCAAGACCACGGCCAAAACCTTGCCGAGGAGCAGGATCAAGCCGCCGAGCGGGCTCTGCTGCTGCAGCAGCCCGTAGCTGATCCCGGTGTTCCAGACCAGCCGCAGATCGAGCACCGGCGCGAGCGGCACCACGCCTTTTTGCGCGAGGCCGAAACCGAACAAGAGCCACAGCTTGACGGCCTGGTCGGCGAGGCACGCCGCCACCGCCGCCGCGAGACCGAGCGCGCTCAGCGGGCCGAAGAGATAGGAACGGAAGCGTTGCATGGATCCGCTGGTGTACGAGTTTGCTCCAAACGCGAGACGATCTCCTCTTCCCCTCTCCCCTTGCGGGAGAGGGTGCCGAGCGGACGAAGTCCGCGAGGCGGGTGAGGGGTATCTTGTTAGACCAAGCAATACCCCTCACCCGGCTCGGCTTCGCTTCGCTCGCCTCGCCACCCTCTCCCAGTCCAAGTCGGATGTTTCCGACTTGGACCAAACATGAAATGGCCAAACCCGGGAACACCCGGGTTTGGCTGGGAGAGGGGAAACGCGCATGCCGCGCTCGCCGTGCTCAACTCTGCGGCTTTGCGCATCTTTACTCCGCGGCCTTGCGCATGGCTTCCCATTCGCGCAGTGCCTGGGCGTCGCGCGGCGAGACATCGGGATACTCCGGATCGGAGCCCACGCTCGCGAGAATCTTCCAGGAGCGGGCGCATTTTTTTCCCTCGGCCCGGCGCGGCTCGACCGCGACCCCCGGCACGTCCTCGAGCCGGAAGGCGTCGGGCGGGCCCTCGCCCGCGATGATCTTCGCGACGCTGGTGATAGACACTTCGGCGAGATCGACGCCGTCGAGGGCGGACAACAGCTCGCGGTCGGCCACGTAGACCAAAGGCGCGGCCTCGAGCGAGGAGCCGATGCGTTTTGCCGCGCGCTCGATCTCGAGCGCGCCGGTCACGACGCGGCGAACGAGCCGCACTTTCCGCCATTTCTCCGCGAGCCGATCGTTAAGCCATTGCGCCGGAATTTTCGGGAAGAGCTCGAGATGCACCGAGCCCTCGGCGCAAGGATAGCGGCACAGCCAGGCCTCTTCCGCCGTGAAGCACAGGATCGGCGCGAGCCAGCTCACGGTCGCGCGGAAGAGATGCTCGATGACGTTGAGGCAGGCCTTGCGCGTCACCGACGAGATCGGGTCGCAATAGAGCGCATCCTTGCGCACGTCGAAATAGAACGCCGAGAGGTCGACGGTCAGGAAGGCGTTGAGGCCTGAGAAGATGCGCTTGTAATCGAACGCCGCATAGGCCTCGCGCACCAGCGCGTCGAGCTCGGCCAAGCGATGCAGCATCAGCCGCTCGAGCTCGGGCATCGCCTCGAAAGCGACGCGGTCGTCCTCGCGGGAATGCGCGAGGTTGCCCAGCATCCAGCGGATGGTGTTGCGCAGCTTGCGGTAGGTGTCGACCGTGGTCTTGAGGATCTCGGGGCCGATGCGCTGGTCGTCCCAGTAATCGACCGAGCCCACCCACAGCCGCAGGATGTCGGCGCCGCTCTGGGCGATCACGTCCTGCGGCGCCACCGTGTTGCCGAGCGATTTCGACATTTTTCGCCCGGCTTCGTCGAGGGTGAAGCCGTGGGTGACGACGATGTCGAACGGCGCGACGCCGCGCGTGCCGCAGCTCTCCAACAGCGAGGACTGGAACCAGCCGCGGTGCTGGTCGGAGCCCTCGAGATAGAGCACGGTGTCGGGGCCGCCGTCCTTGCGCCGCCGGGGTTTGAGATCCTCGCGGACTTCGAGCACGAAGGCGTGGGTCGAGCCGGAATCGAACCAGACGTCGAGGATGTCGTCGACCTTGGTCCAGTCCTTGGCATCGTATTCGGGGGAGAGAAAGCGCGCGGCCGCGCCTTCCTGGTACCAGGCATCCGCGCCCTCACGCTCGAAGGCGGCGAAGATGCGGGCGTCGACCTTGTCGTCGCGCAGGATCTCGACCGAGCCGTCGCGCTTCTCGCGCACGAACAGCGGGATCGGCACGCCCCAGGCGCGCTGGCGCGAGATCACCCAATCGGGCCGGCTCACGATCATGCCGGTCATGCGGTTCCGGCCCTGCTCGGGCACCCAGCGCGTCGCCTCGATGGCAGCGAGCGCGCGATGGCGCAACGTGTCGCCCTGGCCGGCGATGTCGCGGTCCATGGCGATGAACCATTGCGGCGTGTTGCGGAAGATGACCGGCTTCTTCGAGCGCCAGGAGTGCGGATATTGATGCTTGAGCGAACTGTGGGCGATGAGCATGCCAGTCTTCTTTAACGCCTTAATGACCTCTCTATTTGCAAGACCTTTAGTTCCTTTTTCCGTGAACACGCGCTTCTTTCCAAACCCAGGGGCTTGCTTCGTGAATGCACTTTTCTTATCAATCGTGTAGGGAATGTCGGTGCGCACACCAACATTGGATAATGGGACGGTATTCGCAGACCAAACAGCGAAATCTTCTTCGCCGTGGCTTGGAGCTGTGTGAACGAATCCAGTACCAACATCGTCAGCGACGTGCTCGCCTTCCAAAATAGGAACTGGGAAGCGGTATCGGTGGTCGAATGCCGCGAGAGGATGCACGCACACCTTATCGGCGAAGAACTCCGGCTCGATGTCTGATCTGCGCTCAAAAGATTTGACACGCGCGGCTTTCATTACTTCTGCCGCAAGCTTTTCAGCGAGGATCAGCCGGTCACCTTTCTTCACCAAATTACCTTGTGGCACTCTTGTTACCTCATAGAGTCCATAAGCAACCTTCGAGGAGAATGCCACGGCACGGTTTGCAGGAATGGTCCAAGGCGTCGTCGTCCAGACAACGATTGCGTCCTCGCGCGGGCTGACGCGACGGTCAGCCGAAACACCCGAATAATTTGGGAGCGCCTGGCGAACCGGAAACTTCACCCAGATCTGATCGGAGACGTAATCCTCGTATTCGACCTCGGCCTCGGCGAGGGCCGTCTGCTCGACGACCGACCACATCACCGGTTTCGAGCCGCGATAGAGGGTACCGTTGGCCACGAATTTCAGCAGCTCGCGGGCGATCTGCGCTTCCGCCGCAAAGCTCATGGTGCTGTAGGGATTGCCCCAGTCGCCCTCGACCCCGAGCCGCTTGAATTCCTCGCGCTGCACGTCGATCCAGTGCTCCGCGAAGGCGCGGCACTCGCGGCGGAACTCGACGATCGGCACCGCGTCCTTGTTCTTGCCCTTGGCGCGGTACTCCTCCTCGATTTTCCATTCGATCGGCAGGCCGTGGCAGTCCCAGCCGGGCACGTAATCGGCATCGAAGCCGAGCATCTGCTGCGAGCGGTTCACCACGTCTTTGAGGATCTTGTTGAGCGCGGTGCCGATATGGACGTTGCCGTTGGCATAGGGCGGGCCGTCGTGGAGGATGAATTTCGGCCGGCTTTTCGCGGCCTCGCGAAGCCGGCGGTAAAGGTCGAGCCGCAGCCAGCGCGCCAGCAGCTCCGGCTCCTTTTGCGGCAGGCCGGCGCGCATGGGAAAATCGGTTTTCGGCAGGAACAGCGTCGCGCTGTAATCGCGGGTCATGGCGGCTCGTCGATGACGTTGGTTGCGAAAAAAAGCAGCCCCGGTCTTCGGCCTGAAACTTCAGGCGGAAGCCGGGCCGGTAATCGGCCGGATCGACGAAACGAAGCCCCGGAGCGCAAGCATGGAGCGGTTCCTAGCAGGCGCGCGCGGCAAGGAAAAGACCCGGCGCGGTGTGAACCTGAGCGGAGCCGCATACTCCAGACACCTCCCCCCAGCCGAACTCGGGTGTTCCCGAGTTCGGCCATTGATAATTGGTCCAAATCGGAAACATCCGACGTGGACTGGGGGAGGTCGCCGTCGCGCAGCGACGGCGGGAGGGGGGTTGCAATACTGCAGGATCAAAACACCCCCCTCCCCATCCCTCCCCCACAAGGGGGGAGGGAGCAGCCTGCGGGCCGCTCTCGGTTAACTGCGATTCATCCTTCCACGAAAGTCCCCAGCGGTGGAAACGCCGCGCTGGTGCGCGCGAGGGCCTCGCGCGCGAGCCGCGCGTCCTCGTCCATGCGGGCGACGAGATCCGCGATCTTCGCGAACTTGGCCTCGGCGCGGATCCAGCCGAGGAAAGCGACGTCGATCGCCGCGCCGTAGAGTTCGCCGGAGAAATCGAATAGATGCACTTCGAGCAGCGGCGGCCCGTCGTCGAACGTCGGGCGGCGGCCGAAGCTCGCGACGCCGGCGCGGACCTCGCCGTGAACGCGGGCGCGGACCGCGTAGATGCCGTGCTTGAGCCCGCACGCGGGGTCGAGCTTGAGGTTGGCGGTGGGATAGCCGAGCCCGCGGCCGCGGCGGTCGCCCGGGACGATCGTGCCGGTCACGAACCAGGGGTGGCCGATGAGCTCGGCCGCCTCGATCACGCGACCGGCGGCGAGCGCGGCGCGGATCGAGCTCGAGGAGACCGGCCGCCCCTCGTCTTCGAGCGGCGGCAGGATCTCGACCGCAAAACCCAGCCGCGCGCCTTCGGCCGCCAGGAAGCGGGGCGAGCCGCGCCGGTTCTTGCCGTAATGGAAATCGAAGCCGATGGCGACGCCCTTCACCGCGAGCCTGCCGACCAGGATGCGCGTGATGAAATCCTCGGCGGAAAGCGAGGCGAGCGCCCTATCGAACGTGAGCACCAGCGCGCCGTCGAGCCCGCTCGCCGCCAGCAGCCGCAACTTGGTCGCCTCGTCGGTGAGCCGGAACAGCGGGATATCCGGGCGCAGGAATCGCCGCGGGTGCGGCTCGAACGTCAGCGCCACCGCCGGGCCGCCGAGCGCTTTGGCGCGGCGCGTCGCAGCGGCGATCACGATGCGATGGCCGCGATGCATGCCGTCGAAATTGCCGATCGCGACGACGCCGCCCTCGAGCGCGGCAATGGCCGGGGAATCGTCGCGGACCACAAGGAAAGGCCGCGTCGAGCTTGCCGGATCGCTGGGTTTGGATGGGTGATGCAAGGCGGGCGAACGGTGCCGCCGCCGCGCGTCTCAAGTCAAGCAGGCCGCGGCGGCACCGAGACCACGGCTTCGCCGTCGAGCACCAAATGCCCGTCGACCAGCGCCTCGCACTTGAGCCGCACCCTCCTGCCCTCGGGAATGAGCTCCACGACCTCGACGATGACGGTCACCACGTCGCCGATCTTCACCGGCGCATGGAAGTTCACCGTCTGCGAGCGATAGACCGCGCCGGGCCCCGGCAGCCGGGTGCCCAATACCGCCGAGATCAGGCTCGCGGTGTAGAGCCCATGGGCGATGCGCTGGCCGAACCGGGTCTGCGCCGCATAGACGTCGCACAGGTGGATCGGATTGTCGTCGCCGGACAGCCGCGCGAACCCGACCACGTCGGAATCCATCACGGTTTTCATCAGGACTTCGCGCAAGCCGACGTGGAGATCCTCGAAATAGAGGAGTTTCAGCATGCGGGGATCGACGGCGGGTTTCGGGCTCGGCAACGACATCGGGGGTATCCGGTTCGGCGACGCTACGATGGGCTCGGTTTCCTCCCCGCGCAATGCCCGCCCGCGGTCGCGCCGGGGACCGCAGGGCGGCCGTTGCGCCCGGGCCATGGCAACGATCCAAGGGCGGGAACGTTGCGGCCGTCCTCGTCGGGGAACCCGTGGCCCCGGGAAATCTCGGTGCCGCCCCCCGCATTCCCGGCCGATTAACCCTATGTTCAACCGATTCCACGTAAGGTCGGGGGCTGGAGCGCCGGCGTGGGCTCCGGAGCCGCCCAGGCGGGCGCGACCGGCCGCCCGGCCGCCCAGCGCCCGACGGAGAGCAAGGAATGGCCGTGGACCTCTCGATGCCGATCCTGGTGGTGGACGATTACAACACCATGATCCGCATCATTCGCAACCTGCTCCGACAGCTCGGGTTCGAAGACGTCGACGACGCCGCCGACGGCGCCTCGGCGCTGTCGAAAATGCGCGGCAGGCGCTACGGCCTGGTGATCTCCGACTGGAACATGGAGCCGATGACCGGCTACGACCTGCTGAAAGAGATCCGCGGCGATCCCAATCTCGCCGGGGTCCCGTTCATCATGGTCACGGCGGAATCCAAGACCGACAACGTGATCGCGGCCAAGAAGGCCGGCGTCAACAATTACATCGTCAAGCCGTTCAACGCCCAGACCCTCAAGTCCAAGATCGAAACGGTGTTCGCGGGCTAGCGGAAAACACCGCTTCACCGCGACAGACGCTTCTCACAGGCCGATAGGCAAACTCCTCCCCTCTCCCCTTGCGGGAGAGGCTTCCGGAGCAAGCTGCGCGGCCTCGCCCCACCGGCTCGCTGCGCACCACATCGATTTACGGGGATGTGATCGGGCTGGAAGAGCGCGCCTTCGCAGAGCGCCTGTGCAAGTAAAAGCCAAGCGGATTATTTTATAGCCACCGTTTCAAGACTTTGCCGATCTTGTCGACCGTCGCCGAGATGGCGCGGAACGCCCGGCCAGGGTCCCCCAAATCAACGTCGTTGCGGCCTCCGTATCGGAAAAAATGATCCTTGTGGTCAGCCCGGTAATCGTCGATGACGGCGACAATGTCGAGATTTGCGATGTGCAACCCACCGCCGCGGCTAGCCTTCGCGCAATCCTATGGGCGAGAATAGAATGGCAGGAGCGTGCAGCGTTGTCGTGGTGCCACTGGAAAGCTGGACAGTTACAAGGTCACCATCAATCTTTTCAACACGAAACGACAGATCCCCTATCTGATATTTCTGGTTCAGCTTTAACTTAAGTATGGGCCCGCGCCTGGGGCCTGAATTTACCGTCGTCTGGAATCCGCCCGGCGCAGGGTCCGGAAAATCTTGCTGCATAGCATCCGCAGTCCTTGTTAACGCAAGTTGTGCCTTGCCGGTCTCTGTCAAATAATATTCGACGTCACTGATATTCGTTGAAATGCCTTTTATCCAACCAATATCCTCAATGCGCTCGTATTTGCGTCGATTCATATTGCCAGCGGTGTAGCATTTACCGTTAGTAAATTGCATAGAGTTCAGGACCTGACTGTCCGCTTCAGCAGGAATTATCTTTTCTTTCTCTAGCGTAGGGGCTGGAATAGCGCCGCGTACGCGCTCCACCATCCTGATCTCGGAGTCCTCGGGCAAATGTGATACGGCGACAGCGATCGCACGCATCTGTGCGCCGATCGACGGAAAACCACAGGAACGTGCATCTTGTTCGTCCCTGGGCAAGCCAATGACGTACACCTCACCCTTGCTAATCCTTTTGAGAAGCGCAGCATAATCGATGCCCGCGTTTTGAATTTCGCGGGCGAGCTTCTGGAGATCATTGATCACTCCTTGTGGAGCGGTTCGCCGATCGCTGCACCAAGACTTAACGCTGTCGAGACGAGTTCTGTGAACGAACTCCGCAGCTTCAGCCTGTGAAATGCCGCAGGCTTCGCGCAAAAGATTATAGACATTCGTCATTGACTGATTTGAATCGGTCGCTTGTAGAACAAGTGACATCGCGGGCTCCGTTCCCAAAGCGTCGGGCCAGTCCCAACGCGAGAATGACACTTGTACACTTGAGGTGTACAGAGGTCAATAGAATTATTTGAGCAGTGTCACAGGAAGATGAGTAGTGCGGTAGATCGCGAGGGGCATCTTCCGATCGCACAAATGGCAGGGCTACCTATAAGTCACGGACATCTCGACTCAAAACGCGCTAGTTCTTGCCGACGGAGGCCATTTCGGCTTCCCATCCGGAAAAAACAGACTTCATTATTTGACACCCCTCACCCGCCTCGCTGCCTTCGGCAGCTCGGCACCCTCTCCCGCAAGGGGAGAGGGTTCCGGAGCGAGCGGCGCGGCAGCGTCACCACGCCAGTTCCCGCATCACCGCCTTCGGGGTCACGCCGGCCTCGGCGAAGAAGCGGCCGAGCCGGTCGAGGTCCGGGTCGTCGCGGTGGCCGAGCTCCTCGGCGTGAATCCCGCGGGTGATGAAGACGCCGTCGATCCCGAGCGCGGCCGCGCCGGCGAGATCGGTGCGGATCGAATCGCCGATCGCCAGCACCCGCGCATTCATGAGCGGCGCGCCGCGCGCCGCGGCGATCCGGGCGAGCGCCGCGTCATAGATCGGGCGATGCGGCTTGCCGGCGTAGAGCACCTCGCCGCCGAGCTGCGCATAGAGATCGGCGACGGCGCCGGCGCAATAGATCAGCCGATCGCCGCGCTCGACGACGAGATCCGGATTGGCGCAAAAGAACAGCAAGCCTCGCTCGCGCATGCGCTCCAGCAGCACGCGGTAGGTCTCCGGAGTCTCGCGCTCGTCGTCGAACAGCCCGGTGCAAATGACGTAATCGGCGGCTTCGACCGGACCGAAGCGGAGCTCGAGTCCGGCGAAGATCGACCGGTCCCGCTCCGGCCCCACGTGAAACACGCATCGGCTCGGATGCGAGGCGATGAACTCGCGGGTGAGATCGCCCGAGGTGATGATGTCGTCGTAGGCGGAGCGCGGCACGCCGAGCCGGTCGAGCATTCGGATCACGGCGGCGCCGGGTCGCGGCGCGTTGGAAACGAGCAGCACGGTGCCGCCGGCCTCGCGGAATCGCGTCAGCGCATCGCCGGCCGGCGCCAGGGCGGCGACGCCGTTGTGCACCACGCCCCAGACGTCGCACAGCACCGCATCATAGCCGGGCGCGAGCGCGGAGAAGCGATCGACCAGGACCGGGGCGGGCAAGGCCGTCGATCGCCCCTCAGGCACCCAGGCCGATCCCGATCTGGTCCGCGGATTCGGCGGCGGCGAAGGGCTCCGCGAGCGGCGGCTCCGCGAGCGGCGGCTCCGCACGATCCGCGACCGCAGCTTTCGCAGCCGTAACTGGAGCCGCGGCGGCGAACCCGACCCTGCCGCTGGCGCGCGAGGGCGGTCGATCGGCGCTTCCCCCCATGATGTCGGCGCGCACCGGCCGCGGGGCCGAGAACAGCGGACCCTGGCCGAACCGCACGTCGAAATCGAGCAGGGCCACCACGATCGCCTCGCTCTCGATCTCCTCGGCGATCAGATCGATGCCGAACCGCCCGAGCCGGTCGGAAAACTCCGAAGCCTCGATCCCGGACGCCGCGGCTTCGGCGCGGCTGAGCAGGAGCGCCGCCGGGATCTTCACGAAGCGGAAACCCCGCTCGGCGAGCTCGGCGGGATCGAGCTGCAGATCGCCGACGCGATGCATCGAGAACCGGAACCCGAGCGCGGCAAGCTCGCCCAGGCATTGGCGCTCGGTCGCGCCCATGGCGCGGACCTGTCGCTGCGTGAATTCGAACACGAGGCAAGAGGCGAGCGCGCGATTGGCTTCGATGAAATCCGAGACCTCGCCCAGGAACGCGGGGTCGAGCAGCGAGTGTCCGGTGATATGGCAGAACAGCCCGATCTCCCGTTCCTTGGCGCGCAGGCGGCGGACCACCTGCACGCAGCCGAACAGCAGGATGTCGTCGATCATCGGCATCACGTCGGCGCTCTGCGGCTGGCGCAGGTAATCGCACGGGTTCAGCAGGCGGCCGTCCTCGGTCCGCAGCCGCGCCATCGCCTCGTAGTAGCGCACCTTGCGCTGCGGCAGCGTCACGACGGGCTGCAGGTAAAGCTCGAAGCGTCCCGCCTCCGCGGCGCGCCGCAGCGCGCTCACGTCGTCGCCGCCGTCTGCGGCCGCAACGGCGCAATCGGCCGCGCCGTCGTAGAGCTGCGCGGCGTCGGCCGCAGGCGCCTCCTCGCCCATCGCGTCGAGCGCGAGCGCGACGGCGGCCGGGCGCCCCGCCTCGGCGGATGCGGCGCGCAGGCTCTGCAGCGCCGCCGCATGCGCCGCGACCGACTGGGCGAGCTGCTTCGTCGATCGGCGTAACAGCTCGATCTCGGTCGCGGTCGGCTCCAGCGCCGCCCGGGTACGCTCGGCGGATCGCCCCACTTCGGTCTCGACCGCGGCGAGGCGCCGCCCGGCTTCGGCGACCTGGCGGGCGAGATCCGCGGCGCCGCGGGAGAGGTCGGCAATGCGGTCGCCGATCTCGGCGCGGTCGCGCGCGCGCGCGATCAGCGCGTGGAAGAGGCCGAGAACCGCCAAGACCGCAATGCTCACGACCGCCGCTTCCACCCGGTCGAAGCCGAAAAATCGGTAGAGCGCGCCGCCGGCCGAACCGGCGCCGAGCACGAGAACAAGCGCTATGAAGATTGCACCCACGGCTGCCCCGCGCCTCCCGGCGCATCGCCCGCTCCCGCATTGCTCTATTCATTCGGCGAGCCGGCCTTCTACAATGTCCATGAGCAACTCGTTGCGCGCAAGCGGCTTTGCGCGATCACGAGTTTCCGGGAGATTTTGCGGCTCGTGCCGCGCGCTGGAGAGGGCCATGCCCGAGAACGCCGACGCCAAGGTGCTGATTCGCCCGCTCGGACCCGCCGACGAGCGCGACTGGCGCCGCCTGTGGGCGGGGTATCTTGCATTCTACCGCCAAGCCTTGAGCGCGGAAGTGACGGAGGCGACCTGGCGGGCGCTCATCGAGGAGGGCCGTGCGGACATGATCGGGCGGGTCGCCGAATTCGAAGGCGGCGTGGTCGGCATGCTCAATGCCGTGATCCACGCCAACACCTGGTCGGTCGAGCCGCGATGCTATCTCGAGGACCTCTATGTCGACGCCGAGCGCCGGGGGCGCGGCATCGGTCGCGCCCTGATCGAGGCGCTCGCCGCAGAGGGCCGCCGCGCCGGCTGGCAGCGCATCTACTGGCGCACCGCGGACGACAATTTCACCGCGCAGCGGCTCTACGACGGCGTCGCCCGGCGCTCGCGCTGGGTGACCTACGAGCTGGATCTGGGCTAGGGCCCGGGCGCGGCGGAGCGATCGGAGCAGCGCGATTGATCGTGCCCTAAATCTGAACTCTCAATCTTCAAATCTTAAGCGGTACGTTTGAGCGATCTCATCCAAAAATTCTGTCCACCGCAAACCCGATCCTACCGGAGGTAATTCTGCATCTATTTCCGATTTATCAGGATCATAAACAATGATCCCTATGCTTTCCAAATGATGAGGAGCATCTGCCTCGGTCCTTCTGCGACCAGCCCTTCGTAAACGCTCTATTGTCCTCTGGATCAGATGAACCGTCGATCGGTGTCTTCCAGCTTCTCTGACCTGTGGCTGCAAATCCTCCTGAATGATTTCCTCTTCCTCCTCATCTGACTTGTCCAATTCTGCCCCTCGCAGCTTTGCGAGTTCATAGGTCGGAATCACTAATACTCCGCCAACAACACAAAAGGGAAACTTGAGATGAATGTTGACGGAAAAAGCGCGAATATCCCCAAATCGATTCCATATGGCGCGACCTACAGCCAAGTTCACGGGCTTCAACTCGATTGCCAATCTAAGGCCGTCTAGTGGATGCACCTCCGAAACATCAGCTCTTACGGTCCTTAAAGCTCCAGCAATGCTTCTCTCTTCGGCGGCAAGCTTTCCTTTCAGTTGGGGAAGGCGCTTTTCCAATTCGCCAGCTATAGCGCGGGCCAGAGCACTGGAAAGACGAATCTGAGCGGCTTTCTTCTTGTTGTCGTCAAGGGCTCCGGCAGCGCGAACATACGCGCTCACCGCATGAATATAATCGTCAAGACTTACTGTTCTCCTTTCCTGCAAGCAGTCTATTTCCAATACACTAGTCGGCTCAATCTGCTTCTTCCTCCGAGTTCTTGCCATTTCGAATTCCGGTTCACCCGAACAAGGCAGTCTGAATTGAGGGCCCCGAGGACCGAGCTTTCTTCAGTTCCTGCATCACTTTGTGGGATGCCATTTCCACGTAGTCCTCGTCAACCTCTACGAGAATAGAATTTCGACCCGTATTGATCGCCGCAGCAGACGTGGAGCCCGAGCCCCCAAATGGGTCCAGCACAGTGTCTCCTGCGAAGCTGTACATCTTTATCAACCGCTCGGCTAACTCTACAGGATACGGAGCCGGATGCCCATTGCGCAGACTGGCGCCCCGAATATCCGACCAGAACGGACGCTGCCACAGATCCATCTCATCTCTTTGAAGCATGGAGAGGGATTTCTGCAACATCGTTGTCTTGCGATATCCTCCGGGTTTGCGCAGCATGAGAATGTGCTCGAAATCGTTCTTGATGATTGCACCGGGCTGATAAGGTTTTCCGTAATAGCCAGACGAACCGCCACCGGCCTCGTTGGTGCGATTTCCGATTTTGAACCACAAGATCGGAGTCAAGGCATCAAACCCAACGTTTCGGGACCTAACCATAATGTCAGCAGGCAAGGGAAGAATGCGATGCCGTCCATCGAGCTTACGGGGTAGTAGAATATCACCGATCACGCAGCAAATACGGCCACCGGGTACGAGGACCCGAAAGCACTCTTTCCAGACGTTATCCAGCTCGGCCAGAAATTCCTCGTAATGCCTGATTCTACCGAGCTGGTTTCCGCCGCAATCACTGTTGTAAGGCTTTAAATTAAAGTAGGGAGGCGAAGTGACTATTAGATGTACGGAGTTGTCTTTCAGGAATCCTAGGTCTCTGGCATCGCCCTGTTTGATAATGTGATTAGTGCTGTTGAATGGCGGCGGCCAAAATACCTTCCGCCAAAACCTATTCGCTTCAAGCAGCTTGTCCGGCGCACCCGAAGTGTTGTCGTTTTCCGGAAGCTTCGGCGCCCTTGCCTTTACTCCTGTAGGCAGGTCAACGCGCTGAACTCGGTGCCACTGACTGTGATCGCCGAATATTGAAAGGCTAGACGCATCCATATCCGGGATCGCCCCCAACTGGAATCATCGCCGTTCACTATACGTTCTCCTTTGGAAAAAGCTAGACGGAACGCCTCTCCTGACTGTGGATTACTTCTTGCGGTGCAGCATGGCCGGGGCCGACCTATGCCAGCCCCCTCAGCACCCGGGGCAGCTTGTCAAAGATCTCGGCGATCTCGTTCTCGCGGAAGATCAGCGGCGGGGAGAGCGCGATGGTGTCGGCGGTGATGCGCATCATGATGCCCTGCTCGAAGCCCTTCTGCATGGCTTCATAGGCGCGGCCGCCGACCGCGTCGGGGCGGGAGGAAGATCGATCCCGGCGACGAGCCCCACCGGTCGGATGTCGAGCACGAACGCGGAGCAATCGCTAGCCGCGTCACTCCACCAGGCGGGCGAAGTCGCGGCCGGACAGTACCTTCATACAGAAATTTCCAGGATGCGCTTCCTTTCATCCGGTTTCGGCTCTGCCACGTCGACCGAAAGGCAGCCTTCGACCGCCTCGTGTAGATTATGGAGAAGCTCCTCCATCGTTTCGCCCTGGGTGGCGCATCCGGGAATCGCCGGGACTTCGGCCCAGAAGCCGCCTTCCTCCGCCTCATGAACCACGACCTTGAGCTTCATTACCCACTCCGGCTGAAAGCCTGACGGCAGCCTAGCCCAGTCCCCGGAGCACCCGGGCGAGCTTGTCGAAGATCTCGGAAATCTCGCTCTCGCGCACGATCAGCGGCGGGGAGAGCGCGATGGTGTCGCCGGTGATGCGCATCATGATGCCCTGCTCGAAGCCCTTCTGCATGGCCTCGTACGCCCGGCCGCCGAAGGCGTCGGGGCGGGAGGCGAGATCGATCCCGGCGACGAGCCCCACCGTGCGGACGTCGAGCACGTGCGGCAGGCCCTCGAGCGCCATCGCCGCCTCGGCCCAGAGAGGCTCGAGCTTTTTTGCCCGCTCGAACAGCCGCTCCTCGCGGTAGACGTCGAGCGCGGCGAGCGCCGCCGCGCAGGCGAGCGGATGGGCCGAATAGGTATAGCCGTGGAACAGCTCGATCACGTTCTCGGGCCCGCTCATGAACGCGTCGTAGACGCCCTTCTTCACCATCACGCCCGCCATCGGCACGGTGCCCGACGTCACCCCCTTGGCGAACGTGATCATGTCGGGCTCCACCCCGTAGCGCTCGGCCGCGAACGCATGGCCGAGCCGGCCGAAGGCGGTGATGACCTCGTCGAAGATCAAGAGGATGCCGTGCTTGTTGCAGATCGCGCGCAGGCGCTCGAGGTAGCCCTTGGGCGGCGGCAGCACCCCGGTCGAGCCCGCCATCGGCTCGACGATGACGGCCGCGATGGTGGAGGCATCGTGCAGCGCGACGAGCCGGTCGAGCTCGTCGGCGAGATGCCCGCCCCACTCCGGCTCGCCCTTGGTAAAAGCCTGTTTTTCGCGATTGTAAGTGTGCGGCAGATGGTCGACGCCGGCCAGCAGCGCGCCGAAATACTTGCGGTTGGGGGCAATGCCGCCGACCGAGATGCCGCCGAAGCCCACCCCGTGATAGCCGCGCTCGCGGCCGATCAACCGGACGCGCGAGGCCTGGCCGCGCACATTGTGGTAGGCGAGCGCGATTTTGAGCGCGGTGTCGACCGCCTCCGAGCCCGAATTGCAGAAGAAGGCGTGGTCGAGCGCGCCCGGCGCGAGAGCCGCGAGCCGGCTCGCCAGCTCGAAGGCTTTGGGGTGCGAGAACTGGAACGCCGGCGCATAGTCGAGCTCGGCGGCCTGGCGGGAAATCGCGGCGACGATCTCGTCGCGGCCGTGGCCGGCATTGCAACACCACAGGCCCGCGGTGCCGTCGAGCACGGCGCGACCCTCGACGGTGTAATAATGCATGCCCTTGGCGCGCGCGATCAGCCGCGGCGCCTTCTTGAAGGCGCGATTGGGCGTGAACGGAATCCAGAAGGATTCCAGATCGTTGGGTACGGCGGTTTGAACGGCTTCGCTGCTGGCCTGCGCCATGTCGGCCTCCCGGATGGATTCTCGGGCGCGAGCGCCCGGAACATTGGCCCCGGTATAGCAGCCGCCGCGCGGGGACGAAATCGCCGCGCAGGTTGCGACGCGCGCCCGATTGCCGCCGCTTGTCCAGGCGATCGCCGGTAATGTCAGGCCGAGCTGTTCTCCGCAAATGAGAAGGGCCCCACCGGGGGCTAACCGCCGAGGCCCTTCCTCCGATCGCAGGGTCAAGAATGTGCGATCAGTATCTCGCAACGACTGGCGCCGGTCCCTTGCCTTTGCCCCACCAGAACCGCCAGTTCAGGCCCATGCGGGCCAGAACGAAGTTGTGCTGAACGTGGGCATCCTCGCATTCGCTCAGCGTGCAGCCGGCAAAATCGTAATCCTTGCCGGCCAGATCGACGAAGAGGACTTCCCCCTTGACGCTCAGCCAGGGAGTGATCCCGTATTCGGCGCCGATGCCGGCGGTCCATCCCGCGGTGTCTTTCCATTGCTCGAACGTGCTGAAGGGTGTTGTCAAAGTACCAATCCGAGCGCTCTGCCTCGCCCACACCCCGCCGCCGGTCACATAGACGAGGAAGCTGCCGGTGGGACCGAGCGCATAGCCGATCCGTCCCCGAGCCGTCCAGAACGAGCTGATCCTCGACCCGCAGGTGAAAGCTTTTCCATCAAACGGATCGCAGGTAAGTGCCTCTTCGAGCTCCGACCAGTTGCCGTCGCCCTCGATGCCAAACACCCACCGGCCGGACTGCCAGTTGAACCCGGCTTCGCCGCCGACGAAGCCGCCATGGAGCGGGTGCCCGACATCGAGCGGGTCGCCCGGGCTGCTGATTGTTTTAGCGGGGCCAGCGCACACAACAGACAGGAGAGACACGGGAGACAAGCAACTCAGGCCGGGATCGCTATCACTAGTTTCATGCCAGTGGCTCGTCTGGCCCATTACCGCGCCACCTTCGACACCGATATAGACGCCCGACCAATTGTAGAGCGTCGGCATCACCAGGGGCGCGGCCTTGACCGGCATGTCCGCCGCACGAACCGGCCCGGCTACGAATCCCAGAGCGGCAGCGACCGCGACGGCAAGCGACAGTGTTTTCATGACTACCCCCGCCCCCCGAAGGCGGCACGCGTTCCCCGGAGGGGCGCCCTAGACTAGACCGGATTGCCCAAGCCGGCTGTGCCATTTGTGCAACACGCCGCGCAAATCGACTCGGAGAAGTGGCAGAAGTTGAGCTGACTCAGTGGCCATGGCGCCGGGGGTACGGGGAAGCGCACGGACTGGTTGAGGCCCCACCGGACGAAAATCCGGACCAAGATCGTCCCCCGCCCGGTCCGCTTGCCCTCGGCCGGGCGCGATGACATACCGGCGCTTCCGAGCCCCAGCGAGCGATCGATGAATAAAGCAAGAGACAGCCGGGTGAAGGCGCGCCTGCCGCGCGGATTCGCCGACCGCGGCGCCGCGGAAATAACGGCGACGCGCCGCACGCTCGATCGCATCCGCGCGGTCTACGAGCGCTACGGCTTCGAGCCGGTGGAGACGCCGGCGATCGAATACACCGACGTGCTCGGCAAATTCCTGCCCGACCAGGACCGGCCCGGCGAGGGCGTGTTCTCGTTTCAGGACGACGACGAGCAATGGCTGTCGCTGCGCTACGATCTCACCGCGCCGCTCGCCCGCTATGTGGCCGAGAATTTCGACGCGCTGCCCAAACCCTATCGCAGCTACCGGGTCGGCTGGGTGTTCCGCAACGAGAAGCCGGGGCCGGGCCGCTACCGGCAGTTCATGCAATTCGACGCCGACACGGTGGGCTCTTCTTCGCCCGCCGCCGACGCCGAGATGTGCATGATGGCGGCCGACACGATGCAGGCGCTCGGCATCCCGCGCGGGAGCTATGTGGTGAAGGTCAGCAATCGCAAGATCCTTGACGGCGTTATGGAGACGATCCGATTGGGGGGCGACCACAATTACGCTCGGCGGCTTACAGTATTAAGAGCAATTGACAAACTTGAGCGGCTGGGTGTGGCGGGCGTGCAGCAGCTCCTCGGCGCAGGCCGCAAGGACGAATCTGGTGATTTCACCAAAGGCGCGGAACTTGATCAGGCGTCGATTACGACCATCATCGGCGTCTTCGAGTCGGTAAGCGATTCAAGTGAAAAGCTCGCCCAATTGGATATTCGATTGAAAGACAACGAGGTAGGTCAAGAAGGCAGGAAAGAGCTGGAAAGTATCGCGTCTCTCATCAGAGCTGCCGGATATGATGATGGACGCATTATCATCGACCCTTCCGTTGTCCGCGGACTCGAATATTACACCGGCCCGGTCTACGAAGTGGATCTCACCTTCGAGACCAAGGACGACCAAGGCCGGCCGGTGCGGTTCGGGTCGGTGGGCGGCGGCGGGCGCTACGACGGCTTGATCGCGCGCTTCCGCGGCGAGAGCGTGCCGGCCACGGGATTCTCGATCGGCGTGTCGCGGCTCGCCGCCGCGCTCGCCCACATCGGCACGACCGACGCCAAGCCGCAAGTGGGGCCGGTGGTCGTGACCGTATTCGACAAGGAGCGCATCGCCGACTACCAACGCATGGTCAACAAGCTGCGCGCCGCGGGCATTCGCGCGGAGCTCTATCTCGGCTCCGGCAAGATGGGGCCGCAGCTCAAATATGCCGACAAGCGCCGCGCGCCCTGCGTCGTCATCCAGGGCGGCGACGAGCACGCGAGGGGCGAGGTCCAGATCAAGGATCTAGTCGAAGGCCAGAAGGCCGCGGCCGCGATCGCGTCCAATCAGGAATGGCGCGAGAGCCGGCCGGCGCAGTTCGCAGTTTCAGAGGATAAGCTGATCGATGCCGTGCGCGAGGTGCTCGCGCGCCACGGCGTGACTTGGGAAGCGTGAACGGGAGGTCCCGGCCGACGAGATCGCTGCCGAGCTTCTGGCGCCCACCCTCCCCTGGAGGGGGAGGGTCGATGCCGAGCGAATGCGAGGCATCGGGGTGGGGTGAATCAGCTTCACCCCCTCCCGGCTCGCGTCTTACGACACTCGCCGACCTCCCCCCTCCAGGGGGAGGTGGGAGGATGCCGAGCGTTCAGGTGTGTCCACTGGCCGGATTTGGAGGAAACCGATGCCGCTCGATCCCGCCGCGAAGAATTTGCTCGATCTCCTGGCTGCGGCCGGCCGGCCGAAAGTCTGGCAGGTCGGCGCGGTCGAGGGCCGCGAAGGATTGCGCAAACTCGCGCAGGCGGCCGACGCCAAGGACGTGCCGATCGGCCGTATCGACAACGGCACATGGCCGGGACCTGCCGGCGCGCTCGCCTATCGTAGCTACGCGCCGATCGAGGCGGCGGGCGAGCCGCTGCCGGCGCTCGTCTATTTCCACGGCGGCGGCTTCGTCATCGGCGACCTCGACACCCATGACGGGCTGTGCCGGCTGTTCGCCAATGCCAGCGGCTGCCGGGTGATCTCGGTCGAATATCGCCTCGCCCCGGAGCACAAGTTCCCGGCCGCCGTCGAGGACGCCTATGCAGCCGCATCTTGGGTCGCGGAGCACGCGCGCGAATCGGGCATCGATCCCGACCGGATCGCGATCGGCGGGGATTCGGCCGGCGCCAATCTCTCGGCCGTCGTGTGCCAGCTCATCAAACAGCGCGGCGGGCCGAAGCTCGCGCTGCAGCTCCTGCTCTATCCGGCGACGGATTCCGCCGCCGAGACGGCCTCGCGCCGGACGCTGGCGGAAGGCTATCTGCTCGAGAAGAAATCGATGGACTGGTTCTTCCAGCAATACGTCGAGCCCGGGACGGACCCGAGCGACCCGCGGCTATCGCCGCTGCTGGCGCCCGATCTTTCGGGGCTGCCGCCGGCGCACGTCCACACTGCCGAGTTCGATCCATTGCGCGATGAAGGCAGGGCCTATGCGGAAAAACTCGCGGCGGCCGGCGTTCCGGTCGCGTACACTTGCCATCCGGGCATGATCCACCATTTCTTCTGCCTCGCCGGCGCCATTCCCTATGCCCGCACCGCGATTGCCAACGCCGGCGCTGCAATCAAACAGGCGTTCGCGCCCCCGCGCCCGGTGGGCACGACGACGCAACGCCGCGCATCGATGTGAGGCAAGCGATGAAGCTCTATGACAATCCCTACGCGCCGAACCCGCGCCGGGTCCGGGTGTTTCTCGCCGAGAAGGGCGTCGAGATCCCGCGGGTCTCCGTCGATCTGCTGAAGGGCGAGCAGCGCAGCCCGCAGTTCACGGCGCTCAATCCGCGCCAGGCGGTGCCGGTGCTCGAGCTCGACGACGGCACCGTGATCGCCGAATCGATCGCGATCTGCCGGTATTTCGACGAGCTCAAACCCGAGCCGCCGCTGTTCGGCACTTCGACGCTCGAGCGCGCGCAGGTGGAGATGTGGCAGCGCCGCATCGAGCTCGGGCTCATGGCGGCGGTCGGCAATTTCTTCCGCCACTCGCATCCGATGATGGCGAGCGTGGAGGTGCCGCAGATCGGCGCCTGGGCCGACGCAAACCGGGCGCGGGCGCTGAAATTCCTGCCGACGCTCGAGCAGCAGCTCACCGAAAAGTCGTTCGTGTGCGGCGAGAGTTTCACCATCGCCGACATCACCGGGCTCGTCGCGCTCGATTTCATGAAATTCGCCGGCATTCCCCTGCCCGCGGATTGCACGCACGTGCGCCGCTGGCATCAAACGCTCGCCGCGCGCCCGAGCGCCGCGGCCTGAGTCGCCGTCACCCTGAGGAGGGCGGCCGTCCTTCGAGGCTCCCCCGGCTCTCGCTACGCTCGGCCGGGGTTCGCACCTCAGGATGACGGCCGCCCCTCGAAGGGCCGGCTCGCGCTCCCCCGGATCAAGTCCGGGGCCGCAGCGGCCGCGCGGGGACGACGCCGCGCGGCGGCGGGCGCGCGGACGTTAACCTTACCCGCTCTCGCAAGACCCCTCTTTGACGACCTCAAACAATTGCCGTCGAAACCTTAACTCCGGCGTGGTAAAGGGCGCGCTCCGCGCAACAAGTTTTTACGCGAATATAGCGCCATGTCACAGGCGGCAGCAGACACCAACGGGTCCGACGCGCGCGCGCAAGCGCTCGCGGCTTCCTACGAGCGCGCCGGCTATCGGCGCGCCGAGCCCGCCATCCTGCAGCCGGCCGAACCGTTCCTCGATCTGTCCGGCGAGGACATCCGGCGGCGCATGTATCTCACCAGCGAGCCCTCCGGCCGCGAGCTGTGCCTGCGGCCGGATCTCACCATCCCGGTCTCGCGCGATTACCTCGCCTCGGCCGCCGGCGCGGCCGGCGAGCCCGCCGGCTTCTGCTATCTCGGTCCGGTGTTCCGCCAGCGCGGGGACAAGCCGGGCGAGTTCCTGCAGGCCGGCATCGAATCCTTCGGCCGGCACGATACCGCAGCGGCCGACGCCGAAATGCTCGCGCTCGGGCTCGAGGCGCTGGCGCAATACGGCATCGAAGCCCCCGAGATCCGCATCGGCGACGTCGGCCTGTTCAGGGCGCTGATCGAAGCGCTCGACCTGCCGGCGGCGTGGCGGCGCCGCCTCGCCAAAGACTTCCACCGCGCCGGAAGCCTCGCGCACGATCTCGACCGGCTGCGGCTCGACGCGGCGCAGAGCGGGCCGGACTACCAGGGGCTGCTCGCGGCGCTCGCCGGCTCCGACCTGCGCGCCGCGCACGCGCTCGTCACCGATCTCCTGTCGATCGCCGGCATCACCACGGTCGGCGGGCGAACGGTCGGCGAGATCGCCGACCGGTTTCTCGAACAGGCGGCGCTCGGGGCCGGCGCGCGGCTGCCGCAGCAAACCCAGGCGGTGATCGAGCGTTTTTTGAAAATCGCCGGCGACCCGGACGAAGTCGCCGCGGATCTCCGCGCGCTTGCCGAGGAAACCGGCGTGGCGCTCGGCCCCGCCATCGATCTCTTCGAGAGCCGCACCGGATTTTTCGCCGCGCAAGCAATCGACCTCTCGCGCATGCGTTTTGCGACCGCATTCGGGCGCGGCGTCGATTATTACACCGGCTTCGTGTTCGAGATCCACGACGCGCAGGCGCGCACGCCCGGCCAGCTGGTCGGTGGCGGACGCTACGACGCCTTGCTCTCCCGGCTGGGCGCGAAAAATCCGATTCCCGCCGTCGGGTTCGCGGTCTGGATCGAGCGCTTGCAGGCGCTCGGGAGCGGATCATGAGCGCGCCGTTCGTGCTCGCGGTGCCCTCGAAGGGCCGGCTGCAGGAGAACGCGCAGGCGTTCTTTGGCCGCGCCGGGCTCGCGCTGGTGCAGCCGCGCGGCCCGCGCGAATATCGCGGCACGCTCGAGGGTATCGCCGGCGTGGAAGTCGCCTATCTGTCCGCGACGGAGATCACCACCCAGCTCGCACAAGGCGCCGCGCACCTCGGCGTCACCGGCGAGGATCTGGCGCGGGAGATGATTCCCGAGACCGAGGCGAGCGTCGTGCTGCTCGAGAAGCTCGGGTTCGGGCAGGCCAACGTGGTCGTCGCCGTGCCGCAGGCCTGGATCGACGTGCGCACCATGGCGGATGTCGACGACGTCGCCACCGCGTTTCGCTTGCGCCATAACCGCAAGATGCGGGTCGCGACCAAATATGTGAATCTGACGCGCGGCTTCTTCGCCCGCCACGGCATTGCCGACTATCGCATCGTAGAAAGCCTCGGCGCCACCGAGGCGGCGCCGGGAGCCGGCACCGCCGAGCTGATCGTCGACATCACCACCACGGGCGCAACGCTCGCCGCCAACGGATTGAAGGTCGTCGAGGACGGCGTGATCCTGCGTTCGGAGGCGAACCTGGTCGCGGCGCGGAAGGCGTCGTGGGGCGCCGCCGAGCGCGAGATCGCCCGCGCCGTGCTCGATCGCATCGCGGCCGAGGCGCGCGCGCGCCAATTCCGCGAAGTGCGCGTGCGGTTCCCCGATTGCGATGCGCGCCTCCTCGCCACCGCGCGGGAGCGCTTCGGGGTGGCGGCGCCGTTCGGCGGACCGACCTCGTCGGGGATGCTCACCCTGCACTGCCCTCCCGCCGCGATCCCTGCGCTTGCGAGCTTCTTGCGCGAGAACGGCGCTGCCATGGTGTCGGTGGCCGAGCTCGAATACGTGTTCGCGAGCGAAAATCCGCTCTACGCCCGGCTCGAGGCGGGGCTCGGCGCCTAAGTTTCGCTCCCACCTCCCCCTGGAGGGGGGAGGCATAGGCGGCCTACGGCCGCCGTTCGAACAACGCCGATGCGAAGCATCGGCTATGGAGCGTTGAAAAACGCGAGCCGGGTGGGGGTGAAGCTGACTCACCCCACCCCGCGCGCTACGCGCGCGACCCTCCCCCTCCAGGGGAGGGTGAGGGCCGGAACACGACGAAGCGCGCCAGCGAGAAATTGACCAGGAAGCTGACGGCGATCGCCAGCACTTTGGCGAGCACGACCGGCAGCAACAGCAATTTGGCGGCAATGAGCAGCGTCGCCGTATTGGCGATCAGCCCGGCCAGCCCCGAGCCGATGAAGCCGGCGTAGGCCCGCAAGCGCAGCCGCCGGCCGGATTCCGCCGCGAAGGTGATGAAGGAGTTCATCATGTAGGAGCCCGTCACCGCCACCGCCCAAGACAACACGTTGGCGCCGACGAGCGAGGAGGTGAGGAAAGCGAGCGCGAACAGGAACACCCCGAAATCGATCGCGGTGTTGACGACGCCGATCACGGCGAATCTCGCCGCCTGCCCGACCAGAATGCGGCCGCCCAGCATGGCGAAGACGCGGCCCGGCAGGTGCCGGAATCGATCGAGGGACGCCATGGCGGTCCGATTAGCATTTTCGCCGGCCTTAACCGAGCCCTATTGTCGCGCGGCGGCCATCGCGACACCCGAGCGCGATTGCGCTATAGATCCGCCGGTATCCGCCTGCCGGGTTCGGCTCCGAAGCAGCGGCAGGCGTTGCGTTACAGGGAAGTCGGACAGGAATTCCATGACCCCGGCAGCCACGAGCCGAGCCGTCGCCAAAGATGCCGCACCGATTGCGCCCGGCGCGCCCGGCCTTTCGATCGTCATCCCGTTGTTCAACGAGGCCGCGGGCCTGCCCGGGCTCAACCAGCGCGTCGGCGAGGTGCTCCGGCGCCTGCGCGAGACGCGCGGATTGCGCAGCGAGATCGTCTACGTCGACGACGGCAGCCACGACGCCACGCTGGCGATCGCGCGAGCGCTGCCGGCGAGCGCCGCCGACGTCCAGGTGGTGGCGCTGTCGCGCAATTTCGGCAAGGAGGCGGCGCTGCTCGCCGGGCTCGACCACACCCGCCTCGCCGCGGTGCTGTTCATGGACGGCGACGGCCAGCATCCGCCCGGCCTGATCGACACGCTGGTGTCCCATTGGCTCGATGACGGCTACGACGTCGTCTACACCGCCAAGGCCAATCGCGAGAATGAGCCGCTGCTGCGCCGGCTCGGCGTCAAGACGTTCTATTCGATGATCAACTGGGGCGCGCGGCAGAAGATTCCGGAGGACGCCGGGGATTTCCGCCTGCTCTCGCCGCGCGCCGTAGCGGCGCTGCGACAGCTGCCGGAGCGCAACCGGTTCTTCAAGGGGCTGGCAAGCTGGATCGGCTTTCGCCAGATAAGGGTCGACTACGAGCCGGCCGAGCGCGCCCACGGCTCGACCGCGTTCAAGCTACGCACGCTCGTCGGCCTCTCGATCGAAGGCCTGACCTCGTTCTCGGTGGCGCCGCTGCGGCTGGCGAGCCTGCTCGGCCTTCTGCTCGCGGCGACCGCGCTGCTCTTCGGCGGAATCATCCTGGTGCAGACATTGATCTACGAGGAATCGGTTCCGGGCTATCCCTCGCTCATCGTCGGCCTGATGGTGCTGGGCGGCGTCCAGCTCGTCATGATCGGCATCATGGGCGAGTACATCGGGAAGATCTTGTCCGAGCTCAAACAGCGCCCGGTCTATTTCGTCGCCGAGCACAGCGTCAAAGCCGCGCAGATCAGCGAGAGCGAGACGGGTACGGCGCAGGCCGCGGCCGAATAGGCCGCGTGCGGCATGCGAAAAATCCGGCTGTGCGCCGACGATTACGCCATCGCGCCGGCGGTCGGTGTGGCGATCCGCGATCTGATCTTGCGCGGGCGGCTCAATGCGACCTCGGTGATGGTGGTCGCGCCGAGCTTTGCGTCCGAGGCGCCGCCGCTCGCCGCGCTCGATGCCGAGCGGCGCGCGGCGATCGGCCTGCACCTGACCTTGACCGGGCCGTTCCGGCCGCTCACCGCGTTCCGGCCGCTTGCCGATGGCGCATTCCCGCCGCTCGCCGCGATGGCGCGGCTTGCGTTCCTGCGGCGGCTCGAGCGCACCGTGCTTGCCCATGAGATCGAGGCGCAGCTTGCCCAATTCGCGGCCGCGTTCGGGCGCGCGCCCGACTTCGTCGACGGCCATCAGCACGTGCACCTGTTTCCGCAGATCCGCGCGGAAATGCTCGCCGCGGTGAAACGCGCGGCGCCCGCCGCCTGGGTCAGGCAATGCGGCAGCGCGCTGCCGCTGCGGATCTTGGCGCGCGACTTCAAGACGCTGGCCTTGAGCGTGCTCAGCCGCGGCTTTCGACGGCGCGCGGCGGCGCTGGGCGTTGCGACCAATCCGGCCTTCGCCGGGGTCTACGATCTCGATCCGGATACGGATTTTGCCGCGCTGTTCCCGCGGTTTCTCGAAGGGCTGCCGGACAATGGCCTCGTCATGTGCCATCCGGGCCACGTCGACGCGGAGCTGAGAAGCCTCGATCCGCTGACCGACCTGCGCGAGACCGAATACCGATATTTCGTGGGCGATTCTTTCCCGCGCGCGCTCGCGGCCGCGGGGGTGGATTTGGCGCGAGCGTCGTGAGGCGCGAGCTGGGTGGGCGAAATTGAATCACCGCGCCGCTAGATCACCACCACCTTGGTGCCGATCTTGACGCGGTCGTAGAGGTCGATCACGTCCTCGTTGCGCATGCGGATGCAGCCGGACGAGACGGCGGTGCCGATCGTCTCGGGCTCGTTGGAGCCGTGGATGCGGTAGAGCGAGGACCCGAGATAGAGCGCGCGCGCGCCGAGCGGATTCTCCGGGCCGCCGGGCATGTAGCGCGGCAGATCCGGGCGGCGGCGGAGCATCTCGTCGGGCGGCGTCCAGTCCGGCCATTCGCGTTTCATCGAGACTTCTTTCACGCCCGACCAGGCAAACCCCGGGCGGCCGACCCCGATGCCGTAGCGAATCGCCTTGCTGCCGTCCTCGACGAGGTAGAGCAGACGTTCGCGCGTATCGATGATGATGGTGCCGGGCTTCTCCTCGCCGGAATAATCGACGACTTGCCGGTTGAAACGCGGGTCGGGAGCGCGCCGCGACCATTGCGAGCGCTCGGCCGGCTCGCCGCGCGCCTGCTGCCAGGACGGCACGGCTTGCTCGTAACCAGGATCATTGGGCGCGGCGCGCATGGCACGCCCGCCGCCGAACAGAAACTCGATGAAGCCGCCGCCGAGATTTCGTTGTCGCGGTGGAGACTGGCGGGGCTCCGCGGCCTGCCAGCCGGGGCCGGCATTCACTTGAAACGACGGCGGATCGGCCAGTGCCGGGATGGTGGCGAGAACGCTCAGGGCGAGCGCGGAGAAAACCAGACGCTGCATCGACGTACTCATGACTCGTTCGTCGGATCGAGTGCCGGGAAGCGGCACCCTTGCCGCCGAATACACGCCGAAACCGCGACCGTTTGGTAAACAAGTTGCGCAACGCCGTTCGCAAATTGCGAGGCGAGCGTTTTCTTCGCATTAGGGTTTCTTTTTGGTGACGCGGGATGGTTAACAGGAATCAGAGGTCGGAAATCAGTGATCAAAAACGGGCTACTGATGACTGATCACCGGCCTCTGGTCCCTGATCACGAGGAAGCACGCAAGCGCAATCAAGGTGAGGCCCGCCGCGAGCAGCAGCGCCATCGGATCGGAGCCGCGTTCGGCGACGAACGCGAGCACCAGCGGCGCCATCCCCTGCATCAGCAGCGAAGGGCCGGCGATGCGGCCGATCAGCCGGCCGTAGCCGGCGGCGCCGAACAGGGCGAGCGGCACGGTGCCCCGCGCGATCGTCACCAGACCGTTGGCGGCGCCGAACAGGATCGCGAACGCCGCCGCGGCCGCGACCGAGAATCCGAACAGCGCCAGCAGCGCGAAAGCGGCGACCAGCACGCCCAGCGCAAACCGCACCACCCACAACGGATGCACGTTGCGGGCGAGCACGAGCTCGCAAATCCGCGCCGCGACCTGGGAGGGTCCGAACAGCGCCCCGATCACGACGACGGTTGCCGGGTCGATGCCGTGGCGGGCAAAGATCGCAAGCAGATGGGCGGAGAGCCCGGTCGGCACGAACGCGTAGGCGGCGAAGGCCGCGGCGACGAGCACGAAGGCGCGGCTCTTGGCCGGAAACGGCGCGGGCGCCGGCTGCGGGGATCCCGCCGGACGCATCTCGGGTTCCGCCCGACCGCGCGGCAGGGCGAGGGCGTGCAGCGGCGCCGCGATCCCGGCCAAGAGCGCCGCATACACCAGATACGTGCCGCGCCAGCCGAGCGCATCGAGCAGCGCTTGGGTGGCGGGCCAGCTCACGGTCGAGGCGAAGCCGCCGGCAAGCGTCAATATTGTGATCGGCCGGCGCGCCCGCGCTGCGAAAATGCGGCCCAGCGTGGCGAACGCCGGATCGTAGAGCGACGCGGCCATGGCGACGCCGAGCACCGTCCAGACGGCGAAATACGCCCACGGGTCGGCCGCATACGTCAGCCCGAGCAGGCCGAGCGCACCGATGAGCGAGCCCGCCGGCATCACACGATGCCCGCCGTAGCGGTCGATCAGGATGCCGACGTAGCGCGCGACGAAGCCGGCCACGAGCAGGCTTGCCGAAAATCCCGCCATCGCGAAGGTCGCCGTGAAGCCGCGATCCGCCGCAAGCCGCGGCAGCATCAGCACCGGGGTGTAGAACATCGTCCCCCAGGCCAGGATCTGCGTCACGCCCAACACCGCGACGGCGCGCCAGGGACCGGCGAGGAAGAGGGCAAATTTGCTCATGCGCGGCAAATGTTCGGGCAGAGAGGCAAGGTAGCACCGATCAACATGCTCGGCCGTCGTCCCGGCCAGCGACCCGGACGTAGTCCGGGGAGCGCGAGCCGGGAGCCATGACCACGGCGCCTGCCGTCTTGTGTTCGGTGTTCATGGGTTCGGGTGCGCGCCGGAGCCTGCCCCGGACTTGATTCGGGGAGCGCGCCCCGGAATGACGCCCGGGTCTCAGTCCAGCTCGATCTCGCCGTCGATCTGCAGCAGGAGCTCGATGCCGGCGACGTGCAGCCGCATGGTGGCGGGCAGTTTCTGGTTGGGCTTGAGCGCGCCGCGCGCGACCGCGTCGCGCACCGCCTTCTCGATCTCCCGTTGCGAGGTGATGCCGACCTTCTTGAGGAATTTCCGCACGCTCGAATTCAATGCATCTTCGTTCATGATCGTCTCTCCGTTGGCTGCATCCCTTGCAGAATGGCAAAGGCAAGCAGCACCGCGTCCCTCGAGCTACGCGTGGCGCGCCTTTGCCCAGGGGCTCCGCCACGAACATCCGTTACGCGGGCAGGCGCTTGACCAGCACGTCGGCGCTCGCCGGGCAAAGCGCGGCGAACTGCGGCGTTTCCCGGATCTTCGGCGGCACCACCGCGCGATCGCATTTGGCGTAGCCGAGCCGGGCGAAGAAGCCCGAAGCCGCCTCGGTCAAGAGCCACACCGCGCGGCAGCCGTTGAGCGCCGCCTCGTTCTCGAGCTGCGCGACAACGGCGGCGCCGATGCCGCGGCCGCGCAGCGGCGGCAAGATCAGGAGCGAACGCAACAAGGCGTCCTCGCCGTGGATTTCCAGGCCGCCGAAGCCGATCGGGATCGAATCCGCGGTCTCGAAACGCCAGAACCGCGGCCCGGGGGCTTCGAGATCGTCGACCGGCAGCCGCGCCTTGACGAGCGCCTTCGACAACGCGCCGCGCTCGCCGAGCTTCAAGGGATGCGCGAACAGCCGCGGCGGTTTCGATCCGGCCATCATCGCAAACCCGTCCGCCGCTGCGAACCCCAAGCTCATGCGCGCGCGCCGCAGCGCACGTAGACCCCGGTGCCGTACCGGCTCGCGACTTCCGGATCCATCCAGCGCAGCACCAGCACCCGGCCGTCGAAGGTGACGACCTCGCGATCCTGGGGGCTGGCCGGAGGACCGTCGGGACCCACGTAGGTCTTGCCGCCGGGAGCGCCCTTCAGGCGCAGCTCGCTCGGTTTGGCGTCATCGGCGAGATGCATCATGACCCCGCCGGACGGGCCGCGGTTGATCACATAGGGCTTGTTGCACTGGGCTTTCGCGGCGGCTTCGGTTCGGGGCCGGTCGCCTTCCTTGTGATAGGAGGCAAAACCCCAGCGCCCGACGATCTCTTCGGGCTGGAACGCCGGCGGAAGGGTCGGCAGGACGGCGGGCGCGGCCGGCGGCGGCGGCGGAGCCTCCTGCTGAAACGGGTTCTGGAACGATGCACAGCCGCCAAGCGCGAGCGCGCCGATCAGCGCCGCCGCACAGCGATGCGGAAAAAACTTGGGCATGACAGCAAGGCCTCCCCCGATCCGGACGCTTGCCGGGACTTTGCGGGGCCGCGGCGTTCCGCGCAAGCCGGATCGTGCCGACCCGGGCCGCTAAGGCTGAAACTATGCGGTGCCGACGCCGGGCCGCGAACCGCCCACCGCCGCGACGGGAGGATAGATCGGCTCCGGCGGCTCTGGCTTCGTCCAGGCGAGCTTGAGCGAGCCGTTGCGGGGCGCAACGAACAGATGCTGCAGCACCTGGCGCTCGATCGGCTTTTGCAGGATCGGAACGTGGGCAAATCGTCCATCGATGCTCTCGGCGCCATACCCGGTGACGAAGACGAAGGGCACGCCCCGGGCGGCGAGCGCGTCGGCGACCGGATAGATCAGCTCCCCGCCGAGATTGACGTCGAGGATGGCCGCGTCGACCCCATCGTCCCGCGCCGCCGCCACCGCCTCGGCCGGCGTGCAGAACGGGCCCGCAACCGATAGCCCCAGCTCCAACAGAATGTCCCGCATCATCATGGCGACGAGGGCCTCATCTTCGACCAGCAGGACGCGCCCGGCCACGACTTTCGCGGGCGCGACGGACTCCAGCTCGAGGCCCGTACGCGTGCCGTCGATCAGGTGCAGACCCGCGGCTTTTTCGGCGGCGCAGGGAAGCGACAGGACGCAATGCAAGCCTTCCGGGCGCCAGTCGAAGCTGGCGCGGCCCCCGAGCTGGCGCTCGATACTGGCGCCGATCACCCGAGTGCCATAGCCCTCGGAGCACGGCGGTTCGATCGCGGGTCCGCCGGTCTCGGTCCACTGCAGCACCAGATTGGCGGGCTCGAGCTCCCAGGTCAGCCCCACCTTGCCGGCGGCGGTGGAGAGTGCACCGTATTTGGCCGCATTGGTGGCGAGCTCGTGCAAAGCGATCGCCAGTGCCTGGGCCGTGGCGGGCTGCAGCACGACTTCCGGCCCGGTCGACACGACGCTTTCGGCCTCGCCGGTGCGATAGGGAGCCAGCTCCTCCTCGACGAGCTTGCGCAGATCCGCGCCTTCCCAGCGCGAGCGGGACAGCAGCATATGGGCGCGCGACAAGGCGCGGATGCGGCCCTCCACGGCAACCACGTAATCCTCGATGCCGCGGGCGCGGGTGAGCCGTACGATCGACTGCACCACCGCGAGCGCGTTGCGTGCCCGGTGGTCGACTTCGCGCGCCAAGAGCACCTGGCGCTCCTCGGCAAGCTTGCGCTCGGTGATGTCGACCGTCACGCCGCTGACGCGAACGACGCGTCTGGCCGCGTCGAGGGTGGCGGCCGCGGTGCCGATGCACCAGCGCAGCTCTCCATCGGGACGGCGCACGCGGAACTCGGTCTGGTAGGATTGCGCGTCCGCAGAAATGCGCTGGAGCACCTGTTCCAGGCGCCCCAGGTCCTCGGGGTCAACGAGGGTGCGGACGTTCTCCGGCGTGACCGCAAACGTCCGCGGATCGACGCCGAAGATCCGGCATTGGCCCTCGTCCCACGCGCATTCGCCGCGAAGCAAGTCCCAATCCCACGATCCCATCTGGCCGGCGGCGAGCGCCAGCGTGCGGCGCCGCTCGCTCTCGAGGAGGCGCGTGGTGGATGCTTCCAGCGCCGCGGTGCGCTCGGCAACCCGGCGTTCGAGCTCCTGATTGAGCTGCTCGAGCTGCCGGGTCTTGCGATAGAGCTCGGCGAACACCTTGACCTTGGCGCGCAGCACGTCGGGGATGACCGGCACCGGCACGTAGTCCACCGCGCCCATCGCATAGCCGCGCAGGCGATCCATGTCGGTGAGATGCACGGCGGAAATGAAGATGATCGCCGTCTTCTGAAACCGCGGATGCTCGCGGATCATGGCGGCGAGCTGGAAGCCGTCGAGCTCCGGCATGCAGACGTCGACCAGCACGATGGCGATCTCGCGCTTGAGCAGCTGCTCGAGCGCCTCCCGGGCGGAGCTCGCCTTGATCAGGTTCTCGCCAAGCTCCTGGAGCATCACATCGTAGCTCAGGAGCTTGGCTGGCTGGTCGTCCACCAGCAGGATGTTGACTGCATCCTTCATCGGGTTCCTCGCCTTAACGATGGAGCCACATCCGCAGCGCGGAGAGCAGCTGTTCGGTGTTGACCGGCTTGGCGAGATAATCGGAAGCACCCGCCTCCAGGCATTTCTCGCGGTCGCCTTTCATGGCTTTGGCGGTGAGCGCCACGATGGGCAGACGGCGCAGCGCCGGCTTGGCGCGGATCGCCTCGATGGTCTGATAACCGTCCATTTCGGGCATCATGATGTCCATCAGCACGATCGCCAGGTCGCGGGTCGAGTCGATCAGCTCGATTGCCTCGCTGCCGGTGGTCGCGGTGAGCACCCGCATACCGCGGCGCTCCAGCACGCTGGAGAGCGCGAAGATGTTGCGGGCATCGTCGTCGACCAGCAGCACGGTCCGGCCGATCAGGTCCTCGTCCGAGCTGTTGAGCCGCTCCAGCATGCGCTGCTTCTCCGGCGGCAGGTCGGTCACGACCCGATGCAGGAACAGCGCGGTCTCGTCGAGCAGGCGCTCGGGCGATTCCACGCCCTTGACCACGATGCTGCGCGCCATGGTGTGGAGCTGGGCATCTTCCTCGGCGGAGAGTTCCCGGCCGGTGAACACCACGACCGGAACGTCGGAGAGCTGGGCGTCATTGCGGATCTGCTCCAGCACTTCGAAGCCGGACATGTCCGGCAGCCGAAGGTCGAGCACGACGCAATCGCTCGGCTGCTCCTTCAACGCGGCCAGTGCCTCGGCGCCGGTGCCGGCGGTGGCGATCTCGATGTCGTCGTGACCGAGCAGCTCGGCGATGCTCAGCTGCTCGTCGGGATTGTCCTCCACCACCAGCAGGCGCTTGCGCCGTCGCGCGGTGTATTCCTTGATCCGCGCCAGCGCGTCTTCCAGCCCCTCGGTCGTGGTCGGCTTGGTGACGAACGAGAAGGCGCCGCGGGCGAGCCCGTGCTGGCGATCCTCGTCCAGCGTGATGATCTGCACCGGGATGTGCCGGGTCAGCGCATTCTGCTTGAGCTGGCTGAGCACGGTCCAGCCGAGCATGTCGGGCAGGAACACGTCGAGCGACACCGCGCTCGGCTGATATTGCCGCGCCAGATCGAGCGCGTCGGCGCCGCGCATCGCCACCAGCACCTTGAAGCCCCTGTCGCGTGCCAGATCCACCATCACCCGCGCATAGTGCGGATCATCCTCGACGATGAGCAGGATGGCGTCGCCGGGCTCGATCTCCAGGCGATCGTCGGCGATCTGCTCGACCGGGCGGTCGGGCACGGTCTGCAGCGCGACCGACGGGAAGGCCCGGTCGGCGCCGGGCAGCACGCGGACCGGGTTGGAGGCGCCCGCATATTTGATCGGCAGGTAGAGCGTGAACGCGCTGCCGACGCCGGGCGAAGAGCGCAAATGGATCTCGCCGCCCAACAGATTGGCGAGCTCGCGGCAGATCGCGAGGCCCAGACCGGTGCCGCCGTACTTGCGGCTGGTCGAGGCGTCGGCCTGCTGGAACGCCTCGAAGATGATCTTCTGCTTCTCCAGCGGGATGCCGATGCCGGTATCGGAGACTTCGAAGGCGACCACGGTCGGCGATTGGTTGAGCACGGGATGCTCGATGCTCCAGCCGCCGAGCGCGGCCGAGACGTTGAGCCGCACGCCGCCGTGCTCGGTGAACTTGAAGGCGTTCGACAAGAGATTCTTGAGCACCTGCTGCAGGCGCTTGGAATCGGTGACGATGCTCCGCCCGAGGTGCGGATCGATCATCACGTCGAAGGACAGCTGGCGGTTTTCCGCTTCGTGCCGGAACGGGCGCCCCACCATGTCCACCAGATTGGAGAAGAAGATCTCCTCGGCGTCGACCGTCACGGTTCCGGACTCGATCTTCGACAGGTCGAGAATGTCGCTGATCAGGTTCAGCAAGTCGGTGCCGGCGCCGTGAATGGTGCGCGCGAACTCGACCTGCTTGGGCGTGAGGTTGGCATCCGGATTGTCCATCAGTTGCTGGCCGAGGATCAGGATGCTGTTGAGCGGCGTGCGCAGCTCGTGCGACATGTTGGCGAGGAATTCCGATTTGTATTTCGAGGTCAGCGCCAGCTCGGTGGCCTTCTCCTCCAGCGCCCGGCGGGCCTGCTCGATTTCCTGGTTCTTGCGCTCGACCTCGACGTTGCGCTCGGCAAGCTGCTGCGCCTTCTGCTCGAGCTGCTCGTTGGTCTGCTGCAGCTCGCGCTGCTGCGCCTGCAGCTCGCCGGCGAGCTGCTGGGATTGCTTGAGCAGCCCCTCGGTCTGCATGCTCGCCTCGATCGAGTTGAGCACGATGCCGATGCTGGCGGTGAGCTGCTCGAGGAACGTGGTCTGCAGCGTGGTGAACGGCGTGACCGAGGCGAGCTCGATCACCGCCTTGACCTGGTTCTCGAACAGCACGGGCAGCACGATGACGTTGCGCGGGGCGACCTTGAACAGCGCCGAGCCGATCGTCACGGCATCGCTCGGCATTTCGCTGACGAGAATGCGGCGCTTGTCCGCGGCACATTGTCCGATCAGGCCCTCGCCGACCTGGATGCGCTGCGGATGTCCGTTCATGCCGCCGTCGGCATAGGCCGACAGCAGTTTCAAGCTCGGTCCCTCTTCGCCCTCCATCTGGTAGATCACGCCGAGCTGGGCGCTGACCAGCGGGGTGAGCTCGGTGAGCAGCATCTGGCCGACGGTGGTGAGATCGCGCTGGCCCTGCAGCATGTTGGTGAACTTGGCCAGGTTGGTCTTGAGCCAGTCCTGCTCGGTGTTGCGGTCCGTGGTGAGCCGCAAGTTGTCGATCATCGTGTTGATGTTGTCCTTGAGCTCGGCGACCTCGCCGCGGGCGTCGACCTGAATCGATCGCGTCAAATCGCCCTTGGTGACCGCGGTGGCGACCTCGGCGATCGCCCGCACCTGGGTGGTGAGATTGGCGGCCAAGAGGTTGACGTTGCCGGTCAGGTCCTTCCAGGTGCCGGCGGCGCCGGGCACGTTGGCCTGGCCGCCGAGCCGGCCTTCCACGCCGACCTCGCGCGCCACCGTCGTGACCTGGTCGGCGAAGGTGGCGAGCGTGTCGGTCATGTTGTTGATGGTCTCGGCGAGCGCCGCGACCTCGCCCTTGGATTTGACCGCGAGGTTCTGCTTGAGATCGCCGTTGGCGACCGCGGTCACCACCTTGACGATGCCGCGCACCTGCTCGGTGAGGTTGGCGGCCATGACGTTGACGGTATCGGTCAAATCCTTCCAGGTGCCGGCGACGCCGGAGACCTGCGCCTGGCCGCCGAGCTTGCCCTCGGTGCCGACCTCGCGCGCGACGCGGGTGACCTCGGACGCAAACGCGTTGAGCTGGTCCACCATGGTGTTGATGGTGTTCTTCAGCTCGAGAATCTCGCCCTTTACGTCGACCGTGATTTTTCGCGAAAGGTCGCCGCGCGCGACCGCGGTCGTGACCTCGGCGATGTTGCGGACCTGAGTCGTGAGGTTTGCGGCCAACAGGTTGACGTTGTCGGTCAAATCCTTCCAGGTGCCGGCGACGCCGGGCACCACCGCCTGACCGCCCAGCCGCCCGTCGGTGCCGACCTCGCGGGCCACGCGGGTGACCTCGGCCGCGAACGAGCGCAGCTGCTCGACCATGGTGTTGAGCGTCTCTTTCAGCAGCAGAATCTCGCCGCGCACGTCGACCGTGATCTTCTTCGACAGGTCGCCGCTGGCGATCGCGGTCGCCACCTCGGCGATGTTGCGCACCTGCGCGGTCAGGTTCGACGCCATGAAGTTGACGTTGTCGGTCAAGTCCTTCCAGGTGCCGGCGACGCCGGGCACTTGCGCCTGACCGCCGAGCTTGCCCTCGGTGCCGACCTCGCGCGCGACGCGGGTGACCTCCGAGGCGAAGGCGTTGAGCTGGTCCACCATGGTGTTGATGGTGTTTTTCAGCTCGAGAATCTCGCCCTTCACGTCCACGGTGATTTTGCGCGAAAGGTCGCCGCGCGCCACCGCGGTGGTCACCTCGGCGATGTTGCGGACCTGCGCGGTCAGGTTGCCGGCCATGGAATTGACGCTGTCGGTCAAATCCTTCCAGGTGCCGGCGACGCCCGGCACGTTGGCCTGACCGCCCAGCCGTCCCTCGGTGCCGACCTCGCGCGCCACCCGCGTCACCTCGCCGGCGAAGCGGTTGAGCTGGTCCACCATCGTATTGAGCGTTTCCTTGAGCTGCAGGATCTCGCCGCGCACGTCGACCGTGATCTTTCGCGACAGATCGCCGTTGGCGATGGCGGTCGACACTTCGGCGATGTTGCGGACCTGGCCCGTGAGGTTCGAGGCCATCGAGTTGACGCTGTCGGTGAGGTCCTTCCAGGTGCCGGCAACGCCGGGCACCTGCGCCTGGCCGCCGAGCTTGCCGTCGGTACCGACCTCGCGCGCGACGCGGGTGACCTCCGCCGCAAACGCGTTGAGCTGGTCGACCATGGTGTTGATGGTCTCTTTCAGCTGCAGGATCTCGCCGCTGACGTTCACCGTGATCTTCTTGGAGAGGTCCCCCTGCGCCACCGCGGTGGCGACCTCGGCGATGTTGCGCACCTGGCCGGTCAGGTTCGACGCCATGGAGTTGACGCTGTCGGTCAGATCCTTCCAGGTGCCGGCGACGCCGCGCACCACCGCCTGGCCGCCGAGCTTGCCCTCGGTGCCGACCTCGCGCGCAACGCGCGTCACCTCGGACGCAAACGCGTTGAGCTGATCGACCGTGGTGTTGATCGTCTCCTTGAGCTGGAGAATCTCGCCGCGCACGTCCACCGTGATCTTCTTCGACAGGTCGCCGTTGGCGATCGCGGTCGACACCTCGGCGATGTTGCGCACCTGCGCGGTCAGGTTCGACGCCATCGAGTTGACGCTGTCGGTCAGGTCCTTCCAGGTACCGGCGACGCCGAGCACGTTGGCCTGGCCGCCGAGCCGGCCCTCGGTGCCGACCTCGCGCGCCACGCGCGTCACCTCGCCGGCGAACGCGTTGAGCTGATCGACCATCGTGTTGATGGTCTCCTTGAGCTGCAGGATCTCGCCGCTGACGTTGACGGTGATCTTCTTGGAGAGGTCGCCGCCGGCAATCGCGGTCGCGACCTCGGCAATGTTGCGGACCTGCGCGGTCAGGTTCGACGCCATCAGGTTGACGTTGTCGGTGAGATCCTTCCAGGTGCCGGCCACGCCCGACACGTAGGCCTGGCCGCCGAGCTTGCCTTCGGTGCCGACCTCGCGCGCGACGCGCGTCACCTCGCCCGCGAAGGCGTTGAGCTGGTCGACCATGGTGTTGATGGTGTCCTTGAGCTCGAGAATCTCGCCGCGCACGTCGACCGTGATCTTGCGCGAGAGGTCGCCGCGGGCGACCGCGGTGGTGACCTGGGCGATGTTGCGGACCTGGTCGGTGAGGTTGCCGCACATGGCGTTCACCGAATCGGTGAGATCCTTCCAGGTGCCGGCCACGCCCGGCACGATGGCCTGGCCGCCGAGCTTGCCCTCGGTGCCGACCTCGCGGGCGACCCGCGTCACCTCGGAAGCGAACGAGCGCAGCTGGTCCACCATGGTGTTGATGGCTTCCTTGAGCTGCAGGATCTCGCCGCGCACGTCGACGGTGATCTTCTTGGAAAGGTCGCCGTTGGCGACCGCGATGGTCACATCGGCGATGTTGCGGACCTGGGCGGTCAGGTTCGACGCCATCGAGTTCACGCTCTCGGTCAGGTCCTTCCACACCCCGGTGACCTCGCGCACCTGCGCCTGGCCGCCGAGCTTGCCCTCGGTGCCGACCTCGCGGGCCACGCGCGTAACCTCCGAGGTGAACACGCTGAGCTGCTTGATCATGGTGTTGACGATGGTGGCGGAGCGCAGGAACTCGCCCTTGAGCGGCCGTCCGTCGACGTCGAGGCGCACCGTCTGCAGCAAATCGCCCTGGGCAACCGCGGCGATCGCGCGGGTGACTTCGGTCGTCGGCCACAAGAGATCGTCGATCAGGCTGTTGACCGAGGCCTCCATCTCGCTCCAGGCGCCGCTGGAGAGCCCGAAATTCACGCGCTGCCGGGTCTTGCCCTCCTTGCCCACCACCTGGCCGACGCGCTCGAGCTGCTGCGCCATGCGCTGATTCGCGGCCACGATCTCGTTGAACGTATCGGCGATCTTGCCGGCCAGGCCCACCTGGTCCCCGGCCATCCGCACCGAGAAATCGCCCACCCGCATCGCCTGCAGCGCGCGCAGGAAATCGTACATGGCGAGATCGGCGCCGCCGTTCATGGCGTCCGGACCGTTCTGTTCCGGCGCAACCACGGGCGGAACGGCGGCGTCTACGTCGGCAACGGCCTCACGATTGGGCTGCTGCATGGTTTCACTCCTGGGCGATGGGGTGCGACGTGAGCTGGCGAAGTCGGGAAGAGGAGAGGGCTAGCGCGGCGTGGTGCGGCGCGATTGCGGGTCTCGTCCGGCATCGAAGCATGGGCCGATGCCGAGCCGGGCACGCCGATATGATTGGAAAGAGGGAAAGCGCAAGGGCGCGGACGTCCATGCCTGGAACGCCTCCAACCCTTCCCCCGGCGCGCAAGCTACTGCCCCCCGGATTCCGACGCAAGCCGGGATTGAACCGGAATCGGTGCACTTTGCCGGGGGCAGGAGTCGGGAGTCAGAGGTCAGTAGGCTGCACGGACCTCAAGTCGGCCTCGGGGTCGGTCCGGGGGTCCATACCGAGCACGGGCCCTGGGGACCGCCGCGGAACTCGGTTCTGACGGCTGATTTCCCGGGCCCTGACTTGACAGCGCCCGGCCCGGGTCATATTTCCCCGCTTCTGGCACTCGCGATGGTCGAGTGCCAACGACCCCTCCGATCGATGCTCTCGGTCCAACCCAGCGCGTTTCGCGCGCCGACGAGGAAGACATGGCCAAGCTCAAGTTCCGCCCCCTGCACGACCGCGTCGTCGTCCGCCGCATCGAGGCCGAAGGCAAGAGCGCCGGCGGCATCATCATCCCCGATACCGCCAAGGAAAAGCCGCAGGAGGGCGAGGTCGTCGCGGTGGGCCCGGGCGGCCGCGACGAGGCCGGGCAGCTGATCAAGCCCGACGTCAGGGCCGGCGACAAGGTGCTGTTCGGCAAGTGGTCGGGCACCGAAGTCAAGCTCGACGGCGAAGAGCTGCTGATCATGAAAGAATCCGACATCATGGGCGTGATCGCCTGAACCGCCCGGTGCCGCCCGCAAACCAGCGCGCCGATCCGCGTCGGCGCCTTCCAATCCAGACCCCAATGAAAGAACCGGAGTAGAATTCCATGGCCGCCAAGGACGTAAAATTCTCCGCCGACGCTCGCGACCGCATGCTGCGCGGAATCGACATTCTCGCCAATGCGGTGCGCGTCACGCTCGGTCCCAAGGGCCGCAACGTCGTTCTCGACAAGTCGTTCGGCGCGCCGCGGATCACCAAGGACGGCGTCACCGTCGCCAAGGAGATCGAGCTCGAAGACAAGTTCGAGAACATGGGCGCCCAGATGGTGCGCGAGGTGGCGCAGAAGACCTCGGACCGCGCCGGCGACGGCACCACCACCGCGACGGTGCTGGCGCATGCCATCGTCAAGGAAGGCGCCAAATCGGTCGCCGCCGGCATGAACCCGATGGACCTCAAGCGCGGCGTCGACATGGCGGTCGCCGCCGTGCTCAAGGACATCGAGCGGCGGGCCCGGAAAGTGAGCTCGTCCGCCGAAGTCGCCCAGGTCGGCACGGTATCGGCCAACGGCGATGCATCGATCGGCAAGATGATCGCCGGCGCCATGCAGCGGGTCGGCAACGAGGGCGTCATCACCGTCGAGGAAGCCAAATCATTGGAGACCGAGCTCGAAGTGGTCGAGGGCATGCAGTTCGACCGCGGCTATCTCTCGCCGTATTTCATCACCAACGCCGAGAAGATGATCGCCGAGCTCGAGGACGCCTACGTGCTGCTCCACGAGAAGAAGCTCTCCGGCCTGCAGGCGATGCTCCCTGTGCTCGAGCAGGTGGTCCAGTCCGGCCGGCCGCTGGTGATCGTCGCCGAGGACGTCGAGGGCGAGGCGCTGGCCACGCTCGTGGTCAACAAGCTGCGCGGCGGCCTGAAAGTCGCGGCCGTCAAGGCGCCGGGCTTCGGCGATCGCCGCAAGTCGATGCTCGAGGACATCGCGGTGCTCACCGGGGGTCAGCTGATCTCCGAGGATCTCGGTATCAAGCTCGAGAACGTGACGCTGCAGATGCTCGGCCGCGCCAAGAAGGTCATCATCGAGAAGGAGAAGACCACGATCGTCGACGGCGCCGGCAAGAAGAAGGACATCGAGGCCCGCGTCACCCAGATCAAGCAGCAGATCGAGGAAACCACCTCGGACTACGACCGCGAGAAGCTGCAGGAACGACTCGCCAAGCTCGCCGGCGGGGTCGCGGTGATCCGCGTCGGCGGCGCGACCGAAATCGAGGTCAAGGAGAAGAAGGACCGCGTCGAGGACGCGCTCAACGCCACCCGCGCCGCGGTCGAGGAGGGCATCGTGCCGGGCGGCGGCGTCGCCTTGCTGCGCGCCAAGAAGGCGGTCGAGAAGCTCAAATCCGACAATTCCGACGTCCAGGCCGGCATCAAGATCGTGCAGCGCGCGCTCGAATCTCCGATCCGCCAGATCGCGGACAACGCCGGGGTCGAGGGCTCGATCGTCGTCGGCAAAGTGTTGGAGAACCGCTCGGAGACCTTCGGCTTCGACGCGCAGACCGAAAAATACGTCGACATGGTCGAGGCCGGGATCATCGATCCGGCCAAGGTGGTGCGCGCGGCGCTGCAGGACGCGGCCTCGGTTGCGGGCCTACTGGTCACCACCGAGGCGATGGTGGCGGAATTGCCCAAGGACAAGTCGGCAAGTCCGGCGATGCCCGGCGGCGGCATGGATTACTAAAAGCCGCTCAGAGCAATTGCGATAAAGGGGCCGCGGCGACGCGGCCCCTTTTGTTTGGGGTTTGCATCGTAGCCCGGATGGAGTGGCGCCGGGGCACCCCATCGCGCACGTGCGCGATGGGGACCCGCGCAGCGCCGCGTAATCCGGGAACGGCCTGCCCCGGATTTCGCGACCCCTCTGCGCGGTCGCTCCATCCGGGCTACGAGCTGCTGCGGCCCGGGATCCCGGATTCCCCCCGCTTTCGTTCGGGCTCGGGACGACGCCTGCGGCGTCACTTGGCCGTGATGTCGCATCGCGTCCGGCGCAATCCGTACTAAAAGGAGCCGCCGCGAACTCCGCACAGGACAGGAGCACCCCGTGAGAGGCTTTTTCACCACGCTCGGCACCATCTGGGGCCTCGCCTTCCCGTATTTTCGCTCCCAGGATCGCTGGCCGGGCCGCGTCCTGCTCGGCAGCGTGATCGCCATCGAGCTCGGCCTCGTCGCCATCGAGGTGCTGATCAATCAATGGAACGCCCGGTTCTTCAACGCCATCCAGGACCACAATTGGGATGCCTTCGTCGGCGAGCTCTTGTATTTCTGCATGCTCGCCGCGGTCTTCATCGTGCTCGCGGTCTATCAGCTCTATCTCAATCAATGGCTGCAGATTCGCTGGCGGCAATGGATGACCACCCGCTATCTGAGCCATTGGCTCGACCATTCCAACCATTACCGCATGCAGCTGCTCGGCGACGCCGCCGACAACCCGGACCAGCGCATCGCCGAGGATATTCGCATGTTCATCGAGCGCACGATGTACATCGGCATCAGCGTGCTGAGCTCGATCGTGTCGTTCGTCTCCTTCATCGTGATCCTGTGGGCGCTCTCGGCGCAGGCCCCGCTGCATTTGTTCGGCGCGGATTGGGGGATCCCCGGCTATCTGGTGTGGGCGGCGATGATCTACGCGGTCGTCGGCACGGTGCTCACCCACCTGATCGGCCGGCAGCTGATCGGGCTCAATTTCAACCAGCAGCGGTTCGAGGCGGATTTCCGCTTCAACCTGGTGCGCACCCGGGAGAATTCCGAGCAGATCGCGCTGCTGCGCGGCGAAAGAGCAGAGCAGACGCGGCTGATGGACCGCTTCGGCTCGGTCGTGGGCAACTGGCTCCTGATCATGACGCGGACCAAGCGGCTCACGTTCCTGACCGCGGGCTACAACCAGGCCTCGGTGGTGTTTCCCTACATCGTGGTCAGCCCGGCGTATTTTGCCGGTCACATTCCGCTCGGCGTGCTCACGCAGACCGCGTCCGCCTTCAATAGCGTGCAAAGGTCGCTGTCGGTGTTCATCACGGTGTACCGGGAATTCGCCGAATGGCGCGCGGTGATCGAGCGTCTGTCGGGCTTCGACAAGTCGATCGCGGTCGGCGAGGCGGCGGCGGTGACCCCGCCGGTCATTCGTCTGGTCTCGACCGGCAAGAATCCGAAACTCGCGCTGGAAGCGCTCGACGTGCGGCTGCCGACCGGGGCGCCGCTGGTCGGTGCCGACGACCTCGCCTTTGGGTCCGGCGAGCGCGTGCTGGTGACCGGACCTTCGGGTTCGGGCAAGTCGACGCTGTTCCGGGCGATCGGCGGCATTTGGCCGTTCGGCTCGGGGACCGTGGCGATCCCCGAGGGCGCCCGGGTGATGGTGCTGCCGCAGCGGCCGTATCTGCCGATCGGCTCGCTCGACGCCGCGATCGCCTATCCGGCCGAAGCGGGAAGCTTCGATGCCGATGCCGTGCGCGAAGTGCTGCAAGCGGTCGGGCTCGCCGCGCTCGCCCCGCGGCTCTACGAGGACGCGCACTGGAACCGCATGCTTTCGCTCGGCGAGCAGCAGCGGCTGGGGCTCGCGCGCGCCATCCTGCACGCGCCCGACTATCTGTTCCTCGACGAGGCGACCGCCTCGATCGACGAGCCCGCCGAAGCCGCGCTCTACCGGCTCTTGCAGCAACGGCTCGCGCATTCGAGCATCATCTCGATCGGCCACCGCTCGACCTTGCGGGCGTTCCACCGCCGGCATCTCACGCTCACCCGCGACGGCGAGCGCCAGCGCGTGCGCGAGGTCGCGCTCGAGGCGGCGGAGTGAGGCCATACGGTACGTCGTGGCCGGGCTTGTCCCGGCCATCCATGCCTCGATGGAATTCAAGATCGTGGATGCCCGGCACAAGGCCGGGCATGACAACTCAGAGTCAGATGATTCCACCGTCGGCGCGCCAAGCCTGACCGTTGATCCCGCCGTTCCGAGGAGTAAACATGCCGCACAGCCCGATCCTCGCGCCGCTCATCGCGCTCGTCCTGTGGTCGTTCGTGATGTGGGCGTGGCTCTATGCGACGCGCATTCCGGCGATGACGAGGAACCGCATCGTCTACGATCCCCAGCGCCTCGCCGAGGCGTTCCACGCGCAACTGCCCGCCCGAGTGCGCTGGAAGGCCGACAATTACAACAACCTCATGGAGCAACCCACGCTGTTCTATGCGGTGGCGCTTACGCTCGCGCTCCTTGGCGCCGGCGGAGGTTTGAATGACGCGCTGGCCTGGATCTATGTCGGCTTGCGGATCGCCCACAGCCTCGTTCAGGCCGTGATCAACGTCGTTGCCGTCCGCTTCGCCGTCTTCATGGCGGCGTCCGTGATCCTGCTGGCGATGTCGGTGCGGGCGGCGCTGATCGTGTTGTAGCCCTACACGATCAGCCGATACGCCGGAATGGTGAGGAATTCCTCGAATTTTTCCGCCAGCGACAATTTGCGGAACATCGCGATCGCCTCCGGGAAGCGCCCGCCGGCGTAGGCGCGTGCGCCGACCTCGCGCTTGACGCGCTCCATCTCCTCTGCGAGCGCGCGCTCGAAGAAGTCGTCGTCGACCTTGACGGCGTTCTCGAGCGCCGCCCCGTAGGTGAGCCATTGCCAGATCTGCGCGCGGCAGATCTCGGCGGTCGCGGCGTCCTCCATCAGGTTGTAGATCGGGACCGCGCCGCGGCCCCGCAGCCACGCCTCGATGTATTGCACGCCGACGCGGATGTTCGCGCGGAAGCCGGCTTCGGTCTTGGTGCCCTCGTGGATCTCGAGCAGCATGTCGCGGTTCACGTCCACGTCCTTGCGCAGCCGATCGAGCTGGTTGGGTTTGGGCATCAGGCGGTCGAACACCTCTCTGGCGACGGGCACGAGGTCGGGATGCGCGACCCAGGTGCCGTCGTTACCGTCGTTGGCCTCGCGCTCCTTGTCGGCGCGCACCTTGGCGAAGGCCGCCTCGTTGGCGGCGGGATCGTTCTTGACCGGGATCTGCGCTGCCATGCCGCCCATGGCGAACGCGCCGCGGCAATGGCAGGTCTTGATCAGGAGCAGCGCGTAGGCGCGCAGGAACGCCTGGCCCATGACGACCTGGGAGCGGTCCGGCAGCACGAATTGCGAGCTCTTGGCGAATTTCTTGATGAACGAGAAAATGTAATCCCAGCGGCCGGCGTTGAGCCCGGTGATGTGGTCGCGCAGCTCCCACAGGATCTCGTCCATCTCGAAGCCGGCCGGCAGCGTCTCGATCAGCACCGTGGCCTTGATGGTGCCTTTCGGGTGGCCGAAGCGCGCCTGGGCGTGGACGAACACGTCGTTCCACAGCCGCGCCTCGATGTGGCTCTCGAGCTTGGGCAGATAGAAATACGGGCCGGTGCCTCGGGCGAGGAGCGCCGCGGCGTTGTGGAAATAATACAGGCCGAAGTCGAACAAGGCTCCCGAGATCGGCTCGCCGTCGACGGTCAGGTGCTGCTCGGGAAGATGCCAGCCGCGCGGGCGCACGATCAGCACCGCGGGATTTTTGCCGATCGCGTACTTCTTGCCGGTCGCCGCATCGGTGAAGCCGAGGCGGCCCGCCCAGCGGTCCTTCAGATTGAGCTGGCCCTCGACGTTGTTGGCCCAGGTCGGCGAGTTCGCGTCCTCGAAATCCGCCATGTAGACATTGGCGCCGGAATTGAGCGCGTTGATGATCATCTTGCGGTCGACCGGACCGGTGATCTCGACGCGGCGATCGAGCAGATCCTTGGGGATCGGCGCGATTTTCCAGTCGCCCTCGCGGATGTGCCGGGTCTGGTGCAGGAAGTCGGGGAGTTCGCCGGCGTCGAATCGCGCCTGGCGCGCGGCGCGGCCGGCCAAGAGCCGCTTGCGGGTGGCGTCGAACCTGCGGTGCAGCTCGGCGAGAAACGCCAGCGCGTCGGGGCTCAGGATTTCATCATAGCGCGGCCCGGGCTTGCCGGTGACCTCAACGCCCGCAACGGCGGCCCCCGTCCCGGCCCGCGCGGTGGCACGCCGCAGCCGTGCCGCGCCATGCCGGGGAGGATTGCGCCCGAACGCAACGCGCCGCGGCGCGGCGCGGGCGCGCGCGCGCGTGCCACGCTGCCGCTTCGGCAGGCTGCGAGAGGTGATGCGTTTGGCGGGCTTGCGCGTCGCGACCGATTTTCGCGACTTCGTTGCGGACTTGCCGCGACGCGCGCCCTTGGCGCCGGCCTTTGCCGACCTGTTGGCCGATGCCGCTTTTGGGGCCCTGGAGGCTCTCGCCTTATTCCTTCTTGGGCTCGTCGGTTTTCGGGCCATGGCTGGTCTCCCCGCCGGGCCTTATACCGGGCGAGCCGAAGGGGCGATAGCCACCCGGGCTGGAGCCAGGCGAGGACGAGGGAGTCCCCGAAAACGGCGAAGGCGACGCCGGACGAGGCGGGGTCGAACCAAATCCCGGCGAGGGGCTGGGCGCCGGACGGGGTGCCGCCGGAGCCGGGCTCGGCGCCGGTCGCACCGGAGCCGCAGCGGGTCGCGGGACCGCCGGAGCCGCGGGTCGTGGCGCTGGCGGAGCCGGGGGTCTCGGAGCTACCGGAGCCGCAGCCGGTTTCGCCGCCGCAGGCTTGCGTGCCGGGGATTTCCGGGCGGCGGCGCGCTTGGGAGCCGCGCGCTTGGTTTTCTTGGCGGCCGCCCTGCGAGCCGGCTTCTTCGCCTTGACCGACTTGCCGCGACGCGCGGCGCCCGCGCGGCGCGCGGCCGTCCTCGCGCCGGCCTTGCGCTTGGTCGTCGAGCGCTTTCCGGCCTTCCTCTTGGTCCTGGTCGTCTTCGATTTCGATTTCCGAGCAGCTTTAGCCATAACGTCCTCCTGCTTTTGTTTGTCAGGCTTCATCACCCGGCGGGGCGAGGCATGCGGAATCGACTCCGCCGATCCCCCAACTCACGCCCGGTTCATGCGTCCGAATGCAAGCGTCCGGCTCATCCTTTCTGCTTCCGCAAGCGTTGCAAGGCCTGCGGTTGCGGTCCGCCCGTCGCCCAGTCGAGCAACTCGACGGTATGGACGATCGGGATGTCGGTTACCAATTCGAGCTGCGTCATACAACCGAGATTACCGGCAGCAATGACATCCGGAGCGACCTTTGCAATGTTTGCTGCTTTTCTCTCCGCAAGTCTACGAGCAATTATCGGCTGAAGCATGTTGTAGGTTCCGGCCGATCCGCAGCACAGGTGTCCTTCCGGCACGTCGCGGACTTCGAATCCGGCCTTCGCCAGCAATGCCTTCGGCTCATGCAGCACCCGCTGGCCGTGCTGCAGCGAGCAGGCCGAATGATAGGCGACCACGAGCTTGCCCTCGCGCAGCGGCGGCGCCAGATCGAGCGTGGCCAGATATTCCGACACGTCTTTCGTCAACTCCGCGACCTGCGCCGCCTTTTTCGCATAGAGACGGTCGTTGCGCAGCAGAAAACCGTAATCCTTGATCATGGTGCCGCAGCCGGACGCGGTGATCACGATCGCATCGAGCCCTTCGCCCTCGATCTCGGGCGCCCAGGCGTCGATGTTGCGGCGCACAAAATCGAGCGATTCGTCCACGCGGCCGAGATGATGGGTCAGCGCCCCGCAGCAGCCCTCGCCCTGCGGGACCACCACTTCGATGCCGTGGCGGTTGAGCAATCCGATCGCAGCCTCGTTGACCGCAGGCGAGAGCACCTGGTTGACGCAGCCCGACAGGAGCGCGACCCGGCCCTTGCGTTCGCCGATCGCCGGAAAGCGCCGCTTGCTTGAAAGCTTCGGCCAAGCCGGCGGCTTGGCGGGGGTGAGGCGGGACAGGGCGGCAAGCTGCCGCAATCCCAGCAGCGAGAGCAGCGGCGCAAGGAGTTTGGCCGGCCATGCCAGCCATAATGCCAGCCGGAACCGGGTCGGATTCGGCAGGATTTTCGCCAGCAGGGCGCGCAGCAGGCGCTCGTGCGCCGGCCGGCGATAGGTTCGTTCGATGTGCAGCCGCGCATGGTCGACGAGATGCATGTAATTCACCCCGGCCGGGCACGTCGTCATGCAGGCGAGGCAGGAAAGGCAGCGGTCGATATGCTTGACGACCTCCGCGGTCGCCGGCCGGTCGTGCTCGAGCATGTCCTTGATCAGGTAAATTCGGCCGCGCGGCGAGTCGAGCTCGTCCCCGAGCAGCACATAGGTCGGGCATGTTGCGGTGCAAAATCCGCAATGCGTGCAGGTGCGGACGATGCGTTCGGATGCGGCGGTCGCCGGATCGCGCAATTGATCCAATGTGAAACGCGTCTGCATTTTATTTGAATCTCATCTCACTCACACGCCCGCGTACATGCGTCCCGGTCCGAGGATGCGCTTGGGGTCGAAGCTCTCCTTGACGCGCCGGGTCAACGCGGCCAGCGCCTCGGGCTGCGGCTCGAATACATCGACGGCCGCACGCACCGATGCCGGGCCGCGCACCAGTGTGGCATGGCCGCCGGCCGCGCGCACGGCGCCGCGCACCAGCGCAGCGCCCGCATCCTCGAGCGGCGGAAGCGCGATCCAGATCAGCCCGCCCGCCCAATCGTAAAACAGCTCGGTTTCGACCTCCGCCGCGATTTTCGCGGCGACCTCCGGCCCTTGCGTCGGGGCCGTCGACACGCGCCAGAGCGGCCGGCCGGCGCCGTCGGTCGCGGCGAATGCCGTGGCGTCGCGGACCGCCTGCCAGAGCGCGCGCGAGCCCGCCTCGCCGATCATGAGCATCACGCCGCGGGGCTTGAGAAGCCGCTCCAGCAGCTCTCTGCGCTGGGCGATCGATGGCGGCACGCCTTCCAGCCGAAACGCGGTGACGGCGCTGCCGGCGGCGGCGGCGCCCAGAATCCGGGCGGCGATATTCGCCGGCAGATGCGCCGCTCCGGAAACGTCGCCGGAGGAGCCGACGGCGGCCGCCATCGCGGCGACCGCGTGGCGATCGTCGAGACCGAGAACCAGCAGGCTCTCCTCGGCCGGCGCCCGCGGCAACACCTTGATGGTGACCTCGGTCATCGCCGCGAGCGTGCCCCAGGAGCCGGCGAGCAGCTTGCAAAGATCGTAGCCGGTGACGTTCTTCACCACCCGCCCGCCCGACTTGAAGACCTCGGCGCGGCCGGAGACGGCCGAGACCCCGAGGAAATGGTCGCGCGCGGCGCCCGCCTTGATGCGGCGCGGACCGGACAGATTGGTCGCCAGCGCGCCCCCCAGCGTGCCTTGGCCCATCGATCGGCCCAGCACCGGACCGTAATCCATCGGCTCGAAGGCGAGTTCCTGGCCGCGCGAGGCGACGAGCTGCTCGATCTCCATAAGCGGCGTGCCGGCCTTGGCCGAGAGCACCAGCTCTTCCGGCTCGTACAGCGTCACTCCCGAGAGCGCGGAGAGATCGAGCGTGAGATCCCATTGGGCGGCGCGGCCGATCTCGCGCTTGGATCCGCCGCCGACGACCTCAAGCGTCTTGCCGCCGGCAAGCGCCCATTCGACCGCGGCCGCGACGTCCTTTTGGTCCCGTGGCTTGAGCAGGTCTGCCATCTAGAACCGCGGGATGTCCGGAAACGGCAATTGCCCGCCGCGAACGTGCATCCGCCCGAGCTCGGCGCAGCGATGCAGCGTCGGAAACACCTTGCCCGGATTGAGCAGGCCCCGATCGTCGAACGCGCATTTCACGCGTTGCTGCTGCGCCAGATCGATTTCGTTGAACATCTCCGGCATCAGGTCGCGCTTCTCGACCCCGACGCCGTGCTCCCCGGTGAGCACGCCGCCGACTTCGACGCAGAGCTTGAGAATGTCGGCGCCGAACGCCTCGGCGCGATCGAGCTCGCCGGGCACGTTGGCATCGTAGAGAATCAGCGGATGCAAATTGCCGTCGCCCGCGTGGAATACGTTGGCGTAGCGCAGCCCGTGGGTCGCCGACATTTCCCGCATCCGCGCCAGCACCAGCGGCAGCTTGCCGCGCGGAATGGTGCCGTCCATGCAGTAATAGTCCGGCGAGATGCGCCCAACCGCCGGAAACGCCGCCTTGCGGCCGGCCCAGAATGTCAGCCGCTCCTGTTCGGAATTGGATACCCGCAGATTGGCCGCGCCGCAGCCTTGGGCAATGGCCGAGACCCGATCGAGCAAATGATCGACCTCGGCTTGCGGCCCGTCGAGCTCGACGATGAGCAGGGCCTCGACGTCGAGCGGGTAGCCGGCATGGACGAATTCCTCGGTGGCGCGAATGGCCGGCCCGTCCATCATCTCCATGCCGCCCGGGATGATGCCGGCCCCGATTATCTTCGCGACGCAATCCCCGGCCGTCTCGGAGGATGCAAAGCCGATCAGCATTGCGCGCGCGGTCTGCGGCCGCTGCAGGATGCGCACGGTGATCTCGGTGAGGACCCCGAGCAGGCCCTCGGAGCCGGTCATCAGCCCGAGCAGATCGTAGCCGTCGCTATCGAGATGCTTGCCGCCCAGCCGAATGATGTCCCCGGAAATGAGCACCATCTCCAGGCCCAGCAGGTTGTTGCCGGTCATGCCGTATTTCAGGCAATGCACGCCTCCGGAATTCTCCGCCACGTTGCCGCCGATGGTGCAGGCGATCTGGGAGGAGGGATCCGGCGCGTAGTAGAAGCCGGCGTGCTCGACCGCCTGGGTGATGCCGAGATTGGTGACGCCGGGCTGTGCGACGACGGCGCGGTTGTCGAAATCGATCTCCAGGATGCGATTGAATTTGGCCATGCCCAGCACGACGCCGTCGGCGAGCGGCAGCGCACCGCCGGAGAGCGATGTCCCCGCGCCCCGGGGCACCACCTTGATGCTCCGCTCATGGCAATAGCGCAGCACCTGCGCCACCTGGTCGGTGGTCGAAGGCAGCACCACGACCATCGGCAGCTGGCGATAGGCGGTCAGTCCGTCCGACTCAAAGGGGCGCATCTCGCGCTCGGTTGCGATCACGCCCTCGCCCGGGACGATGGCGCGCAGCCCGGCCACGATTTCGTCGCGGCGGGAGACAAGACCCGCATCCGGCACCGGCATCGTCACTGGCATCGAACCACTCCACGGAATGCTTCGCCCCTTATAGCGCGAAACGCCAAACCCGATGCAAAGCGAGGCGGCTAGGCGATGTGCCGAACCGTGCGGCCCGACAGCGCCGCCGTCGGTGCGGATGTCCGGGCGCGGGCCCGGCGTGCATCGACCTTTGACCTCGCTCAACTTTGCCCAACAGGCGCCGGCTATTCTATGCTCACCGTATCCGCACCGAGCGAGCAAAGGCGCGCCATGATCAAAGACCTCGTCGTCAACCTCTCGGCCAGCAATGATGCCGACCCCGCGGGCGATTATGCGATCTCGGTCGCCGAAGCCTTCCGGGCGCATGCCTTCGGCATCGCCTTCGCGTATGAGCCGATCCTGCCGCCCAGCGTCATGGGCGGGCTGCCGCCCGACATCGTCGAGGAGCAACGCGCCGAGGGCGAGGACGCCGCCAATGCTGCGATCGCGAGATTCGAGGAATCCGCGCGGCGTGCCGGGCTTTCCGCGCAATCGCGCATGATCTCCACCAGCCTCGCCGGCGCCGCCGACGTGTTCGGCCAGATCGCGCGCCGGTTCGACCTCTCGGTGGTGCCCCAGGCGGAGCCCGACACGGTGGCGCCGCAGGAATTGATCATCGAAGCCGCGCTGTTCGAGTCGGGGCGGCCCGTGCTCGTCGTGCCCTATATCCAGAAGGGGGGCCTCAAGCTCGATCGCGTCCTGGTGTGCTGGGACGCAAGCCGCAACGCCGCGCGCGCGATCGCGGACGCCATGCCGCTGTTGCGGCGCTCCAAGGCGATCGACGTCGTCGTGGTGGCGACCGAGCGGCCCAAGAGCGACGAGCTGCCGGGTGCCGACATGGCCGAGCATCTGGCGCGGCACGAGCTCAAGGTCGACCTCAAGCGCATCGTCTCGGGCGGCACCGACGTGGCGAGCACCATCCTGTCCTACGCGGCCGATGCGGGGGCCGATTTCATCGTCATGGGCGGATACGGCCACTCGCGCCTGCGCGAGTTCATCCTCGGGGGCGCAACGCGCGGCATCCTTTCGGCGATGACGGTTCCCACCCTGATGTCGCACTGAGCGGACGGAGACGCTCCGACCGCCGGACCAAACCTAGCCTGCTTCCGTCGTCTGGCCTGCGTCGTCCCTCGTCCGGCTGACTACCAGCCCGCGCGCCCGCGCGTCGGGGATTCCCAACCCGCGCAGCACGAAGAGGGTCAGCGCCTGTACCGGCTCGAGCTCGCCCTCGGCGCTTGCCGAAGCCAGCGGCCCGATCAAGCTCTCGAGCAAGGCCCCGACCGCCGCCGCGGCGGAGAGGTGGGCGTCCTGGGCGGGCAGGAGCCCGCCAAGGATCGCCCGCTCGATGCGAGTTTGGAACTCCGCGGCCAGCGCCTTGCGATAGACGAGCCGGACGGCGTCGGCTTGCGCGTCCACGGGCTCGCCGATCACCGCCCAGGCAAGCCGACGCTGGGCCATCGCGCGCGACGCAAAAGTCGCAATCGCCGCGGCGAGCGCGGACAGCGGACCGGGCGCCGCCTCCGCGGCGCGCCGCAGCGCGCCGATCTCATGTTCGGAAACGGCCGCAACCAGCGCCGTGATCAGGTCCGTCTTCGAAGGGAAATACCGATAGACGGTCCCGGCCGCGATGCCGGCGCGCGCCGCCACCGGCGCGACCTGCACGGCCGCCATGCCGCCCTCGGAGGCTGATTCACGCGCCGCCGCAATGATGGCTCCGTGCCGCTGGGCCAAGCGGCGAATTGTTTTTTCCGTGCGCCGGTAGACCATGACAACATGTGAGCCATGATTCATGCGCTAAGTACAATGTTGAATTTGTGTTCAGGAGCTCTTCGCCTCACCTAGCCGCCCCGCCGGGCCAGCGCCTTCTCGCGAATGGCGCCGAGCGTGGTCGCGGGCGTGATCGCCTCCTGGTCGAGCTTGAGATGCAGGATGGCGGGCTTGCCGGATCGTCTCGCCGCTTCGAACGCCGGCGCGAAGGCGGCGGTCGTCTCCACCGTGGCGCCGAAGCCGCCGAACGCGCGGGCATAGGCGGCAAAATCCGGGTTCTTCAGCGCAGTCGCCGAGATGCGCCCGGGATATTCGCGCTCCTGGTGCATGCGGATCGTGCCGAACATCCCGTTGTCGACCACGATCACGATGATCGGCAGCTCATATTGGACGGCGGTCGCGAACTCTTGGCCGTTCATGAGAAAGCAGCCGTCGCCGGCGAAGCACACCACGGTGCGCTCGGGATAGAGCCGCTTGGCCGCGACCGCGGCGGGAACCCCGTAGCCCATCGAACCCGAGACCGGTCCTAGCTGGGTCGTGAAGCGCCGGAAGCGATAGAAGCGGTGAATCCAGCCGGCATAATTGCCGGCTCCGTTGCACAGGATCGCCTCGGGATCGAGCCGATCGCGTAGCTCGGCGATGATCTCGCCGAGGTTGACCGCGCCCGGGCTCGCGGTCGGCTTCTGCGACCAGGCCAGGTAATCGGCATGCGCGGCAAGCGTCTGTTCGCGCCAGCGGATCGCGGCGGGTGGCTCGAGCCCTTCGAGCGCCGCCGCAAACGCGGTCGGCGCGGCGTGGATCGCGAGATCGGGACGATAGACGCGGCCGAGCTCTTCGGCGCCCGGATGGACGTGAACGAGCTTGATCTGCGGGTTGGGAATGCCGAGCAGCGTGTAGCCCTGCGAGGGCAGCTCGCCGAGCCTGCCGCCGACCAGCACGATGAGATCGGCCGATTGAATGCGCGCGAGCAGCTTGGGGTTGGGACCGATGCCGAGATCGCCGGCATAGCAAGAATGGGCGGCGTCGAAGAGATGCGCGCGGCGGAACGTGGTGGCGACCGGAATCTGCAATCGCTCGGCAAAGCGCCCCATCGCCGCCCAGGCCGCCTGCGACCACCGGCTGCCGCCCAACAGCACGATCGGCCGTTCGGCCGCCCACAAGAGCTTCTGCAGCCGCGTCATGTCGGTCGCCCCCGGCCAGGTCTCGACCGGCTCGGACCGCAGCGCGTCGGCGACCGCGCTGCGCTCAGTCAACATGTCCTCGGGGAGCGCGACGACGACCGGGCCGGGCCGGCCATTGGTCGCCGTGTAGAACGCCCGCGACACGATCTCGGGAATCCGCTCCACCGCGTCGATCTCGGTCGCCCATTTGGCCATCGAACCGAACACCGCGCGGTAATCGAGCTCCTGGAAGGCCTCGCGATCCCGCGTCTCCCGCGCGACTTGGCCGACGAACAGGATCATCGGGGTCGAGTCCTGGCGCGCAATGTGGACCCCCGGCGAAGCGTTGGTCGCGCCCGGACCACGGGTGACGAAGCAGATGCCGGGCCGACCGGTGAGCTTGCCGACCGCCTCCGCCATCATGGCGGCGCCGCCTTCCTGCCGGCACACCGTGACCTCGACATCGCGATCATGGAACGCGTCGAGCACGGCCAGGTAGCTCTCGCCGGGAACGCAGAACGCGTGCCGCGCACCGTGAGCGAGCAGCTGGTCGACCAGAATCTCGCCGCCCGTCCTGGCATTGCTGTCGGCACGCATGCGTTCATCTCCGTGTAAAGCCGCGGGTGGATGCGGATTGCGCAACGGCCGTTGTACCGACGCGCAGTGGCCGGGACGAGAGCTCAGGTCGCGGGCTCGACCGAGACGACCTGGAACGTGTGCATCTCCCCGTCCTCGTCGCGGATCGAGACGTACTCGCCGGGCCTGAAGGCATGGGCGCCGAAGCGGTAGCCGGCTTCGTCGTCCTCCTCGGCAACGTTTTCGTAATCGAACACCCAGCGGGCGTGGCCGGCGCCCCCCGGACGGTGCACCAGACGTCCCACCTCGTCCGGCTCGCCCTCCCAGAAGCGACGCACGCGGCAATGGTCGCGGTGCTTTCGCCACAGCTCCACGTCGATATGCCCGTCGGCGTCGAGCGGCGCGACGAACTCGTAGCCATGGCGGGCGGAGCCCGAGGGAAATTCCTTCGAGCGGGCGAGGTTGAGCCGGATGCGCTTGAGCACATGCGGCAGCGTCGTCATGTTCCAGCCTCCCGACTTGCCGGATCCCGATGCCGGCACGCCCGCGGATACCGGCAGCTTGCTGCTGCGGGAGCGCGGCACCCTTGACTTTCCGCAAGGTGCACCGCATCGCGGACCGATCCTATTTTGGCCATGGGCCCGAGGACAAGGCCGGCCGGAGCGGGCATGCAGACGCAGCGCGACTGCCAGGCTGAGGTTTTGGCATTCCTGGAGGACCCCGCGAGCCACCACGGACGCAGCGTCCGGCGTATCGATACCCATGCCTGCTCGGTGTTCCTGGTCGAAGACCGGGCGCTCAAGGTCAAGCGGGCGGTGCGCTTTCCGTTTCTCGATTACTCGAGCTTGGACAAACGCAAGGCGGCTTGCGCGGCCGAGCTCGAAGTCAACCGGCCGTTCGCGCCCGAACTCTACCGCCGCATCGTGCCGATCACGCGCGAGACGGACGGACGGCTCGCGTTCGAGGGTGACGGCGAGCCGGTCGAATGGGCGGTCGAGATGCGCCGCTTCGACGAGACGCGCACGCTCGATCGGCTCGCGGACGCGGGCCGCATCGATGCTGCGCTCGCCGACACGCTGGGGCGCGTCGTCGCGGCCGCGCATGCGCGTGCGCCGATCGTGAGCCCGCAGCCGTGGATTGCCGCGCTCGACGCCTATCTCGACCAGAACGAGGCGGCGTTCGGCGAATTCCCGAGCCTGTTTGCGGCCGAGGCGGTCGCCGAGCTGCAGCGGCGAAGCCGCGGCGCGCTTGCGCGGGTGCGGCCGCTATTGGTTGCCCGCGGCAAGCTCGACCTGATCCGCCGCGGTCATGGCGATCTCCACCTCGGCAATATCGCGCTGATCGAGGATCGGCCGGTGCCGTTCGACGCCATCGAGTTCAGCGAGCTCGTCGCATCGGGCGACGTGCTCTACGACCTGGCGTTCCTGCTGATGGATCTCATCGAGCGCGGGCTCGCGGCGGCGGCGAACGTTGTGGTCAACCGCTATCTTGCCGAGACGCGGCGCGAATCGGACCTCGACGCGCTCGCGGCCTTGCCGCTGTTCCTGTCCGTGCGCGCCGCGATCCGCGCCAAGGTGACGGCGGCCCGGCTCAGCGCGGCGGATGGGGATGCGAGCCGCGAAATTGCGCGGGCCGCGCAAACCTATTTTCGCCTGGCGTGCAAATTGCTCGAGCCCGCAACCCCGATGCTGGTCGCAATCGGCGGGCTGTCGGGAACCGGCAAGTCGCGGTTGGCCCGCGAGCTTGCCCCGGATCTTGTGCCGGCCCCGGGCGCATTGGTGCTGCGCACCGACGTCGAGCGCAAGGCGTTGTTCGGCAAAACCGAGACCGAGCGGCTCCCGGCGGAAGCCTACGCGCCGGAAATCACGGCGCAAGTCTACGCGGCGTTGGCGGACAAGGCGCGCCGCGTCGTCGGCGCGGGATTTTCCGCAATCGTCGATGCGGTGTTCGCCGATCCGGCCGAGCGCGCGGCGATGCGCGCGGCCGCAGAAGGCACCGGCGCCGAGTTCCGCGGGCTGTTTCTGACTGCCGAATTGCCGATCCGGCTCGAGCGGATCGGCGCGCGTTCCCGCGATGCGTCCGATGCCGACGCGGCGATTGCGCGGGCGCAGGAAAGCTATGCGCTGGGCGAGATGGATTTCACCGCGATCGACGCTTCGGGCGCGCCGCCCGAGACGCTCGCGCGGGCCAAAGCGGCATTGTCACCGGCGACCGGATAGGCACGCTTGTGCGCTCGGGTGCCAGTGCGGCCGATAGCCTTGCGCCAGCACGGCGAGGATGCTGGGGGGAGTCAACACTTCGACCAGAATGCCGCGCGGCCGTTCCCGCACGTCGCCGTAGCCGTCCGGCCGCCATGGCAGCAAACATCCGCCCCGCACCGCGAACACGGAATTTGGCTCGCCCGGCAGCGTCAGCATCGCTCCGTCGGTCAAATCATCGATCGGCAGCGCATGGCGGCGCTTGCCGCGGCGGTCGAGCCGCTCGGCGTGAAGGACGCGGTCCATCTCGGCCGCGCGCGGGGACGCTAATTGGTGCCGCGCGGCGGCCCAGCTTGCCGCAAAGGCGACGGCGTCGCGGCGGCGGCACTCGAAGCAGGGCCGGTGCCCGGCCGCAAGCGCGGTCGGCTCGTCGAGAAAGAACAGCTCGGTATAGCCGTTGCCCCAAACCGCGCGATGGCGCCCCTTGAATTGCGTCACGCAGCAGATCCATTGGCGGGAAGCCCAGCGCCGAGCGCCGAGCGTGCGATCATCGCGATGCAGCCGGCCGCCGCGATTGCCCATGAGGAGCCCGCGCGACGCAACAGCGACGAGCTCGCCGAACGGAGTGACGCGATTTTGAAGCGACATCCTCTCGATCGTGCCCCGGACGCCGTGCAGCGTGAAACGCTGCACGGCAGATCCGGGGTCCACCTTAATGTCTTGCTGGGTCCCGGTTCAGCAGCGCACCACCCCGCGCTATGCCTGAACTCGGGAACGCCCCGTTCCGGCGTGCTGCGCTGCGCCCGGGACACGAGGCATCGCTCACTCCGTCTCGCCGACGACCATCACATGCAGGCGGCGCGGGCCGTGGGCGCCGAGGATCAGGGTCTGCTCGATGTCGGCGGAACGCGACGGCCCGGTGATCCAATTCACCGTGCGGGGCATAGCGCCGGCGCCGAAGCGCTCGCGCAGCTTGCGCCACAGCGTCTCATAATCGCCGGCGACGTCGCCGGCGCCGACCACGACGATGTGGGTGTCGGGCAAGAAATTCAGCGTGGTCGGATTGTCCTTGCCGGAGGTGAGCATCAGCGTCCCGGATTCCGCGACCGCGCCGAACGCGTGGGAGACCGCCGCGAGATCGTTGCCGTCGGAGGCGCCCTCCTTGACTTCGAGCGTGCGCTCCCGCTGCCACGGCATCGCGGCAAGGCGCGGATCCTCGCCCCGGCGCACCGCCATCGGCAGATTGTGCGCGCGCAGGAACGCCGATACCGCGCCCGGCACGTCGGCAGGGCGCGGGACTTCCTCGATCGATCCGGCCGCCGCCTCGACCATCCTCCGAAACAGCTCGGCGCGCTGCTTCGGCGCAAGCTTGCCGCGGGCGGGCACGACGCCTTCCGGATGCTCGCGCAGGCGATCCGCGACCGCCTTGCGGCGCGGCGCCTCGCGGCCGGTTACCCCGAGCGAGCGCCGGATCGAGGCCAGGATAATGTCGCGCGCGGTCATGGTTCGCTTGCAGTCGATTTGGCTCGACCAACGAGCCGCTCGCGCTCTTCCCCTCTCCCCTTGCGGGAGAGGGTGGTCCCGACCCCGGACTTGATCCGGGGGAGGGACCGGGTGAGGGGTTGCTGTTTGAAAGGACCCCTCACCCGGCTCGTTGCTCGCTGACGCTCGCGACGAGCCACCCTCTCCCACAAGGGGAGAGGGGTTGGAGTCCGCGGCACGGCTGGGCTCTCCAATTTGTTCATTGCTTTATCTTCTCATCGCTTTCGCCGCTGCCATTGCGACTGGAAGGTCGCGCCCTGGGGCGCCGGAAAATCCCGCTCGCGGGTCCAGGCCGAGGCGAGCGGGAGCCAGCGGAATCGTCCGCTGCGGGATCCGAACAGCGACAGCGCGCGCGCCGCCATCCCGGTCATCAGCCCATAGAGCCGCGGGCGCTTGGCAAAAAATGCCCACAACGCCAGACCGGAGCGCACCGTCGCCGGCGAGAGATGCCGCTCGAACTCTCGCTCGCGCCAATCGCGCATCATGCGCGGCAGTGGAATGCGCACCGGGCAGACCTCCTCGCATCTGCCGCAGAACGTCGACGCGTTCGGCAGATTGCCGGCGAGATCGACCCCGATCAGCGCCGGCGTGAGCACCGCGCCCATCGGCCCCGGATAGACCCAGCCGTAGGCGTGGCCGCCGATCGCGCCGAAGACCGGGCAATGGTTCATGCAGGCGCCGCAGCGAATGCAGCGCAGCATGTCCTGGAACTCGCCGCCGAGCATGGTCGAGCGGCCGTTGTCGAGAATGACGACGTGATATTCGGCCGGCCCGTCGGGGTCCTCGGCGCGGCGCGGCCCGGTCGAGAACGTGGTGTAGACCGACATGTCCTGCCCGGTGGCGGAACGCGCGAGCACGCGCAGCAATTGCGAGACGTCCTCGAGGGTGGGCACCAGCTTCTCGATGGTGGCGAGCACGATGTGCACCTTCGGCAGCGTCTGGGTGAGATCGCCGTTACCCTCGTTGGTGACGATGATCGAGGTGCCGGTCTCGGCCACGAGAAAATTCGCGCCGGTGATGCCGACGTCGGCGGCGAGGAAGCGCTCGCGCAGGATGGTTCGCGCCTCGGCGAGCAGCGTCGCCGGTTCGGCGAGGTTGCGGTTTTCCGACAGATGCGTGTGCACGCGGCGGAAATCCGCCTCGACCTGTGCCTTGTTGAGATGAATCGCGGGCGCGATGATGTGCGAGGGCGCCTCGTGGCGGATCTGGATGATGTATTCGCCGAGATCGGTCTCGACCGGCACGATCCCGTTCGCCTCGAGGAAATCGTTGAGCCCGATCTCCTCGGCGATCATGGTCTTGCCCTTGGTGACCGTCCTGGCGCCCGCCTTGCGGCAGATGTCGAGGATCAGCGCACGCGCCGCCTCCGGCGTCACCGCGTAATGCACGTGGCCGCCTTGGGCGCGCACCCGCTCCTCATAGGCTTCGAGATAAAGATCGAGATGCGCCAGCGTGTGGTCTTTGATGTCGCGGGCGGAATCCCGCAGCGCATCGAACTCCGGCAGCCGGTCGATCGCCGCCTGGCGGCGGTCGACGAAGCCGAGCCCCTGGCGGAGCACGCCTTGCAGCTGCGGGTCGGCGATCGCGGCCCTGGCGTTCGCCTTGAAGGCCGGCGAGGTGACGGCGAGCGTCATGGTCCGGCCTGCGCCCGGCTCTTCCGGCTCTCGCCGATCGGCGGATCGTCCGTCATGCCGGCGAGCACCTCGACGACGTGACGCACCGCGATCCTCTTGCCGTCGCGCTGCAGTTTCCCCGCCATGTTCATCAGGCAACCGAGATCGCCGGCGAGCAGCACGTCGGCGCCGGTCGCCGCGACGTTTTCGGTTTTCTTGCCGACGATCACGTTGGAGATCGCCGGATATTTGACGCAGAAGGTGCCGCCGAACCCGCAGCAAACGTCCGCTTCGCGCATCTCCTCGAGTTTCAGCCCGCCGATCGTCGCCAAGAGCTTGCGCGGCTGCGCCTTGACGCCGAGCTCGCGCAGGCCGGAGCAGGAGTCGTGATAGGTGACGCTACCCTCGTAGCTCGCCGCAACGGCCTTCACCCCGAGCACGTCGACCAGAAACGAGACGAGCTCGAACGTTTTTGCCGCGAACGCCTCCGCCTTCGGCAGCCAATTGGGATCGTCGCGGAAGAGCTGCGGGTAATGCAGCTTGAGCATGCCGGCGCACGACCCCGAGGGCGCAACCACGTAATCATAGGACGCGAAGGCCTCGATCACCTGCGCGGCGATCTCGCGCGTCGTCGTGCGGTCGCCGGAGTTGTAGGCGGGCTGCCCACAGCACGCCTGGCGCGGAACGTCCACGCTGCAGCCGGCGTCCTCGATGAGCTTTGCGGCCGCGAATCCGACCGACGGCCGCATCAGATCGACCAGGCAGGTCACGAACAGCCCGACGCGCCTTGCTTGCGACGACGAAGCGGATGCGTCCGCGGACGGGGTCTCCCGCTCCGCCATGAATGTCTCCTCTACGGCGTTGTTGTTGCCGTGAGCCGCCGCTCGCCGCGACATTGGCGGAAAGGGTGCGGCTGCGCAAGGCCGCATCCGGTCGCTAATCTTCCTTGTAGCCGTACTCCGGGATGTTGCCGATGTTGCCGTAATATTTGTACGGCAGGAATTTTCCCGACATCGTGATCTTGACGCGATCGCCCTTGGGATTCGGCAAGCGCTCGAGCACGATGTCGAAGTCGATCGCCGACATGATGCCGTCGCCGAACTCCTCCTGGATCAGCTCCTTCCAGGTGGTGCCGTAGACCATCACCAATTCGTAGAACCGGTAGATCAGCGGGTCGGTCGGCACCGCGGTCGGCAGCGAGCCGCGGTACGGCACCTCGTTGAGCATCGCCGCATCGGCCTTGCTCAAGCCGAACAGCTTTGCGGCCGATTGCGCCTGCGGCTTCGTCAGCTTCATCTGGCCGAGCAGCGCCGCGGTGATCAGCATCGGCGAAAACCCGCCGATCTCGCCGCAGATGTATTTCCAGCTCCAGCCCTTCTCGCGCTTGATGTCCAGGATCTTTTCGGTCAGCTCCGCGCGTTGCATATTCGTCTCCTTCTCTTCCCGGGAATACGGCGCGAACGATCGCCGCACCCTCGCAACCGGCATGCCAACCGGACCGGGAATTCCGGGCGCTTTTCCGGGGATTTCGTTCAGCGCTCGATGCCGATCCCGGCGGGTCTCGCCTGTTGCTCGGGCATTTGCTCATTTTTTGCTCAGCGAGCGGGCAAGTTCCCCCGCCGCCGCGAGCTTGTCAAAGCAACCTGCGCATGCCACGGGGTTCGCCATGAGCGCCGAGGCGATGATCGGGGAAGGCAAGCGGCTCGAGCCGCATCGGCTGCGCGCCGCCGTGCTCGGCGAAGTTCACGCGCGGCCGTTCACGCCGATCGAGATTCCGCACCGCGTGCTGCATTTCGCCTTCGACACCGCGGGCGAGCGCGGCGAAGCCGATCGCGCGGCGCTGGTCGATTTCTGCGCCCGGCGCGGGCTCGTCGCGCCCAAGGGAGGCGACAAGCACCATCGCCTCGCGTTCAGCGGCAGCGTGCTGCGCTGGGAGCAGCACTCCGAGTTCACGACCTACACCTGGGAGCTCGCGTCCGAACGTCTCGACCCCGGCACGGCGCCGTTCCATCCCGCCGCGAGCGCGCTTGCCGCCCCGATGGGCCTCCTCCCGCAGCCCGGCCCGCTGCTCGTCGCGCTCGACCTGCATCTCATCGCCGACGGCAACACGCTCGCGCCGGAGCGCGTGTTCGAGCGCTCGAGCCTGGCGATGGCCGAGATCGCCGACGGCACCGCGCTGATGGCCAGCGATTTCCAGTGCGATCCGGCAGGATTCATCCGCGTCCTGGTGCTCGACCGCGGGCTCGATCCGGAGCGCGCCGGCGCACTGGTGCAGCGCGTGCTGGAGCTCGAGACCTATCGCACGCTCGCCTTGCTCGGATTGCCGGAAGCGCAGCGGCTCGCGCCCTCGGTCAATCGCATCGAGCGGCGGCTGGGCGAGGTCACCGAGCGGATGCGCAGCACCGAAGGGCTCACCGCCAATCACAAGCTGCTCGACGAGCTCACTGCGCTCGCGGCCGAGCTCGAGGCGGGCGCGGCGGCCTCGCTGTTCCGGTTGGGCGCGAGCCGCGCCTACAACGAGATCGTGCAGCTGCGGCTGCAGACGCTCGGCGAACGGCCGGTCAAGGGCTTCCCGACCTGGTCGTCGTTCCTGGCCCGGCGCATGGCGCCGGCGATGCGCACCTGCGTCACGCTCGAGGAGCGGCAGGCCAATCTGTCGACCAAGCTGGCGCGCACCGCCAATCTCTTGCGCACCCGCGTCAACGTCGAGGTCGAGCGGCAGAACCGCGATCTGCTCGAATCCATGAACGAGCGCACGCGCCTGCAGCTGCTGCTGCAGGCCACGGTCGAAGGCCTCTCGGTCGCGGCCATCAGCTATTACGTGGTCGGCCTATTCGACTACATGGCCAGGGCCGTTGCGGAAGCGGGCGTGCCGATCAACCCGAGCTATGCGACGGCGGCCTTCGTGCCGTTCGCGGCCGTGATCATCTGGTGGATCGTGCGAAGAATCCGCAAGCGCCACATCGCCGGCGCGAAGTGACGAAGTCATCCCGGGGCCCGAGCGCAGCGAGGGAACCCGGGATCCATGACCACCATGCGCGCGTATTTCACCTGTCCGTGTTCATGGGTTCCGGGTTCGCGCCCTCGGCGCGCCCCGGAACGACGGTTGCCTGCACCTTGCGGCCGTAAGTTTGCTTCTTGTGCTTCCTCGCCGCGGCTCTGCCGTTGGTGTGCGCCTCCCGGGCGGCCATCGCCCGAAGCGCGTCGGTGCCGGGGTATTTCGGCCGGCCGACCAGCAGCATCATCTCCGAGCGCCGCGCCGCCCGCAGCCGCGCCGCGGCGATCCGCAAATAGTTCCGATTGACGTCGATGCCGAGGTAGCGGCGGCCCATGCGCTTGGCGGCGACGCAGGTCGTGCCGGTGCCGGCGAACGGGTCGAGCACGATCTCGCCGGCAAAATTTTCGCAAGCCGCGAAGCTGTAGAGCCGGATCAGCCGGGCCGGCAGCTTCTCCGGGAACGGCGCCGGATGCTCCCCTCCCCGCTTCACGTCCTGTGGGTACATGAACCAGACCTGCTGGGTGAGGTCGAGCCATTCGGTGCGCGACAAGCGGCTCGCGGCCTTGACCGCTCGCGGAAATTTCGGCGGCGCGCCGGGCTTCACATAGACGTGGATGAACTCGACGGTGTTGTTCTCGAGGATGTTGCCCGGAAACGGATAGCTGCCGAACATCATCTTCGAGGTCTGCTTCTGCCACACGAACAGGCCGTAGCGCGCCAGCTCGGTCTCGCGCAGGATGTTCTGCTCGATGTCGGCGGCGATGTTTTTCAAGTGCCGCGTGTGCTGCCGAATGAGCTTCTTGGGGATCGGCAGCAGCGGCGCATTGATGCAGAGCTTGCCGTTGGGGCGCAGCACCCGCGCGCATTCGTTCCACACCCGCTGCATGTCGTCGAGATAGGCGGCGTAGCTCGGCCAGGATCGCGCGCCGTCGTATTCGACCGCGGTCCAATACGGCGGCGAGGTCACGACGAGATCGACGCTGCCGGGCGGAAAGCGCGCCATCACCTCCGCGGCGTCGCCGTGGACGAGGCGATTGGCAATGGGATCAGAGGGCAGGACTGGTTCGGCGGGCATTGTCATGGTGGAGTTCCGAAAAAAAATCGAGGCACGCAGCTTACAGCCATTTCTGCATGATGATTCTCGGGGCGATTTCGAAGCCGAGGCGTTCGTAGAAGCTCACCACCGCAGTGTTGCTTTCGCGGATCATGAGCTGAAGCTTGGCGATGCCGCGACCTTTCAGCCATGCTTGGGCGGCCGCGACGAGTTGCCTTCCGATGCCTCGCCGTCGACGATCCGGATCGGCAGCCAGATAATAGATCCAGCCGCGATGACCGTCGTGGCCGATCATGACGGCGCCGACGATGGATCCCGCCGGATCGGCGGCAATCAGGATATCCGAGTTGCTGCGTCCCAATGCGCGGCGGAAGTCGGCAACGGGATCGTTCCAGCTGACCACGAGGTCGCACGCTCGCCACAGCGCGACGACGGCCGCTTCATCTTCGGCCCGCGCGGGACGAAGCGTCAGCGTTCCCACGGAATCCGTCGTTGGAGCCATGATGTGGTCCGATGCGCCGGGCCTTTGATAACTCACCCTCGCCCCCCGACGCGAGAGGACAGTTCGCGAACCAGGTGGGACCATTGCGAATAAAGCAGGGCTCGACCCGGGTGGTTTTCGGGACGGCCCGGGCGCATACTGCCCGGCATGGCCGAACCTCACCACAGGATCACGATCAACCCGCAGCCCGTGCGGGCGGGGGACGAATGGCACGTGGTCGCCACCTGGCCGAGCGGCCACCCGGAGCACATCACCGGTTTTAAGACCGAAGCCGAAGCCAGGGAATGGATCACCGGCGACGGCGCCAAAACTTGGCTCCGGGGCAGAGGCTACCCCAACGACTGATCGGCCCAAGCGACCCACGATCCGAGCTTGCGCGTCACGCCCGCAATGGCGGCCGGCGTCACCAAGCGGATTTGGAAAATGACCGACCTGATCGAATGTTGAAGCTTGGGAGGGGTCCGGCAGGCTTGCCGCTTGAGCGATCAGTATTTCGCGACGACCGGACCTTTGCCGATCGGCGATTTGCCCCAATTGAAGCGCCAGTTGATCCCGGCTTTGACCACGTTGATGTCCTGCTTGATATCCACGTTCGTGTTGCCGTTCGGAGGACCGCAGGTGACCTGACAGATATCAAAAGCAAGGGTTCGAGTGCCGAAACCATAGAAGTCGTATTCGAGGAACGCCGACCAATTGTTCCAGAAGGCCCATTCGAGGCCGACACCCGCGACAAAGCCGGTGCGCGTCTCCGAGGCGTGAAAGGTGAATGGCGGCGTGAACGACAGGTCGGCGACATCGTATTTGTCTCCCGCCCAGGCAACGCCGCCCTTGCCGTAGATCATCCAGCGGTCCCAGGTCCAGCCGATGCGACCGCTTACGTCGGCAAGCCAATCCGTCCTGGCGTGAAACGGCTTCCCATACGGCACGAACGGATCGAGCACGTCGCCCTTGATGTCTGCGGCCGAGCCCGAGCCCTGGATGCCGATCAGCCAGTTTGGCGCCAATTGCCAGTCACAGCCGACTTGGCCGCCGCCGAGGAAGCCGCTGATGTCCTCTGGGAGGGGTTCCGTCAGACCGCCTTCGAAATGCTTGCGGCCCCAGCCGCCGCCGATGTGGCCGCCGATGTAGCAGCCGGTCCAGGTGAAGATCGGCACCGGGGCGACCACGGGGGGAGCTTTGTAGGTGGGCCGCGGGCCGAGATCGGCGGCGTTCGCCGGTGCGCCGACCGCGAGCGCAATGCCCGCAACGCCGGCAAGCAAAAGCTTCTTCATGGCCGCCCCCCCGGAGGGTCCGTTGCCCCTCAGAGGGTAATCTACCGTTCCGAGTGGGCCTTGGCTGTGACTATCCGGCAACATCGCAGGAAAAACAAAGACAGATGCTCGGTTGCAAGAAGCCTCGCGGATCGAGCCGGTACCGACCTTGCGCGTCACGCCCGCGATGGCGGCCGGCGCCACCAAGCGGCTTTGGGAAATGACCGACCTGGTCGAGATGCTGGAAGCCTGGGAGGAGTCCGGCAAATTGGCCGCCTAATCTACTCAGCTTTTTATTGGACTCCGGTTCTTGCGCCCGACCGTACCCCGGAGGCTACGACATTCCTTGTCATGTCGATGCCAGCCGCTCACATCATGCGCGTAATAATGGTGGCATCCGTGAGCCTGGACGATGTTCGGTAAGGCAGGCGGGGACACTAGCGGCATGGCCGTTGAGGCCGAGGCCGAGCCCAGAATAACGATCACAAAGGCGAGGGTTGAAGGGCGCATGAAAGTCTCCGTTCCCGCGCCAGCGACCATACCCCAAAAATAAGGCTTGCAAATCGACCCACGACCGGGAATCAATAAGAACAAACCATGAACATAATCTCGGCCGCCGGGTTTCTCAAAAAGCCCGCACGGGGATCATCGCCATGATCGGATCGCCGGATCGAGAACTTTCTCCGCCCGCCCCGCATGGCGTGCTCGCAAACCTGCGCCGGGCGCTGGCAGGCGAGTTTCTCCAAGACGCGGGGAATAGCGCCCTTGCGTTCGGCATTCCCGCTCTCGATGCGGCGCTCGGCGGGGGCCTTGCTAGGAGCGCGCTCCACGAGATCGCCGCGGCCCGCGAGGCGGAAATTCCCGCCGCGACCGGCTTTGCGCTGATCCTTGCCGCCCGCCATCGAGGCTCGCTGGTGTGGATCGCCGAGGATATGGCGCTCGCCGAGAACGGCGCGCCCTATGGGCCCGGTCTCGAGGATCTCGGCCTTGCCCCCGAGCGGCTGATCGCGGTTGCGGCGGCGAAATCCCGCGACGTGCTGTGGGCCATGGAGGAGGCGCTGGCCAGTGCCGCCGGCCTCGGCGGCGGCGCGGTCATCGGCGAGATCCGCGGCGGCATCGATTTTCTCGCAACGCGCCGGCTCTCGCTCGCGGCAAGCCGCGGCTGCGCCCTCGCGCTGCTGGTGCGCAGCACGCCGGCGAACGAGCCCTCCGCGGCGGCGACGCGCTTCCTCGTCGGCGCGGCGCCATCTCGCCCGCTCGCCGGCGCAATCCCGATGGCGTCGGGCCCCGGTCCGCCGCGGTTTTGCGTCCGACTCACCCGCAACCGTCGCGGCGCGCTTGGAGCATGGATGTTGGAGTTCGATCGTGTGGAACAGCGTTTCGCGCCAGCGGATCGTGAGCCTGTGGCTGAAACGGCTCTCGACCGACCGCGTCAGGCGGGGTGATCCCTCCCCAGGAGGCGTAACTCGATGCAAGCCGCATTCGCCCCCCTCCCCCCTTGAGGGGGAGGGATGGGGAGGGGGGTATTTGGTTGATTCTGCAGAGCAGATACCCCCCTCCCGGCTCGCGTGCAGAGCACGCGAGCCGACCTCCCCCTCAAGGGGGGAGGTGATCGGAGCAAGCCTCCTCGCCATCTCTGCCAAGCGCGGTAATGTCGAAGAACTCGTCGCGGTGTCCGCGGCGGCGGAGCGGCGCGGGTTGCGGCCCGGCATGGCGCTGGCGCAGGCCCGCGCCATGCATCCCGACCTCGCGGTCGTTGCCGAGGATCCGGCGGCCGATCGCCGGCTGATCGAGGGCATCGCGGAATGGTGCCAGCGCTATACGCCGCTGGTCGCGCTCGATGCGCCCGACGGCATCCTGCTCGACATCGCCGGCTGTGCGCATCTGTTCGGCGGCGAGCAAAACCTGCTCGACGATCTGACCGCGCGCATCGCCGATTTCGGCTTCACGCTGCGGGCCGCGGTCGCCTCCACCATCGGGGCGGCGATCGCCGCTTCCCGCCATAGCGCGGCCGCGATCGTGGACGCCGGCGCCGAGCGCGAGTTCCTCGGCCCGCTGCCGCTCGCCGCGCTCCGCCTACCGGACGAACTCACCGCGGCGCTCATGCGCGTCGGGCTCAAGCGCATCGGTGATCTCCTCGATCTGCCGCGCGCGCCGCTCACCGCGCGGTTCGGCCCTGAGCTGCTGCGCCAGCTCGACCGCGCGCTCGGCCGGGAGCCCGAGCCGTTGCAGCCGCGCGCCCCGGTTGCGCCGTACCTGGCCGAGCAGCGCTTCGCCGAGCCGATCGCGCGCGAGGAGGACGTGCTCCGCGTCATCGAAAAGCTCGCGGCGCGCCTTAAACCCATGCTGGAGCGCCGCGGCGAGGGCGCGCGAAAAATCGAGCTCGTCTTGTTCCGCACCGACGGCGCGGTGCGCCGGATCGCGGTTGCGACCTCGCGCCAGCTGCGCGATCCCGCCGGCATTCGCGCGCTGTTCCGCGAGCGGCTCGATGGGCTCGCCGACGCGCTCGATCCCGGCTTCGGCTTCGATCTCGCCCGGCTCGGCGTGCTTCTCGCCGAGCCATTGGCCGCGGAGCAGATCGATCTCGGCGCGAGCGGGCACGCGGCCGATCTCGACCACCTCGTCGATCGCCTCAGCGCGCGGCTCGGCTCCCGCCGCGTCACGCGAATCGTCGCGCAGGATGCGCATCTCCCGGAGCTCGCGGCGATGCGGGTGCCGGCGCAATCCGCCGTCGCCGGGGACAACGGCTGGGCGGCGTTCCGCGCGTTTCGCTTCGCCGCCGAGCTGGCGCCGCGTCCCCCGCGACTGCTCGTCAAGCCGGAGCCGATCGAAGCGATCGCCGCGGTGCCGGACGGGCCGCCGGTGCGGTTCCGCTGGCGGCGCGCGCTTCACGAAGTCGTCGCCGCCGAAGGCCCGGAGCGCATCGAATGCGCCTGGTGGACCGAGGACGGCGGCGGCACGCGGGATTATTTCCGCGTCGAGGACCAATCCGGCTGCCGGTTCTGGCTGTTTCGGGCGGGCCTCTACCGCGCGATTCCCGCGCCCGCCTGGTTCCTGCACGGGATGTTCGCGTGATGCACGAGCCCAGCAAGGCAACCTCTCTTCCCCTCTCCCAGCCAAACCCGGGTGTTCCCGGGTTTGGCCACCTCATGTTTGGTCCAAGTCGGAAACATCCGACTTGGACCGGGAGAGGGTGCCGAGCGCACGAAGTCCGTGAGGCGGGTGAGGGGTTCATTCAAATAACAACCCCTCACCCGGCTCGATGCTCGCGTGCGCTCGCATCTCGCCACCCTCTCCCACAAGGGGAGAGGGTTTCGGAGCAAGCGATCCTACCGAGTTCCTAATCGCCATGATCCGCTACGTCGAGTTCGCCGTCACGTCGAATTTCTCCTTCCTGTGGGGCGGCTCGCATCCCGAGGAGCTGATCGTCGAGGCCGCGCGGCTCGCATTGCTCGGGATGGGACTGTGCGACCGCAACAGCGTCGCCGGCGTGGTGCGCGCACATCTCGCCAAGCGCGAGAACGAGCTTACGCTTCGCTATCATCCGGGCGCGCGTCTTGTTTTTTGCGACGGCACGCCGGACATCCTCGCCTATCCGCGCGACCGCGCCGGCTGGGGAAAGCTCTGCCGCCTGCTCACGCGCGGCAATCTTCGCGCCGAGAAGGGCGATTGCATTCTCCATTTGCAGGATCTGCTCGAGCACGCCGCCGGCCTCGAGCTGGTGGTGATGGAGAGGACGAGTCGCGTCATTCAGGGAGCGGAGCTTAACACTGACTATCAGCTCGCTCCGGTTACCTCCCCCCTTGTGGGGGAGGTCGGCTCGCGCGCATGCGCGAGCCGGGAGGGGGGTATAAGTCCCGCGGAATCAGACAAATACCCCCCTCCCCCTCCCTCCCCCACGTCCACTTCGGATGTTTCCGACTTGGACCAATCATCGACTGCCGAACTCGGGAACACCCGAGTTCGGCTGGGGGAGGGAGCCGTTTGTGGCTCGCTCTCAGTTAGATCTCACAATCCGAGAGATGATCGGAGCAAGCCGTTCGCTCCAAATACAAACGGCCATTCCGCAGAGCCATTGGCGCTGCTGCATCGCCTGCGCGAAGCCGCGCCCGGCCGGGTGCGGCTTGCCGCATCGATGCTCTATCGCGGCACGGATCGCGCGCGGCTCGCAGCGCGCGCGGCCGTCGCGCGCGAGGCCGGCGTGCCGCTGATCGCGGTCAACGACGCGCTCTATCACGCGCCGGAGCGCCGGCGCCTCGCCGACGTGCTCACCTGCATCCGCGAGCACGTCACGCTCGAAGCGGCGGGCCGGCGGCTCGCCGCCAATTCCGAGCGCTATTTGAAGCAGCCTGCCGAGATGGCGCGGATGTTCCGCGACCATGCGCAAGCGATCGAGGAGACGACCAGACTGTCGGACCGGCTCACGTTCTCGCTCGACGAGCTCTCCTATCAATATCCCGACGAGACCCGCGAAGGTTTTGCCAGTCCGCAGGACGCGCTGGCGCATTTGAGTCTCGAAGGCGCCGCCCAGCGCTATCCCGCCGGCATTCCGGAAAAGGTGCGGACCGCGCTGGCGTACGAGCTCGAGCTCATCGGCTCGCTCGACTATGCGCCGTATTTCCTCACCGTCCACGACATCGTCCGCTTCGCCCGCTCGCGCGGCATCCTGTGCCAGGGCCGCGGCTCGGCCGCGAACTCGGCGGTGTGCTTCTGCCTCGGCATCACCGAAGTCGATCCCGAGCGCACCGATCTGCTGTTCGAGCGCTTCATCTCCGCCGAGCGCCGCGAACCGCCCGACATCGACGTCGATTTCGAGCACGAGCGGCGCGAGGAAGTGATCCAGCATATTTACGCGCGCTACGGCCGCGAGCGCGCGGGACTCGCCGCGACCGTCATCAGCTATCGCGGCCGCTCGGCGGTGCGCGAAGTCGGCAAGGCGTTCGGATTGTCGGAAGATACCTTGGGCGCGATCGCGTCCACGATCTGGGGGTTCGGCGGCGACGGGCTCGACGCGGATCTTTCCCGCGCCGGGCTCGATGCGCAAAGCCCGGCGGTGCGCAAGATGCTCGAGGGCGTCGGCACGCTGCTGGGCTTCCCGCGCCACCTCTCGCAGCACGTCGGTGGCTTCGTCATCACCCGCGACCGGCTCGACGAAGTGGTGCCGGTCGGCAACGCCGCCATGGAGGACCGCACCGTCGTCGAATGGGACAAGGACGACCTCGACGCACTCGGCATTCTGAAAATCGACGTGCTCGGGCTCGGCATGCTCACTTGCCTGCGCAAGGCGTTGACGCTGATCGAGCGGCATTACGCCGAGAAGCTCACCTTGGCGCAAATCCCGGCCGAGGATCCCGCGGTCTACCGCATGCTGCAGCGCGCCGATTCCATCGGTGTGTTCCAGGTCGAGAGCCGCGCGCAGATGAGCATGCTGCCGCGGCTCAAACCGGAGAATTTCTACGATCTCGTCATCGAAGTCGCGATCGTGCGGCCGGGCCCGATCCAGGGCGACATGGTGCATCCCTATCTGCGCCGCCGGCAGGGCCTGGAGCCGGTCACGTTTCCGTCCAAGGAGCTCGAAACGGTGCTCGGCAAGACGCTGGGCGTGCCGCTGTTCCAGGAGCAGGCGATGCGGATCGCGATCGTGGCGGCGGGATTCACCCCCTCCGAAGCCGACAAATTGCGACGCGCCATGGCGACGTTCCGCCGCGTCGGCACCATCGGCACGTTCCAGCGCAAGATGATCGAGGGCATGGTCGCCAGGAACTACGATCGCGACTTCGCCGAGCGCTGCTTCCATCAGATCGAGGGTTTCGGCGAATACGGCTTTCCCGAAAGCCACGCCGCGAGCTTCGCGCTCCTGGTCTATGCCTCGGCCTTCATCAAGTGCCGCTATCCCGACGTGTTCGCGGCGGCGCTGCTCAACGCCCAGCCGATGGGATTCTACGCGCCGGCGCAGATCGTCCGCGATGCCCGTGAGCACGGCGTCGAGGTGCGGCCGGTCGACATCAATCATTCCGATTACGAGGCGACGCTCGAACCCGGGCCGCTCGCGGCCGAGCATCTCCACGAGATGCACCGCGACATGGCGGCCGACGTGCGCGCCCGCCATGCGGTCCGCCTCGGGCTCAAGGAGGTCAAAGGGCTCGCCGAAGAGGACGCCAAAACCATCGTCGCACGGCGCGGCGCGCCCTACGTCTCGCTGCGCGATCTATGGCTGCGCACGGCGGTGTCTCCCAAGACGATCGCGCGGCTCGCCGACGCCGACGCGTTCGGCTCGCTGAACCTTTCCCGCCGCAAGGCGCTGTGGGGAGTCCGGGCGCTCGGCCGCGCCGGAGATCAGGACGATCTGCCGCTGTTTCGTTTCGACGAAACCACAGACGCGGCACTATCACCCTCCCCTGGAGGGGGAGGGTCGGCAGCAAGCGAAAGCGAGCTGCCGGGGTGGGGTGATTCAGCTTCACCCCCACCCGCCGGCCTAACGGCCGGCGACCTCCCCCCTCCAGGGGGAGGTAAAAACCGCGAGCCCGACGTAATTCTCCCGCCGATGCCGCTCGGCGAGGAGGTCGTCAACGACTACCGATACCTGAAATTGTCGCTGCGCGCGCATCCGGCGAGCTTCTTGCGCGAGGATCTTTCCGGCCGCGGCATCCTGCGCAACGAGGCGCTGCGGAAAGCTGCATCCGGCAAGCGGGTTTGCGTGTCCGGCCTCGTCACCGTGCGCCAGCGGCCGGGCTCGGCCAACGGCGTCATTTTTCTCTCGATCGAGGACGAGACCGCGCTCGCCAATATCATCGTCTGGCCGAAAACCTTCGAGCGCTTCCGCCCGGTCGTGCTCGGCGCGCGCTATATCGCAGTGACCGGCCGCATGCAGGAGGAATCCGGCGTCATCCACGTCGTCGCCGAAAGGCTCGAGGATTTGACCTTCCTGCTGGGGCGACTTGCCGAAGCCGGCACCGAGATCGAGGGGCTCGCGCGCTGCGACCAGGTCAAGCACCCGCACCAGGACCCGCGCGACAAGCCCCCGCGCTCCGTCCCTCGTCCGCCGTTCGAGATCGACAGCAAAACGACGCCCGAGCTGGCCGGCGATCTCGACGTGCCCGCCCGCGCCTCCCGCCATGTCGTCGCCAAACGGCGGCAAACTTAGCCTTCGGTAGCCCGGATGGAGCGCAGCGCAATCCAGGTTAATCTCTGAGCGTTACAGATCGAGGTCCCCGCTTTCGCGGGGACGGTGGCTTACGCCACCGATTACGCCTCGCTCCATCCGGGCTACGGGAGCCGCCGGAGCGCCGATGCCGATCCGCAAACCCAACGAAAGCCCGCCGTTCCGCATCGTGCGGGTGAGCCACGTCGAGCTCGGCGTGCGCGACCTTGCCGCCGCGCGGGCCTTCTACGTCGATTGCCTCGGACTGCTCGTCACCGAGGCGACGGCGGATGCGCTTTATCTGCGCGGCCTCGAGGAAAGAAACCATCATTCGATCGTGCTGCGCCAAGCCCGCGAGCCGCTGGCCACGGCCATCGGCTTCAAGGTCGCCGGCGAGGAGGATCTCGATCGCGCCGCGTTCTGGTTCGGCCGCAACAATCTGCCCACCTCGTTTCCAGAGCTTCCGTACCAGGGGCGCACCTTGCGCACCGCCGACGTCCACGGCGTCCCGGTCGATTTTTATTTCCGCATGGATCAGGCGGAATGCATGCTGCAGCACTACGCGGCATACAAGGGCGCCCGGATTCAGCGCATCGATCACGTCAATTGCTTTTCGCCCGACGTCCAGATGAGTCACGATTTCTTTCACGAGATCGGCTTTCGCACGACCGAGTACACCGAGACGGAGGATCCCGACCCGAGGCTGTGGGCGGTGTGGATGCACCGCAAGGGCAACGTCCACGACCTCGCCTTCACCAACGGCCGCGGCCCGCGGCTGCATCACGTCGGAATGTGGACCGCGAGCGCGCTCGACATCCTGCATCTATGCGACGTGATGGCGACCTCGGGCTACCTCGCCAACATGGAGCGCGGACCCGGCCGGCACGGCATCTCCAACGCGTTCTTCCTCTACGTGCGCGACCCCGACGGCCACCGCGTCGAGCTGTTCGCGAGCGACTATCTCACCGTCGATCCCGATCTCGAGCCGATCCGCTGGTCGCTCAAAGACCCGCAGCGCCAGACGCTGTGGGGACACGCCGCGCCGCAATCCTGGTTCGAGGAAGGCTCGGCGTTTCCGGGCGTTCCCGTGCGCGAGCCGGTGCTCGCCGCGCGGCCCATCGTGGCGCGATGACGCTAACGCGGCGTCATTCCGGCCGAGCGCGCAGCGCGAGAGCCGGAACCCATGAACACCGTCACCCTGAGGAGGGCGGCCGTCCTTCGCGGCTCGCTTCGCTCGCACCTCAGGATGACGGCCGCCCCTCGAAGGGCCGGCTCGCGCTCCGACGCATCAAGTACGGGGTGGCTTGGCCGGGACGACGAGTTTCATTGTGACGCAAAGCAGTCTTGATCTCGCCTCGCCCGCTCCGCACAATGCCGGCGCATTCGCGCGAGAAAAACACCGGGAGGAATTCATGAAACTGTCCCGCCGGCTCGGCACGCTTGCCGCGCTGATCGCCGCACTCGCCGTCACCATCCCGTCGCGTGCACCGGCGCAGAATCTGCAGCCGCTCTCGGTCATCGTCTTCCCGGGCGGGTTCAACTGGCCGATCTGGGCCGCCCAGGAGCAGGGCTATTTCGCCAAAGGCGGCGTCGAGGTGAAGCTCACCAACACGCCGAATTCGGTGTTCCAGCTCACCAATCTGATCGACGGCAAGTTCGACATCGCCGTGACGGCGATCGACAACGTCATCGCCTATATGGAAGGCCAGGGCGAGGCGCCGGTCGCGACCACGCCCGACATCTTCGCGTTCATGGGCGGAGACAACGGCCTGTTGAGTCTGGCGGTCGTCCCCGACGTTAAGAGCTATCAGGACCTGAAAGGCCGAACGCTCTCCGTCGACGCCATGACGACCGGCTACGCCTTCGTGCTGTTCGATCTGCTCCGCCGCAACCGGCTCGAGATGGGCGACTACAAGGTCGAGAGGGCCGGCGGCGTCCTGGCGCGGTGGGAAGCGCTCAAAGAGAAGAAGCACGACGGCACCATGCTGCTCACGCCGTTCGACATTCTCGCCAAGGCCGCCGGATTCAACATCCTGCAGTACGCGATCGACGTTTACGGCCACTACCAGGGCCTGGTCGGCGCGACCCGGCGCGGCTGGGCCAAGGACAATTCGGAAAAACTCGAGGCCTACATCCGCGGCTACGTCCGAGGTTTGGCCTGGCTCTCCGAGCCGGGCAACAAGGAGGCGGCGATCGCGGTGCTGCGCAAGAATCTGCCGCAGATGTCGCCGGAGCTCGCCGCGCAGAGCTATGCGGCGCTGATCAATCCCCGCGGATTCTCGCCGAAGGCGCAGATCGACCTCGAGGGCGTCAAGAGAGTGCTCGAGCTGCGCAGCCGCTACGGCGCGCCGCAGAAAACCCTCGCCGACCCGGGGAAATACTACGATCCGCAATATTACGACGCGGCCTTATCCAAATAAACTCAACGGGGTTGCCACTTCCGTAAGCTAGGTTTGCCGCTTTTTTGTTCTCGGTAGGGCCTTGATGCCTGCCGAACGAGACGAAGTTGATCCGCCGCGGCCGTGTAACCGTAACTGCCTATTCTGGATTGGTTTTGTCCAAGTCAGCCGCGATAGACTTCGCTTGAAGTAACTGCTTTTCACTTTCGGCAGCGTTCTTGTATTCACTCCCCACCGTGACATACAACAGATTGCCTTTTATCATGCTGGAAAAACCCATTACGCTTCTCAATGTTGAAGTTCCGCCATTTACAATTTTCACAAGCAGGCCAAAGTAGCATCCATGTTGGTCTTCTGAGAGTACTCCGAGAGGCTGGGTGGAGTTAGTCGGCGCGGTCTTGTTCAGTTCCCTATATGCCGCGTTGACGCTTTGTTGAACATTCAGAGGCTGCTTGATTGCCTCGCGTATTGAATCGCAATTGGCTTTGCGGGTGCTCTTGTAGCCCTCTGCCGCACTAAGGGGGTAATAATAGCTCACAAAATCCGTAATTGCCTTACTGGTGGGTTTCTTGTGACTAGGAAGCAGGTTGCACTCGACTACAAGATGGATCAACTTATTTGATGAATGTTTCAGCAGCGCATCTATTTCCTTGTAAAAGTTGCTGTCGCCAACATTGCTTTGATCGGGAATGCAGTATCCGACGGGAGTTGGAACAACTAGTGCTTTGCCATATAGGTCAACTGTGGTGCTTTCCGCAGCTGCCGTCATTGAATAGCATAGTAGGGTGAGGCCGGCGATCATGCATTCGCGAACCATGATGGGTGCTCACTGATGGTGGACTATGAAGGCAGCATTGCGATACTTCTGGGACTCTTTCGGATTGGTGGCTACGAGCTCGTCAAGCAGCGCTAGATCAGCATCGTCGCCGACACTGATCTTTATACCAAAAAAATCCAATCCGACGTCAAGTTCTTACTAATCTCCTGAGCCAAGCAAATTCCGACGGGCAGATTGGCTTCATGGCTTGGGCGCCCTTTAGGATCAATTCGCGCCGATAGAAGGGGTTTGCCAATGGAAGCTATTGATATTCCCGAGAAAAGACGCTCCGATCCGACTTGTTACGACGCGGCTTTCCCCAATAAAATCGATTGGGGGAACTTCGGTCGCGTTGCATCGTTCCCTGCCGAAGATGCAGGGTTGCGAGTCGAGGGAGAACACAGAATGCGAACGATGACGGCGGCTTGTCTCGCTGCGGCGATGATGTTGATGTCGCATCCGGAGTCCGCGAAGGCCGGCGCTTGGTGTGCGTGGTATGACGCATACACTTACAACTGCGGCTTTCGAACGCTGGAGCAATGTCGTGCCACCGTTTTCGGCGACAGCGGCGCGTATTGCGCGCCAAACCCCGCCAACGGGTATGGCGAACCACGCTCCCGCGCCAAAACCTACCCGGGCAGGTAATTCCGCCAGCCGCCGCTGACGTTCCGCCACCTCCGAAAGCCGGAGGAAAACGATCTTCACGCTGCCAAGCGCGCCCACCGTCGTCGTCGAGACCGCCGCGGCTGGGGACGCTCCGACCCGCAATATTGCAGCGCCGCGCCGGCCAGGCGAGCGCGCCCTATGGGGCATTTCCCTGTATGGGTGGAATTGGCGCCGTTTCCCGATCGGCGAATTGAGCGCGCTGGCGGCCTGGACGGACCGTGATACAAGGACACTGGACCGCGGAGGGGGAGATGAGGATCCGCAGCACGGCGCGCCGACCCTGGCCTCTATTCCCTGCCGCCTAGCGAGCCGGCAGGTTTTCCGATGGACTTTCCGGTCGAACTCTTGGTCAACGCCATCGTGGCCGGGCTCCTGCTCGGCGGCTTCTATGCCGCCGTGACCGCGGGAATCTCGATCGCGTTCGGCATTCTCGACATCGTCAATATCGCACACCCCGCGTTCATCATCCTGGGCTCGTACATCGCCTACATCGTCAACGCCAATTTCGGCATCGACCCGATCCTGGTGAGCCTGATCATGCTGCCGGCGTTCTACGTGCTGGGCGGCGCGGTCTATCAGATCTACTACGCCTCGTTCGAGCGGCGCGGCCAGGAATCCTTGCGCGGACTGGCGTTCTTCTTCGGCCTGCTGTTCATCACCGAAGTCGGCCTCATCCTGGTGTTCGGGGTCGATTACCGCTACGTCGAGGCGATCTATATCGGGCCGACGCTGCGCTTGTCCTTCATCGACCTGCCGCTTCGCATGCTGGTCCCGTGCCTCGTCTCGCTGCTGATGATGCTGTGCCTGCAGCTCTATCTGACGCGCACTTTCATCGGCCGCGCCATCATGGCGGTCTCGCAGGATCAATTGGCGCTCCGCCTGATGGCGGCGGACCCGGTGCGGATCAAACGCATCGCCTTCGGCATCTCCATTGCCACCGCGGCGATCGCCGGCGCCTTCCTGATCGTGATCCAGCCGGTCGAGCCGTCGGTCGGGCGCGAATACATCGGCCGCGTGTTCGCCATCTGCGTGCTCGGCGGCATGGGCAGCCTGCCCGGCACGGTCCTGGCGGCGATGCTGCTCGGCATCGTCGAGAGCATCACCGCGACGTTCTACGGCCCGTCGTGGGCCCCCGCCGTCGCTTTCGGCATTCTGCTGCTGACGCTGGCGTTCCGGCCGGCGGGGATTCTGGGGCGATAACGTGCGGTTCTGGATCTTTCTCCTCGTCGCACTCGCGCTCGGCGCCGCGGTGTTCTTCGGCGCGCGCTACCTCCACAACGATTATCTGTTCTTCGCCGGCTACGTCGTGCTGGAATATCTGGTGCTGGCGACCGCGTGGAACATCCTGGGCGGCTATTGCGGTTACGTGAATTTCGGCACCGCGGCGTTCTTCGCGCTCGGCGCCTATACCTCGGTCGCGATCCACAAGTTTTCGCCGATGCCGATTCCGGTGCTGATCCTTACCGGCGGCATCGTCTCGGGGATTGTCGGGCTCGGCATGGGCTATCTCACCTTGCGGCTGCGGGGTGCGTTCTTCTCGATCGCGACGCTCGCGCTCGCGGTCGTGGTGCAGACGCTGATCACCAATTGGGACTACGTCGGCGGCTCGCGCGGCGCCTACGTGGTGCGGCCGGCGCTGGCGCCCTTGGTCGGCAGCTACATCCAATATCTGTTCCTGGTCATGCTGGTGCTGGCGATCCTCGCCGTGTTCGCCGCGCGCATGATCGAGCGCTCCTGGCTCGGCCACGGCTTCGCCAGCATCCGCGACGACGAACTGGCGGCGGAGGCGTCCGGCGTGCCGACGCTGCGATTGAAGCTCATCGCCACCACGTTGAGCGGCGCGTTCATGGGCATGGCCGGCGCGCCGCTGCCCTATTACGTCGGCTATCTCGATCCCGCGTCCGGCTTCAATCTCGCCTATGCGGTGAACAGCATCGCCATGCCGCTGGTCGGCGGCACCACGACCTGGATCGGCCCGGTGATCGGCGCGCTGCTGCTCGGCACGGTCCAGCAGGTTGCGACGGTGACCATCTCGTCCGCTGCCAATCTGCTGATCGTCGGCGTGGTGCTGGTCGCCTTCGTGATGATCGCGCCGAACGGCATCATCGGGCTGATCGAGGCGCGGCTGCGCGCGAGGAGCGATCGATGAGCGCGCCGCTGCTCGAAGTCGAGGATCTCGGCAAAAGGTTCGGCGGATTCGTGGCGCTCGACGGCATCGGCCTCACGGTTGCGCCCGGCGAGCGGGTCGGGCTGATCGGGCCCAACGGCTCCGGCAAGAGCACGCTGGTCAACTGCCTGTGCGGGACGCTGCGCAACGAGACCGGCACGGTCAAGTTCGACGGCATCGAGCTCGACGGCTATCCGGCGCACCAGCGCACGCGGCTCGGCATGGTGCGCAGCTTTCAGCTGCCGCGCCCGTTCTTCAGCATGAACCTCGCCGACAATCTCCGCATTCCGCTGCTCTACGCGGCCGGCGCAAGAAGCGGCGCGCATTTGACCGCCGCCGAGATCGGTGCGCGCTGCGCGGAGCTGCTGGGCCTGGTCGGGCTCGCGGCCAAGGCCGGACGCTGGCCGCGCGATCTCACCCAGGTCGAGATGCGCAAGCTCGAGCTCGCCCGCGCCATGGCGGCACAGCCCAAGCTCTTGATCGCCGACGAGGCCATGGCCGGACTGTCGCATTCGGAGATCGACGACATTTTGGCGCTCTTGGCGAAGCTCAACGAGCGGGGCGTCACCATCATCTTGATCGAGCACATCATGCGCGCGGTGATGCATTTCTCGCAGCGGCTGATCGTGCTGGTGTCGGGCCGCAAAATCGCCGACGGCTCGCCGCAAGCGGTGATGCAGGATCCGGAGGTCGTGCGGGCCTATGTCGGGGAATAGCATCACGGTCAGCGGCGTTCACGCCGGCTACGGCGCCGTGCGCGCGCTCGAGGACGTGTCGCTCGAGGTGAAATCCGGCGAGACGGTGGCGCTGCTCGGCACCAACGGCAACGGCAAGAGCACGCTGATGAAATGCATCATGGGCATGGTGCGGCCGAGCGCCGGCTCGATCGTCGCGGAGATCGACGGCAGAAGGCACGATCTGGTCGGATGCAGCACCGAGGCGATCGTCGATCTCGGCATCGCGCTGGTGCCCGAGGGCCGCCGGCTGTTTCCCAGGCTCACGGTCGAGGAGAATCTCCTGCTCGGCGCCTTCCGCCGCACTGCGCGGGCGCAGATCGCGAACAATCGCGCGTTCTGCTTCGAGGCGTTTCCGCGACTCGCGGAGCGGAGAAACCAACTGGCCGGGAGCCTGAGCGGCGGCGAGCAGCAGATGCTGGCGCTCGGCCGCGCGCTGATGCTCGCGCCGCGCATCCTGCTGGTCGACGAGCCCTCGGTCGGGCTCGCCCCGATCCTGGTCCGCCGCACCATCGACAAGATCCAGGAACTGAAAGAACAATACCGACTTACGGTCCTGATGGCCGAGCAGAATTTCACGCAAGCCATCCGCATCGCCGACCGCGGCTACGTCATCGTCCACGGCCGCATCGCCTTCGAAGGCAGGTCCGCCGAAGAGCTCAACAACAACGATTTGATCCGGAAATTTTACTTGGGACTTTGAAGCCCCGGTTAGGGGTCCGTCGTCCCGGGGCCCGAGCTGGGGTCCCCGCGGCGCGAGCGCCGCGGGGTGCCCCGTTGCGAGGGAGCCCGGGACCCATGAACACGGTGGCGTTTGATTTAGACGGCGTTCATGGGTCGTAAGTCTGACCCGCCTCGATTATGAGGTCTTTGGGGCGGGGCGTTGCGAGTTCATGGGAGGTCTTTAGCGACCGTCGGAATCTCGGCCCCCGCCTCATTGGACAGAGGGGCCG